>Ga0315912_10000020_pt1 | contig 491617 bp, 452 predicted proteins | sample VfabasoilMG_FD_204469 | JGI IMG/M metagenome (GOLD analysis project Ga0315912, IMG submission 204469) | Garden soil microbial communities collected in Santa Monica, California, United States - V. faba soil | ecosystem: Environmental > Terrestrial > Soil > Garden | place: USA: California... | reverse complement strand
CGCTGGCTGATCCTGGCGCTGGGGGTCGTCCTCGCGGAGAAACTCGTGCCGGGCATCAGCTGCGACAACGGCCTGACCCTGGCCGTGGTCGTGCTGCTGCTGAGTTTCTTCAATGTCGTCCTCAAGCCCCTGCTGCTGCTTTTCACCCTGCCGTTCATCGTCCTGTCGCTCGGGCTGGGCATCTGGGTGATCAACGCCCTGCTGTTCTATATTGTTGGCCGGCTGGTGGAGGGCTTCCACGTCGCCGGCTTCGGGTCGGCCCTGCTGGGCGCCCTGATCGTCAGCGTGACCAACCTGGTGCTGAGCCGGCTCATGGCGCCCCCGCCCAGCCCACCGGGCCCGCCGCCCCGCGCAGGCAAGCCGGACGACGTGATTGATATCTAGGTTCGAGGGTAGGACGCGCCGAAATACACGGGCGGCCCAGCGGTCCGTCCCCACCTCAGACTTTCCGTTTGACGGACAAGGCGGGTGGGGCGACTTTTCCGGTTCACAATTCCAACTATGTCAGACGCAATTTACGACTTGGTGATCATCGGTGGCGGTCCCGCCGGTTATGTGGCCGCGATTCGCGCCGGGCAGCTCGGCAAGAAGGTTGCGGTCATCGAGATGGAGCGCGCGGGCGGCACCTGCCTCAACTGGGGCTGCATCCCGACCAAGGCCCTGCTCAAGAGCGCGGAACTCTACCGCACCATCCAGAAGGCCGACGCCTACGGCCTGAGCGTGACCGGGGCGTCGTTCGATTTCGCCAAGGTCGTCGAGCGCTCGCGGGGCGTCGCGGCCCAGATGGCGAAGGGCGTCGAGTTTCTGTTCAAGAAGAACAAGGTGGACTACTTCGTCGGCAAGGGCTCGGTCGTGATGCCCGGCATGGTCGAGGTCACCGCCGGGGAGCACAAGGGGAAGTTTTTCAAGACGAAGAACATTCTCCTCTGCACCGGCCAGCGCCCCAAGCAGCTGCCCAACCTGCCCGCCGACGGCACGCGGGTGCTGACCTCGCGCGAGGCGCTGGCCGCCAAGACCCCGCCGAAGTCCATCGCCATCATCGGCGCCGGCGCCATCGGCGTGGAGTTCGCGTATTTCTTCAATGCCTTTGGCACGAAGGTCACGCTCATCGAGATGCTGCCGCAGATCCTGCCCGTCGAGGACGAGGAAGTCGCGAAGCTGCTCGAGCGCAGTTTCACCAAGCAGGGCATGGCCATCCACACCGGCACCAAGTGTGAGAACATCCGTGCCGGCGACAAGAGCGTGAAGCTCGACCTCGTGAAGGACGGCGCCAAGACCGAGCTCGAAGTGGAGAGCATCCTCGTCGCCATCGGCATCACCGCTGCGCTCGACGGGCTGGTCTCGCCCAAGGTGAAGCTCGAGCTCGACCGCGGGTTCGTGAAGGTGGACGCCGATTACCAGACCAGTACGCCCGGCGTCTATGCCGCCGGCGACATCCAGGGCCCGCCGTGGCTGGCGCACGTCGCCTCGTTCCGCGCCGTCCAGGCGGTCGAGGGTATGTTCGGCCACGCCAAGCCGAAGCAGGTCGGCAACTTCCCGGGCTGCACCTATTGCCAGCCGCAGGTGGCGAGCACCGGCCTCACGGAGAAGCAGGCCAAGGAAAAGAAATTGGATTACAAGGTCGGCAAGTTCCCGTTCACCGCGGTCGGCAAGGCTGTGGCGGCCGGCGACACCGAGGGCTTCGTCAAGGTCATCGCCGAGGCAAAGACCGGCGAGATCCTCGGCGTGCACATCATCGGCAACGAGGCCACCGAGCTCATCGCCGAGTATGGCTTGGCGATGAATCTCGAGGCCACGATCGAGGAAATCCACCATTCGATCCACGCCCATCCCACGCTGTCCGAGGCCCTCGGCGAGGCCGCCCTCGCGACCCTCGGCCAGGCAATTCATATCTGACGCCGGCGGCGGGGGCAGCGGGCGTCAGGCTGGCCGCTTTATTTTATTACCCGCCACAAGATGGCCGGCGTAAACGCAATTGCGTTGCGACGATTCTGCGGCATGGTCTGCCAGCATGAGTTTGTTCCTCGGCAACTGGTTGAAGCCGGAGCGCAATTGGAAGGGAACCCGGGCGCTCGTGCCGGTGGAGACCTGTTACCGGATTCTCGATACGTTTCTTTGGATCAGTGTCGCCATCGGCCTGCTTGGGCTGGCGCTGGGCTATTATCGGGCATCGGAAATGCTCGGCCGGAATCCGCTCTTCTGGCTGGTCGTGTTGGTCCAGGCGCCGGTGTTGCTGGCGGCAATCTTCCGTGGCTGGTCGTTCAACCTGCGCTATGTGTTCCTGGCCGTCGCCCTGGCCTGCTATGACCTGTGTGTGGCCGCGGTGTTGGGCGTCACGCCCAACATGGTTTTCTTCACCATCGTGCTGCTGAGCACCACGAGCCTGTTTTTCGGCGCCCGGGCGGGCATGACGCTGGTCGTCGGGCTGGTCCTGACCCAGACCCTGATCGCCTGGGGCTGGGTTACCGGGCACCTGCCGGCCTTTATGCCGAGCGCCAAGGCCACCCAGATGTTCATGGATTACACCGAGCCGGTGGTGTGGGTGCGGGTCTTGGTGATCGGCGTGTTGATGCAAGCTGGATTGGTGGTGCTGATGCGCTTTGTGCTGTCGGATCTCAATGACGCCCTGCGTCAGGCCAACAGCCACTTGCACAAGCTGGCGGTGGAGCAGGAATACCGTGCGCGGGCGGAGGAAGGCCGGCTCAAGGCCGAGCTGGCCGTGCGCGAGGCCCAGAAATTCGACGCGCTGGGCCGCATGGCCAGCGGCGTCGCCCACGATTTCAACAATGCGCTCTGCGTCATGAAGGGCTGGAGCAGCTTCCTGCTCGAGGACGCGCGCGATCCCCTGGTGCGGGATGCCATGGGCGACATCAAGCGCGCCACGGACAACGCCGCCCAACTGACGCATCACCTGCTGGCGTTCAGCCGCAGCGACCCGGCCAAGCGGGAGGTGGTGAACCTGGGCGAGCTGGTGCCCATGGAGAGCAAGACCCTGCGCCGGTTGCTGCCGCCCGACGTGACGGTGACGGCCGAGGTGAGCGGACCATTGCACGTGCGGCTCGGCCGCGGCCAGCTGCAGGAGATCATCCTGAACCTCGCGATCAACGCGCGGGACGCCATGCCCCGGGGCGGCAGCCTCACCTTGCGCGTGAGCGAGGTGGAGCGAACCGAGGCCACGGCCGGCCGGCCGGAGGGCCGTTATGCGCGGTTTGAGGTGTCGGACACCGGGACGGGCATGGACTACGCGACCCGGGCGCACATCTTCGAGCCGTTCTTCACCACCAAGGCGCCGGGCAAAGGCACCGGTCTCGGCCTGGCCATGGTCTATGGTTTGGTTTCCGGCGCCGGTGGCTGGATCGATGTGCAGAGTGCCCTGCATCAGGGCACGACCTTCCTCATCCATCTGCCGGTGGTGGCAGCAGATGAAGTCCATCAGGAACCGCCGGCCATCGCGATTCTCCATCCGACCCGCTGCCGCGTGCTGGTGGCGGATGCCCAGCCGGAGATCCGTTCGCTGGTGGAACGGATTCTCGTGCGGGAAGGGTTCCCGGTCATCGCGGTGGGTAACGGCGACGAAGCCCTGACGGCGCTGGCCGGGGGCGAGGCCGGACGCTTCGGCCTGCTGGTGGTCGAGGGCATCATGCCCGGCGCGTCCACGATGGAGATCATCGATCGGGCGCTGGCCGGCAATTCCGACTGCCGGGTGATCATCGCCTCGGCGCACCTGCCCGACCAGTTGTTGCTGCGCGGGATCGAGACCGGGCGTTATGGCCAGCTGCCCAAGCCCTTTGATGCGGGCCAGCTCCGCGAGGCGGTCAATGAGGCCCTGGGCAAGAAGGCCGCCGCTCCGGCGGCGAAGGTGGTTTGAGCGGCGGCGGATTGTTGCGACTTAGGCGATCTTCTTCGCGGCGGCCTGGGCCTTGAGGCAGAGCTCGGCGGCCTTGAAGGCGTGGGCCTGCGTCATGGCCTTCTCGGTGCGGTTGAGGCAGTCGAGGATGAGCTCGCCAAAGAAGCGGAAACCGACCTGGCCGTCGACGTTGATGTAGCGTTCGCCCTGCTGGTCGACGATGTAGACGTTGTCGCCCTTCTTGTCCCGGCCAACGTCCACATACTTCCGGAGCTCGATGTAGCCCTTCTCGCCGAGAATGATGGTGCGGCCATCACCCCAGGTGCTGAGGCCCTTGGGGGTGAACCAGTCGACGCGGACGTAGTTCGTGGCGCCGTTGTTGCCGAGCAGGTTGGCCTCGCCGAAGTCCTCCAGGCCCGGCTTGTCGGGGTGGGCGTAGTTGGCGACGGCGGCATGCAGCACCTTCGCGTCAGTGGCGCCGGTGAAGGTGAGGAACTGTTCGAACTGGTGGGAGCCGATGTCGCAGAGGATGCCGCCATAGCTGGCGTGGTCGTAGAACCAGTCGGGCCGGCCGGTGCCCTCGCGGTGCGGCCCCAGCCCGATGACCTGCAGCACGCGGCCGATGGCGCCGTCGCGCACGAGGTCGGTGGCGAACATGGCGGACTCCACGTGAAGCCGCTCGCTGTAGTAGACCATGAATTTCTTGCCGGTTTTCTTGGCCACTTTCCTCGCCTCCTTCAACTGGGCGAGCGTGGTGAAGGGCGGTTTGTCGGCGAAGTAGTCCTTGCCGGCCTTCATAACCTGGCAGCCGAGCGGGCCACGGCGATTGGGGATGGCGGCGCTGGCAACGAGTTTCACCTCGGGGTCAGCGAGGATCTGGTCCAGCGACGTGGCCGCTTGGACGCCCGGATAATTCTTCAGGAAGGCGGCGAGCTTCTTCTCGTCGGGCTCATAGACCCACTTGAGCGTGGCGCCGGCCTCGATGAGGCCGTTGCACTGGCCGTTGATGTGACCGTGGTCGAGGAACGCGGCGGCGAAGACGAATTCGCCGGCCTTGACGACTGGGTTGGGTTTGCCCTTCGGGGCGTAGTTCATGCCGTCGGCTTTCTGGGTCATGGGCGGAGGGGTTTGGGCGGAGGCGACGACCGTGGCAGCGGCGCCGACGGCGAGGGTTTGGATGAAGTGGCGGCGGGGTATCATTGGCAAGAAAGTGAAGGCAGGTCAGTCAGATTTGCGAGCGGGCTTTGCCGCCTCGAGGAATTGGGTGAGCGACTTGTCGCTCCACGGCTCGGCCCGCCCGGCGGTTTCGCCGCGGGCCCGGGCGATGACGGTGGGATCGACCGGGTCGAAGCCATGGCCCCAGGAGCGCCGGATGAAGGTGAGGGCGCCGGCCAGCGATTCGTCGTCCAGGGCCGCGAGGGGCGGCATGACGGAGCCCTCGCGGGTCTTGCCCTGCAAAACGATGCGGGCGAGGGCCCGCTCGTCGCCGGCGACCCACGTGGAATTCACGAGGGCGGGAGCGAGGCCCTTGAGCCCGAGACCGGTCGGTTGGTGACATCCGGCGCAGATGGTCGTGAAGACCGTGCGGCCCTTCTCGAACAACTGCGTCTGCGCGGGGGTGAGCGGGGTGACCGGGGCGGCAGCTTCGCCTTCATGGCCGGGCCAGCGGAGATGTGCGATCAGGTTGGTGGCCCGGGCGCGAACAGGCGAGTCGGTTCCGGCCAGTCGGGACAAGGTGGTGGGGGTCGCAGCCAGCCGGGCGGTCAGCAAAGTGCCATCGCTCTGGCCGGGGATGATCTGCTTCAGGCTGTCGAGCAGAACGTCCGTGGACCAGGCCGGGACATTGGCCGCGCCAAAGAGCTGGTCGAGCGCGGCCGTGCGAGCGGCATCGCCCGAGCGCCAGACACAGGTGGCGGCGAGGGTGACAGTGGCGGATACATCGGGGTCTGGTTCGGCGAAGGCCAGCTTGATGAATTCCACTTCGCGTCCGGCGAGGCTGCTGACGATGGCGTCCGCGATGGCTGCACGCTTACCGTATACAAGTGCGCGTTTGAGCAAAGTGGGCAGAACCTGCGGGTCGCGGGATTCGCCGAGGGAGAGGCATTGCTGCAAAATGATTGAATGCGGCATGTTGCCGCCGATACACATCGTGGCGCGCCCGAAAATTTCGTCATCACCGGCGGCCAGCAGTTTCTCGCTGAGCCGGATGGCGGCGGCGCAGACGGTGTCATAGGGGTCGTCCAAGGCGGCGAGGAGAGTCGGGCGGTCGAGTCCGTCCACACCTTCGAGGGTCCAGAGTGCATGCAGGCGGGCAGTGGCAGGTGCGATGCTATTGAGCACAAGCTTGCGTAGCCGGGGAATCGAGGCGGGATCGCGGCGTTCGACGAGCAGGCGCTGGGCGGTGTCGCGGGTCCAGCCGTTGGGTGAGGCGAGGCGGGCAACGAGTTGCGCGGACGTTTCCGTTGCCAGATTGAACGGTGCCGGACGGGCGAGGTCGGCGCGCGCCGGCACCACGCGGTAGATGCGGCCCATCCCCATGCCGTCGGCGAGGCCGCGCGCCTCGATCTGCTTGCGTAGGTAAGTGGTCAGGTAGATGCGGTGCTGGATGATGCCGCGATACATATCGACGATGTAGAGGGCGCCATCGGGACCGTCAGCCAGGTTGACCGGACGGAACCGCTCGTCGGTGGAGGCGATGAACTCGGAGCCCTCGGTGATGTTGCGACCCACGATGGTGTCACCCTGCGGGTCGAGGGCGATGCGCTTGATGAGGTTGCCCGAGGGTTCGCAGACGAAGGCGTTGCCCGCCAAGTCAGGGAGCAAGGCGCCGCGATAAACGAGCGGCCCGCAGGCGGCGGTGACGGCGGTCATGCGGCCGGTGGCGTCGAGCGACTGGTAGCCGCGGTTGATGCCGGGGGTGACGCGCAATGGCCAGATGCGCAGATTGGCCGGGACCAGCTTGACGTTGATGCCGGCGGGATCGGTGAGGCCGGGCTGCCTGGCGAAATAGTGCGAGGGGACGAGGTCGTAACGAATTGGGTCGCTATTGTTGTTGTGGAAGAGCCGGCCGGCGTCGTCCTGCGCAATGCCCCACTGTCCGCGCATGACGGTAAACTCCCGGGCGAACTTGCCGTCGCCGAGATAACGGAAGCGCACGTTGTGATTGGCGCTGTAGATCCAATTGTCCATTGCCCGGTAGAGGCCGTTGGCGGTGTGTTCGGGGTTGCCAGCCGCGCCATAGTCAGAAGCGATCTCGGTTTTCTCGTCGGCCACGCCGTCGCCGTTGGTGTCGCGGCAGAACCAGAGGTGCGGGGGCTCGGCCACGAGCACGCCGTCGCCGACGAGCGCCAGGGCGCGGGGCAGCACGAGGCCGTCAAGGAAGACCGTGCGCTTGTCCATGCGACCGTCGTGATCGGTGTCCTCGAGCATGGCGACGGTGCCGACTTGGGCGTCCTCGCCCTTGCCGTCGGGATTCGGCATGAAGCCGCGCATCTCGACGACCCACAGGCGTCCATCGGGGCCGAAGGTCATGGCCACCGGGTCGCCGACGAGCGGGTCGGCGGCGGCGATCTCCAGGCGGTAGCCGGGCGTGACCTGGATGGTCTTGAGGGCGTCCTCGGCAAGGAGCACCGGCGCGGGCGGGATGACGAGGCTGGCGGGCGGCGGGGCCTGGACTTCGTTGGCCTTGTCGCCGCTCTGGGCGAAGAGCGAGACGGATGGCAAAAGGATGGCCAGGGGCAGCAGGCGGCGGATCAGCATGGGAGGACCAAATTGGGGGGAAGGGTGCGAGTGGCTCAGTCAAACCACTCGTCATGCGGGTCGAAAGCGGGGACGGGGATGTTGACAATCTTGAGTTGGCCGACCGCCCGGTGGCGGCAACCCGGCTTGATGAGGATGGTGGTCATGGGCTTCACGGGGTGGAGTTCGCCGTCGAGCTCCATGTGGCCTTCGCCCTCAAGCACGAGGTAGATTTCGGTGAGCTTCTTGTGATAGTGCGTCTGTGCGTCAGTCTTGATCTCGACGAGGTGGATGGTCGCGACGGGATTGTCGGGCGTCACGAACGCCCGGCGCGTGGTGCCGCAGGGGCAGGACTGCGGCGGAAGGTCGTTCAGGTGGGTGATTGCGTAGTTTCGGCTCATGGTCGTCACTCCTCGGGCAGAGGTTGATCCTTGGTTTCGGGTAGGAAAGGGATGGCGAGCAAACCGGTGAGCAGGATGAGGCTGACCCACAGGCCGGCGGTGCGGAACGCCTCGAGGTTGCCGCCGAGCGAGGCGGTGATTTTGCCCAGCGTGAAGGGGGCGGTTGCGGCGATGAGCCGGCCGACGTTGTAGCAGAAGCTCGTGCCCGTGCTGCGCAGGCTCGTGGGGAAGAGCTCCGGCAGGTAGATCGCGTAGACGGCGAAACACGACAGGGTGCCGAAACCCATCAGCGGCACCATCCAGAAGATCTGGCTGAACTCCCGCAGGTAGCGGAACAGCAGCACGGTCGTGCCGAACGACAGGAGCAGGGAAATGACCGCCGCGCGCCGGCGGCCATAGCGCTGGGCGACCCAGGCGAGGGTCATCATGCCCGTGAAACCGCCGATGTTCTGCAGCAGGAGCGCGCCCGAGCGCCAGAACGCCTGCTTGCTCGCGAGCTCCGCCGGCGACAGTTGCGCCGCGGCGAAATGCTGGGTCACGATGGAGCCGACGATCTTCGGGTGGAAATTGCCGAGGCCCCAGAGGCCGACGACGCCCGCGCAACAGAAGATGAGGCCGGCCCATGCGTGCCGGCGCCAGCGCGGGTTGCCGAGCAGGTGCGCATACGAGCCAAACCGGACGCCCTTGGCCGCGCCTTCGTCGCGGGCGCGCCGCCATTTCTCCGGCTCGCGCAGGCTACGGATGATCGGGACGCAGAGCAGGGCCGGCAGCGCGCCGATGAGGAACATGGCTTGCCAGGGCTTGAGCCCGAAGGGCAGCACCGCGACGGCCCCGATGCCCATGCCGATCAGGCCGGCGGTCATGTTGCCGACGGTCGAAAGCGACTGCAGCAGGCCGAGCGCGGGTGCGCGGGCCGCGCCGGGCACGGTGTCAGCCACCATCGCCACCGCGAGGCCGAACACACTGCCCACCCCCAGGCCGGTGCAGAAGCGATAGAGGCTGAAGTCCACGAAGTTGGTCGCGAACGCTCCGAGGCCGGTGAACACCGAGTAGAGCAGCACGCAGATGCTGAGCATTTTTGCGCGTCCGTAACGATCTCCGAGCGCGCCGAAGATCAGCCCGCCCACCGCCCAGCCGACCAGGAAGACGGACATCGAATAGGGCGAGTAGATGGTTGCGTTGGCCTTGCCGACCAGGTCCTCCATGGCGGAGTCGCGCGCCAGGTTGAAGAACTGCTGGTCCAGGCAGTCAAAAAACCACGCGAACGTGCAGACGAGAAAAACGAACCGCTGCTCGCGATTAAGGCTGCGCCACCAGGGTTGGGAGGGGGTAGACATGAATTGGGGTATGAATGTGAGAGGGGCTTTACGCCCCGACTGATTGGGGAGCGAATGGGGAGAGTCGGAGCATAAAGCCCCTCCCGCATTCGATCAAAGTTATCACAACCGCACCGCCTTCCCCATCCGGGCGGACTCATAGATGGCGTGGACGAGGGCGACGGCCTTGCGGCCCTCGCGGCCGTCGATGGCCGGCGCGCGGTTGTCGCGGACGGCGGCGACGAGGTCCCCGATCTGGCGCAGGTGGCCGGTGAGTGAGATGCCGCCGGGCACGCCGGCGCCGGAGCCGAGGGCATCGTTGCGCTTGGCACTGCGGATGGCGTCGTCGCCCGGCTCGGCCTTGGCGAAGTCCCAGCGGGCGATATGGTCGTCCTCGAGGCAGATGGAGCCGTGCTCGCCGCAGAGCTCGATGCGGCGTGACCAGCCGGGCCAGAGCGCGGTGCTCGCCTCGATGGTGCCGAGGGCGCCATCGGGAAATTTCAGCGTGGCCACGGTGGTGTCGTCGGCCTGGATGCCGGTGTGGATGCGGCGGGTGATCTGGCCGAAGACCTCGGCGGGCAGCCCGGCGAACCACTGGAGCAGGTCCACGCCGTGGATGGCCTGGTTCATCAAGGCGCCGCCGCCGTCGAGGTCCCACGTGCCCTTCCACGGGGTCTGGTAATATTCGACGGTGCGGTGCCACTTCACGTAGGCGCTGGCGAGGACGAGCCGGCCGAGGCGGCCGGCCTCGACGGCGGCCTTGACGGTCTGCGCGCCGGAGCCGAACCGGCCCTGGAAAATGGCGGCGACCTTCACCCCGGCTTTCTCCGCGGCGGCGGTGATCTGGTCCACGCGGGCCGGGGTGGTCTCGACGGGTTTCTCAATGATAACGTGCCGGCCGGCGCGGATGGCGGTGAGTGCCGGATCGAGGTGCGCCCCGCTGGGCGTGGTGACGTTGATCACGTGCACGTCGGGCCGGGCGACCATTTCCTCCACGGTGGTCGTGAGGACGGGGATCCTGTGCTGCGCGGCAAAGGCGGGACCCTTCCCGGGCGAGCGGCTGACCACCCCGACGAGCTTGGCGCCGGGAGTCTGCGCGATGGCCTGGGCGTGATAGCCCGCGATCATGCCGGTGCCGACGATGGCGAAGCCGAGGGGAGGAGGGGTCATGATTTGGTTCTCCACTTGCCGTCCTTCTCCAGGCTTTCCTTGACGCGGAAGGCGGTGATCTTGCGGATCAGGGCGAGGGGAATGGGCTGATCGAGGGGAAACTGAACTGTGCCGGTGGAGGTGAGGCGCTGGCCCAGCTGCTTCTTGAAGGCCCGCAGGGCGGAGGTCGTGGGGAAGAGGCTGACGTGATTTTTGAAACCGGCGAACATGACCAGAATCCGGTGGTAGGAATACGCTGGCATGCCCCACTTGAGGTTCTCCACGGCGCCGGGCGCGGCGGCGTGGATACACTTGCGCAGCTCGCGGAGCCGGGGGCGGGCCTGCTTGTCGGCGGCGGCGATGTATTCGGAGACGGTCTTGGGCCTGGCGGGCGCTTTCGGGGGAGCCATGGGGTGTGATTGCTATACCCGCCCGCACCCAAGCGTCAAATGCTGGCTTTCAAGGACGGATTCTGACGGTCACATGGTAATTGGCAATGGCTGGCCAATGCTCACGGATTCGTCATCGGCAACTCGTCGAGGTGAAGATGCAGAATACGGCGCACTTCTTCGATCGTGGCCGGGTTGTCCAGGCAGCTGTGGAAGCTGGTCACGATAAATTCCGACTGGGCATAGTCCACGTGGGCGCTTTCATACGTGACCAGGCCGTCGCGGCGTTTGTCGGGTTCACTGTCCTCCTCCACCGCGATGATGGAATGAGCGGTGATCGATGGAGCGACGGGAATCTCCGCCAAGGCCAGCAAGGCGGGATTATCCGGTGACATGCCATCCACACTGGTCGGTACCCGGCCTTCGAAAAAGGCCTCGGCTTCGGTCCCCTCGGTCAATTTCAGCATCTCGCTGCTGGATGAGGCGATGTTGCCGGGCAAGGAAACCAGGCGGCGGCCCAGGCTCCGGGCCAACCCGTTGTTGAGATAGCCGCCCCGGTGGGGCGTGGCGATGAACACGACCCGCCGGACAAAGGGGAGAGGCTTGAGGAACAGGAGTCGCTGGAGTTCGGCGCGTTGCGCCGCGGGGATGTCAGGGTCATCGAAGGGCTTGGCACTGAATGCGCGCCAGAGCGTGTCACCCGTGTCGACCGCGGCGCTTTTGGCCAACAGTCCGCCCTGACTGTGGCCGATAATGATCATCTGGCTCATCCGCGGGTTCGTGCCGGCCGGGTCAAACTCCCTGACCTTGGCCAGCAGGGTCGCCCGCAGGTCTCCCATGGAGAACACCAGGGGATTGCCGCTGCCATAGATGAAATTCCAAAGCTGGTACCGATCGCGCAAGATAGGATCGGAGGCCAGCGTGTTGGCCATCTCCATCCAAGTAAGCGGGCTGGAAAAGGTGCCATGGATGAAAACCACCGGAATGCGCTTCGGATCGTACGGCTGGGCGAGGATCAGCTGGCTGCTTATCTTCTTGGCGGGTTCCCGAAATTGCATCGAGGCGACTTTCCAAAGCTTCGACTCATTCAGGGTGTAGGCGATATAGGTCGTCATATCGATCTCCAGCGGCACGCGGGTGCGGCCGATGGCCACCGTGATATCGTCAAAGGAGGGATAGAGTTCCAGCCGGCCGGCCGCATCGCCCGCCCCGAGCGCCCCGAGTGTCATCGGGCCCCGCAAGAGTGCGGTAACCGGCAGGCACGGGCTCGCGCCAACCTCCGGATTCTCGGGATAAATGCAAAGCAGCGGTGTACCCACGCCCGGCTTGCGATTGCGCACACTCATCCCACGCACGCGGTACCGGTCGGTCAGCCGGACCTGGGCAAAGCTCGCCAGCGGGGTTCCCAGGCGCGAGGCATCGATCTTCAACTCGATGCTGCCCACTGGTAGTCGCCGCGCCGTCGCTTCGAGGTGTACCACGCTGGAGTCATTGGCTCTTTCGGCGAACGCCAGGCCCAGGCCATAGTTGTAGAGATCACAGGCGGTGCGGAACCGGCGGTCGAAGGCATGGGGTGGAGGTTCGCCTCCCTCGCCGAACAGGAACAGCCACGCGTAGATGGCGGCGCCCAGATAATAGTCACGCGGATCGCCCCCAGCCGGGGCGCTCGTCTCACGACCGGCGTGATCGCCCGCCAGGTAGCTGATTTCGGCGAGCGCGAACAGCAGGTCGCGCTCACCAGTGGCCACCGCCTTGGCGTGCAACAGGGGCACCGCTTCGTCGGGGGATTTGGCCGCCAGCTTGCCCAATTGGTAGCGGTCAAGGATCACGGTGGTTTCGGCACTCGGCTTGCCCGTGCTCAGGGCATTGGCCTCCACCTGTTCATAGGCTTTCCGGGTTGGGACCTCATCGACCCCGATCGGTGAGCTGCATCCGGTGAAAAAGAGGATCCCTCCCGTTCCTGTGACCATACCCAACCGACGCAGCCAGACCCGCAGCAGGCCGCCCGGCTTCCGGGATAGTTCAGTTGAAGATGTACCGCTCACGATCTCCTTCTTTGCTGAACGGCGCTGCGGTCGCAAGCCCGGGGGAGTGGCGGCCGGTAATGCGCCGAAGACGTGATTGGCCTAAGGTCTCATGGCGAAGGCGGCTGCCATCTGCGATAATTTCGGTCGCGTCCGTCGGATTTTCCCGAGCGTTACGCCATCCTGACTTTGAAGCTCCCACGCAAGTACTCGAAATCGTTTTGTCTTTTTGGCCTGCTCGCGACGATCTTTATCGCCGTGAGCCAGGCGGAAGAACCGGCGACAGCAACGCCCAGCGCCACCCCGTCCTCCGCTGCCTCCACCCAGGAGCAACCGGCCGAAAAGCGCCTCTTTCCGCTGTTCGCTGACAAGCTGCGCTTGAAGGAAAGGAAATACACGCTGCCCCCTCCTTACGGCATCATGGGGATCACCAACTGGATGGATTCTGATTGGGAGTTCACCAGCGCCTCGGTGAGCCTGGAAGGCTCGCCCTACATCAATCTCCCCGCCGCGGAAAAGGCCACCATGGACCTGCAAACCACCGCGACCGGCCTCAAGGCTGACGTGTGGGTTTTGCCCTTTCTGGATTTCATGGTGGGAGGGGGGAAGCTCGATGTCGACGCGAGCCTGGGTCTGATCGATATCCCGATTTCCTGGTCCCCGACCGGGGGCGTGGTGCGCGGGGATAAAATCGTGCCGATGAAATTTGCGGGTGACTACTATTCGGTCGGGTTCGTGATCGCGGGAGCCTACAAGGCGTTTTACGGCGCCCTGGATATGTCCTGGGTCAAAACCAAACTCGAAGGCGATGCGAGCTTGTCGGAGGAGGGATTCTGGACACTGACGGCTTCTCCCAAGGTCGGATACAACACGGGCCATACACAGTTTTTCATCGGCGCCCGCTATATTTCAAAAAATGAACATTTCGTCGGCACGGTCGACCTGGCCAGCGGGCAAACCCTCGGATTCGACGTAACCGTCAAGACCGACAGCTGGTCGCCCATCTTCGGGATCCGTACGATCGTGCGCGAACATTGGGAACTCCTGATGGAATGCTCGCTCGGTGTGCGCCATCAAATTACCGGCGGTGTCGGCTACCGGTGGTGAAACACCATTCCAGGAAAGTCATCGTCTCCGCCCTGCTGTTGCCCGGCCTCGTCTGCCTGGCGCTGGCGGGCTGTAACCGGACGCCGCCCAGTGCCGCGGAAGTGCGCGCCCGGTGGGCGGATAAAACCAAGCAGACGATCACCGACCCCGCCCGCGCCCAACAAATAGCTGGAATGGTCAGCCAACTGTTGGACGCCCAGGAGGCCAAAGCCGCCGCGCTCCAGTCCGCCAGCGATCGCCTGGCCGCTATGAATGCCGATTATCACGCGACCGGTGCGCAAGCGATGGTCATCTATGATGAGTACGAAGCCCGCCAGCGGGAGATGCTCACGAAATTCAAGGACGACGTCCTCGCCCTTCGCCGGCAGCTGAGCGCCGCCGAATGGCAGGGCCTCGTCGATTGACAAGCGGTCCGATAAACTAACGCGCCATGCTCATTTTTTTGTTTTTTGTCTACCTCCTCGGCGGTTCGCGCGGGCCGACCAATCTTGGTCATTTCTATCTGGAGCAGGCCAAGGAATGCATCGGTGCCGAGGTGAAGGATCCTGCGCGGGAAAAGGAAGCCAAGGCCGCGGTGAAGGAGGCGAAGAAAGGGATCCTGAAATTCATCAACCAGACGAATAAGAGCGGCAAAACGCTTAACAAACTCTTCAAGGACTACAATTCCACCCCGGAGCAGTTTGATGCCCTGATTGAGGAGAGCCTGGTCCAACAGCGTCAGTCCGCCGCCACGGTTTTCGAAGCCCGGCAGGCAATGTTGAAGTCCATCACGGCGGAGGAATGGTCCGCCATCATGGCCAGGGCCCAGCGCCAAAACGAGGCCGATGCAAAAAAGGCCGCCGAGAAAGCGGCGAAGAAAGCGGCAAAGAAAGCGAAATCCTGAAAAACGGGAGCCGATCCAGCGCGCGGGGCATGCTCCGTCCCTGCTGCGCTCGGCGGAGGGATCGCAAGATGGCCTGCCAGCCGTAGCCATTGCACGGTCGTCGGCCATCAAACACCATCCTACGCCGGGCCTACGGATGGGCAGCTTTCGTCCTCGCTTCGCTTGGCGAAAAGATCGTGGCTGGCCTGCCATGCGTAGCCACTTGGACAGCAGCGCGAGTGAAACGCCCTCCTACGCCAAGGCTACGGAGGGCATGCTTCGCGCTCGCTTGCTCGGCGAAGCATGGTGCGAGTGCCGGGAGTCGAACCCGGATCAATGGCTTCGGAGGCCACTACACTATCCATTGTGCTACACTCGCAGGGAGCAGGGAGGGAGCTTTCGCGGGTAGGCCCCAAGTTCAAGCCAAAGAATGCGGCGGAATCAGCGATCCCGCCCTGCCGAGGTTGGTTTACTGGTAGATCAGGCCCGATTTCTTCAGGCCGAGCATGAGCAGGGCGATCGCCAGGCCGAGCCCGACCACACCGAGGAACGATCCCAGCCAGCCAAACTCCTTCTTCCGGATGACCTGCACAAAAGAGATGAGGACGGCGCCACTCAGAAACCAGGCTCCAATCAGCAGGAACTTCTGCAGGGTGACGAGATTTCCCCGGGCCGCGCTCCGGATATAGAGCACGAACATAATGCCGGCCACGATGGTGAGCGGGCGGAAAAAAGGCGAGGTGGTCAGCTTATTCATGCATCCCACCCCTTTGGGAGTACCGGCGGGCTTAGTGCGCCACGTGGACCACGGAGGTCATCGGCTGGCCGATTTCCTTGAGGAGATCCTGGAACCAGGGCTGGGTGACGTCGAAGGCCTTGCCGCCCTTGATGCGGGGAAATTCGATCGCGCGGAGCTCGTTGCCGCGTTCCTCATCGTGGCCGATGAGGCCGGTGACGCCAGCCTTGGCGCACTCGACGGCCTTGAGGACGCAGGTGTCGATCAGCTGGAAGTCCTCGGCGTTGGCCGGGGCGGAGCGGGCGAAATAGCCGCTCTTCTGCACGAGCACCTTTTCGGCGCCGATCAGCGAGGCGAAACGTTCGGCAAACCACTTGCCGGGATTGATCGTGTCGAGGCGGACGTGGCCAAAAGCGTCGCGCGCGACCTCTTTGCCGCTGTCGGTGAGTTCCTTGATGATGCTGTCGAGCCCCGCGCCCTCGCTGATGAAGAGGTTCACGTTGCCTTGGGTCTCCATGACGGCCTTGAGGCGCTTCGCCTCGGCCTCGATGTCGAGGGCCATCTCGGGGAGGTAGATCGCGTGGACAGAGTAGCGGGCCTTCGTGACGCCGAGGCCGGGCACCCAGGCCTGCTTGGCGAGGCTTTTCTGGTATTCGCGGGCGGTGGCGGCGGTGAGCCAGCCGCAGTTGCGGCCCATGACCTCGTGCACGATGAGCATGCTGCCACTGGCGCCGAGCTCGGTGACGACGTTGGAGAAGAACTTCGCGCCCTGTTCGGCGGCGGTGACGGCGCCGAGGCTCTGGCGGATGGGAATGATGTCGTTGTCGATCGTCTTGGGCAGGCCGATGACTTTGAGCGAGTAATTGTTCTTCTCGAGGTAGGCGGCGAGGTCGGCGGCCGTGGTGTTCGTGTCGTCACCGCCGACGGTGTGGAGGATGTCGACACCATCCTTCTGGAGCTGCTGGGCGGCGACAGCGAGGGGCGTCTGGCCTTCCTTGATCAGGCCGCGCTTGAGGGCGTCCTTGACGTTGGTGAGCTTCACGCGGCTATTGCCGATGACGCTGCCGCCGTAGTTCTTGAGGACGGCGGCCTGGGCACGCACCTCGGGCGTGACCGCGTAGCTCTGGCCGAGGAGGAGGCCCTTGTAACCGGAGCGGTAGCAGATGATGTCCCAGTCGGGGCACTGCGTGGTGTAGTGCAGGATCAGCTGGCCGACGGCGGCGCTGAGGCAGGGGGCGTGTCCGCCGGCGGTGAGGATGGCGACTTTCTTCTTGGAGCTCATGGAGGAAAATTGAGCAGTGAACGTGCCATGGCCGGGCAGGCGGAGGCAATCGCGATTAGTGTCATTACGCAGGCAAATCCTCCGATGAGCCGTGCTCAGGGCGGCTCATCGGGACGACTCGCCCTGCCTCAAGCCGCCGGGTGGCGGCGCGACTTCTGCCACTCGCGGAACAGTTCCACGACGATCGGCACGACGGACAGGATGATGATGGCGAGGATCACCAGCTTGAAGTTTTTCTGCACGAAGGGCTGGTTGCCGAAGAAGAAGCCCGCGTAGGTGAAGAAGTAGATCCAGACGAAGCCGCCGATGAGGTTGTAGGCGAGGAAACGCGGGTAGGTCATCGACCCGACGCCGGCGATGAAGGGCACGAAGGTGCGCACGATGGGCACGAAACGGGCGAGGATGACGGCGCGGCCGCCGTACTTCTCAAAAAACTCGTGGGCGCGTTCGAGGTGTTTCTTGCGGAGCCAGACCGAGTCCTCGCGTTTGAAGACGGCGGGGCCGATCTTCTTGCCGATCCAGTAGTTCACGGTGTCCCCCACGAAGGCGGCGATGAAGAGCAGGCCCGCCATGAGGTGGACATTGAGGCCGGTCTCGGGCTTGGCGCAGAAGGCGCCGGCGGCGAAGAGCAGCGAGTCGCCCGGCAGCAGCGGCAGGACGACGAGGCCGGTCTCGGCAAAGATAATCAGGAACAGGATGCCATAGGTCCACGCGCCGTAGCTGGCGATGATCTCCGCCAGGTGGCGGTCGATGTGCAGGATGAAGTCGAACAGCTTCTTCGCGAGGTCGAGCATGGCGGGTAACAAAAAGGGCAGGTCGACGTGCGATCCTGCCCCAAGTGGGAAAATGACGCTGGCTTAGACGTCAGCCTTGGTCTTGCGGAGACCCTGAACGCGGTCGCCCGCCTTCCACTGGCCGCGCTTCTTGAGCAGGGCCACGCGCTCGAAGCGCTTGAGGACATTGCGTTTGACGACGACGCCGCCGCCGGCGGGCTTGAGACTGGGATGCTGGGACATAAAGGGTGGCTGGTTTAAGGTGATTTTGGCTGCTGGAAGGGAAGGGAAGTAGAGTTCGCCATAGCCCATGACAAGTACTTTTCGCCCACGTTTTCGGCGCTGACCTCGATCCACTGGGGCACAGCCGCTGGATGATGGTTGCGGACCCAGCCGCTGAGGATCGAACTGTTGGCGGGCAGGTATTTGAACCAGACGCGGAATTCCTCAGCCTGCTCCAGCTTTCCCTCCCAGTGATAGTAGGAAGTGAGGGGTCCATCCACCTGGGCGCAGGCGGCCAGGCGGGCCTCTACCGCGCCCCGGGCCAGCCGGTCGGCGTCGGCACGGTTGGCGGTGGTTGTCCAAGCCACGAACATGGAGCGAGTTTTGCCTGAAGGCCGGTGGATGTCAAAGCACCGGTCAACCCTGAGTCTGGCAAGAATCCATCAGGAAGTGCGCAGCGGTTGTTGGATCCGCGTGGTTCAAAGCCAAGATTTTTATCCAACTCGGGCCGATGCGAAGTCCGGTCGCTAACCCAAGGTAGTGTCGAATAACCTTACAAAAAACAGAATATGGCTCCTGGTATTTCGCTTTATCCAGTTGATTACAAAAATCATTAATAATTAAATAATAGCATCTTATGAATAAATAAAATAATTAACCCCAGACTGGTATCTGCAATGCTCTTTTGTCATCGCTTCCCGATTATCCCCTGTATTTCACGCGAATTCGAAAACCTGTTAACCCTCATTCAACATGAAAACCAATGCAGTTCGTTTGTTTGTCGCATCCCTTCTGGGGTGCTGTGCGGTGGTGGCCAATGCGGCCGTCATCGATTTCGAAGCCGACGGCGGCGCCCAGCCCAATGGATTCAGCGCCTCGGGCCATCCCGGTGTGACTTTTTCCGATACCGTGGGGGCCAGCCTCGTCGTTGGAAATTTCGGTAGCCAGAGCGCCAACACCAATGGTCTGGCAGCGTATGACGACTACGACGGCAGCAAGATCCGCATGGATTTTTCGGTTTTACAGACCTTCGTGAGCCTGGACTTCGGCAATGACGACGGTGGTTGGGCCGATCCCACGGATCGTGCCTGGCTTGAGGTCTTCAATGGTGGCATCAGCGTCGGGCTGGTGAGCATGGCGATGAACCTTGATGACATCATGAACCAGACGATTTCCTATCTCGGTAGCCCGTTTGATCGTGCGGAGTTCTGGTATGGTGACGCCGCGGGCACTGCCTTCACTAACCCGGGTCTGATCGAGATCATCGATAATGTTCAATATGGTGACCGGGCTGTGCCTGATACGGGTGCCACCCTCTCCCTCGCAGTCCTCGGTCTCCTCGGCGTTGCCGCGTTTCGCCGCCGGCAGATCGCCTGAGTACTGAAGCATTCCAATAGTTTCAAAGCCCGGCTGGTCGCAAGACCGCCGGGTTTTTTATTACAGGTAGGAAACTGGATTTTAGGCATAAACAACCGCGCTTGGGGAGAAGTGGCGGCAGCCTGGGCCTGCGGTTGCGGTTTTACATGCGAAAGGTCTGGGCAGGGCTTTCAATCCCACGTTTGGCTAAACCCTGCGGATTAGTGCATAAGGCGGGGCAGGGTGACCCCTGCAATTAGCCCTTGACGCTCCCGGGGCCAAACCTAGGTGTTTCCCTTCCTTTTTTCCCACCCATGAGAGACGAATACATCCGCGAAGCCCAGAAAGTCATCCAGGACCCTAACATCCTGATCAACGTCGTTTCCCGCCGCGTGAAGCAGCTGCGCCGCGGCAGCCGTCCGCTCGTGGAGTCGCTCGAGAAGCTGAGCCCCGAGGACATCGCCCTGCGCGAGATCGTCGAGGGCAAGATCAGCTACGAGCTGCACACGGCCTGAGCCGGCCCCGCCGGCCCATTCCCAGTTCCCGCGAAGCGAGGCCCCGGCCTCGCTTCTTTTGTTTGCCGCCCCGACCCCGCCGCCGCATCACTACCCCCATGGCCGCCCAGCCAAAGAATCCCACCCGTTACACCGAGATGCGCAACTCCAAGGCGCTGCGGGATTATTTCATCCACGACAAGTTCGAGGCGGGGGTGAAGCTGTCCGGCACCGAGGTGAAGTCCATCCGCGCGGGCAAGGCGCAGATCACCGACGCCTTCGCGCGCATCGAGAAGGACGAGGTGTGGCTCTACGGCGCCTACATCGAGGAATACCTGCATGGCGGGCTTTCGCAGCATTCCCCGCGCCGCCCGCGCAAGCTGCTCCTCCACGCCAGCGAGATCCGCAAGCTGACCGCCGAGGTCGAGACCGCCGGCCGCCAGATCGTGGCCCTGCGCATGTATTTCAAGGAGGCGCTCGTGAAGGTTGAGATTGCCACCGCGTCCGGCAAGAAGCAGTTCGACAAGCGCGAAGACCTCAAGAAACGCGAACAAAACCTCGAAGCCCGCCGCGCCCTCCGTTCCTCCCGATGAAAGCCAAACCCTCCCGTGCCCGCCGCCTCCCCCGTGAGGTCACCATCCGCGTCCCCGGCAGCACGTCCAATTGCGGCGCGGGCTTCGACTCGCTCGGCATGGCGCTCAGTATCTACAACGACGTCACGCTGACCCGTGGCGACTGGCGCGGCGCCCAGCCCGCGGCCCCCCGCGACAGCCACGGCCTCGAGATGGCCGACGAGGCCGCGCAATTGTTCTTCGTCCGCGCCGGCGTCGAGGAGATCGGCTACACCCTCGCGATCCGTGGCGACGTGCCGATGTCGCGTGGCCTTGGCTCGAGCGTGACCCTGCGTGCAGGCGTCGTGGCGGCACTGAACGAATTGACCGGCGCCAAGCTGACCAAGGACGACCTGTGCTCCCTTGTCACCCAGCTTGAGGGTCATCCCGACAACGCCACCCCGGCCGTCATCGGCGGTTTCTGTGTGGCGCGCTGCGATGCGCATACCGGTGAATTACTCGGCGTGTTGCGCAAACCCATCGGCCGCGACCTGTGCTTCGTCGTCGTCTCGCCCGACCAGGAACTCGAGACCAAGAAGGCACGCGGCATCCTGCCGAAGGAGCTGCCGTATTTCGATGCGGTGAAGAGCGTGAACAGCGCGACCTATGTCGTCGCGGCCTTCCTTTCCGGCGAATACGACCGGCTGCGCCACGCGGTGAAGGACTTCCTGCACGAGCCGTATCGCCTGCCGTTGATCCCCGGGGCCAAGCCCGCGATCGAGGCCGGCGTCGGCGCCGGCGCGCTGACCGGCTGGTTGAGTGGGAGCGGTTCCAGCGTGCTCTGCGTGTCGCGGCCGAAGGCGGCGGCGAAGGTGGGCCGGGTGATGGCGGCGGCGTTTGCCGCGCACAAGCTGCCGTCCACCATCCACGTCCTGCACGCCGACAACGACGGCCTACTTGTGCACAAACGGGTTTTTTGAGGCGATGACCTTGGGCGGATTCGAATCCGGCCAGTATTTCACGACCTCCTCGGCGAGGACCGTCCACTTGAAGGGCTTGCGGACGACGGCCTTGAGCGACGGCACCGCGGCGAGTTCGCGCGGTGTGAACGACATGTTGTAGGCCGTGATCATGACCGCCGGGATGTTGGGGTTGATCTTCTGCACCTCGGCGACAAATTGCAGGCCGTTGATGTCGGGCATCTGGTAATCCGTAATGATCATGCCGACATTCAGGCTGGGCATCGCGCGGAGCGCGTCGGCCGGCTTGGTGAAGCCGTGGACCGGGCACGCGAGGTGGTCGGTGAGCAATTGCTGAAGCAGGTCGATGTAGGAGAATTCGTCATCAACGAGGAGGACGATCTTGTCTCCGTTCTTAAAATTGGGAAGTGACATGCAGGGGTGTGCTGCCGGGCCCGGGCAACGCGGCCTTTCTAGGGGATTACGGCTTGCCGTAAAGCGGATTAAGTCATCCAACGGCAGCATGCTGCACGTCGTGCTTTTCCAGCCGCAGATTCCGCAAAACACCGGCAATATCGGCCGGATGTGCGCGGTGACGCGCTCACGGCTGCACCTGATCCATCCGCTGGGCTTCGAGGTGACCGACAAGAATCTCAAGCGCGCGGGCATGGACTACTGGTTCTCGCTCGATGTGCACTATCACGCGGACTGGGCGGCGTTCAAGGCCAGCGCGGCGGCGCCGGCGCGCCTATGGCTGTTCACCACGCATGCCACGCGGGGTTTCTGGGACGTGCGCTACGCCGACGGCGACGGGCTGGTGTTTGGCAACGAGGAGGCGGGCGCGCCGGACTGGCTGCATGCCGAGTTGGCGGATGCGCAGCGGCTGAAGATTCCCCACGCGAACGGCGAGCTGCGCTCGCTGAACCTCTCGACCGCGGCCGGCATCGCGACCTACGAAGCGCTGCGGCAGGTTGGGTTGCCGGGGTGAGGTCGGGTTCTGCGGGTAGGGCGAGTCGTCACGACGAGCCGCGGCTCATCCGGAGGATTTGCCCCGCTCTACCTGACCGCCTTCAGGGCGGCGGCGACGTCAGCCGGGACGAAGTGGTTCACGTCTCCCCCGAGCTTGGCGATCTGCTTCACGAGCGAGGAGCTGGTGTAGCTGTACGCCTCGGCAGGCATGACGAAGATGGTCTCCACCTTGGGCTCAAGGTGGCGGTTCATCAGCGCCATGTTGAACTCGAACTCGAAGTCGGAGAGGGCGCGCAGGCCGCGGATGATGGCGTTGGCCTTCTGCTTGCGGGCGAAGTCGACCAGCAGGCCGTCGAAACTTACGACCTCGACGTTGGTCAGCTTCACAATGCTGGCCCGGAGGAAACCGACGCGCTGCTCCGCGGTAAACAGCGGCGCCTTGGTCGTGCTCAGCGCCACGGCCACGGTCACGCGCTCAAACAGCCGGGACGCGCGCTCGAGGACATCGAGGTGCCCGTTGGTGACGGGGTCGAAGGTGCCGGGGTAGATGCAGTGCTTCATGCGGACGGAAACAGGATTGCCGGGCCGCCCGGAATGGCGAGCAGGTTTTGTGTCAAATCCCGGTGGCTTTGCGGTAGCAGCGGTCTATGACCGCCGCAGGCACCCTCCACAGGCAATACCCCTACAATCCCGGGATTGCCAAGCCGCGGGTGGCGCGCTCGACTCGCGCCATGCGCTTCACCGTGGCCAACTGGCTGACCGTTTCCCGCGTTCCCGCGATGTTCGTCATCGTGTGGCTGATGAACCGGGAGTTTGCCTGGGCGGCAACGATTGCGTTCTGGCTGTTCATCGCGGCCGCGCTGACCGACTGGTTTGACGGCATGGTGGCGCGCGCGCGCGGCGAGGTGTCGTCGTTCGGGCGGTTCATGGACGCGGTCATCGACAAGGTGATGGTGATCGGCCTGATGATCGCGCTGGTGGTGGGAAAATATTTCATGGGGCACGAGGTGCTGGCGATGGGCCTGCTGCTCTGCATCCTCGGGCGCGAGTTCCTCGTGTCGGGCATGCGCATGGCGGCGGCGACCAAGGGCGTCGTCGTCGAGGCGGACACGGGTGGGAAGGTGAAGACCTTCGTCCAGCTCAACGCCATCGGCTGGCTGATGGGGGCGCGGATGTTTGCTCGCGATTATGGCGAATCGCTCCCCGCGGCGGTCAGCACGGTGGTGCAGTGGACGGGCATGGGCCTGTATGTGCTCTCGGCGGTGCTCACGATCACCTCGGCGGTTTCCTATTTCCGCCGCCACGGGCACGTGGTGCTGGAGTAGACCATGGCGTTGCCTGATCCACGCTGGCCGGGGATTTTCTCCACGCGGTTCGTCTGTGCCGTCGCCACGCTGGGCCCGCTGGGGCGGAAGCTGCCGGCGCCGGGCACCTGGGGCTCGCTGGCCGGGCTGCTGTATTTCACGCTGTTTTTCCGCCATGCGCGGTGGGAGGTGTCCTTTGCGTGGGCCGTGGTGCTGGGCTATGTCGCGGTGGCCTTCTGTGGCGATGCGGCGCGGCGGCTGGGCAAGACCGACCCGGGCGAGGTGATTCTCGATGAGTTTGTGGTGATGCCGCTGGTGTTTCTCGGCTGGCGGGCGGGTTGGCTGGCCGCGTGGCCGGCGTGGGCGGTGCTGCTGGCCGGCTTCGGTTTCTTCCGGCTCTACGACATTGCCAAGCCCTTCGGGATATCCCGGTTGCAACGCTGGCCGGGCGGATGGGGCATCGTGGCCGATGATTTTGCCGCGGCGCTCGTGGCCTGCGGCAGCCTGCACCTGACGGCCTGGCTGTGGGCCTGGCTGGGCTAGCGCCGGGCCTCGACCGCCGCCGGCTTCTTGGGCCGGAATTTCTCCATCACCTGCCGGAAGGTGATCTCCGCGCGCACGCGGTTGGAAAAGCTCACCTCGGTGCCGTCCGGGCCCCAGGAGGCGCGGACGCCGAGCCCGATAATCCACTGGTTCTTGTAATTGAAGGTGAATTTTTTTGGCACGTACCAGAGCAGGCTGGGCTGGACATAGAAAAAATGCTCGGTGGTTTCGCCCAGCCCGGCGGTGGTGGCGTAGGTGGTGGTCAAGGTCCACTTGACCTGGCCCAGGTCGTAGATCGCGCCGGCGGTGAAATTCATCGAGTCGTCCAGCGGCTGGTTGCGCACCGGGATGCCCGCGACCGAGCTGTCGGAGACGAGGTCGAGGCCCGCGCCGGAGAAGGTCGTGATTTTCGGGTAGCGCGCGGAATGGTGCTGCGCGAGAAAGCCCGGCATGTAGTGGTTGAAGCCGTCGGTCAGATCCACGGGCGGATGCCCGGTTGGGATCTCCATGTTGAGGAACACGCTCGTCTCGAAGTTGGGCGTGGGCCATTGCCGGACGATATACTTGGTGGCGAGACGGACCTCGCCGACGCCGTAGCCGTCCGCGCTGCTGCCACCCAACCCATGGGTGAAGAAGAAGGTCGCATCGGGGCGGATCTCAAAGTGGTCGTTGACCGCCCAGCGCAAGCCGCCTTCCAGGCGCATATAGTCGCGGCGAATGAAATCGCTCAGGTGCGGGTGCACAATGAACTTGATCGTGCCGGGCGGGTCGATGTTGGGCAGGTTGAAGCCAAACAGACCCCGGATTTCCGTCGGGGTCTGTTTCGCGTCATCGGGCGAGGCGGTCTGGGCCCAGGTCAGGGGGGCGCCGAGGGCGAGCACGAGCAGGAGCAGGGAACGGGGCATGGGTCAGGGCAGGAGTTGGAGGCGGTCGAGCGGGAGGCGCACGAGCAGGCCTTGCTGGAGTACATCCACGGACACGACAATTCCCTGCGGGTTCACGGGGTCATCGACATAACCCTCGAGGCCGTGCAGGGGCCCGCCGACCACCCGGACGTGCCGGCCCTTGGTCATCAGGGGATGCACCGCCGCTTCCAGCCCGGACGAGCAGATGACCTTCACGTCCTCCATCTGCCGGAGGAAGACCGGTTCGTTCTCGACCGGCAGGGCGCGGACGAGGAGGTCCTGCTGGTAGACGCGGGTCTTGCGCTCCGGTTCGATGCGGGCGAACACATAGCCGGCGAACAGCGGCTTGGTGAAGGTCTTCCGCTGGGTGCCGTAGCGGCGGATGCTCTGGATGAGCGGCAGGTAATGCGCGAAGGTTTCGCGCTCCATCAGGCTGGCGAACTTCTTTTCGCAGCGCGGCTTGGTGTGACAGACGAACCAGCGCGGTTCGGTGAAGTCGGGCAGGTACTGGCCCATGGGTCAGAGCCGCGCCAGCCGGCCGAGCGCCTCGACGTAACCGGGGAAGCCCCGCCCGCTGATCATCCCGATGCAGGCGGCGGCGGTCATGGAGTGGCGGCGGAAGGGCTCGCGCTTGCTGATGTCGGAGATGTGCACCTCGATTGCGGGCAAACCGACGCTCTTGAGCGCGTCGTGCAGGGCGATGCTGGTGTGCGAGTAGGCCGCGAAGTTGACGATGAAGCCCGCGATGCCCGCGTCGGCGAACGCATGGACTTTGTCGACCAGCTCGCCCTCATGGTTCGACTGGAAGAACGTCACGGTGACGTTGAGCTTCTTGGCCTCGGTGCGGACGAGCTTCTCCAGGTCCTTGAGCGTGGCGGTGCCATAGATCTCCGGCTCGCGCCGGCCGAGCCGGTTAAGATTGGGTCCGTTGAGGATGGCGATTTCTTTCATGAGGAGGCACCACGAGACACACGAAATATCCCCAAGGGGGAAGACTCTTTTCGTGGGTTTGGCGTATTTCGTGGTGCTACAGGGGATTGTCGGTTTCGATGAACTCCCAGGGCAGGCGGAATCTCCGGGCCAGCTCGGCGGCGAGGGCCTTCACCCCGTGGACCTCCGTGGCGTAGTGGCCGCAGCAGATGAGGTTGAGGCGGTGCTCCTGCGCGTAGTTGAACCACTCCTCGCGGAGCTCGCCGGTGATGAGCGTGTCGACGCCCGCGGCGATCAGGTGCGGCACGGCGCCGTTGCCCGACCCGCTGCAGAAGGCGACCAGCCTGGGCGCCGGCGAACCGCATTCGATCGAGATGACGCGCGGGTAGAGCTCCTCGAGCCGGGCGCAGAGCTGGGCCCGCTTGAACTTGTTGGGCGCGATCCAGCCGATGAGCTCGTTCTCGTGGGGCAGGAACTGGCGGCGGGGCTTGAGCCCGAGTTGGCGGGCCATGACGACGTTGTTGCCCAGCTCCTCGTGGGCATCGAGGGGCAGGTGGCTGGAATAGACCGCGCAGTTGCCGCGCACGAGGGCGGCGAAGCGCCCGTAGACCGGGCCGGTCAGCGCCGGCATCCCGCCCCAAAACAGGCCGTGGTGGACGATGAGAAAATCGACGCCGCGCTCCACCGCGCGCTCGAAGGGCACGAGGCCGGCATCCACCGCCGCGCCGATCCGCGTCACACGGCCGTCGTTGGCCACCTGCAGGCCGTTGACCGCGCCGGGGTAATCCTTGAAGGAGGGGCGCCGGGTGCGTTTGTCGCAGTAATCGACGAGCTGTTGGAGCGAGGCCATGGCCGGGGAGGTTGGGGGAGGGCGGGGGATCCTGCAAGTGGGCGTTTACGGGTTGCCACCTGCCGGGCGCTTCCCACCGTTTCAGGCATGCCCGTTCGCAAGCAGGACCCCATCGCCCTCATCGCCCAGGCCACGGAGGCTTTCGCGCACCGCCCGAGCTGGGACGAGTATTTCATGGCGACGGCCAAGCTCATCGCTTCGCGCTCCAACTGCGAGCGGCTCAACGTCGGCTGCGTGATTGTCTCCTCCGGCCAGCGCAAGAACCGCCTGATCGCCGCCGGCTACAACGGCTGGCTGCCCGGCACACCCCACGCCTCGCGCATGCGCGACGGCCACGAGCAGGCCACGGTCCACGCCGAGCAGAACGCCATCGCCGACGCCGCCCGCCGCGGCTCCAGCGTGGACGGCTGCACCGCCTACGTGACGCACTATCCGTGCATCAATTGCGCCAAGATCCTTGCCGCCGCGGGCATCGCCGAGATCAAGTACCACGCCGATTATCACAACGACCCGCTTGTGCGCCCGATCCTCAAAGATGCCGGCGTGAAGGTCCGCAAACTCTGAAGACCCGGGCCCGGCCCCGTCGCCATGAAGGAACGCCGCACCGCGAAAAAACCGCCCCGCCTCGCCGGGCAGCTGCTGCTGGCGCACCCGGGGCTGCGTGACCCGAATTTCCGCCGCACCGTCATCCTGCTTTCCGGCCACGACACCGCCGGGGCGATGGGGGTCGTGCTCAACCGCCCGCTCGACAAGCAGCTGGGCGAACTGAACACCGACTTCGCCCTCGGGCCGCTGGCGGGCGTGCCGCTCTACTACGGCGGCCCGGTCGAGCCCGAGCAGCTGATCATCGTGACGTGGCAGTGGATCGCAGCCGACCACGCCTTCCAATTGCACTTCGGCGTCGAGGTGGAAAAGGCCGCGGAACTGGTCGGCACGCCGGGCCTGACCATCCGGGCCTTCCTCGGCTACTCGGGCTGGGGCAAGGGGCAGCTGGAAAACGAAATGAAACACGACACTTGGATCGTGACGCCGGTCGAGGGCGACTGGCTGCTCAAGCACGATGGAATCGCACTCTGGCGCAACCTGCTGGGCCATCTCGATCCCGAGCTGAAGGTGCAGGCCGACGCCCCGGAGGATCCGACCGTAAACTAGGCCCATCAGCGGGTTAGGCTGGTTGGGCCTGGGGCCACCGAGGGGGATTCAAACTAGGCTACCGCCACCGGATCTTTTCCTTTGACACCGCCCGGACCGGCCATCTTCTTTCTTAACTTTTATGAAAGTCGTTTCCTCCATCAAATCCGCCAAGCTGCGCCACCCGGCTTGCCAGGTCGTGCGCCGCAAGGGCAAGATCTACGTCATCAACAAAGTCGAGCCGCGTTACAAGGCGCGCCAAGGCTGATCCAACCCTCCCTTTACCGTGAAGACCGAAGGCCATCCCGCTCTCAACAACGTCTGCTTCCTCGATATCGGAACAGGCAAGAAATTCCTGACCAAGTCCACGATGAAGTCCGCCCGTACCGAGAAGATCGACGGCCAGGACTACTATGTGATCGTGCGCGACGTCACCATGGACTCGCATCCCGCCTACACCGGTGAGAAGCGCCTCGTCGACACGGCCGGCCGCGTCGAGAAGTTCACCACCAAGTTCAAGCGCGCCACCAAGGTCAAGTAAGGCGCCGCGCCGACCTTGCCCCCGAAGCCCTCCTATTGCGGAGGGCTTTTTGTTTAGTCACCACAGAACACACGGAATACACAGAAATCGGACAGAGTACTCCACAGCCAAAAAGCCTTTCCTCCGGCTCCTTCTGTGTGTTCTGTGTGTTCCGTGGTTAATCCTCCGGCCAAGCTCATCTGCCTCGACTGCGACTCGACGCTCAGTGCCATCGAGGGCATTGACGAGCTGGCGCGCCTGCGCGGCCCGGAGGTCTTCGCCGCGGTGGAGGCCCAGACGCGTGACGCCATGGAGGGCAAGATCAGTGTCGAGTCGGTCTTCGGCCGGCGGCTGGCGGTCATCCGGCCTCACCGGGACGATGTCGGGGCGATTGGCCGCAGATACATTGAGGAGGTGGAGCCGACGGCCCTGGACACCATCGCGCGGCTCAAGGCGGATGGCTGGACTCCGATTATCCTGAGCGGCGGCTTCCGCCCGATCATCGCGCCTCTGGCCGCCCATCTGGGCATTGCCCGCATCGAGGCGGTTGACCTGCATTTTGATGGCGCAGGGAACTACACCGGCTACGACGAGAATTATCCCACCACGCGTTCCGGTGGCAAGCCGGCGGTCATCACCGCTCTCCGGCGCGAGTTCTCTCCCGTCCGCATGGTGATGGTGGGTGATGGGGTGAGTGACTTGGAGACCAAGCCGGTCGTTGACCAATTCATCGGCTTTGGCCGGTACACGGCGCGCGCCAAGGTCAAGGCCGGGGCGCACGCCTTCATCCACAGCCTGGCGGAACTCATTCCCCTCTTGAAGTGAAACGGCTATTTCACGGCACGCTCATCTGGCTGACCCTACTGTCTGCGGCATGGGCGTCCGAAGGAGTGCCGGCCCCTGAATTTCCCCGAGCGCTGTCCAGCTACGCCGACCCGGCCGCCGGCGGGGTGTGGGAGGTGATCAAGGCTCGCGCCGTGGCCGAGCCGTTCAACGTGGTGGCCACCGTTGTCTTCCTGCTCGCCGTGCTGCATACTTTTGCCACGGCGAAGATCCGCCATTGGGCGCATGTGGTCGAGGAACGACATTGCGAGCGGCTCAAGATCCGGGCCCACGCGAGGGATTCGGATGACGACGGCCGGCCGGATGAGGTGAGTTTCTGGGGCCAGGTCCTGCATTTTCTCGGTGAAGTCGAGGCGGTGTTCGGGATCTGGGCGGTGGTGCTGGCCGCGGCGTTGATCTGGTCGAAGGGCCTCGACACCGCGGCGCACTACATTGGCAAGACCGTCAATTATACCGAACCGGTGTTCATCGTCGTGATCATGGCACTGGCGTCGACGCGGCCGGTGATGCGGGTGGCGGAGCAGGGATTGCAGGCCGTTGCCTCGCTCGGCCAGGCGCGCCCGTACGCCTGGTGGCTCTCGATCCTCACGATCGCGCCACTGCTGGGGTCGTTCATCACCGAGCCGGCGGCGATGACCATTGCCGCCCTGCTGCTGGGCAAACAATTCTATGCGCTTAAGCCGTCGGGCAAACTCATGTACGCCACGCTCGGGCTGCTGTTCGTCAACATCTCGATTGGCGGCACGCTGACCCACTTCGCGGCGCCGCCGGTGTTGATGGTAGCCCATGCGTGGGGTTGGGACATGGCATACATGTTCACGCATTTCGGCTGGCATGCGGTGAGCGGGATCGTGCTGTCGAACCTCGCCTACTTCCTCGTTTTCCAGAAGGAGTTGCTGACGATGCAGCCGGCGACAGTGATGGTCGAGCGGGAGGCGCCGGTGCCGGCCTGGGTGACCGTGGTGCATTTGCTGTTTCTTGGCTTCACCGTCTGGGCGGCGCATTACCCGGTGCTGTTCGTGGGCGGGTTTCTCTTCTTCCTCGCCTTCGCGCAGGCGACGGCGCACCACCAGAGCAAGGTGGACATGCGCGGCCCGATGCTGGTGGGTTTCTTTCTCGGCGGCCTGGTGATCCATGGCGGCCTGCAAGGCTGGTGGATCGGCCCCGTGCTGGGCCGGCTGGATGCGTTGCCGTTGTTTTTCGGCGCGACGATCCTCACCGCCTTCAACGACAACGCCTTGATCACCTACCTGGCCACCTTGGTGCCGGATTTTAGCGAGAAATTGAAGTATGCCGTGGTGGCCGGCGCGGTGACCGGTGGCGGCCTGACCGTCATCGCCAACGCGCCAAATCCCGCCGGCCAGTCGATCCTCCAGCGCTATTTCCCCGACGGCGTCGCGCCGCTGAAGCTGTTGCTGGGCGCGCTGGTGCCTACGGCAATTGTGATATTTTCGTTCTTGGTGCTGTGAGGGTAGGACCGGTCTTTGACCGGTCCCGGGCCAGTCAGAGACTGGCCCTACTCGAGCTTACGGAAACAGCCCCCGCTTCGCCTTGGCCTCGGCGACGCGGGCAATGCCGAGCACGAGGGCGGCGGTGCGGCGGCTGCAACCGTATTTCTTCTTGGTCTCCTCCACTGAGGCCTTCGCCTTGGCGAGCATGCGGTGGAGCTTGTCGTTCACCTCGGCCCGCGTCCAATAGTAGTTCTGCTGGTTCTGCAGCCACTCGAAGTAGGAGACGATGACGCCGCCGGAATTGCATAGCACGTCCGGGATGACCTCGATGTTGCCACGGGCCTCGATGATTTCGTCGGCCTCGTTGGTCGTCGGGCCGTTGGCGCCCTCGGCGAGGAGGCGGCACTTGAGCTTCCCGGCGTTCTTCTCAGTGATGACCCGTTCCATGGCGGCGGGAATGAGGACCGTGCAGGGGAGTTCGAGCAGCTGCTCGTTGGTGATGGGCTCGCCGCCGGGGAAGCCCTGGAGGGTCTTGTTGGCAGTCACGTAGGCCTGCGCGGCCTTGAGGTCGAGGCCCTTGGGGTTGTGAACGCCGCCTGAGACGTCGGAGATGGCGATGACCTCGGCCTCCCAATGGTAGAGGGCGTGGCCGGCCTCGCTGCCGACGTTGCCAAAGCCCTGGATGGCGACCGTGGTCTCCTTGGCCTCGATACCAAGGTCCTGCAGGTAGGCCTTGACGAACCACGCAACGCCTTCGCCGGTGGCCTCGCGGCGACCCAGCGAGCCGCCGAGGGCGATGGGCTTGCCGGTGATGACCCCAGGATCGAAGTGCCCCTGGTGGCTGGAATACGTGTCAACCATCCAGCCCATGACCTGCTCGTTGGTGCCGACGTCGGGCGCAGGGATATCGACATTGGGCCCGATGAAGGGCAGGATCTCCTGCATGTAGCGGCGCGAGAGGCGTTCGAGCTCGGTGGCCGAGAGCTTGCGGGGGTCGACGATCACGCCGCCCTTGCCGCCGCCGTAGGGGAGGCCGGCGAGCGAGCATTTCCAGCTCATCCACATGGCGAGCGCGGCGACCTCGCCAAGCGTGACATCCTGATGGAAGCGAATGCCACCCTTGGCCGGGCCGGTGGACAGGTTGTGTTGCACGCGGTAGCCCTCGAAAATCTCGATGCGGCCATCGTCCATGCGGACGGGCATTGAGACGACGACGCAGCGGCGCGGGCGCTTGGTGCGCTCGCGCAGGCCCGCGTCCATGCCGAGGATGTCGGCGGCGAGGTCGAATTGGTTGCAGGCCTGCTGGAAGACAGGCGAGTGGTAGATCGTGTTGGTAAGTGCCATGGGGGTGGGGCCGGAGCCCGGGGTTTTTGTTGGGGGCCAGTTTGGCGGGCGGCGGGGTTTTAGCAATTGGCTTCCGGCCTGGACAAAACACATTAGAAATTATTCAGAAGCCACAAAGCCATGGAATCGACCCAATCTGATTTGAGCGGGCAGATCATAGGAGCGGCGATACGGGTGCATGAGGCACTTGGGCCGGGGTTTCTCGAGGCGATTTATGAAGAGGCGCTCTGCATCGAGCTGGCGGAAGTCGGCCTGAAATACGCCCGGCAGTTCCCGGTGAAAATCACCTACTGTGAGCGGCCAATCGGGGAGCACCGGCTCGATCTGCTCGTCGAAGGCAAAGTAGTCGTGGAATTGAAGGCCGTCGTGGATTTCGACCCGATCCACTATGCCGTCACCCGTTCGTACCTGAAGGCGACGGATTGCGAACTTGGTCTTTTGTTGAACTTCGCAACGCCAGTTTTGTCGATTAAACGGGTCGGTCGGGAGTGGCATTCACGAAGCCACTAGCCTTTTGTGGCTTTCTGGCTTCTGAATAATTCATGCCTTTATTCAAACTCCACTCCGACTACCAGCCCACCGGCGATCAGCCGCAGGCCATCGCCGCGCTGGTGCAGTCGCTGCGGGCGGGGAACCGCCACCAGACGCTCCTCGGGGTCACGGGCTCGGGCAAGACATTCACCATGGCCAACGTCATCGCGCAGCTCGACCGGCCGGCGTTGATCATGTCGCACAACAAGACTCTCGCGGCGCAACTCTACTCGGAGTTCAAGGCCTTCTTCCCGGAAAACGCCGTCGAGTACTTCGTCAGCTACTACGACTACTACCAGCCCGAGGCCTACGTCCCGACGAGCGACACCTTCATTGAGAAGGACTCGTCCATCAACGAGGAGCTGGAGCGCCTGCGCATCGCGACGACCAGCTCGCTGGTCAGCCGGCGCGATGTGATCGTGGTGGCCAGCGTCTCGTGCATCTATGGCCTCGGTTCGCCCGAGGAGTTTTCCAACATGCGCATCTCACTCGCCCGGGGCGGCACGCTTAACCGCAACAAGTTCCTCGAGCGCCTCGTGGACAACCTCTACGAGCGGAACGACTACGACCTGAAGCGCGGCGCCTTTCGTGTGCGCGGCGACACGGTGGACGTGATGCCGGCTTACCTGGAGCACGGCCTGCGCGTGGAGTTTTTCGGCGACGAGATCGAGGCGTTGACCGAATTCGAGCCGGTCAGCGGCAAGGTGCTGCGCAAGATCGACCGGTTCGAACTCTACCCGGCCAACCAATACGTGACCTCGCGCGGCAAGCTCGAGGGTGCCATCGCCGGCATCAAGGCCGAGCTGGAGGAGCGGGTGGCGTTCTTCGAGAAGAACCAGCAGTACCTCGAGGCGCAGCGCATCCGCATGCGCACGACCTACGACCTCGAGATGCTGCAGGAAATGGGCTTTTGCAGCGGCATCGAGAACTACTCCCTGCACCTGACGAGCCGGAAGCCCGGCGACCGGCCGTTCTGCCTGATCGATTTCTTCCCGAAGGATTTCCTGACGCTCGTGGACGAGAGCCACGTCTCCATCCCGCAGATCGGGGGTATGTACAATGGTGATCTCGCCCGCAAGCGGACGCTGGTGAACTTCGGGTTCCGCCTGCCCTCGGCGCTCGACAACCGCCCGCAGAGTTTCGCCGAGTTCCAGTCGATCACCGGGCAGACGGTCTATGTGTCTGCCACGCCCGCGCCGTTCGAGCTGGGGCTGTCCACCGTCATCGCCGAGCAGGTCATCCGTCCGACCGGCCTGCTGGACCCGGAGATCGCGATCCGCCCGACCAAGGGGCAGGTCGAGGACCTGATCGGCGAGGTGCGCCGAGCCGTGGAGCAGGGCGAGCGCGTGCTGGTGACGACGCTGACCAAGCGCTTGTCCGAGGACCTGACTTCGTACATGCGCGATGCCAAGCTGCGCGTCGAATACTTGCATTCCGACATCGACGCCTTGGAGCGCGTAGAGATCCTGCGCAACCTGCGGCGGGGTAATTTCGATGTGCTGATCGGCATCAACCTCCTCCGGGAGGGCCTCGACCTGCCCGAAGTGGCGCTCGTGGCCGTGCTCGACGCGGACAAGGAGGGCTTTCTCCGCAGTGCCACCAGCCTCATGCAGACAGCGGGCCGCGCCGCCCGGCATGAAAAGGGCCGGGTCATCTTCTACGCGGACAACATCACGGACTCGATCAAGCGTACGATGGAGGAGGTCACGCGTCGGCGCGTGAAGCAGGTGGCCTACAACCAGGCGCACGGCATCACGCCGCGCAGCGTGAAGCGCGGGGTGCAGGCCAGCCTGCACACCTACGATGGCACGGGCACGGACCAGAATGCCGCCGTGGCCGAGTCACCGGATGACGTGGCCGCGGTCATCGCCGAGTTGGAGGAGGAGATGCAGGAGGCGGCGAACAAGCTGGAGTTCGAACGTGCCGCGTTGCTCCGCGACCAGGTCAACGCGCTCAAGTCGGGTGACTACAAATCCACCGGCGGAAAAGAGGCGGCCTACGGCCGGAAGACCAAGAAGAAGGGGAAGTAGGAGGTAGGGCGGTCCGTCCCTACCTTACAATCACTCCAGCGGCGTCGGGCCGCCGTGGCTCTGGCGGCACTCGTTCATGACGCGCAGCCAGATCTCGCGGAGATCGAAGAGGCGCGGCATCGCGTATTCCCGGAAGCGCACGGCAAGCGGGGTGGCGGAGGCATCGGGCTCGTTGAGGCGTGAGAGGGTGAGGTTGAGCTCGCGGAGGGCCTTCTTGAAGAGGAGGACGGCGAGGGTGTAGTCGCCCATCTCGAGGGCCTGCACGGCCTGCAGGGCCTGTTCGTTGCCGCGGTAGAGGAGCGCTTGGAGGGTGATGCCGAGGGCGGGGGGCACGCGGCCGGGCTGGGCGGCGACGCGTTCCCAATGGGCCAGCAGGCTCAGGTAGAGCGCGCGGGTGGAAATATAGACCGGGTTGCGGTGCAGGGTATACGGATCCCAATCGCCCTCGAAGATGGTCTCATCCGCCTCGTCGATTTCCTCCACGTCCTTGGCGTCGTCCAAGATGGTGGTATCCTCGGCAAGTTCCCAGCCCATGAGGCGCGCGGCCTCGTCGATGCGCTGCATCGTGGCGGGCAACTGGTCGTAATGCTTGATGTACTCGCGAACAGCGGTCTCTTGGGTGGCGAGGTATTTCTGCCAATCTGCCTCGGTCCAGGAAAGTTCTCCGCAGTCGTCCCAGTCGTTATCGAACAGCCCGTCGGAATCAGGATTCGTCATGTAAGGAATGCGCCTTGCGGCGTTGGCATGCACAATGCGTGCCCAACCCGGTCTGGCAAATAAAATTCCGGTGTCCCGCGGGGTGCGGACCCCTCCTCACCCAGAAGGCAGGAAAGGATTGTCTCGGTCCGGCGCGGGGACTTTTCTGCCTGCATGTCCGGGGTTTATCATGCGACGGTATTTTTCAGCGGCCGCGTGCAGGGCGTCGGTTTCCGTTACCAGACGCTGCAGGTGGCCAAGGGCTATGAGGTTTCGGGCTGCGTGATGAACCTGCCCGACGGGCGCGTGCAGCTCGAGGCCGAGGGACGGCCGGACGAGGTGCGGGATTTCATCGTTGCGATTCAGGAGCGAATGGAGGGGTATATCCGCAAGGTCGAACAGACCGAAACACAACGGGCGCCACAGTTTCAGGGATTTTCCATTCGTTGAGCGCATCCGTCGAGGCCCCTTGGGCCGTTGAACTGGCTGACTTCGCCAAGTCCTACCCGGCCGGCTGGGCGGGTCGGTGTGTCGTGGCTGTCCACTCGTTGTCACTCAAACTCGCACCGGGCCAGGTGCTTGGTCTGCTCGGACCCAACGGTTCGGGCAAAAGCACGACGTTGAAGGCGCTTGCGGGGCTCATCGCCCCCAGTGCCGGACAATGCCGGATCATGGGCCGGGCGGCGGGCAGCGATGTCGCACGGGCGCTGGTCGGTTATCTGCCCGAGTCGGCGCGATTCGCTCCGCCCCAGACCGGCCGCGGGTTTTTGCGCTACTGTGCCGGCCTGAGTTCACTGCCGGCGGCCAAGGCAGCGCAACGGGTCGAGGCGGTGCTGGCCTGGGCCGGTCTCGAGTCGGCTGCCGAACGCAAGCTGGCGACTTGGTCGAAGGGCATGCTGCAACGGCTCGGCGTGGCGCAGGCCATCGTACACGAGCCGGCGGTCGTGCTGCTCGACGAGCCCGCCAGCGGACTCGATCCCGAGGGCCGGCTGGCCTTGGCGAAATTGATCCGTGGGCTGGCGGGGCAGGGCCGGGCGGTGGTTTTCAGTTCCCATCTGCTCGCCCACGCGGAGGAAATCTGCGATCGCATCGCGATCCTTGGTCGAGGCCGTCTGCTCGCCGAGGGGACGCCAGCCGAATTGCTCGGTCAGGGCTGGCGTCCGGCGCCAGAGACTTCGCCATTGGAAAAACTCTACCTGGAGAAGGTCGGTGCCCGCGCCTGATTCCAATTCTGTCCTGGCCTCGGTACGACGCGTGCTGCTCATCGCCACGCAGACGCTCGCCGACGCGCTGCACCTGCGGCTCACGCTGTTGCTCGGCGTGGCCGGGGTGCTGCTGGTGTTGATGGCACTTTGGCTGCGGGATTTTAACTTTGGCACCGTGGAATTGAAGTTCCTCGCCGACTTCGGCCTTGGGGCGATCGGCCTGATGGGTATCTTGCTGGCCGCGCTCGCCACGGCACACCTGTATTTCAGCGATATCACCAGCGGGACGATTGGCTGCGTGCTGACGCGCCCGGTGCGGCGCTGGGAATACATGGGCGGCAAGCTGGCGGGCGTGTCAGCGCTGCTGGCGCTGTTTGTCGCTGCGCTGGCCCTGGTACTGGCGGCTGTGATCGCCGTTCGCGAAGCGCAGCTGGGGGCGATGCTCGCGCCCCTGCCGGTGTTCCTGCAGGCCTGTGCGCTGGTCTGGCTGAAAGGTACGCTCGTGGCGGCGATGACCTTGCTCGTGTGCAGCTATGCCGGCTCGGCGTTGTTCGCCAGTTGTGCGGGCTTGTTGCTCGCCGTGGTCGCCCACCTGCAGGCGTTCACGGAAGCGGAAGGCTGGCGGTCGGTTCTCCGGTTGTGGCCGAACCTGGGCATGTTCGACCCTGATCTACTGCTGGCGGGCGGCGGCCTGACGGTGCGGGATCTGCTCGCACTCGCCGGCTATTGGGCGGTTTTCATGCTCCTGCTCGGTGGTCTCGCCTCGTATGTCTTCAAGCATCGCGAGTTCTAGGCTGCCGCGCTGGATCGTGCCGCCAGTCCTGTTGCTGGCGGCGGTATACGCGCTGCGTCCGCTGGAATCCCGGTTGCTCCCCGTCGCACTTGCGCCTTCGGCCGCACTGGCTGGGAGCGGGGGAACGCTGGCGGTATTCGGTGGAATGCGCAGCGTGCTGGCGGGCGGATTCTGGCTGCGGGCCAATCTCGCCTGGGAAAGGCGCGATACGGCGGCGACCACGGCGCTGTTGCACCTCGCGGTCGCGGCGGATGAGCGCCCGCTGTATTTCTGGCTGAACGGCGCGCGCATGATCGCCTACGACCTGCCCGGGTGGCAGGCGGAGGCTGTCCCGGAGGCCGTCCGCCAGCGGAACATGGCCAGGCAAGCCGAGTCGGCCATCGCGTTTCTACAGCGAGGTCTGGCTGCGCACGGACCGGCAGCCGAACTCTATATCGAGATGGCGAGCATCCGGCTGCGTGTCCTCGGCGACCGGGCGGGAGCGGCGCGATTATTCCGGCAGGCGGCGGAGCAATCCGGCGCGCCGTACTATGCCGCCCGGGTGTATGCGGAACTGCTGCGTGAACTCGGCCGCCCCGCCGAGGCGCTCGTGTGGTTGAAGCAGATATTGCCAAATTTGCCGGCGAATGACCCGGCCGCGCGGCGCGACGTGGTGCTGCAGCGAATCAAGGGGCTTGAACAGGAAGCGGCCGGAAAGTAGGACTGCACCCTGATGCCGAATCCAACCGCATGGCGCCACTGGCTCGAGGCCGCGCGCCCCAAGACCCTGCCCGCGGCGGTCATCCCGGTCCTGGTCGGCACGGCCCTGGCGGCGGCGCATGGCGCGGCCCAGTATGGCAATGCTGCAATCTGCCTCGCCTTTGCGCTGCTCGTGCAGGTCGGGACCAACTTCGCCAACGATTACTTCGATTTTGTGAAAGGAGCGGACACCCCCGCGCGGGTGGGGCCGCGCCGGGCCGTGGCGGCGGGGCTGATCGCCCCCGGCCGGATGCTGGCGGCGACGTGGCTGGTGCTGGCCGTGGCCTTTGCGGTGGGCCTGCTGTTGGTGCGGGAGGGCGGCTGGCTGCTGCTACCCATCGGGATCGTGAGCATCCTGTGCGCGATCGCCTACACGGGCGGCCCGTTTCCGCTCGGCTACAACGGACTGGGTGACCTGTTTGTCTTCATCTTCTTTGGCCTGGTCGCGGTGGATACCACGTTCTACGTGCAAACGGGTCACGTGACCGCCGACGTGACTTCCTGCGCGGCAGCGGTCGGGTTGCTCGCGGCGAATATTCTCGTGGCGAACAATTACCGGGACGCGGAGACCGACGCCGGGGCGGGCAAGAAGACGCTGGTCGTCCGCTTGGGCCGGAAGTTCGCCGTGTGGCAGTATGCGCTGTCGGTCACGGTTGCGCTGCTGTGTCCGCCGGCGCTGTTGCTGACGGGCTATCGCTGGCCGGTGCTGCTGCCGCTGGTGCTGGTGCCATGGGGGACCATCCTGACGCGGCGGCTGGCGGCATCACGCGAACCGGCGGAGCAGATCGCTTTGCTTGGCGACACCGCCAAGTTTCTCGCGGCGTTCGGCGTGCTGCTGAGTGTGGGGGTGGTCTTCGGAAGGTAGGGGCGCTTGCCCTCAAGCGCCCGGGCCGTTGGGGGCAACGGTCCTTACCCAAAAAAAGGCGGGGTTCGGAGACCCCGCCCTACAGCAAAACAGTCGAGACGGCTCAGATCTTGCCGGCGAGCTTCGCCTTGAGCGAGGCCTTGTCCATCATGCCGACGAACTGGTCGGCCAGCTGGCCGCCCTTGAAGAGGAGCATCGTCGGGATGGCGCGGACGCCATACTTCGCGGCAAGTTCGCCGTTGTCGTCCACGTTGACCTTGGCGATCGTCAGCTTGCCGTTGAGCTCGACGGCAAGCTCCTCGAGGATCGGGGCGATGGCCTTGCAGGGGCCGCACCAGGGGGCCCAGAAGTCCACGAGGACGGGCGTGGCTCCGGCGACGGCGGCGGCAAAGTTGGCGGTATCGAGGTGGGCGATTTTTTCGGACATGGGAATGAGTTAAGTTACGGGAAGTTGAAAGGCAAGCCGGCCTAGCGCGGGGTGGACTGTTGGATGATTTCGGCCAGCTCCCTGGGCTCCACGGCTTGCAGGGACTTGTGGCGCTGCTTGAGCGTCTCGAAGGTCTTGATGACGGTCTCCGTCATGCGGCCGTGGGTCTCCTCGGAGCCGCCGACGATGGTGAACTGCTCGGCGGAGGTCAGGCGCTTGTGGCCATCCGCGTTATCCAGGCCGACCCCGAGCAGGTGGGCGGACTTAGCTTTGCGGCGACGGGTGATTTTCTTCATCTGGCGCAGGGACCGTGCTTGGGTCGGCCGGGGTTTCAAGTTCGTTTTCGTCCACCGCGGTGCAGAGGATGTCGGTGAAGGCTTCGTTCTGTTCCAGGCGCAGTTTCTTGAGGCGCGTCAGTTCCAGCACGGCAAGGAAGGTGGCGACCAGGCGGCGGAGGGAGATCTTCCCGGGGAAGAGGGCGGAGAAGACGAAGGTCTTCCGGGTCTTGATCTGCTCCAGCACGTATTCCATCTGGTCGGCGACGGTCACCTGTTCGGCGTGGATCTCGCCGACGACGAGCTTCTCGGCGAGGCGGCGCAGGACGAGGTTGAAGGAGTTCCACACCTCGATGCGGTCGACGTGCTTGAGGGGTCGTTCGGAAGCCGGGGCGAAGGCCGAGCCCGCGGGGCGCGGCAGCATGTTCTGCGCGTCGAGGGACATCTGGCCGAGGTTGCCCGCGGCCTCCTTGAATTTCTTGTACTGGAGCAGCTGGTGGACGAGCTCCCAGCGCGGGTCGAGGTCGTCCTCCTCGGCGTTGGGGTCGACGGCCTGCTGGTGCTTCGGCAGGAGCATCCGGCTTTTGATCTCCATGAGGGTGGCGGCCATGACGAAGAACTCGCCGGCCACCTCGATCTGGAGTTCCTTCATCGCGTAGATGACCTCCAGGTACTGCTTCGTCACGGTCGCGATCGGGATGTCGTAGATATCGAGCTCGTTCTTCCGGATGAGGAAGAGGAGGAGGTCCAGCGGACCTTCAAAGACGGGGAGTTTGATGCGATAATCGGCTTCGGCGACCACGCGGCGAGTCGAGGGCCGGGCGGCCCCGCCTGCAACCGGAAAAACGAAACTTTCCCCTTGAATCCGGGCGCGGGGGTGGGGACGCTAGGGCCGATGTCCTACGCCGCCTATCTGCCATTCCTCGTCCAGGTCGTGCTGGCCGGCGCGATCACGACCGTGGTGATCGCCCTGAGCCACCTCGTGGGCCAGCGGGCGCGCGGCAGCAAGATCAAGGACGCGGCCTACGAGTGCGGCATCCTGTCCGACGGCAGCACGCATACGCGCTTCTCGGTGAAGTTCTACGTCACCGCGATGCTGTTCATCCTGTTCGACATCGAGGTCGTGTTCCTCATCCCGTGGACGTTTGTCTACCGTGATTTCCTGGCCAACCACATCGCCATCCTCACGCCCATGTTGTTTTTCCTCGGCGTACTCGTCCTCGGGCTCTTCTACGAGGTGAAGAAGGGCGCGCTGGAGTGGGAGAAGTGAGGCGCAGCCTCATGCTGAGCCTGTCGAAGCATACCGGCCGCATCAGCTAACATCCGGCACCACCCATGCGGCTCGACAAGTACATCTCCCGCAGCCGCGTCGTGGACCTGGGCAGCGCCGACCTCGAGGGCGCGCTCGTCGAGTTGCTCAACCTTACCGTCGACCGCTTTCCCGACCTGAACAAGGACACCCTGCTCAAGGGCCTGCTGCGCCGCGAGAGCACGATGACGACCTATCTCGGCCTCGGAGTGGCCATGCCCCACGTGCGCGTGAAGATGGACCGCCGCTACATCCTGGCCGTGGGGCGCAGTCATTACGGCATCCGCTACGACAGTGCGATGGAGAGCGAGCCGGTGCGGCTGGTCATCATGCTGATCGCCGATGAGAAGACGCGGGACTACCTGCAGCTTCTCGCGGCGCTGGCCCAGCTGCTCAAGGAGCCGGATTTTGTCGAGAGCCTGGTCCGGGCTCCCGACCTCGACACCCTTTACGACCGGCTGTTTGCGGGTTTCGGCGGCGTGGCGGCCAAGCCGCTCCCCGCGGCGCAGACCCGCGTCAACCGCGTGATCCTGCGCGAAGCCGAGAAAATCGCCATCGGCAGCGGCTGCACCGGGCTGATGGTCTTTGGCGACACCTTTGCGGCGAGGTTTCGGGCCCCCAAGTGGGAGGCGCAGATCAAGACCATCCTCGTGACCCGCAACCTGCCCGAGGGCGAGGTGCGGAAGGGGCGTTTCGATGACACGATCCAGGTGCGGTCCTTCTCCAACCAGCGCATGGCCCAGTTGCGCAGCGCGGTGCTGGTGGGGCTGACGCGCGGGCTCATCACCTTCAAGGACCGGCTCTGCTGCGTCGGCGGCATCGCGGGCACCAACCAGTTCGATGCGGTCATCGTCGTGGACGTGGAGAAGGAGTTCCAGTCGTTGCTTACCGGCCACGCCGACCTGCTGCCGCCGGACGTGAAGCCCGAGGTGTTGGAGCGGGTCATCGCCGTGGCGACGGAACTGGCGGTCGAGGGTCGCGAGGGTCGGCCGGTCGGCTGCCTCTTCGTCGTGGGCGACAGCGAAAAACTCGCGAGCCTGACCAAGCCGCTCGTGCTCAATCCATTTTACGGCTATAAAGAGGAGGACCGGAACATCCTCAATCCGTTCATGGACGAGACCATCAAGGAATTTTCGTCGATCGACGGAGCCTTTGTCATTCGCGGCGACGGGGTGGTGGAAGCCGCGGGGTCGCTGATCCAGGCGTCGGACTACAACCATGCCCTGCCCAGCGGGCTCGGTTCGCGCCATGCGGCAGCCGCGGCGATCTCCGTGGCGGCCGACTGCATCGCGCTGGTCGTCTCGTCGAGCACCGGGCAGGTGACACTTTTCCGGCGCGGGGTCATGATGCCTCTGACGGAAAAGAAGGTAAGCGCCTAGAAAGGAGTGGTTTGCCGGTTTTCTCGAACCGATGAATCGCGGCCGAAACTTTTAGGTTGCACGCGCTTGGGGCGCGGCTTTGCTTCGACCCTTACAACCCATTTAAGCCATGCAAGAAACCGTCACACTGGAATGCACCGAAGCCCGCAAAGAGGGGAAGCCGCCCTCGCGCTACCTCACCAAGCGGAACAAGAAGACCGTTACCGAGCGCATTGAGAAGAAGAAGTACAATCCCTTCCTCAAGCGCCACACGCTCCACAAGGAGATCAAGTAAGTCCGCGCGTGCGGGGTGAAGTCACCCCTTAAAAAACTTTCAAGGCCGGTTCCTCACGGAGCCGGCCTTTTACTTTGCCCTATTTCTTGATCTCGATGGGCGTCACGGCCGGACTGCCGGCGGTCGTGAGCTGGGCCCGGCGGGCGGCCCGCCAGCTGTCGCGGTGCTTGCGAATCCAGTCGAGCAGGGCGCGCTCAAACCCGATGTCGTAGCCGAGGCGTTCCGATTCGATCCATTTGTGCTTCAGGATCTCCTCCCGTTCGGCCAGAAATTCCTGGTAGAGGCTGGATTGCTTGACGAAGTCGCGGTTGCCGCTGGTTTCGCCGGGACTGGAGGGAAGGGGGGGCATTCGGCGACGCTCAGTAACAATTAATGAGATGGCCGACATCTTGTATCGGCGATTTTTGGCCCGGCTGAATCGTCATGTTTTGTAACGCTAGTGGTGTCCGCTTGGCTCTGTCAACTCGCGTGCGGCACTTTCAGGCGGACCAGCAAGCCCTCGGCGATGCTGCGGAAGACTTGGGCGGGTTTGCTATTGGGAGAGTTGACCGTGATCGGCACGCCGCAGTCGCCGCCGGCGCGGATCTCGGGGAAGAGGGGCACCTGGCCGAGCAGGGTGGTGCCCAGCGCCTCGGCGGTCATCGCCCCGCCACCTTCGCCGAAGAGATACTGCCGGTTGCCGGCGGCATCCTCGAACCAGCTCATGTTCTCGGCCACGCCGAGGAGCGGCACATTGACCTTCTGGAACATCAGGCCGCCCTTACGGGCCACGTTGGTGGCGGCGGTTTGCGGCGTGGTGACGAGGATCGCCCCGTCGAGGGGCAGGGTCTGCACGAGCGAAAGCTGGGCGTCGCCCGTGCCCGGCGGCAGGTCCACCAGCAGGATGTCGAGTTCGCCCCATTTCACGTTTTGGACGAATTGCTGGATGGTCTTCATGATCATCGGGCCGCGCCAGACGACCGGCGTGTTGTCGTCCACGAGGAAACCCATCGAGATGATTTTCACCCCGTGGCGATCAAGCGGCACGAGGTTTTCCCCGTCGATCTGGGGGCGGGCGCCGGTCAGGCCCATCATCAGCGGCACCGAGGGCCCGTAGATGTCGCAGTCCATGAGGCCCACGCGGCCGGGGCGGCCGGCCGCCTCCAGGATCTGGGCAAGGGCGCAGGCGAGGTTGACGGCAAAGGTGGATTTGCCCACGCCGCCCTTGCCCGAGGCGATGGCGACAGAATGCTTGAGGCCGGCGGGCGCCGTACCGCCGCCGAGGTTGGCCGAGCCGGGCTTGGGCGGGGCCTTGGCGGCCGAGACAGCGAGCTCGATGATCACGTCCTTCACGCCCGGCTGGGCGAGCAGGCATTTCTCGATCTCCGCCTTGAGCATCGTGGGCAGCTTGGGGTCGGAGGTGGTGATGGCCACGGAGACCTTGGCCGTGCCGTCGGTGAACGCCGCCGAGCGCACCAGCCCGAAAGACACGATATCCCGGCTGAATCCGGGGTACTTCACCTGCTTGAGGGCTTCCTTGATGGCGTCGGCGTTCAATAGAGTGTGAAAATGGCTTGGAAAAACGGGTGCTTTGACCTTGTGAGTAGGCTGTCGGGAGTAAAACAAAAACCAGACCCGAACATTCTTCATTAATTCCCGTCCCATCCTCATGCAGAACCCTTTTCGCCTCCTCCTCGCCCTGCTCCTCGCCGCCACCGCCTTGGCCCAGACCGACATCGGTATCGTCGACGTCAAGGGCAGCGACACGATCTCCGTTTCCGTCACGGCCAACTCGCCCGACCTGCAGAACCTCGCCCTCACGGCGTTCAACACTCACGGCCGCCTCCACTTGGTTGCGAGCGGCGGCTCGTATGCGGTCAGCTTTTCGTCCTCAGGTGGCAACACGGTGAGCGTCACCGTCAGCCGCGGCAGTTCCACCGTCCTCACCCAGACCGTCTCCGGTTCGAACCCGCGCAACGCGCTGCTGAAGGCCGCCGACGTGGCGGTGAACAAAATCACCGGCCTGCGCGGTTATTTCGCCGGCAAGCTCGCCTTCGTGGGCGAGCGCTCCGGCAAGACCGAGATCTACACCTCCGACCTTTTCTTCGGCGACCTCTTCAAGTGGACCTCCGACGGCAAGCAGGTGATGGGTCCGCGCTGGGCGCCGGACGGCCAGCGCATCATCTTCACCAGCTACCGCACCACCTTCCCCGACATCTACGTGCTCGAGCTCGGCAGCCGGCGCATCTCGCTTCTCGCCAGCTTCAAGGGGACCAACAGCGGCGGGCGCTTCAGTCCCGACGGTTCGCGCGCCGCGATGGTGCTTTCGGGTGAAGGCAATCCCGAGGTCTACATTGGCAACGCCCAGGGCCGGCAGCTCCGCCGCCTCACCACCAACCAGTCGGTCGAGGCCTCGCCGGCCTTCTCGCCCGACGGTTCGCGTGTGCTCTTCGTCTCCGACGCGGCTGGCGGCCCGCAGCTCTACACCGTGCCGGCGGCCGGCGGGGCGATGACGCGCCTCACCACCAACATCTCCAAGTATTGCGCCGAGCCCGACTGGAGCGCCGCCGAGCCCAACAAGATCGTCTTCACCGCCGGCGTGGGCCGCGGCTACCAGACGGCCGTTTTCGACATCGCGGCCAAGAGCAGCAAGATCGTCTCCAAGGCCCCGACCGACGCCATCGAGCCGGTCTGGCTCGCCGACGGCCGCCACGTCATCTGCACCTTCCGCGCCGCCAACACGCGCAGCCTCTATATCCTCGACACCGAGTCGGGCAAGGCCACGCGCCTCAGCCCCGCGGCGATGGGCAACGCCAGCAGCGCCAGCTACCTCGCGCAGTAATTCATGAAGCTCCTCTTCATCGGCGACATCGTCGGCAAGCCCGGGCGCGACATCGTCGGTGCGCTGGTCGCCAAGGTGAGGACGGAGCGCGGGATCGATTTTGTCATCGCCAACGGCGAGAACGCCGCCGCCGGCTCCGGCATCACCGCGGCGATTGCGCAGTCCATCTGCGAGGGTGGGGTGGATGCGATCACCCTCGGTGACCACGTGTGGGACCAGAAGGGCTTCGAGGTGGACATCACCGGGCTCGACCGCGTGTGCCGGCCGGCAAACCTGCCCGCCGGCAACCCCGGCCGTGATCACCTCATTGTCGAGAAAAACGGATTCCGCCTGCTCATCTTCACCGTGCTCGGGCGCACCTTCATGGGGCTCAAGGCCGAGTGTCCGTTCCTGGGGGCGGATGCGCTGCTGAAACGGCTGGCCGGGCAATACGACGGCGCGCTGGTCGAAATCCACGCCGAGGCGACCTCCGAGAAGCAGGCGCTGGGCTGGCATCTCGCCGGCCGGGTCACGGCCGTCCTCGGCACGCACACCCATGTCGCCACGGCCGATGCCGCCGTGTTGCGCGGCCACACGGCCTTCATGTGCGATGTCGGCATGACCGGGCCCCACGAGTCGGTGCTTGGGCGCGAGATCACCCCGGTGCTCGGTCGCTTCCTCGACGGCATGCCGCGGCGCTTTGAGATCGCCTCCGGCGACAACCGTCTCTCCGCGGCCCTCGTGGAATTTTCCCCCGCAGGCCGCGCGACCGGCATCGAATGGGTGCAGTTAAGAACCGGATAGCCACAAAAGGCGCAAAATACACAAAAGGGCGGACTCGTCTTTTGCGCCTTCTGTGCTTTTTGTGGCCAAGCTGCCTTTATGAATTTCTCCCAACCTGTCGCCGATGTTTACGTGCCTGATGGCAGCGCGGTCGCCCGGGCCCTCAGCCGCACCACGCACCTTTGCCTCGCGGCGCATCAGGACGACATCGAGATCATGGCCTACCACGGCATCGCCGAGTGCCACGGCCGCCGGGGCCGCTGGTTCACCGGGGTGGTGCTGACCGATGGCAGCGGCAGCCCGCGCTCGGGCAGGTTTGCCAGCCACACCGACGAGCAGATGAAGGCCGTCCGCCGCGCGGAGCAGCGCAAGGCGGCCCGGCTCGGGAAATACTCCGCCGTCATCCAGCTGGCCCACCCGAGCACGGTGGTGAAGAGCGCGCAGTCGGCCGTCGTGCGCGACGACCTCGCCGCGATCCTCTCCGCCTGCCCGGCGAAGATCGTCTATCTCCACAATCCCGCCGATAAGCACGACACGCACGTCGCCTGCTTCCTGCGCTGCCTCGAGGCCCTGCGCGCCCTGCCCAAGGCAAAGCGTCCGAAACAGGTCTACGGCTGCGAGGTCTGGCGCAACCTCGACTGGCTGGTGGACACGGACAAGGTGCTGCTCGATGACTCGGCCCGACCCGCCCTGGCGGCGAAGCTGATCGGCGCCTTCCAGTCGCAGATCGCCGGCGGCAAGCGCTACGACCGGGCGATCGCCGGGCGTCGCCTGGCCAACGCCACCTTTCACACCTCGCACACCACCGACCAGGCCGCGGCCGTCACTTGGGCGATGGACCTGACGCCCCTGGTCCGGGACGACGGCTTGGCGGTGGAGACATTCACCCTCGCGCACCTCGACCGGCTCCGCACCGATGTGGCGGCGCGGCTGAAGAAATTCAAATAACCCGCATCATGGTCAAAAGCACCGGCACCTACACGGGCGGACTCAACTGCCAGCTCACCCACGGTCCCTCGGGCCAGGCCATCGAGACCGACGCACCCAAGGACAACCACGGGTGCGGCGCGGCGTTCTCGCCGACCGACCTGACCGCCGCCTCGCTGGCGTCGTGCATGGTCACCACGATGGCGATTGCCGCGAAGCTGAGGCTCGGCACCGACATCCCCGGCGTGCGCTGGGCAGTGACGAAGGAGATGTCCACCGACAAGCCCCGGCGCATCACGCGCCTCGCCGTCGAGATCTGGCTGCCGTTCTCGAAGTCAAAGGACCCCGAAGGCGTGCTGGAGCAGGCCGCGCTCAATTGTCCGGTGCATCACAGCCTGCACCCGTCGGTCGAGCGCCCGGTGACGTTCCACTGGGCGGAGTAAGTAGGGCCGGTCTGTGACCGGCCTGTCTCGAGTGCCACACAGAGGCCGGTCGAAGACCGGCCCTACCTACTTCGCCGTCGTTTCGAACTTGTAGGTGCCGTTGAAGATCAGCTCGATGCCGTCGGCCATGATGCGGACCTTGATCTTGCCCGAGGTGGCATCGGCCGGTTCCGCGTAGCCGGTCACCGGGCGCGGCTTGTTCTTGTGGTTGGTCGCGTCACCCGTGAACTCGGCGCGCTCACCCCGGGCCATGCTGGCCTGGGCCGCATCGGTCAGCGTGATGGTGATCTTGCCGGTCTCGCCCCAGAAGAACCAGGGCCGGACCTTCGCCTCGTAGGTGCTGGACAGGGTGGAGCCCGAGCGCACCAATACATCGGTGGTGAGGGTCACACTGCCGATGTAGATGGAGGTCTTCATCGGCGGGATGGCGATGTGGTCCCAGCTGGCCGGCGCGGCGGCGGTCTGGGCCGGCAGTGCGGCCACAGCACCCAGCAGCAGGAACAGGCACAGTATTGATCGTGGCATCGGCATTGAGTCACCATGGGAGGGCGGAGGTTGCAGGCAAACGGGAAGTGGCCGCCCCATTTCCGCGTTGCCAAGACCGGCGGCGGGCCGTTGCTTGGCCGTCTATGGCAAAGCAGGCGCAAGCGACCTGGGGTGGACGTTTCTCGGCGGGTCCCGCCGGGCTCATGCTGCGTTTCAGCGAGTCGGTGTCCTTCGACCACCGGCTCGCGCCCTTTGACATCGCCGGCAGCAAGGCGCATTCCGCCATGCTCGCCAAGGTCGGCCTGATTTCCCGCAAAGAACGCGACGCCATCCACCGGGGCCTCGACGGCATCCTGCGCGAGGTCCGGGCGGGGAAATTCAAGTGGCAGACGCAGCTCGAGGACGTGCACATGAACATCGAGCAGGCGCTGACGAAGCGCGTGCCCGCCGCTGCCAAGCTGCACACCGCCCGGAGCCGCAACGACCAGGTCGCGACCGACATGCGGCTCTACCTGAAGGCCGCCTGCGCGGAGATCGGCGCCCACCTCGTTGCGGCCCAGCGGGCCATCCTCAAGGTGGCGCAGAAGGACGGCGCCGTGCTCATCCCGGGCTACACCCACCTTCAGCGGGCGCAGCCCGTCTTCCTGGCCCACCACCTTTTCGCCTACCTCGAAATGCTCCAGCGCGACGCGGAGCGGTTCGCCGTGGTGGCCGACCATGCCAATTGGTGCCCGCTCGGCTCCGGGGCCATCGCCGGCACGACGCTGCGGATCGACCGCGAGTTTGCGGCGGAAGCGCTCGGCTTTGTCGATGCGGCCGGCCGGCCGCGGGTCACGCAGAACAGCATGGATGCGGTCAGCGATCGCGACCTGTATGTCGAGTTTGCCTCGGCCTGCGCGCTGACCGGCGTGCATTTCTCGCGGATGGCCGAGGACCTGATCCTCTGGGCCAGCCAGGAATTCAAGTTTGTGGAGCTGCCCGATGCGTTCTGCACCGGCTCCAGCCTGATGCCGCAGAAGAAGAATCCCGATTCGCTGGAGCTGTTGCGTGGCAAGTCGGCCCGGCTGCAGGGCAACCTGCACACGCTGCTGGTGCTCGTGAAGGGTCTGCCGCTGACCTACAACCGCGACCTGCAGGAGGACAAGCCGCCGGTGTTCGACAGCCATGACCAGACGGCGCTCTGCCTTCAGGTGCTGGCCGGCACCATCGCGGGCCTGACGGTGAACAAGAAGAAGTGCGCTGCCGCCGTCGCCGACCCGGCGCTGCTGGCGACGGACCTGGCCGACTACCTCGTGCGCAAGCACGTGCCTTTCCGAACCGCGCATCATGCGGTCGGGGCCGTGGTCAAGCTGGCCGAGCAGCAGGGCGTCGCCCTGAACCAATTGTCGCTGGCCGACGTAAAGCAGGTGCATCCGGCGTTCGGCCGCGACTGGGCCGGCTCCTTTGACCTGACCAAGGCGATGGCCCGGCGCATCGGTACCGGCATGCCCGGTCCGGCGCAGGTTGCGCGGCAGTTCAAGCGCTGGGCGAAGCTATTGGGTTGAGCGACAAGCCAATCGCGGAAACGCGGGAGAGCGGAGGCAGGGTCCGCTGGCGGCGGGTCGGGCTTTATACCTGACGCTCAACCTAATTCCGCGCTTTCGCTCCTCCGCGTTTCGGCGATGGTTCTTGGCGCCGCATGCTTCTGCCGACGCAAAAGAACGACCCGGGACTCTATCCCTACCGGCAGGGGCTCCATTTCGCGTTCTTCAACGCGATGAACTGGCAGGTCGCCACGGCGACGCCGACCGTGCTCTTCATGGCCTACCTCGGGGCGGATTCCTTCCAGACCGGGCTGGTCTATGCGTGGCCGCTGCTGCTCACGCCGGTGCAGGTGCTGGCGACGGTGTTGCTGCCGCGGCTGGGCTTCAAGCGCCTGACCATGGCCGGGTGGGGCGCGCGCAGCTGGTTCCTGCTCGTGCCCCTGGGCCTCGCGCTGCTTGCCCGGCAGAGCCCGGCGCCGTGGATGATCCTCGCGATGGTGGCGGCGATGTTCTTCTACTCGCTGAGCCGGTCGGTGGGTGCGGCGGCCATCACCACCTGGCTGCAGGGGCTGGTGCCCGAGTCCGTGCGCGGCCGCTACTGGGCCACCGACCAGATCATGGGTGGCGTGGCCTCGGTCGGCACGCTCGTCCTGTGCGCGGCGTCCTTTGCCTGGCTGCCGTTGTCGTGGGCGTTTTTCGGGCTTTATGCCTTCAGCATCAGCGGGGCCTGGCTGGCGCTGCGCTGCCTGCGGGCCCTGCCTGACATCGAGCGGCCGACGGTCATGAGCCTCGCCAAGATCCGGGCCGACATGCCCGGACTGCTGTTCCAGCGCGGGAATTTTCGCCGGTATTTGTGGCTGGCGGTGCTGTATTTCATCATCACCACGCCGCTGGTGCCGTTTGGGGCGTACTATCTCAAGACGGTGGCGGGCTTCTCGTCCGCGAGCATCATGGGTTGCACGATTGTGCAATATGCCGGGGTGATCGGGGGCAACTGGTTCATGCGCTCACGGATCGACCGCACGGGGGTGAAGCCATTCCTGCGCCTCACCTTCGGCCTGTTTGGCTGCATCGCCGCCGGCTGGCTGGCGTGCCTGCATTGGCCCCAGGTCATGCCGTGGCTGATGCCGGCGCTGTATCTCCTGCTCGGGGCCGGCACGAGCATGTTCACGGCCGCCAACGTCAGCTACCTTGCCAAGATCCTGCCGGTGGCGGAACGCGCCCTGCCGGTCTCACTGCACGGGGCGCTGACGTTCTTCACCGGCGGGCTGGCCCCCGTGGGGTGGGGGCTGTTTCTCAAGGGGGGCGGGGCGCTGCCCTCGCTTAATCTGGTGATGTTCCAGTGGTTTTTCGTGATCACGCTGGCCGGCTGCCTGCTGCTGCTTGTGCTGGTGAACCGGCTGGAGGAAAAGGCCGGCCATGTGGACCCGATCCTGGAGGGCGGCTGGCTGTTCCGGCCGTTCCGGGCGGTGACCTACCTGATCAATCCCGCCGGGCCGGCCAATCCGGCGGGGGCGAAGGACGAAAATCCGCGCTAGAAGCTCGCTCCGCCCGCGGTTTTTTGCACGCTGAGCCGGCAATTGTTCCATGCCCGCCATCCGCATCCTCTCCGACCGGGTCGCCAATCAGATCGCTGCGGGCGAGGTGATTGAACGGCCCGCGGCGGTCGTGAAGGAGCTGGTGGAGAATTCCCTCGATGCCGGCGCGACCCGCATCGAGGTTGAGTTTAGCCACGGCGGGCGCAGCCTGATCCGCGTCGAGGACAACGGCTGCGGCATGTCCAAGGACGATGCCCTGATGTCGCTCGAACGGCACGCCACCAGCAAGCTGGTGGAGACGGCCGACCTCGACCGGCTCGGGACCTTTGGGTTTCGCGGTGAGGCGGTGCCGTCGATCGCGAGCGTCTCGCGCTTCGAGCTGCGGACTCGGCCCCCCGAGGCCTCGGCCGGCACCGAGATCGTCATCAACGGCGGCAAGCTCATGCATGTGCGCGAGTGCGGCCTCGCCCCCGGTACGCGGATCACCGTTTCCCACCTGTTCAACTCGGTCCCGGCCCGCCGCAAGTTCCTCAAGAGCGACACCACGGAGTCGGCCCACATCATCCAGACGGTCCGGCTCTATGCGCTGGCCTGTCCCCAGGCGGCCTTCACCCTGATTGAGGACGGCCGCGTGCTGTTCCAGTCGCCGTTCTGTGCGACGCTGGCGGAGCGGGTGGCGGAGATCTTCGGTCGGCAATTGGCGGCGGACCTCCTGGCCGTCGAGGCGGGGGAGGGTGGGCTCAAGCTCAGCGGCCTGATCGGCCGGCCCGGGGTCAATCGCGCCACGCGCCACGAGATGCTGATGTTCGTCAACCGCCGGCCGGTGGACAGCCGCACGCTCACCTACGCGGTGATCGAGTCGTATGCGACCTCGCTGGCAAAGGGCCGCTTCCCGGTCGCGGTGCTGTTCCTTGATCTCAATCCCGCGGAGGTGGATGTGAACGTGCATCCGGCCAAGCGGGAGGTGCGTTTTCGCAGTGAGGGTGTCGTGCGGGGGTTTGTCATCCGGGCGGTCCTGCAATGCCTGCGGGAGCAGGGCACGCCCTCCGCCGACAATGAGCCGGGCGCGGGGAGCTGGGAGCCAACCCAGGCAACCACGGCCGACCATCTGCCCGGTGATCCCATCCGGACCTCCCCGCCACCGGTCCCGCTGGAAAGGCCCGGCGTGATGGCCCAGCCCTTCCGGCCATTCGTCTCCTTGCCGCATGCGCCGATGCCAACGTCCCGGTCACCATTCCGGGTTGCCTCCTCGCCCGCCGACCAGCCGAAGCCGACGGTGACCAATCCCGCGATCCTCATGGGCTGGCGCTACCTCGACACCGCGCACGGGGATTTTGCCCTGTTCGAGGCCCCGGGTGGCGTGGTGGTGCTCGACCGCCGGGCGGCGCATGAACGCGTGTGGTTTGAGCGCCTGCAGGCGCAGTTTGCCATCGGCGAGGTGGCGAGCCAGCGGCTGCTGTTCGCCGTGCCGGTGGAGCTGGATGCGATCGCCAGCGCGCTGCTGCTGGACCGCCTGCCGTTTTTGCACCGGCACGGGCTCGAGGTGGGGGAGTTTGGGCGTAATTTTTTCCGGATCGAGGCGGTGCCGGTGTGGCTGGAACCCACCGATGCCGAGGCGTTCCTGCGGGACATCATCGGCCTGATGCGCGAAGGCCGGATCGACGACAAGCGGGCCGACCTTGCGCGCGATGAACTGGCGCGGCTGGCGGCGCAAAAGGCCGTGCGCCTGTCCGAGAGCCTGGGCGAGGGCGAGGCGCTTGCCCTTGTGGGGCAGTTGTTTGCCTGTGCCCAGCCGCACACCAGCCCGGCCGGCCGGCCCACGCATTTCGAGATCAGCAAGGGAGAGCTGGCGAAGCGCTTCCAGCGCTAGACGGGCGCGCAGCCCCGTAAGTAACGGTTGGGCAACACGCGAGTCCCGCCTTGCCTGTGTCGTTGGCACGGGTTGTGATACTAATCCGCCCATGCCTGCCACGAAAGCCGTCAAGAAAGCGCTCCTTGCCACCAAGGATTCCCCCGAGGAAAAGCTGCGCGCCCTCATTCACCGCCACCTGATCTCGACCTTGGCGCGCCATGAGGGCTCGGCCACGCCGCGCGACTGGTGGGTGGCCACGGCCCTGGCGGTGCGCGACACGATCCATGAGCGCATGATCGCGACCCAGGCCGTGCACAACGCCCAGAACCTCCGCCGCATCTACTATTTCTCCCTCGAGTACCTCCTGGGCCGGCTGTTCGGCAACAACCTGCTCGCCACCGGCCTGCTCGACACCGCCCGCAGCGCGCTGGAGTCGCTCGGCCAGGACTTCGACAAGATCCGCGAGGCCGAGGGCGACATGGGCCTGGGCAACGGCGGCCTGGGCCGGCTGGCCGCGTGCTTCCTCGATTCGCTCGCGACGCTCGACTATCCCGCGCTCGGCTACGGCATCTATTACGAGTTCGGCCTGTTCCGGCAGGCCTTCGTCAACGGCAACCAGATCGAGCATCCCGACGACTGGATGATTTTCGGCAGCCCGTGGGAGGTCGTCCGCCCCGAATACACCCAGGAAGTGCACTACTTCGGGCGGGTCGAAAACGTTTTCGATGACCGCGGCAACTACCGCCCGCGCTGGGTGGACACCAAGACCATCATCGGGGTCCCGCACGACATTCCCACCGCCGGTTTTGGCACCGGCACCGTCAACCTGCTCCGCCTCTGGGCCTCCAAGTCGTCGAAGGACTTCGACCTCGCCGCGTTCAACCGCGGCGGCTACGTCGAGGCGGTCCGCGACAAGGCCATCGGCGAGACCGTCTCCAAGGTGCTTTACCCGAACGACAAGACCGAGAACGGCAAGGAGCTGCGCCTGATGCAGCAGTATTTCTTCGTCGCCTGTTCGTTGCGCGACATCATCCGCCGCCACCTGCGCAACCCGGCCAACTCGTGGGCCAACTTCCCCGCCAAGGTCGCGGTGCAGCTCAACGACACGCATCCCGCCATCGCGATCGTCGAGCTGATGCGCATCCTCCTCGACGAGGAGAACATGGCCTGGGATGCCGCGTGGGCCATCGTCAGCCAGACCTTCGCCTACACCAACCACACGCTCCTGCCCGAGGCGCTGGAGAAGTGGAGCGTCGGGCTCTTCGAGAAGGTGCTGCCGCGCCACCTCCAGATCATCTACGCGATCAACGACCGCCTCATGCAGCTCACCGAGGCGAAATGGCCCGGGGACAACGCCAAGAAGGCCGTCTGCTCCCTGATCGAGGAGAACGGCCACAAGCAGGTGCGCATGGCCAACCTTTCCGTCGCCGGCTCGCATGCCGTCAACGGCGTGGCGGCGCTGCATACCGCGCTGTTGAAGAAGGATCTCTTCCCCGAGTTCGACGCGCTCTTCCCGGGCAAATTACAGAACAAAACCAACGGCATCACGCCGCGCCGCTGGCTGCTCAAGAGCAACCCGCGGCTTTCCGACCTGATCACCAAGAAACTCGGCGGCGAGGCCTGGGTGCGCGACCTGGACCTGCTCCGCGGCCTGGAGAAGGCCGCCGGCGACGCTGCGTTCCAGAAGGAGTTCATGGCGATCAAGCGCGCCAACAAGGTCGACCTGGCCGCCGTCATCAAGGCCGAGTGCGGCGTCGAGGTGTCGCCCGACGCGCTCTTCGACGTGCAGATCAAGCGCCTCCACGAATACAAGCGCCAGCACCTGAACCTGCTCCACATCCTCGCGCTCTACCGCCGGCTGCTGCAGAACCCCGGGCTCGACCTCGTGCCACGCGTCTTCGTCTTCGGCGCCAAGGCCGCGCCGGGCTACGACCTCGCCAAGAACATCATCCGTGCGATCAACATCATCGGCGCCCGCATCAACGGCGACACCCGCATCGGCGGGAAACTCAAGGTCGCGTTCCTGCCCAACTACCGTGTCTCCCTCGCCGAGAAGATCATCCCGGCGGCCGACCTCTCCGAGCAGATCTCCACCGCCGGCAAGGAGGCCTCGGGCACGGGCAACATGAAGCTCTCCCTCAACGGCGCGCTGACCATCGGCACGCTCGATGGCGCCAATGTCGAGATCGCCGAGGAGGTCGGCGACGAGAACATCTTCATCTTCGGCCTCACGGTCGAGGAGGTCGCCGCGCTTTGGGCGAAGGGCTACAACCCCTGGGACCGCTACAACAGCGACGAGGAGTTGCGGGCGGTCATCGACTGGCTGGGCAGCGACTACTTCACGCCGGGCGAGTACGGCGCCTTCGGGGCAGTGCACCACAGCCTCCTGCAGGGCGGCGATCCCTACCTGCTGCTGGCGGATTTCCGCAGCTATTGCGACGCGCAGGCCCGCGTGGATGCGGCCTACCGCAACCCGAAGCTCTGGGCGAAGATGGCGATCCTGAACACGGCCCGCATGGGCAAGTTCTCCAGCGACCGCACCATCCGCGAATACGCGAAGGACATCTGGAAGCTCAAGCCGGCGAAGGTGTGACCGTAGGCGCCGCCGCCGGTCGCGCCTCGATCAACGCCTGGATGCGCCGGCCGAAGCGCACGCCGTTCCAGGTCATGGTGATTCCCAGCGAACCGTAGACCATGCCGGGAACCCAGGCGGGCACGGGCAGGTAGGACAGCAGGACCGACATCAGGCAGGTACCGATGTTGATGCGCATGCCCGCCAGGTCGAGGCGGGTGTATTCGACCTCGACTGCGCTCAGCTGCAGGTGATCACGCTGCCGCAGCGCATGCCAGTAGAGCAGGCCGAACAGCAGCCACACGGCGGCCAAGCCGCCACCATAGATCCGATAGACCAGGAACAGCTCGTCCAGGCTGCGCATCCCGCCCGCGCCGCCCAGCCAGGCGCTGAAGAGGAATTTCAGCGGATAGACGGAGAAGATGACGAAGAGCAGGATCACATAGTTGATGAACCGCGTGAAGCCGTCCTCCAGTCCGTAGCGTCGGAAGAACCGGTAGTGCACGTTCCAGAACAGGATCAGCAGGGTGAAGCTGGCCACAAAGGCAGGGAAGCCGCGGATGACCTTCATCAACCCGTCAAAGTCGGTTGGCACCTGCTGGGCGACCACCAGGAGCGTGAGGGCGAAACCGAAAACCGCATCGGCCAGGTTTTCCAGCCGGGAGACCTCCTTGCCGCGCCAGTGGAAGTGGGCCTCGGGCCGGCGGCCGGGTAGCTTTTCGCGCCAAGATGGGTCGGGCGGGGTGCTGGACATGGGGCAGGGTAGAGCAAGGCGAGGGCGGGACGCTAGCGTATTTCCGTCATCGCGAGTCCGGCTGGCGGACTCCTCCAATGACAAACCCTATAGCCGCGGAGATTTTCGTCGCGGCGCAAAGCCGCTCCCACACGATGCCGGCATCCCCGATGAAGTTGTCCCCCGTCAGCCGCCGCCTGCTCTTCAGCGCCGTCGCGTTGGTCGCGCTGGTCGTGGCGGTCCTGCTGGCCCGGCCCTGGCTGGGCGGTTATGCGATCCGGACCGCGCTGGGCATGGCGGGGGCCACGGCGATCAAGTTCCGCACGGTGACAGCGGTGCCCACGCGGGTCGTGGTGGAGGATCTGGAATTTCGGGTGAAATCGCAGGCCTTTGCCGCCCGCCGGCTCACGCTGGACCGGCCGCGCTGGTGGCGGATGTCGCTCGGCAAGGTGCAGGTGGAGGGCGCCCGGGTCGCCCTGACGATCGATGGTTCGGATACCAATTCCTCGGCCTGGTCCACCTACGAGGGTGAAGCCGGGCCCGCCGAGCCGGGCGGCCTGCCGGTCGAGTCACTGGTGCTCGAGGGCGAGGTGACGGTCCGCGCCGCGCTCCAGGCCGACCAGCGGTTGGTCGTGAAGCTGGAGGGTGCGCCGAAGGGCCAGTCGGACTGGGTGGGGAGCTTGGTGGTGGACGGGCCCGGGTTCAAGCTGGCCGGGGGCGGCACACTGCTGGGCTGGGGCACGGAGCTGGATTTCCAGGTCCACAGCGCCGAGCTCGACTTGAAAACCTGGCAGGGATTCATCCAGCGGAACCTGCTTCTGCCGGACGGACCCTGGCAGCTGGGCGGACGGTTGACCGGGGTGGCCGAGGGACATGTCACGGCCCGGCGCTTTGCCGCCACGGCGCGCGTCAGCCTGCGGGAAGGCCGGATGAAGGCCGCCACGCGGGACGTCACGGTCGAGGGCGCCGAGGCGGACCTCGAGTTCTCGGACCTGTGGAAATACCGCACCAAGTCCGGCGCGCTGCGCCTGCGGGAGCTGCGCGTGGGCCAGCTGTCCCTGCGCGAGGTGACCGCGGATTTCGGCCTGTGGGGCGACCAGACGGTGACGATCAACCGCGCGGCGTTTACCGCGCTGGGCGGCCGGGCGGAGGTGGCGCCCTTCAAGTATTTCGCCACGCAGCGTGAGATCGCGACGACACTGCGGGTCGAGGGCATCGATGTGGCGGGGTTGCTGGCCCTGACGACCGGGGTGGGGGCGGAGGTCACGGGCCGGATCAGCGGCGAACTGCCTGTGCGGATCCAGGGGTATGGCCTGCGCTTCGATCCAGGTTATCTGACCCTGATGCCGGGCGCGGCGGAACTGGAGTGCAATGCCACCCGCCTGTTGCGCTCGGGTGCGACCATACCGGACTGCAGCCTCGCCGTGCTGAAGTCCGCCGGGGCCGAGGCGGTGCGGCTGCGGCTCAGCACCCTGCGGCTCGACATCCGCCCGCCCGACATCCCGCTCGGTTGCTCGGCGCGGCTGCAGGTGGCCGGGGAGACACCGGACGGTCCGGTGGCCTTCGCTTTTGAAGTCAACGGGGCGATCGAGAAGCATCTGGACATCCTCTCCGGTCGGAGGCCCTAGGTCCTGCAACGTCTTCCTTCTCCCCACCATGGCCCTGCTTTCCCCCCGGTTGATTTTCGCGCTGCTGGCCGTACCGGCCGGGCTGCGGGCCGCGGACGCCGTCGCGGTGAGTGCCACCGCCATCAAGGATTATGTCCGGGCCACGGATTCGGCCGGCCGGCCGGTGCTCGAGAGCTATGTCTTCGCCGAGGGTCGTTTTTTCGGCGGCCGGATCACCGATCGCGGGCTCGAGAAGACGGCGTTTGCCGACATCGCCCGGGCCCTGGTGCCGAACCTGGCCAAGCAGAACTATTTCCCGGTCAAGCCGGCGGCGGAGGCCGACCTGTTGCTCATGGTGCACTGGGGCGCGACCGACACCTACGAGGATCCGCAGCGGGAGTTCACCGTGGCGGCGGCGCAGGAGGCGGCCGCGGCGTTCAGCGCCGCGCAGCAAATCAGCAACATCGCCGACCCGACGGCCCTGAATTTCGAGCTAAACGCCATGGCCACGGCGCGGCAAAGCGCCCGCAGCAGCATCGACCGCAATGCCGTGCTGCTCGGCTATGCGCGCAACCTCCTTCGCGAACGCCGCGCGGCGGAGCCCACCACCGCGGAGATCACGATGAGCCAGGAACTGAACGAGGAGCGCTACTTTGTGATCGTAATGGCTTACGACAACCGGACCGTTAAAAAGGACCACAAGGCCCGGCCACTTTGGATCACGCGCCTGAGCATCCGTTCACCGGGAAATAACTTCACCGGCGCCCTGCCGGTTCTCGCCGAGGTGGGCGCGGAGGTCTTCGGCCATCACTTCGACGACCTCATCAAGGTCAAGGCGTCAGATCCGCACGGCTCGGTGAAGCTGCACGAATTGGAAATCAAGGGTGCGGTGGCGGAACCCCCGCCGCCGGCCAACCCGCCTGCGACGCCCAAGTAAATGGTAGCATCCCGCTCGGCCGGCGGTCAGCCGCCGCTCACGGGGGTGCCCCGGGGAGGTGGCGGGGGCGGCAGGGTTCGTGTGGGCATGCCGCCTTCCATTCTTTGACGGTTCTTCAAGATGTTGAGGACATCACTGGACTGGAGTTCCATCGGCAGGCCGGCCAGCACCGGCACGGCGGTGTTGCCGATCTTGGCGGGGGCGTAGCGCCACTTGAGGACGGCTTGGGCGGCGGACAGGGCGAACAGCTGGTCATCATTGGTATAGCTGTAGCAATACAGGCACTTCACGGTGCCATCCGCGCCGATGAGGATGAGGAAGTCCGCCCGCTTGGGCTCCTTGGTCATCTTGAGGCCCGGCGGATAGGTGTGCGGAATGGAAGTCTTCAGCTCGGGTGGGGTGGCGTCATCCGGCAGGGCAAAGATCTGGGTCTTCTCGTCCAATTGGGCGTCCTGCACGGCCTTGATCGTGTCGGCCAGGGCGGTGTCGGATTTTTTCCGGTCCCGGGTGGTTTCGACCACGGCCGTGACCAGGGTCTTCGGCCCGAGGAATTTTTTCAGGTATTGTACGTCGAAGATGATGTCCTCGAGCGTGAGCGCGGGCGGCTTGGCGGCCTTGGGGGTCTTGTCGGTCTCGGCGGCGCGGCCGGCGCCGGCCAGGATCAGCACCAAGGTGATCAGGCCGGTCAGAGGGAAGGAGCTTCTTTTCATGGCAAAAAAGAAGCGCACCCAGGTCGGGTGCGCAATCTTGGAAACCGAGGGAGGGATGATCAGAGCTTGAAGGGGGCGCGGAACTCGACCGACTCGTAGCCGGGGGCCGAGAGGATCACGCGGTCGTCCGCGGCGATGTCGGTGATGATCCAGACGGCGCCGGGCTCGATGGCGTGCTCGGGCAGGTCGCGGGCCTTGTCCATGGCGTGGTGCACCACGGCGAGGAGGATCTTCGCGCTGACCTTGAGGGTGGCCTTCGAGTTGTTTTTCAGTTTCAGGATAAACGGAGCGCCTTCCGCGTTGGACCCTTTCTCGAAGGTGCCGGTCAGCGGCAGGGCCGGGGCCTTGTCGGCCAGGGGTTGCAACGTGACGGCATCGGCGGCGGTGAGCGTGGGGGCCGATGCGAGCGTGAGGCTGACGGCGCAGGCCAGGGCAAGCAGAGGGCGGCTGCGCGTGACAGAACGGAGGGAATTGAAGTTAATCATGGGTGGAGGAGAGCTGTGGGACGATGGTGTCTGTAAGGTGGTTGATGGCCTGTTGCTTTACAAGCCTTGTCGAGGCGCGCGGTTGACTGAAAATAGCACACTCGTCAGAAAGCGATAACGGTCTGTATCATCGGTACCCAGCCGGTCATACCCGCGGTGTACGGCGTAAAGGCACCGCTGTAAGGAACCTTGTTGGTCCGCATCAGCTCCGCGGTGATCCATAGACGCTCGGTCGGGAGGAAATACCATTTGACGCCGCCGGCCCCCTCCCAGGAATCGCCAAATTGTCCGAACACCATGGAGGTGCGGCCGTAGGCCATCAGTGTCTTGGGAATGATGAATCCGCCCACCGATAACTCGAAGCCGTGATCGAAGGTGGAGGTAAGTGGAAGCGGACCGTCGGCCACGAAGTCGTCCACCCAGCGGAGGAAATACTGCCCATTAAGCGCCAGCCCCTTCCATTTGAGACCGCCATCGATCGCCCACATCTGGTAGGTGGCTTTATCGACGGTTACACCGGGTGCGAACGCTCCGGTGGAGAAGGTCAGCACACCGTCGGAATTATAAAGCGAAGTGTTCTCGGGACTCGATTGATCCAGATTTGTAAAGCGGTCCTCCCGGGATCTCGTAAAGGACGTGCCAATTCGAACGCGGACGTCATCGGAGGCGAAATAGTCGTCGTACATGTTCCGTGATTTGCCGGGTGGGCCGTAGTCCCCGAGGGGCTCCCACCAGACGCTGCCGGAAAACAGCAGGTCCGCATCGATCTTGGCCGCGGAGATGTTCAGGGTATTGAGGCCATTGCCGACGAACGCCTGGTAATAGAGTCCCTTCGTTGGTTCTCCGCTGGCCCACATCCCCTGCGTGAAGCCCGGGCGAAAGAAGTTGTCAGCCATGGTCCGGTCCGTTGACGCATAAAATGGAAACGTGTTCGTCAGCGATCGGCTGCCCGGCACGCCCGTATAGCCCCCCGTGAGCGTGAAGGCCTTGTTGAATTGCCAACCGATGTTTCCGGCCACGATGATCGACGCCGCGCCGGCGGAGGTCCAGACGGTGGAGCTGTAGCGCAGACGTTCGTCGAAAATGTAGCCACCCAGGATGAACATCGAGCGGTTTACCGTGATGTCATTGCGTTCATGAACTTCACGGACGTTGCCCAGATGGTCGGTAAAGGTCTCGTCGGTCGCCGTCGTGTTGAGATACCGGATCTGGGTATTGACGTTGAACCTCAGCGTGAAAGGCAGCGCCGCGTCGCTGGCAGACTGCGCGATGACGATTCCATCCTGGTAACGACCACCGGCCCATGGCTCTTCGGCGCCGGCCGCCGGCTGTGCGGGCGTATTCCCTGTGTTTGCCGCCAGCATGGCTGCCGGTCCGGTTGGCGTTGCGGCGGGCTGGATATCCGCCTTGGTGGTGCCGTCCAGCTGTCGCTGCAACCGGTCGACCACGGCCATCAGCGTCTTCTGTTGCTCCTCCATCCGACGGAGCTGTTCTTTGATGGCCGTGTTCTCCGCCGAGATGTCCGCCACCTGATTCTCCAGGCCGCCCGGCCGGGCGGGAGACTGTCCGTAGACAGACGTTGCGAACGAAGTCACCAGGGCGAATGCCAATGCAATTGAGGGTTTGGATGGGATATTCATCTTGAGGGGAGTGGTTGACTGGAAACTGGATTTGAACGGACGGGAAGTTTGGCCCTTCCCCCGCGTCGCCAACAAACAGCAACTTTCCCGGGCCGGTTGGACCTTAGGCCAATGATATCAAGGTGGAAATTGCGCCCATCGTCATTCCGGTCGCTGTGTGAACGGTTCACCGGACCACATCAATTTCCGCAGCCCGACCCCGTTTCACAGCCCCTGACTCCGAGAGGTCGGGGTTGTATGGATGACAGAGTGGTCCAAAACCGGTTTGCCAAGCCGGTGGGGCCGTCCCATGTTGCTGTCATGAGCACGGTGCAGGAAATCAAGGCGGCCATCGGACAGCTTCCGTTGGAAGAGCGGGCCGCGCTGATTGCTGATCTGTGTGGTTGGACGGACGATGACTGGGATCGGCGCATGAAAGCCGATGCCAAAGCCGGCAAGTTTGCCGCGCTAAACGAAGACGCTACCACTTCTTACCGGTCGGGCCAGACCAAGCCTCTGGACGATATCTTGGGTAAGTCGTGAAGATACCGAGCCGAGGAACACCGGAATTCTGGCGGCTCTACCAAGCGCTGCCTGCCGATGTAAGACATTGGCCCGAAAGAACTACCGGCTGTGGCAGACAAACTCGTTTCACCCCTCGCTGCATTTCAAATCGATCGGCAAGCCGAACTGGTCAGTGCGGGTGGGGGATCACTATCGAGCCATCGGCCAATTCGTCGGCGAGGAGTTCGTCTGGGAATGGATCGGCACTCATGCCGATTACGACAAACGGCATTGATCGGGCGGCCGGTTACGACCGGACAAGGCGTCGCTCCAGCTCGGACAGAGGAATGCGCCTGATTTTGCCCGTTTGGTATGCGCTCCAGCGTTCGTCGAGAATCTGTTTGTGTGCCGGACTGGCCGGCAGGCTGTCGTCCGCCCCCGAGGTCCACAGCTCCTGGGCCAGCTTCATCCGCTGGCGCTTGGAGAGCTTGGTCAGCTCGGGAAAGTCGGCAAGGCTCATGACGGGAATCTATTCAGCCGAAAGAGGCCATCAATCTTCGGTTCGGCTGCGAGGTTTTAGGCTCGGGTCTATGCTTGTAACAATGGCGGTGACCTCCTCAGGAGAAGTGAGAAACCATTCGTTTCCCGGCGAGCCATCGATTCTCTTCTTGCGGACTGTAAGTATCGCATGAAGTGCGTCTCTAATGCCGAGGCTTGGTCACTGTCGAAGACCAGAGATACCTCTGGAAGTTCTGGAAGAGCGGTTGCGGCCTGCGCGAGTATTCGGGCAAGTGGATCTCGACCACTCTTGCCAATCTTGCACGGCCACACCCTCTTGCCATCGCGTTCAGCGTTTTGCCGATATAAAGGCAAATAGTACAAGTACACTGAACCGCCAATGACCTGGGCAAGGTCGTCCTCTACTGCTTCAACAGTGGAAGCAACTACTACAGGTTCAGATGCTGATGAAGCATCCTGAATTGCGCCAATTCGCCAAAATCCGACTGACGCATTTGTTGCCAGACCCTTCGAACGGAGCGATCTCAGCGCCTTAAACGCAGAATCTCCGAGATCGGTGGAACGGGATTGTTTGCCTCCGCGCTTGATGTGAGCTTGCACGACGTCCCGAATCATTTGATCGCGCTCTACAGTACTCCCTGAAAACAGCTCTATCACCAACTCGGCAATGATAGCCGGAGTCAATGGTAGCCCTTGATAGGAATAGGCCATGCTAGATCTACGCCAGCTTCGCGCCGCGAGCTTGGGCGGCGCGGACGAGGGCGTCGGCCATGTCGGACGGCGTGACGGCGCATTCGATGCCGCATTCCTTGAAGACGGCGATCTTGGCGGCGGCGGTGTCCTCGGCTCCACCGACGACGGCGCCGGCGTGGCCCATGCGGCGGCCGGCGGGCGCGGTGGCGCCGGCGATGAAACCGGCGACGGGCTTTTTGCAGTTCGCCTTGATCCAGCGGGCGGCCTCGACCTCGGCGTTGCCGCCGATCTCGCCGATCATGATGATGCCCCAGGTGTCGGGGTCGTCGTTGAACATCTTGATGACGTCGAGGTGCGACGTGCCGTTGACCGGGTCGCCGCCGATGCCGACAGAGGTGGACTGGCCGAGGCCCTTCGACGTGAGCTGGAAGACGGCCTCGTAGGTGAGGGTGCCGGAGCGCGAGACGACGCCCACGTGGCCCTTCTTGTGAATGTAGCCGGGCGCGATGCCGATGCGGCAGCCGCCGGCGGAGTCCTTGCCGGTGCCGGGGGTGACGATACCGGGGCAGTTGGGGCCGATGAGGCGGGTCTTGCTGCCGAGCATGGCGCGCTTGGCGCGGATCATGTCCTTGATCGGGATGCCCTCGGTGATGGCGACGCAGAGATCGAGGCCGGCGTCCACACCCTCAAGGATGGCGTCGGCGGCGAAGGGCGGGGGAACGAACACGGCCGAGGCGGTGGCACCGGTGGCGGCGACGGCATCGCGGACGGTGTTGAAGATCGGCACGCGATGGGCGCCGTGCTCGAAGAACTGGCCGCCTTTGCCGGGCGTGACGCCGGCGACGATCGCGGAGCCGTAGCCGAGGGAGAGCTTGGTGTGGCGGCCGCCGAACTCGCCGGTGATGCCTTGGACGAGAACCTTGGTCTTTTCAGTGACAATGATGGACATGGAAAAAGCGGGGAGCGGGGAGTAGGAAGCGGGGAGAAAGAGAGATCAGCCCTTGGGCGGCAGGAAGACGGTTTCGTTGTGGTCGGGCTGGACCTTGCGCTGGTGCAGGGTGAGCTCGTTGCCGTCGGGGTCCTTGACGATGAACATGCGGCAGGGGGGGAACTCCAGGACGTCGGTGCTGATCGTGTAGCCGGCGGCCTTGACCGCCGTGAGCGCGGCGTCGAGGCTGGCGACCTCGAGGGCGAGGGACGACGCGGGCTTGCCCGGCATGGCGTTGGAAATCGCGAGCGCCTGGCCGGCGATGTCGTATTCGATCCACCATTGGCCGGGACCGAACTCGATCTGCGTGCCCACCTTGAGGCCGAGCAGGCCCTCGTAGAATTTGCGGGCGCGGGCCACGTCCGTCACGGGGTAGAAGACAAAGGCGAGTTCCTTGACCTGGATGCTCATGGGGGTGGGGGATTTATTATACAGGAGGAAACAGAGGAAAGGCAGGAGGTGGTTTTCTCCCGCGATTGCGGGATCAGAATGACAGGTGAATTGGCTCAGTTTGCTCCGTTATCTCCTGTGAGGATTATTCAGGCGACGAGCTTCACGATCTTCTGGGCGGCGTCGGCCATGGTGTCGGCGGAGTCGATCTTGAGGCCGGACTCGGCGAGGGTCTTCTTGCCGGCGGCGACGTTGTTGCCCTCGAGGCGGACGACGAGCGGGATCTTGAGACCGAGCTCGCGGGTGGCGGCGACCACGCCGGTGGCGATGGTGTTGCAGTCCATGATGCCGCCAAAAATGTTCACCAGAATGCCCTTCACGTTGGGGTCGGTGAGGATGATCTTGAAGGCGGCCTGCACCTGGTCCTTGGAGGCGCCGCCGCCGACATCGAGGAAGTTGGCCGGGCTGCCGCCGTAATGCTTGATGATGTCCATCGTGCTCATGGCGAGGCCGGCGCCGTTGACGAGGCAGGCAATGTTGCCATCGAGGGCGATGTAGGAGAGGGAGAACTTGGCGGCCTCGATCTCCTTGGGGTCCTCCTCGTTGAGGTCGCGGAGCGCGACGATCTCGGGGTGGCGGAAGAGGGCGTTGTCGTCGAAGGAGACCTTGGCGTCGAGGGCGAGCACGGAGCCGGTCGGCGTGGTGATGAGGGGATTGACCTCGATCATGGCAGCGTCGGTTTCCCAGAACATCGTGTAGAGGGAGGCGATGAGCTTCAGGGCGTTCTTGAACGTGTCGCCGGTGAGGCCGAGGCGGAAAGCCAGCTCGCGGGCCTGGTAGCCCTGCAGGCCGACCGCGGGGTCGACGACGATCTTGAAGATTTTGTCCGGGGTCTCGTGGGCGACCTTCTCGATCTCGACGCCGCCTTCGGTGGAGGCGACGATGACGGGGCGGGAGGTGACGCGGTCGAGCAGGATGGCCAGGTAGTATTCCTTGGTGATGTCGCTGGCCTGGGTGAAGTAGATCGTCTGGACCTTGCGGCCGGCGGGGCCGGTCTGGGCGGTGACGAGGGTGTTGTTGAACATCGCCCGGGCGTAGGCCAGGGCGTCGGCCTTGGTCTTGGCGAACTTGACCCCGCCCTTGAAGCCGTCGGTGAAGGTGCCCTTGCCGCGGCCGCCGGCGTGAATCTGGGATTTCACGATGACGGGAGCATCGGGCAGCTGGGCCAGCGCGGGCTCGAACTCGGCGGCGGAGCGGACGGCAACCCCCTTGGGGACGGCGACGCCGTATTTCTCGAACAGGGCTTTGGCCTGATACTCGTGGATATTCATGGAAAAGAGGTGCTTGGTTTTAGCCATAAACCCCGGGGAATTGACACAAAAAAGCGCACCGGACGGTTCGAGGGCTGTGACACAGAGGAGGGCAGGGCGGGATTGCCTTTGCTGCGGGTGGCGGCACGCTGCCTGTCCATGCAATCACACGAGGTGCTCAAGGAGGTGCTGAAGAAGACCAGCGCCAAACAGATCTCGGCCGAAATGGGCCTGTCACTCTCGCTCATCTACAAGTGGGCCGAGCCGCCCCAGGACGAGACCGGCAGCGGCGCCAACAACCCGCTGGACCGCATCGAGCAGTTGCTGCGCATCACCAACGATCCCCGCATCGCGCAATGGGTGTGCGAGCAGGCGGGCGGCTTCTACATCACCAATCCGAAGGCCAAGCCCCATTCCAGCCAGCTGATTCCCTTCACGAACAACATTGTCCAGGAATTCGCCGACATGCTTGGCGCCATTGCGGTCGCGGCCTCCGACAACACCATCAGCAAGGACGAGGCCAAGGCCATCCGGCGCCGCTGGGAGGACCTGAAGTCCGTGACCGAGGGTTTTGTGCGCCACAGCGAGGAAGGGAATTTCTCCGCGCTGAAAAGAGAAGCGGCGAGCCACGAGACCAAGCCGCTGGCCTGACGGTCCGGCATGGCCCCGCGTCCCGTATGACACAAACGGGCCGGTGGTGGGTACGGTGGGATGGGGGTGGATCGCCCGGTGGATTTCCCCTCGACAGATCGCGGGATGGTTAGGCCGGTTCATGGATTAAACCCAATCCATGAAAACAAATCACCCTGTCAGGCGGGGCGGGGCGGAGTGATGGCAGGACGGGTGCTATAGGGGTTGGTGGAGTCACCGGCCGGTTTCCGGCGGCGGTTCCAACTAACACAAACCGCAATCAAACCTACTGCACTCATGATCAAGCAATCCCTTAGACTGGCAGGTTGGGCCGCCACCCTCCTGACCCTCGCTGCCACGGCTTCGGCCGACATTAAGTTGAATGACAACTTCTCGGCTGGCGGCTATTCCGTCGGTTCGTACCAGTATACCAAGTGGGACGGTTCCTCCGCGACTGATCGCTTCGATTTGGATGCGGTCAAGACGCTGTTCACCGCCTCCTTCAAGCCGGTGACGGGTGTCATCAGCCTGTATTATCCGGGGGTGTCGGGCAACGAAGTGACCGTGCTCGACGCCTATGCGACCTATGATGTCGGAGGCGGCTACAGCATCACCGGCGGCAAATTCCTCAGTTATCTCGGTTACGAGGCATTTGACCCGGTGAACATGACCCAGATCACCTACGGTGCGCCCACCGTCGGCTCCATGTTCTCGATCCCCGCCTACCACTCCGGCATACGGCTCGACTACAGCGACTCCGCCAACAGCTTCGGCATCGCGCTGCTGGACTCCGTCTACAGCCCCTACAGCATCTTCAAGGGTGACGGCGAGCTGATCCACAACGGCGGCGTCGAGGCCTACTACAAGTACACCGGCACCGAGAACCTCATCATCTGGGCCGGCGCGGCCTACGACACGAAGGGAGGCTTCCAGTCCCACTCGGTACTGACGCTGGACTTCTGGGCGCAGTATTCCTTCACCAAGGAGCTCATCGGTGCCGTGGAATACGCCACCACTGATGGTGGCCCCGGCAAGAAGGGTGATTCCTGGCTGGCCTATCTCGGCTACGTGCCGGCCGGCCCCGTTTCCTGGGCCTTCCGGGTGAGCGGTGACCTGCCGGATGATGAAGACGATGGTGAAGGAGAATATTCGTCCGACGAGTACCTCCAGTACACGATCTGCCCGACGTACAAGTTCACCGACAATCTGTCGATGCGTGCGGAATACTCCTACTACGATTACAAGTCCGGCAGCAGCAAGACGTTCATCGGCGTCCAGGGGCTCTTCAAGTTCTAGTCCGCCTCCGTGGGCCGCCCGTCGGCGCAAGGTTTCCCCTTGTTCCGCGACTGGCGGTCCGCCTTCGCCTGCGGTCCCTCACGCCGGCCTGTGCCGGCCTCGGGCGGGCCGGCCGCAATTCAACTCACACACCGTTATCACCATGTCTAAGTCATACCGTTACCTCCTCGCCGCGGGCGCGTTCATCGCCTCCGCTTTCGGCCTCCAAGCCTCGGCCGCCGACACCGTCAAAGTCGGCGTGCTCCACTCCCTCTCCGGCACGATGGCCATCAGCGAAACCTCGCTGCGCGACATCCTGATCTTCACGGCCGACGAGATCAACGCCAAGGGCGGCGTGCTCGGTAAAAAGATCGAGCTCGTCATCGTCGACGGCGCCTCCGACTGGCCGACCTTCGCCGAGAAGGCCAAGCAGCTCACCGAGCAGGACAAGGTCGCCGTGACCTTCGGCTGCTGGACCTCGGTCAGCCGCAAGTACTGCCTGCCCGTCCTCGAGAAAAACAACGCGCTGCTCTTCTACCCCGTGCAATACGAGGGCGAAGAAGAGTCGCAGAATGTGTTCTACACCGCCGAGGCCGTCAACCAGCAGGCTACGCCCGCCGTCGACTTCTACCTCGCCGAGGGCAAGAAGAAGTTCTACCTGCTGGGCACCGACTACGTCTACCCGCAGACCACCAATCTCGTGCTGTTGGAGTATCTTCTCAGCAAGGGCGTGCCGCTCGCGAACATCGGCGGCGGCTTCGTGAAGGACAGCTCCGGCAAGATCACCAACGCCGGCAAATACACCGGTTTCGGCCACACCGACTACCAGCAGATCGTCGCCGAGATCAAGCAGTTCGCCGCTTCCGGTGACGCCTGCGTGATCTCCACGCTGAATGGCGACACCAATGTCCCGTTCTTCAAGGAATATGCCGCCTCGGGCCTCACCGCCGAGACCTGCCCGGTCGTCTCCTTCTCGATCTCCGAGGACGAGTTCCGTGGCCTGCCCGCAGCCCAGCTCGTCGGCCAGCTCGGTTGCTGGACCTACTTCCAGTCCATCGATACGCCCGCGAACAAGAAGTTTGTCGGCGACTTTCAGGCCTGGCTCAAGAAGACCACCGTCACCGGGATCGTGAAGGAAGGCCGCGTCACCTGCTCGCCCATGGTGCTCAGCTATGACGGCCTGTACCTGTGGAAAGCTGCGGTCGAGAAGGCCGGCTCCTTCGAAGTCGACAAGGTCCGCGCCGCGCTCAAGTCCGGCCTGGCTTTCGACGGCCCCGGCGGCAAGGTCACCACGCAGAAGAACATGCACCTGACCAAGAACGTCTATATCGGTGAGACGAAGGCGGACGGCCAGTTCAAGATCCTGAAGTCGTTCACCAGCGTCTACGGTGAGCCCTGGCTCAAGGGCAAGTTCAAGTAAGACTCCGGCCTGTTTTGTTTGTAGGTAATATTGGATCGCGGGGCGGGTTTAACACCCGCCCCGCTTTTTTTTGGCATGAATCCAGCATTATCCAACCACCCCTGCATGAAGTATTTTCACCGCGTCGCCTTCCTCTTCGTCCTCGGGCTTGGCCTGACATTGTCGGCGGCAGAGTCCCCGCGGACCGTCATCGCCCGGGCGGCTCTCACGGCGGATGCCTCGGAACAGCGTACCCTGATCCTGTCCCTCGTCGGCCAGGGCGATGAGGCGATCGAGCCCTTGCTGATCGCCTGGCGCAGCGATTCGCTCTTCGTCTATCAGGCGGACGGCACGCCGGTGCCGGTCCTCCTCACCCCCGACAAGGATGCCGCCGGGGCCCGGGCCGCCTTCCGCGTGGACAATGGTCAGCCCCTGCTCGATGCGACCGGCCAGCCGCTCCGGCTCGATCCCGGCACGCTCACCGCGGTGGAGCACACCTCCGGCCTGCGCCGCGCAATGAAGAATGTCCTCGATCTCATCGATCTGGCCTCGCCCGACCTGACCAAGCGCATCCAGGCGATTCAGATCATCGGCCAGACGCAGGACGCCACCAAGCTGGTGGCCCTGCAGATTCGCCTGCCACTCGAGACCCATCCGCGGGCGCTGCGGTCACTGCGGGAGGCGGTCGCCCTCATCCAGCTCAAGGATGCCAAGCAGGAAGTGCGCCTCGCGGCGCTGGCCGAGCTCAAGACGCTCTCCACTCTTTCCAGCGCCGATTTCCTGAAACGGACCCAGGAGGAGGCGGAGGCGGCGAAGGACGCCCCGGTGGCCGAAGCCGCGCGGGTCGCGTTGCTGGCGGTCGAGTCCCACCGCGGGGTGGTTGATTTCCTCGGCACGATTTTCCGCGGCCTGAGCCTCGGCAGCATCCTGCTGGTGCTCGCGCTGGGCCTGGCCATCACCTTCGGCCTGATGGGTGTCATCAACATGGCGCACGGCGAGATGATCGCCGTCGGCGCCTACACGACCTACCTCGTGCAGAACATCTTCGGGACCGGCATCGCCATCCCGTTCTTCGGCCTGAGCCTGAACATTCCCGGGATGAACCTCGGTGGCTGGCTCTACCAGTGCTACTTCGTCGCGGCGGTCCCGCTCAGCTTCCTCATGGCCGCGCTGGTCGGCATCGCGCTCGAGCGCGGGATCATCCAGTTTCTCTATCGCCGGCCGCTCGAGAGCCTGCTCGCCACCTGGGGCGTGTCCGTGGTGTTGCAGCAGGTGTTCAAGCTCATGTTCGGCTCGAACAACGTCCAGGTCTCCAGCCCGGTCTACCTGAGCGGCAACTGGACCGTGAACGATATCATCTTCGGCTGGAACCGCGTCTTCGTCATCGGCTTCGCCCTGATGATCGTGTTCGGCGTCTGGCTTGTGCTCACGCGCACCTCCCTCGGCCTGCTCATCCGTGCCGTGATGCAGAATCGCGGCATGGCGTCCTGCATGGGGGTCCGCACTGATCGCGTGAATATGCTCACCTTCGGACTGGGGAGCGGACTCGCGGGACTGGCTGGGGCGTTCCTGAGCCAGATTGGCAACGTGGGTCCCTCGATGGGCCAGGCCTATATTGTGGACTGCTTCATGACGGTGGTCGTCGGCGGGGTGGGGAGCCTGCCCGGCACGGTCATCAGCGCCTTCGGCATCGGGCTCACCGACCAGTCGCTCCAGCAGATCCTGCTCAATCCCGTGCTCGGCAAGATCCTCGTGCTGCTCGCCATCATCCTCTTCCTGCAATGGCGCCCGGCGGGGCTCTTCGTGACCCGCACCCGGAGCCTGGAGGATTGACCTGATGAGCGCCCCCGCCAACCGCCGGATCGAATTCATCGCCGTCGCGACCATCGCGCTGTTTCTGATCGTCGTCTTCCCGCTGCTGAATGCGCAGGGCCTCGTCAGCAACTTCACGATCAATCTCTGGGGCAAATACCTCTGCTTTGCCCTGCTCGCCATCTCGGTGGACCTGCTCTGGGGCTACACCGGCCTGCTCAGCCTCGGCCAGTCGCTCTTCTTCAGCCTCGGGGGCTACATGCTTGGCATGCACCTCATGCTGATGATCGGCGAATTGGGCGTCTATGCCCAGGCCGGCAAGAATCCGCTCGGCCTGCCCGACTTCATGGTGTTCCTTGGCCACACCTTCCTGCCGGCGTTCTGGCAGCCGTTCTATTCCTTCGGCTTTGCCGCCGTCATGGTCGTGGTGATGCCCGGACTGCTGGCGCTGGCCTTCGGTTTCCTCGCCTTCCGCGCCCGCATCAAGGGCGTGTATTTCTCCATCCTCACCCAGGCGCTGACCTACGGCGCGGCGCTGTTGTTTTTCCGCAACAGCATGTTGATGGGCGGCAACAACGGCTTCACCGATTTCAAGCGCATCCTCGGCGCCGATCTCCGCGAGGCCGGGACCCTGCGCGGGCTCTACATCGCGACCGCCGTCACCCTGCTCCTCGTCTATGTCGGTTGCCGGGTACTGAGCCAGACGAAGTTCGGCCTGGTGCAGCGCGCCATCCGCGACGGTGAGAACCGCGTGCTGTTCAGCGGCTATGCCTCGGCGCACTTCAAGCTCTTCATCTTCGTCCTCAGTGCGGCCATCGCCAGCGTGGGCGGCGCGCTTTACGTGCCCCAGGTCGGCGGCATCAACCCCAGTGTGATGACCCCCGAGAAGTCCCTCGAGGCCGTCGTCTGGGTCGCCGTCGGCGGCCGCGGCACGCTGGTCGGCCCGATTGTCGGCGCCATCGCCATCAACGCCCTCAAGAGCTGGGCCACCAAGGAATTTCCCGATCTCTGGCTCCTGATCCTCGGCGGCCTGTTCATCCTCGTCGTGCTCTTCCTGCCCGGCGGCCTCGTGAGCCTGCCCGCGCGCATTTCTGCCGCATGGAAAAAATTCCGTGCCCCGGCCTCCGTACCCGAACCGGCTCCGGTGGCCAAAACCTGACTATGCCGCGCGCCCTGCTTACCGTTGAGGATGTCTCCAAGACCTATGATGGCTTCAAGGCCATCTCAAACCTCAATTTCTACCTCTATGAGGGCGAGCTGCGCACGGTCATCGGCCCCAACGGCGCGGGCAAGTCCACCTTCTTCGACCTCATCACCGGCCGCGCCCAGCCGGACAAGGGCAAGATCGAGTTCGGCACCGACCCGCTCTCCCACCACGACCTCACCCGGCTGAAGGAATACGAGATCAACCGGCTCGGCATCAGCCGCAAATTCCAGACCCCCAGCGTCTACACCGAGCATACGGTATGGGACAACCTCGTGCTCTCGCTCAAGGGCCCGCGCGGGGTCTTCGCCTCGCTCTTCAAGCGCCTGTCCTCGACCGACCGCGACCGGCTCGACGAGCTGCTCAAGCTCATCCGCCTCGACGCCAAGCGCGACTGGAAGGCCGGTCTGCTCGCCCACGGTGAGAAGCAGTGGCTCGAGATCGGCATGCTGCTCGCGCAGGAGCCCCAGGTGCTGCTCGTGGACGAGCCGGCCGCGGGCATGACGGACGAGGAAACGCACCGTACCGGCGAACTGCTCATCAGCCTCGCCGGCAAGCACAGCATCGTTGTCGTCGAGCACGACATGACCTTCGTCAAGCAGATCGCCCGCGACGGCAACGTCACCGTGCTGCACCAGGGCACCGTTCTCTGCGAGGGCAAGTTCGACGAGGTGCAGTCCAACCAGAAGGTCCGCGAGGTCTACCTCGGCCGCGGCAAGCATGGCACAAGATGAGCACGCTGCTTAAACTTTCCGCGGTGGAAACCTACATCGGCGGTTCGCGCATTTTGCGCGGGGTTGACCTGGAGATGTCACCCGGCGAGGTCGTCGCCCTGATGGGTCGCAACGGGGTGGGGAAGACCACGACCCTGCGCTCCATCACCGGCGTGCTGCCCGTGCGCTCGGGCACGATCACCTTTGACGGCAAGCCCATCGAGAAGCTGCCCATCGACGTGCGGGCCCGCGCCGGCATCGGCTACGTGCCGCAGGGCCGCGACATCTTCCCGCACCTGACCGTCGAGGAAAACCTGCAGGTCGGTCTTGTCGTCCACAACCGCAAGGGGGCCGACGCCAGGGCCGCGCTTGATCGGGTCTACGAGCTGTTCCCCGTGCTGAAGGACATGCTCAAGCGCAAGGGGGGCGTCCTCTCCGGCGGCCAGCAGCAGCAGCTCGCCATCGGCCGCGCCCTCCTCACGAATCCCAAGCTCCTCATCCTCGACGAACCCACCGAGGGCATCCAGCCATCCATCATCGACCAGATCGGCGACACCCTGAAGAAGCTCAAGGCCCCCGCCGCACCGGCCGCCGTCATCGACCAGGCCCAGCGCGATGTCGCGGAGATCAAGCGCGCCGTCACCCAGCTCAAGGAAACCCACGCGCTGGCGATCCTGCTCGTCGAGCAATATGTGGATTTCTGCCGCGAGGTGGCCGACCGCTTTTACGCCATGGACCGCGGGGCCGTCGTGGTCTCGGGCCCAATCGCCAGCTTGACCGATCAGGTGGTCAAGGCGCACCTCCAAGTCTAACCCCGGAATTATTCAGAAGCCAAAAAGCCATGAAACAATCATTCTGCTCTTGGTTTCCTGGGTTCTGAATTTACTTTCTATCTGCCGATGCACCTGACCCCCCGCGAACGTGAGAAACTGATGATCGTCACCGCGGCCGATTTGGCCCGGCGCCGCCAGGCCCGCGGCCTCAAGCTCAATTATCCCGAGGCCATCGCGATCATCACCTACGAGATCATCGAGGGTGCCCGCGACGGCAAGTCTGTCGCCGACCTCATGAGCTACGGTACCACCATCCTCAAGCACACCGACGTCATGGAAGGCGTGGGCGACATGATCCACGACGTGCAGGTCGAGGCGACGTTTCCCGACGGCACCAAGCTCGTCACCGTGCATCACCCGATTCGCTGAACTTATGATTCCCGGAGAGATAATCACCGCGCCCGATCCCGCCAATGCGGGACTGCCCGCCAACCTGGGCCTGCCGGTCATCACGCTCGACATCGCCAACACCGGCGACCGGCCGATCCAAGTCGGCTCGCACTACCATTTCTTCGAAACCAATGAGGCCCTGAGTTTCGACCGGGCCGCCGCGCGCGGCTTCCGGCTCAACGTCCCCGCCGGCACCGCCGTCCGCTTCGAGGCTGGCGACACTAAGCGCGTCGAGCTGGTCGCTCTGGCCGGCACCCGTGAGGTCTACGGCTTGCAGGCCAAGATCAACGGCAAGCTCGACGCCAGGCCGAAAGACAGGACCAAACCCGCGAAACGGAAATAACCGCCATGCCGCTCAAGCTCACCCGCCGCCAATACGCCGAGATGTTCGGCCCCACCACCGGGGACAAGGTGCGGCTGGCCGACACCGACCTCTTCGTGCAGGTCGAGCGCGACCTTATCGCTGAGGGCGGCGGCTACGGCAACGAGATCAAGTTCGGCGGCGGCAAGGTCATTCGCGACGGCATGGGCCAGTCGCCCACCGCCCTCGACGCCGAGTCGCTCGACCTGATCATCACCAACGCGCTGATCCTCGATCCCATCCTCGGCATCATCAAGGCCGACATCGGCATCAAGCACGGGCTCATCGTCGGTATCGGCCACGGCGGCAACCCGGGCATCCAGAGTGGACTGGGTTCCATCTATGTCGACCCGCGTACGAAGAAGAAAAATCCCATGATTGTCGGCGCGGCGACCGAGGTCATCGCGGGCGAGGGAAACATCATCACCGCCGGCGGCATCGACACCCACATCCATTTCATCTGCCCGCAGCAGGTCGACGAGGCCCTCAGCGCCGGCATCACTACCATGCTCGGCGGCGGCACGGGGCCGGCCCACGGCACCTTCGCCACCACCTGTACGCCTGGCATCTGGAACATCCACCGCATGCTCGAGGCGGCGGAAGCCTACCCGATGAACCTCGGTTTCCTCGGCAAAGGCAATTGCGGCACCGCCGCCCCGCTGCGTGAACAGATCCTCGCCGGCGCCATCGGCCTCAAGTTGCACGAGGATTGGGGTACCACCCCGGGTGCGATCGACACCTGCCTTGGGGTGGCCGACGAACTCGATGTCCAGGTCGCCATCCACACCGATACGCTCAACGAATCGGGCTATGTGGACGACACGATCCGCGCCTTCAAGGGCCGCACGATCCACACCTTCCACTCCGAGGGAGCGGGTGGCGGTCATGCCCCGGACATCATCCGCGTTTGTGGCGAGGCCAACGTCCTGCCGTCCTCCACCAACCCCACGCGCCCCTACACGGTCAACACCATCGACGAGCACCTCGACATGCTGATGGTCTGCCACCACCTCGACTCGAAGATCCCCGAGGATGTCGCCTTCGCCGAGTCGCGCATCCGCCCCGAGACGATCGCCGCCGAGGACCGTCTGCACGACCTGGGCGCCATCTCGATGATGTCATCCGACTCGCAGGCCATGGGCCGCATCGGCGAGGTCATCATCCGCACCTGGCAGACGGCGCACAAGATGAAGCAGCAGTTCGGCGGCCTGGGCGGCAAGTCGCACGCGGCGGCCGACAATTTCCGCGCCCTGCGCTACCTCGCCAAATACACGATCAATCCCGCGATCGCCCACGGCATCTCACACGTCGTCGGTTCCATCGAGGTCGGCAAGCTGGCCGATCTGGTCATCTTCAAGCCGACGCTGTTCGGCGTGAAGCCCGAGGTCGTGCTCAAGGGCGGCTTCATCGCGTGGGCCAACATGGGCGATCCGAACGCCTCGATCCCCACACCACAGCCCACCTTTTACCGGCCGCAGTTCGGCGCCGCTGGCAAGGCCCTCGGCTCGACCAACATCACCTTCGTCAGCGCCGCTTCGCTCCGGAGCAAGACCGGCCCGAAACAGCTCGGCTTAACGCGCCGGCTGGAGCCGGTGAAAGCCTGCCGCATGATCGGCAAGAAGGACATGGTGCTCAACGATGCCATGCCGCGGATCGAGGTCGATCCCGAGACCTACACCGTCAAGGCCGACGGCGTGCATTTAACGTGTGAGCCGGCCAAGGTGCTTCCCATGGCCCAGCGGTATTTCTTGTTCTGACGCAGCGGCGGATTTTCCGTCCTGCTGAGTGGTGTAAACCGCCCTCCGGACCGGCTCGTGGCATGGCTCGTGCTGACTATGTGTAGCACGAAAGTGTAAAATCATAACACTGTCTCTCCGCACCATGAACCACCTCCGCTCCCTGCTTCCTCGCCGCGCCCTTGCGTGGCTTGTTGTCCTCAGCCTGTCTCTCGGATCCCTGTCCGCCGCCCCGCTCAAGGTCGCCTACAGCGACTGGCCGGGCTGGACCGCCTTTGCCATCGCCGCTGAGAAGGGCTGGTTCAAGGAGGCTGGCGTGGACGTCGAATTGCTCTGGTTCGAATACGGTCCCTCCATGGAGGCTTTCACTGCCGGCAAGGTCGATGCAGTCATGGTCACCAACGGCGACGCTCTCGTGACCGGTGCGACCGGCGGCAAAAACGTGATGATCCTCGTCACCGATTACTCCAACGGCAACGACATGGTCGTTGCCAAGCCCGGCATCAAGTCGCTGAAGGATCTCAAGGGCGGCAAAATCGGCGTGGAGGTTGGCTTCGTCGACCACTTGCTGCTGCTGAACGGCCTGAAGAAGGCCGGCCTGAGCGAGAGTGACGTCACGCTCGTGCCCACGCCTACCAACCAGGCGCCGCAGGTGCTGGCCTCGGGCCAGGTGGACGCCGTCGCGGCCTGGCAACCCAATTCCGGCGCGGCTCTCAAGGCGCTGCCCGGCTCCACGGCCGTCTACACCAGCGCCGACGAACCCGGGCTCATTTACGACATGGTGACGGTTTCGCCGCAGAGCCTGGCTCAACACCGGGCGGACTGGGTAAAATTCGTCAAGGTATGGGACAAGATCGTCGCCTATCTCGCCGATCCGAAGACCCGGGCCGACGGCATCAAGATCATGGCGGCCCGCGCCGGCGTCACGCCCGAGGACTACGCCGCGTTCATGGGCGGCACCAAACTGCTCACCCTCGCCGAGGGCGCCAAGAAGATCGCCAGCAAAAGCGCGGGCTTCGACAGCGTCCTGGGTTCGGCGAAGATTGCCGACGATTTCAACGTGAAGAACGAGGTCTACAAGGAAGCGCAGCCCGTCGCCTCCTACCTTGATGCCTCCCTGCAGGTTGAAGCCGCCGGGAAGTAGTCCGGCGGTCCCAAGCAGCCATCTTTGATGTCGCGGGAGCCATGGTTTGCCGTCCTCCACCCGCTTTCCGGGCGGCGCCGGGTGGCGCTGTGGCTCCTTTCCTTTGCGCTGCCGGTCCTGCTGTGGAGCGCCATCAGCTACGTGCCTTTCCTGTGGCATCCCGTGATGCGCGTAACGGATCCGGGTGGGGTAACCTGGTTCACGACGGGCATGCTCATCGACCGTCATGAATTCGCCCGCGAGGCGGCCAAGGTCGCGGAGACGGGCGGCCGGGCGCCCGAGGGCTACCGGGCCAACCCGATCTACCTGCCGGCGCCGCACCAGGTTGCCCGGGCGCTCTATACGGCCTTCACCACCAAACCGATCCTGCGCGGCGACACTTGGCTACATGAAAGCCTGTGGCTCAGCATCCAGACGATCTTCTGGGGCTTCGTGATCTCGTCAGCCATTGGCGTGCCCCTCGGCATCCTGTGCGGGGCCTACGCCGCCCTGGCCCGGCTCACGGAGCCGCTGGTGGATTTCATTCGCTACATGCCGGCGCCGGCCTTCGGTGCGCTCATGGTCGCGATTTTCGGCATCTACCAGCAGCCCAAGATCGCGATTGTTTTCATCGGCACCTTTTTCCAGCAGGTCCTCGTCGTCGCCAACACCGTGCGCAAGGTCGACCCCGCCCTCATCGAGGCGGCTCAGACCCTCGGCGCCAAGCGGCGCAACCTCGTCTGGCGCGTCATCGTGCCGGCCAGCCTGCCCGACCTCTACAATGACCTGCGCATCCTGCTCGGCTGGGCGTGGACCTACCTGATCGTCGCCGAGGTCGTTGGGATCAGTTCGGGCATCACGTTTTTCATCAACCAGCAGGCGAAATACCGCAACTTCGACAACGTCTACGCCGCGATCCTCATCATCGGGTTCATCGGCCTGCTGACCGACCTGATCCTCGGCTTCATTGGCCAGCACCTCTTTGGCTGGCGCACCGGGCGGACCAGCCTGTGGCGGCTCTTGTTCGCACCCAAAAAGATCCCGGAGGAAACCGCATGACGCCGCCCGGAGACCTGCCCGATTATCGCACGCAATCACCCGCGGTGGCGGAGCGCTTCCGCAAGCTGAAGGAGCGCCCCGTCGTCCTCGAGATCGACCGGCTCGGCCGCCAGTTCGCGGGCCAGCACGGCCCGGTCACTGCCTTGCGCGACATCTCCCTCCAGGTTCACCGGCGGGAACTGGTCTGCGTGATCGGTCCCTCCGGCTGCGGTAAGTCCACGCTCATCCGCATCATCGCGGGGCTCGACGAGCCCACGACCGGCAGGATGCTCGTGGATGGCAAGGAGACCAGCGGGCCCTGTCCCGAGCGCGGTATGGTGTTCCAGGGCTACACGCTGTTCCCGTGGCTGACTGTGAAGCGCAATGTCATGTTCGGCCTCGAAATGGAGGGGATGGGTCAGGACCAGGCCGAGCGCGAAGCCGGCCAGTGGATCAGCCTCGTCGGCCTGGCCAAATTTGCCGAGAGCTACCCGCACCAGCTTTCCGGCGGCATGAAGCAGCGCGTCGCCATCGCTCGCGCCCTCGCACCCAACCCGCGCGTCCTGCTCATGGACGAACCCTTCGGCGCGCTCGACGCCCAGACCCGCGCCACGATGCAGGCCCACCTGCTCGAGATCTGGCGCAACGTCGATGTCACGATCCTCTTCATCACGCACGACCTTGACGAGGCGGTGTTCCTGGCCGACCGCATCGTGGTCCTCAAGGCCCACCCGGGCGAGATCCAGGAAATCATCGAGGTGCCCGTGCCGCGGCCGCGCAGCCTCGCCCAGGTCAATTCCCCCGAGTTCCTCGCCACGCGCCGGCGCATTGAGGAACTCATCCATCCACCGGTCACCGCGCCCACCGAGCACCTGCCGATCGTGCGCCTCACGCAGGCCGGTGACGACGTGGAGTAGGGGCCCGCGCCTTTTGCCGTGACTTCACCGACTCCCTCCAACAAAACGCCTCCGCATGCCCCGCAAGCAAACCGTCGCCCGCTTCAGCGTCTCCCTGCCCGCCGACTTGCTCGACGAGCTCGACGAGATGGTCAAGCGCCGCGGCTTCCAGAGCCGTTCCCAGGCCATTGCGGCCCTCGCGCGCGACGGGCTGGTGGACTTCCAGACGGAACTCGGCACGCGGAGCATGGCCGGCACGATCAATCTGGTCTACGACTACCGGAAGCGGAACCTGCAGCCTCGGCTGATGGCGATCCAGCACAAGTATTTCATGATGGTCGTGACCAGCCTGCACGTGCACCTGGAACATCACCACTACCTCGAGGTGCTGCTGGTGCAGGGCCCGCCGCCCAAGCTGCGCCAGCTGGCCGACGAGCTCGCCACCTGCAAGGGCGTGAAGTACTGCAAGTTGCAGCTGGCCGCCGAGGCACTGCCCCCGCTGCTCTGACCGGCCTGATTTTACCGGCAGATTTGCCTTGGCGAGTGAGTAATACTATTCCAGATAATCGTAACACTCACGCATGAATTCTTCTCCCGCCCTCTATACCAAGACCCTGACCGGGGCCGGCCTGTGGTCCGGTGTCATCGGTCGCGGGAAAACGCTCCGCCTGACCGACCTCGAGGGCGGGGCCAATGTCGGCCTGCTGCTCTACAACGCCGACCTGACCGTCGAGCGCTACAACATGCCCGATACGCTCAAGGGGCAGCACATTTTCCACGTCCGGCACCCGTTTTGCCTGCACTCCGACATGGGCCGCGTCCTGGCCTCGATCACCGCCGACACCGTCGGCTGGCACGACACGGTCGGCGGCTGCTCCGATGCGCGGTTGGTCGCCGGAAAATACGGGGAGAAAACCTATCAGGCGGCCCGCAATGACTTTCACCGCAACGGTCGCGAGTGCTTCCTGATCGAGCTGGCCAAATGGGGCCTCGGCGAGCGCGACCTCGTGCCCAACCTCAACCTGTTCAGCAAGGTCGCGGCGGATGACGCCGGCCGGCTGGCCTTTGTGCCCGGTCATTCACCGGCGGGCAGCGCCGTGGATCTGCGGCTGGAGATGAACACCCTCGTCGTGCTCAACACCTGCCAGCATCCGCTCGATCCCGATCCGTCTTATCACCCGCGTTCCGTCCGGCTGGAGGTCTCCGCCACGCCGCCACCTACCGCCGATGATGCCTGTCGAAATTCACGCCCCGAGAACGTCCGGGCCTTCCTCAACACTGAAAACTACCACGCGCTTCGCGCCTGACCCGCTATGAGTCTGATCGCCAGCACCCGCTCTCCTGCCGCCGCCCGCTACCGCCAGGTCGTCCTTGCTGGTGACCATTGGTCGCGAGAACTCAAGCGCGGCCAGATCCTCCGTATCGTGGACCTCGAGGGCAACCAGGCGGCCGACACGCTATTCTACGACCTCCACGACCCGGCCAACCGCTACAGTGCGTCGGACACCATCCGGCACCAGGCCGCCCTCTATCTCACCACCGGCACACCGCTCATTTCCACGCGCGGCGACGTCTTGCTGACCATCGTCGCCGACACTTGCGGCCGACACGACACACTCGGCGGCGCCTGTTCGCGCGAGAGTAACACCATGCGCTACGCCCTCGAGAAGGAGTCCATGCACGCCTGCCGTGACAGTTTTATCCGCGGCGCGCAGGAGTGCGGCTGCGGCCTCGGCAAGCGGGACATCACCTGCAACATCAACTTCTTCATGAACGTGCCGGTCACGCCCGATGGGAGGCTCACGTTTGAGGACGGCGTCTCCGGACCAGGCCGTTACGTGGAGCTGCGTGCCGAGCGCGACGTGCTCGCGCTGATCTCCAACTGCCCGCAGCTCAACAATCCCTGCAACGGCTACAACCCGACGCCGATCGAGGTCCTGATCTGGGATTAACCATGTTCACCAAGGTCCTCATCGCCAATCGCGGGGCCATCGCGTGCCGCGTCATCCGCACGCTGCGGCGCATGGGCATCAAGTCGGTCGCCGTGTACTCGGAGGCCGATGCCGGGTCACTGCATGTCAGCCAGGCTGACGAGGCCGTGTTGATCGGACCCGCTCCGGCGGCGCAGAGTTATCTGGTCATTGAGAAGATCATCGCTGTCGCGCAAGCGACGGGCGCGCAGGCGATCCATCCCGGCTATGGTTTCCTGAGCGAGAATCCCGGGTTTGCCGAGGCCTGCGCCGCGGCCGGCATTGTCTTTATCGGGCCCAAACCCGATCAGATGCGTCGCTTCGGTCTGAAGCACACGGCCCGGGAAATCGCCCGCGAGCAGGGCGTGCCACTGCTCCCCGGGACCCCGTTGCTGGCCAGCGCGGATGACGCCCTGCGGGAAGCGACGCGGATCGGCTACCCGGTCATGCTCAAGAGCACCGCGGGCGGCGGCGGCATCGGTATGCAGCTGATCTGGCAGGCGGTGGACCTGCCGGCGGCCTTCGCCACGGTGGACCGGCTGAGCCGGAGCAATTTCAAGGAGAGCGGCCTTTATCTCGAGAAATACGTCGAGCATGCCCGGCACATCGAGGTGCAGATCTTCGGCGACGGCCGGGGTCGGGTCGTCGCCCTTGGCGAGCGCGAATGTTCCATCCAGCGCCGCAACCAGAAGATCATCGAGGAAACGCCCGCCCCGCGCCTGACGGCCAAGGTGCGGAACCAACTTCTCGACTGCGCGGAAAAACTCGGCCGCGCCGCCGGCTACGAGTCGGCCGGCACGGTGGAGTTTGTTTTCGACGATGCGACGGACAAATTCTATTTCCTCGAGGTCAACACGCGGCTGCAGGTCGAGCATGGCGTGACGGAGGAGGTGACCGGCATCGACCTTGTCGAGTGGATGGTCCGCCAGGCGACGGGCGAACTCGATCTGACCGGCTTCGTGCGCAAGTCCACCGGCGCCTCGTTGCAGGTCCGCCTGTATTCCGAGGATCCGGGCAAGAATTTCCAACCCGCGACCGGGTTGCTGACGGAGTTGGTCTACCCGCGCGGCATCCGCATCGAGACCTGGGTGGAGCGGGGGAGCGAGGTCAGCCCGTATTACGACCCGATGCTCGCCAAGCTGATCGTGCACGGCGCGGACCGGGTCGAGGCGCTCGCGCGGCTGCAGCAAGCGCTCGCGGACACCCGCGTTTCCGGCTTGGAGACCAACCTCGCTTATCTTCGCCAAATCATCGCGTCCAAGGGCTTTGTCGCGGGTAAAGTCACCACGCGCTACTTGGAGAAGCTGCCTTATCTGGCGCCGACGATCGAAGTGCTGGCCGGCGGTACCCAGACCACGGTGCAGGATTATCCCGGCCGATTGGGGCACTGGGACGTCGGCGTGCCGCCTTCAGGGCCGATGGACGCCTTGGCGTTCCGGCTGGCGAACCGGCTGGTCGGCAATGCGCCTTCCGCCGCCGGACTGGAGGTCACGCTCACCGGCCCGGAACTGCGCTTCAACACCGATGCAGTCATCGCACTTACCGGGGCGGCGCTGGAGGCGACACTGGATGGCCAGCCTGTGGCGTTTTGGCGGGCCGTGCGTGTCAAACGTGGGGCGATGCTGCGCCTCGGCGACATCGCCGGCGCCGGCATGCGGACCTACCTCGCGGTGCGCCACGGTTTCGATGTACCGGATTACCTCGGCAGCAAGAGCACGTTCACGCTCGGACTCTTTGGCGGGCACGCGGGCCGCGCGATCCGCACCGGCGACGTGCTACGGATCAACGCCGGTCCGGTGTTCGGTGAGGCGCCGGCCGTGAGCCTGCGGGCGCTGCCCGCCGCGCTGGTGCCGGCTTATGCGCGCGAGTGGTCCATCGCGGTGCTCTACGGCCCGCACGGGGCGCCGGATTTCTTCCAGCCGGAGGACATCGCCGACCTCTTCTCCGCGAGCTACGAGGTGCATTTCAACTCGGCGCGCACGGGCGTGCGGCTGATCGGTCCGAAGCCCCGCTGGGCGCGGACGGACGGCGGCGAAGCCGGTCTGCACCCGTCGAACATCCACGACAACGCCTACGCCGTCGGCACGATCGATTTCACTGGCGACATGCCGATCATCCTTGGACCCGATGGCCCGAGCCTCGGCGGTTTTGTCTGCCCGGCCACCATCATCGCGGCCGACCTGTGGAAAGCCGGCCAGCTCCGGCCGGGCGACAAGGTGCGTTTCCAGCCTGTCACCGCCGCCGAGGCCCGCACGCGCGAGGCTGCCCAGGAAACGGAGATCGAGACCTTTCGTCCGGTGCGTCCGGCCCGTCCGGCCCGCGGCCCGGTGGAACCGGCGGTGCTGCACCGCACGGCCGCAAAAGCGGATTTGCCGGCGGTCTGCTACCGGCGCTCGGGGGACAAATACCTGCTCGTGGAGTATGGTCCGCTCGTCCTCGACCTCACGCTGCGCTTCCGCGTTCACGCTTTGATGCAGTGGCTGCAGGTCAACCACACACCCGGGCTGCTCGACCTGACTCCCGGTATCCGCTCGCTGCAGATCCATTACGACAGTCGGGCGCTCCCGCTCGAGCGGCTGATGGAAACCCTGATCGACGCCGAGGCGCATCTGCCGGCCACTGCCGACCTGGAGGTACCCTCGCGCATCGTCCACCTGCCGCTGTCGTGGGAAGACGAGTCCACGCTGCTCGCCATCCGCAAATACATGCAGACCGTGCGTAAGGACGCGCCGTGGTGTCCGAGTAACATCGAATTCATCCGCCGCATCAACGGCCTGAACTCGGTGGACGACGTGAAGCGCATCGCCTTCGACGCGAGCTACCTCGTGCTCGGCCTGGGCGACGTCTACCTCGGCGCGCCGGTCGCCACGCCAGTGGATCCGCGCCACCGGCTCGTCACGACGAAATACAATCCCGCCCGCACCTGGACCCCGGAGAATGCCGTCGGTATCGGGGGCGCCTACCTCTGCGTTTACGGCATGGAGGGGCCCGGCGGCTACCAGTTCATCGGTCGCACAGTGCAGATGTGGAACCGCTGGCGGCAGACCGCGGATTTTACCGACGGCAAGCCATGGCTGCTGCGGTTCTTCGACCAGATCCGGTTCTACGAGGTCGGCGCGAAGGAACTGCTCAAGTTCCGCGAGGATTTCCCGCGAGGCCGGTTCAAGCTGCGGATCGAGGAGCAGACCTTCCGCCTGCGCGACTACCAGAGATTCCTCACCGACAACGCCGCGTCGATTGCCGCTTTCAAGACCGGGCAGCAGGCCGCCTTCGATGCCGAGCGCGCGCGCTGGGCCGCCTCGGGGCAGCTCAACTTCTCCGCCGAGTCCGAGTCCGCCGGCGCCGCCACGGAACGCGCGGTCCTGCCGTCCGGCCACAAGGCCGTCATCGCCCATGTGCCCGGCAACGTTTGGAAGATCAATGTCCAGCCCGGCCAGAAGGTGACGCGCGACCAGCCGCTGGTTGTGCTCGAGTCCATGAAGATGGAAATCTCCGTGCACAGCACGATGCCGGGCGAGGTCACCGAGATCCTGTGCACCGAGGGCCGGCCGGTACAGGCCGGCGATGTGCTGGCCGTCGTCAAGCCTGTCGCCTGACATGCAAGCCTCGGACCTGAACAAGCTGCTGGACCGCATCGAAGCCCGCGGGGTCGACCCGACGTGGATCTCGCGGCGGACGCGCGCCGAGGTCACCCGGGCGGCGCAGGTCGCGCCCGCCGGTCCGCTGCGCGGCGTGGCCTTTGCCATCAAGGACAACATCGATCTCGAGGGTGTGCCGACGACGGCAGCCTGTCCGGATTACGCCTACACGCCCGCGGTTTCCGCTCCCGTGGTGCAACGGCTGGTTGACGCCGGTGCCATCCCGCTGGGGAAAACCAACCTCGACCAGTTTGCGACCGGGCTGGTGGGGGTGCGCTCGCCCTACGGCGTACCGGTCAATCCGTTCGGGGCGGACTACCTCCCCGGCGGTTCTAGCAGCGGCTCGGCGGTCGCGGTGGCGGCGGGTTTGTGCGACTTTTCCCTGGGCACGGACACGGCCGGGTCTGGACGCGTGCCGGCGTCGTTCAACAACCTGGTGGGACTGAAGCCGACAAAGGGGTTGCTCAGTACGGTCGGGGTGGTGCCGGCGTGTCGCTCGCTGGATTGCGTGTCGATTTTCACGCGCAGCGTGGCCGATGCGGCGGAAGTGCTCGCGGTCGCGGCGGCCTTTGACCCGATGGATCCGTTCAGCCGCGCGGCGCAGGCGCCGCGGCAGGACGAAGCCTGGCCGCCGCGCATCGGCGTACCGCGGGCCGGGCAGCTGGATTTTTTCGGTAATGCGGAGGCGGCAAAACTTTTCGCTGCGGCCGTGGTGCGCTGGCGCGCGTTGGGTGCGACCATCGTTGAGATCGACTACACGCCTTTTGCGGCGGCCGCGCGGCTGCTCTACGAAGGTTCGTGGGTGGCAGAGCGCTATGCGGCCATTCGTGAATTCATCGAGAAAAAGCCCGAGGCCATGCACCCGGTGACCCGCAAGATCATCGAGGGCGCCAAAACACTGACCGCGATGCAGGCCTTTGAGTCGTCGTATCGTCTCGCCGAACTGCGACGTCAGGCCGAGGCCACGTGGACCTCGATCGACGCGTTGCTCACGCCGACGGCCGGCACGATCTACAAGGTGGCAGAGGTCGCGGCCGATCCGATCAAGCTGAACAGCAATCTCGGCTACTACACGAATCACATGAACCTGCTGGACCTGTGCGGGCTCGCCCTGCCGGCAGGATTTTTGCCGAACGGGCTCCCGTGGGGCGTCACCTTGTCCGCCCCGGCGTTCTGCGACGACCGGTTGTTGCGGTTCGGAGCGAAGTTCCTGAACGAACCCGCGCCCACGCGCGCGCTGCCAGCGGCCGGGCCGCGCACCCGCGTGGCGGTATGCGGGGCTCACCTCAGCGGACTGCCGTTGAACTGGCAGCTCACGCGCCTTGGTGCCACCTTGGTGAAGGCGACCAGCACGGCACCGCTCTACCGGCTGTTTGCCCTGCCCGGGACGACGCCGCCCAAGCCAGGCTTGGTCCGGGTGGGGGCGGGCGGTGCGGCCATTGCGGTCGAGGTCTGGGAACTGCCGCTGGACGGCTACGGTCATTTCGTGGCGGGAATTCCGGCGCCGCTGGGCATCGGCACGATCACGCTCGAGGACGGCTCGGCGGTGCAAGGTTTCCTGTGCGAGAGTGTGGCGGTGGAAGGGGCGCGTGAGGTCACATCCTACGGCGGCTGGCGGGCTTTTCTGGCCGACAAGCGTTGAGCCAACGGGCTTGCGTGACTGGCACGCCGGGAGCTTAACTTGCCGCCAGCCATGCGCCAGTTGATCCATGCCCCGATTACCGAACCCGACGTTCGCCTGACCGAGGTCGTGTTGTCGGTGGAACGGATCACCTTGGCGAAGCGGCTCTGGCGCGGTACGGCGGAGGATGGCACCGAATTCGGTTTCGAGCTGGTGGCGCCGTTGAAGCACGGCGACGCGTTCTGCCAGACGACGACCGCACGCTACGTCATCCAGCAGATACCCGAGGCTGTTGTGGAGATTTCGCTGGAGGTGGCGCCGTCCGCGGCGGCCGGTATCGGCTGGGCCGTCGGCAACCTGCACTTGGAACTGCAGGCGGAAGCGACGCGGCTGCTCGCGCCCAACGAGCCGGCGGTCCGCCAATTACTGGAACGCCTGAAAGTGCCCTTCAAGCAAACGAGTGCTATTTTCCGTCCGGGCCGGTTCGCCCGGGGCCAGTTGCCCATCCATGAACTCGGACCCAGCCACAAGCACTGATGCAGCTTGGGTCGTCGGCCTGCTGCAGGCGGGGGATTCATTCTATCCGACGGGCAGCTACGCGCACTCGTTCGGGCTCGAAGGCTTGGTCCAGGCTGGTGTGGTGCACGACCGGGCCACGTTGAAGCAGTTTTTCCAACTCTCCACGCTGCCCGCGCTCCGTCAGGCCGAGCTGCCGCTCGCCGCGCACGCGTGGCGCGCGCTGGGCGAGGGTGACTGGAAGCAAGTCGGTGAGCTTTGCCGGTTGTCGTCCGCCCTCAAGACCGCCCGCGAGGCGCGCCTGGCAGCCGATAACATCGGACGCCAGCGCACCGAGCTGATGGCGACCATGCGCCAGCATCCGCTGGCGATCGAGTATGTGCGCCGTGCGACGCATGAAGGCTGGCCGTATTCGCCCGCCGTGGCCGCGGCGCTCGAGGGCCGGGTGATGGGTGCACCGTTGCCGGCCGTGCTGGCCGGGGTGTATTACGCCGCAGTGGCCTCGTTGCTTTCCGCCGCCATGAAGCTGCTCCGGCTCGGCCAGAACGCCAGCCAGTCACTGCTGACCGAAACCCTGGCCGAGGCGCCGGCGATCATCACCGCCGCCGAGGCCGTGCCGCTGGCGGACATCGGTTGGTTCAACCCCTGGCTCGACATCGCCGCCGCGCGCCACGAGACGGCCGACAGCCGCATGTTCATTTCCTAATCATGTCCGCAAAACGCTCCCCTCGCATTGGCATCGGCGGCCCGGTTGGTTCCGGCAAGACGATGCTCTGTCTCAAGCTCTGCCAGCAGATGCGCACGCGCTGGTCGATGGCCGTTGTGACCAACGACATTTACTGTTCGGAGGACGCGCAATTCCTCATCAAGCACAGCGCGCTGCCGGCAGAGCGCATCGCCGGCGTCGAGACCGGCGGCTGCCCGCACACAGCGATCCGCGACGACACCACGATGAACGAGCAGGCCTGCCGGGCACTGGAAGGGAAGTTTCCCGACCTGCAGCTGCTGCTGGTGGAGAGCGGCGGCGACAACCTGACCGCGACCTTCTCGCCCGAACTGGTGGACGCCTTCATCTACGTCATCGACGTGGCTGAAGGGGACAAGATCCCGCGCAAGGGCGGACCGGCAATCCGGTTCAGCGACCTGATGATCATCAACAAAATCGACCTCGCCCCGCTGGTCGGTGCCGATCTCGGGGTGATGGAACGCGACGCCAGGATCCAGCGCGGCGCCCGGCCGTTCCTGTTCTGCGACCTGAAGCGCGAACATAACCTGGCGGCCGTCATTGAGTGGATCGAACGCGAGGTGTTGTTCGCCAAGCAACCGACCGGAGCTGCCAGATAATGGTGAGTTTCTCCGGACATCTCCGTCTTCAGGCCGCGGCCCGCGCGGGTGGGCGCACGGCGCTGGCGGCGCAGTCGTTCCGGGCGCCGTATCACCTGAGCAAGCCGTATTGGGATGCCGATGCCGGCACACTGCTGGTGCAGGTGGTGAATCCCACGGCGGGCATCCTCGAGGGCGATTTCCTGGAATCGAACATTGGGGTGGAGAAAAACGCGGCCCTTTTGGTGACGACACCCAGCGCAAGCCGGGTCTTCAAGATGGCGGGCGGTTCGGCCGAGTGCCGGCAGCATTTCACCGTGGCGAAGGGTGGCTGGCTGGAAGTGCTGCCCGAGCCGCTCGTGCCGCACCGGGGCTGTCGCTACCGGCAGACGACTAGGGTGGAAGTTGAACCCGGTGGCGGGCTGTTCTTCGCCGACCTGCTCATGCCCGGCCGCATCGCCCACGGCGAAGCCTGGGCGTGGAAGAAGCTGTGCCTCGAGACCGAGGTGCGGCTGGGCGGGGAGCTGATCCTGCGCGAACGTTTCGAGCAGAGTGGTGCGGATCTGAAAGCGCTGGCGGCACTGGCCGGGTCGGGCCCCAAGGCGTGTTTCGGCAACGCCGTCCTGATCGCCGAGGGCGAGGCGCCCTGGCTGTCCGCCGTGGCGGCGCTGCATGGCGACGGGGTGTGGCTGGGGGTCAGTGCGCTACGGCGCGGCGGCTGGAGCATCAAGTTTGTCGCGGCGGACAGCATCCGGCTGCGGGAAACCCTGCGTGACTTGCGGGAAGTGCTGGCGCCCCATTATCCGCCGATGGCCTGTGCCGCGCGGAAACTGTAGGGCGGGGTCTCCGAACCCCGCCAATCACGGAAAGGCGGCATTCGGAGATGCCGCCCTACAGGATTCAGTCGCGCTTGGCCGGCTGAGATTTCCCGGCTTGGCGGGACTTGAGCAACCGCCACACGGCCCAGCCACCTGCGGCCAGTATGCTCAAACAGAGGATTGTGGCGAGGGGATGGGAAGTGATGTGCTCGAAATCCCAGACGAAATCATGGTCGCCGTCGTGGCCCGGGTGCGCGTGAGCCAGGAGCGGCAGGGCCAAAGCAGGGGCGAGCAGGAGGAAGCGAAGGCGGGAGGCTTTCATGGGCGAAAATAAGCAGTTCCTGCGCCAAACCTCACGCCGATGCGGGCGGGAGATGACGCTGGAGGAAGGCGGTTTGGATGGTCGTGAGCTCCTGCAGGCCGGTCTTGGCGAGGCCGATGAGGGTTTCCAGCTGCTCGTGGGAGAAGGTGGATTCCTCGCCGCTGCTCTGGACCTCGACGAACTGGCCTCGGCCGGTCATGACGACGTTGGCGTCCACCTCGGCATCCTTGTCCTCGATGTAGTTCAGGTCGAGCAGGGCGTCGCCGCCGAAAATGCCGACGCTGACGGCGGCGACGGAGTCGGTGAGCGGGTTCTCGGTGATCCGTTTCGCGTCGAGCAGCTTCTGGATGGCAAGGCGGGCGGCAAGGTAGGCGCCGGTGATGGAGGCGGTGCGGGTGCCGCCGTCGGCCTGGAGGACGTCGCAGTCGATCCAGAGGGTGTGTTCGCCGAGTTTCTGCAGGTCGAGGACGGCGCGGAGCGAGCGGCCGATGAGGCGCTGGATCTCGACGGTGCGGCCGTCGATCTTGCCCTTGGCGATGTCGCGCGGCTTCCGGTCGAGCGTGCTGTAGGGTAGCATGGAATACTCGGCGGTGAGCCAGCCGCCCTTGACGCCCTGTTGTTTCATCCACGAGGGTACCTTGGCCTCGATGGTGGCGGCGCAGATGACGCGGGTGGAGCCGAAGCCGATCAACACGGAACCCGAGGCGTGCGGGGCGATATTGGCCTCAAGGGTGAGGGGGCGGAGCTGGGCGGCGTGACGGGAGTCGGGGCGGGTGACGGGCATGAAATCTCAGGGCTGCTCCTCGGGGAGGTCCTCGTCGTCATCGAACGGCGAATGGGAGGCAATCTTGTGGGAGGTCGTCTTCACGGGCTTCTGCTCGGCCATGTGCGCGATGAGGCGCTCGTTGAAGGTCTTGGCCGGGTCGTGGCCCATGGTCTTGAGCGCCTGCACGAGGGCGGCGACCTCGACGAGGCGCGCGATGTCGCGGCCGGGGCGGACGTAGAACTCGATGTGCGGCACCTTCACACCGAGGATGTTGTAGTAATTCTCCTCGAGGCCGGTGCGTTCCTCGACGACGTCGGGCGACCATTCGCGGAGGGAGACGACGAGGTCGATGCGCTTCTCGAGGCGGATGCTCTTCACGCCGAACATGTCGGCGATGTTGATGATGCCGATGCCGCGGCACTCCATGTAGCCGCGGTTGAGCGGGCGGGAGCTGGCCGAGAGCTCGCGCTCGTCGAGCAGGCGGATGCAGGTGAGGTCGTCGGCGACGAGCGAGTGGCCGCGCTCGATGAGGGCGAGGGCACACTCGGACTTGCCGATGCCGCTGTCGCCACGGATCATCACGCCGATGCCCTTCACATCGAGTGTGGTGGCGTGCTCGGTGGAGGAGGGGGCGAACTCGTTGTCGATGCACAGCGTCGCGGCGTTGACGAAATGCATCGTGATGAGCGGCGTGCGGAAGATGGGCAGGTTCATCTCCTCGGAGACCGCGAGCATCGGGTGCGTGGCGGTGTAGTTGCGCGTGAGGACGATGGCCGGGATGCCGCGCCGGGCCATCTCGCCGAAGATCTCGATCTGCTGTTTCTGCGAAAGGGTCTTCAGGTAGGTCATCTCGGCCGCACCGAAGACCTGGATGCGCTTGTTCGCGAAATATTTGAAGAAGCCGGTGAGGGCCAGCGAGGGGCGGTTGATGGAGCCCTCGCGGATGAGGCGGTGCAGGCCGTTGGCGCCGTTGAGCAGCTCGAGCTGCAGCTTCTCCCGGTAGGTCTCGTAGAAGTGGGCTACGGTGATGCCGTTGATGGCTTTGGTGGGCATGGGAGGGGCGGCGGGACCAGTGTTGAACAAATCCGCCCGGTGGCAAGACGCGGTTGCGCGGGCTAAAGGTTGAAATCCTTGCCGAGGTAGATCTCGCGGGCCTGGTCGTCGTGGATGAGGAAGTCGCCGCTGCCCTCGGTCATGACCTTGCCCTTGTTGATGATGTAGCCGCGGTCGACGATGCGGAGGGTCTCGCGGACGTTGTGGTCGGTGATGAGCACGCCGATGCCACGCTGCTTGAGCTGGAGGATGATCTTCTGCACCTCGGCGACGGAGATCGGGTCGACGCCGGCGAAGGGCTCGTCCATCAGCAGGAATTGCGGGCGGCTGACGAGGGCGCGGGCGATCTCGAGGCGGCGGCGTTCGCCGCCGGAGAGGGTGTAGGCCTTCTGCTTCGCGAGGTGGCCGAGACTGAGCTCATCGAGGTGGTGCTTGACGAGGGCGGGGCGGTCGGAGGACTTGACGCGCAGGGTCTCAACGATGGCGAGGATGTTCTCCTCCACGGTGAGCTTGCGGAAGATGGAGGCCTCCTGCGGCAGGTAGCCGACGCCGAGGCGGGCGCGGCGGTGCATGCGGAGATGGGTGGCGTTCTGGCCGTTGATGAAGACGCTGCCGGTGGTCGCGGGCACGAGGCCGACGACCATGTAGAAGGTGGTGGTCTTGCCCGCGCCATTCGGGCCGAGCAGGCCGACGATCTCGCCGGCGCGGATGCGGATGTTGACGCCGTTCACAACCGAGCGCTGGCCGTAAACCTTCACCAAGCCCTCGGTGCGGATCTCGTTGACGGCTTCCATGCTCAGGGCTGCTTGGGGGCCGCGGGCGCGGGAGTGGGAGTGGCCGGTGCGGGTTCGGCCGGCTTGGCCTTGTCAAGGCCGAGGTCCTTGATGGGCGGTCCGGTGAACCGCGCGTTTTTGCCGCGGATCTGGCGCTCGCCGCGCAGCATCTCGAGCTCGTCGCCCGTCCAGGTCCAGTTCACCGTGTGATCCACCACGACGGGCTGGCCGGTCAGGACGATCTTGTTGTCGCCGGGCAGCACCTCGGCCCGGCCGCAGGCGGCCTCGCGGTCACCCTGGATGATGCGCACGTTGCCGGTGGCGATGAAGGACTTGAAGCTGTCGATCTTGCCGATGGTGGCCGTGGGGTCGCCCTTGCGGAGCGCCACGATCTCCAGGCGGTCGCAGGTGAGGCGCAGGTTGGTGCCGGTGACCACCACCTTGCCGGTGAAGACCGAGGTGGTCTCGGTGTCGCTGCTGCGCCAGTCGAACTGCTCGCAATCGATGACGGTGTTCTGCGGCTCGGCGTTCTGGGCGCGGAGCACGCCAGCCGCCAGGAAGGCCAGAAGCCAGAGGCGCAGGGTGGGGCGGAGTAATTTCATTGGAGAATAGCCTTCAACTCGGTGTGCAGAACTACGTGCACATTTTTGTTGATGGAAACCTTTTTCTCCCGGTGGTTGTAGTTCCAGTCCGAACCGGTCGCCTCGAAATTGTCATTGATGACCCGGATCGTATCGCTGCCGCGCACCAGCTTGTCGGTGAGGAGGACTTGGGCGAACGGGCTGAGAATCAGGGTTTCCACGCGGCCATCAGGCAGGCCGGTGAAGATGGAGAGGTTCAGGCCCTTGATGTCGATCTGGCCGGGCGCGGGGTAGCGCGCCTCGGAGCCGCGCACCAGCCAGGAGCGGTTGCCCTCGGGCGTGAACTCCGGCAGGCGGAAGTTAACGATGGCCTGGTCCGGGGCCAGCTGGGTGTTCGCACCCAGGGCGGTGACGGCGGAACAAAGCAGAAGCGCAACGAGCTTGGGCAGGGGGGGCATGGCGGTGCTAGAGACCCCGGCCGGCCAGGATATGTTCACATACTTCGCGCACCGCGCCGAGCCCGGCCGGGCGCTGGGGCACGAGGGCGGCGACCTTGAGGGCGGCGGCCATGGAGGTGGCCGGGGCCACGCCGATGCCGGCCCAGTCGATCGCCGGCGCGTCGATGTCGTCGTCGCCCATGTAGCACACCTGGCCGGCGGCGAGGCCGAGCTGGCTGGCGAGTTCCTGCAGGGCCATGAGCTTGTCGGTCCGGCCCTGGACCACGTGCGGAATCTTCAATTCGGCGGCCCGGCTCGCCGTGGCGCCCGAGGCCCGGCCGGAAATCCAGGCCACCGTGACCCCCGCCTTGCGCAGGCGGACGAGCCCCATCCCGTCGAGGATCGAGAAGCGCTTCGATTCGGTGCCGTCGGAATGAATCTCGACGGTGCCATCGGTCAGGACGCCGTCCACATCCATGGCGAACAGGCGGATGCCGGCCCACTGTGCATTGCGGATTTTGGATTTCGGACGACGGATAGCGGACTTGGCCACGAGGGAGGAGCTTGGGTGTCCAATCCGCCATCGCCAATCCGAAATCCGAGATATTTCCACCCGCGGTCCCGTCAGTGCTGTCCCAGGAGGCTCTTCGCGTGCACGAGATCCGACTCGGTCAGGCCGTGGCCGGTCTCGAGCCAGTGCAGGTCGACCGTGGCGCCGGCGCGACGAAACATGTCAGCGAGCCGGGGCGGGTGATCCACGGGCACGATGGGATCGTGGCGGCCGGAGATGATACTGATGTGCTTGCCCGCCAGATCGGGCAGGCGCTCCGGCTGGAGCACGACCATCGGTCGCAACAGCACGGCGCGGGCGAGGACACCCGGGCGCAACAACAGCAGCGAGGCGGCGATGTTCGCGCCGTTGGAATAGCCCAGGGCGGTCAACCGGCCGGCGTCGAAGCCGTATTCGGCCGCGGCCTGCGTGATGAAGCCGGCGAGGGCCTGCGTGCGTTTGGCGACGTCCTCGAGATCGAAGACGCCCTCGGCGAAACGCCGGAAGAAGCGCGGCATGCCGTGCTCGCTGACGTCTCCGCGCGGGCTCAACAAGGCCGAGCCCGGGGCCAGTTGGCGGCCGAGGGGCAGCAGGTCGTTTTCATCGCCGCCGGTGCCATGGAGGAGGAGCACGGGCGGAGCCCCGGCCTTGGTGCCAGGTTCGAAACGGTGGATGTAGGAGAGGGAGGCCATGTCAGTTGATTTTTGGCAGCGAGGCCTCGATCTCGGCCCGGTGGGGCTCGAGGTGGGGCGGCAGGGAGAGTTTCGACCCGAGGGTTTCCACGGGTTCGTCGATGGCGAAGCCGGGCTGGTCGGTGGCGATCTCAAAGAGCACGCCACCCGGCTCGCGGTAGTAGATGGACTTGAAGTAAGCGCGGTCGATGACCGGGCTGACCTGCAGGGCGTCGTCGAGCAAGACCCGGCGGGCCGTGACCTGCGAGGAATCGTCCGGCGTGCGGAATGCGACGTGATGGATCGTGCCGGCACCGTTCAGTCCCCGCGGCAGTGCAGGATCGGTCAGCAGGTCGACATAGGTGCCGGGCCCGCCGCCCGCGACCGTGTAACGGGCGCGATAGCCCGACTCGGAGAGCAGGCGATAGCCCATCGGTCCGGTGAGGACCGCAGCGGTCGGCGCGGCTTCGTGCAGCGCGAGGGTCGAGCTGTGGAAGCCTCGAATGGCATGCGCCGCGGGGATTTCAGGTGAGGGCGTGGGCGGCCGGGGGTCGGACTCGGTCGTCGCCACCAATTCAAGGCGGAGCCCATCGGGATCCTCCAGCGCCAGTACCTCGTCGTTGAAGCGGGGTTCAACCGGGAAGGTCTTCACCTTCAGCCCGGCGAGGCGCTCCTGCCAGAACGCGAGGGAGCCGGCCGGCACGGAGAATGCCGTGGCGTAGGACTGCCCCTTGCCAGGGCGGCCGCGCGGCAGGCCCGCCCACGGGAAGAAGGTTAGCGCGGTACCCGGCGCTCCCGTGTAATTGCCGTAGTAGAGGTGGTAGGTGCCGGTGTCGTCCTGATTGACGGACTTCTTCACGAAACGCAGGCCCAGCACCTGGGTGTAGAACTGCATGTTGCGCGTCACATCGGACGAGATGGCTGTGATATGGTGAAGGCCTGTCAGGTTTGATTTCATGTTATGGTTTGATGTTAAAGTATAAGGGAAAAGAAATTTTAGCTCTGGCGGCCGATCTTTTTGCAGAGGCGGCCGAGATCGGAGAGCTCGGTGGATGAGAGGGAGGCCATTTCCCGAGTCACATTGGCGACGACCTTGGGAAAGAGAGCGGAAATGAAGGCCTGGCCCTTGGCCGTGAGCTTCACGACCACGAAGCGCCGGTCGGCGGGATCGCGCTCGCGCTGGACGTAGCCGGCCTTTTCCAGGTTATCGACTACCAGAGTGAGATTGCCGCCGCTCTTGAGGAGTTTCTCGGCGAGTTCGCTCTGGCAGAGCGGTCCGATGTGATGCAGGGCTTCAAGTACGCCAAACTGGGTGATGGTCAGACCGTCGGGCAACACGGTGTGGACGCGGACCGAAACTGACTCGGCGGCGCGCTGCAGCTTGATGAATGCGTTTAGTGCATTGATCTCTTCGATTGTGCCGCGGTGTCTTGTGCCCATGGTCAATTACTTTGATAACATAATGTCTTATGTCAAAGCAATAATATACGACCATCGAATAACCCGTAAATGCCTAAACCTGATCGATTTTGTTGATTCTCGTCAAATGCCGCCCGCCTTCAAAAGCCGTCGTCAGCCATACTTTCACGATCTTGATGGCCTCCTCCTCGGTGATGGTGCGCTGGCCCAGGGACAGGCAATTGCCGTCGTTGTGGGAGCGGTTCCAGATGGCCACCTGCTCGTTCCAGCAGAGACCGCAGCGGACACCCTTCACGCGGTTGGCGACGATGGCCTCGCCGTTACCCGAACCGCCCAGCACGATACCGCGCTCGACTTCCCCACGGGCAACCGCCTCGGCCACGGGCCGGATGAAGTCCGGGTAATCGCAGGAGGCGTCGGACGAGGTGCCGCAGTCGCGCACGGTGTGGCCCTCGGTGAGGAGCATGGCCTTGATCTTCTCCTTGTAGGCGAAGCCGGCGTGGTCGGAACCGATGGCGATGGTAAATTTTTTCATGTCGGCGTGATGCAGGGCGAACCCCGGGTGATTGCGGCTGTCCTTATTCCGGTCACCTCCGCGGCCCGCAAACAAATTTCCGCCCATGCGCCTTTCCCTTGCCTCCCCCCTGCTCTTGGCCGCGCTGCTGCTGGCCGGTGGCTGCCCCAGTTCCACCCCGCAGTCCCGCATCAGCCAGAATCGCGAGGCCTACGCCCGGTTTCCCTCGAATGTGCAACGGATGATCAGTGAGGGAAAGGTCGATGTGGGTTTCACGCCCGAGATGGTGCACATGGCGCTCGGCGCGCCGAGCCGTGAATTCAGCCGAAAAACCGAAAATAGCACTGACGAAGTCTGGGTCTACCATGACGCGAGCCCGCGCTTCAGCGTCGGCTTCGGGGTCGGCTCCTACGGGAGCCACTCGGCCAGCAGCGTCGGGGTTGCGACCACGACCGGCGATTATGACCGCGAGGAAAAGATGCGCGTCGTTTTTCGCGACGGCTATGTGACCGAGATCGAATATCGCAAACGCTGAGACTGTCGTGGGGCCAGTCTGCGACTGGCCCATGGTCCGGTCAAAGACCGGACCTACGCGCCGTCGATCACCCGGAGAAAAGCCGCCGTGTCGGCGAAGTTGCTGAAGACCGCCGTGGGCGCGTGCGCGGCCAGTTCGGCCACGCTGTACTTGCCCGTCGCCACCGCAATGGTCTGCGCGCCGATGACCTTGCCGCACGCGATGTCGTGCGGGGTATCGCCAATGATGAAGGTCTGCCGCGGCGCGAACGCGATGGCATGCTTCTCCTTCGCCCGACGCAGCGCGTGCGGCCCGAGGTCATTGCGCAGGGGGCTGTCGTCGGCGTAGGCGCCAAACTCAAAATAGTGCCAGACCTGGTGGTGCGTCAGCTTGACCTCGGCGCCGCGCTGCAGGTTGCCGGTCAGGAGGCCCTGCACAAAGTCAGGATGCGTGCGCAGGGTCTCCAGCAGTTCCAGAATCCCCGGCAGCACCTGCCCCGGCCGGCCGGAATTGAGTTCCTTGGGCAGGACCTCCAGGTAGCCCTCAAGGAAATGGTGGATGTTTTCCGGTGTGTCCGGCAGGCCGACGATGCGCAGCACCTCGCCCGCGATCCAGGAATCGGTGCGCCCATCCCAGGCGATCTCCCGCATATCAACAGTCCGGCCGAAGCGCTCGGTCAGGGCGCGGGCCATGGCCCGGAACCCGGCGCCATGGGAAACGATGATCGTCCCGTCGATGTCCCAGAGGATAAGTTTCTTGGCGGAGGCTTTGACCATAAAGGGACAGAGATGGACACGGATTGCGGGTGGGGCGGCAAGCCAGGAGTGCGGTCGGGCCGGAAATCGCGGGCGAGCCGGGTCCGGCAACGGAACAGGCCGGCCGGACCATTCTGGTCACGAAAAAACCGCGCCCGGTTGGGCGCGGTTTGCAAAGGCAGACAGTTGAGTGGGATTCAGCTGTTCGCCGACGCGTACTGTCAGAGCGTCATTTGGCAGGCGTGGCCGCGGGTGCGGCGGCGTGCGCTGCGCTCGCCGTCGCCTTGGCGGCGTCGAGACCATTGGCCAGGGCGGCGGCCCATTCCTGGAAGGCCCAGCGGGCGTCGTTGGAGTTCGACATCTGGTCGCGTTGGAAACGCCAGTTGGAGGAGTTCATGTCGTCGGACTTGGTGTCCACCGCGCGGGCCAGGAGCTGGCCCGAGACAGAATCGTAGAGTTCGATGGCCAGCGTGGCCTCGCCGCCTTCCTCGGTGTAGGTCTTGGACCAGATGCCGGCCATGTTATCGGGGTCCGGGGCGGCGACATCGAGGTTGATGATCGCGGTGTGGACGAGGAGAACGCCCTTACCGGCCTGCGGGACGACCGTCCAGCCCCTCTTCTTCAGTTCCTTGGGGAACTCCTCGGCGAACAATTGCTTTCCGCGGGCGATCATTTCCATCATGTCATCGTCGGTGATGCGCCGGATGGTTGGGTTGGTATTCTGGTCGGCTTTCCAGCCGGAGCGGAAGGATATCTGCGGTATTTCGACCATGAGCTTATCGTAGCCGCTGAAGTCGCCGCCGGGCAGGAGATAGACCACGTCGGCGTTTTTCGGCTTGGGGACGAGGACGAGACCTTCGGGGGAGGTCTGCGGGAGTGGGGTGGTGGCGCAGGCGGCGAGGAGCACGGCAGCAATGCCACCGGTGAGGAGCAAGGTGAGCGAACGAGGGTGGTTTTTCATGGGGAAACGCCCAAATCCTACTGCTTTCCCGCGGGCTGCACCATTGGACCTTGGTCCCGTGGAACGGATCTTACGGCAGCGGGGGAATCGCACCGCCTGCCGCGAGGCAGTGGAGTGTTCCTCTCCCGTGGGCCGCGGCCATGGCGGCGCAAGGACCTGGTCCCCAAGATTCAAAGCAGGCGGGGTACGATGACCCCCGGCCAAGCTGTTACAAGGCGTGGATGGCGGCTTTGTTGACCGCCAAGCCTGCTTCCTTGACCGCTTCGCTCATGGTCGGGTGCGCGTGGATGGTGCGGCCGAGGTCCTCAGCGCTGCCGCCGTATTCCATGTGCGTGACAACCTCGCTGATGAGTTCGCCCGCGCCCTTGCCGAGAATCTGCGCGCCGAGGATTTTGTCCGTCTTGGCATCGGCGATGATCTTCACGAAGCCGTCGGTGGCGTCGGCGGCGATGGCGCGGCCGTTGGCGGCGAAGTTGAACTTGCCCACGTTGACCGCGCGGCCGGCGGCCTTTGCGGCGTCCTCGCCGAGACCGACGTTGGCGATTTCGGGGTCGGTATAGACGATGGCGGGCACGAGGTCCCAGTTGACGTGGCCGGCCTTGCCGGCGATCCACTCAGCGGCGGCCACGCCGTCCTCCTCAGCCTTGTGGGCGAGCATCGGGCCGGCGACGACGTCACCAATGGCCCAGATGTTCTTCGCGGTCGTGCGGAGGTGGTCGTCCACCTTAATGCGCTTCTTGTCGTCCAGCTGCACGCCCGCCTTGTCCAGGCCGAGACCGTCGGCGTAGGGGCGGCGGCCGACGGCGACGAGGATCTTGTCGGCCGGGAAGGAGAGTTTCTCGGCGCCGCGCTCGGCGGTGAGGATGCCGTTGGCAAAGCCCGTCACCTTGGCGCCGACCTCGATCTTGAGGCCCTGCTTCTGCAGGATGCGGGTGAAGGCGCGAACGATGTCGTCGTCGAGCATGGCGACGATCTTGGGCAGGAACTCGACGACCGTGACCTCGCTGCCGAGGCGCGCCCAGACGGAGCCGAGTTCGAGGCCGATGGCGCCGCCGCCGACCACGACGAGCTTCTTGGGGACTTCGTCGAAGGCGATGGCGTGGTCGCTGGAGACGACCGTCTTGCCGTCGAACTTCATGAACGGCAGTTCGACCGGGGCCGAGCCGGTGGCGATGACGAAGTGCTTGGCGGTGAGCTTGGTCGTCTCTTTGTCACCTTTCACTTCGATCTCGGTGGCCGAGGTAAAGGAGGCGGTGCCGGTGTAGGTCGGGATCTTGCGGGCCTTGGCCAGCAGGCCGACACCGCCGACGAGCTTGGTGACGACGGCGTCCTTCTTTTTGAGGATGGTGGGCAGGTCGGCCTCGACGGAGCCGAGCTTTACACCGGACTCGGCCGCGTGGTGCTTTGCCCAGGCGAATTGCTCGCTGGTGTGGAGCAGGGCCTTGCTGGGAATGCAGCCCACGTTGAGGCAGGTGCCGCCGAGCGTGGCGCGTTTCTCGACAAGGGCGACCTTGAGGCCGAGCTGTGCGGCGCGGAAGGCGCACACGTAGCCGCCGGGGCCGGCACCGATCACAACAACATCAAATTCAGAAGACATGGGAGAGGGATTGATTCAGAAGCCAGAAAACCAGGAGGCCTGGCTTCTTGGTTTCTGAATAAATGAATCAAATTCCGATGGCGAGACGAGCGGGGTCCTCGATGAGCTGCTTGACCTTCACCAGGAAGGTCACGGCCTGCTTGCCGTCGACGAGGCGGTGGTCGTAGCTCAGCGCGAGATACATCATCGGGCGGATGACGACCTGGCCGTTGAGGGCGATGGGACGCTCGTTGATGGCATGGAGGCCGAGAATGGCGCTCTGCGGGGCGTTCAGGATTGGGGTGGAGAGCATCGAGCCGAAGATGCCGCCATTGGTAATGGTGAACACGCCACCCTCGAGGTCGGTGAGGGTGATCTTGCCGTCGCGCGCGCGCTTGGCGGCGTCGGCGATGGCCTTCTCGATGTCAGCCATGGCGAGGACATCGCAGTTCTTGATGACCGGGACCATCAGGCCCTTCTCCGTCGAGACGGCCATGCCGATGTCATAGTAATGGTTCTGGATAATCTCGTCGCCGTCGATCTGGGCGTTGATGCCCGGGACATCCTTGAGGGCCTGCACGACCGCCTTGGTGAAGAAGGACATGAAGCCGAGCTTCACGCCGTTCTTCTTTACGAAGTCGTCTTGGTACTTGGCGCGCAGGGCCATGACGGCGGACATGTCGCACTCGTTGAAGGTGGTGAGCATGGCCGCCTCGTGCTGGGCGGCGACCAGACGCGACGCGATGGTCTGGCGCAGCTTGGTCATCTTGGTGCGCGTCTGACGGCCCTCGGTCTTGGCGGGAACGGGCGCGGGAGCAGTGGCAGCGACTGGAGATGAGGGAATAGGGAAGGGGGGCTTGCTGACGGCGGCAAGCATGTCGCCTTTGGTGACGCGGCCGCCTTTGCCGGTGCCGGCAACCGTGGCGGGATCGATGCCGGTCTCGGCCGCAAGGCGGCGGACGGCGGGCGAAGCATCGGTCGAGGCGCTCTCTTTCGCTGAAGCTACGGAGGGTGCTGCCGCAGAAGCGGCAGCACCGGGTGCAGCGGAAGCGGTCTCGTCGATCGAGGCGACGATCTGACCGATCTTCACGTCGGTGCCGGCGGCGACCTTGAAGGTGATCCTGCCGGCGGCCTCGGCCGTGCCCTCGGAGGTGATCTTGTCGGTCTCGAGTTCGAAGAGCGGCTGGTCCTTCTTCACGAGGTCACCGTCCTTGACGTGCCACTTAGCGAGCACGCCGGAGGTGATGGATTCGCCCATCGGGGGGATTTTGACTTCAATGGCCATGAGAATGAGAGGAAGTAGTGAGTAGCGGGTAGTGAGTAGGGCGGGTAGCGGGAGGCGAAAAGTGGTTTGCGTATGCTCGCTACTCACTGCTCGATGCTCGCTCCTTTAAATCAGAGGGTGAACGCCTTGCCGAGGAAAGTGGCGAGCTGCATGCGATGGAGTGCGAGGAGGCCGACGGCCGGCGAAGCGGCGGCGTCGCGGCCGGCGTAGATGGGCTTGCGGCCGAAGATCTCCTCCAAGGACGGCGCGATGTAGGTCCACGCCCCCATGTTCTGCGGCTCCTCCTGGCACCAGATGAGGCGGGCGTCGCGGCCGTAGTCATCGGCGAGCTCGGCGAGGCGGTCGCGGTGCAGCGGGTAGAGCTGCTCGACGCGGATGATCGCGGTGTTGTCGACCTTGTGGCTGGCGCGGTAGTCGATGAGGTCGTAGTAGACCTTGCCGGAGCAGAGGATGAGGCGGTCACATTTTTTCGACTCGATCGGATCGTCGATGATCTCCTGAAAGCCGCCGGTGGTGAAGTCCGCCAGCTTGGACACCGCGGCCGGGTGGCGCAGCAGGGACTTGGGCGACATGATGACGAGCGGCTTCTTGAACTCGCGCTTCATCTGCCGGCGCAGGACGTGGAAGAGCTGGGCGGGCGTGGTGAGGTTGGCGACCTGGATGTTGTTCTCGGCGCAGGACTGCAGGAAGCGCTCGAGGCGGGCCGAAGAGTGCTCGGGGCCCTGGCCCTCGTAGCCGTGGGGCAGGAGGAGGGTGATGCCGCTGGTGCGCTGCCACTTCGACTCGCCGGCGGCGATGAACTGGTCGAGCACGACCTGCGCGCCGTTGGCGAAGTCACCGAACTGCGCCTCCCAGATGCAGAGCATGTCCGGGTAGTCGAGGGAGTAGCCGTAGTCGAAGCCGAGCACGGCGGCCTCGGAGAGGAGCGAGTTGTATACGCAGAACTTCGCCTGCTTGTCGGTGGCGATGTTGTTCAGCGCGGTGTATTTCGCACCGGTCTCGGTGTCGTTGAACACGGCGTGGCGGTGCGTGAAGGTGCCGCGTTCGCAATCCTGGCCGCTGAGCCGGATGGGCGAGCCGTCGAGGAGGAGCGTGCCGAAGGCCAGGGCCTCGCCCATGCCCCAGTCGTAGGGGCCACCGTTTTTGTGCGCCTCGGCGCGGCCGTCGATGAAGCGCTTGATCTTGGCGTGGACCTTGAAGTCGGCCGGCACGGAGGTGAGCGCCTGCACGACCTGGTCGAGCGTGGCCGCGTTGACGGCGGTGGCGACGGCCGTGTGGGTGTAGGCCGGCTGGAAAACGGCGGTCGAGCCCTTGAAGGCGTCGGTGGCGACGGTGTCGGCGGCGGCCGCGGCCTTGCGCTTCTCGGCCTTGGCGGCCTCGCGGGTCTTGGCCTTGACGAGGTTGTCGTCGAGCGCGCCGGAGTATTCGGTCTTGATGGCCTCGCCCTCGGCGGGGGTGATCGAGCCCTCGGCCACGAGCTGCTTGGTGTAGATGGCGGACACCAGCTCGTGCGCGGCAATCTTCTTGTAGAGCGTGGGCTGGGTGAAGGACGGCTCATCGGTCTCGTTGTGGCCGTGCTTCCGGTAGCAATACATGTCGATGAACACGTCGCGCTTGAACTTCACGCGGAAGTCCACCGCGAGCTGCGCAACCATGCAGACGGCCTCGGGGTCGTCGCCGTTCACGTGGAAGATCGGGGCTTCGACCAGCTTGGCGATGTCGGTGCAGTAGCGGGTCGAGCGGGAGTCGATCGGGTCAGTGGTGAAACCGATCTGGTTGTTGATGACGAAGTGCACAGTGCCGCCGGTGCGGTAGCCCGGGAGCTGCGAGAAGTTGAGTGTCTCGGCCACAATGCCCTGGCCGGCGACGGCGGCGTCGCCATGGATCAGCACGGGCATGACCTTGCGGCGTTCCTTGGCATCGCCGCGGATGCGCTGGCGCGCGCGGGCCTTGCCCTCGACGACGGGGTTGACGATCTCGAGGTGCGACGGGTTGGCGGCGAGGCGGACTTCGACCTTCGCGCCAGTGGTGGTGGTGAGAATGGACTCGTAGCCGAGGTGGTACTTCACGTCGCCGTCGCCGGCAACGGTGTCGGGGATGTAGTTCTCGGAGAACTGCTCGAAGAGCTGGTCGAAGGACTTGCGCAGGATGCTGCAGAGGACGTTCAGGCGGCCACGGTGGGCCATGCCCATGACGATCTCCTCGATGCCGGACTGGGGACAGTGGTCGATGATGGCGTCGAGCGCGGCGATGGTGGTCTCGCCACCCTCGAGGGAGAAGCGCTTCTGACCGACGTATTTCGTATGGAGAAATTTCTCGAAGAGCTCGGCCTTATGGACGCGGCGGAGCATGCGGACCTTGAGTGGCTTGGTGAACTTGGGCTGGAGCCGGGTGGTCTCGATGCGTTCCTGCAACCAGCGGCGCGCGTCCTGGTCCTGGATGTGGGCGTATTCGACCCCGACGTGGCCGCAATAGGTCTGCTGGAGCGCGGCGAGGATGTCGCGGAGCTTCAGCTGGCCGCCGCCGAGGAAGTTGCTCGTGTCGAAAACGGTGTCGAGGTCGGCGTCGCTGAGGCGGAACTGCTTCAATTGCAGCTTGGGGGAGGCCGCGGGTGGGCCGCTCAGGGGATCGAGGTGCGCCTGGATGTGGCCGATGGCGCGGTAGGCGTTGATCAGGTAGTAGACACCGGACTGCTTGACGCTGTCCACCACGGCGCCGGCGGGGACGCCGGTCGGCGCCTGGCCGTTGCTGCCGAGGGTGAAACCCTGGAAGAAAGCGCGCCACGTCGGGTCGACGGAGTCGGGATTGTCCAGCCAGCGCTGATAATACTCCTCGATGAGACTGGCATTGGCTCTTTCGGAAACGGAAACGGGATTCATGAATGAAAGGACGGAAATAGATGGATCGCAGCCGGGCTGGCAGGGGATGGCCAGTAACTGCGGGAAGTGAATAGGAGCATCGCCCGCAACCTGAGACAAGTGGATTCAAGCCGGTTTGGCGGGAGAAAAACGGAGATTGATGTGAAGCTAAACGCTTGATTTAGAGTCTCTAATTAAAGCAGGACCTATGACCGAAGCTAAGATCAAAGCCGCGCTTATCCGGTTCACCGATGGGATAAAAAACTCTGATGCCGGAGCTGTTTCCACCTCGCTCAACGAGGTGGAGGCCTTGTTGGTCGCCCATCGGCCAGAACTACATCCGCAACTGGTGCATTTTCTGGAGGGCCGCAGCTACGCCAAGGCGCTGGCCTGGCTCGGTGGTGGCGATGAACTGGCGGCCAAGCCGGCCTCGCCGCCGGGAGGCTGCGGGGGAGGGCGATCATGAATGCAGACGGGAAAATTTCCACCGATGGCGGGCAGGGGCTTGGGCAGAATCCTTTTGCAACATTGAGCGGCACGGGCCTGCCCGTCGCGCCCCAGTCGGTGTTGCAACAGGCCGCCGCCAAGACTGTGCCAGCGAAGAACCGCGGTCGGGTGGATATCAAGCGCACCACCGCCGGACGCGGCGGCAAGACCGTGACCATCGTTACCGGTTTCACCGGCATCGGTTTGCCGGAGAAGGAATCGCTGGCGAAAAAAATGCGCAACGCCTGCGGTTGCGGCGGCACGGTCAAGGACGGCGAGATCGAGATCCAGGGCGACCAGCGCGAAAAGATCGCGCAGATCCTGACCGAGGCCGGCTTCCGGCCGGTGTTCGCGGGCGGCTAAGCCGCCAGGCCCGCCGCCAGCGCGAGCGCACTCTTCGCCCGGTTCATGATGTAGAGGTGGTAGCCGGGCGCCCCGTTGGCGAGCAGGCCACGGATCTGGTCGAGCGCCCAGTCCAGGCCGACCATCTCGACGACATCGGCATTCTCGGCGGCGACCTCCAGCCGGGTGATCAGTTGCTGCGGCAAGTGCGCGCCGCACATCTCGGTGAAGCGCTTCACCTGTTTCAGCGAAAGCACGGGCATGATGCCGGGCACGATGGGCACCGTGATGCCGCGGGCGCGGCATTTTTCCACGAAGCGATAATAGACCGCGTTGTCGAAAAAGAGCTGCGTGGTGACGAAGGCCGCACCGGCGTCGACTTTGCGCTTCAGGTTGTCGAGATCGACTTCCAGCGAGGGTGCTTCGGGATGTTTCTCCGGGTAGCCGCCGACCCCGAGACAGAAGTCTGTGTGCCGCGCCTTGAGCAGGGCAACCAGATCGCTGCCGTAGCGCAGCCCGTCCTTGAAAGGCACGAACTCGGTCTGCCCCTTCGGCGGGTCGCCACGAAGGGTCATGATGTTGCGGTAACCCCCGGCATGAAGCTGGTCCGCCACCTCGTTCAACTCGGCGCGCGTGTGGCCGACGCAAGTGAGGTGGGGCATGACGGTGAAGCCGATTTCCTCCCGGAGCAGCCGGCTGACCTGGGCAGTGCGTTCCCGCGTGGTGCCGCCGGCGCCATAGGTCACTGAAACAAAATCGGGCGCGATGCGCTTCAGAGTCGTGGCGGTCTGGCGCAGGGCCTCGACCCCGGCCTCATCCTTGGGCGGGAAGAATTCCAGCGAACGCAGCGGACGCTGCTGCGGGAAAAGGGATGAGATGGGCCGGTCGGGTGGCATTAGTTGATCAATACATACGTATTTGATGATACGTAAAGCACCAAAACCATCTTAACCTCCTGTCAGACAGTGGCCGCCGACTCCCGCTGCTTCTCGGTCTTGAGACGCAACTGGCCGCACGCAGCGTCAATGGCATGGCCCTTCTCGCGGCGCAACGTCACGGAGACCCCGCCCCGGTCGAGTACTTGGGCGAATTTCTCCTGGCGGGTGAGGCTGGGGCGCTTCCACGGCAGGCCCTCCACGGTGTTATACGGGATGAGGTTCACGTGCGCGTGCAGGTCGTAGGCGATGTCGCGGAGCTTCCCGGCCTGGTCGAGGGAATCGTTGATCTCCTCGATCAGGATGAACTCCAGCGTGACCATGCGCCCGTGCTTGTCGGAGAACTCGCGGATGGCGGGGATCAGCTCCTTGAGCGGCCACTTCTTGTTGACCGGCATGATCTGTTCGCGGACCTCGTCGGTGGCGCCGTGAAGGGAAATGGCGAGGCGGATACCGAGCGGTTCGTCGGCGAGTTGCTTGATTTTCGGTACCAGGCCGGAAGTGGAAAGCGTGATGCGACGCGCGCCGAAGCCGAGGCCCCACTCGGCGTTGAGGATGGTGAGCGCGCGCATGATGGCGTCGTAGTTGTGCAGCGGCTCGCCCATGCCCATCACGACGAGGTTGTCGAAGGACACGAGCTCGGCGTGGGCGCGCGGGGTGCGGCTGTCCTCCTGCCGGCAGACCTGGATGAGCTGGTGGACGATCTCGCCGGCGCTGAGGTTGCGCTTGAGGCCTTCGAGGCCCGAGGCGCAAAACTTGCAACCCATGGCGCAGCCGACCTGGGTCGAGATGCAGATGGTCTTGCGGGAGTTTTCCTGGCCAACGCCAAGCTGCGGGGCGCGGATGATGACGGTCTCGATGAGCGATTTGTCGCCAAGTTCAAGCAGGAGCTTGTCGGTGACGTCCTCGGATTGCTTGGTGAGCACGAAGGCGGTGGGCTCGAGTTCGAAAGTGCTGGCCAGCCACGCGCGGAGCGGGCGGGAGAGATTGGTCATCTCGTCCCAGGTGCGGACCCGCTTCTTGTAGAGCCACGCGAGGATCTGCTGGGCGCGAAAAGCCGGGTGCCCGTGCTCCTTGAGCAGGGCGGTAAGCGAGTCGAGAGTCTCGCCATAGATGGTCGGTTTTGCGGGAGCGAACTTCATGTGGGCGTAAATGTCTTGGACAGGATTACGGCAAAACCACAGGCTTCAAGCCCAGCATGAACCTCATTCACCGCCATATCTTCGCCAACGTGTTCCTGACGTGCGGCGCGGCGGTGGGGATGTTCGGGTTTGTGCTGATGATCGGCAACGCGATGAAGGACATCCTGCCGTACATCCTGTCCGGCCAGTTGGAAATCGGCACCAGCATCCGGCTCATGGTGCTGATGGTGCCATTCGTCACCTATTATGCCCTGCCCATGGGGATGCTGACGGGGATTTTGCTCGTGCTGGGCCGGATGTCGGCGGACCGGGAGATCACGGCACTGCGCGGGTCAGGCCTGAGCGTGGCCTGGCTGTCGGCCCCGATCATTTTTCTCTCCCTGCTTGGCGTGGTGGCGGGGCTGCTGATCAATTTCCACTTCATGCCCCTGACCCGGCTGGCGTATATGCGGGAGAAGGCCGAGGCCGTGCGCCTGAATCCCCTGAGCTTCATCGTGCCGAAGACCTTCATCCGGGATTTCCCGGGCGTGGTGCTCTACGTCAGCGAGAAGCACGACACGCGACTCAAGGATTTCTGGATCTGGGAGCTCGACGGCCAGAACCGGGTGAAGCGTTTTGCGCGGGCTGATTCCGGGCGGCTGGATTTCGACATGGCCAACAACAAGCTGCGGCTGACCCTGGAGCATGCGCAGATCGAGGTCCGGGACGAGAAGGACCCGGAGGATTTTTCCAAGCAATCCACGGCCAATGCCGGCATGGACCTGCTCCCGGTCGACCTGCCGCTCAGCAAGATTACCGGCGAGAGCATCGTGCAGAAAAAACTCAAGTGGTTCACCTTTACCCAGCTGATGACGGAGTGGAAGCGCCTGACCCGGCCCGATGCGACCGTGCCCGCCGTCGAACGGGCGAAGCAGCTCATGCGGGTGCAGATCACCATCCAGGAGAAATTCGCGACCGCGTTCTCCGTGCTGTCGTTCGCCCTGGTGGCGATACCCCTCGGCATCAAGGTATCGCGCAAGGAGACCTCGGCCAACCTCGGCCTCGGGCTGCTGCTCGCCCTCGGGTATTATTTCGCGAGCATTATTGTGGGCTGGTTCGACAATTATCCCGCGCTGCGGCCCGACCTCATCGTCTGGCTGCCCAACCTTGTTTTTCAGGGGTTGGGCCTGTGGCTTTTTTACAAGGTCGACCGCTCCTGAATGTCCTCCCCGGCCGGTAACTCCGCGACTTCGCCCGCCGTCTTCTGCCATGTGCCACCTGCCAGTCATATCCCATGGTTGATGAAGCCTTTGATTTCGTCGGATGCCTCCAACGCGTGCGCGAGCGCGACCAAACCGCAGCCCGTCAACTGGTCACCGAACTCTACCCGCAGGTCATCCGCATCGTGCGCTCCCATCTGCCCCGGCGGGTCTCCGAGGAAGACCTCGCCCAGGACATCTTTCTGAAAATGTTCACGCGTCTCGAACAATACCAGGGCAACGTGCCGTTTCCGCATTGGGTCTCCCGCATCGCGGTGACGACCTGCATCGACCAGCTCCGGGCGCAGAAGCGCCGGCCGGAATTCCGCTGGGCCGACCTGCCCGAGGAACAGGCCGAGATGCTCGACCATGTGCTGAGCGATGAACGCGAGGCCCTCCCGGGCGACGCCCTCGCGGCCCGCGAACTCGTGCAAAAGCTCCTCGCCCAGCTCAAGCCGGATGACCGCCTGGTCCTCCAGCTGCTCGATCTGGAGCAAAAGACGCTGGTCGAGATCAGCCAGCTGACCGGCTGGAACCAGACCCTCATCAAAGTACGTGCATTTCGTGCGCGTCGGAAATTGCAAAAAATGTTTAAGGACCTACAACAACAGGAGAAGTCATGAGCCAATTTGATCACCAATGGCAGAAACTCACCGCGCTGGCGCGGCAGGCTCCCATGGAGCGTGACCCCGCCATCCCCGCCGGCTTTGCCACCCGCGTGACCGCCTTGGCGGGCGCGGTGCCGTCGTCAAACCCGTGGTCGGTGCTCGAGCGCCTGGCGTGGCGCGGCTTCGTGGCCGCCGCCGCCTGCGGGGTCGCCGCCGTGGCCTTCAGTTTCTCCGGCTTGATGCCGGATGGTTCCGAGGACGTTCCGGTGGAGACGCTGACGTTCAATCCTGCCGTGGACGTTTCCTGATGAATAAACCCTGGAAGCTCATCCTGTTGCTGGTGGGGATTTTTCTGGTGGGCGCGGGCTCCGGCGCGATTGTCGGGCTGCGCATGACGCGGGCGGTGCCCCCGCCGATGCCTCCGCCGGAAAAGTGGGCTGACCTGCACCTCAAGCGGGCCATCGGCAAGCTGGCACCGACGCCGGCCCAGCTGGCGGAGATCGAACCAATCGTGCGCCAGCGGATGAAGGAACTCGGCGAGTTCCGAGCCAAGTATCTCGAGGACAACCAGGCCCTGCGTCTCCAAATGGAACGCGAGGTTGCGGCCAAGCTGAACGCGGAACAGCGCGCGCTCTACGAGGAACACAACCGGCGTTTCCGCGAAAAGCAGCGGCGGATCGAGAATGGTGGCCGGCCCGGCGACAAATAAGACGGGTCGGGGATAATTTGTTTGAAAGGCGGCGGGTGCGACCTACGGTCCGCCTTGGCCAGGCGCCATGCATGAGCAGGCGCGTGAACCCCGCCAGGGCCGGAAGGCAGCAACGGTGACGACGTCCTCCCAGTGCCGTGGATTGCCTGGCCACTTCATTTTTACCGATTCCCTCTTATTGTCCGTTTTGAGCAGCGCCTACCAAGTCATCGCCCGCAAGTGGCGCCCCCAGACCTTCGATGATGTCGTCGGGCAGGACCATGTCGTCCGGACACTCAAGAATGCCATCGCCCGCAACCGCATCGCCCACGCCTACCTGCTGGTGGGCCCGCGCGGCACGGGCAAGACCAGCACGGCGCGCATCTTCGCCAAGGCGCTCAATGCCGCCGGTGGGCCCAACGCCGGCTTCGACGTCAACGATCCCATCGCCGTCTCGATCGCCGAGGGCCGGTGCCTCGACGTGATCGAGTTCGACGCCGCCTCAAACACGCAGGTGGACAAGATTCGCGAGTTCATCATCGACACGGTGGCCTACGCCCCCGCGCAGGGCCGCTTCAAGGTCTACATCATCGACGAGGTGCACATGCTCTCGGCAGGGTCGTTCAACGCGCTCCTGAAGACGCTCGAGGAGCCGCCGGCGCACGTGAAGTTCATCTTCGCCACCACTGACCCGCAGAAGATGCCGGCGACCGTGATCTCGCGCTGCCAGCGCTTCGACCTGAAGCCGATCCCCACCGAGCTGATCGTCCAGCGGCTGAAGAAGATCGCCGCCAGCGAGAAGATCAAGGTGAGCGACACGGCGCTGGGCAGCATCGCCCGTATGGCCGACGGCGGCATGCGCGACGCCCAATCCATCTTTGACCAGATGATCTCCTTCTGCGGCACCGAGGTTGGCGAGGCCGACGTGCTCGATGTCTACGGTCTGGTCTCCGCGGCCAAGATTGCCGAGCTCGCCTCCGCGCTGGCGGCCGGCGACCACAAGCAGATCGTGGCGATCGTGGACGATTGCGACGAGAACGGTCGCGACCTTTACCGCCTGCTGGTGGATTTGCAGACCCACTGCCGGGGCGCGCTGCTCGACTCGATTGCCAAGGGCGGCACGAGCGAGGCGCTCGGTGCGCCGATGACGACGGAGCAGCTCACCCGCCTGCTCGACGGCCTGCGCGAGGGCGAGAACGGCGTGAAGCACGGTCTTTCCGAAAAGATCAATTTCGAGGTGGCGCTGCTCAAGGCGGTCGAGGCCAGTCGCGCCCGGGCGATCGACAGCCTGATCAAGGAACTGGCGACCCTGGCCGAGGGCCTGCCCGACGACGGCTCAAAAAAAAACGACTGACGTCAGCGCCTAGCCTGCTGCCACCCAAGGAAGAGGAGGCTCCGGCCAGCGTGGTGGTCAGCGACGCACCGGCCGGACCGTCCTCGGAGGAAGAGGCCGCTTTCCTCGCGCAGGAGCGCGAGATGGGCATCGTTACGCCCGCTTTGATGCATACCGAGAGTCCGCCGGTGGAGAGGGGAGACCTGCCCCCGATGGAAGACCTGGTGAAACGCATCCCGATGCCGACCCGCGACCTGATGGAGGAGCTGTTCCGGGCGAAGTTCATCACCGTGAAACGCATCCCGCAGTCGGCGCTCAAATAACTGCGCCTCAGGCAGCCGGCCGCGGTTCCTGGACTCCCTTGACCAGCAGCCAGAGGATCATCACGACCTCGCCGAATTTAGCCAACCCCGCGATGGTCGAAAGGGACGCGGCCGCATCCGGCAGCAGCAGGCGCGCCAGGAGATCGAGCACATAGCCGCCACACGCGATGACCAGGAGCCAGCCCAGGAGCACCGGCATGAAACGCGACTTGATCACGAGCAGACCGAACGGCAACAGCCACAGGCCCCAGAAGGCCTCGACGATCAGCAACCCTTGCCCGTACAGGTCGAGAAAGAACATCGTTCCGACATCCCGCTGGGCGGCATCGAGCGTGGCCAGGTAGTCGCCACCCTTCGCGAGGCGGAGCGCTGCGACCAGGTTCAGCTGGTTGAGAAACCCCACCGGGACGGCTGCCATGACGAGCGCTTTCATGGCTGTTGCGTGCGTGACACTGACGTCCCGGAACAACCGGTGCAGGGCTAGGCCAAGGAAAATGAATACGATCTGGCAACCGAGGCCGCTCGCGATTCCGAGGCGGAAGAGGGATTCGTGGGCGAGGATGTTTGCGACAGTGGCAGGGGCGTTCCCTGGCACGACCAGGGAGGGAACGTAGAGCATGCTGAAGCCGCCGGTCACCGCCAGAGCGAGATAGAGCCACCCCGCGGTGCGGGCGCTGGGCTTGGTCGAACTCATGTTGAGGAGGGAAACTGCGCTTTCACAGAGCCCGGGTCAAGAGACGGGACCGACCGGCCATTCCGAGCCGAGGGGCTGCAGGCCGTCGAACTGCCCGAGGTAGAGGTAGGTTTGCGCGGAAGCGGCGAGGTGATTGGGCGCGAGCAGCACATCGACGCGCTCGTAGAGCCCCTCGTCCAGACCCTCGAGGCGGTCGAGTTCGGCGAGACAGGCGTCGTCCACGACCCAGAGTTCGCCCGTGACGCCGGCGGTGTCGCCCGGGGCGCGCACCATGCCCGGGTAGTCGCCGAGCGAGTAGAGGGTGTAGCCGGGTGTGGTGCGGGCGGCGCCGAGCAACCGCTGGTTGTTCAGGAAAACATGGTTGGAGCCGCCGCGCTTGAGCGTGCCGTAGACGAAAATCGTAGTCATGGCGCAAGAGCTTCGATGACAAGGGCCGTGATGTTGTCCTTGCCCGCGCGTTCCAGCGCCGCAGTGATGAGCCGCTGGGCTGCCGGCCCGCTGGCCGGCCCGCGCACGATTTCGTCGAGGTTGCTGTCCCACAGCCCCTCAGTGAGCCCATCGGAGCAGATCAGAAAACGGTCGCCGGGCGCGCAGGGCAGGGCGCCGAACTGCGGCTCAATGAACTGGTGGCCGGCGCCGAGGGCCTGGTGCAGGACATTGCGCCGGGGATGGAGGCGGGCGTCGCGCTCGTTGAGCTGGCCGTTGCGGCGCAGCCAGCCGACATGGCTGTGGTCGTGGGAGAGCTGATGCAGGCCGCCCCCGGTGGGCAGGTGATAGATGCGGCTGTCGCCGATGTGGCCGAAATACAGCCAGCCCGGGGTGAGCCAGCAGAGGCTGAGTGTCGTACCCATGCCCCGGCATTCCTCGTAGGACTGGCCGAGTTTGATCAGGTCGTAGTGAATGGCGCCGAACAGTTCGCGCAGGGTGGTATCAAAGCCGCTGGCGGGCCCCGGCGCGGCTGCGCGGTAGCCGCGCGGCATCAGCTTGGCGATCTTGTCCACAGTGATGCGGCTGGCGAACTCGCCGGAGTTGGCGCCGCCCATGCCGTCACTCACGGCGAACACGAAGTCGGTCTTCACCCAGGAATCCTCGCCCGTCTTGCCGAGGTAGTTGACTTCGTGGCCGTCAAACCGGAGGGCGAGGAAGGTATCCTCGTTATTGGGTCGCACGTGGCCGCGGTGGGTGAGGCCGGACCAGCGCAGGTCCGGTGGAGGAGTGCGGTCGAGCTCATCGAGCCGGACGGCGAATTCGAAGTCGATGATGCAGAAGCGTCCGTCGGAATTGCGATAGGTAAGGTTGCGGATATCGGGGTCGTCGTGGCGGACGCCAAAGGTTTCCAACTCGGTGAACAGCTCCCGCAGGCGTTCGGGGCTGATCTGGTCCACCCGCGAACCGCAGTTGGTGGTGACGATGTTCAGCCCGGCCTCGTCGGCTTCGAGCAGCTTGGGCACGAAACTGCAGCCGCGGGCCTCCAGGTAACGGAGCAGGCGCACCTCGTTGGCGAACCGGGCATAGGCTTGGTGGCCACGAAAGGTCTTGTGCACGCGGCCGTCGTAGCCGATGCGGACCAAGGCGCGTTGGGTGTCCTTAATCTCGTGCATGATGGTGAACACCTAGGATTTGCCGAGAGACAGGCGGTGGCAAGGGGGGAGTGGCCGGCGCACGCGCCGGGCCTTGGCATAAGCCAAAAATCCACTTCCCTCTGGCATGTTAGGTGCTTTTTAGTGATTGGGTATAACGTCCCTGCGCCTTGGCGCATGCGCCCAAACCCCAAAACCAACTCAACCCAATATGGCCAAATACAAACTGGAATACATCTGGCTCGACGGCTACACGCCCCTGGCAAGCCTGCGCAGCAAGACCCAAATCAAGGAATATGCCAGCTTCCCCAAGCTCGCCGACCTGCCCGCCTGGGGCTTCGACGGCAGCTCGACGCAGCAGGCCGAGGGCAAGAGCTCGGACATCGTGCTCAAGCCCGTCGCTTCCTTCCCGGACAGCACGCGCAAGAACGGCGTGCTCGTGATGTGCGAGTGCTACCAGCACACCGGGGTGGCCAGCCCGTCGAATTCCCGCGCCACGATCCCGGATGATCCGGACACCTGGTTCGGCTTCGAGCAGGAGTATTTCTTCTACAAGGACGGCGCGCCCCTCGGCTTCCCGCCCGGCGGTTTCCCGTCGCCCCAGGGCCCGTACTACACCGGCGTCGGCTACAAGAACGTCGGCAACGTCGCCCGCGAGATCGTCGAGAAGCACATCGATATCTGCCTTGATGCCGGCATCAACATTGAGGGCATCAACGCCGAGGTGGCGAAAGGCCAGTGGGAATTCCAGATCTTCGGCAAGGGCTCCAAGAACGCCGCCGACCAGATGTGGGTCGCCCGCTACATCCTCCAGCGCCTGGCCGAGACCTACTGCATCGACATCGAATGGCGCTGCAAGCCGATCCTCGGGCCCTTCAACGCCCCGCTCGACTGGAACGGCTCGGGCATGCACTCCAACTTCTCGACCAAGCACATGCGCGAGGTCGGCGGGAAGGAATACTTCGAAAAGCTCATGGAAGCCTTCAGCAAGAACTGCAACGAGCACATCGCCGTCTACGGTCCGGAGAATCACCTCCGCCTCACCGGCCTGCACGAGACGCAGTCGATCGACAAGTTCAGCTACGGCGTCGCCGACCGCGGTGCCTCGGTCCGCGTGCCGCACAGCTTCGTCAACAGCGGCTACAAGGGCTACCTCGAGGATCGCCGTCCGAACTCCGCCGCCGACCCGTACCTGGTCGCCGGCCGGATCCTCAAGACGATCCAGAGCGTGCCGCTCAAGTAATCCTTCGATTACGTCGCTACGTTAACTTCAGCCGCCCGGTCGCAAGGCCGGGCGGCTTTTTCTTGGGTGCGGCGACCGGTCACAGCGCCTTGCCGGTGAGCGTGACGGGCTTGTTGCTGGCGGCGCCGACGTTCATCTCGCGGTTGAGGATGACAGTGTCACCGGCAAATTTCAGGCGGAAGGTCTCGAGAAAGGGCTGGCCGGATTGGGCGAGTTGGATCGCGTAGGTGTCGTCGGCGGTCCAGGCGCCGGACGCGGCAACCGGCGGAGTGCCCGTGCGGCTGAGCGGGAACGCACCCTTTTTCCATTCACCACGGCTCGCCACAACGCTCTGGTCTTTCTCGAATTGCCGGGCCTTGAAGGTTACGGTGCCATCGGCGGCAACGTCGAGCGACACGGATTCGAGTGCCAGGTCATTCTTCTCGAAGATGAATTTGCGCCCAGAGATTTTCGCACCCAGCGGACTTGTCGCGCTGCCTGTGGTCACTGGCAGGGAAAGATGGGCGAGCCGTTTGCGCAGGCTGGCGAGCCCCTCGGGGTTCTCGGGCAGCGCGGCAGGTCGCAGTTCGGGGATGAGTTTCGCCCAGAGCATTTTCATCACGCCCGCCGTGTCCTTGGTGCCGGCGGTGATGGCGACGACGGTGTCGTATTGCGGCATGACGATGCAGAACTGGCCGTGGGCGCCATCGGCACGGTAGAAGCCGGGCACGCAGCGCCAGAACTGGAAGCCGTAGCCCTGGTCCCAGTCGCCATCCGGTGCGCTGCCATTCGAGGCCTGCCGCGAGGTCGCGAGATCAATCCAGTCGGCCGAAACGAGGCGCCGGCCATTCCATTCGCCACGCTGCAGGAGCAACTGGCCGAATTTGGCGACGTCCTCGGTCCGGATGTGGAGGCCCGAGGCACCGACGTTGATGCCTTCATGGGTTTTGTCCCACTCTGGGGTGGGGATGCCCAGCGGCTCGAAAAGGCGCGGGACAAGGTAGTCGCGAGCGGTCTCGCCGGTGACCTTCTGGACGACGGCGGCGAGCATGATCGAGGCCGGCGAGTTGTAGTAAAACAGGGTGCCGGGCTTCTGCTTGACGGGGATGCCCAGGAAGCCCCGGGCCGTCGTATCGTCGCGGTTGGCCTCGTGGTAGGCGTCGACGTCCTCCTTTTGCTGGCCGGTGGACATCATCAGGAGATCGCGCAGCCGCATGGCCTTGAGGTTGTCGGAGGCGTCGGCCGGCACGTCCTCGGGGAAGAAGGAAACCAGCTTGTCGTGGATATTGACGCGGCCCTCGGCCTGCAGGAGGCCGATGGCGGTCGAGGTGAAGCTCTTGCTCAGCGAGAAAAGCATGTGCGGCTCGTCGGCCGTGTAGGGCGTCCACCAGCCCTCGGCGACGACCTTGCCGTGGCGCAGGATCATCAGGCCGTGCATGCCGAATTTCCGCGCGTCCTGCTCGTCGATGATGCCCTGGATGGCGGCGGACGAGATGCCCTGCGATTCGGGCGTGGCGCGGGGGAGGGTGATTTGCTCGCCGTGGGCGACAGGGAGCGCGTTGAACAGGAGCAGGGCGCCAGCGAGGGCGCCGAGACGAGGCAGGGCGGGGTATTTCATGCGGGGTAGGCCGAGACAAGTAGGTAGGAACGAGCTGAAAGCAAACGCCCGTAAAGATCGGCCTCGCTCCGGGAATGCGTTTGCGAAGGCCGTGCGCATCCCTACGCTGCCAAGCATGAGTGATTTTGCCCCCGCCGCCGAAGTCGCCTCCACGCGCGACGCCCTTGCGCGACTCAAGGTGAACATGCGCCAGACCATCAAGGGCAAGGATGACGTTATCGAGCAGTCGCTGGTCTGCCTGCTCGCCGGCGGCCACCTGCTGATCGAGGACCTGCCCGGTGTGGGCAAGACCACGCTGGCCTACTCGCTGGCCCGCTCGATGGACTGCACGTTCTCGCGCATCCAGTTCACCAGCGACCTGCTGCCCACCGATGTCACCGGTGTGTCGATTTACGATGAGACGCTCAAGGAGTTCGTCTTCAAATCCGGCCCGGTGTTCGCCAACGTCGTGCTGGCCGACGAGATCAACCGCGCGACGCCCAAGACCCAGTCCGCCCTCCTTGAAGTCATGGATCGCGCCAAGGTCACGGTCGATGGCGAGGCCCACACGGTCGGCGCGCCCTTCATGGTCATCGCCACGCAGAACCCCGTGGACTACGAGGGCACGTTTCCGCTGCCGGAAAGCCAGATGGACCGTTTTTTGATGCGCCTGCAGATGGGTTACCCGCAGCCCGGCGACGAGATGGAAATTCTCCGCAGCCCGCGCCTGGGCTACGATGCCATCGCACTCAACCCGGTCGCCACGCGCTCGGACATCCACAAGATGCAGGCGCTGGCCGGCAAGGTCTTCGTCGAGGACACCGTGCTCGACTACATTCTCAAGATCATCACCGCCACGCGCACCGAGGTGGAGTTCAAGGCCGGGGTCAGCGTGCGCGGCGGGTTGGCGCTGCGGGTGGCCGCGCAGGCGCGCGCCCTCGTGCAGGGCCGCGATTTCGTCGTCCCCGAGGACGTGCAGGAGATGGCCGGCCCGGTGCTGGCGCACCGCCTTTCGCTGGCGCGGCAGACCTCGGACGCGTTGGAGGAGCGCCGCACCGTGCTGGCCGCCCTGCGCCGGATCATCCTCGCCATACCGGTGCCGGAGTAAGCACGCGCTCCGTGCAGTCGACCGCCACATTTGACCAATCGTGGGACGGCCCCGGGGCGCCAGGGCGCCTGCGGCGGGAGTTCGACTGGCACGCCCTGCTCTGGCTGCTGGTGTTCCCCAAGAAGCGGCACCGTATCGCGCTGACCGTGCCGGGCCTCTTCCTGATGGCCCTGGCGATGGGCATTGGCTCGGCGGCCTACAACACGGCGAGCAACATCCTTTTCATCACCCTGTCACTGCTGCTGGCCTGCCTGCTGCTGAGCGGCCTCCTGTCATGGTTCAACTTCATGGGCCTGTGCTGGCGCCTGCGACCGCAGGGCTCCTGGCGGGCGGGCCACGAGACGCTGGTCACCGTTGAATTGCTCAACACCAAGCGCTGGCTGCCGACCTACAGCCTGTGGTTCGAGCTGGCGACGCAGCCGCGCCACATTCCCGAGCCGGAGAATGATGGAAAGAATCTCCGCATGCGCGAGATCCTCGCCGCCGCTGAGAGCCATATCACACGCGGCCGGGTCCGGCTGCGCGAGCGCGTGGAACCGGGCGGGACCGCGACGCTCGACTGGGGTGTGAAACCCACCCGACGCGGCGAGACGATCCTCGAGCTGGGGGCCGTGGGCTCGCTTTTCCCCTTCGGCTTCCTGCGGAAAAACATCGGCACCGACCTGAAACAGACCGTGCTGGTCTGGCCGGCGCAGGTTGAATACCAGTGGACCGGGGCCATGGCGGCCCATGCCGGCTCCCAAGGCCGGCGCACGGCGCGGGCCGGTACCGGCGATGACCTGCTGGCCCTGCGCAAATACCAGCAGGGCGACTCGCACCGGCTGATCCACTGGAAGGCCAGCGCCCGGCTTGGGCAGATGATGGTGCGCCAGTTCGCGGCCGAGAGCCGCGACGGGTTTGTGCTCGACCTCGACAGTTCCGCCGCCCGGTGGACGCGCCCGGAGCAATTCGAGCTGCTCTGCAGCCTGGCTGGTATGCTCGCCGAGGATCTGTTTGCTGCCGGGCGGCTGCGCGGTGTCATCGTCAATGGCGGGACCTTGCGCGAGACGCGCCGGCTGCGCGATGTCGAGGCCTGGCTGGACGACCTGGCCCGGCTGGAGCCGGTTTCGGAGGGTAGGGGCGATTCCCCGAATCGCCCTCAGGGCGGTTGGGGGCAACCGCCCCTACCGTCGATGTCATCTTCGTTCACCCACAACGTCATCACCTTCGCGCCCGAGGGGGTGCGGGGTGTCACCGCCTATGTCGACGGCCGCAAAACCGCGTCAGCTTAATCTCGACGAGTTGCTGCGCCTGAAGTGGCTGCTCGGCGGCGCGCTGGCGCTGGTGTCGCTGTGGACGATCTTCTTCCTTGATGTGGAGGCGCTGGGCCTGGTGGGCGTGGCCGGGTCGGTGATCATTGCCGTGCTGGCCTGGCCGCAGCTGCCAGGCCGGCTACCCCCGTTGGTCTGGAAACTCGCCGTGCCGGCCATCATTGCCGCGATGGTGGCGGATTTTTATTTCAGCCCCGACACGCTGCCCGTGCTCATCCGGCTGGCCATCCTGCTGGTGCTCTACCGGGCCGTGGCCTACCGGCGCAAGCGCGAGGACCTGCAGCTGCTCGTGCTGGGCCTGTTCCTGGTCGTGGTGGCGGGCGTGCTCACGGTGTCGCTGGGCTTTGCCTTCCTGCTGCTTTTGTTCACCGCCTGCGCCCTGGGATTTCTCTTCATCATCAACCTGATCGATGCCGCGGAAACCGGCGCCGTGCGCACGGCGGAGGCGGAGACGGCCTGGACCCGGCTGGGCTGGCGGCCCTTCCTCGGCCGGCTGCGGACGGTGGCCGACTGGCGACTGCTGGTCTTTGCCAGTGTGCTGTTCCTGGCCGTGGTGGCGATGTCGGGCCTGTTGTTCCTGGTCATCCCGCGCTTCGAGATGGCGAGCGGCTTTTTCCTCGATCGCTACATCACCCGGAAGAGCCGGTCAGGCTTCAGTGACTCGGTGAAGTTCGGCGACGTGACGGAACTCCTGCGGGATGACAGCGTGGCGATGCGCGTGGATCTCACGGACGCCAGCGGCATCCGGGAGGAGCCCTACTGGCGCCTGGTCGTGCTGGACGAATACGGCCCGGGCGGTTTCAAGGTCTCCGCCGGGCTCAAGGGCGAGCTGTTACGCGGCCAGCGGATCATGCAGCAATTGCGCGGCCGACCCCTGGGTCGGAAGGTGGACGAGGTGGGCGGCGTGTGGACCTTTTATGTCGAGCCGGGGGTGAGCCGTTTCCTGCCTTTGCCCGGCAGTTACGGCCTGCTGCGGATGCGCGACTTGGTGCCGCTGCAAGTCAGCCCGGGCAACCGGCTCGTGGCCCTGCGCACGGAGCCGATGGCCATGAGCGCGTTCCAGCTCGACGAAGTCGAACTGACGCCGACGCTGACCGACGCGCGGTTTCCCCTGTTGCTGCGCCAGGCGCAGGTTGATCAACCGCGCGCGGACGATCCGTCCCGCTATGATCCACGGCTGACCCTGCGGGGTCCGGAAGGCCCGGCGAACGAGGCGGTGATGCGTCGCATCGTGGGTGAGATCACCGGCGGGGCGGCGCTGCCAGCCGAGGAATTCGCCCGCCGGACGAACGCGTGGCTGCGGGCCAAGCATGCCTACGCGTTGTCGGTGAAAATCCCCAAAGGTGAGGGGACGGATGATCTCGTGCGCTGGTTGGATTCCAATGAGCCGGGGTTCTGCGAGTATTTCGCGGCCGGGTTCACCGTGCTGGCGCGCGCAGCCGGGCATCCGGCCCGCGTCGTGGCGGGTTTCCATGGCGGCGCGCTCAACGGGTTTGAGAACTATTTTGCGGTGAAAAATTCGAATGCGCATGCCTGGGCCGAGATCTACGATGGCAAGGCGGCGTGGCTCCGGGCGGACCCGACGCCAGGCGGCGGCGCGATCAGGACGCAGAACAGCGCGAGCGGGGTGCAGCAGGAGCAAGACAGCAGCTGGTCGGCGCGCGTCGACAGCCTGCGGGTCCTCTGGTACCGGCGGATCGTGAACTTTGATTCTCGCCAGCAGGTCCAGATGATCGAGCAGGTGAAGACGTTCACCACCGACTCGGGTTCGGCGCTCAAGGCGTGGCTGGAGGACAAGACCCGGCATTTGAAGGCGTGGGTGGCCAAGCCTTGGGACATCACCCGCATCCTGCGTTCGCTCGGTTGGGCGGTTGCGGCGGCCGGTTCGGGCTGGCTGCTGTGGCGGCTCGCGGGGCGGGGCTGGCAGCGCTGGTGGCAATGGCGCCGGCCGGCGGAATACGACCCGGTGCGACGCACGGCGGGGAGATGGCTGGCGCGGCTGCGCCAGCCATCAGAGGACAGAGGACGGAAGGCCGAGGACGGGGGAGTCATTCACGAGCTGCAGCGGCTGCGCTACGGGCGCCGGGAAACCTGGCCGGAGCCGCGGGCGGTGTTCAAGCGTGCGCGGCAGGCGCGGAGAAGTGTCAAACGCTGAGGAGGCAGGGCTTGTTTGTGCTCACCTCAATGAAGTTCCTCTGTATGCGATGCCTTGACTCCCCTCTAGCAAGAGGGGTGCCCCGCAGGGGCGGGGTGTGTTCTTGATCGAATCGAGTCCATCCGTGCATGAAGCTTCCCTACAATCCGAAGCTAAGGCAGCTGGCGCGGGAGTTGCGCAACAATAGCACCTTGGCTGAGATTCTGCTTTGGCAGCATATCAAGGGTGGCCAGCGCAATGGGCATGACTTTCACCGCCAGAAACCAATCGACGAGTATATCGTGGATTTTTTTTCGCATGGGCTGATGCTCGCCGTGGAAATCGATGGTGAGAGTCACCGGCTGAAGGGAGAAGATGATGAAAGGCGGCAGGCCAGACTCGAGGCCTTGGGTGTTCGCTTCCTGCGGTTCGATGACAAGTTGGTAAAGTCGGATATCGATGCAGTGGTACGGGCTATTGACGCTTGGATCACACAGAATCGTCCATGAAGTGACCCGACACACCCCGGCCTTCGGCCACCCCTCTTCATAGAGGGGAGCAGGATTCCGGTGCGGCGCTGATCACTTTACCCGCAGGTTGACGGGTATCGTCGCGGGCCGGTCCTGCTTGTCCTTCCAGGCCTGGAGAATGGCGTGGCCGACGGGACCGGCGTAAACGCCCCCGCCGAAGTTGTTGTCGTCGACCGCGCCCTCGAGCACGACGGCCACGGCGATCTGCGGGTTCTCCACCGGGGCGAAGGCCACGATCCAGGCGAGGTCGATGCGGCCCTTCTGGGCGGTGCCGGACTTGGCGGCGCCGCGCAGGCCCTCCACCTGGGTGAGCTTGCCGGTGCCGAAGCGGTAGCACTGCTCCATGCCGTCGAGGACGGCGTTGTAGTCGGCGGGTGACAGGCCGATGGGTTCGGAGTGCTGCGCCGGGCGCTTGGGGTCGTGGAGGATGGTGGGCTTGGTCTCGGTCTCGCCGCGGGCGAAGGAGGCGACCATGCAGGCGGCCTGGAGGGGTGTGATGAGCGTGTCGCCCTGGCCGATGGCGATGTTGGCGGTGTCACCGGGGCGCCAGACGCCATCGGGCAGGTTGGCCCGCTTCCAGTTGAGCCGCCGCCAGTCGGGATCGGCCACGACCGGGTTTTTGAATTCCGCGGGCAGCTCGATGCCGGTGGGGTGGCCGTAACCGAAGCGCCGGCCCTCGGCGGCAATGAGATTGGCCCCCATTTCCAGGCCGTACTTATAGAAGAAGACGTTGCAGGAATCCCGGATGGCGCCACGCAGGTCGCGTTCCCCATGGCCGTTCTTATAGTGGCAGGGGAAGCGGCGGTTGCCGACCATGTAGAAGCCGGGGCAGAGGACGCGGGCGGTGGCGGGATCGATGGCGCCGGACCGCAGCCCGGCGATCGAAGTGATCAGCTTGAAGGTCGAGCCCGGCGGGTACTGGCCCTGGATGGCGCGATTGAGCCAGCCGCCGGACTCCTCGATGGCCTTGGCCTCGTCGAAGGACAGGCGCGGGACGAAGGTATTCAGGTCGTAGTCGGGCTTGGAGACCAGCACGAGCACTTCGCCGGTGCGGATGTCGATGGCGACGGCGGCACCGGTGCGGTCCTTGCCTTCGCCATCCTTCATGGCGGTCTCGGCGGCCTCCTGCAGATCGATGTCGAGGCTGGTGGTGATGTTGTGCCCTTGCACGGGCAGGCGCTTCTCGACGGGCAGGTCGACCTTGTAGCCGGCGGGGTCGACGCGGTAGATGGCGCCGCCCGTCTCACCCTGGAGCTGGTCATCGAATTGCTTCTCCAAGCCGGTGCGGCCGACCGAGCCCTTCATCTTGAAGGTGGTCAGGTCCTCGCCGGGGAAATCCTCGACCTCGGGGTCGCTGTTGACGCCGACGTAGCCGAGGGTGTGCGCAGCGGCGGTGTTGTAGGGGTAGTTGCGTGTGCTGGAGGTATAAACCTGCAGGGGAGAGGTGACCGGCAGGCGCTCGATCAGGCGGGCATATTCCTCGGGAGCCAGGTCGTCGAGCAGGACATAGGGGAGGAGCAGGGTCTGGTTGATGTGATTGCTGAGCTTCGTGGAGTTCACCTTCTCGTTGCGGTGGAGGACGAAGTTGACCTGGTCGAGGTAACGCTGGGCGACGCTGGCGCGCGCGATGCGCTCCATCTGGTCGGCGTTGGGCCGCTCGCCCGTCGGGAGCGAGGCGTAGTTGCGGGAGATCGTGCGGTATTCGGTGCGGAACTCGCCGCGGAGTCCGGCGAGGTCGAGCACGACGGAGAAGCGCGGGCGGTTGGCGACGAGCAGCCGGCCGTCACGGTCGTAGATGTTGCCGCGCGGGCCGGGGGAGACGACGCGCCGGAGGTTCTGCAGGCGCTCGCGCTCGGTGTAGACGCCGGTCTTGAGCAGCTGCCGGTAGGCGAGCCCGCTGGTGAGCACCACGACCAGCGCGATGACCGCGCCGTGAAACAGCATCAGGCGCGGGTTGCGGTGGGTGCGGCTTTCGATGAGGCGGCTCACAGGAGGAACGGATGCAAGTGGCCGGGAAAATCAACGCACCACCGGCCGGCCGGTCTCGGGGTGGATTTCCGCCAGCTCCATCGCGCGATCCTGCAGGGCGAGGAACCACGGGGCGACAATCAGGATGGCGATCTGGGAGAAAAACAGGTCGGCGAAGATGCGCAGCCACGCGCTGGCGGGGCGGGGATTGGCGCCGACGAGCAGGAACGACAGCGCGATGACCAGAAACAGGTTGGCCAGCAGCGCCACGACGATGCCGAAGATCGCGCCCTCGCGGGGGAAACGCTGGCGGCCGTAGAGCACGGTGACGTGCACCAGGGAGAAAAGGACCAGGCTGGTGCCGAAGGGCACGGGCTCGAGCGCATCGACCAGGAGGGCGGTGAGCACCGTGGCGATCAGGCCCTGCCGCGGGTCGAGCCGCAGCGCGCCGTAGGCGACGAGGAGGCCGCCGAGGTAAAAGTGCATGGCGAAGTCGGCGACATAGTGGTTGGCCAGCCCGGTGAGCCACCAGAGGAGCAGGTTCGCCAGGGTGACGATGAGCCAGCGGGGATCGTAACGGCGCATCGTTATTCCTCCGGGTTGAGCGGGATGAGCACGGTGACCTCGGTGAGCGTGCCGAGCCGCTGGTCGAGCTGGACTTCGCCGCTCTTGAACATGCCGTCAGCACTCGGTTCCAAGCTGGTGATGTCACCGATAGTGAGGCCGGGAGGGAACACGCCGCCGAGGCCGGAGGTCACAAGGTGCTTCGAGGCGGACGTTGTGGCGTAGACGTCGAGCGGGACGTAGTCCACCGTCCCGCGGGGGGAGGTGAAGGAATTGTTCAGGCCGCCCTGATAGCTGATGGGCCGGGTGTCGCCTTCAACGGTGGCGGCGAGGCGCAGGGTCGGACTGGTGAGGAGATCCACGACAGAGGTGTAGCGGTGGACCTCGGTGATGCGGCCAACGACGCCGCCGGCAAATACAACAGGGGCGCCGACGGTGATGCCGTAGTTGGAGCCCTTGCGGATGACCATGCGCTGCCACCAGCCCGAGAAATCGCGCCGCGCCACCCGGGCGGGCTCGAAGCGAAAGTCGGGCATGGAGGGAATCTTCAGCAGGTTTTCCAGCCGGAGAATCTCCGCCTCGAGGTGCGCGTTGGACTGGTTGGCGTATTCGTAGCGCGCGATGAGGCCGGCGACCTGCTGGCCGGCCTTCAGCAGCTCGTCCTTCGAATGGAGCCGGTTGGACCAGAAGGTCTGGAGGTCGCGCACGATGGAGTCGGCGACGGTGAGCGGGGCCTGGATCTCGAAGAAGGTGGCGCGCGAAAACGTCTTCACGCCCAGCGGCAGGAAAATCCACGCGAGCAAAATGAGGCCCAGCGTGACGAACGGGCGGGCTTGGTCGAAGCGTTTGGGGAACACGGGGAAGTTTTCCGGTAGGGGCGGTTACCCTAACCGCCCGTGGGCGCTTGAGGGCAAGCGCCCCTACCTCAGAGGTCCGCGGCGATCCGGCGGTAATCCTCGATGTTGTTGATGAAGACGCCGGTGCCGTTGGCCACGGCCGAGAGTGGGTCGTCGGCGACCGTGACGGCCAGGCCGGTCTTCTCGGAGAGGAGCTTGTCGACGCCGCGGATGAGCGAGCCGCCGCCGGCCATCACGAAGCCGCGGTCCACGAGGTCGGCGGAGAGCTCGGGCGGGCAGCGCTCGAGGGTGATGCGGACGGCCTCGACGATGGCGCCGATGGTGTCACCCATGGCCTCGCGGATTTCCTGGGAGGTGATGTGGATCGTCTTGGGCAGGCCGGCGACGGAGTCGCGACCCTTGACCTCCATGGCCAGCTCGGTGTCGAGCGGGTAGGCGGAGCCGATGGTCATCTTGATCTCTTCCGCCGTGCGCTCGCCGATCAGGAGGTTGTAGGCGCGCTTCATGTAGTTGATGATGGCGAGGTCGATCTCGTCGCCGGCGACGCGGATGGACTTGGAAAACACGATGCCGTTCAGCGAAATGATGGCGATCTCGGTGGTGCCGCCGCCGATGTCCACGATCATGTTGGCCGCGGGCTCGTCGACGGGCAGGCCGACGCCGAGGGCGGCGGCGAAGGGCTCGGGGATGGTGTGGACCTCGCGGGCGCCGGCGTGGGTGGCGGATTCCATGACGGCGCGCTTCTCGACCTCGGTGATGCCGCTGGGGATCGCGATGCAGACGCTGGGTTGCGGGAAGGTTTTTCCGCCGTTGGCCTTGCGGATGAAATAGCGAAGCATGGCCTCGGTAATGTCGAAGTCGGCGATGACGCCGTCCTTCATCGGGCGGATGGCGGTGATGCTGCCGGGGGTGCGGCCGAGCATGACCTTGGCCTCGTCACCCACGGCGCGGACGCGGCGGGAATTGGTGTAGACCGCGACCACGCTGGGCTCGCGGAGCACGATGCCCTTGTCCTTCACATAGACCAGGGTGTTGGCGGTGCCCAGATCGATACCGATGTCGTTGGAGAAAAGTCCCAGCAGTTGATTGAACATGTGGCGGTGGCGGGGTTTCCAAATCAAAGCGCCCCTTCGACGAAATTGTCAAAAGCAAACTCGTTGGGGCAGCGACATTTCGGCGAGCCCCGCCCGGGGTTGCGGGGGCTCAGCGCAGGCCCTTGCGCTCCTCGAAGATTTCGCCGGGAATGACGGCGTTGGCGTTGTTGCCAAAACTGGCCCGGATGTAGGTGAGGATCGCCGCCAAATCCTGATCGGACAGCTGCCGATAGGCCGGCATCTCCTGCTGGTAGAATTCGCCGTTCACCTCGATCCGGCCCGAGAGACCGGCGAGCACGACTTGAATGAGCCGGTTTTTGCTGCCGGTCACCCATTCGGTGCCAGCCAGCGGGGGAATGAGGCCCGGGGCGGCGAGTCCGTCGGGCCGGTGACAGGCGGCGCAGTGCAGCGCATAGAGGGCCTGCCCGGCCTTGAGATGCTCGCTGGTCGCGGGGAAGCTCCAGTCCTCGACGGCCAGGGGCAAGGGTTTCAGCTCTTCGCTCATCTCGACGATTCCGGGCCGGGCGGCGAGGCGGGCGACCGTCGCGGCATCGGCGGGCCGCAAGCGCAGGACGAGGTCGGGACCTTGGGGCAGGCCGTCATACATCCAAGGTTGGAAGCGCGGGTGCCAGTCCGTGTTGCTCGTGACGAGGTAAATGTCGCCGTTGGGTGCGACGCACAGGTCGCGCAGGCGGCCGAAGTGCTTTTGCAGGTAGATGCGTTCGCGTTCGCTCCGGTCGCCGGCCTCGTTCAACTGCAGCACCCGCAGGGAGCGGCCCTTGAGGGTGGCCAGCAGCAGGCTGTTGCGCCACTCGGGGATCGCGGGGTGGGCGTAGTAATCGAGGCCGGAGGTCGCGATCGTCGGAGTCCAGGCCCGCAGCGGCTCGGTGAACTTTCGGTCGCGGGCGGCGGCGATCTCGCCGGGCTTGTCGATGAAGCCCTCGATGACAGGCCAGCCGTAGTTGCGGCCGCGTTCGAGGAGATTGACCTCGTCGTCGTTGTTGGGGCCGTGCTCGGAAGCGTAGAGCCGGCCGTTGGGTCCGAAGACCAGGCCCTGGGCGTTACGGTGGCCGCTGGTCCAGACCGGGCTGCCGGGAACAGGATTGTCGGCGGGAATGGTGCCGTCGAGGTTGAGCCGCAGTACCTTGCCGCTGAGCGCCACCGGATTCTGGCTCGCGGCGGTATCGCCGGCATCGCCCGTAGTCAGATACAGCTTGGCATCGGGACCGACGGCCAGGCGCGAGCCGTTATGGTACGCCAGGCCAGGGAGGTCGGTGAAGATCGTTGCGGGCTCGCCGAGACGGGTGCCATCCCAGCGGCAGCGCACGATGCGCGAGCGCACGATCTCCTCCAAGGCTGCCGCGGGTGGCAGCTTGTAAACGTAATGCAGATAAACAAAAGGTTCGGTCGCGAACCGGGGATGGAACGCGAGGCTCTGCAACCCGTGCGATTTGCGGTAGAAGACGCCGGGCAGGTGCAGCACCTCCGCCTTGGTGCCGGTGGCTGGATCAATCCGCCACACCGTGCCGTCGAGCTGGGTGAGCCACAGGTGGGCGTCGGGCCCCCACGCCAGTTCAAACGGGGCGTCAAGGCCACCCGCGACGACGGCTATTTCCAGCGCGGAGGATTCCAGTCGCAGGAGTCCGACGGGCCGCGGTTGGGCCAAGGCAGGCCCGGCCATGCACAGCAAGGCCTGCAGGAAGAACGTACAACGACCGGACCGCGAAAGCATGGGGCTATCACCGTGCGAACAGACAAAGGCGCGGCAAGTCTAACTCTGAGCGTTCAACTCCGGATTGAGTGTTACCTATCTCGCCGGATCGAACCTTCTGATGCTAGTTCGCCTTGGAAATGAATCAGGGTTGGTACACGCAGTCCGGAACCAAACCCGTCGCGAAACTCGACCTCGTCGCGCTGGCGCCTGCTTCCAGGGAGTGCGATCATGGGCCACAACTAATGGTTGTATGCATGGGAATCGTTCGCCTAGGGTGTGCTGACGGCTTTTCAGTTCTCCCCCTGCTTTCTCTCACCCCTTGACCGGCCGCCTGCCCGCCGCGCCGCCATCAAATTCCCCTTCACCTGCGCCATGCGTTTCCGCTCCGGTGTCCAGTTTCCCCTGTCCATGGCGGTTCTTGCCGTGGTGATGCCGGGTCGCGAGCCCGTGCGCGCTGACCTGGGCGCTTTCGTGGACGAGCACTGCCTGGACTGCCACGATTCGGGGCACAGCCGAAGCGACTTGTCGCTGGAGGGATTGGATTATTCACGTCCGGGGACCAATCCGGAGGTTTGGGAGCGCGTTCTGCGCAAGCTGGAGCACCGCCTGATGCCGCCCGTCGACAAGTCGCGGCCCGACGAGGGCAGCTACCGGCATATGACCGGCTACCTCACGGCGGAGCTGGATCGCGCCGCCGCCGCCCACCCGCAGCCCGGCCGCACCGACGCCCTCCGCCGGCTCAACCGCACCGAATACCAGAACGCCGTTCGCGATCTGCTCGGGGTGGAGATCGACGCTACCACGCTGCTGCCCCAGGACGAGCCGGCGCATGGCTTTGACAACGTGATGATCGGCAATCTTTCGCCGACGCTCATGGACCGCTACGTTGGCGCGGCACAGAAGGTCGCCCGGCTGGCGGTGGGCGCCTCCGCATTGGCTCCCGGCGGCGACACCTTCCGGGTGCGCCCCGAGGTCACCCAGGAACAACAGGTCGACGGCCTGCCGCCCGGCACGCGGGGGGGCTTGCGCATCCCCTATCAATTTCTCCAGGACGGCGAATACGAGATCAGCGTGCGCCTCGTCCGCGACCGCAACGAGATGGTCGAGGGGCTCAGGCAACCCGCCCGGGTCGAATTTCTCCTCGATCGCGACCGGCTCGCCGAGTTCACCGTGCAACCGCCGGGCGATGACAAGAACTGGGAGGAGGTGGACCGGCATCTCGTGCACCGTGCGACGGTGGCCGCCGGTCCACACGAGCTGGCGGTCACCTTCCCCCAGGCGCCGACCGCACTGTTCGAGACGGTGCGGGAGCCCTATGTCTCGCGCTTCAATATTTTCCGCCACCCCCGCACGGTGCCGGCGGTCTACCAGGTCACCATCACCGGCCCGTTCAGCCCGCGGGGGCCCGGTGACACGCCCAGTCGCCGCCGGTTGTTCGCGCCGCTGGCCGGCCTCAAACCCGGGGCGAATGACGACGCCCGGGCCCACGCCATCCTCGCGCCACTCCTGCGCAGTGCCTACCGCCGGCCGGTGGTGGAGGCGGACTTCCGCGGGCCGATGCAGCTGTTTCGGGAGGGCTGCGCCGAGCAGGGTTTCGACCTCGGGGTGGAGCGGGCGGTCAGCGCCGTGCTGGTGAACCCGCAGTTTCTTTTCCGCGTGGAACGCGAGCCGGCCGGGGCGGCGCCGGGCACGGTCCATGCCATCACCGACCTGGAGCTCGCTTCGCGGCTCGCCTTTTTCCTCTGGAGCAGCGTGCCGGACGATGAACTGCTCGACACCGCCGTCCGGGGCGAATTGCGCCGGCCGGAGGTCCTCGAACGGCAGGTGCACCGCATGCTCGCCGACGACCGGGCGCGGAACCTCGTCACCAACTTCGCCGCGCAGTGGCTCCACCTGCGCGCGCTCGAAGCGGTCAAGCCTGACGAACGGCTCTTCATCGATTTCGACGACAACCTGCGCTCGGCGTTGCGGACCGAGACGGAACTGTTTGTCGCCAGCGTGCTGGAGGAGGACCGCAGCGTGCTCGACCTGATCAGCGCGGACTACACCTACCTGAACGAACGCCTGGCCCGGCACTATGGCATTTCGCATGTCATCGGCAGCCGGTTCCGCCGCGTCTCCTTTGCGGACGATCCCGCCCGGCAGCGGGGCGGCCTGTTGCGCCAGGGCAGCCTGCTCACCGTCACGTCCTACGCGACGCGCACCTCGCCGGTAATCCGCGGCAAGTGGATCCTCGACAATGTACTCGGCACGCCGCCGCCCCCGCCGCCGCCGGACGTTCCTGCCCTGGATGACAAGGTGGTCTCCGCCTCGCTGCCAATCCGCGCCCGGCTCGCCGCACACCGCGACAAGCCCGCCTGCGCCAGCTGCCACAATGTCATCGATCCCGTCGGTTTTGCCCTCGAGCAGTTCGACGCGGTCGGGCGCTATCGCACGCTCGAGAATTTTCATCCGGTGGATGCCTCGGGTGGCCTGCCCGACGGCAGCAAGTTCGACGGCGTCGCCGGGCTGGAGACGGCGCTACTAGCCCGTCCGGAACTCTTCGCTGGCACCGTGGTGGAAAAGCTGTTTGTCTTTGCGTTGGGGCGGGGCGTCACCCCCCAGGACGCGCCCGCCATCCGCCAGATTGTCCGCCAGTCCGCCCCCAGCCACTACCGCCTTTCCGCCCTGATAATCGGCCTGGTCCAAAGCCAGCCCTTCCAACTGAGGACGACCCCATGATCATCACCAAGAAAGCCCTGCCTCGCCGCACTTTCCTGCGTGGCCTTGGCGCCACGCTGGCGTTGCCCCTGCTCGATGCCATGATTCCGGCCGCCACCGCCGCGGTGCTCACGCCCGCCCGGCCGGTGCGGCGCCTTGGCTACGTTTTCATGCCGATGGGCTGCGACCAAACCCGCTGGCTGCCCGGCCGGACCGGACCCCTCGGTGACCTCCCGCCCATTCTCGAATCGCTCGCCCCGCACAAGGACCAGATCACCGTCCTCTCCAACCTCGAGCTGCGCAACGCGTATCCCGGCTCGCACGCCACCTCCAACGCCGCCTTCCTCAGCGCCGCGAAGGCGAAACACACCGAGAGCTCCGACTATTACCTCGGCACGACCGCCGACCAGCTGGCGGCGAAGCAGATTGGCAGCGAGACCCAGTTGCCCTCCCTCGAGCTGTCCATGGACATGCTCCAGACCACCGGCCAGTGCGACAACGGCTACGCCTGCGTTTATCAGAACAACCTTTCCTGGTCGTCGCCCACCACGCCGCTGCCTTCCGAGGCGCACCCGCGGGTCGTCTTCGAGCGGCTCTTCGGCGAGGGCGGCAGCCGCGCCGAGCGCCAGGCCGCCTTGCGTCGCCGGGCCAGCCTGCTCGATCTCGTCGCCGACGACCTGGCCGGCCTGAAACTCGGCCTCGGGGCCGCCGACCGCACCCGCGTCAGCGAATACCTTGAGACCGTCCGCGAGGTGGAGCGCCGCATCCAGCGCGCCGAGGCCGAGACCGCTGCCAACAACCTGCCTCCCGATCTCGAGCGCCCCCTCGGCGTGCCCGCGCTCTACGCCGACCACGCCCGCCTCATGTTCGATCTCCAGGTGCTCGCGTGGCAGGGCGACATCACGCGCGTCATCACTTTTCAGCTCGCCCGCGAGACCAGCAACCGCACCTACCCGGAGATCGGCGTCTCCGACCCGCACCATCCGCTGTCCCATCACGGCAACGATCCGGACAAGATCGCCCGCATGGCCAAGATCAACGCGCACCATGTCTCGCTCTTCGCCTATTTCCTCGACCGCTTGCGCCATACGCCGGATGGCGACGGCAGCCTGCTCGACCACTCGGCCCTGCTCTACGGCAGCGGCATCGGCAACCCCAACGTCCACGACCACACCGATCTGCCGATCATCGTGGCTGGTGGCGGCCTGGGCGGCCTGAAGCATGGCCGCCACATCCGCTACGAGCAGGCGACCCCGCTGGCCAACCTGCACCTGACCCTCCTCGACAAGGTCGGCGTGCAGATCGATTCGTTTGCCGACAGCAACGGCCGGGCCAACGAGCTGTTCACGCCCTTGAGCGTGTGACCTCCCTTCCGCCCCAAACAATGATAATACCGGGTACTTCGGCCTGGCGCTGCCTGTGTCTGTTCGTCGTGGCCGGCCTGCTGGCAACAACGACCTTGGCGGCTGAGGCTCCGCTGCTCGCGGATGCTGCCGAAAAGCGGGACCACGCCGCCGTCACCCGTCTGTTGGCCTGGGCCAACACTGGCGTGGATACGGCTCAGCCTGACGGCATGACGGCCCTGCTGTGGGCCGCCACCCATGACGAACTTGCCACGGCTCGCGCTCTGCTGAAGTTCGGGGCTGATCCGAAAAAGGCCAACCGCTACGGAGTCACGCCGCTTTCGCTAGCCTGCCAGAACGGCAACGGCGAACTCGTCGAACTGCTCCTTGCCGCCGGCGCCGATCCGCAGCAGGCGCTGCCGGGCGGTGAGACACCCTTGCTGACGGCGGCCCGCACCGGCCGGCCCGGCGCCGTGCGCGCCTTGCTCGCCCGCGGGGCGCGGGTGGGGGATGCCCTACCGAACGGCCAGACCCCGCTCATGTGGGCCGCGGCCGAGGGAAACACCGAGGTTATCGGCCTGCTGCTCGCGGCCGGCGCTGACTTAAATGTCAAGCTCGCCTCGGGCTACAACGCCCTGTTGTTCGCCGTGCGCGGCGGCCATGCCGTCACTGTTCGCGCGCTGCTGGCCGCGGGCGCCGATCTGAACTACGTCACCGTGCCGGCGAGCAAACCGACCGGCAAGCAGCCCGTCGCCGGCACCGGTGCCCTGGTGATCGCCATCGAAAACGGACATTTCGAACTCGCCGCCGAGCTCGTGGACCGCGGGGCCAACCCCAATGACCTGCGTTCGGGCTATGCGCCGTTGCATGTGCTGACGTGGGTGCGCAAGCCCGACATCAGCGAAGCCAATGGCGACCCGCCGCCCGACGGCAGCGGCAAGTTTTCTTCGGAGGCTCTTGTTCGGCACCTCGTGGCCAAGGGCGCCGACGTCAACCTCGCCCTCACCGGCGGCCCGTCCGGTCCCACCAAGTTTGCCCGCCAAGGTTGCACGGCCTTCCTCCTCGCCGCCGATCGTGCCGACACGGCCTACCTCAAGCTGCTGATCGAGCTCGGCGCCGATCCCAAGGTGAAGAATGTCGAGGGTGGCACCGCGCTGATGACTGCGGCCGGCCTCGGTGCCGGTCCCGACAAGGACGAGGCGGGGACGGACGAGGAGGCGCTCGAGGCCGTCACTTACCTGATCAGCCTCGGCGCCGATCCGAACGTGGTGACCACCGTCGGCGAGACGGCGATGCACGGGGCGGCTTACGGGCAATTCCCGAGTGTGGTCAAATACCTCGATGCCCATGGGGCCAACATCGAGGTGTGGAACCGGCCGAACAAGCATGGCTGGACGCCGCTCCGCATCGCCGAGGGCCATCGGCTCGGCAATTTCAAGCCCGACTTCGACACCATTGCCGCCTTGAAGGAAGTCATGCGCGCGCACGGGGCGGAAATCCCGCCGCCGATGGAAAAAGCCAAGGAGAAGGGGTATCAGGCGCAGTAGGAGTGGCTTTATGCCCCGACCGTTCCGGCAGGTTGTGTCAAACCGTCGGGGCGTAAAGCCCCTCCTACGGTTCGGAAAACGGCGGTCATAGACCGCCGCTACAGCCTGCGGCTCAGTCGTCGTTCTTCCGGCGCTTGTCCACCTTCTCGACCTTGAACTCATCCTTCGGGAGGACGTTGTCGGTGACGACGACGGCGACGGGCAGCTTGGTTTTCACCCAGAGCTCGGATTCCTTGAAATACTTCGCGCTGCCGCTCTCGAGGGCCTCGCCGACTGATTTCACGGGGAGCAGGCGGCCGCGCTTGGAGGCGTTGAAATCGTAGGCGCCCTTGAAGATGCGGTCGGTGGTGGAGTGGGGGCTGGCATTCTCCGGGATTTGGACGACCCAGCCGGTGAGGTCCTTGTTGGGCAGCTTGCCCGACGGATCGGAGAGCAGCACGACGAACTGCTTCTTGGGCGCGGGGGGCTTGATGTCCTCGTCTGCGGTGGGCTGGGTGACCTCGTTCATCGCCTCCACGATCTCGCGGAGGAGGGAAGGCTCGATTTTGTGCTTCTTGAGGATCTCGGCGACCTGACTGACTTCGATTTTGGCCATGGATGGAAAGTTGGGAAAGAGGAGGATGGAGCACTAATCCCGCGAAAGGACACGAAAAAAGTTAAGGAAGGTGAAAGCGGCGGGCGGGGAGTTTTTATCCCATGATTCCACTTGCCGAAAGTCCCATCGTGGCCTCAGTTGGGCGCACCCCGCTTCCCGGCCCAACCCCATGCCGATTATTTCCCCCAGCCAGGTCAAACCCGACTATGATGTGATTGTTGTCGGCTCCGGTGCCGCCGGCGGCCAGACGGCCTACACCCTCACCATGGAGGGAGCCAAGGTCCTCATGCTCGAGGCCGGCCGCGACTACGACCCGGTGAAGGAGACGCCCATGTTCCAGACCAACCGGCAGGCGCCGCTGCTGGGCGTGGCTACGCCGGACAAACCGTTTGGCTTCCACGATTCGACGGTCGACGGCGGCTGGGAAGTCCCCGGCGAGCCGTACACGCAGTCCTCGGACGATCCCGCGAAGCAGTTCGAGTGGTATCGCGCCCGCATGCTGGGTGGCCGCACCAACCACTGGGGCCGCATCTCGCTCCGCAACGGCCCCTATGATTTCAAGGCGAAGACCCGGGACGGCCTCGGTTTCGACTGGCCGTTCACCTACGAGGAAATCGCGCCGTATTACGACAAGGTGGAGATGCTGATCGGCGTCAGCGGCGAGAACGACGGCCTCGAGAACACGCCGAACTCGCCCGACGGCGTCCTCCAGCCCGCGCCCGCGCTCCGTGCCGGCGAGCGGTTCGCGCAAAAGCACATGAAGACGATGGGCATTCCGGCCATCGCCATTCACCGCGCCGTGCTGACCAAGCGCCAGGACCCCGAGGTGCTGCCCAAGAAATTGCATCCTGGTAACGCCAAGGCCCAGCGGGTCCTCGCCCAGGCCATGAGCGAGCGCGCCGCCTGCTTCTGGGCGACGAATTGCGGCCGCGGCTGCTCCATCCGGGCCAACTACCAGTCCACCACCGTCCACCTGCCACCCGCGCTCGCGACGGGCAACCTCGACATCGTGACCAACGCCATGGTACGCGAGGTCACGCTCAACGCCAAGGGCCGGGCCGAGGGGATCGTCTACATCGACAAGGCCACCGGCACGGAGCACCGGGCCAAGGCCCGCATCGTGGTCCTCGCCGCCAGCGCCTGCGAAAGCGTGCGGGTGATGCTGAATTCAAAGTCGGCGCGTTTTCCCGACGGCCTCGCCAATTCCAGCGGCCTCCTCGGCCGGTACATCATGGACACGGTCGGCGCCAGCCTCAGCGGCCAGATCCCCGCCCTCGAGGGATTGCCACCCATGAACGAGGACGGCGCCGGCGGCCCGCACGCCTACGTGCCGTGGTGGCTGTACCAGCAGCAGCTGCGCGGTGATCTCGGTTTCGCCCGCGGGTACCACATCGAGTATGGCGGCGGGCGCGGCATGCCGGGCATGGGCAGCGGGGCGGGCCTCGAGCGCTACACCCGTGGCAGCTACGGCAGGAAACTCAAGGAGGACGCCCGCCGCTACTACGGCTCGTTCATGTATTTCGCCGGTCGCGGCGAGATGATCGCCAACGAGCACTCGCGCTGCGAGCTCGACCCCGTGGTGAAGGATAAATTTGGCATCCCGGTCCTGCGTTTCACCTGGCATTGGAGCGACCACGAACTCAAGCAGGCGATCCACATGGAGCAGACCTTTTCCGAGATCGTCCGCGCCATGGATGGCGTGGTGCTCGGCCGCAACGCCAGCCGCAAGCGGGCCACCGAGGCGTCCCCGATCGAGAAGGGCGGCCGCATCATCCACGAGGTCGGCGGCGCCATCATGGGGACCGATGCCCGGAAATCCGTCACCAACCAGTGGGGCCAGACCTGGGACGTGCCCAACCTTTACCTGACCGATGGTGCGCCCTTTGTGGGCAACGCCGACAAAAATCCCACCCTCACGATCATGGCCCTGGCCTGGCGTGCCGGCGACCACATGCTCACCGAGATGAAAAAGGGGAGCCTTTGACCATGAGCTCATCCGACCTGCCCCGCCTCGACCGCCGCATGGCCATCAAATGGATGCTCGCGGCCACCGCCACCGCGGCCCTCACGGAACGCCAGCTGCTCGGTGCCCCGTCGGCTGCCACCCCGGCGACCAAGGGCTATGGCACCGATCCGTTGCTCAACAAGGAGTATGCGCCGGGTGACTTCTGGCCGCTGACGATGACCGAGCACCAGCGGAAGACCTCCGCGGCACTTTGCGCCCTGATCATTCCCGCGGAGGGCAGCGTGCCCAGCGCCGCCGACCTCAAGGTGCACGATTTCATCGACGAGTGGATCAGCTCCCCGTATCCGGACCAGCAGGGCGACCGGGCCACGGTGCTCGCGGGTCTCGCCTGGATCGACCTCGAGGCGGGCAAGCGCTTCGGGAAGGATTTTGCCCAGCTCGACCACCTGCAGATGTGCGCCATCGCCGACGACATCTGCCACGCCCCGGATGCGAAACCGGAGCTCGCGGCCGGTGCGAAGTTCTTCGCCAAGTTCCGCGACCTCACGGCCAGCGGCTTCTTCACGACACCCGAGGGCATGAAGGACCTTGGTTACGTCGGTAACGTACCGCTGGCGGAGTTCAAGGGCCCGCCCCGCGAGGTGCTCGAGAAGCTGGGGTTGGTCTGAGATTTTTGAATTCAGAAGCCATGAATCCAGGAATTCTTTTGGCTTCTTGGTTTCTGAATAATTATCCTGCCTATTGAATCCCATGAACCGCCGCACTGCCCTCAAGACATTTGTCGCTGCCGGCGCCGGCCTGCCGCTGCTGGGGGCGAAGGCGCTCGCGGCCGAAGCCAAACCCGCGCCAGCCGGCCCGCCCGCCTTCCGCCTCGGTGTCGCCTCGTACACCCTGCGGGGGATGCCGCTGGAGAACGCGCTGCAGGCCGTGAAGCGCGTGGGGTTGGATTGCATTTCCGTCAACCGGCTGCACCTGCCGTGGGAGAATTCACCCCCGGGTTGGACGTCCCAGCTGGTCAAGTTCAAGGAAGCCGGGGTCGCGGCGACCTGTGTCGGTGTCCTCACCCTGAAGGACGACGAGGCGCAGATGCGCACGGCCTTCGAGTATGTGAAGACGATGGGCGCGCCGCTCTTCAGCTGCAGCCCGGCTCGTGCCGCGCTGCCCCGGTTGGAGCGTTTCGTGCGCGAGTACGATGTCCGCGCCGCCATCCATAACCACGGACCCGAGAATGCGGACTGGCCTTCGCCACACGAGCCGTGGCGGGCCATCCAGTCGCTCGACCCGCGCATCGGGCTCTGCATCGATGTCGGCCACACCTACCGGGCCGGGGCGGACCCCGCGCAATGCATTCGCGACTACCACGCCCGGCTGTATGATATCCACCTGAAGGACACGGCCGTGCCCGTCGGTTCGAAGAAGGATGAACCGATCCCGGTGGGGCGGGGGGTGCTGGACGAGCGGGGCATCCTGCAGGCCTTGATCGACACCGGGTACAGCCACACGGTCTGGTTTGAGTATGAGCAGAGTCCCGAGGATCCAATGCCCGGCCTGGCCGAATCGGTGGGCTATGTCCGCGGCCTGCTCAAGGGCATGGGCGCCACCTGATGGCGGCGGGGCTCGGCCAGATTTCCTGAAAAAAGGAGTGTTCAATGACGGGCATTACTGTTTTCAATTTCCCCCGGTTTCCTACCCCAACCCCCAACGTCACCCCATGAATCCCTCCCGTCTGTTCACGGCCAGCTGCGCCGCCCTCATCACCACCGCCATGAGCTTTGCCCTGCGGGGCGGCGCCACCGGCGACTGGATCACCCAGTTCAACCTCACCAATGAGCAGGTGGGCTGGGTCAACGGCACGGCCTTCTGGGGCTTCACGCTGGCCATGATGTTCGGCGGCCCGCTGGTCGACAGCCTGGGCTTCAAGCGCATCCTCGGCCTGGCCTTCGTCGGCCACCTCGCGGGCATCCTGCTCACGATCTTCGCCTGGGACTTCAAGAGCTTGTTTTGCGGCACGCTTCTCTTCGGCATCGCCAACGGCTCCGTCGAGGCGGCCTGCAATCCCCTCGTCGCCACGCTCTATCCCAAGGACCAGACGACCAAGCTGAACCATTTCCACGTCTGGTTCCCCGGCGGCATCGTGATCGGCGGCCTCCTGGCCTTCGCCTTTGGCAAGATGGAACTCGGCTGGAAGGCGCAGTTCGCCACCATGCTGGTTCCGCTGGCCGCCTACGGGTACATGTTTTTCAGCGGCAGCCAGCAGATGCCCCAGACCGAGCGCGTGCAACGCGGCGAGTCCACCGGCTCCATGTTCAAGGCCTGCCTCGCCCCTGCCTTCCTCCTCATGGTGGGTTGCATGCTTCTGACCGCCTCGACCGAGCTCGGGTCCGGCCAGTGGATTCCCAACATCCTCGGCCACGCCGGCGTCTCCGGCATTCTTGTCCTCGTCATGATCAACGGCATCATGGCCGTTGGCCGCATGTTCGCCGGTCCCTTCGTCCACAAGCTCTCGCCCATCGGCATGCTGGTCGCCAGTGCGATCCTCAGCACCCTCGGCCTCTACGCCATGAGCCACGCGACCGGCACGATGCTCTTCGCCGCCGCCGCGGTCTTCGCCTTCGGCGTCTGCTTCTTCTGGCCCACGATGGTCGGCTATGTCGCCGAGAACTTCCCCAAGACCGGCGCGCTCGGCATGGCGATCATCGGTGGCGCCGGCATGCTGAGCGTCAGCTTTGTCCTCCCCATCATCGGCCGCTGGTATGACAACGGCATCGCCCTCCGCACTCCGGCCGGCGTTACGCCCTCGGCCAGCGAACTCGCCGACATCCAGGCCGCCGCCGGCCTGCACGCCCTCGGCAACGTCGCCGTCCTGCCTGCCGCGCTCACCGTCATCTTCATTGCCCTCGCCGTCCTCCGCAAGAAGCCGGCCGCGGCCTGACGGCCGCAAAACCTGAATTCAGAAGCCAAGAAACCCTGAACAATTCATGGATTCCTGGCTTTTGAATTTCCGCCCCTGCTCTCCGTTTCCTGTCCTCTGACTTCTGACCTCTGACTCCCATGCCCCGCCCGATCACGCTCTTCACCGGCCAATGGGCCGACCTGCCCCTCACCAAGCTCGCCCCGCTGGCCAAGCGGCTGGGTTATGACGGCGTCGAACTCGCCTGCTGGGGCGACCACTTCGACGCCGATGCCGCTGCCACGTCGGACAAGTACATCAAGGAGAAGTGGGAGGTCCTCGCGGACAATGGCCTGACCTGCTATGCCGTTTCCAGCCACCTCGTCGGCCAGGCCATTTGCGACCTGATCGACGAGCGGCACAAGTCCATCCTCCCGCCCGACGTGTGGGGCGATGGCGAGGCCGAAGGTGTGCGCAAGCGTGCGGCCAAGAAGATGGCCCTGACGGCCAAGGCAGCCCGCCGCTTCTTCAATGCCAAGCCCGGTGCCAAGGACAAAAAAGCCCCGGCCGTCGTCAACGGCTTTACCGGCTCCTCGATCTGGCACTCGATCTACGCCTTTCCGCCGACCTCGCAGGCCTATTGGGACGCCGGTTTCGCCGACTTCGGCAAGCGCTTTGGCCCGATCCTTGAGGAATTCGAGAAGCAGAACGCCAACTTCGCGCTCGAGGTTCACCCGACCGAGATCGCGTTCGACATCGCCAGCGCCCAGCGCGCCGTCGCCGCCGTCAAGGGCCACAAGCGCTTCGGCTTCAACTACGACCCCTCGCACCTCGGTTACCAGGGCGTGGATTATGTGAAGTTTATTCGCACCTTCGGTCCGCGCATCTTCCACGCCCACATGAAGGACGTGTGGTGGGGCCACGGCGACGGGACGGTGGGCGTCTTCGGCGGCCACACCAGCTTCGGGAACGCCGGCCGCTACTGGGATTTCCGCTCGGTCGGCCGCGGTGACATCAACTTCGAGGAGATCATCGTCGCGTTGAACGACGTCAACTACCAGGGCCCGCTCTCGGTGGAGTGGGAGGACATCCGCATGGACCGCGAACACGGCGCCGCGGAGTCCTGCGCCTTCCTGCGCAAGCTGGACTTCGCCCGCAGCCAGATCGCCTTCGACGCCGCCTTCGACAAAGAAAACCAGTAATTTTTCGTCAGAATCCAGGAAGCCAAGGAATTCCTGGTTTCATGGCTTCTGAATCAACTTCGTCACTTCCATGGCTTCAAATCGCAAACTTCGTTATGGCATGATCGGCGGCGGCCGGGGCGCCTTCATCGGCGGTGTCCACCGCATTGCCGCCATCATGGACGGCCAGGCTGTCCTCACCGCCGGCGCGTTCTCCAGTGACGCCGCCCGTTCCAAGGCCTCGGGCGAGGACTTCTACCTCGATCCGGCCCGCGTTTATGGCAGCTACCAGGAGATGGCCAAGGCGGAGGCCGCGAAGCCCGCATCCGAGCGGCTCGACTTCATCGTCATCGTCACGCCCAACCACCAGCATTTCCCGCCCGCGAAGCTGTTTCTCGAGAGCGGCTTCAACGTCGTGTGCGACAAGCCCGTGACCTTCAACCTCGTCGAGGCGAAGAAGCTCCGTACCGTCGTGCGGAAGACAAAAAAGGTTTTCGTCCTCACCCACAACTACACCGGCAACGCCATGGTGAAGCAGGCGCGCGAGCTCGTACGCAGCGGCTACCTCGGCGACATTCGCAAGATTGTGGCCGAGTATCCGCAGGGCTGGCTGTCCACGCACCTCGAGGCCACCGGCCAGAAACAGGCCGGCTGGCGCACCGATCCGAAGCGCTCCGGCGCGGCCGGTTGCATCGGCGACATCGGCACGCACGCCGAGAACCTCGCCCGCTACATCACCGGCCTGCCGATCGACTCCCTCTGCGCCGACTTGTCCACCTTCGTCAAGGGCCGCGCGCTCGACGACGACGGCAACATCCTTGTCCGCTTCAAGGGCGGGGCCAAGGGCATCATCCACGCCTCGCAGATCAGCGTGGGTGACGAGAACAATCTCAACATCCGCATTTACGGCACCAAGGCCGCGGTCGAGTGGTACCAGGAGCATCCGAACCAGCTCATCGTGAAATATCCCGACAAACCGCGTGAAATCTGGAGTCGCGGCAACGGTTACGTCGGCAAGGCCGCGGCCGGCGTCACGCGCATCCCCGCCGGGCATCCCGAGGGTTATCTCGAGGCCTTTGGCAACATCTACAAGGAAGCCTTCCGTGCCATCCGAGCCGAGGTGGCCGGCCAGCCGCTCCCCAAGGATCTCGATTTCCCCACGATCGACGACGGCGTCGAGGGCATGGCCTTCATCCAGACGGTGGTGAAGAGCTCGGCCAAGGGTGCGAAGTGGGTGAAATTTCCGCACGTCTGAGGCAGGCGGGCAGGTTGGCGTTTGACGCGGTGGGTCGGGCGTCCAAGCCTCCGACCACCGGCTGGGGCCACGGGCGGATACTCCCAGCGCATGAGTCCTCAAGGCCACAAACCATCGGACAGATCCGACCGATCAGACCGATCAGGCAGGTCCGTGCCGGCCAAGGGCCTGCGGCCGAGCGGGGGATACCGCCAGCTCCGCAGCTTTCAGGTGACCACGATCATCTACGATGCCACCGTCGCGTTTTGCGAGCGCTTCGTGGACCGTCGCTCGCGCACGGTGGACCAGATGGTGCAGGCCGCGCGCAGCGGCCGGCAGAACATCGCCGAGGGCAGCCGGGCTTCGGCCACCTCCAGCCAGACCGAGCTCCGGCTGGTGAACGTGGCCCGTGCCAGCCTCGATGAACTGCTCCTCGACTACGAAGACCACCTCCGCCAGCGCGGCCTGCCACTCTGGAGCAAGGATGACCCGGTGGCGCTGGCTGTACGCGCCGTCAGCCGGAGTGCGTCGCCCGGGGCTGCTGCTTACGCGCCGTGGCTGAGTCACAGCGAGGCGGCGGTAGTCGCCAATGCAATCATCTGCCTGATCCACCAGGCCAACTACCTGCTCGACCAGCAGGTCGCCGCGCTGGAGCGCGATTTCGTCCACGAGGGCGGCTACAGCGAGAAGCTCGCCGCCGCCCGCCTGGCCGAGCGAAGGAAGCAAGATCGGACTGATCGGACGGATCCGACCGATCTGACAGATTGCAAGCAACTTCCGCTTCCGGCGTGTCCGCTTTGCGGCAAACCGATGGCGCGACGCACGGTTCGGCAGGGACCGCGCGCGGGCGCGCAGTTCCTGGGTTGCACGGGCTATCCCGATTGCAAGGGCACGCGGGAGCTCACTTGACGATCGGGGCATGGGCTGGGCACCGTGGGCGCATGGCTCAGCGAGGCGAGGAACTCTTCGATGTCGTGGATGCGCAGGACCGTGTCGTGCGGCAGGCGCCACGCCGCGAGGTGCACGCCTACGGGTGGCTGCACCGTGCGGTGCATGTGCTGGTCTTTAACCGGGCCGGGCAGGTGTTCCTGCAAAAACGGTCGATGGCCAAGGACATGTCGCCGGGCCTGTGGGACTCGTCGTGCTCGGGCCATCTCGATGCGGGCGAGGACTACGATGCGGCCGCGTGGCGGGAACTGCAGGAGGAAATCGGACTCAAGTTGCCGCAGCCACCGAAACGCTGGCTGCGCGTCGAAGCCTGCGAGGAGACCGGCCAGGAATTTGTCTGGGTCTATCGCGTGGAAGCCGAGGGGCCGTTCACGCTGTGCCCCGAGGAGATCGAGCGCGGGGAGTGGATCGCACCGGCCGAACTCAACCGCCACATCGCGGCGCGCCCGCAAGACTACTGCTCGGCGTTCCGCCTGATCTGGTCGCGGTTCAAGTCGGGCGCTGGGCCTTGAGCTTCTCGAATTCCTTCGTGCTCATCAGGCGGCGGGGGAGGCGGCGCTCGGCTTCGCTGATGAGTCTATCCCAATGGGCGTCGGTGGGGGCGTAGTCCTCCCAGCCGTTATTGTGGCCCGTGCGGCGGCTGAACACGACGTGGCCGGCATGAAAGCGCGCGCTGATCTGCCACTTCGTCCCGTCTTCATCCCGGTCTTGCCAGCCGAATTCCATGGTGGTCAGGCGTCGCGCGACAACTCCCCGGCGCGGCGGGTGGCGGCGAGGATGGTTTCCTTGAGGGTGTCGCGGAACTGGCGGGCGGCCAGCACCTGCAGGCCGGCGTAGGTGGTGCCATTGGGCGAGGTAACGCGGTCGCGCAGTTTCTCGGGCGACTCCTCACTCCGGGCCAGCAGGCGGGAGGCGCCGAGCGTGGTCTCGAGCGCGACCTTGGCGGCGACTTCAGCCGGCAGGCCGGCGGCGATGCCGGCATCGCGCAGGCTGGCGACAAATTCAAAGAGGAAGGCCGGGCCGCTGCCGCCGAGAGCGGTGAGGGCATCGAAGTATTTCTCGTCGAGGGCGAGGGACTGGCCGAGGGAATCGAGGAGTTGGCCGACGAGCGTGCGGTCGGGGAGGCTCAGCGGCGCGAGGGTGCAGTAAGACGTGATGCCCGCGCCGATGGCGGCGGGGGTGTTGGGCATCGTGCGCACGATGTTGCGGGCCTTGGGAAACGACTGGGCGAGGCGGGTCAGGGTCTTGCCCGCGAGGACGGAGAGCACGAGCTTGCCGGCGGTGAGCTCGGCGAGGTGGGCGTCGGCCATGGCGAGCGACTGGGGCTTGAAGGCGAGGACGACGAGGTCGGCGCGGGCGAGCAGCTTGGCGAGGTCGGGTTCGCAGGCGATGCCGGTCTCGGCCGAGAGTTTCCGGGCGGATTCGCCGTTCTTGCTGGTGCAGGCGAGGTCGGCGGGCGTGCAGGCCTGATGGGCGAGCAGCCCGCGGACGATAGCCGAGGCCAGGTTTCCGGCGCCGAGAAGGGCGATTTTGGCCATGGGAACGGCCTTACTTGTTCCGGCGCTCGAGCGGATGCCGGATCGTGCAGATCGCCCCGCCACCCGGCCGGTCGGCCAGGATGACTTCACCGCCGAGATTGCGCATCGAATGCCGCGCCACGGTCAGGCCCATGCCGACGCCGACGGTGTGCTTGGTGCTGGTGAAGGGTTCGAAAGCGTGATCGCGGATCTCGGGGTCGATGCCCCGGCCGTGATCCTCGATATGGATGTGCGCGAAGCGGCCTTCCTCGGCCTTCTCGACGACCTCGGTGCGGACGTTGATGAGGCGCTTGTCGTCGGGGGCGTCGCCGTAGCTTTCCCAGGCGTTGATGAGCAGCTTGGCGATCACGTCCTCGAGGACCTCGACGTTGGTGTCGATCAGCACCTCGGCGGGGCCATGGGCGACGGTGATGGGCTGGTCGATCTTGAATTCGATCTGGTAGCGGCGGATGCCGCTGTCGACCATGCGGGCGAGGCTGGCGCGGATGAGCGGCGGGCGGTTGCGCACCACGAGGCTGGTGAGCTGCTTGATGATGACGACGATGCGGTTGACCGCGTCCTCCAGGTGGCCGGCGTTCTTCCGCACCAGTTCGGGCTTCTCATTGTAGGCCTTGATGAGGTCCACGTAGCCGATGACGACGCCGAGGAGGTTGTTGAGATTGTGGGCGATGCCCTGGGTGACGGCGCCGATGGTAGCGGAGCGGCGCGAGTCACCGAGCCGGCGCTGGAGGTCGACGAGCTCGCGGTTGATCTGGACGAAGCGCAGCTGCGTTTGCACGCGGGCGAGGGTTTCGTCGAGGTCGATGGGCTTGGTGATGTAATCCACGGCGCCGACGCCGAGGCCCTCGATCTTGCCCTCCTTGGAGGTGCGGGCGGTGATAAAGATGATGGGGATGGACTTGGTCTCGTGGTCGGCCTGCAGGCGCGAGCACACCTCGATGCCATCCATCTCGGGCATCATGACATCGAGCAAAATCAGGTCGGGCTTGTCAGCGGCGACGAGGTTGAGCGCTTCCTGGCCGGAGTAGGCGGTGGCGACGGCCATGCCCTCGCGCTCCAGCTTGCGCTTGAGCAGCTGGACGTTGATCGGCTGGTCATCAACTACGAGGATCTTGGACGTAGCCATAGGGGCAGATAAGGAGGGAAAGTGGTTTGCCAAGGGCTGGCAAGATTCGTTGCGGCAGAAATAACCCTAGAAACCCTGCCGGGCGGGGGCGGTATTCTGGCGGTAGGCCTTGACCGTGTTGGCCATCAGGAGGGCGACAGTCATCGGGCCGACACCGCCGGGCACGGGCGTGATTTTCGCGCACAGCGGGGAGACCGAGGGGAAATGCACGTCACCGGTGAGGCGGAAGCCGGACTTCTTGGTGGCGTCGGGCACGCGGTTCATGCCGACGTCGATGACGACGGCGCCGGGCTTGACCATGTCGGCCGTGACGAACTCGGCCCGGCCGATGGCGGCGATGAGGACGTCGGCCTGGCGCGTGATGGCGGGGAGGTTGGCGGTCTGCGAATGGCAGACCGTGACCGTGGCGTTGGCCCATTCGGCGCGCGACATGGCGAGCAGGGCGACGGGTTTGCCGACGATAAGGCTGCGGCCGAGGACGACGACGTGCTTGCCGGCGAGTTTCACCCCGGAGCGCTTGAGGAGTTCCATGATGCCGGCGGGCGTGCAGGCGGTGAAGCCGGTGGTGTCCTCCTGCGCGAGCTTGCCGAGGTTGAGGACATGGAAGCCGTCGACGTCCTTGTGCGCGGCGATGCGCCGGAAGACGGCGACCTCGTTCATGCCCTTCGGCAGCGGTGACTGGACGAGGATGCCGTCGACGGTGGGATCGGTGTTGAGGCCGTCGATGAGGGCGAAGAGCTCGTCCTGCGTGATCGTGACGGGTGGCAGAATGAGCCGGCTCTCGATGCCGATCTCGGCGGAGGTCTTCTGCTTCTTGGTGACGTAGGACACCGAGGCGGGATCCTCGCCGACGCGCACGAGGGCGATGCAGGGTTTGCGGCCGGGGACGGCGGCGACCTGGGTCTTGAGCTCGGCGATGATGTCAGCGGCGATCCGGTTGCCGTCGATGAGTTCCATGAGGGAAAAAGAAAAGCCGGCCGCGGCGGGCCGGCGGGAAGGGGAACGGGGTTACTTCAACGACATCGACTCGGCGGCGATGACGAGATCCTTGCCGTCAACCGTGTTGCGCACGGTGCCGGTGATGGAGATTTCGCGGTCGAGATAGTTCTCGATCTTGTCGGTGAGGAGGAGGCGCTTGGTGTCGATGTAGGCGAAGCGGCGGCCGGTGGCGTCGGTGACCTGGTATTCGTAGGGCGGGTTCGGATTGAGGATCGGGCGGCGCGCCACGACGAGGCGGCCGGCGAAGAGGCGCGGCATGTCGGCGGTGTTACCGGTGAGCGGCACGGCCCGGCCGATCGTGGTGACGGGGCCGGCGGGGGCCATGGGAGCGGCGACGGGCGGCAGGGGCTTGACCTCGGCGGGCGTGTTGGCGTTGGCGCTGGTGGCGACGAAGCCCTGGAGCTTTTTCTCGAGGCGGATCTGGCACCAGTCGCCGGCGGCCAGGCCGACGACCTCGGTTTTGTCACCGGGCTGGGCGACGGTGAGGACGGAGGCGTCCTTCCGGGGGGCGGCGAGGATGTTGGCGCCCTCGCGGACCTCGAGGCCCTTGGTGATGTCGCGGTTGTGGGCGTAGGCCTCGAAGGAGCCGGAAATCTCCACGCGGCGCCAGCCGGCCGGGGCGTCGCCGGTGTAGACGATGGTGTTGCCGCGCTTGAGGCGGGTGATCACGTGGGACTTCGGGTCCGGTTGCACGAACACCGCGGTGTCGGCCGGGAGAATGTCGGCGGCGTCGAGCCGGGCGAGGGCCAGCGCAACGGCTCCGGCTACGCTCAGGCTACGCAGGACAGGGAGGAGGGCGGATTTAATTTTCATCGAGGGTGGAAGGCGTCATTTCGCGGAAGTGCGCGGCGGGGACGGTGAAGAGGGATTGGATTTCCTTACTAGAAAGTTGTTTCACGCCGCGCAAAGGAATTCCTTTCAGGCGGAGGGAGCCGATCTGGTAGCGGCGGAGGCGGCGGACCTCGAAGCCGAGGGCGGTGAAGAGCTGGCGGATCTCGCGTTTCTTGCCGTGGTGCATGTGGACGTCGAGCTCGGTGGAGCTGCGGTCGGCCTTGGGGTTGACGAGGTGGGCGCGCTCGACCTTCAGCTGCTCGCCCTCGATGACCACGCCCCGCATGAGCTGGCGGAGGCGGGTGGCGGGGAAGGGTTCCTCGAGCGACACATAGTAGCGCTTCACCACGAGGTTGGACGGGTGCATGAGCTTGTGGGCGAGGTCGCCGTCGGAGGTGAGGATGACGAGGCCCTCGCTGTCCTTGTCGAGCCGGCCGGCGCAGAAGAGGCGGAGGCGGGCCCATTCGCGCGGGAGGAGGTCGAAGATGGTGTGGTCGGCGTGGGGGTCGCTGTTGCTGCAGACGACGCCGCGGGGCTTGTGCATCACGAGGGCGAGCTTGGGCTGGGCCTGGGCCTTCACGGCCTTGCCGCGGACGGTGACCTTGTCCACCCCGGGCTCGACTTTCTGGCCGAGGGTGGCCGGCTGGCCGTTAACATAAACCTCGCCGGCGGTGATCAGGGCCTCGGCGGCGCGACGGGAGCAGAGCCCGGCCTCGGCGATATATTTCTGAATGCGGACGGGCTCCATGAGTGCCCGCTGAATGGCACGCGCCGGAGGGGGGCGCAACGAGATTCCCATGGAGCCGGCGGTTCTGGGCTTGCCACGGGCGGGGCACGCTTGAAAACAGACGGCGATGAGCGAACCCGCCGCCCCGAGCCTCTACAGCAAGGATAACCCGTTCCCGGCCCGCTTGGTGGAGAACCGGCTGCTCAACAAGCCCGGCTCCCACAAGGAAACCCGGCACCTGGTGGTGGACATCGGCGGCAGCGATTTGCACTACAAGGTCGGCGATTCGCTCGGGGTCTTTCCGAGCAACCGCCCGAGCGAGGTCGACGAGATCATCCAGCGCCTGGGCGTGAGCGGCCACGAGGCCGTGTCGCCCGCGATGCTCAAGCTGCCGGCGCCGATCCCGTTGCGCGAGGCCCTGACCAGCCGGCTGGCGCTGGCCAAGCCGACGCGGAAGATGCTCGAGACCCTCGCGGCCAGGGCGACCGACGAGGGAGACAAGGCCAAGCTTGCCGTGCTGCTCGCGCCCGAGGGCAAGGACCAGCTGGCGGGGTATCTCGAGGACCGCGAATACATCGATCTCCTGACCGAATATCCCAGCGCGAAACTGACGCCGCAGGAACTGGTGGACCACATGCGGAAGCTGATGCCGCGCCTCTACTCGATCGCCTCGTCAGCGAAGCCGTACCCGACGGAAGTGCACCTGACGGTGGCCGTGGTACGCTACGAGACGAACCACCGTTTGCGCGTGGGTGTGGCCAGCACGTTTCTCTCCGACCGGATCGAGCTCAAGCGCACGCCGGTGCCGGTGTTCGTGTCGGACTCGCACTTCGGCGTGCCGGAGGACAAGGCAAAGGACATCATCATGGTCGGGCCGGGCACGGGCATCGCGCCCTTCCGGGCCTTCCTGCAGGAACGCGTTGCGACCGGGGCCACGGGCCGCAACTGGCTGTTCTTCGGCGACCAGCACCGGGCGACTGATTATCTCTACGAGGAGGAATGGATGCAGTGGCAGGCGCAGGGGCAGCTGGCGCGGGTCGACCTCGCGTTCTCCCGCGACCAGATCCTCAAGGTGTACGTGCAGGACCGCATGCGCGAGAACGCCGCCGAACTCTGGGCCTGGCTCAAGGCCGGCGCGCACTTCTACGTGTGCGGTGACGCCAAGCGCATGGCGAAGGACGTCGACATGGCGCTGCACGACGTGATCGCGCAACAGGGGGGGCTGGAGGCCGCCGCCGCGGTCGAGTACGTCAAGCAGATGAAGAAGGACAAGCGCTACCAGCGCGACGTTTATTGATTGCGGATTGGGGATCGCGGAATGCGAAATGGGTTTTTGCCGACAAAACGACCGCGGACCGGTTTAGCCAGTCTGGCAGACGCGGAAGATGCCCGGCCCGGCTCTGAGTCGATTTCGGATTGAAACTGGCGGAAGGGGCCGCATCAATCCGCACTCCGCACTCCGCAATCACCAATCCCCAATCGAATGAGTCTCACCTACAATAATCGTGTGGCCCTTGTCACCGGCGCGGGCCGCGGCATCGGCAAGTCCATCGCCGAGCTGCTGGCCAGGAACGGCGTGACCGTCATCTGCGTGAGCAAGTCCGCCGACAGTTGCGGCGCGACGGCCGCGGCCATCACGGCCGCCGGCGGCAAGGCCAAGGCCCTCGCGGTCGACGTGGCCGATGGCGCCGCGGTGGCGAAGGCCAGCGCCGACCTGCTGGCGGAGTTCGGCCAGATCGACATCCTCGTCAACAACGCCGGCATCACCAAGGACGGCCTGCTGTTCCGCATGTCGGAGGACGACTGGAACAGCGTGATCGCGACCAATCTCACCAGCTGCTACCACTGGACGAAACACATCGGGCGCTCGATGACGCAGAAGCGCTGGGGTCGCATCGTGAACATCACCTCCGTGGTCGGGATCATGGGCAACGCCGGCCAGGCCAACTACTGTGCCGCCAAGGCCGGCCTGATCGGCTTCACCAAGGCCATCGCCAAGGAATTCGCCGCGCGCGGCGTCACCTCCAACGCGGTCGCCCCCGGCTTCATCAAAACCGACATGACGGCCGCGCTCCCGGCCGAGGCGGCGGAGAAAATCACCTCCGTTATTCCGCTCAAGCGCCTGGGTGAGGCGGTTGACATTGCCCACATGACGGCTTTTCTCTGCGCCGAGGAAGCGGGCTACATTACCGGTCAAGTTTTTACCGTTGACGGCGGGATGGTGATGTGATGCCTCATCCGTAGCATAATTCATCCCCTTTTATCCAAATGGCCGACCAGAAAACCATCGAACAGCGCGTTAAAGAAATCATCGTTAACCAGCTGAATGTTAACGAGGAACAGATTACTCCGCAGGCATCTTTTTTGGATGACCTTGGCGCTGATTCCCTCGATATCGTCGAGCTCATCATGGCCTTTGAGGAAGAATTCAAGGACGAGATCAAGGGCGAGATTCCCGAATCCGATGCGGAAAAGCTCCAGACTGTCGGTGACGTTGTCACCTACATCCAGCAGAAGGCTGGCAAGTAATATCATTTTGGCTTTTGAACTAATCGCTCTACCGTCTGGCCCAGCGCTGGCCCGGTAGGGCGTTTTTATTTTCCACCTGCATCACCGATGGAAACTGCAACTTCTCAACGTCGCGTCGTAGTCACGGGCATGGGCCTGGTCGCTTCGCTTGGTCATAATGTGAACGATTTCTGGGCGAACCTGCTGGCCGGCAAGTGCGGCATCGACCGGATCTCGCTGTTCGATCCCAAGGACTACGCCTGCCAGATCGGTGCCGAGGTGCGGGGCTGGGACCCGACCCAGCACATGGACGCCAAGGAAGTCCGCCGCAACGACCGCTACACGCATTTCGGCTTCTGCGCGGCCAAGCAGGCCGTGGCCGACGCCAAGCTCGACATGACCAAGGAGGACGCGGACCGCGTGGGCGTCATCATCGGCTCCGGCATCGGCGGCATGTGGACGATCGAGAACCAGCACAAGGTGCTCCTTGAGCGCGGCCCCCGCAAGGTGTCGCCCTTCATGATTCCCGCCCTCATCAGCAACATGTGCGGCGGCCTGGTGGCCATCGAGCTGGGGGCGCGCGGGCCGAATTTCGGCGTGGTCAGCGCCTGCTCGACCGCCACGCACGCCATCGGCGAGTCGCTCCGCATGATCCGCCGCGGCGAGGCCGACATCATGGTCTGCGGTGGCGCCGAGGCTGCGATCACGCCGCTGGCCTACGCGGGTTTCTGCTCGATGAAGGCCATGAGCACGAACAACGAGCAGCCCCAGAAGGCCAGCCGCCCCTTCGACCTCAACCGCGACGGCTTCATCATGGGCGAGGGTTCGGCCATCCTCGTGATCGAGAGCCTCGAGCATGCCCAGGCGCGCGGCGCCCACATCTATTGCGAACTGGCCGGCTACGCCGCCACCTGCGACGCCTACCACATCACCTCGCCGGACCCGGACGGCAAGGGCCTCTCGCAGTCCATGATCAAGTCGCTGCAGGACGCGAGCCTCGCGCCGCACCAGATCGACTACATCAACGCCCACGGCACGTCGACGCCCTACAACGACAAGTTCGAGACCATCGCCATCAAGAAGGTCTTCGGCGACCACGCGCGCAAGGTCCACATCAGCTCCACCAAGTCGATGACCGGCCACCTGCTCGGTGCAGCCGGCAGCATCGAGGCGGTCATCAGCGTCAAGGCCATCGAGACCGGCGAAATCCCGCCGACCATCAATTACGAGACCCCCGATCCCGACTGCGACCTCGACTACACGCCGAACGTGAAGCGCAGCGCAAAGGTGGACGCCGTGCTGACCGACAACCTCGGCTTCGGGGGGCATAACGCTTCGCTCGTCTTCCGCCGGCTTTGATCGTGGCCAGGTAGGGCGCATCTTTCCGCCGTCGCCAAGGCGCTATGGCGGACAGGCCTGATGAACCGCGGCTCGTCGGGACGACTCGCCCTACCCAATTGGGACAAAGGCACTTTTTCCGATATTGAAAATTACCCGTTGACGCGACCGAAGGCCGCCCTTTTATCTCGCGCTCTTTGGTTTGGGGCAAGTTAGCTCAGTTGGTAGAGCAGAGGACTGAAAATCCTTGTGTCCTCGGTTCGATTCCGAGACTTGCCACCATCCTTCGCCGAGCAAAGTGTTGCTTGGCTGAATATATGTCGGCTTTAAGAAAAGCCCTGAATACCCTGAATTAGCCTGAAATACCCCGAAATGCAGGGACTTACCACCATTCAAGCGTTCAGCAGTTCGTGGTAAGGATTAACCCCTGATGGCTCAAAACTATGAGACTATTAACCTCCATTCTCTTCCTGTGGACAGCATCTTTACTGGCGGACGAATCTGTAGAAAGATCTAGCATTTCCTCGCATGTTAGAGGTTCAAAAGCTGAATATTTGGTCATTCCCGTAGCCGTTGAACCGGAAGCTCGCGCGAAAGGATACTTTCGAGACCCCATGTGGGGGATTCGAATCGAGTCAGTTATTTGCGACGGAACCCCAGTAGTCGCAAAGCGAAGTTACGCCATTTTGTACGAGGCAGATTTTAGGATCTTCGTTCCATCGACTGACACCCTTGTGTATAGGCTGCCGTTTTATGAATTTCTAACTGCGACCAAATTCGACACGAACAAGGTGGAATATGAACTGGTGGAATACACTATGCCGCCGGATATTGGCGAGATAGTTGTTTGTTATCGTGTAGTCTATCCGGATGGCAGTGCTAGTAAGTTGATGAAAGCTACATCGGTTGATCATAACTATTTTGGTCTCGAAAGAAGTGAACCCCACAAGCCAAACAAAGAATAGAAGTATCGAACCCCACGAGCCAACCATAGGAGGACATTACACATGCGTTGCGGCCCGAGTGGCTACGGATGGCAGGCCGCTTTTATGGTGTCCGCGTACCGTCGGTGATCATGATGACGTTCTCGGCGTTGATCGCCATCATGTCGCCGGCCTGAAAGGTGAGAATCAGCACGGCGCTTAACGCCCTGGCCGAGCGCAGCCCCTTGAGGGGAACCGTCTTTCCCCCGCTCTTGATATAGATGACCAGGGTTCTAAGTGTCATCTGTTGGATCGCCGCGGCATAGCCGGCGGCGAGTTCGGCGGCCGTGCTCGGCACATAGACGGTGGTGGCGGGGAGAGGCAGGGCCGGGGTCACCGGTTCAGCCGGGGCGGCGCGCAGGGCGGGCAACACGCAGAGCAGGCAGGCGAGGAGGACGGTCGTTTTCATGGGTGGGGGCGGATTGGAAAGCGATCTGGCGGTTCCGAGCCGGCGGCGTCCCGGATCATTTCTCCAGCTGGAAGCCGGTGGCCGCGATTTCCTCGACTTGAAGCGGGAAGCTCTCGAAGGCCACTTTCCCGGCGACCACCGGACTGGTGGGGGCGACAAAACGCTTTTTCAGGGTCAGCGAGCGCATTTCCACCTTGTAGGTGAGGTCGCGGGAAAATTTGTTTTCCACCTTCAGGATGTATAGTGGCTTTTTGGGGTCCTTCTGGAGGGAGAAAGTCACCTGCGCCCCCTCGTCCTTCTCCTTGGAGAAGCTCACCGGCTTGATCTTTTTGCCGTTCATTTCGAAGCGGGCATAGACCACCTCACCCGGATGGATGAGCAGGGTCGAGGCCTTGTCCGCGGCGCGGGCCGGCAGGCAGAGGAGGAGCATTGAAAATACGGCAAGGAGGAGACGCTTCATGGGATGCTTGGACTCGGGGCGAGGGGTGACGTGCCGTAAGAAGCCGCCTCCCCGGCGGGGCTTCAACTGCAGAATTTGTGTGTGCCACCTCGTCTCATTTCCCGTTGACCGGGACGAAGGGCACCGGCTTCATGAGGCATGGTGCCGAGCGTATTGATCGTCGATGACGAGAAGCACACCCGCGAGGGCCTCCAGCAGGCCTTGCAGGAGCATTATGATGTCTCCGTGGCGGCGAACGCCGACGAGGCCTTCAACCTTATGGAGGCATCGGCGTTCGAGGTGATCATCACCGACCTGCGGATGCCCGGCAAAAGCGGTCTCAAGGTCATCGACAAGGCGCTGGCGCTGCCGAACAAGCCGGCGGTGATCATGATGACGGCCTACGGGAGCATCGACTCGGCCGTGGAGGCGATGAAGCGGGGCGCCGTTGATTTTCTGACCAAGCCCGTCCAGATCGAGCGCCTGGAAATCCTCATCCAGCGGGCGCTGAAAACCAAGACGCTCGAGGTCGAGGTGCAGCAGCTGCACGAGCGGTTGGACGAGAAATTCAATGTCGAGGGCATCGTGGGCCACTCGACGAAGCTGGCCGCGGTCATCGACCGGGTGAAGCTGGTGGCGCCGTCCAAGGCGACCATCCTCATCGAGGGCGAGACCGGCACCGGCAAGGAGCTGATCGCGCAGGCCATCCACCAGGCGAGCCCGCGCGCGCGGGCTCCCTTCGTGCCCGTGCATTGTGCGGCTCTACCGGCGCAACTGCTCGAGAGCGAACTTTTCGGCCATGAGCGCGGCTCGTTCACGGGCGCGACCGAGAAGCGCGAGGGGCGGTTCGAGATCGCGGACGGCGGCACGGTCTTCCTCGACGAGATCGGCGAGATCGGGCCGGAGATCCAGGTAAAGCTCCTGCGCTTCATCGAGACCAAGAGCTTCGAGCGTATCGGCAGCACCAAGACCATGACGGTGGACGTGCGCCTCGTCGCGGCGACCAACCGCAACCTCGAGCAGATGGTGAAGGAGGGGAAGTTCCGCGAGGACCTCTTCTTCCGCCTCAACGTCGTGCGCATCACCACGCCACCTCTGCGCGAACGCACGGACGACATCCCGGTGTTGCTGGAGCATTTCATCCAGGTTTACTCCAAGGAAAACGGCTACGAGCCCGTGACGGTCGAGCCCGGCGCGATGCAGCACCTGCAGGCCTACCCGTGGCCGGGCAACATCCGCGAGCTCCGCAATTTTGCCGAGAACGCCGTCGTGCTGCGCCGGGGCGGCAAGCTGAGCGAGTTCGACCTCGAGCCGAAGTTTCGCGGGGAGGCGGCTCCGCCACCGTCGATGCAGACGCCGACCCCGTCGAATCCGTATTCGGTCGAGGACAATGAAAAGCGCCTGCTCAAGGAGGCGCTGATGAAGGCGCGGGGCAATCGCACCCGGGCGGCCACGCTGCTCGGCATCAGCCGCCGTACGCTGCACCGCAAGATCGCGCAATGGCCAGAGCTCGACGTTGTGGACCGGGGGTGAAGATTCCCGGGGCGTGCTGGCTTCGGCAAATACGAACGGACGGTTGCGATTGAGGGCTAAGGCCTTGCGGGAATGGAGCGGACTATCCTGAAAGCGCGTTCCGCAGGGTTAGGTGAGACAGGCATGCTTTCCTATACAGGGAATAACTCCTGGTTTAGTTAGGGTCTCATGCTTACCTGATTGGTTAGTGAAAACCAATAACCACTGAGGGGATCAGCTCGCTTTCAGCTGATGCTTTTGGCAGGGTCCAACGCACACGGGCCAAGTGGAGGTTATCCCTATGAATATAAATGCTCGTCTGTTCCGCGCCGCCCTGACTGGGGTGGTTGTGTTGTTGTCAGTTACGCTGCCGGCTCAGGAACTCTACGTAAGAGTCGTGGATGTGGGGGCTGGCGAATGTGTGGTGATCAAAGCACCCGGCAGTGATGGCGATCACTACATGATATACGATGCAGGCAACTTCGAGGACAGCGGCCTGACCGCAATCGAAGCGATTCGGGAAATAATCGAGCCAGATTCCACGGTCGATCTGCTCATACTTTCCCACACCGACGCAGACCATGTGGCAGCGGTTCCGGACATTGTTGACGAATACAACGTCCTGCGGGCCATCCATCCCGGCATCTCACGTGATAAGAAATACTGGAAAGCCGCCGTGGCCGCGATTCGGAAGGAAGCCAGGGACGAGGACTGCGAAAATTGGAGCCTGGCCAGCAAGAAGATCACTCCGGGCACCCAATTCGAGATCGGTGACGCAACAGCCACGGTAATATCGGGCTTTGCGAGACCACCTGCCAGTTGGGGTCTGGTGGAGGATTCAGAAAAAATGAATGCTGGCAGTATCGTGGTGCGCCTGACCTATGGCGGCAAATCCATCCTCATTTGCGGGGATGCGGTGGGCCGGCACATCGATGACCCGGCCGACGCCTGTATCGCCGCCGAGAAATTGATGGTCGACAACAAAGCGACCGTTACGATCGACAGTGACGTTATCATCGCCCCGCACCATGGGGCAGACAATGGCAGCTCCAAGAAATTCATCGAGGCCGTCAGCCCTGAATATGTGGTTTTCTCAGCGGGTCATAAGTACGACCATCCTCGAAAGGCCGCGGCAGACCGGTATCTCGCGGCGGGGGTTTCTCCCGCCAAAATGCTCCGCACCGATCGGGGTGACGACGAGAGTGCGGGGGGCGACAAGGAATGGGCGGGTGAGCGGAAACCACAGGCCACCGACAAGAAAGGAGATGACGATGTGGAGATCAGGGTTTCGGCGGCTGGCCAACTGACAGTGAAATACCTGAACCCCTGAGAATCACACCGGCATACCCGGGTGTCCGGGCTGGGCTCGCAACCACGCCCCTTGGCTGGGACGCCATCCCGTTTTCGTAAATCCGCTTGGGTGGAACCTGCGCTTCGCGCCGGTTTAAGCCCGCACGGGAGAGCGGGCTCCACCTTTGTTGGCCAGGTTGAAACGGACCCACTGCCCGGCAGCAAACCAGCTTGTCAGGGCGGGGCGGGGGCCTTTCACTGCCCGGCTACCTATCCGCCATGGCCTCGATCACCAAGAGCTACGAACCGCACGACGTCGAAAAGAAGTGGTATGCCGCGTGGCTGGAGGCCGGCTGTTTCGCAGGCCAGGCCAACCCGGCGAAGTCGCCGTACACCATCATGATCCCGCCGCCCAACGTCACGGGTGTGCTGACCATGGGCCATGTGTTGAACAACACCCTGCAGGACATCCTCGTCCGTCGTGCCCGGCTGGAAGGCCGCGAGGCGCTCTGGCTCCCCGGCACCGACCATGCCGGCATCGCCACGCAGACCGTCGTCGAGCGCGAGCTGCGCAAGGAGAAGAAGACCCGCCACCACCTCGGTCGGGACAAGTTCCTGGAGAAGGTCTGGTCCTGGCGCGAGGAGAAGGGCGGCATCATCCTGAAGCAGTTGCAGGCGCTCGGCGCCTCCGCCGACTGGAGCCGCACGCAATTCACGATGGACCCGGCCTATTCGCAGGCCGTCCTCAGGGTGTTCGTTGATCTTTACGGCAAGGGCCACATCTACCGCGGCAAGCGGATGGTGAACTGGTGCCCGGTCAGCCTCACGGCGCTCTCCGACGAGGAAGTGATCATGAAGCCCACCAAGGGCCTCCTCTACCAGGTGCGCTACGAGGTCGTCGACCAGCCGGGCAGGTTCATCGAGGTCAAGACGACCCGCCCCGAGACGATTCCCGGCGACGTGGCCATTGCGGTGCATCCCGACGATCCGCGCTACACCGCGCTGGTGGGGCAGAAGGTCTGGCGCCCGCTCAACCGCGCGCAGATTCCGATCATTGCCGACGCGGCCGTGGACAAGGAGTTCGGCTCCGGTGCGCTCAAGATCACTCCCGCGCACGACAAGGTGGATTTCGAGGTCGGCCAGCGCCACAGGCTCGCGCCGATCGACGTGCTCACGCCGGACGCCAAGCTCAACGAGCTCGCCGGCCCGGAGCTGGCGGGGCTCGACCGTTTCGCCGGACGCAAGAAGGCCGCCGAGTTGCTGAAGGAATCGGGGGCGCTGGTGAAGGAGGAGCCCTACGAAAACAACGTCGGCTATTCCGAGCGCGCCGATGTGCCGATTGAGCCGCGCCTCACCTGGCAGTGGTGGCTGAAGTATCCGCGCATCGAGGAGGCCAAGACGGCGGTGCGCGACGGCCACATCAAGTTCTACCCCGAGCGCTGGTCCAAGGTCTACCTCCACTGGCTGGAGAACATCCAGGACTGGTGCATCAGCCGCCAGCTCTGGTGGGGCCACCGCATCCCGGTCTGGTATGCCAAGGGGCTCGACAAGGAAACGCTCACCGAGGCGGATATTGCCGACCCAAGGAAAGTGCACGTCTCGCTCGCGGGCCCGGCCGACCCGGCCAACTGGGTGCAGGAGGACGACGTCCTCGACACCTGGGCCTCGTCGTGGCTCTGGCCCTTTGCCACGCTGGGCTGGCCGGACCAAGCTTCGATGGCCAAGGCGGGTTTCGATTACTTCTACCCGACGACCACGCTCGTCACGGGCCCGGACATCATCTTCTTCTGGGTGGCTCGCATGATCATGGCCGGGCTGGAGTTCGTGCGCCCCGGCGAGCCGCTGGAGCGGCGCATCCCCTTCAAGAACGTCTATTTCACGGGCATCATCCGCGACCAGCAGGGCCGCAAGATGTCGAAATCCCTCGGCAACTCGCCCGACCCGCTCGACCTCATCGCCAAATACGGCGCGGACGGCCTGCGCTTCGGCATCGTCTCGATCGCGCCGCAGGGGCAGGACATCCGCTTCCAGGAAGACCGGATCGAGAGCGGCAAGAATTTCTGCAACAAGCTCTGGAACGCCTGTCGCTTCCGCCAGATGAGCGGCGAGATGGCGGACAACTCGTCGCTAGGCGCCATCCTCGCGCGGGTGGAGCCGGCCAAGTTCGATGCCGACGACCACGCCATCCTCGACCGGCTGCTCGCCACGACGCGTGAGGTGGACCGCTGCTTCACCGAGTTTGAGTTCAGCGCGGCGGTGCAGGCGCTCTACGGGTTTTTCTGGAATGACTTCTGCGACTGGTATGTGGAGGTCTCCAAGTCGAAGCTGCAGGATCCGGCCACCAAGGCGAACTGCCTCGCCATCCAGGACCTCGTGCTGCGCCAGACGCTGCTGCTGCTGCACCCGTTCACCCCGTTCATCACGGAGGAACTCTGGCAGCTGCTGGGTTATGGCGCCGGGGGCACGTTCCTGATGCGCGACACACAGCTGGAGAATTCCTCGCAGATCGCGGAAAGCGGGTTGAAGCCCGATCCCGCGGCCGCGGCGCAGGTGGCGCAGCTCAAGGCGGTCCTGTCGCAGGTGCGCGCCTTCAAGGCGGAACAGGGGGAGGCGGCCAGCCGTGTCTCGGAGTTCGTGGTTGAGGCGGGCGACGCCCACTGGGCCGTGCTCGAGGCGAACCTGACCAAGCTCAAGCGCATGATGGGCGCCAACTCGATCGTACGCGGCGCGATGTCGCCCAACGCCCCGGCCATCGTGACGGCCCTCGGCTCGTGGAATCTCATCAAGCAGTTGAAGGGTGACCCGGCGGCCGAGAAGGCCCGACTCAACAAGGAGCTCGAAACCCTCGCCAAACACATCGCCGGCACCGAGGCACGGCTCGCCAACAAGGCTTTCACGGACAAGGCGCCGGCCGCAGTGCTAGAGGGCGCACGCAAGCAGCTGGCCGACCAGCAGGCCAGGCAGGCCGAGTTGCAGCGTCTGCTGGCGGCGCTGGGTTAGGAAGGGTCAACTTTTCGATGACAAGCCAACACACCCCGGCGCGGAGCGCCACCCCTCTTGATAGAGGGGAGTCAAGCCCACGCAGCCGCAGTCCCCTCTATGAAGAGGGGTGCCCGGCAGGGCGGGGTGTGTAGGGTTTCTCGAGAAGCGAACTACATTCGGGCCACCCCCGGCTTGCCTGTCGCGATAACATCATTCTAGCTCATCTCTTCTTTCATGAAAAAAGCCCTGATTACCGGCATCACTGGACAGGACGGCTCCTATCTCGCGGAACTGCTGCTCACGAAAGGCTACGAGGTGCATGGCATTATCCGCCGCGCCTCGACCTTCAATACCAGCCGGATCGACCACCTTTACCGCGATCCCCACGTCAATGGCGTGAAGCTTTTCCTGCACTATGGCGATCTGGCCGATTCCGTGCAGATGGTGAAGCTGCTCTACGAACTCCAGCCGGACGAGATCTACAACCTCGGGGCCCAGTCGCATGTGCGGGTGTCGTTCGACATCCCGGAATACACGGGTGATGTGGTCGGCCTCGGCGCCGTGCGCATCCTCGAGGCCATCCGCGAGGCCGGCCTCGTGAAGAAATGCCGCTTCTACCAGGCGTCTTCGTCCGAGATGTTCGGCAAGGTCCAGCAGGTGCCGCAGACCGAGGTGACGCCGTTCTGGCCCCGCTCGCCCTACGGCTGCGCCAAGATGTATGCACATTGGCTGACAGTGAACTACCGCGAGAGCTACAACCTGCACGCTTCGAGCGGCATCCTTTTCAACCACGAGAGCCCGCGGCGCGGCGAGACCTTTGTTACCCGCAAGATCACCCGGGCCGCCACCCGCATCAAGCTGGGCCTGCAGGAGTCTCTCTACATGGGCAACCTGGACGCCCAGCGCGACTGGGGCTACGCCAAGGAATACGTCGAGATGATGTGGGTCATGCTCCAGCAGGAGAAGCCCGACGACTATGTGGTCGCCACCAACGAGGCACACACGGTCAAGGAGTTCATTCAGGAGACCTTTGGGCTGCTGAACCTTGAGTGGGAGAAGTACGTCAAGTACGACGCGCGTTATGAGCGCCCGGCGGAAGTCGAGCTGCTCATTGGCAATCCTGCCAAGGCCAAGAAACAGCTCGGGTGGGAGCCCAAGGTGAAGTTCAAGGAGCTCGTAAAGATCATGACGGCGGCCGATTTGGAAATGGCCAAGCGTGAGGCGCAGATCGCCACCCTGCCGCAGCCGACGAAGACTCCGTTTGCATGAAACTGTTCATTGCCGGCCATAACGGGATGGTGGGCGGCGCGCTCGTGCGACGCTTCCAGTCCGAACCGGGTGTGACCCTGCTGCTGCGGACGCGCAAGGAGCTCGATCTGACCAGCCAGGCGGCGGTCGAGGCGTTCTATGCCGCCGAGAAGCCCGATACCGTCATCATGGCCGCAGCCAAGGTCGGAGGCATTCACGCCAACAACACCTATCCGGCTGACTTTCTTTTCGACAACCTCGCCATCGCGGCGAACACCATCCACGGCGCCTACCGCGCCGGGGTGAAGCGGTTCCTCTTCCTCGGTAGTTCGTGCATCTATCCGAAACTCGCCCCGCAGCCGATGCCGGAGAGCTGCCTGCTCACCGGGCCGTTGGAGCCGACTAACGAGGCCTACGCCATCGCCAAGATCTCTGGGCTCAAGCTCTGCGAGTATTACCGCAAGCAGCACGGCGTCCTCTTTCACTCGGCCATGCCGACCAACCTCTACGGCCCGGGCGACAACTACCACGGGCAGAATTCCCACGTCCTGCCGGCGCTCATCCGCCGGTTCCACGAGGCGAGGGAAGCGAGGCAGCTTGAGGTGATGGCGTGGGGCACGGGTTCGCCGAAGCGGGAATTTCTCCATGTCGACGAGCTGGCCGACGCCTGCGCCTTCCTGCTGAAGCAGCAGAACCCGCCGGACCTGATCAACATTGGCACCGGCACGGATGTGACAATCAAGGAGCTCACCGAGCTCGTGGCGCAAGTCGTTGGCTTCACCGGCCGCATCACTTGGGATGCAACCAAACCCGACGGCACGCCGCGCAAGCTCATGGACGTTTCGCGCCTCACCACGCTGGGCTGGAAGGCCCGGGTCGGCTTGCGCGAGGGAGTCGAGAAAACCTACGCGTCGTTCCTGGCGGAAAAGGCCAGTGGCTCGCTGCGGACCTGAGAATGGTAGCGGCGCTCTATGGGCGTCGTTTTAAGGACCGGCGGTCATAGACCGCCGCTACAGCCTGCCGAACTGCCCGCTCATCCTTGGTTTCAGGGCGTTGACGTCGCGAGATTAGGTGTCCAAGCTGATCGCCGTTCGTCAGTCATCTCGCACACACCCAACCCCCTCCCCACCCATGTCCGACACTCCTCCTCCTGCTCCTGTCGAAGCGGCGAAAGAAGACACCACTGTCGCTCTTCTCGCTTACATCACCATCATCGGATTCATCATCGCGATCATCCTCCACGGAAACAAGAAGACGGCCTTGGGGGCTTACCACCTTCGCCAGGCCCTGGGTCTTTTTCTGACTGCCCTCGTCGGAGGCTTCGTGCTGGCAATCATCCCGGTCATTGGCTGGGTTCTGCTCCCGTTTTTCTGGCTGACGGTCCTGATCCTGGCCATTCTGGGCATCGTGTCTGCGGTGGGAGGCAAGCAGAAGCCGCTGCCGGTGCTGGGTGAGAAATACCAGCAGTGGTTCTCCGGCGCCTTTGCCTGAACCGGCGCGAGTCGCCGATGTTTTTCGCCGCCCGGGACTTCCGGGCGGCTTTTTTATGGCCGGATGCCGTCTGGCGGACTTTCCGCTTGCGGCGGGGGCGGTGCTGCCAAGGGTGAGGGGCGTCCATGATCGCACCCGAGACCTTTTCCCACATCGAGAACATAAAGAAGCGCGCCGGCTACTTATGGAGGTTTCTTTGACGTCGAACAAAAGCAGCGCGAGATAGAGGCGAAGGAGGCCGAGATGGGTGCCCCGGGATTCTGGGACAACCCCGAGAAAGCCCAGAAGCACATCGCCGTGGTCAACGGCTTGAAGCGCACCATCGGAGGCCTCGTGGCCTTCAACAAGCGCCTCGACGACGCTGCGGTCATGGTTGAGCTGATCGAATCCGCCACCCCCGCGGAGGCGGAGGACTACGCCAAGGAGCTCAATGCATCCGTCGCCGCCATGGTCGCCGACCTCGACAACCTCGAGATCGCCTCCTTCCTGACCGGCCAGTTCGATCGCAACAACGCCATCTTCAGCATCCAGGCCGGCGCGGGCGGCACGGAGTCTAATGACTGGGCCGACATTCTTTTTCGCATGTACTCGCGCTGGTGCGAGCGCAAGGGCTACGCCGTCGAGCTCATGGATGTGCAACCCGGGGATACGGCCGGCATTTCCAAGGCCACGATCCTGATCAAGGGCGAGAACGCCTACGGCTACGCCAAGGCCGAGCGCGGCGTCCACCGGCTCGTGCGCATCAGCCCCTTCGACTCGAACAAGCGCCGCCACACCTCGTTCTGCGCCGTGGATGTCGTGGCCGAGATCACCGAGGAGATCGACGTGGAGGTGAAGGAGGAGGACGTCCGCGTGGACGTCTACCGCTCCTCCGGCAAGGGCGGCCAGGGCGTCAACACCACCGACTCGGCCGTGCGCCTCACGCACGCGCCCACTGGCATCGTGGTCGTCTGCCAAAACGAGCGCTCGCAGATCAAGAACAAGGCCGCCGCCATGCAGGTGCTCAAGGCCCGCATTTACGAAAAGCGCCAGGATGAGCAGCGCGCCGAGATGGACAAGTTCTACGGTGAGAAGGGTGAGATCGGCTTTGGCGCGCAGATCCGCAGCTATGTGCTCCAGCCCTACCAGATGGTGAAGGATCTCCGCACGGGCGTGAGCACCAGCGACACGCAGGCCGTGCTCGACGGCGACCTCGACCGCTTCATCACCGGCTGGCTGCGCGCCGGCTGCCCGCGCCACCGCAACAAGGACATCCAGATGGATGACTGATTCGGATGACAGAGGACAGACGTCAGAAGTCAGATGTCAGCCATCCGACCAAGGCACGGTGCATCTTCCCGATTTGCCATTGCTGATGTCTGCCCTCTGATCTCTGACTTCTGTCCTCTGATCCCGCCATGCCTGACCTGACCCACGAAACCCTGCGCGCGGCTTTTGCCGAGCAGTCGTTGTTCGAGGACAAGACCTGGCAGCTGTCGCCACAGGCCTGGCCGCTGACGTCGGCGCAGGTGACGGAGCTGGAGCAGATCGGCGCCGCGTGCCTGGAGTTTCACCAGGCCCTCGAAACCCTCTACCTGCGATCCGTCGCCGGCAAGAATCTCCTGCGCAACAAGCCGTTGCTGGCACCGTGGGTCGCCGACTATCTCGACCGGGGCAAGCCGGCCGAACTGATCGCCCATGCCCGCGACCCGAAAAGCCGCGGAACGTTTCCGACCGTGCTGCGACCCGACCTCTTGCTCACGGACGATGGCTTTGCGCTGACCGAGCTGGACTCGGTGCCCGGCGGCATCGGCCTGACCGCGTTTCTCAACCGGCTCTACGGCGGGGACACGGACAAGGCGGTGCTCGGCCACACCGGGGCGATGGTGGATAATTTCCACGCATCACTCGCCGCCCTGCGCCCCGAACTGCGGAACCCGCTCATCGCCATCCTGGTCAGCGACGAGGCGGCAACCTACCGGCCCGAGATGCAGTGGCTGGCCGGGCAGTTGCAGCGCGCCGGCCGCCGGGTGTTCTGCATGAAGCCGGAGGATGTTTTCCCGCTGGGCGGGGAACTCTTCTTCGACGTCGAGGGCACGCCCGAGAAAATCGACATCATCTACCGCTTCTTCGAGCTGTTTGACTGGGCCAATGTGAAGGTCGGACGGGAAATCCTGGAAGCGTGGCAGAGTGGGGCGGTGGCGATTGCGCCGCCCATGCGTCATTTCCAGGAAGAGAAGCTGGCGCTGGCGTTGTTCCACCACCACCTGCTGCGCGAATACTGGGCGGAGTCGCTCGGTGGCCGCACCTTGAAGCTGCTGCAGCGGCTTATTCCGCGGTCCTGGATCATGGACCCCGCCCCGCTCCCGCCCGGCGCAGTGCTGGAGGGTCCGCCGGCCGGCGGACGCATGCTCAACGACTGGCGCGACCTCGCTGCCGCGTCGCAGAAGGAGCGCGACCTGATCATCAAGATTTCCGGTTTTCATGAGACGGCGTGGGGCGCGCGCAGCGTGGTGCTCGGCAGTGATTGTTCCCGCGAGGAATGGCAGGAGGGAGTCGAGCAGGCCCTGCGGCTGGCGCCGACCAACCTGCACCTGTTGCAGGAATACCGGAAGCCGAAGCGGGTGTCGCATCCCTTGTATGAAAGGACCGAGGCCGGCTTGCCATCCGCAGCCTTGGCGAAGGATGGTCGTTTGCGCCTCTGTCCCTATTACTTCGTCGTCGGCGGTCAGGCGAGATTGTCCGGTGCGCTGGCGACGTTTTGCCCGCCCGACAAAAAAATCATCCACGGGATGACCGATGCAGCCTTGCTCCCCTGTCGGGTTTTGCCCTTAAGTTGAGGCGTGCGCACCTTGGCTCCGTTGCCCCGGCTTAATTCCTTTGCCAGAGCAGGTTTGTTCCTGTTCGGCGCACTTCTCCTCGGCGGGCCGGGTTGGGCGCAGGATACCGCTGAATTGGACAGCATGCGCCTGCGCGCCGGGCACGGCGACCTTGAGGCGCAGAATGCGCTCGGCAATGCCTTCACCAACGGCCAGTCGGGCGTGAAGGCGGATTTCGCGGAGGCGCTGAAATGGTACCGGCTGGCCGTGGACAAGGGCTATGCCCCGGCGCAGTTCAACCTGGGGCTCGCCTACGAGTTGGGCCGGGGCGTGGCCGTGGATGCACGGCAGGCCTTCAAATACTATCTCCTGGCCGCCGAGCAGGGCTATGCCCCGGCACAGTTCAACGTGGGCAACCTGTATTCCGCCGGCCAGGGCGTGGGGCAGGATTACTTTGAGGCCAACCTCTGGTTCAAGCAGGCGGCGGACAGCGGCCTGGTGGAGGCGCAGTTCAACCTCGGCTTTGCCTACGAGAGCGGCCGCGGGATGAAGAAGGACGAGGCGCTGGCCGCGCGCTGGTACAAGCAGGCCGCCGATCGCGGCTATGCGCGGGCCCAATACAACCTCGCCCTCCTGCATGAAGATGGCCGGGGTGTGACCAAGGATGCCGCTGCGGCCGCCGCCCTCTACCGGGCCGCCGCCGAGCAGGGCTTCGCGCCGGCGCAGATCAATTACGGGCTGGCCCTCGCCGAGGGAAAACCGGGTTTGGCGCGCGATCCGGTGCAGGCTTTTGTCTGGCTGAGCCGGGCGGTGCAAAACGGGGCCAAACCCGAGGCGCGCGACGCCCTGGCCCGGACCCTGACTGTCGAGCAGATGTCCGCCGCCACCCAGTTGCTCGGGGGTGAGCCGGCGGCCACGCCTTCCGCCCTGGTCGAGCCCGTCGCGGCTGCTTCCGACAATGCCCCGGCCCAATTGATCGAGCAACTCAGGGAGCAGAGCCGCCGGCTGTCCACCCGGGTGGAGGAGCTGAGCGCCGAGAAGGAGGCGATCGATCGCCAGGCTGTGATCCTGCAGGCCCAGATCAGGGACTTGCAGCAGGAATTGCAGCAGGCCCGGACCGCGGCCCCGGCCGTGCCGGCGGTGGATAACTCCCGCACCCAGGCGGAAATCGCCGCGCTCACCACGAAGCTGGCGCAGGCCAATGCCCAGCTCGCCGAGGCGAATCAACTTTTGCAGCAGGAAAAAGCCAGACCCGTGGCGGAGCCGGTACGCGACACGCCGCAGCAGGCCGCCGTGATCGCCAACCTGCAACGGGACAATGCCCGGCTGAACGATGAGGTGAAGCGTTCCACCCGCGAGCTGCTTTCGCTGAACCAGCAGTTGCGCGCGGGGCGCAGCCAGCCAGACAAACCCACCGTGACTGCAAGTGATGACGCCGGGGCCCGGCAGGCCGCCGAGCAACTCAGGCAGCAACTCGCTACGGTGCAGGGGGAGAAGGCGGAGCTGGAGAAATGGTCCGCCTCGCTGGAAAAAACCCTCAACGAGAAATCCGCCGCCGTGGTCGCGCTGGAGTCCGTCACCGCGGAATGGCGGGAGAAGACAGCGCGCACCGAGCAGCAATTGGAGATCGCCAACCAGGTCGTGGACAAGAGCACGGCCACCGTGGCCGAGCTTACGGCGGCCAATGACCAGCTGGAAAAGAAGCTGGCCGAGACGAACCGGGGCACGACGGACGCTGATGCACTGCGCAACGAGCTTTCCCGGGCCCGGCGCGATCTGGCGGAGCTGGCCACGCTGCGGATTGAGAACACTCGCCTGCAGGAGGAAGCCGCCAAGGCCGCGAAATTGCACACGAAAGGGGAGCAGGCGGGCAGGGACAGCGCCCAGCTGACGGCCTCCCTGAACCGCAGCCGTCAGGAACTGGAGCAGGCGCAGGCCCGCGTGGCCGAACTCGAAAAACAGCTGACCGACGCCCTGACCGTACGCACGCGCGGCGGGGACGCCAGTGCCAAGGCCCAGGCGGACCTCGAGGAAGCCAACCGGACGGTCGAGAAATTGAATATCACGGTGGCTGAATTGACGGCCGCGAATGAAAAACTGGAGAAGGACCTGGACAACGCTGAGAAGTCCACCGCCGCCGCGCTCGCGGCCCAATCACAGGCGATCTCGGCGGCGAGTCCCGATGCCTTCAAGATGGAGATCAGCACGCTGCAGGGACGGGTGAAGGAACTGGAGGGGCAGGTGGAGGAGGAGCGCGCCAACACCGCCCGCGAGATTGGCACGCTGGCGGCACAGATGCAGCGGCTGCGGGAAACGAACAAGTCGCTGACGGACGCCAACCGCGCGTTGCTTTCGGCCAAGGATAACGACACCGCGGCCACGCGCGACGACATCGAGCAGCTGCAGGGCCGGATCCGTGAACTGACCGCCGCGGGCGAGGAACTGCGCCGGACGGGCCAGAAGCAGGCGGCCGATTTGCGCAGCCTCACCGCCGAGCGGGACGGGTTGCTGTCCCAGCTCACCGATGCGCGCAAGGTAGCGACGATCCTGCCGGGCCTCACTGAGGAGAAGACCGCCTTGCAGGAGCGTTTGGAGGCCGTGGGCGGGCAGCTGGTGCAGTTGCAACGCGAGCAAGAGGAGATGCAGCAGGCCAATGCCACGCTCACGCGCCAACTGGCCGACAGCCAGTTGGTGGCCGAGAAGGCCCAGGCGGACCTGGTGGCGCTGCAGGGCAAGGTCGTGGAGACAGAGAAAGCCGCCGAGGCGCACACGACCTCAGTCGCCGAGCTCACCCAGGCGAATACCAGATTGGAGCAGCAGGGGGAGGACATGCGGCGGCTGGTGGAATCTTACCGGGCCGATATCGCCCGCCTGACGCAGGCGGTGCGAGCCGCCGAGCAGCAGAAGGCCGAGGCCGAGCGCAGCGGACAGCAGAATATCGATGCGGTCACCGCGCAGATGGGCCAGCTGCGGCGTGACGTGGAGGCGGGGCGCACCGCCCAGGCCCGGCTCACGGAGAATTTTACCGCCCAGGATCGCGAGCGGTCGGCGGTCATCGCGCAATTGCGGACGGAAAACAGCTCGCTGGCCGCCCGGCTCAACCAGGCCCAGAGCACGCTGGACCAGATCGCCTCGGCCGCCCGGCTGGGCACACCGGCGGCGACGATTGCCGCGGGTGGTGTGGTGCCGGTCCGGCCGACCGCACCCTCAGCCGCTTCCGCGGGTGACGTGCGCTATCACACCGTGGCCGAGGGGGATTCGCTTTCCCGCATCAGCATGCGCTATTACGGGACACCGAACCGCTGGCAGGAGATTTTCCAAGCCAACCGTGATGCCCTGCAGGGCTCCAGTGCGCTGCGCGTCGGCATGCAGCTGCGGATCCCGTGAGGTAGGGCGCGACCGCTGGGCGCGCCGCAGGGTGAATTTAAAGCACGGCGGGCCCAGCGGTCCCGCCCTACCCAATAAAAAAGCACGCCGGATGGCGTGCCTTGAAGGGAGGGACTGTCTTTCGCTCAGGCGAAGGCGGTCGTCTGCTCGGTCACGGGCAGGCCAATCGGGTTCTGCTTGGCCAGCAGGCTGAAGAAGTTGTCGCGGCGCTCACGGGCGACGCGGACGTCCTTGGTGCCGAGGGAGCGGCGGATGCGCTCCTTGGTGAAAGCGGTCGGGTAGACCGTGTAGTGCAGGAACCACGTGCCGTTGTTGTTCCAAAGGTGGTGGTTGGGGTTCGATTCGCTGATGCGAAGCGAGGCGAGGGTGATGACGTTGGACATGATGCGTGAGCGGTTGATGGTTAGATTAATCGTTCGCGCATCAGGGTTTTTTCCGAAAAACGAAAAGCCGCCTGAGGGCATCAGGCGGCTTTTTCGCTTTTTTGGAGGAGTTTTTTGTTAGAGCGTTTTACCGCCCTCACATCCGGGTGACTTGCGTCACTCGAAACCACCGTGATCACTCCTAGACCCGGTTGGCAGAACCAGCTGTTTCCAGCCAATCCTTTCCTGATGCACCGCCCAAAGTGCAAACCATAGCTCTTGAGTCCAGAACTTTTTTCAGAATTAAGCGATACCATGTCGCCAGTTAACGACCAGGCTGGGGTAAGCATCTGGATTTTCACGGTTTACATTGCTTCCGCCCCACTGAAATTTCTTTGGATGCGTGGTTCTTCCGCTCCCCTGATGAAGTCCCCCGAGCCAGACGGGCAGCCTTCTCGGCTTTGGTGGCCGGTTGTGGCGGGACTGGCGCTGCTGTATGTCGGCATCGCTGGCTTCAACGTGGCCTTCGGGGCGATGAATGTAGATGAAGGCTTCTACGCCGCAGCCGCCCGGGCGGTGTGGCAGGGCGAGATGCCCTATCGTGACTTCGGCTACACGCAGATGCCGTTGCTGCCCTGTGTGAACGGCCTGGCCATGGGGCTCACCCGGTTCGGTCTTTTCGAGCAGCGCATCATCAATGGCATCTGGGGTCTGCTGGCCCTCCTGCTCGGGGCGCGCCTGCTGTGGCGGCGCGAGGCGGCGTGGGGCGCCGTGCTGTTGTTCGCGCTGTTCACCTTGTCGCCGGCGTGGATGTATCTGGCCAATCTCGGCAAGACCTACGGTTTGGTGAGCTTGGTCGTCATGGCCGCGGTGACCGTGTGGCTTGATTGGACGGCGGGTTGGAAAAAATCCACCGTTCTTTCCCTGCTGGCCGTCATCGGGGTGGGCTGTCGTCTGCCGGCTGCGCCTTTCTTCGGCGTGCTTTGGCTGGCGGCGCTGTGGGACGGGGACGGATTCAACTGGCGCCGGTTGGCCGTTGCCACGGCGAGTCTGGCAATTGGCGCGGCCGGGTTGTTGCTGCCTTTTTATGCGCTGGCGCCTGACCAGACCCGTTTCTGGATCGTGGACTTTCACCGGGTCTCGGTGCCGCTTCGGGACTGGCATGTGCGTTGGGAGGAGATCGTCGCGCTCGCCCCGGGAGTCTGGAGCCTGATGATATTCGTCTTTGGGGCGGGTCTTATGGTCCGCCGGCGCTGGCCTTGGCGGGAATCCGCCACCGTGGCCGCCGCCTTGGCCGCGCTGGCGGTCAATCTGCTGCCGCAGGGGGCCTATGAGGAATATGGCGTCCCGTTCCTCCCACCTTTGGCCGTGGCGACCCTGCTCCTGCTGCCCCCGGGCGTGGTGGCGTGGCGCGTTTCCCGTCGGTGGCTGGCCGGCCTGGCCCTGCTGTTGGTCCCACTGGTCCTGATTCCCGTGCTTTGTGGTCATTATCGGGGACAACAAAAGCGGGCGTTTCCCTCGATCTGGCTGCCGCTCAACGTCCGGCCCTACAATTACAAGTTACCCGCCAATATCCGGCACGGCCGGGAAGTGGTGGCACGCGCGCTGTCCACCGACCAGCCCTACTACGGTCCGGCCATCATCCTGGCGATCGAGGCGGACCGGCCGATCCCGCGGCGGTTGCGCATGGGGGCTTTCACGATGACTTCCGATTTTGCCGAGGAAAAGGCCGACCGCCTGCACCTGATGACCGACACGGAATTGCTGCGGTTGGTGGTGAGTTCTCCCGTGCCGCTGCTGGGGCTGCACTCCCAGCCGGAATTCAACTACGCTTGGTCGGTGCCGTCCTTCAGGTATCGATCGGAGGCGGAGCGCCGGAAGTGGAGCCTGGTGTTTGACCGGCGTTTCAGGATCGAAAGTCAGGACGAGGATTTTGTCCTCATGAGTTCCCGCTTTTGAGATTTCCTCTCCCGCGGGGGCTTTGGCTTCCTTAAAACGTTGCTGGAAAGAGCGCGGTTTGGATTAATTTTTCAAATGGCAAAAGCGCTCCCCGGCGGCGTCACCCCCGCCGACTCCTTCAACTTCCGAGACTTGGGCATGGCGGTGGTGGTGTTCGGTGCGACCTTCGCCGCCTACCTGCCTTCGTTGCGGGGGGAGTTCATCTGGAACGACAGCGACTACGTGACGGCCCCGGCGCTGCGTTCGCTCGAGGGGTTGGGGGCCATCTGGTTCCAGCTCGGCGCGACGGAGCAGTATTATCCGCTGCTGCACAGTTTTTTCTGGGGACAATACCAGCTCTGGGGAGACCACCCGCTCGGTTACCATGTGGTGACACTGCTGCTGCATATCGGGTCGGCGATCCTGTTTGCGCTGGTCCTGCGACGGCTCGCGGTTCCCGGTGCTTGGCTGGCGGCGCTGCTCTTCGCTTTGCATCCGGTGCATGTCGAGTCGGTGGCGTGGATCACGGAGCAAAAAAACACGCTCTCGCTGGTCTGCTACCTGGGAGCGGCGCTGGTGTATCTGGACTTTGACGCGACGCGGCGGCCCCGGGTCTATCTGGCTGCGCTTGGCCTGTTCGTTATCTCGCTGCTCTGCAAGACCGTCACGGTCACCTTGCCGGCGGCGTTGTTGGTCGTCCTCTGGTGGCGTCGCGGCCGGTTGGAATGGCAGCGCGACTTCCGGCCCCTGCTACCCTGGCTGGTCATCGGGGCGGCGGCGGGCCTTTTCAGCAGCTGGGTGGAAAAGCACTACCTCGGGGCGAAGGGCGTGGATTTCGACCTGCCCCTGCTCGAGCGTGGCCTCGTTGCCGGCCGGGCCATCTGGTTTTACCTCGGGCAGCTCGTCTGGCCGTTTGAGCTCAACTTCATCTACCCGCGCTGGGTGCCGGACCGCGCGGTCTGGTGGCAGTGGCTTTTCCCGCTGGGGGTGTTCGGGCTCGCCGGTGCACTGTGGGCCTTGCGGGGTCGGGCCCGCGCCCCGCTGGCCGTGTTCCTGTTGTTTACCGGCTCGCTGTTTCCGGTGCTCGGTTTCGTCAATCTCTACGGCGGACTCTACTCATTCGTCTGGGACCACTGGCAATACCTGGCGGATCTCGGACCGCTCGCCTTGGTCGGGGCCCTGCTGACACGAAACTGGGAAAGAGGGCTGTTCCGTTCCCGGCTTACCGGCCCGCTGTTGGGTGCTGGCCTCGCCGGGCTGTGTACGGTGCTGACGTGGCAGCACTGCCAGATGTTCCGCGACGAGGTGACGCTCTACCGCCTCACGCTTGCGCGCAATCCGGGGGCCTGGATGGCGCGTTACAACCTCGGATGCATTCTGATGAAAAATCCCGAGCAGGTGCCGGAGGCGATCGCCGAATTCGAGACGACCCTGCAACTCAAGCCGGACCACCTGGGCGCGCGCAACAACCTGGCCGGCATTCTGCTCGGCCTGCCCGGGCGCCAGGCTGAGGCGCTGGCCCATTTTGAAACGGTGTTGCGGATGGATCCCGCCCCGGCCGAGCCACACTACAATGTGGCCAACGCCCTGTCGAAAACCCCGGGGCGACTGCCCGATGCGATCGTCGAGTATGAGACGGCGCTGCGGATCAAACCGGATTATGCCGCCGCGCATTACAACCTGGCCAACGCCCTGTCGAAAACCCCGGGGCAGATGCCCCGCGTGCTGGCCCACTACCGGGCTGCCTTGCAGATCAGCCCGGATCTGGCGGAAGCCCACTACAACCTTGGCCTCGCCCTGTTGGAAGACCGGGCGCAATTGCCCGAGGCGATCGCGCATCTTGAAGCGGCGCTGCGCCTCCGGCCGGATTTTACCGTGGCGCGGGAGATCGTCGATCGCTGGCGGGCGACCCGGCGCTGACGCGGGACAGGACGGGCCCGGCGCTACTGGTGTGACTGCTTGTAGTGCTCCTTCAGCAGGTCGCGGCCGAAGTCGCCGTCGAATACGCGCCAGACGGTATGGATGTGGTTGGCGTTGTTCTGCGTGTTGTCGTATTCGATCACAAAATCCGGGCTTTGGATGCGGTAGTAGTGGCCCTCACCGGGCTTCAGGCCGCCGGCCCAGGCAAACAGGAGCCGATTCCAGCCGGTATCGGCGATTTTCTTCAACTCGACATCCGCCACCTCGGACCGCAGGCGGTTGGCGTAGACGGCCACCAAGGCCTTGAGCTGGGCCTGCTGGGCGGCGTTCATGGCGGCATAGCCGAGCCCGGCCGCCGGGTCCTGCGGCTTCGCCACCTTGTCGTTGCGGGTGAGGATGTCGCCGGGCGCAGTGGCGGAGACGACGGCCTTGGCGCGTTGCTCGTCGCTGCACGAGAGCACCAGCGCGCGGCCGAGATCCTCCTCGGCGGCGAGGGCGCGGCGGGCGAGCTGCGGGCCGGGGGTGCGGACCTCGGCGGGGTTGGCGCCGACGAAGTTGGGCGTGGCGACGATCTGCTTGCCGTCGACGATGGTGAAATTGAGCGACAGGTGGTGCCCCTCCACGCGCCAGCCCCAGGTGCCGGTCGCGCTGGGTTCGCCGAAAATGGAAAAATAATACAGCGTGTCATCGCGATGGCCGGCCTGCTCGATTTCAAAGAGCACCCGCTCGAGCGCCATCACCATGTCGGTCTGCTTGATGCCGTGGGCGCTGAGGCCGGACTCGAGCAGGGTGCGGGCCAGCTTGCGCTGGGGATCGGTCATGGTTTTGAAAGGGATGCCGAGCCGGGCTCGGGGAATATAGTGCCAATTCTCACGCTCCTTGTCAGTCAGCGCGAAGACGGCGTCCTGATGCTGGCCGGGCGTCAGGGAGCCGGCCCAGGCTTGGGCGGCGGCGGCCATTTCCTTGACGGCCTCCGCGGTGGAATGGCTGAACCCGAGGACCGGGCACAGGGCAAGGACGGTGAGCAGGGCCAGGCGGGGGTAGCGGGGCATGCCCGACTAGCTAACCAATAAGCCGCGGGAAGCAAGAATGGCCCAGTGCCTCAATAGCGGCCCATCACCCCGTACATGGACCAGAGGAGGCCGAACGTGAACAGGCCGGAGCCGGCGATGCCGAAGACAATGCTGGCGGTGTTCTGCATGGCGATGGCTCCGCCGAGGATAACCGTGTTGCCGGTGATGACCACCACCCAGAAATCCCGGTCGCGCTTGTCCAGCCGCCAGCGGCTCGGGCGCACGAAATCATGGCCGGACTCGATCTCGGCCTGGCGGATCTCGCCGAGGATGTCGTAGACGTCGATCTTGGGCAGGTCGGCAGCACTGGCATTCACATTTTCGAAGGTAGCCTCGGTCGTGCGGTAGCGCTTCCGGTTGATCTGCGCCGGGTCGTTCTCCTGGCCGGGCGGGGTCCAGACGTCCGGGGTGCTGCTTTGCCCGGCCTGGAGACCCGGGAAAAGGATCAGTCCCAGCCGGCTGTTCCTGATGGGAATGAAGGCGTCGATCCCCTCGCGGCCGATCAGGGTGTCGGGGTTGATTTTCTGCAGGTAGACCAGGGACGCGAGTCCCTCGACGGTGTAGGGACCGCCCACGCGGTCATCAATCTTGGTCAAATAACGAACGGAATTATCCTCGGTCAGCTTCATGCGGCGAAATAGGAATGAGTATTGGGCCCGTGCAGCAAAAAGCGCGAAGCGGGGCGCCGGGGCAACCTTGGAAATCGGCCGCGAGGAATGAATGTCCGCACGGCAAAGTGGTGGCAGCAGGAAACGTGAATTTGCTGACCGGTTCTTCCGGGGAGCGATTGCCCCCAGACGCCACGCGCCTACTGGGGGAGGTAGTGCCAGCGACTTTCCTGGGGCAGGCGGATGACACTCGTACGCGCCGTCAAAAGGGAGCTGGCTGGTTTGACCTCAAGGCCCGGCTTCTGTCCGGCGAGGTCTGGCATCCGGATGGTAACGGGTAGGGACACGCAGCTGATTTTGACGCAGCCGTCCCCGATTTGGACACCGGGGACATTATATGAATCAAGGCCGGCGTTGTATGAACCGCCGCCGCCACCACTGGTGCCGGTCCTGCCACCCCCGCCGTGGCCACCGCTGTAGCCGCCACCCCCGCCTGCGCCGGATCTGAAAAAACAACCGCCGCCGCCACCACCATACCCGCCATGGCCGCCGCTGTAGCCGCCAAAAGCGGCGCCGACGCCGCCAGCCCAGTGCGCTCCGCCCTGGCAATAGGTCGGCCCGGCGCCATGAACTCCGGGGGAAAGCCAACCGGTCCCGCCGCCACCGCCATAGTAAAACACGCCCATATCACTTGATCCGCCATGGCCATTCCGTCCGCCCGGCCCATTTTCGCTCGCGGCGTCCGGTGTCACCACGGCATCGCCACCGGGTTCGGCCCCGCTGCCGCCGCCGCCCCCGGCCACCAGCAACGGCCAGTCAGGCCAGCCGCCGGCCACGGTGTTTTTCCAGATGAAGGTGCCGCCACCCCCACCGCCGCCCCGGCTCGTGGCCTTGATCCCCGTGGATGACTCGGGCGGAGCGAACAGGGTCTCAATATCTTCCGGCAGCGGAAGGTTTAGGCCGGGCAGGCCTTGCTGGCCGATGACCAGGTTGATGATGTCTCCCGCCCGGAGCTGGAAAACGCCCCGCAGGCGGGCGCCTTTGCCCCCGCTGGCCGCGGGGTTGCCGCCACCTTGGGCTCCGGCGGCCTCAATGAGGTAGCGGCCGGATTCGGGCACGATATAAATCTGGAGCGAGCCGGTGGCGGCGAAAGTGACGGGTGGGATGAGCCTGAGCATGATGGGGGCCGGCCTGGATCGGCCGGATACCCCCAATGCGAAATCGCCGGGCGCAAAAGGGCCATCGATCACACGTTTTTCTCATCCGGGACGCCCGGCACCCGGTTCGCCCGCGGTCAGGGCACCAGATCGTTGCGGATAATCGGGTCGATGACGCCGATCTCACCGGTGGTGGTGGCCTGCACCAGCAGGACGTAACTGTAGTTTTTGTTGCGGTCCTCCGGGAGGTTCGCGTCATACACACAGAGGGAACTGGACGGGGTTTTGACGTTGGCGTTGCGATTGATGGTGACGAGGGGAAACTCATCGGTGCCGACATCGACATCCGGGGTGTTGGCGTCAAAAGCCGCGCCGATGAAGATGTGGTCCGGGCTGGCGATCTGGTACAGCAGGTTGACCGGCGTGTTGGTTTTGACGATGACATCGCCATTGACGACCGAGATGCCCGGCACGGGACTGGCCAGCTTGACGGTGGCCGTGATGGGGAAGACCCCGCCAATCGGACGGAACTGATCGATGGTGACGTTGAGGATGGCGGTTGGTATTTTTTGGGTGCGTGCTTTCATGGATGGTGACTGGAGGTTGACGGTTAATCGGCCAGGCCCAGCGTGGCCGCGGTAAGCGGATCGGCCGGGCGATAGCCAAAGGATTTCAGACGGGCGATGAGCGGCCGGGCGCCGGTGTCGTCCCCGGCCAAGCGCAGGGCCACGGCGGCCGGCTCCAACAGGCGCCAGTCGCGCGACGCGGCGAAATCGGGTCCGAGCGCCGCCAACGCTTGCCGCCAAAACGAGTCCGGCACCGGCTGCCCGCGGGCGGTGGCGATGCGTCCGGAGACGATTAGGGCTTGGCTCCCGAGATGCCGGGTCAACACATCGGCCTGGGGGGAGCGGAGCAGGGGTTCGGCGAGAAACAGGGCCTTGGCGCCGGCCTCGGCCGATTCGACCAGGTATCCTTCGGCCAGGAGCAGCCGCGCTTCCAGGGTCCAGGCCGCGACCGCCAGCCGCGCGAAACTGACCGAAGTAGGCTCTGCAGTGAGCAGAGTTTCCAAGGTCCGCCGGGTTTCGCGCGCAGACGTCAAGCCTTCGCCTGATGCGGCCAGGCCGGGGGCAGCTCGCCGCAGTTGCAGGTACAGCTTCGCGGAGAGCCAGCGCTTGTTGCTCGGATCGCGCGCCACGAGCTCTTGGATGAGCTGGGCCGCCTCGTGGAAACGGCCGGTGGCAGCGGCCGTTTCGCCGGTCATGGCCTGCAGGGAGCCGGCAAAGCCCAGGCATTGGGCCCGTTCAAAACGCCAGGCTGGGGATTCCGGCTCGAGGCGGGCGAGCTCCTCATACTGCCGCCCGGTGGTATCAAAGAGCGAAATTGCGTCGGCGAAGCGGCCGTCGCGTTCGGCGATGGTGCCCAGCCATGAGGTGGCGTCGGCCCGGTTGTGCCGCAATTCCACGTTGGCGGGTTGGGCGGAGATCATCGCCTCGAGGGCCGTCTGCACGGCGAGAAAGCCGGCCTGCGCCGCGGCGAGTTCGCCTGCCTCGACCTCCAGCGTGGCGAGGTTGTGGTGGCCGCTGATCACCTCCAGTTGCGCGCGCTCGGTCGGTCCTTCCAGCGCGGCGAAGGCGAGCGCGGTGTCACGATAGCGGACCAGCCACTGGCGTTGGGCCTCCCGGTCTCCGCGATGCCGGGCGACGTAACCGATCCAAAACTCGGCTTGTCCGCGTTCAAAGAGCATCTCGGCATTCCGCGGGTGGCGGGTGGCGAGGGCGGCGGCGCGGGCATAGGCGGCGGTGAGGGCCTGGTCAGCCTCGGGGTAGCGGGCCTGCTCCATCCGCACCTCGCCGATCTGCGTCAGGGCCTTGGCCTGCCGGGTCAGCGCGACATCGGTCAGGTCGCGCGGATCGAGGGCGGTGAAATAGGCCATGGCCTTCTCGCCGACGGCGTCGAGCAGGTTGAGCTTGCCGATCTTGGCCAGCTCGGCGCGGAAGTCCCCGAGCATGAAGGTGAGCAGGGCCTCCGCCTGTTCCTGCCGGCGCTGGGCGTCGGCGCGAGCGATGGCCTCGGCTTTCTCCGCGGCCTGCGCGGTGTCGCGTTCGGTGGCGGCCAGGTGTTCGGCCCGGGTGGCGCGGATGGCCTGGCGGGTGCTGACCACGGTGCCGGCCACCATGGCCAGGATGACGGCCGTCGCGCTGGCACAAGCAAGGCGGTTGCGAGCGATGAATTTCCCCAGCCGGTAGAAGGCGTGCGGCGGGCGGGCCTCCACGGGTTCCTGCCGCAGGTGCCGGCGCACATCCTCGGCCAGGGCGGCGGCGGTGCCGTAGCGCCGGTCGCGGTCCTTCTCGAGGCAGCGCATCACGATCCAGTCGAGGTCGCCGCGCAGTGCGGCGGAGAGGCGCAGGGGGGCGGCGCCGCGCAGGCGTGCGACGGTGGCACGGTCCGCCTCGGTGAGGGTGGAGATCACCGTCGAGGGCCGCGGCGGCTCCACCTCGCGGATGATGCGCCGGATCTCGTGGAGGCCGGCGCGCACGAGTTCCTTGGGGTCGTAGGGTGGCCGGCCGGTGAGCAACTCATAGAGCAGCACGCCGAGCGAATAGACGTCACTGCGCGTGTCCAGGTCGAGTTCGCGCTGCTCGGCCTGCTCCGGGCTCATGTAGGCAGGGGTGCCGAGGAATTGGCCGAGCTCGGTGAACAGGGTCGCCTCGCCGAGGCGGCCCGCGGTGGCCTTGGCGATGCCGAAGTCGATCACCTTGGGCGCCGGTTCCCCGTCGCGCAGGGCGACGAGGATGTTGGACGGCTTGAGGTCGCGGTGGATGATGCCCTTCTGGTGCGCATGTTGCAGGGCGAGGCACACCCGGGAGAACAGCTCCAGGCGGGCGGCCATGGCTAGGCTGTGTTCGTCGCAGAAACGGGTGATCGGCACGCCCTCGACGTATTCCATCACGAAGTAGGGCCGGCCGGTGTCCGTCGCCCCTGCGTCGTAAACCCGCGCGATGTCGGGATGCGTCATCAGCGCGAGCGCCTGGCGCTCGGCCTCGAAGCGGGCGATGATGCTCCGCGTGTCCATGCCGAGCTTGATGACTTTGAGCGCCACCTGGCGGCGCAGCGGCGAGGTTTGCTCCGCCAGCCACACGACCCCGCAGCCGCCTTCGCCGAGCCGGCGAACCAGGGTATAGGGACCGATGCGCATGCCGGCCGTTTCCTCAGCCGCCGGTGCGGGCGGGGGGGACAGCGGTTGTTCGAGGAAACTCTTCGCGGCTTCATGTCCGAGCAGCAGAGCCTCAATCCGGGTGCGCCGGATGTGGTCGCCCGCACAGGCCCGGTCCAGGAAGGCGTCGCGTTCGGAAGGCGGCAGTTCCAGGGCCTCGGCAAAGATGTCGTCGTCGCGTTTCAAATCAGGTGATCACAGCATAAAGCGAGATTTCCGGCGGCGGCGGGCCATGGTTTCACCTGATTTCAGGCGCGCAGGCGGTTGACCTCGTTGTAGAGCCAGGTGCGGGCGTAGACCCAGTCGCGCTTGGCGGTGCGGACCGAGATACCGAGCACCTCGGCCGATTCCTCAAGGGTCAGCCCGATGAAGTATTTTTGCTTCACCAGCTCGGCCTTGCGCGGGTCGTGGGTGGCGAGGGCCTCGAGGGCGTCGTTCACGAGGAGCAGCTCGGCGTCGTCCGCCGTGCCGGCGGGCAGGTCGAAGCCGGTGTCGCTGGCGCTCAGTTTTTCCAGCTGGCCGCCGTGTTTGGCCGCGAGCTTGCGGCGGGCATGGTCGATGAGGATGCGGCGCATCGCCTCGGCCGCGGCGGCGAAGAAGTGGGCGCGGTTGGCCCAGGCGGGCTGACGATCGCCGCCCAGCCGCAGCCAGGCCTCGTGGACAAGGGCGGTGGCCTGCAGGGTCTGGCCCGGCGACTCGCGCGCCATCCGGGCGGCCGCGAGGCGCCGCAGTTCGTCATACACCAGCGGCAGCAGTTCTCCCGCGGCGTGCGGGTCCCCTTCGTTGATCCGGGCGGACAAGGGCGTGATGTCGTCAGGCTTCACCGCAGACAGCGTGCCCAAGCCGTCGCCGACCGGAAGGCGAAAGTCTGGCATAGCTGCGGAGTAATTGCGTAGAGGGCTACGCTGGCTTGGCCCGCCTACCGAGAGAAAGCGCGTCTACATCTCGGGCTCACCACCTGATTTCAGCGGCAGGAATGCGTGCTCACGACTCAGGTCATCTTGCCGTTCGCGTACACGACCTTGCCGGAGACGATCGTGGTCTTCACGCGGCCGGTCAGCTTCTGCTTGTTCCAGGGAGAGTTGATGGACTTGCTGAACGCGCCGTAGGTGTCGTAGAGCCAAGTCTCGTCGGGGTCGAAGATGCACACGTCGGCCGCCGCGCCGGGGGCGAGCGTGCCGGCAGGGAGCTTGAGGAGGTCGGCGCCGCGGCGGGTCATGAGGTCGATGACGTGGCTGAGCTTGAACTTGCTCTTCCGCACGAGGACGTCCAGGCACACCGGCAGGGCGGTCTCGAGGCCGATGATGCCGTTGGGGGCGTAATCGAACTCGCGGTCCTTCTCCTCGGGGGCGTGCGGGGCGTGGTCGGTTCCGATGCAGTCGAGCGTGCCGTCACGCAGGCCGGCGATGATCGCCTTGCGGTCCTTCTCGGTGCGGAGCGGCGGGTTCATCTTCAAATTCGTGTCGTAGGTGCCGAGTGCCTCCTCGGTAAGGGCGATGTGGTGCGGCGTGGCCTCGGCCGTGACGTTGATGCCGTCCTTCTTCGCGCGGCGCACGAGCTCGACCGAGAGGGCCGAGCTGATGTGCTGCATGTGGATGTGCGCGCCGGTGTAGTGGGAGAGGATGATGTTGCGGGCGACGATGATGTCCTCTGCGGCGTGCGGCCAGCCCTGCAGGCCGAGACGAGTGGAGACGACGCCCTCGTTCATGACGGCCTTCTTGGTCATGGATTCGTCCTGGCAGTGGTCGAGCACGGGCAGGTCGAACATCTTGGCGTATTCGACGGCGCGGCGCATGAGCTCGTTGCTCTCGACGCAGAGGCCATCGTCGGTCAGGGCGACGACGCCGGCCTTCTTGAGCGAGCCGTGCGGGGCGAGGGACTGGCCCTTCATGCCGACGGTGATGCAGCCCGTGGCGTAGACGTGGACGGGTGCGGCGGCGGCAGCCGCGTTGATGAGCTGGATGGTGCCGGCGTTGTCGGCGGGCGGCACAGTGTTCGGCATGCACACCACGGAGGTGAACCCGCCGGCGGCGGCCGCCTGCGAGCCGGTGAGGATGGTTTCCTTGTGCGTCTGGCCGGGCTCGCGGAAGTGCACATGGATGTCGACAAGGCCGGGGCAGACGACGAGGCCCCGGGCGTCGATGACGTGGGCGGATTTCTTCTGCGCGGCGGTGAGCGACTTGACGAACTTGCCGGCGGCGATGAAGACGTCGCCGACCTTGTCCCGCTTGGCAGCGGGGTCGATGACGCGGCCGTTTTTGATGATCAGGAAACTCATGAGAGGATGGCCACAAAAGGCACAAAAGGCGCAAAAATGAGGTCAGTCATTCTCGCGGAGGATATACTTCTGAAACTGGATGCGGGGAGAACCAAAGTTGATGAGCATACCATGTTCGATGCGCGATGCGCGGAGGTAGCCGAGGATCTGAGCGGTGTGTTCTTCCGCAAGAGCACGAACCGCCTTGAGCTCAACGATGAACTCGTGATTGATGACAAGATCGGCGACAAACTCTCCCAACGGACTGCCGTCCTCGTCGTGAACTGCGATTGGCGCCTGTTGTTCGACTGTGAGGCCTTTGTTGCGGAGGCGGTTTCGCAAGGAGTTCTCATAGACTTTCTCATTATGACCGTGACGAAGGAAGGTGTGGGCTTCGAAGGCCGTCTGACGAATGGTGTCGGCTAGCAGCCGGGCCGTGGGCTCGTTCATTTTTGCGCCTTTTGTGCATTTTGTGGCCCATTGCTGGAAAGTTACTCGACCGGGGCGAGGACGTGTTCCGGCTGGCCGCCGGCGCAGAGGTAGAGGACGGCCATGCGGACGGCGATGCCGTTGGTCACCTGTTGGAGGATGACGCTGCGGGGGGAGTCGGCGATGTCGCTGTCGATTTCGACGCCGCGGTTGATGGGGCCCGGGTGCATGATGATGGCGTCGGGCTTCACCCAGCTGGCTCGGGTGTAGTTCAAGCCGAACATGCTGGTGTATTCGCCGATCGAGGGGAAGTGGCTGACGCCCTGGCGCTCGTGCTGGATGCGGAGGAGCATGACGACATCGGCGTCCGCGAGGGCGGTGCGGAGATTGTGCGAGACCTTGACATCCATCGCCTCGAACCAGTGCGGCACGAGGGTGGAGGGGCCGACGATGGTGACGTCGGCGCCGAGCTTGGTGAGCGCGTGGATGTTGGAGCGGGCGACGCGGCTGAAGAGGATGTCGCCGAGGATGACGACCTTGCGGCCTTTCAGGTCGCCGAGCTTTTCGCGCATGGTGAAGACATCGAGCAGGGCCTGCGTCGGATGCTCGTGGGCGCCGTCGCCCGCGTTGACCACGGGGATGCCGAGGACGTTGCTGAGGTAGAGCGGGGAGCCGCTGGCGGAGTGGCGGAGCACGATCATGTCGGCGTTGAGCGCCTGGATGTTCTGCGCGGTGTCGCGAAGGGTCTCGCCCTTGGTCGTGCTGGAGGCGGCGGAGTCGAAGGAGATGACGTCGGCGCTGAGGAGCTTGGCGGCCATCTCAAAGGAGATGCGCGTGCGCGTGCTGGGTTCGAGGAAGAGGTTGACGATGGTCTTGCCGCGGAGGGCGGGGACCTTCTTGACCTTGCGGTCGAGGATGCGGCGGAACGCGCCGGCGGTGGTGAGCACCTGTTCGATCTCGGCGCGTTTGAGTTCCTCGATGGTCAGGAGATGTTTGCGATGCCAGGGCACGGGGAATTTATGATTTACGATTTAGGATTTTCGATTTCTGGCCAGCAGATTGAAGCTGGAGGGAATCCTTCGCCGGGGTCGCGGCGTCGAGGCGGACCTTGACCTTCTCGGTGTCGCCGGCGACGAGGGTGAGACCGCAATAAGTGGCGGCGACGGGCAGGAGGCGGCCGCCGCGGTCCACGAGGACGGCGAGTTCGACGGTGGCCGGCCGGCCGTGGTCGAAGAGCTCGTCGAGGGCGGCTTTCACCGTGCGACCGGAGTGGAGGACGTCGTCCACGAGGATGACGGTCGAGCCGTTGACGTCGTGGGGGATGATGGTCGGGGCGTGCTCCTTGGGGATGGGGTTGCGGCCGATGTCGTCGCGGTGGAAGGAAATGTCGATGGTGCCGGTCCCGGGCTTGAGGCCGGCTTGCTTCAGGCGGTCGGCCAGGCGGGCGGTGAGGACGATGCCGCCGTTGGCGATGCCGAGGAGGAGGAGATGGGCGGTGCCGGCGTGCCGGCGGGCAATGGCGGAAGCAACGCGGTCGATCGCTTGTTTGATCGTTGAGGCGTCGTGCTTCGGGGGTGTGGCCACGAGCCCAAGGTTGTGGGAGGTGCCGTCGCACTCGTCCAGCGCAAAGGGGGGCCGGGGTGATTTACACCGGCGCGATGCAGTCGGGAGCTTCGTAACGGGAGCTGTTTACGCGGGGATCCACGCGGTGGCCGGTCATCAGGTCGGCGGAGAGCGGCCGGCACAGCTGGGTCAGGCGGGCCGGGGCAAGTGGTACGTCACCGAGCCAGGCCGGGCCGCTGTTGGGGCCAAGCATGACCGGCATGCGGTCGTGGATGGTGGCGAGGAGCGGATTGGGCGCGGTCGTGACGATGCAGAAGGCGGCCGGCGCTTGGGCGGTCTCCGGTTCCCATAGTCCCGCGAAATAAAACGGCCGCCGGTCCTTCAAGGTGAAGTAGTGCGGCAGGCGCGTAGCGCCCTGTTTCTCCCATTCGTAGAAACCATCCGCGGGTATGAGGCAGCGGCGGCGCTCGGTGGCGGCGCGAAAGGCGGGCTTGGCGAGCAGGGTCTCGGCGCGGGCGTTGCCGACCAGCACCGGGCGTTCAGTGGCGGTGCGGGCCGGAAGGGTGAGACCGAAGTGCATGGTCTCCAGGCTGGCCTTGGTCTTGCGCCGCGTGACGACCGGCATGAGCCGGGTGAGGGCGACGTTGTAGCGCGGGGTCCAGTCGGCGCCGGCGGCCTCGGCGAGTTGCGCGTAGAATTCGGCGATGGCCAGGGCCGTGAGCGAGTAACGCAGGCACATGGCTCACGCGACCGGATAGAGCCAGCGGGCCAGGCAGGTCTGGAGCACGTCGGAGCGGACGGGCTTGGCCAGGAAATCGTCCATGCCGGCGGCGAGGCAGGCGGCTCGGTCCTCGGCGCGGGCGTTGGCGGTGAGGGCGATGATGGGCAGGTCGCGATTCCCGAGCAGGAGCCGGGCGCGCCGGGTCGTCTCGAGGCCGTCGATACCGGGCAATTGGCAGTCCATGAAGACGAGGTCCCATTTGCCGGCCTCGATGGCGTTGAGCGCCGCCTGGCCCTCGGGGACGACGTGGCATTGCAGGCCGAGGCGCTGCAGCATAAGGGTGATGACGCGTTGGTTGATGGTGTCGTCTTCGACGACGAGGATGCGGGCGTCGAAATGCCGGGGCAGGGTCGTGTTGATGGCGAAGGGCAGGGCGGTGCTGTTTTCCTTGGCCAGGGTAAGGGGCAGGACGAATTCGAAGAGCGAGCCCTGGCCGAGGGCACTTTGGGCCGTGATTTGTCCGCCCATGCCCTGCACCAGTTTCTGGGAGATGGCGAGGCCGAGGCCCGTGCCGCCGTATTTGCGGCTCATCGAGCTGTCGGCCTGCACAAAGGGCTGAAACAGGCCCTCCCGGGTCGACTCGCTCATCCCGATGCCGTTGTCGCGCACACGCACGGCCAGCCGGATCTGCCCGGGGGCGGGTTCGCCCGTCAGTTCCAGCCCGACCTCGCCGTGTTCGGAGAACTTCACGGCGTTGCCGACGAGATTGAGGAGCACCTGCCGAAAGCGCATGGGATCCCCCATCACCCGGGTGCGGGCCGCGTCGTTGGCGAGGAAGGCCAGCTCGAGCGACTTGGCGGCGGCGCGGGGCCGCATGAGCGCGAGAATGTCCTCGGCGACGGTCGCCGGGCGGAAGGGGATGGATTCGAAGTCGAGCCGGCCGCTCTCGATCTTGGAGAAATCCAGGATGTCGTTGAGGATGCGGAGGAGCGAATCGGCGGAGCTGGAGGCGGTCTCGACCTGTTCGCGCTGGGCGGGTGTGAGCGTGTGGGTGTTGAGCAGGTCGAGCATGCCGAGGATGCCGTTCATCGGGGTGCGGATCTCATGGCTCATGGTCGCGAGGAATTCGCTCTTGGCCTGGTTGGCCGACTCGGCGCGGTCCTTGGCCGCGCGCAGCTCGGCCTCGACCTGACGGCGGTGGGCGACCTCGGCGACGAGGCCGCGGTTGAGCACATCGGTCTGGCGCTGCTTTTCCTTGAGTTCCTCGGTGAGGGCGGCGGATTCAAAGCCGTGGCGGAGCGAACTGCCCAGGCTGCGGTGGTAGCTGCGCGCCATCGCCATCAGGAAGGCGGTGTAGAAAATCGCGAGCACGCCCATAATGGTCTGGGCGATCACCCCGGCCTGGAGGGCGCGGACGATCAGCGGGGCCAGACTGAGAAGCTGGAAGCTCCAGCACGCGGGCAGGATGGGCCCGAGGGAGCGGGTGGCACCGGCGGTGATGCCCGCGATCACCAGAATAAGGAGCGACAGCTCGAGGTCGCCCATGATGGGATAGAAAACCCACGAGGCATAACCCCAGCCGAGGCCGGTCAGCACGGCCCCCAGGATGAACTGTTGTTGCCAGATCAGATGATGGCCGGGGCCGCGTTCGGCCCGGCGATACAGATAAATCGTGGCGCTCCGCCACGCGACCAGCAGCGCCATGAAGGCCATCCACAGCCACGCGGCGGGGTAGACATGCGATTCCGCCACCACCCAAGCCAGACCCGTGGTGGCGAGAAAGGTCGTCGCCATGCCCGCGGGCAAATCGCTGTACCCCTGCCGCACCAATTCCGCCTGCGTGCGCAAGGCACTGTCCGGGGCAGGAGGCGGCGATTCCATGGGCCTCACCGTAAGAAATCAGGCGGGGGTTGGGAAAGCTTTATCCAGCCTCGATTTAGGTGAGCCGGGTGGGCGATGGTCAGGAAACGACCAGTTTCACATACCGATTGGCCTGCCATCCGTAGCCATGTCGTTCGCCAGATGTAAGGTCCTCCTTCGCCAAGGCTTCGGAGGACATCCTCGCCTTCGTTTCACTACGGCGGAGGATGGTGGACCTTACTGGACTCGAACCAGTGACCTTTTCGATGTCAACGAAACGCTCTAACCAACTGAGCTAAAGGTCCAACAGAGGGTCAGGAGTGAAAGATTCGCCATGGGTGGTGCAAGGAAAATTGAGGGACAGAGAAGAGGAATCGGAATAAATCATACCTGCCCAAGGCCCGGGCCGCTGTGGTGCTTGAATTTGTGTTAATTCGTGTCCATTCGTGATTAGAAAATGCTGCAGTCGCTCCGCATCCGCAATCTCGCGCTCCTTGACGGGGTGGAACTGGACTTCGAGGGCGGCTTCACCGCGGTGACCGGCGAGACTGGCGCGGGCAAAAGCATCCTGCTCGGCGCCCTCTCGCTGCTGGCGGGGGCCCGCGCCGACAAGACCATCATCCGCCAGGGCGCCGACGCCTGTGAGGTTGAAGCCGCGCTGTTCTTTGCCGACACGCGCCGGCTCGACATGGTGCTGGCCATCCTGAGCCTGCCGCCCTGCGACGACGGCGTGCTGATCATCAAACGCAGCCTGCCCCGCGAGAAGGCGCCGAAACTCTCGGTCAACGGCGGCCTCGCGACGCTCTCGGCCCTGCAGGAACTCGGGGCGCAATGGATCGACTTCCACGGCCCGGGCGAACCGCGCCGCCTGCTCAAGGAGAACGGCCAGCGCGAGCTGCTCGACCTCTTTGCCCGCAACAGCGGCGTGCTGGAGAAATACCAGGCGCTCTACGGCTCGTGGCGCGAATTGATCGCCGAGCGCGACCAGCTGGCCGGCGCCGACAAGCTTTCGGCCGACCAGATCGAGTTTCTCAAGCTCCAGCTCGCCAAGATCGATGCCCTCGACCTGACCGAGGAGGCCATCGCCGCGCTCGAGCGCGACTTCCAGCGCCAGCAGAGCGCGCAGGAGATCATGCAGCTCGCCGCGCGCCTCAGCCACGGGCTCAGCGGCGAGGAGGGCCTGCTCGGCCGGCTCGCCGCGCTGCTGCGCGAGGCCCGCCAGCTCGAGGCCTTCGATGCCACGAGCAAGCCGCTGGCCGACCGGCTGCACTCCGCCTCGATCGAGCTGGGCGATCTGGACGGGGAATTCTCCTCGCTGGCGACCTCGCTCAATTTCGATCCGGAACAGGCGGAGGAATTGCAGGCCCGGATGAATTCCTGGCTCGAGCTGAAGCGGAAGCACGGCACCAAGGTCGAGGTGGTGCTCGCCGCACGCGACGAGATGCGCCGCAAGCTCGAACTGCAGGGCGACGTCGAGGGCTCGCTGGCGAAGCTGGAAAAGCAGATGGCCGAGGCGGAGAAAGCCGTGCACAAGGCGGCCGCCGAGCTCCGCGCCACGCGCGACAAGGCCGCGCAGCAGCTCTCCAAGGTTGCCGGCAAGGTGATCGTGCAGCTTGGATTCAAAAAGGCGGATTTCCGCGTGGGTCTCACCCCGGCCGGCGAACCCGGGCCGCATGGCGACAGCGGAGTGGAGTTCCTGTTTTCGCCCAATGTCGGCGAGGCACCGCTGCCGCTGCACCGCATCGCCTCGAGCGGCGAGCTCGCCCGCGTGATGCTCGCGCTCAAGGCCGTACTGGCCGAGATCGACGACGTGCCCCTGCTGGTATTCGACGAAGTGGACGCCAACGTCGGCGGCGAGATCGGGCGCATCGTCGGTGAGAAGATGGCCGACATCGCCGAGCGGCACCAAGTGCTGTGCGTGACCCACCTCCCGCAGGTGGCGGCGCAGGCGGCGAACCATCTGGTGGTGACCAAGGACCAGAGCGGCAGCCGGGCCTCGGTCAGCATCGAGGCGATCCACGACAACCGGAAGACGCGCGTCGGGGAACTGGCGCGGATGCTGGGCGACCGCAGCGCCAAGAGCGCCAAGGCCCACGCCGAGGAATTGCTCAAAGTGCGCGCCTAGGCCCCGGCGACAATTTACCCCATGCCCGACCACGCGCACCTCTTCGCCCGCCGCATCGACCAGATGCGTCCGTCGACGATCCGGGAGATCCTCAAGGTCACCGCGCAACCCGAGATCATCTCCTTTGCCGGCGGCCTGCCGGCGCCGGAGCTTTTCCCGGTGGCCGAGGTCAGGGCGGCGGCGGACTCGGCGCTGACGAAGCACGGCAGCCAGGCGCTGCAGTATGGACCAAGCGAAGGCGTGCCCGTGCTGCGCGAATGGGTGGCGGCCGAGATGGGCCGGCGCGGCGTGAAGGCGGCGGCAGCCGATGTGCTCATGACGAACGGTTCGCAGCAGGTGCTCGACCTCGTGGGCAAACTCTTCCTGAACCCGGGCGACGTCGTGCTGACCGAAAACCCGACGTACCTCGCGGCCATCCAGGCCTTCCAGACGTTCGAGGTGAAGTTCGTGCCGGTGCCGACCGACGAGAACGGCCTGATCCCGGAAGAATTGCCAGGGCTTATCCGCCAGTTCAGGCCGAAATTCCTCTACACGATCCCGAATTTCCAGAACCCGACCGGCATCACGCTGTCGGCGGCACGCCGCCAGACGCTGGCGAGGATCGCGGCCGAGCACCGACTGGTCGTCGTGGAGGACGATCCCTACGGCAAGCTGCGCTACCGCGGCACCGGGATTCCGCCGGTCAGGCACTGGGACGAGGCGGGGCAGGTGCTCTATGCCAGCACGTTCTCCAAGACCATCGCGCCCGGCCTGCGCCTCGGCTGGGTGGTGGCGCCGCCGGAGGTTTTCAGCCGCCTGCTCATCCTCAAGCAGGCGTCGGACCTGCACACCTCGAGTTTTGACCAGCTCGTGGCTTATTTCTACCTGACGCAAAACGACCAGGTGGCGCACCTCGCGCGGATCTGCCGCGCCTACGGCGAGCGTTACGGCGTGCTCGACGAAGCGCTGCGGGCGGCGATGCCGGCCGGTTTCACGTGGACCAAACCCGAAGGCGGCATGTTCCTGTGGGTCACCGGGCCGGAGAAGCTCGACGCCATGGAACTGCTGCAGCGCGCCATCGGGGAGAAGGTGGCCTTCGTGCCCGGGCGAGACTTTTTTCCCGCAGACGCCGGGCGGAATTACCTGCGCCTGAACTATTCGAACTCCACGCCGGAACGCATTCGCGAGGGCGTGAAGCGGCTGGCGGCGTTGTGCCGTTAGGGCGGGCCGAACGGTCCGATGCTCTGAGCGGTTGCATTGTCGGCAAAATTGCGTCTACCGTCCGGCATGAACTACCCCATTTCACGCCGCACGGCGCTCGCGCAGCTTGGCGCCGGCACCGCCCTCGCCACCACCATGAGCCTCATCAATTCCTCCGCGGCCGAAGAAAAGCCCCGCGAACGAAAGGGCCGCGTGAAGCAGTCGGTCTGCCAGTGGTGTTTTCGCGGCATGTCGTTGGACGCCCTGTGCGAGGCCGCGGCGGGCATGGGCCTGAAGTCGGTGGAGCTGCTCCAGCCGAAGGATTTTCCGACCCTGAAGAAACACGGCCTGATCTGCGCGATGGTCAGCAACCCCACCGTGAAGGTGGGCGACCGCAACGTCGGCTCCATTCCCGATGCGTGGAACCGGCTGGAATACCACGATGTGCTGGTGCCGGCCTATGAGGCGCACCTGCAGGCGACCGCCGAGGCGGGGTTTCCCAGCCTGATCTGTTTCTCGGGCAACCGCGCCGGCATGAGCGACGCGCAGGGCTTGGAGAACTGCGCGATTGGCCTGAAGCGCATTGTACCCCTGGCCGAGAAGCTGGGCGTCACCCTGTGCATGGAGCTGCTGAACAGCCGGGTGAACCACAAGGATTACATGTGCGATCGCACCGAGTGGGGCGTCGAGCTGTGCAAGCGCGTCGGCTCGGACCGTTTCAAGCTGCTCTACGACATCTACCACATGCAGATCATGGAAGGCGACGTCATCGCCACCATCCGCCGCCACCATCAATACATCGCGCACTACCACACGGCGGGTGTCCCGGGCCGGAACGAGTTGGACGAGAACCAGGAGTTGTTCTACCCGGCGATCATGCGGGCGGTCATGGACACGGGTTACCAGGGCTATCTCGGGCAGGAGTTCATTCCGCGCGGGAAGGAACCGGCCGCGGCGCTGGCGGCCTTGCGTGCTGGGGTCGAGATCTGCGACGTGTGAGCGCGATTCCCGGTTGCGCCGGGACAGCAACTGGCTTCAGTGGGCGGCGATGAAACCCCGCTACCCCCACCTAGTCATCGGCCTGGCCTTTGCCCTGGCCGCACTCAATCTCAGCGCCGCGCCCCTGCGCGTCCTCTTCTTCTCCAAGTCCTCGGGCTGGGAGCATGGGGCCGTCAAGCAGGACAACGGCAGGCTCGGCTATGGGGAGGCCGTCCTCGCCAAGCTCGGACCGAAGAACGACATCGAGTTCACGTTCAGCAAGGACGGCTCGCTGTTCTCCACCGCCTATCTCGCCCAGTTCGACGCGCTGGTCTTCTTCACCAGCGGCGACCTCACCAGCATCGGCACGGACCGGTACCCCGGCATCACCGGGGCCGGCCTCGACGCCTTCTACAACTACATCGCCAACGGCGGCGGCCTCCTCGGGCTGCACAGCACCAGTGACACTTTCCACACCAACGAGCGCGGCGGGGGCAACAACCCGATCCGGCTACCGCGCTACAAGAACTACGGCGAGGCGGCCGACCGCTTTGTGAAGACGCTCGGCGGCGAGTTCATCCGCCACGGCCCCGAGCAGGTGGCCAAGGCCACCGTCGTGGACACCAAGTTCCCCGGTTTCGAGAACATCGGTGCCGAGATCAACGTGAAGGAGGAGTGGTATACCCTCAAGGAATTCGCCCCTGACCTGCACGTGCTCCTGGTGATGAACACCGCCGGCATGCAGGGCGGCGACTATGCCCGGGCGAACTACCCGCTGGCCTGGGTCCGCGAGCAGGGCAAGGGCCGCGTGGCCTACAACGCCATGGGCCACCGCGAGGACGTGTGGAACAACGAGGCCTACCAGTCCATGATCCTCGGCCAGCTGCGCTGGGTGGCGAAGAAGGCTGAGGCGGATGTGACGCCCAACCTGGCGCAGGTCACGCCGGACGCCAACAAGCTCCAGGCGCCGCCGCCGGAAGTGAAGCAGTAAGCGGTAGGGCCAGTCTTTGACTGGCCTTGCCCACCTCCCCCAAGGCCGGTCGGAGACCGGCCCTACTCAGGAAGCTGCGGGAGCCTCGGTCCGAAAGCTCCGCCACTTGTCCAGCGGAAGCAGGGCGAGGGCAATGAGCGCCACCTGGCTGAGCACGAACGCGCTCAGCCAGTAGAAGGCGGCGTCCATGAAGCCGTAGCTGTGCAGGCCGACGCCGAGCATGTTGGTGCCGAACCAGCTCCAGCTCGTGATGACGTTGCCGAAGATGGCAAGGGCCATGAGCCCGCGCTGCCGGACGAGGCCGCCCCAGCGGGCGTGCAGGATGATGGCGTTCCAGAGCACGATCATCAGCGCGCCGTTTTCCTTCGGGTCCCAGCCCCAGAAGCGGCCCCAGCTCTGGTCGGCCCAGATGCCGCCGAGGACGGTGCCGACGAGGCTGCACAGGGTGGCGAAGCACACGATGCCGTAGACCATGCGGGCGAGGGCGTCGGCGGTGGTTTTGTCGAGGGACCGGGTCAGCGTGCCGCGCAGGATGTAGATGATCGCAAGGAATCCGGCGAGGAAGGTGGCGGCGTAGCCGGTCGTCACGATGACGACGTGGGTGGCGAGCCAGAGGTTGGTATCGAGCACGGCGCGCATCATCTCGAGGGTATCGCCACTGAGCGACAAGTGGTGGGCGATGAGCAGCGTGATGAAGCCGATGATGCCCGCGGCGACCGAGCCGATGGCGTTGCGGTAGAATTTCTCGAGGATCAGGCAGAGCCCCACCGAGCCCCAGCCGATGAAGAGTGCCGAGGAGTAGAGATTGGTGACAGGCGGGCGGCCCTCCAGCCACATGCGGGTGATGATGCCGGCGGAGGTTGCGGCGAAGGCGAGGAGCACGAGGTTGAAGGCGATGCGCCCGAGCAGCTCGGGCCACTTGAGCCAGGAGAAGATCGCGACCAGGCACGCGACGGCGTAGAGCTGCATGCTCTTGTAGAAGGGTTCGGCGGCGTTGAAGCGGGCCTCGATGTCGCTCTTGTGCAACTGCGGTGCGTAGCGCTTGGTGAGTTGTTCGCGATAGAGACTGGTGATCTCGTTGAACTGCGTGGCTTCGCCCTTGCGCCAGGCGTGGCCGAGGGCGGCGTAGGCCATGACGTTGGGGTTGATCTCCGCGGTGGCGAAGCTTTCGAGGACGGTGGTACCGGCGGTACGCCAGGCGCTGGCGTTGGGCTCGGCGGCTGCGGGCGGGATGGCGAGCAGGTAGCCGAGCTGACCCATGGCATCGAAGCGCTGGGCGGATTCGATGATCGAGTTGAAAACCTTCTCATCGAACGCCTCGCCCTTCTGCCGGGCGCGGAAGGCGGCGACCCCGGCGGGAAGTTCCTTCTGGAACTGGACCAGCTCGCTGAGAAAATCGGGCGAGTCGGGCGGCTGGAGGCTGTGCTTGAGACGTTGGTAGAGTAGAATGCGGTCGCGGAGCTGGATGACAGCCTTCTGGAAGGGCGTCCGCAGCTGGCCCTCGATCGGCTCGGCGAGCTGGGCCTGACGGTCGAGCTCGGCGAGTTTGGACGAGAGCTGGTTGTAGGAGAAGCGCGTGCGGGTGCCGGGCACGAAGTCCGCAAGGGCAAGGGTGCGCAGCACGGCGCTCTCGTAGTTAATTTTGGTGTCGGTCTCGGTCAGGCCCATGAGCGTGAGCAGCTCGGGCGAGTCGGTGGCGCTGAGCCGGAAGGTCGGATAGGTGTCCGCCTTCACCGGGTTGAACAGCAGGTCGGCCAGCCATTCGGTCGGCGTGGCGACGAAGGGCACCGGGTTGGTCGGGTCGCTGACGCGCTGGCGGCCTTGCAGGACGAGGAGGGAGGTGCGGGCGACGGTGTCGAGGGGCTTGATGCGGCCGTTGACGAGCACCGGCAGGCGGCCAAAGGCATTAAGGTCGATGGCGGTCTTGTTCGCCGGGGTGCGCAGGGCTGACGCCAGCCAGCCGGCGGCGAGCATGAGGACGAGGAGCGGGAGGTATTTCTTCATGCGGTGCGTTTCCGGACGAAGCCGACGAGGTGGATGCCGAACTGGATGACGAGGCCGAGGCCCATCATGACGCAGGCGAAGTAGGGGAGCAGCCAGCCGGGGTTGCGCACGACCTGCAGGATGCTGACCTTGTCGCCCCTCTCGAAGCTGGCCTGGTAGAACGTGAGCCCGGCGTGCCGCAGCGGGTTGTTCATGTAGATGAGCACCTCGCGGTCGTCATGGCCGTCGTCGGTCTTGAGCTGGATGCGGCTGGAGAAGTTCTTGGGGATCTCGGTGCCGGGGTAGACGTCGTGGCTGAAATCATGAAGGGTGATCGCAAAGGGGTGATAGTAACGCTTGCCGCGCAGGGCGATGACCCAGGAGCGGCCCTGGTAATCGATTTTCTGCGGCATCCCGACGAGCGAGGAGACGAGCCAGATGCCGAGCGAACCCTCGGGCGCGACGAGCTCGATGTGGGCGGCGGGCGAGTTGCGCTCGTCCTCCCGGTAGGTCAGGGGCAGGGGAATGACGGCGACGCGCGGGCCGAGGCCGGTGGTGGCGAGGGCGGGCGCGGCGTTGGGCACCTGGTCGCGCATCTGGACCGCGGCGTTGGGATAGTAGTCCCGGATCTTGAGCTGGAACGGCAGCTTGGGATGCTGGATTACGCCGCGGTCGCCGAGGACGGCCTCGGGGATCGCGACGACCTCGTCGAACTTCGGGTCCGTGGTGTCGATGAGGACGAGCTCGTTGAGGCGGTAACTTTCGGAGTAGTGGCTGGTGCCGCCCTCCTCGAGACGCATCTGGCTCTCGACCTGCAGGAGGCCGGAGATGAGCTCGCCGAGGAGCAGGACGATGAGCCCGGTGTGGGTGAGCTGGATGCCGGCCTTGCGCCATTCGAGCTTGAAGCGATAGACGTGGGCCGCGACGAGGTTGATGAGCAGCAGGCCGCCGATGAAGTAGCCGCCGGGGAAGACCGGCACCGGGATGGAGGTGCCGGGGATGGTCCCGAGGACGAAGAAGGCGTGGAAGAATTTCTGCTGCACGCCCCAGATGCCGAGCTGCACCTGCGAGAGCGTGGCCCAAAAGATGAGGATGATCGACAGTGCCAGCAGCACCACCGTCAGCTTGAGCGAGACGAAGAAATCGCGGAACTGGCGGACGAGGGGAATCATGGCGCCGGCTCCTTCACCGTGCGAAGGAAGGCGCGGAACGCATCCTTTTGCGCGGCGACGAGGGCATCGGGCCCCATGAGCTTGAAGAACCAGGTCTCGCCGGGGCGGGAGAGCACGGCGCCCAGGATGCGGGTGGGCGCGCCGTTGGCCGTGCCGGCGAAGTCGGCCAGGTCGAAGTGGAAGCCGTCGCCGTCGAGGTGCTCAAGGACGGAGTCCAGCTGCGTCTCGGCGAGCGGCGGCAGGGAGATCTGCCCGCGCCAGCGGTTCAGGTTGGCGAGCATCCCGCCCGTGTTGCCCGGGAAGGCGGTGATGGAAAGGTCGGCCTCGGTGCCGTCGGCGCCCTTCACCGCGAAGCTGCCCTTGCGCATCTGTCCGAGGGGTTTGGCCGTCCAGTGTGTCGGTGCCGTCCAAGTCAGGGAGTCGGAGCCGGTAGGCACTGCCGTGGCGGCCATGTCGGTGCCACTGGCCTGGCCCACTGGCGGATGGCCCTCAGGCAGGGCGGCAGAATTGCCCGCCGTGGCCGGCGGCAGGGCGGCCGGAGCGGGATCCTTGGGCGCCTGGTAGGTCGTGATCTGGCGGTCCTTGCACCCGCTGAACAGGAAGGCGGCGAGCAGGAGGACACTGGCGGGTAGGCGAAGGGACATGGCAGCCCTCTACAGTAGCAATCCACCGCCAACCGCAACCCAAACAAAAATCTATGAGAAGGGCGGTGGCGGCCGATTAGCGGTGAGATTTTGGCTGCGAAACAGTCGGCGGGCCTTAAGCAACAGGGCATGCAGATCACGCCGCTGGGCGACAGTGCATTGGTCGTGGAATTGGGGGACGCCATCAACGAGTCCACCCACCTGCGCGTGCAGACGGCCTGGCGGGCGCTGGCGGCAGGAGCGTTGCCCGGGGTGAGCGAGGCGGTGCCGGCCTACACCACGATCACGCTTTTCTACGATCCCTGGGCGGTGGTGCAGGCCGGCGCGCCGGCGGACGGGATTGTCGAGTGGCTGGGCGCGCGGGTGCGCGAGCGGTTGAAGAACCCGCCGAAGACAGCGAAGACCAAACCGCGCACGGTCGAGGTGCCCGTGTGCTATGGCGGCGAATCCGGTCCCGACCTCGGACGGGTGGCGACGCAGGCCAAGCTGTCGGTTGAGGAAGTGGTGAAGCGTCACACCAAGGCGGAGTATCGCGTGCACCTGATCGGCTTTGCCCCGGGGTTTCCGTATCTCGGCGGCCTGCCGAAGGAGCTGGTGACACCGCGTCACGCCAAGCCGCGCATGGCGGTGCCGGCGGGCTCGGTGGGGATCGGCGGCGAGCAGACGGGGATTTATCCCCAGGCGACGCCGGGCGGATGGAACCTGATCGGCCGGACGCCCCTGCGGCTGTTCCGCCCCGAGGAAAATCCGCCGGTGCTGCTGCAGGCGGGTGACATCGTGAAATTCCGGGCGATCACGCCGGACGAATTTGCGAAGCTGCAGGAGGCCCGGCCATGATCCATGTGCTCAGGCCGGGGCTGCTGACGACGGTGCAGGACCTCGGGCGGCCGGGTTACCAGCAATACGGCGTCGTGGTCGGCGGGGCGCTCGATGCATTCGCGGCGCGCGTGGCCAACCTGGTCGTGGGCAACGACGGCAACGCGGCCGTGCTGGAACTTGCGCAGACCGGCCCGGTGCTGCAGTTCAGCCACGAGGCGTTGATCGCGTGGAATGGCGGGGATTTTGACGCCACCATCAGCGGCCAGCCGCTGCCGCGCGACCGGCCGGTGCGGGTGGCGGCGGGCGAGACGGTGAACTTCGGCGTGGCCCGGACGGGGCTGCGCGCGTGGGTGGCCATCGCCGGCGGGATCGATGTGCCGCTGGTGATGGGAAGCCGCACGACCTACCGGCGGGCGGGCCTGGGCGGACATCAGGGGCGCCCGCTTGTCTCCGGCGACGAGTTGAAGGTCTTTGCCCCGGATGAGCGCGCGACTGCCATCCTGAACACCCTGAGCGCCGCCCAAAAACGCGCCACGGCCTGGACCGTGCGGCCGGAGACGATGGGCCGGCAGGCGCCGGCCGGGGTGGTGCGGGCGATGCGCGGCCCGGAATGGGACTGGTTCAGCGAGGATGCCCAGCGGGACCTTTTCGCCGCCTCGTGGCAGACCACGAAGGAGGCGGACCGAATGGGCGTGCGGCTGCAGGGTCCGGGCCTGGTGCTGGTGAAGCCGCGGGAGATGATCTCGGCGGCGGTGAACACGGGCGTGGTGCAAGTGCCGCCGTCCGGCCACCCGATCGTACTCCTGCCCAGCCGGCAATCGGTGGGCGGTTATCCGCGGATTGCGGCCGTGGCGGGAGTGGACATCGGGCGGTTCACGCAGCTGCGGCCGGGTGAAAAAGTGCGGTTCGAGAAAATTTCCCTCCTGGATGCGCAGGAATTGTGGCTCGCGCGGGAACGCGACCTTGCCCGGGTGCAGCTGGGTCTGGCGCGGATGACGGGGTGAGGCCATGCCCCGCGTGGATCTTAATTGTGACCTGGGGGAAGGGGCGGGCCACGATGCGGAGCTGATGCCGTTGATCACCTCGGCCAACATCGCCTGCGGGGCCCACGCCGGTGATGCGGCGACGATGCGGGCGACCGTGGCGCTGGCGTTGAAACACGGCGTGGCGGTCGGGGCGCACCCGGGTTTCGCCGACCGGGAGAATTTCGGCCGGCGTGAGCTGGCCCTGGCACCCGATGAGGTTCATGCGCTCGTGCTCCGCCAGGTCAGGGAATTGCAGGGCATCGTACAGCAGCAGGGAGCAAGGCTGGCCCACGTGAAGCCGCATGGCGCACTCTACAACATGGCCGCGCGCGACGGCGTACTGGCGCGCGCGATCGCCACCGCGGTTTATGAAGCGGATCCGCGTCTCATTCTCGTTGGGCTGGCGGGAAGCAAGTTGATCGAGGCTGGCGCGGCGGGGGGACTGGTTACGGCCAGCGAGGTCTTTGCCGATCGCACTTATCAGTCAGATGGTTCGCTTACACCGCGCGACCGACCGGATGCACACATCACTGATGGGGACGTTGCGGTGGCCCAAGTGCTGCGCATGGTGCGGGAGGGCAGGGTGCGCGCGACGGATAGGAGCGACGTGGTGATCAGGGCCGACACGGTCTGCGTGCATGGTGACGGGCCGCAGGCCGTCGGGTTTGCCCGGAGATTGTCCGCCGAAATGAAGGCGGAAGGAATCGAGCTCAGTCGGCTTTAGTAAGCCGGTTCCGCCGGCGGCGCCACAGCATCAGGCCGGTCGTGGCCCCCAGCAGCAGGGCGCCGTAGGTGGACGGTTCGGGGATGGGCGCGACTTCGTTGGTGCCCGTCCTCCATCCGGTGCTGCTGGCGGGAAAACTGGCGAAAACCACCTGGTTCATGGGCGCGGCGTTCGTCGTGTCGCGTACCCCGGCCCCGCTGCCGCCATCCAACCAGTTGGTCACGTAGAAGTGGTCGGAGGCGCCGGTCCAGTTGATGATGTTGAGGGTGACACCGGTCGCGATGGTGAAGTTGGTGGCGGTCAGGCTGGCGACCGCCCCGCCGAAATCGATGGTGCTCGTGGCGGTGACGTTCAGGTTGGTGATGGTGTTGGTGGCGCTGCTGAGCTTCAGCGTGCCGCCGGAAAGGTTGACGGTGCTGAAGCTTTGGTTGAAGGCTAGATCCAGTGTACCGGCAGTGATGTTGGTCGTGCCGGTGTAGCCTTTGTCATTGCTGGCGAAGACCAGCGTGCCGGCACCGGCCTTGGTCAGGTTGCTGCCTGTGCCGCTGCTGGTGATGTTGGTGTTGACGGTGGTCGTCAGACCGGAGCCAACCGTAAAGGTGGGCGTGGCGTCATTGAAATTGATGGCCGTGCCGCCGGTGAAGGTGACGGTGCCGTGCTGCACATCGATGCTGGAAACGTTGCGTGTGGTGGAGACTGTCACCGTGTAGGTCTGCCCGATGGCGCTGGTGCCGGCGCTGAAGATCGCGTCACCACCACTGGTGAAGGTTTCGGCGGCAGTGGTGCCATCGGCCGTGGTGTTCCAGTTGGCGGTGCCACCGTCCCACGTCCCGCTCAAGGTTGCTCCCGTACCGGCACCAGCGGTGGCAGCGTTACGATCCCAGTAGAATTGAGCGTTCAGATTGGGGGCAAGCGCGGCGGCCGTGAGTGCAGTGCATGCAATCAGCCGGCGGACAAATGATCCGCAAACCATCCGGGAGCAGCGCGGGCTCATGTTTCTATGCCGTAAGGCTAACAGGCAGGCCGGCAAAGGCCAGCCAATAATTCCCGGGAAAAATCCGCAATCCGTTGCCGTGGATCAATTATTGAAGCGAAACAAGGCGACGTCGCCGTCCTTGAAAACGTACTCCTTGCCCTCGAGGCGGTATTTGCCGGCGTCGCGCGCGGCGGCGACGCTGCCGAGGGTGGTGAGATCGGTATAGCTGACGATCTCGGCCTTGATGAAGCCCTTTTCGAAATCGGTGTGGATGACGCCGGCGGCCTGCGGGGCCTTCCAGCCTTTCTTGATCGTCCAGGCGCGGACTTCCTTTTCACCCGCGGTGAAATAGGTCTGCAGGCCGAGTAGCGAGTAGGTACCCTTGATGAGCGAGGACACGCCGGAGTCGTCGACGCCGAGATCCTTGAGGAACGCCTTGGCCTCCTCGGGTGGCAGATCGATGAGCTCGGCCTCGATGCGCGCGCTGATCGGCACGTAGGCCGCGTCGTGGTGGGTGCGGACATACTCCGCGACTTTCATGACGAAGGGATTCTGCTCGGCGGTGGCGAGGTCGGACTCGGCAACGTTGCAAGCGAAGAGCACGGGCTTCGCCGTGAGGAGCTGGAAGAGTTTCATCAGAGCCACTTCCTCGGGCGTGGCGGGGAGCGTGTTGGCGGTCTTGCCGCTGTTGAGGTGCGGCGAGAGTTTCTCGAGGAGCGCCATCTCGATGATGGCCTCCTTGTCGCCCGACTTGGCTTTCTTCTGCGTCTTGTCGATGCGCTTGGCGACGGCGTCGAGGTCGGCGAGCACGAGCTCGGTGGTGATGACCTCGATGTCACGCACGGGATCGACGGAGCCCATCGTGTGGATGATGTCGCCGTCCTCAAAGCAGCGGACGACCTGCACGATGGCATCAACTTCGCGGATGGTGGCGAGGAACTGGTTGCCGAGGCCTTCGCCCTTGCTGGCGCCGGCGACCAGGCCGGCGATGTCCACGAACTCGATCGCGGCGGGCACGACGACGTTGGTCTTGGCGATGTCTTTCAAGACGTAGGCACGCTCATCGGGCACGATCACGACGCCGACGTTGGGATCGATGGTGCAGAACGGATAATTGGCTGCCTCCGCCTTGCGGGAGCGGGTGAGGGCGTTGAAAAGGGTGGACTTGCCTACGTTGGGCAGACCGACGATACCGGCTTTGAGCATAAAAGTGGGTGCGTTAAGGGTCGGATGGAGGGGTGGCACTGGGGGCTTGACAAGGGCAAAGTTGTCCCGTGCATTCTCACCCTTTTCCCAGCGAATACCGCACTTCTTTAAGCAACCAGACACATCACATGGCACTCAAAATCCGTCTTTCCCGCGTTGGCACCAAGAACGAGCCGCATTACCGCGTCGTCGTGGCCGAGGAGCGTTCCCGCCGCGATGGCGACGCCGTCGAGCAGATCGGCTCCTATAACCCCCGCGCCAAGGGTAACACCCTGACCATCAAGCTCGACCGCGTCGACTACTGGGTCTCGAAGGGCGCCAAGCCCACCGCGACCATGCACTCGATGATCAAGCGCGCCAAGCGCGCCGTGGCTGCGACCGCCTGAGTTCGCCCACGCCTCCTGCGTCTACCAAGGTTCGGCTCGCGCCGGGCCTTTTTTATTGGATAATCTTCCCATGCGCATCGACGTCCTGACGCTGTTTCCGGCCATGCTCGACGGCTTTTTGTCCGAAAGCATGCTCGGTCGCGCCCGGGAGGCGAAATTGCTGGAGATCAACGTTCGCAACACGCGCGATTGGGCGACGGACAAGCACAAGACGACCGACGACCGGCCCTTTGGGGGCGGGGCGGGCATGGTGATGAAGTGCGAGCCGATTTTCGATGCCATCGAGCAACTGCAGACCCCGGGTTGCCGGCGGATTTACCTGACCCCTGATGGGGTGCCTTTTACGAATGCCAAGGCGCAGGAGCTTTCGAAGCAGCAACACCTTATCCTGTTGAGCGGCCATTACGAGGGCATCGACCAGCGTATACGTGACTCGATCATCGATGAGGAGATCAGTATCGGTGATTACGTGCTGACCAACGGCACTTTGGCGGCGGCCGTGGTCATCGACGCGCTGGCCCGTTTCATCCCCGGGGTGCTCGGTGAAGAAAAGTCGTTGACCAGCGAAAGTTTCACCCGCAACTTGCTCGACTTTTCCAATTACACGCGTCCCGCCGTTTACCGCGGCATGTCCGTGCCGGAAGTGCTCCTCCAGGGCAACCACGGCGAAATCGAGAAATGGCGGCACGCGCAGCAGTTGGAGAAAACAGCGAAAATTCGACCCGATTTACTCAAAAAACAGCCATGAATCCCATTATCCAGGAAATCACCGCCGCCCAGGTGAAACATAAAGTTGCGCCGTTCAAAGTCGGCGACGGTGTCCGCGTGCACACCAAGGTCCGCGAGGGTGACAAGGAGCGCGTCCAGGTTTTCGCCGGTGTCGTCATCGCCCACAAGGGTAGCGGCATCCACGAGACCTTCACCGTGCGCCGCATCAGCTACGGCGAGGGCGTCGAGCGCGTGTTCCCGGTCAATTCGCCCAATCTCGAGAAGATCGAGGTCGAGAAGACCGCCGAGGTCGGCAAGGCCCGCCTGTTCTATCTCCGCGACCGCACCGGCAAGGCCGCCATGGCCGTGAAGGAAAAGCGCTTCGACCAGGCCAAGGCCTGAAGCCCGCGCCCCGCTCCTTTTCGAAAGCGAACCCGCCGGGTTCGCTTTTTTTGTGCCCGCAGTCCGTTAGCCGGGCCTATCGCCCCGGCCGGGGGAGGGCCCATCCAGGCTTGCGCTGCCCGGCCAGCGTGATGTTTTTGAGATACCCATGAGCCGCGCTGGCGACCCGACCCAGTGGATCGATCCGAACCAGTTTCCGGTTTCCGGACTGGGCGCGGGCCAGAAGGTTTTCGGCCGCTACACGCTCGAGGCCGTCGCCGGTCGCGGCGGCATGGGGGTGGTATGGCGGGCCCGGGATGACGAACTCGAGCGCACGGTCGCGTTGAAGTTCCTGCCCGACACCGTCGCCTCGGATGCCGAGGCCGTGCGCGACCTGAAAGCCGAGACCAAGCGCTGCCTCGACCTGACTCATCCGCACATCGTCCGCGTCTATGATTTTGTCCAAGGTCCGGCGGGCGCGGCCATCGCGATGGAGTTCGTCCAAGGGGAGAGCCTCGCCGGGCGCAAGGTCGGCAACCCGAACGGCTGCCTCTCGGTCGAGGAAGTGGCGCGGTATACCGGGCCGCTTTGCGCCGCGCTCGATTACGCCCACTTCAAGGCGCACCTGCTCCACCGCGACCTCAAGCCGGCGAACCTGCTCGTCACGACCGACGGCGACCTCAAGGTGATGGACTTCGGCATCGCCTGCAGCCTGGCCGACACGCGCAGCCGGTTGACCCAGGACGCGAACCGCTCGACGTCCGGCACGCTGTTGTACATGAGCCCGCAGCAGCTCCTGGGGGGCAAGCCCAGCCTGGCCGACGACATCTACGCGCTCGGGGCCACGCTCTACGAACTGATCGCCGGCAAGCCGCCGTTCTTCCGCGGTGACGGCTACGCGCTGATGATGCAGATCCGCGAGCAGCCCCCGAAGCCGATGAGCGTGCAGCGCGCCGATCTCCAGATTGCCGGCGACCCGATCCCCGACATCTGGGAGAAAGTCGTGCTCGCCTGCCTCGCCAAGGAGCCGAAGGACCGGCCGCAGAGCGCCGGGGAAGTTGCGCAGCAACTCGGGGTCGCCATCGAGACGCCGGCGCGGCTGCTCGCCCCGAGCAGTCCCATTAGCGTCGGTTCCACCTCCGGGGCCCACGGCGGGCCGCCGACCTCACCCACGGCGCAGACGCAGGCGGCGACGGTGTCGAACGCGACCGCACCCCTTCCGGCTCGCGCGGCTCCTGCCCGGTCAAAGCTCGGACTGTGGATTGCCGCCGCCGTGGCCGGACTGGCGGTCGTCGGCGGTGGCCTGTACTTCCTCGGCCGCAGCGGAAATTCCCCGGCACCAGGCCCGGCAGCTACGCCGACCAGCACCCAGTCAGTCCCGCCGCCAGCCAGCGGGGCAACGGCCCGCCCATCCGATTCGCCCGCCACTCCTGCGGAAGCGAAGCCCGTCAGCCCGGCGGCAGCGGTCGCGGTGATCGCGCGCGGCGGCGCCATCATCCGCACAAACCCCGCCGGTGCGGAGGTGACGGTCGGTGCGCTCGATCACGGCCCGAGCCCGTTGACGATCCGCGAGGCCTCGGTCGGAACCTACCCGGTGAAAATCCGCCTCAACGGCTACGAAGACTGGTCCGGCGAGGTAAACCTGAAGGAAAACGATTTTGCCGAGGTGAACGTGACGCTCGAGCGCAGCACTGGCACGCTGCTGGTCACATCCGAGCCGTCCGGCGTCGACGGTGTGCTCACCGGCCGGACCACGCCCGGCGCACCGGCGTCCGGTGCGCGGCAGACCTTCAAGACGCCGCAAAAACTGCAGCTGCCGACCGGCACCTACGACCTCACCTTCCGCTCCGCGGGCTGGCCGGACAGGAAGACCACGGCCGAAGTCACGCGGAACCAGGTCGTCGAGTCCTCGGGGGTGTTCGCAGCGGGCCAGCTCGTCGTGACGTCGGACCCAGCCGGCGCCGAGGTGGTGCTGGGTGGCAAAACGGTGGGTACCACGCCTCTCACGCTCACCGACGTCCAGCCGGGATCGCATGACGTCACGCTGAGACTGAAGGGCTATCAACCGGCCACCGTGCACGGTGTGGTGGAGGCGCGCGGCGAGCTGCGGTTGAACGCCGTGCTCGAGAAGTCGCCGGAGCCCAAGGCGGGGCAATCGATGGTGGTGGCCGGATTGAATCTCGAGCTGAAGTTCATCCCGGCCGGAACGTTTATGCTCGGCTCACCCGACAGCGAACCACGCCGCGATTCGGCCGAGGGACCGCAGACCGAGGTGACATTTACGCAGGGTTTCTGGCTCGGGAAGACTGAGGTCACCCAGCAGCAATACCAGTTGCTGATGGGTGTGAACCCGAGCCGGTACAAGACGGTCGGACCGGATGCACCGGTGGACAGCCTGTCCTGGTACGCCGCCAACGAATTCTGCCGCCGCTTGAACGAGCGCGAGGGCGCCGCCGGCCGCCTGCCCGAGGGCTATGCCTATTCGTTGCCGACGGAAGCGCAGTGGGAATACGCGTGCCGCGCTGGCACCACGGGCCCAAACTTTGGCGAGCCCGGCCGCTTTGCGTGGATCGAAAAGGAAGGCGGCAAGACGACCCATCCGGTGGCGGCCCGGGCTCCGAATGCCTGGGGCCTGTACGACATGAACGGCAACGTTTGGGAATGGTGCCTCGACTTCTATGTCGAGCGTCTGCCCGGCGGGAACGCCACCGACTATGCCGGGCCCTCGACCGGCACCTTGCACGCCTATCGGGGAGGCGGATGGAATTCGCCGGCCAAGGACGCGCGTTCCGCCTCGCGTCAGCGCGGCGCGCCGGGCGACACCCTGGAGAACGTTGGCTTCCGGCTCGCGCTGAGCACGCCGCAAACCGGGATGGCGGGCGTCGGGGAGACCAAGTCGGGGAAGTTCGGCCTGGGCGCCGTCGGTGCCGGCGCCAAATCGGTGGGTGCCGGTGCCAAATCCGTCTGGAGCGGCCTCGTCAACGTCGTGAAGCCGGGTGAGAAGCACACCGAGGCCGTCGTGCAGAACGGGGTGCTGGTCGTCACGGTCGCCAAGGCGCCGCCGGCACCCTTCAAGTTCACCCTGAGCCTGACGCCCGCCGCCGGTGCAGGCGGCTCGATCGATTTCCCCGTCGACGAGGCGGTCACAGGCGGTCGCAATGATCGCGGTGCGCTGGTTGCCCGCCTGACCGTGCCGGCCGGCAGCTATGCCTTCGTGTTAAGGTCCACCGGCTTCCAAGACGCCACCCAGGCCGCGGCCATCTCCGGCGATGCGCGCCGGAGTGATCCGGTCACGATCCGCGGCGGCGGAGAGACTTCGCTGGAATTCGAGCTGGAACCGGCGAAGGTCGAGTGAGGTGGCTCGGGCCGGCCCTCCTACAAGCCGGGCTGACCGCGTGGGATCCACTCGCGGTGCAGGTCGTAGTTTACGGCGCCTTGTCGCCCAAGCGGCGCCAGACGAAGTTGCCGAACACGAGCTTCAGGTTCACCTCGTGGGGCAGTCCGTCGGCATCGATGCTGTACCAACCTGCCAGGTCGAACTTGCCGGCCTTGCCGGTGATCGCGTACACGCACCGGCCCTCGGCGTCAGGTGAACGCGTGACGGTGAACGCGCCCGGGTCCAGCGTTATCAGGCGATCGGTGATGACCTCGACGGAGACCAGGGGCTGCGATTTCCCGACCGGCAGGTTCGCGGTCATGACCGCGAACCACACGAACTCGGCGATCGCCTGCGGTGCCAGCACGGCGTCCGCCGCGGCCGCTGCCTCCTTCGGCGGGATGCCGTCCTGCGTTGCGACGGCCTTTTCGCCTTGGCGCGTGATGACAACGCGTGGCGGCGTGATCGCATCGCTGGTGACGACGAGCTCGTCGCGCGTCGAGCGATACGTCATCTGCGACGACGTCGGCGCGATATACGCGCCCTGGCCATTCACCACGAGCGCGCCGCCGTCGAGCTTCGAGGCGATGACGCGCTCCGCGCCGATCAGGCGGTCGGAGAGAGTGACATCGTACGTCGCGCTCACCGCCGTCGTGCCCTCCGTCGGGAGCGCCGGCATCGCGGCCAGCACCGCCGCGGCCTTTGGGGGTGGTTTTCGGGCGGCGGTGAGCAGCGCAGCGCGCTCGTGCACGACACCGCGCACGATCACGAGGCCCGGATCAGCGACATGGTTGATGTCAGCCAGTGGATCCTGGCCCACGATGATGAGGTCGGCGCGCGCACCATCGGCCACGACGCCGAGGCGGCCCGGCTGTCCCTGTAGGTCGCCCGCCGCCGCGGTGGCGGTGCGCAGCGCCTGCCACGGCGCCAGCCCCGCCTGCACGAGCAGCTTCAGTTCCTCGACCACGGCGAAGCCGGGGATGACGTATGGGTTGCCGGTGTCGGTGCCCAGCACGAGCCTGCCACCAGCCTGGCTCAGATCGCGCACGAGCTCGCGCCGCCTCACGTTCTTCTGGCGCACGCTCTCGAACATCGCGGGCGTGAACCTCTGCAGGCGGAAGTCATGCTTGGGATCCCACTGATCGAGCACCGTCGGCGACACGAGGTCCAAGCCGCGCATCGTCGCCAGCTGCTCGGGATGATCCAGCTTGGCGAAGTTTTCGGTGACGATGAGCGTGGGGCAGTTCCACACACCGGCGCTCACGGTCGGCGTGACGAGGTCGCCGGCGGGCAGGTCACCGAAGAACGGGACGTAGCCGTCGAGGTGCTCGATGGTTCGTTGTCCGGAGCCGATCGCCTTGACGATGCCGACGGCCCTGGGCACATGGCCCGCCACCGGCAGCCCCACCTTCTTCGCCTCGTCGAGGATCGCGTCGTAGGCCTCGACCGAAAGCCCGTTGTAGACCTTGAGCCAGTCGTAGCCGGCCGCCTTCTGCTCCTGCACGACCTTGCGCGCGGCGTCGGTGGTCGTGACAACGGCGCTTCCCGGCCACACCGGCGGTTCGCCGTCAATGATCGGCCCGGCGGTCAGGATCGTCGGCCCGTCGCGCACGCCCCTGGCGATCTCGTCGCGCCAGCGCACGTGCTCGGGCGAGCCGAACAGGTTGCGCACCGTGGTCACGCCGTTGAGGAGGAAGAGGGTCAGGTCCTCCTTGTTCCAGAAATGGACGTGCATGTCGTTGAGCCCGGGCAACACGAACCTGCCGGTCGCATCGATGACGTGCGCCTCGCCGACGTCGACGAGTCGCGCCGGCGCCACCGCGACGATGCGATCGCCGCGGATCAGCACCGTGTGTGCAGGCAGGACGCCTTCCTTGTCCATGGGCAGCACGGTCCCGCCGACGATGGCGACGTCACCTTTCTGGCCGTGATGCCGGGATTGGGCCACCGCCCGATTCGTGCCGGCGGCGAAGGCAAGGGCGACGCAGAAGAGGACGTGGGAGGCGGGGCGCAGCAAAGCGGCGACAGCATGCTCGATCCTCTCGGGGGCTCAAGCTCTCACTGGACGGGGCCGTGGGGCGGTTTGGCCCGCAGGCGTACGGCAGCGAACAGCAGCGTCATCAAGGGTATTTATGCCAAAAAATCAGCTTTGCAGCGATGCCGGAGCTCCTGTTTACTGACGATCCTACGTTTATCTGCCACTTTCATGAAACTGCACACCGAGATTCTCACCCAAGCCTCTGCCCAAGCCCGCGGCCTCGCCATCGATGCCGTGCACAAGTGCTCCTCCGGCCACCTCGGCCTGCCGCTCGGCGCCACCGAGATCGGCGCCGTCCTCTACGGCCACGCCCTCGTGCACAACCCCGACGAGCCCCGCTGGCTGAACCGCGACCGATTCGTGCTCTCCGCCGGCCACGGCTCGATGTTCCTCTACACCTGGCTGCACCTGAGCGGTTACGACCTGCCGCTGGAGGAGGTGAAGAATTTCCGCGTCCTCCACAGCAAGACCCCCGGCCACCCGGAGTTCCACGAGACGCCGGGCGTCGAGTGCACCACCGGTCCGCTCGGCCAGGGCATTGGTAATTCCGTCGGCCTGGCGATGTCGGGCAAGATGGCCGAAGCACGCTTTAACACCGCCGGCCATGTCATTTTCGACCACCACGTCATCTGCCTCGCCGGCGACGGCTGCATGCAGGAGGGCGTGGCGATGGAGGCGGTGGAGTTCGCCGGCCACCAGGGACTCGACAACCTGATCCTCATCTACGACTCCAACGACGTCACCCTCGACGCGATGGCCGACAAGACCCAGAGCGAGAACACCGCGCTGCGCTTCAAGGCCATGAATTGGGACGTACAGACGCTCACCGATGGCCACGATCTCGCAGCCATCCTCAAGGCGGTCAACAAGGCCAAAAAGACCAAGACCGGCAAACCCCAGCTGATCATCGCCAAGACCGTCATCGGCAAGGGCATTCCCGAGGTGCAGGGCACCTCGAAGGGCCACGGCGAGGGTGGGGCGAAGTTCTCCGAGACCGCCCGCAAGGGCCTCGGCCTCCCCGAGGAGCATTTCTACGTCAGCCCCGAAGTGCGCGAGTATTTCGCCGCCCACAAGAAGCGGCTCAAGCGCGCCTACTCGAAATGGCGCAAGACCTACGAGGCCTGGCGCGCCGCGAATCCCGACAAGGCCGCGTTGCTCGACTCGCGCAACGACCGCATCAGCGCCGCCCACCTCATCGAGAAGGTGATCCCGCCTTTCCCGGCCGATGCCAAGCTCGCCACGCGCGCCGCCGGCAAGGATGTGCTCCAGCCCGTCGCTGCCGCCGTGCCGCTGTTGATCTCCGGCTCCGCCGATCTCCACGGTTCCACACTCAACTACATCGCCGCCGACAAGGATTTCGACAAGACCAACCGCGCCGGCCGCAACCTTCGCTACGGCATCCGCGAGCACGGCATGGCCGCGATCAACAACGGCGTCGCCTACGACGGTATTTTCCGCACCTCGTGCGCGACCTTCCTCGTGTTCGCCGACTACTCCCGTCCCTCGATGCGCCTCGCCGCGCTCTCGAAGCTCCCGGTGGTCTATATCTACACACACGACTCGATCGGGGTGGGTGAGGATGGCCCCACGCACCAGCCGGTCGAGACTGTCACCGGCCTGCGCGTCATTCCGAACCTCGATGTGATCCGCCCCGCGGATCCCGAGGAGACCGCCGGCGCTTTCGCCGCCGCCCTCGAGCGTCACGACGGTCCCACGCTGCTCGCGCTCTCGCGCCAAGCCGTGCCGATGCTGAACGACATCCCGGCCAGCATCCGCCGCGCCGGGGTGTTGAAGGGTGCCTATGTGGCGGTGCAGGAAACCGCCCCGCTCACCCACATCCTCCTTTCGGCCGGCTCCGAACTCCAGTGGGCGGTCGCCGCCGCCAAGCAGTTGGGCGCTGGCACGCGCGTCGTGTCCGTGCCGTCGTTCCTGCGTTTCGACGCCCAGTCCAAGGAATACCGCGACTCCATCCTCCCGCCGTCGTGCCGCAAGCGCGTCGCGATTGAGGCCGGCGTCACGGGCCTCTGGAGCAAGTACGTCGGACTCGACGGCAAGGTGGTCGGCATCGACCGTTTCGGCCTCAGCGCCCCCGGTAATATTGCGATGAAGGAACTCGGTATCACCACCGAAGCCCTGGTCGCAGCAGCCAAGTCGCTCTAAGCCAAAGGCTAGTAATCGAAAACGCAGCCGGCCATTAGGCCGGCTGTTGTGCTGTCGAAGTAGGGCAGCTGTAACGTAATTGCTGCAAAACTCTCCTTGCGGAATTGATTAGGAGGCTAATAGTCAGCCTCCTGATATCTACGTTTCACCTGTAATCATGCCGCATCTACTCCTCAAAGACCTGCCCCGCTACGAATGCCTGCTCGAGGCCGCCAAGGAATTCCCCGATCTCGATCCGTCATCCACGGAAGCCTATCTGCACCTGTTGCACACGAGCGACGAGCTGGCCAGCGTTGCCGAGAAGAGCCTGTCCAAGCACACCATGTCCCAGGGCCGCTTTGGCGTGCTCATGCTTTTATGGCACGGTGGCGAACCGGCGGGAGCCTGCCCGCAGGCGGGTGAGGCCCCGGCTCCGCGCACGCCGGCCGAACTGGCCGACGCGGCGGGCGTCACCCGGGCGACCATGACGGGTCTGATCGACACGCTCGAGCGCGATGGCCTGGTGAAACGCGAGCCCGACCCGGATGATCGCCGGATGATGTCGGTGCGCCTCACCGCCCGCGCGGAGAAGTTCATGCGCGATTTCCTCCCCGGCCACTTCAAGCTGATCTCCGAGCTGATGGCGCCGCTCTCGGAGTCCGAGTGCAAGACCCTGGTCCGCCTGCTCGGCAAGATCCAGGACCGCGCCGCCGCGCTCCGCGCCGAGTCCGCCGCTCTCCCCGCTTCTGTCTGATTTGACCCAACACCAACCATAGCTCCCCATGTTCAAGAAGTTCCTCATCGCCATTGCCGGGTTCATTGTCGTCGTGCTCACGCTCGGCGCCGTGAAAGTCGCCCAGATCAAGGAAATGTCCTCCGTGCAGCATGTCCCGCCGCCGAGTTCTGTCACCACCGCGGAGGCCAGGGCCGCCGATTGGCATCCTTCCCTGCACGCCATCGGGACGCTGGCTCCGGTGGACGGTGTGACGATCAGCGCGGACGCCGACGGCACCGTCACCCGCCTGGCGGTGGAGAGCGGTGCGGCCGTGAAGGCCGGTGACCTCCTCGTCGAGCTGGATACCAGCATCGAGGTCGCCCAGCTGGGCGCCGCCCAGGCCCGCGCCGACCTGGCCCGCATCAATATCGATCGCGCCAAGGACCTTTGGGAACGCAATGTTTCGTCCAAGTCCGAATACGAGCTGGCCGACGCCACCTACAAGCAGGCGCTTGCCGAGGTCGCCGCCCTGAACGCCCTGATCGCCAAGAAGCAGGTGCGCGCCCCGTTCGATGGGCGCATCGGCATCCGGATGGTCAACCTCGGCCAGTTTGTGGCCCGGGGCCGCCCCCTGCTGCCGCTGCAGAAACTCGACCCCATCTACGTCAATTTCAGCGTGCCGCAGCGCCAGCTGCCGTCGCTCGCGATCAAGCAGGAGGTCGGCATCGTGATCGATGCCTTTGCGGACCGCCGCTTCACCGGCACCATCACGGCCATCAATTCCGAGGTCGATGCCGCCACCCGCAATATTTCGGTGCAGGCCACCCTGGCCAACCCGCAGGAAATGCTCCGGGCCGGCATGTTCGCCCGCGTCGAGGTCCAGATGACCGGGACCGAGGTGCAGGTGGTCGTACCCGCCACCTCGGTCTCCTACGCCTCGTACGGCAACTCCGTGTTCATCGTGGAAAAAATGAAGGGCGAGGACGGCAAGGAATACCTCGGGGTCCGCCAGCAGATGGTCAAACTGGGACCCACCCGGGGGGACCTCGTCGCCATCGCCGAAGGGGTCAAGGCCGGCGAGCAGATCGTGACCTCGGGGGTCTTCAAGCTGCGCAACAAGGCCCCGGTGCAGGTCAACAACGTCGTGCAGCCGACCAGCAGCGAGGCGCCGAAGCCCGCCAACACTTAAAAAGACCACAGACTAAGAGACCAAAAGACCAGAGACCACCGGCCAATGATCACCAAGCAGACCCCGGGCATCTATTCGCATCTCACCAGGTCCCTGGTCTTTGGTCTCTAGTCTCTGGTTCCCGGTTCCTGGCCTCTTTCCCCTTCCTCCCATGCTCTCCAAAAGTTTCACCGATCTCTTCATCCGCAAGCCGGTCATCGCGCTGGTCGTCAACCTGGTCATCCTGGTCGTTGGCGTCGTTTCCTATTTCAAACTGAACACCCGGCAGTACCCGCGCAGCGACAGTGCCGTGGTGAACGTCACCACCGTGTACTTCGGTGCCAGCGCTGACACGGTGCGGGGCTACATCACCACCCAGCTGGAGCGCGCCATCGCCAGCGCCGACGGCATCGACTACATCGAGTCGACCAGCAGCGCCGGCATGAGCCAGATCAAGGTGTTCCTGCGACTCAACTACGACACGAACGCGGCGCTGGCGCAGATGAGCGCCAAGATCGACCAGGTGCGCAACGAGCTGCCGCCCGAGTCCGAGTCTCCCACGATCAGCGTGGAGACGGCCGACAGCGAATTCGCCTCCATGTACCTGAGTTTCTACTCGGACAACATGGACCAGAACCAGATCACCGATTATCTGAACCGCATGGTGCAGCCGCGGCTCGCCGCCATCAAGGGCGTGCAGAAGGCCGACGTGCTCGGCGGCCGGGTCTTCGCCATGCGGGTCTGGCTGAAGCCCGATGCCCTCGCGGCCCATGGCCTCAGCCCGGCCGAGGTGCGGCAGGCGCTGCAGGCGAACAACGCCCTCTCGGCGGTCGGCGCGACCAAGGGCTCCATGCTCAGCGTGAGCCTGGTGGCCAACACGGATCTCCAGAACGTGGGACAGTTCCAGCAAATGGTGGTTGCGGAGCGCAACGGCACGGTCATCCGGCTCGCCGACGTGGCCGACGTGGTGCTCGGGGCGGAGGATTACGACACGGAGGTCCGCTTCGGGGGCAAGACCGCCACCTTCATGGGCCTGTGGGTGCTGCCCACCGAGAGCACCGTCGAGGTCATCAAGCGCGTGCGGGAGGCGTTTCCCGAGGTGCAGGCCGCGTTGCCCGCGGGGTTGGACGGCATGATCGCCTACGACGCGACCAAGTACATCGAAGACGCCCTGAGCGAGATCATCAAGACGCTCTCCGAGACGCTGCTGATCGTCACGGTCGTCATCTTCCTCTTCATGGGGTCGCTGCGCTCGGTCCTTATTCCGATCCTGGCGATGCCGCTTTCGCTGGTGGGTGCGCTTTTCCTGATGCTGGCCTTCGGGTTCACCATCAACCTGCTCACGTTGCTCGCGATCGTGCTGGCGGTCGGTATCGTCGTGGACGACGCGATCGTGGTGGTCGAAAACGTGGAGCGGCACATCCGTGAGGGCCTCACGCCCTTCGACGCGGCCATCCAGGGGGCGCGCGAACTGGTTGGGCCGGTCATCTCGATGACCATCACGCTGGCGGCGGTCTATGCCCCGATCGGTTTCCAAGGCGGCCTCACCGGCGCGTTGTTCCGCGAGTTTGCCATGACCCTCGCTGGCGCCGTCGCGGTCTCGGGGTTTGTCGCCCTGACGCTTTCGCCCATGATGAGCGCATACATGCTGAAGGGTGGCGGGGCGGAGGAAAGGGGTTTCACCGGCACGGTGAACCACCTGTTCGACCGCGTGCGCCACGGCTATGAGCGCATCCTCACGGGCCTGCTGGAGGTGCGCAACGTGAACTGGATCGGCGCGTTTCTCCTCGGGCTGGTCCTGACGCCCGTCTACTGGATTTTCTATCTCTGGGACCGCGCCAAGGGTCTCCGCCCCCAATGGTCACCGGTCATCACGGTCACCGCGCTCCTGTTGATGCTCCTGCTGGTGCCCTTCGGCATGATGGCCCAGAAGGAGCTGGCGCCCAAGGAAGACCAGGGCGTGGTGTTCAGCCTGATGATCCCTTCGCCGACGGCGACGATCGACCAAAACATCATTTATGCGAAGGAAGTGCAGAAGATGTTCGAGTCGGTGCCCGAATACACCAATTCCTTCCAGCTGACCGGTGCCCGCTTCGGCTTTTCCGGCATCCTGCTGAAGCCTTGGTCCGAACGGACACGCAGCTCTCTGGAGATCGAGCAGTCCTTGCAGGGTCCGGCCACCGGGATTGCCGGCATGAACGTCGTCATCACGACGCCCGACCCGCTGCCCTCAGGCGGTTCCATGCCGATCGATTTCGTCGTCCGCTCCACCGCCGACCACCGGGAAATGGAGGAGTTCGCCCAGAAACTCGCCTTGTACGCCAACACCGAGGCCAACGCCGGCGGCGGCGCACCCACATTCTACTTTGCCGACACAGACCTGCGCTTCGACCTGCCCCAGGTGGAGATCGAGATCGACAAGGACAAGGTCGCGGCCATGGGGCTCAACCTCACCGACGTGTCGCGCGACCTCGGCTCGATGCTGGGCGGCGGCTACGTCAATCGCTTCGTCAACGACGGCCGCAGCTACCGCGTCATCCCGCAGGTGGAGCGCGGCCAGCGCCTGAATGCCGAGCAGCTCCTTGACTATCACATCCGCGGCCCGCAAGGGCAGCTGATCCCGCTGTCGACGATCGCCACGCTCAAGGAAACGGTGCAGCCCCGTACGCTCAACCGCTTCCAGCAACTCAATGCCGTCAAGATCCAGGGCGTCGGCCCCAGCGTGGACGCCGCGTTGAAGAAACTCGAGGCCAAGGCCAAGGAAATCCTCCCCGCCGGTTACTCGATCGATTACGGCGGCCAGTCGCGCCAGCTCCGCTACGAGGGCAACGCCCTCTGGCAGGCCGGCCTCCTGGCCTTGATCCTGATCTTCCTTGTGCTGGCGGCGCAGTTCAACAGCTTCCGCGATCCGTTCGTCATCCTGCTCGGCTCCGTGCCGCTGGCCCTCGTCGGCGCCATGCTGCCGATCTTCCTCTGGAAGACCTCGCTCAACATCTATTCGCAGATCGGCCTGATCACCCTGGTCGGCCTCATCGCCAAGAACGGCATCCTGATCGTGGACTTCGCCAACGGCCTGCAGGAGCAGGGGGTCGCCAAGCTCGCCGCCATCCGCCGCGCCTCCGCCACCCGCTTGCGTCCGGTGCTGATGACCTCTGCCGCCACGGTGTTCGGTCACCTGATGCTCATCTTCGTCAGCGGTCCGGGCGCTGCCGCTCGCAACTCGATCGGCTGGGTGCTCGTCGTCGGCATGGCGGTTGGCACGCTTTTCACCCTCTTCGTGGTGCCGGCCTTCTATGTCCTCATCGCCCGTGACCACGCGGAGGCTCGCGTCGCGGCTCCCGCTCCCGCCCCGGCGGTCGGCGCTGAGCCGATCCTTGCCAAATAATACCGAATCGCTTCCATGAAATTTCCTATGCGCCTGCCCAGCCTCATCCTTGTCGGAGCCAGCCTGCTCGCGACTTTACCCGCCCGCGCCCAGCTCAACGACGGCAAACCGGATCCCCAGTTCTCCGTGCCCGCGCGGCTCGACCTGCAGTTCGCGCTGGCCTTCGCGCTCGATAATAACTTCGCCATCCGCCAGGCCAAGGAGCGCATCCGGCAGCAGGAAGGCGTGGTCCTGGAGGTCCGCTCCGCCCAGATTCCCAACGTCGCGGCTTCCGGCGCCTATCAGCGCAATGCCGATGAGCTCTCAACCAATGGCCGCGAGGATGCCTGGGCGGTGGACATCACCGCCCGCCAGATCCTCTACGCCGGCGGCGGCATCACCGCCAGCGTGAAGGCCCAGCAGCTTACCCTGGATGCGGCCGTGCTCGCGCTCAAGGCCGTCATCAACGACGCCCTGCTCGACGTCCGCGTCCGCTTCTACACCGTCCTGCTCAACCGCGAGAGGATCAAGGTGCAGGAAAGCAACATCGGGTTGCTGCAGCGCCAGCTGGCCGACGTGCGCAACCGCTACGAGGCCGGCACGGTCTCCAACTTTGAGGTGCTGCGCGCCGAGGTCGCCCTCGCCAACGCCCAGACGCCCCTCATCACCGCCCGCAATGACTATCGCCTGGCCATCGAGGAACTCCGCCGCTCCCTCGGCTATGTCACGCACTCGGATGAGAGCCTGACCGCGGTGCCTGAGTTTCTTGGCACTTTGGAATTCAATCCCGCGAGCTTTGACCTCCGCACCGCCCTCACCACCGCCCGCGAGCAGCGGCCCGACCTGCAGCGCCTGGCCAAGCTCACGGCCGCCGCGGAGGAGGGCGTGACCGCCCGCCGCGCCGGTTACCTGCCAAGCCTTTCGGCCTATGGTTCCTATGACTGGCGGCGCGCCCCGGTCGCCAGCAACAAATCTTCGCTCGACGGCTGGATCATCGGGTTGCAGTCCCAGTGGGATATCTTTGACGGCCGGGCCACCGCCGGCCGGGTCGCCCAGAGCCGTTCCTATCTGGAGCAGGCCCGGCTCGCCCTGGCCGAGGCCGAGCTGGCCGCCGATGTGGATGTGCGCCGGGCGATTTCCACCTTCCAGCAGTCGGCCGAATTGGCCGAGACCTCCAAGAAGGTCATCGAGCAGGCCACCGAGGCCCTCCGTCTGGCCAATGCCCGGTATAACGCGGGCACTGCCACCCAGCTGGACTTACTGACCTCGCAGGTCGACCTCACGACGGCGCAGCTCAACCAGATTGAGACCTACTACGCCTATAACGTTTCGATCGCCGCCGCTCGCCGGGCCATGGGCCTGTCCGACGAACTGCGCCCGGGCAAGGAGCTGACTTATCCCTGAGTCCCGCCCGGATAAAACCATCAGGCCGCCGCGGGGCGGCCTTTTTTCTTCGCGTCACGGCAACCTGCGTCATTTTCATCTGTCCTTACCGCACCGCATGAAGCCCGTCCGCCTGCTGCTCCTTTTCCTCGGAATTTTGGTGGTGGTTTCTGTCACGGTCTTCGGCGTGGCCCTGCTGCCCTCGGTGCAGCGTTGGGCGGTGCTCCGGGCCGCGCAGAATGCCGGCCTCCAGCTCGAGGTGGCCCGCGTCTCCGCCGGCTGGTCCGGTGCCACCCTCCAGGGCGTGCAGGCCGAGAAGCAGCGGGTCGTGGTGAAGCTGGACCGGCTCGAGGCGGATTTTTCCCTGATCCAGTTGCTCACCGGGCGGCAGCTCGCCATCAGCCGGCTCAAGGTGGACGGACTCGTGGTGGATGCGAGCCGGGTTTCCCGGACGAAGGTCGAGGCGGCTGCCGCGGGGGCGCCTGCCGCCGCACCAGGCCTGCTGGCCCGGGTCGTTCTGCCGGTGGATCTCACCCTCGACGAAGTTCGCCTTCAAGGCCAGGCCCTCCTGCCGGGTACGGCGGGTCAGCCGCCGGTTGTGGCGGAGTTCACCGTCAGCGGGGGCAAATTCAGCCCGGGACGCGAGGGTTTGCTCCAGCTCAATGCCGTCCTGCACAACCCCGCGCCCAACGCCGGGGTCACCACGCTCCGCACCCTGGCCGGGCTGCGGGCGACGCTGACGCCGCAACGCACCTTCAACAACGTCGCCCTCACCACGGTGGTGGATGCCGAGGGCCGCGGCCTCAATGGGCAGAACCAGTTGAAGATCTCCGCCGAGCTGTTCCGCACCACCTCGGGTGAAAGCTACCTTGTCGCCGTGGACACGATCCTGCGGGGCACGACGGAAAATGTGCTGAAGGTGCAGGCCCGGCTGGCGGCCACGAACCGGCAATACACCGGCGAGTGGATGCTCAAGGCGCGCACGCCCCAGTTCGAGCCCTTTGCCTTTGGCGCGGCGCTGCCGGACTTTGACCTGAAGGGCGGCGGCAGCTTCACGTTCGATCCCGCCACTGTGGCCTTCAACTTGCAGGGCGGCCTGCAGGGACTGGTGAGCCGCCTGGAGGCGGTGGAGCCAGCCTGGCGCGCCTTTGGCCCGGTGGCCATTGATACGACCTTTGATGTCGGCCAGCAGGACGGCGTCCTGAACGTGAACCAGTTCAAGGCTGTGCTGACGGGAGCCAAACCCGTGCTCGAGGTCCGCACCGCGGCGGCGATCCATTACGACCTGAAGAAGCGGCAGCTCCTGGCTGGCAGCCTCGCGGCGGAAAAGCTCCTGGAGGCCAGCCTGCCCGGTCTGCCCCTGGATTGGGTGCGGCCCTTTATCACGGTGGCGGATGTTTCGGGTGGTGAGATCACGGGGCAGGTTGATCTCGCCCGGGTCCCGGGTTCCGCGACGGCGGCGTCCATCCGTGGTCGCCTGCAGGTGGGCGGGCTCAACCTGGTGCAAGCCGGCCGACCCCTCCTCCTCCGCGCCGATGTCGCGGTGCAGGGTGAGGCGATCTTCAATGACGGCCGGGTGGAGGCGCCGGTGCTCGACCTGAAGGTCACGACCCCGGCGGGTGACACCCTCAACCTGGCCGGTAAACTGTCGGTGCAAGCAGGTGCCGCCACGGAAATCTCGGCCGAGGGGCGCTACACGGCCACCGCAGTCAAGCTGCTGGCCCGCTGGTTGCCCGGTGCGCCGGTCACGGCGCAGGGTGACGTCAGGTTTGCGCTGCATGGCGACCTGCTGGAAATCCTGCCGGGCCGGTTGCAGCTCCGGCAAGGGCAGGACACCCCGCTGCTCAACGCGACGATCACGCAGCCGTTCACCGTCGGGATCCAGGGCGGCCCCTTGGTGCCCCGGGATGCGGCCCAGCCGGTCGCCCGCCTCGAACTCGGGCGTCTGCCCCTCGGCCTGCTTCCGCTGACCGAGCCCGGCACGACCCTGGGCGGAATGGTGCAGCAGGGTGTCTTTGAGCTGAGTGTGTCAGGCGGGAAATCCATCTTGTCGGCCACCACGCCGCTTCTGCTCGCGGGCGTTTCCCTCACCCAGGGCCGGGCGACCATGCTCACGGGCCTTGCGATCGAAGCCCGGCCGGTGGTCGAGTATGCGGGGGCGAACAGCCTGAAAATCCAAAGCGGTGACTTGACCGTGCGCAACAGCGCCCGGGCCGTGCTCGCGACCCTGAAGGGCGAGGCGGAGCAGACCTCCCCGCAGGGCGGGCAGGCCACCATGACCTTCAACCTGGAGATTCCGGCGCTGGGCAGCCAGCCGCTGTTTGCCGGGGCGCGGCTGGTTTCGGCCGGCCGGGCCAGCGGCGAGATCCGGGCCGTCCTGGGCGCCCAGAGCCAGCTGGAGGCCCGCATGACGCTCAATGGTCTCGTCGCCGCCGAGAGCGGGCAGACCCTGCCCGTGGCCAACCTGAGCTTTGGTGGGATCGCGCGCAGCAATGGCACCGTTTCCGTGCAAGCCCCGCTCCTGCTCGACAACGCCGGCCGGCGCTCGGATATGAAGTTCGTCCTCGAACTGTCGCCGCTCGGCCGGGGTTATTCCGTCGACGGTCACCTGACCGGCCAGCAGGTCGAGTTGGAGGACCTTCTCGGGGTGCTCGGTGTGTTTCTCGCCTCCGCCGCGCCGGACAACGACGACAAGCCCGTGCCGCCCACGTCCGGCGTCGCGCCCGACACCGTGGCCGCCTGGTCGCGCTTCAGCGGCCAGCTCGCGCTCGACCTCAAGTCGGTCACGCGCGGCTCGGACTGGGCCATGACCGGCCTCACCGGGGCCGTCGCGATTGAGCCGGCGCGCCTGGCCCTGCAAAAACTCGAGGCCGCTTTCAGCGAAACCAGCCGCCTGGCCGCGAAGCTGGAACTGCGTTTCACCGGCGGGGCCATGCCTTACCGCCTGACGGGCGACTACTCGCTCAATGATTTCGACGCGGGCCGGCTCTTCAAGGCGATGGATCCGGGCAAGCCGGCGACCGTCGAGGGCCTGTTCACCGTGACCGGAAAACTTTCCGGCAATGGCGAGACGCCGGCCCGCGCCCTCGACCGGGTGCAGGGCGACCTGCAGCTGACCAGCCGGCAGGGCATTTTCCGCGGCCTGCAGCGCACCAGCAACAAGGTTTCCATGACCTCCAAGGCGGTCGAGCTGGGCGCCTCGGTGCTCGGCACCATCTTCGGCTCCGAGAAGGTCACCAAGACGGCCGAGAAGGTGGCCGGGCAGGCTTACTTTGTGGACCAGCTGGCGCAGGGCATCGGCGAGTTTAATTATGACCTCCTCAGCGTGCGGCTGATACGCGACGAGCTGCTCAACATGAATCTGGAGGACATCAGCCTCGTCTCGCCCGAGATCCGCCTCAACGGCCGGGGCGAGGTCGCCTACGTGGCCGGCCTGCCGCTGCTGGCGCAGCCGCTCAACGCGACGATGACGTTTGCCGCCCGGGGCAAGACCGAGCAGCTCCTCGACAAACTCAGCCTGCTGGACGGCACCAAGGACGACCTCGGCTACGCCCGCACCAAGTCCCCGGTCACCCTCGACGGCACGCTGACCAAGCCCGACCCGACGGCGTTCTTCACACGGGTCGCCACCGCCAAGCTCGCCGAGCTGCTGGACAACGGGGATTGAGCGTACGCTTCATCATTACGGTTTGTGCGGGGCTCCTCTGGGAGAAAAGCGTGCGACGCGGATTATGGCGTGGACAAGAACGAAGGTTCGTCGCGATTCCAGTAATTGGAATCTTTCTTTCGCCTACATTTCAGGTCAGCCACGAAGGGGAGCGTCAGCTCCCCGGAGTTGGCTGTGTCGACTGGTTAGCCAGCTACTTCACCTGGAGATGAGATCAATTACCCGCATTTTCTTTGTCTTTTCTGCGTCTCTTCGCGGCTCCAAGCATCGCGCCAATGATCAATCCAAGCGCAACTACCAAGCCGAGATTACCAAACACTGAGCCGAGCACGGCCCCGAAACAAAGGCCAAGGCCGGCTCCAATTCCTACATATTTCTTGTTCATGGGGTGACTAGGTTTCTTGCCGACGTTCAAGATGAGCCATGCCGCTTTAGCGGCATTGGCTCTGGCGGTTGGTTAGGCCTCTTTTGCATTTTAGCCGTCGAAGTTCACGAATTGGATCCGCCATTCGGGATCTAGCTCTACATTCAAATCAAGGCAGTGAAAAACCATGTCGCCTCCATACCAAAGTCCGACCAGTCCGTCTCCGTAGTAATTGACATGCTTCAATCTGAAGTGACTGACCAATTCCTTCGGACTCCCGGTGAATTCGTCTTTGGGAAAGTAGGATTTGTGCAGCTTAAGCACATCATCCTCCACTTCTCGCCTGATCTTCACGATGCGATCGACTAGCGCTTCGAAATCATGGTCGAGCTTCGCGATCACTCGCCCCCAGTCGCCTTCCGCTCTTTCGTTGTCAATGTCTGGCAGGCAAATTTTAAAATCTCCTTCTTCGGGCAACGAAAAATGCCCTTCAAGGCCTAGAATTGTGTCGTCAGAGTCGTCGATGTCTGGAGTGAGTCTGCCGAGCTTTTGGCTTATGGCGCTGTTCGGGAGTGGCATATCCTTCTTTGCCTAACGACTCAGATCAGCCACGCCCGGCGGGCGAGCAAGCCGTCTCTTTTGAATGACTGGGCCATGTTGAGCGGAGATGACATCTGCGAATCAGGTGTAATCAAGGGCGTTGCTGCTGTGGCTGCTGGATCGGCTCTTCTTCATTCATTCCTCTTCTTCCCGTGAAACCTCGAAAAAACGAGCGATGCCAGCCACCCGACCACAATCCACTGCAGAATCAGCGTCAGCCAGAACGCCACGCTCCCTTGCCAGCTTTGGCTCATGATCCAAGAACCGTCCACTTGACTTGCGGCCATCAGTGGAAGCGTGACGGATAACTTCACCACTATCGCTTCCGTCGAATACCATGCCAACAACCCGAGGCCAATACCGACCAACACCGCGGCGCCGATGAAGAAACGGGTGAGGGTTCGAGGGTGCATACGATCTTCCGCCGATCAGTGTTATTGTGCCGCACTCGAAAGCCGCACTGGGATGAGGTTCATCGCTGCATTTCATGCCGCAAATGGCTTGGGCTCAAGGCTGGAGATTTTGAGTGCGGCTTTTTGTGGTTGCGGTAGGCGCCGCAAAAAGCCGCACCGGGAGACTGGAACGGGGTTGGTGAGCATGTCTTTTGGAGCGGGGCCGGGTGGCCGGCGGCTTGAGGCATTTCTCGTTTGCGGGTTGGGGCAACTGGGCAACTGTCCCGGAGATGAATACTCGCATCTTCGGCAGAACGGGCAGGGTGGTGGGGGAGGTGGGACTGGGTTGCTGGCAGATCGGCGGCAACTGGGGCGACGTCTCCGACGACACCGCGCTGGCCATTCTGCGCAGCGCCCTTGAGCTGAGCACGACCTTCTACGACACCGCCGACGTTTATGGCGACGGGCGCAGTGAGTCGCTCATCGGCAGGTTTCTCAAGGAGACCAGGGCGCGCGACCGGCTGTTCATCGCGACCAAGCTCGGCCGCCGCGGTGACCCGGGCTGGCCGGGGAATTTCACCCGCGAGGTGGTGCGCCAGCATACGGAGGATTCGCTGCGCCGGCTGGGGATCGAGGCGCTCGATCTCACGCAGCTGCACTGTGTGCCGCCCGATGTGCTGATGCGGGGCGAGCTGTTCGGCTGGCTCGAAGAGTTGAAGCGCGAGGGCAAGATCAAGGCCTACGGGGCGAGCGTCGAGGCGATGGACGAGGCCCTCTGGTGCTGCGCCCAGCCCGGCTGCGCTTCGCTCCAGATCATCTTCAGCATCTTCCGGCAGAAACCCATCCACACCCTGTTTACCACGGCCCACGCCAGGGGCGTGGCCCTCATCGTCCGCCTGCCGCTCGCCAGCGGCCTGCTCGGCGGCAAGATGACGCCGGCGACCCAATTTCCGCCGGAGGACCACCGTAACTTCAACCGCGATGGCCAGGCCTTCAACGTCGGCGAGACTTTTGCCGGCCTGCCGTTCGAGAAAGGCGTCGCTTTGGCGGCTGCGCTGAAGCCGGCGGTGCCCGTGGGCCTGACGATGGCCGAACTGGCCCTGCGCTGGTGCCTCGATTTTGAGGCCGTCAGCGTGATCATTCCCGGGGCGAAGAGCCCGGAACAGGCCCGGGCCAACATCCGGGCCGGGGCGCTCGCCCCGCTCGGGGCGACGCGGCACGTGCAGCTGGCGGCGTTCTACGAGCGGCAGGTCGCCGCGCACATCCGCGGGCCGTACTGAGGCAAATTCCAAACGCCAAAACGCCAAAGGCCAAATAGGATCAAAACTTCTGGCGCGAAGCTGGAATTTCAGGCCTGGGTTTATTTGACGTTTGGACTTTGGTATTTGGGATTTACCCAAGCTTGCCTTGGGTCTGACTTGGCACGATAAGAGCTCCCTGTTCCTCTGATGCCCGCGTCCGCGACACGACCGCCCTTCCCGTCAGGCCTCACACTGCTCAACTGGTTTCTTCGTGGCTGGACGGCGCTCGTCTTCGTTTTCCTTTACGTGCCGATCATTGTGCTGGTCGTGTTCTCGTTCAACTCCTCGCGCCTGAACATTGTCTGGGAGAGCTTCACCCTCGATTGGTATGCGAAGCTCTTCGCCAACGGGCCGCTCATCAAGGCTGCGAAGAACAGCCTCATCATCGCCACGGGCAGCACGATCATCTCGGTCATCCTCGGGACCGTGGGGGCCTGGCTGCTGCATCGCTATCGCTACCGGTTCTCGCAGTTCATCCAGACGCTCGTGGCCATCCCGATGGTCATGCCCGAGATCCTCATGGGCATCAGCCTGCTCATCCTTTTCGCCAGCATCGGCCTCAAGCTCGGCTTCACCACCGTGATCATCGGCCACGTGACCTTCAGCTTCCCGTTCGTCCTCGTCGCCGTGCAGGCGCGCCTGCAGGGCCTGGACCCGTCGCTGGAGGAGGCGGCCCTCGATCTCGGGGCCACCCCGCTCAAGGCCTTCTGGCTGGTCATCGTGCCCTGCCTGAAGCCGGCGATCATCGCGGGGGGCCTCATGGCGTTTACGCTCTCCATGGACGAGCTCATCGTCACGTTCTTCATCCGCAGCGCCTCGGCCGTGACGCTGCCGATCCAGGTCTTCGGCCTGGCCCGCGTCGGCCTCAACCCGATGCTCAACGCCCTGTCGGCCGTCTTCATCGTCGCCACGGTCGCCTTCGTGTTTTTCTCCGAATACCTCAAGAAACTCAGCCGCTAAAACCGAGACCTGAAACTTGAAACCTGAGAGCTGAGCATTTGAAGCATGCATCTTCCTTGCGCAATATACTTACTTCGTCTCCCCCTTCGGGTTTCAGGTCTCAAGTATCAGGTTTCTCTCCATTTCCCCACCTCATCATGAAATCCATCAAACCCTCCCTCCTCGCGCTGACCGTGCTGCTCGGCGCCGCTGCCTCGCCGGCCGCCGATGAACTCAACCTTTTCGGCTGGTCCGAATACATCCCCCAGGACGTCCTAGACGGCTTCACCAAGGAGACCGGCATCACGGTCAACTTCGAGACCTACGCCTCCAACGAGGAGCTGCTCTCCAAGCTGGTCGCGGGCGGCGGCAGCTACGACATCGTCCAGCCCTCCGAATACGCCGCCGAGCTCATGATCCGCCGCAAGATGCTCGCCCCGCTCGACAAGACGAAGCTGCCGAACCTCAAGAACATCGGCGCCCAGTTCAAGGGCCTGGTCCATGATCCCGAGGACAAGTTCACCGTGCCCTACATGAGCGGCACGGTTGGCATCGTGGTGAACACCGAGGTGGTGAAGGACGACATCAAGGGCTACAAGGATGTCTTCCAGGACAAGTTCAAGGACCGCCTCGTCGTGCTCAACGACAACCGCGAGATCGTCACCTGGGCGCTCTACTCGCTCGGCCTGCCGATCAACGAGATCAACGCCGCCAGCCTCGCCAAGGCCCGCCCCGTCGTCGCGAAGTGGGTGAAGCTGGTGAAGGTCTTCGACTCCGACAGCCCCAAGACCGCGCTGCTCAACGGCGACGTGGACATCGGCATCGTCTGGAGCGGCGAGGGTGCGCTCCTCTGGAAGGAGAACCAGAAGTTCAAGTACGTGATCCCCGCCGAGGGCGCGCACCGCTTCATCGACATCCTGGCCATCCCGGCCGCGGCCCCGCACAAGGCCGCCGCCCATGCCTTCATCAACTACATCCTGCGGCCCGAGGTCTCCAAGATCGTCTCGGAAAACTTTCCCTACACGAATCCCAACGTCGAGGCTCGCAAACTCCTCACGCCCGAGGAGCTCGCCAATCCCGCCAGCTACCCGACCGCCCCGGGCAAGCTCGAGACCTTCCGCGATATCGGCAAGGCCGCGGCCGACATCGATTCGATGATGACCGACCTGAAGAGCGCGCAGTGAGAAAGCAACGCAACAGATCTTTGCGCGGTAGCGCGGGTAGGGCGCGACCGCTGGGCGCGCCGTATCATTTTCGCGGCGGTCCCTCCCGACTTGCCTGACTCCATGCACGTCCCCGCCGCCGCTCCCGCCGCCATCCCCGTCTCCGACCGTACCCGGCCGGGTTGGATGGCATGGGCGTTGCTGGCGCCGATGGTCTTCTGGCTCGTCGTGTTCGTCGTCATCCCCGGGATCATTTTGCTCGTTTACAGTTTCTGCGAGCGCGACGAGGTCGGCGGCGTGATCTACAGCTTCAACCTCGACAACTACCGGCGCGTTTTCCAGCCGACCTACCTGAACATCTTCGTGCGCTCGATCGGCTACGCCGCCCTGACGACGGTGTTATGTGTCGTGATCGGCTACCCCGTGGCTTACTACATCGGCCGGGCCAGCGAATCGCTCCGCAACAAGCTCCTGCTCCTCGTCATGGTGCCGTTCTGGACGAGCTTCCTCATCCGCACCTACGCGTGGATCACGATCCTCAAGCAGGAGGGCCTGCTGAACAGCTTCCTGAAGGCGGCCGATGTCGGCATCGAGCCCTTCAACCTGCTCTACACGCCCGCGGCCGTCATCATCGGCCTCGTCTACGCCTACCTGCCGTTCATGATCCTGCCGATCTACGGGAGCGCGGAGAAGCTCGACAATTCCCTCATCGAGGCCGCCTACGACCTCGGCGCCGGCCCGATCCGCGCCTTCTCCTCCGTCATCGTGCCGCTCACCATGCCGGGCATCGCCGCGGGCACGCTGCTGGTCTTCGTGCCGGCCATCGGCATGTTCGCCATCACCGACCTGATGGGCGGGGCCAAGGTGCCCATGATCGGCAATGTCATCCAGAACCAGTTCCTCCAGGCCCGCGACTGGCCGTTCGGCGCCGCGCTCGGGGTCATCTTTATGCTCATGTTTGCCCTCACCTACGTCATCCTCCAGCGCCGCGGCTCGCGGCCCGCCGCCTGACCATGCCCGCTGCGCCCAAACCCATGATCGAGATCCGCGGCGTGACGAAGCGCTTCGGCACCTTCACCGCGGTCAACAACGTCAGCCTCACGGTCAACGCCGGGGAGTTCATCACGCTCCTCGGGCCCTCCGGCTGCGGCAAGACCACGCTGCTTCGCCTGCTTGCCGGCTTCGAGACGCCCGACGAGGGTGCCGTCCTGCTCGACGGTGTGGATGTCTCGCACGAGCCGCCCTACCGGCGCAGCGTGAACCAGGTTTTCCAGAGCTACGCCCTGTTCCCGCACATGAGCGTGATGGAGAATGTTGGCTTCGGCCTGCGCATGCAGAACGTGCCCGCCGCCGAGGCCGAGGGCCGCATCCGGGAGGCACTGGCCACCGTCTCGCTCGCCGAGCAGGCCGACAAGCTGCCGCACCAGATGTCGGGCGGCCAGCGGCAGCGCGTGGCGCTGGCCCGGGCTCTTGTCTGCCGGCCCAAGGTGCTCCTGCTCGACGAGCCGCTCTCCGCCCTCGATGCCAAGCTCCGCCAGGGCATGCAGCTCGAGCTGAAGCACCTCCAGCGCAAGCTCGGCCTCACCTTCGTGTTCGTGACCCACGACCAGGAGGAGGCGCTTACGATGTCCGACCGCATCGCCATCATCAACAAAGGGCAGATCGAGCAGCTCGGCAACGCCACCGACATCTATCACCGGCCCCGCACGCCCTTCGCCGCCGACTTCATCGGCCAGGCCAATCTGCTCAGCGGCACAATCATCCTGCGCCAGGGTCCGACGGCCACCATCCGGCTCGACACCGGCCTGGAACTGGTCGTGGCCTGCACCGAGCTGCCGGCCAGCGCCACCAAGGTGCTCGTGTCCATCCGGCCCGAGAAGATCCACATCGGTCGCCTGCCGGCCCCGGCGGAGAATGTCTTCCAGGCCCGCATCGCGGAGGAGATTTTCCAGGGCGCCACCGACCAGCTCCGGCTTGTCACCGACCAGGGGACCAAGCTCCACGCCCTCGTCGCCAACGAGAGCGCCACGCAGGAGGCCTTCCACGAGGGCGACCGCGTTTACTGCAGCCTCCACCTCGACGACCTCGTCATCGTGCAGGCGGAGTAGGTGTGGACGCCTACCGGGCGGCGTCGGTCAGCTCTGATTCCGGCAGCGCCTCCGCGGCGACCTGGCGGACGAGGGTGATGGAGGTGATGAAGGTCGTCTTGTGCTCCAACTGGCCCTCCATGGAGAGGAAGATCAGCCGCCCGCCGCGGAAGGCGACGCCGGGGGCGACCGCGCCCGAGCGGCGAAACGCGCAGCCGGTCAGCGTCACCTGGCCGAAGGGCCGGTCGTTGCGATCGGTCCGGAGCAACACGCCGCCGCCCGAGAGCCAGCTGAATTCGTAACGGGTGTTGGTGGTCACCACGACCAGTTCGTCACCCGGCTGAATGGTCCTGAAATCCACCTCATCCGGTCCATGCCTCACCTCATCCTCTCCAAACATTTCCCAAGTGCGACCGACGGGAGGGGGGATGGGTGGTCCGGAATTTTCCTGCATGGATTGATAGAGTGGGGTGGAGATTAGAAGAGGGTGGCCTGACGCCAAGATAGCAGATTCGGAGCGTTTGACCAGAAAGGAATGGCGCGGTTCCGCCGGCGAGAGGAGCGCTTGCGCCCGGGCCCCGGAATGTCGCATTGTCCGGCCATGATCGCCGCCGTGCATTTCCGGAACTTCAAGGCGTTGCGCTCGGCCGCGGTGAAGCTGACTCCCTTCAACCTCGTCCTCGGGCCCAACGGCAGCGGCAAGACGAGCCTCATCCAGGCCCTGCTGCGGTTGCGCACGCTGGCGGGCCTGCCGGCCGTTCATGCCAGCGAGCTCAAGGGCCAGAAACCCGCCGGTCCACAGATCGAGTTCCACTTCGCCCCGCCGTATCAAAACGTCCGGGTGACCCTCGGCTGCAATTCGGACGAGTTGGTCTGCAATCTCCTCGTGGTGGACTCCCCGCCGGGGATCGAGGGCCAGGGCCAGTGGGCCGAACTCCGCACCCGGTTGCAGTCCATCCGGGCCTATCTCCTTGATCACTATGCGATGGCCGCGCCGGCGAAACTGACCGAAGGCGCCGAGCTGACCTCCAACGGCGGCAACCTCGCTGCCGTGCTGGCGGGCTGGAAGGAAAAGCAGCCGGCGGTGTTCGCGGGGCTGGCGGCGGAGTTTGTCCGCCTGATGCCCGAGTTTTCCGGTTTGGAATTTCGGTCTGGCAGCCCGGGCGTCGTCGAACTCGGCGCCCGGCTGCAGGGGAACGGCCACGAGTTTGTCGCCGCCGACAGCCTGTCGCAGGGCACCCTCTACCTGCTGGCGATCCTCACGCTGGCTTTCGCGCCCAGTCCCCCGGCGGTCGTCTGCCTCGAGGAGGCCGACCGGGGCATGCATCCTCGTTCCCTGCGGGAGGTGCGCGACGCACTCTACCGGCTGAGCTACCCGCAGGACGCCGGCATGGAGCGGGCGCCGGTGCAGGTGATCACCACGACGCATTCGCCGTACCTGCTCGACCAGTTCAAGGAGCATCCCGAGGAGATCGTGCTGGCGAGCAAGCGCGGCCAGGAAGCGAACTTCGAGCGCTTGTCCGACCGGGCCGACCTGGTGGAGCTGATGAAGGAGGCGCACCTCGGCGACTTGTGGTACAGCGGCATCTTGGGAGGAATTCCCGGAGAGACCTGAGACCTGAAACTGGAGACCTGAATCTCTACCTCATGTATCCCATACTCGATCTCGCAACTGGAGGCATTTGCCGCGGTAATCGGAATTTCAGGTTTCAGGTCTCAGGTTTCAGGTCTCCAAGATCGCGATGAAAATCGCGATCTTAAGTGAGTCCCCGGCCGACGAGGCGGCGTTGCACGTGCTGGTGGGTTATGTGCTGGGCGGGCCGTTCACGACCGTCCAGTCCGCCCTGCGCGCGCGCGGCTGGCCGTCGGTCGAGCAGGTGCTGCCGCCGATCATCCGTCACCTGCATTTCAACACCGACGCCGACGGTCTGGTGGTCGTGGTGGATTCCGACGACTCGCCCGTGCACACGCCGGAGCACGAGGCCCCGGGCTATCATCATGCGTTTTGCCGGATTTGCCGGTTGCGGGCGGTTTTCCGCCGGACGCTGAAAAATCTCCCGCCGGCCCACGGTCGCGACCGCGTGCTGCGCGCCGTGGGCCTGTGCGTGCCGGCCATCGAGGCGTGGCTGCTGTGCGGGCGGGACACGTCGATCACGGAACAGGCGTGGCTTGACGGGCAGGCCGCGAACCGCCCGCCCTACACCCGCAAGGAGCTCAAATGGCGGGTCTATGGCACCGAGCGGCCGTCGCTCCAGCACGAGATGCGCCGGGCGGTGCAGGAGGTGTCCCGCCACCATGGCGACGTGCGCCGGTTGGAAAACGATTTTCCCAACGGCTTCGGGGCCCTGGCGCGGGACCTCCGGGGTTGGGGCAAGGGGTAGGGCGCGGGCTCGTTTGCGACGGGGGCGGCCCGCTGAATCGCAGGAAGGACTTGCCCGCGGCATTTTCGCCCCGCACAGTCGCGCCAGTTACCCCGCATGAAGTCCCCCCGTATTTCCCTGGCGGCGTTGATGGGCGCGCAGGCCCAGGTCACGTTCAACGACTGCGCGGCCAAGTTCATGCTGATCGCCCTCGCGCAGCAGCTCGCGCATCTGCACGGCCATGATGCGAAGCCGGTGATCGCACTCATCAGTGCGCTGATGGTCCTGCCCTATGTCGTGTTTGGTCCGGTCTGCGGCTGGCTGTCCGACCGGTATCCCAAGCGCAGCGTGATCAATTTTGCGCTGGTGCTGCAGGTCGCAGTCATGGCCTTGATGCTGGCGGCGCTCCGGCTGCAGTCGTTCAACCTTTCGATGGCGTGTTTCGCGCTGCTGTCCCTGCAGACCTGCATCCTGGCGCCGGCCAAGCGGGGCATCCTGCTCGAATACGCCGGCGAGGACCGCCTGTCGCGCTTCGTGGGCTACATGGAAATGCTGAACGTCACGGCAATCCTCGTGGGCTCGTTCGCCGGCGGCCGGCTGTTTTCCCACTGGCTGGAAGCGGGCGGCGATCTCTGGTCGGCGGGCCTGAAGGTGGGCTGGCTGCTCGCCGGCCTCGCGGTCGCGGCCTGGGCTTTTTTTCAAATGGCCCAGCCGACCAAGGCCCAGTCGGCCGAGCCCTTCCGCTGGAGCCTGCTGGTGCGGCATTTCACCGACGTGGCGGAGGTGTGGCGGGAGCGGCCCTTGTGGCGGACGACGATGGGCATCTGCTTTTTCTACGCCGTGGGCGGGTACTTCATGCTGCTGCTCCCCCAGATCGCCTACGAGATGGAGAACGGCGGCGTGCGCACGGCCGCCGTGTCCAGCATCATGATGCTGATGGTCGGGGTGGGCACGATGCTGGGCAACCTGTTCGCCGGTCTGCTCTCGCGGCGCGGGGTCGAGCTCGGCCTGGCGCCGCTTGGCGGCGCGCTGCTGCTCGCGAGCCTCTTTGCCATGGGGTTCACCCCGTTTGGCAGCCGGGTCTTCACCGGGCTGCTGATCACGGCGGGTTTCTCCACGGGCCTCTTCCTGGTACCGCTCTACGCCTTCATCCAGCAGCGGGCGGGCGACCACCGGCGCGGGCGCATTCTCGCCGGGGTGAGCCTGCTCGACAGCCTGGCGGGGTCCGCCGTCAGCGTCCTCTACCTGCTGCTGGCCGGTGACGGCTACCTGGCCTGGATGCCGCACACGCAGGTATTCGCCCTGGCGGCAGTGACGCTTGCGATGCTGCTCTACGGCGTATGGCACATCCCGCACCATACGGTCTGCACCGTGATGCGTCTGATCGGCCCGCTCTTCTACCGGGTGAAGTCGATCGGCTGGGAGAATATTCCCCCCGGCGGTGCGCTCATGATCTGCAACCACCTCTCCTACGTGGATGCGGTCGTGCTGCAGATTGCCTCGCCGCGGCCGATCCGCTTCGTGGCTTTCGCCGGTTTTGCCAAAAGCCCCGTGATGCGGTTCATCTTCCGCGCGGCGGGCGTGATTCCCGTGGCGCCGAACAAGCCGATGAAGGGCATCCGGCTGGCGTGGGACGCGATCAAGGAGGGCGAACTGGTCTGCGTATTCCCCGAGGGGGCCATCTCCCGCACCGGGCAGTTGATGATCCTGCGGCGCGGCTTCGGGCTGATCTCCGAGGCGGCCAAGGCCCCGGTCGTGCCGGCCGTGATCGACGGGCTGTGGGGTTCGATCTACTCGTTTGCCGGCAACAAATACCTCTGGAAATCGCCCCGGCTGATGCCGACGCCGGTCTGCGTGATTTTCGGCCAGCCGATCCCACCCCACCGGGTGGACCTCGGGTCGGCGCGGCAGGCCCTGCTCGACCTCGGGGAGCAGGCGTTCCAGGAGCGCCCGGCCCTGAAGCGGCACCTCGGGCGCGAGGCCGTGCGCGCGCTGGCGAAGCACCCGCGCCGCCTCGCCGTGGTGGACCGCACGGCGGCCCGGGTGGAGCTTAGCGCGGGCAAACTGCTGGCGGTGGCCGCCGCGCTGTCCCGCCGGATCCGCGCAACCGTGCCTGAGCAGCGCGTGGGCATCGTGCTGCCGCCGGGCGCCGGGGCCAACATCGCCAACCTCGCCGTCGCCTGTGCGGGCAAGGTGCCGGTCAACCTGAACTTCACCTCCGGGCGGGCGGCCATCGAGTCGTCACTCCGGCTCGGCGAGATCAGCACGGTCATCACGGCCGACGCCATGAAGGCAAAGGTCCCCCATTTTCCCTTCCCGGCGCGGACCCTCGACTTGAAAACGGAGATCGAGGCGGCCGGGGGGAAGAAAGCCATCCTGCCCTGGCTGCTCGCCGTGCATGTGCTGCCCAACCAGTGGGTGGCCGACCTCCTCGGCCTGCCCCGCGCCGGCGACCACGACGAGGCGGCGCTGCTGTTCACCAGCGGCAGCTCCGGCGAGCCCAAGGGCGTGATCCTCACCCATCGCAACATCCTCGCGAATTGCGCGCAGATCTCGTCGCTCTCGATCCTGCCCGAGTCGGCGACGATGCTCGGGTGCCTGCCGATCTTCCACTCGTTTGGCTTCACCGTGACGCTCTGGTATCCGATCCTGCGGGGCTGCCGCGTCGTCACCGTGCCCAGCCCGCTCGACACGCGGAAGATTGTCGAGGCGATCCAGCAGGAGCAGGCGACCGTGATGGTTGGCGCGCCGACCTTCATCCGGCCCTTCCTCAAGAAGGCGACCAAGGAGGAACTGAAGTCCCTCAACCTCGTCGTCACCGGGGCGGAGAAACTGCCGATGGATCTCTACGACGCCTTCCTGCAGCAGTTCGGGATCGAGATTCTCCAGGGCTACGGGCTCACCGAGACCACGCCCGCCGCCTGCATCAACCAGTATCATCCGCCCATCACCACCACCACGGCGGAGCACCAGGAAGGCAAGCGCATCGGCGCCGTGGGCCGGCTGCTGCCCGGCTCGACCGCCCGCATCGTCGATCCCGAGACCGGGGCCATCCTGCCGTCGACCTCCGTCGGCATGCTCTGGCTGAAGGGTCCGCATGTGTTCCCCGGCTACCTGAAGGATGAGGAGAAGACGGCCGCCGCGCTCAAGGACCGGTGGTTTGTCACAGGTGACCTGGGCCGCATCGACGAGGACGGGTTCCTCTTCATCGAGGGGCGGCTCTCGCGTTTCTCCAAGATCGGCGGCGAGATGGTGCCGCATGGCACGGTCGAGCAACGCATCATCTCGGCCTTTGGCTGGGAAGAGAGCGACGGACCGGTGGCCGTCGTCACGGGCATACCCGATCCGTCCAAGGGCGAGGCGCTGGTGCTGCTGACGACCAGGGACATCACGGTCTCCGATATCCGGGCCAAGTTGCTCGATGCCGGCTTTCCCAACCTCTGGGTGCCCAAGATCATCGTGAAGGTGGCCGCCATCCCGATCCTCGGGACCGGCAAGACGGACCTGAAGGGTTGCCGCACCCTCGCGTTGGAGCACGCCGCCGCGCAGAGCGAAGCATGATGAATCCCGGCCCAACAGCGGGTCCCGACCGCGGCCGAAAGACCCGGTCCGCCGAAAAGTGGATGCGTGTGCCATTGGCTGTCCTTCCCCTGTTCGTTTCCGGGTGCTTTAGCGCTATGAACGAGATGGGCAGTTCATGGAATGGCGGAAGCTCCACCGGGACAAAGGCGGTCGCCGGCGGGCTTGATGTTGTGACCGCACCGATCCAAGCCCCGGTTCTTGCGGTCTCCGCCGCCTACAAGGCATCAGCCAGGAAGAAGTACGAAAAGGATCAGCTGCTCGAAGCGGAATTGACCAAGGAAATCGAGGCGGACCCAAGCATCGGCCTTCGCGACAAATGGGCGACAAAGAGTGGTCTCCATTGGCGGATTTTTCCAAAAATCCTTCTCCAACGATCAGGTGCATTTTACTCCGGCGCAGGTGGAGGAAATTTATGATCAGGTTCCCGAGATGCGGGACTCTCTGTTTCGCAGCAAGGCATGCACGACCGAGTTTTTAGTCCGTCATCTTGACGAGACCTACGATCGATGTCTTCATTCTATTTCATGCACTCGACTGGCGAGTATTGTTTCGAATCCCAACACGCCGCTTCCCTTGGTAGGAAAAGTTGCCCAATCACAGACGCTCCCCAGTGGCGCATCCATCCCGGCCATGGAGGCCCTCAGAGCCAGAACCGAAAATTCGCCCGGCGCGGCAATGGAGCCGGCACGCGGAGACGGGACGTGATTCGCATGGGACTTCTCTGCTCAGCATTTCCCGTAATTCAGAAAGGTTCACGCTCCGCTCGCCGGCGCCCGGCTCATCTCTAGCGCTCGGCACATCGATCGCCAAGCACAAGCCCTTGAAGATGACCGCGGAAGATCCGTCCGAGCGCATTCAGTCCCTCGATGGAATTCGCGGCGTGGCCGTGCTTTTCGTCGTGCTATCCCATCTCGGCAATGACGGTTTGTTTCTTTTTCCGCACGCTCCGCATGATGCGATAGGTAAAGTCGGTGTTTGGATATTCTTTTCGCTTAGCGCATACCTCTTAACAGGCCGGTTGTTACGTGGCTTTCGCGCCGGGGGCCCGGTCTTCGCGGTCGTTGCGAGCTACGCCATTCACCGCCTATTTCGGATTTTTCCGCTCTACTTGGTTGTCCTCACCGCGCATCGACTGCTTTCGGATTTCTCCACGCCGATATACTTGCGACACATGCTGCTCCTCGAGGGCGCGGGAGAGCTCTGGGCGATTCCGGTCGAGTTTACCTACTACATCGCGATGCCGATCATCGCAGCCGCATGCGCGCAACTTGGTCCACGAAAAACAACGGTTGGCCTACTTGCTCTACTCGCGACATCATTCGGCTACACGTTATTCGCGAATGCCGAGGTTTTCTCCCACAGCCTTTCGTTGGTCCCCAAGGCAGCACCGTTCTTGATGGGAAGCGCGTTGGCCATGCTGCTGCCAGAGGACAAACTCTTGCAGCAACGCTGCAACATGACCACCGTTGGGATCATATCCGCGCTGGCACTATTTGCAGCGACGGCGGTATATCGCGGGATATACCGCGGTCCTTTTTCGAATTCCGTCGCGCCGTATCTTTCACTCCTATTGGCCATCATCGCCTGTGGCCTCATCGGTAGCGCGGTGAGATCGAGCGCTATGAGCCGACTGTTCTCGGCAACTGTCCTGGCTTGTCTAGGCAGGATAAGTTTCAGTCTTTACCTCTGGCACATGTTCGTTGTCCGGCTGGCGTTGCAAGTTCCCGAATACTCAGCATCACGCACATTGCTTGCTTGGCTCACTCTGCTGACCTGCATCGGATGCTCATTCATTTCCTACGCAATGATTGAGCGGCTGGGAATCCGGGCAGGACTGGCGATTTCCAAGCGACTTGCCGAACGCAGGCATGAGGTGTGAGAAAGTGCGGAAGACCAGCCGAGGGGGACGCTGCTTCATTCCCGATCTGGCTATTCACGGGCAAAGGTCACTAGCGTGATCGGGAACGAAGCAGCTGACCCCATGGGGACCTCCGGGCTCCGGTCAGGCAGCTCATCCTCCATGTCTCTCTGGGGAGGGGTGGCGTGAAGCGCCGGGGTGTGTCGGGTCATTGCCCGGCCCTCCACCTCACGCCGTGAACGGCGACTGGCTCATGACCTTCTCGTGCTTTTCCCGCGCCAGCCACAGCAGCAGGAAGGCGGCCGCGCACACCGCGGCACAGACGAGGAAGATGGCCCGGTAGCCGATGCTGGTGGCCAACGTGCCGAAACAGAGGTAGCCCACGGTCGAGCCGATGCGGTTGGCCGTGGTATAGAGGTTGGTGGCGGTGCCCGGCTGGTCGGGAATGTAGCTCTGGAAAAAGGTGATCGCGATACCCGAGACCACGGCGATCATCGCGGCGCTCAGGATCTGCACCGGGTAGATGTGCCACGGCTGGCGCACAAAGTAGAGCAGCGCGTAGTAGGCGATGGCGATGATGATGCCGAGGCGGATCAGGCGGCCGGGGCTGCCGCGGGAGGCCAGCAAGCCGAACCAGAACATGAAGGGCAGCTCGAACACCGGGGCGACGCTGTAGGCGATGCCCACCTGCTGCTCCGTGCCGCCGAGGGTGCGCAGGATCAGCAGGGGCAGCCCCATCATGCCCATGGTCACGCAGACAAACACCAGCACGAAGGCCGAGAAGTAGCAGAGCAGGTCGACCCGCTTCAGCAGCTGGCTCAGCGGCACCTTGCTGGCGGTGGCGCCGGCCGCGGGTGCGCGGGCGGGGATGTGGAACCAGACGATCACCAGGAGGACGAGGAAGAGGGAGGCGCAGACCAGGAAGATGCCCTCGTAGGAATAATGGATCATCACCCAGGCGGCGATGGCGGGCCCGATGGTCCATGCCAAGGAAAACGTGAGGCGGAAAATGTTCATGTACAGCGGGGCCTCTGCCGGCAGGACGCCGAGGCGGGGCAGGGCCTCGCGCTGGTAGGAGAACAGCTGGGCAAAGGTGATCGAGGAGATGCCGACGACGGTGGAACCGATGACGGTGAGCCAGACGACGTCGCGCACGAAGGCATAGCCGGTGTAGCCGGCGGCACCGCAGACACAGGCCAGCAGCAGGATCGAGCGGCGGCTGAACCGGGTGTCCGACCAGCGGGCGAGCGCCGTGGTGAGGACGATGCCGCTGACCGACGTGATCGTCATGAAGACGCCAAAGACCCAGTTGGACATGCCGACCTCGATGGTGCCGAACATCGAGTAGAACGGCGCCACGAAGGAGTAAGCCATGCCGAGCACGAGGTTGCCCAGCACCAGGATCAGGAACTCGGGGTTCCGGATCAGCCGCCGCCACGGGGCGAGGAGTTGTTGCATCAGCGTACCCTGCTCAGATCACGACGGTCTTCAAGGCGGCGGTGTTCCAGGGCGGCTGGCCAGTCTCGGCGGCAAGCTGGTTGAAGGCGGCGACCTCGGCGGTGCTGAAGAGCAGGCCGCCAGCCCTGGCAGTGTGCGTGGCCCACGTGGCCTCGAGCTGGCCGGGGAGCATGCACTTCTCGTTGCCGTGGCCGAGGACGTCGGCGAGGACGGCCTTGACGTTCTGTTGCTGGTTGCGGCCCTTGGCGAAGGCGCCGGCGTTGATCGCGTCGGGATGGATGACCTGGAAGAAGAACACGCAGGTGCCCTTGTCGCCCTCGGCCTGGTCCCAGCGGTTGCGAATGGTGGGGAGCGAACCGCCGACGAAGCCGCCGACGATCTCGTTAATCAGCGAGAGGCCGTAGCCCTTGTGCGCGCCGAAGGGGAGGAGCGAGGTCGCGAGGTTCGGGTCGGTGGTGGGATTGCCGTCCTTGTCCACGGCGGCGAGCGGCGGGAGAGGTTTGCCCTCGCGCTTGAGCTGCTGGACGCGGCCCATGGCGACGACGGACGTGGCCCAGTCGATGACGATCGGGTAGCCGACGGCGTCGGTCGTGGGGAAGCCCCAGGAGTGCGGGTTGGTGCCGAGGGTGGGGAACTTGCCGCCGAAGGGCACGACCTCGGCGAGCGCCGCGGTGCAGTTGGTGTAGGCGATATAGCCACGCTTGGCGGCATCCATCACGTAGCCGCCACCCCAGAGGTAGTGGAAGGCATTGTCGACGGAGACGGTGCCAACGCCGTATTGGTCGGCGAGGCGGATCGCCTCGTTCATGGCGCGGTAGGCCGTGGACTGGCCGAGCTTTTTGTTGGCATTCCAGATTTTCGCGGCGGCGAAGCGGGAGGGCTTCTCCTCGATCTTGGCGCCAGGCACACAGCCCTTCGAGCCGGAGCCGAACAGGTGGTCGAGATGCAGGGCCTTGAGGCCGTTGTGCGTGCGGATGCCGTGGCGTGTGGCCTCGGCGCAGACGAGGGCGCCCTCACGGGCCTCGTCGGCGTCGAAGCCGCGGTGCTGGTAGGCGGCCTGAACGAGGGCATTGTGCTGGGACTCGGGGACGATGTGGAAGGTCTCGGGCATGGGAGGAGAGTTGAGATAGGACTGATATGACCGATCGGTCTGATAAAATTGATTCAGACCACTTTCTTGACCGGTACCTCGGGGTTGATCTGGGCGAGGGGTTTCTCGCCGTGCATGGCGAGGATGAGGTTCTTCACGGCGGCGGTGGCCTGGCGGACGACGCTCTCGTAGGTGCGCGAGCCGACGTGCGGGGTGCAGACGACGTTCGGCAGCTTGAGCAGCGGGTGGTCGGCGCGGGGCGGCTCCTCGTCCAGCACATCGGTGCCGTAGCCGCCGACCTGCCCGGACTTCAGCGCCTCGACCATGTCGCCCGTGTGGACGATCTCGCCGCGGGCGCAGTTGAGGATGAGCACGCCTTTTTTCATCTTCGGGAAGGATTTCGCGCTGATCATGTCACGCGTCTCGGGCGTGAGGTTGGTGTGGAGCGACAGGTAGTCGGAGGCGGCGTAGACCTCGTCGAGGGTGGCAGCGCGCTTCACGTTGTGGGCGGCGGCGAATTTCTCGTCCCAGTAGACATCGAAGCCGATCACGTTCATGCCGAAGGCGCGGGCGCGGATCGCGACCTCCTTGCCGATGCGGCCGAGGCCGATGATGCCGATGGTTTTCTCGAGGAGCTCGTGACCGGTCTTGCGCTTCCAGCCGCCGCTGCGGGTGGAGTCAGTGTGGTAGAAGAGGTTTTTCTCGAGGGCGAGCAGCAGGAGGAAGGTGTGCTCGGCCACGGTGGTGTGATTGACACCGGGGGTGAAGAGCAGGGGCAGGCCGAACTCGGTGCAGGACGTCACGTCAATTTTGTCCACGCCGATGCCGTATTTGCTGATGACCTTGAGACGGGGGCGGGCCTTCTCGAGCACGGCGCGGGTGATCAGGTCGTCGCCACAGATGTAGCCGTCGATGTCGCCGACGAGGGCGAGCGTGTCGGCTTCGTTGAGCGGCCCGCGGGCGCGGATGATTTCCCAGCCGGTGTCGGCCAGCAGCTGGTGGTGGCCGCCGGGGGTGTCCTGAAAGGAGGTGGTCGTGAGGAGGATGCGCGTCATAGGGAAGAGGCATCTGAACAGACGGCACCGGCGCACACAAAGCGAAACTTGCCGCGAGTCTGTCATGCGGGTTGCGCTGACGACAAAATTTCCGTTGATTGCTGTTTCGCTAATGAAAACTCCTGCGCAAGTCACTGCCTCCCTTAAGCGTCGGCTGGGCGCCAGCGTCGACACGTCCGAGCAAGGCCGCTGGGCCGCCTCGTTCGACAGCAGCAAGATTTCCTTTCTGCCCGACGCTGTGATCACCCCGCGCAAGGAGGCGGATATCGGCGTCGTGCTGCAACTGGCCAACCAGCACCAAGTGCCGGTGACGGTGCGCGGCCGGGGCACAACCCTCATGGGCTCGGCCGCGCCGGTGGCAGGTGGCTGGGTGATCGACATGCTGCAGCTGAATTCGATCAAGATCGATGCCGATGCCGGCATGGCGCACGTCGGCGCCGGGGCGACCAATGCCGCCGTCCAGCGCGCCGCCGAGGCCAGGGGCTGGTTTTATCCGCCGGACCCGTCTTCCAAGGAGTATTGCACCATTGGCGGCAACGTTGCTTGCAACGCCGGCGGTATGCACGGCGGCAAATATGGCGTGACGCGCGATTTCGTCATCGCCCTCCGCGGGTTCCTGCCGACGGGGGAGTTGGTGGAGTGGGGGACGGCCACCAAGAAGTTTGCCGCGGGTTTCAACCTGCGCGACCTGTGGATCGGCAGCGAGGGCATGCTCGGTGTCGTGACCGGCGCCGTGCTCAAGCTCGTGCCCCTGCCCGCCGCGCGCTGGACGCTGCTGACCTCCTTTGCCGATGAGCCGGCCGCGCTCAAAGCGGCCCGGATGCTCTTCCGGGCGCGGGTGCAGCCGGCGATTTGCGAATTCCTCGACCGCGAGAGCGTGCTGTGCGCTGAACGGGCGACGGGCAGGACCGTGTTCCCCGGCCAGGCCGGCCGGCCGGTGATTTTGCTCGAGCTGGCGGGTTCGCTGGCCGAGGTGGACGACCTGAAGCTGGAGGTGCTGGCTTGGGCCGAGACGCACGCGCTGGCCTACAAGGAGGCGCACAGCCGGGCCGAGGTGGAGGAACTGTGGGCCGTGCGACGCAAGTGCTCCGGCGCGATGTTCGAACTGGGCGATGCCAAGCTCAACGAGGACATCGTCGTGCCCATGCGCAACTACGAGAAATTTGCCCGCTACATCACCAAATTGAAGAAAAAGTCCGGCCTGCCCATCCCGACCTTCGGGCATCTGGCCGACGGCAACCTGCACGTGAACATCATGTATCACCGTGCCGACCCCGCGGAGACCCGCGCGGCCGAGGCGACGGTCCAGAACCTGATGGAAACCGTGGTCAGCCTCGGCGGCGCCATCTCGGGCGAGCACGGCATCGGCCTGGCCAAGACCCCCTTCCTGCGCCTCCAGCACAATCCCGCCCAAGTGCGGGCCATGCAGGCGGTGAAGCAGGCCTTGGACCCCCGCGGCATCCTCAATCCCGGCAAGATGTTCAAGGAAGTCCGCATCTGGAAATACCCCAAACTGCAGCTGAAACTGCCGTGGGACCACAAGTGAGGGGGGTGCAGCAGGCCGGTCGGGATTGACGAGCCCAAAATCGCCCTTGGGAGTAACTTTTCAGAGGGCAAATTGTCCTTTTTTCCATTGCGCCGGCCAATCGCGTTCCCTCAATTCTTCGCTTTAAGCCCATAATGCATCTCAAGGCGCTCAAGCTTCACGGTTTCAAAAGTTTCGCGGACAACACCACCCTCAGTTTCCAGCCCGGTGTGACGGCCATCGTCGGCCCCAACGGCTGCGGCAAGAGCAACATCGCGGACGCCATCCGCTGGGTGCTGGGCGAACAGAGCGCGAAGGCCCTCCGCGGCGGCAAGATGCAGGACGTGATCTTCGAGGGCGCCGACACCCGCAAGGCCGCCCAGTTTTCCGAGGTCGCGCTGCTCCTCACGGAGTGCGAGGCGCAGCTCGGCAGCGATTTCCACGAGATCGAGATCATGCGCCGCGTGGCGCGCGACGGGCAGGGCGAGTATTACTTCAACGGCCAGCCCTGCCGCCTGAAGGACATCCACAAGCTTTTCATGGACACCGGCGTCGGCCGGACCAGCTACTCGATCATGGCGCAGGGCCAGATCGACCAGATCCTGTCGTCGAAGCCCGAGGAACGCCGCGTGGTGTTCGAGGAGGCCGCCGGCATCACCAAGTACAAGAGCCAGCGCCGCGAGGCGATGAACAAGCTTTCGCTCACCGAGCAGAACCTGGCGCGCGTGTCCGACGTCATCAACGAGGTCGCCCGGCAGATCGGCTCGCTAAAGCGGCAGGCGGCGAAGGCCATGCGCTTCAAGCGGCTCAGCTTCCGGTTGCGCCAGCTCGCGCTCGCCCAAGGCAATTACCAGTGGCGCGGGTTCAGCACTACGCTGGCCGAGCTCGAAAACCGCGTCAGCGGCCTGCGCGGTGACGCCGAGGCCCGGCGCGCCACGCTCGAGGAGAAATCCCGCGGTCTCGATACTTTCAAAGCCAGCCGCAGTTCGCTCAACCAGCGGGTGCAGGACGCGCAGCAGGCGGTCTTCGACCTGCGTTCCCAGAAGGAAGCCGCGGAAAACCAGTCGGGTCTGGCCCAGGTCAAGCGCACCGGCCTCATCGAGCGCCTCGACGCCGGGAAGGATGATCTCGGCGAACTCGAGATGCAGCTCAAGGAGTTGGCCTCGCAGGTGGATACCGGTTCGCAGGACAAGCAGATGCAGCTCAGCCTGCTCGGCAGCTCCGACGCCGTCTTCCAGGACCGCAACCGCGAGCTGGCCGTCATCGAGGGCGAGCTGACCAAGGCGGAGCAGCAGCTCAGCCAGGAGAAATTCCAGCTGCTGCAGGTGGAGAGCACGGTGGCGCGGCTGCGCACCGACAGCTCGGGCCTCGAGGTCGACGCCCGCACCAGCCAGCACAAGTTCGACACGCTTTCCCAGGAGCTGGCCCAGCTCCGCGCCGCCGTCGAGACGGCCGCCTCGGCCCTCGCCGAGGCCAGCCAGAAGGTGCAGGAGGCGCGCACCGCCCAAAGCCGGGCCACCAACGACGCGCAGGCGGCCCAGGTTGCTTTGCAGGAGGCCACGCAGAAATTCCGCGACGCCCAACGCCGGTTGCAGGAGATCGACCGCAGCCTCGCGCAGAAGACCGCCCGCCTGAAACTGCTCCAGCAGTTGCAGGAGAAGTGGGAGGGCTTCGGCGAGGGCGCCAAGGCGCTGCTGCAGGGCCGGTTCGCCAGCCAGTTTGCCGGGCAGAAATTCACCCCGATCACCCAAGGGCTCGAAGTCCGCGCCGAATACGCCAAGGCGCTCGAGGCACTGCTCGGCGCCTCGGTGGAGGCCATCTCCGTTGCCGACCTCGGCACCGCGCAGAAAATCCTGGATCAGTTGGACGCCGACAAGGTGGGTAGTGTCTGCCTGCAGGTTTCAGGTTTCAGCTCTCAGGTCTCGAACCCCGGTCTTCCGGCGAGTCTGCGGCCGGCCAGCGAGGCCGTCGCAAATCTTGAAGCAAGCCACCCGGCGGCTTCCATCCTCTCGGCCTGCTACCTCGCCGATGACCTCGCTGCGTTTCTGGATTTCTGGAAGGCGAACCCTGCTTTCAGCTTCCTGATGGTCGCGACGCCCAAGGGGGATCTCGTCGATCGGCGCGGCCTGATCTACGGCGGCCACCACAAGAAACCGGCCAACAGCATCGTCCAGCGTGAGGTGGACCTGCGCGAGACGGGCAAGGCGGTGGTGTCCGAGCAAAAGGCCCACGACGAGCAGCGGGCCCTGATCGACCAGCTCAATGCCGTCCTGAACGAGGCCGAACAGACCCTGGAGCAGCGTCGCAAGGAAGTGCTCACCTCCTCGCAGCATGCCGCCGCCCTGCACACCGAGGAGAAGAACGCCCAGCGCTCGCTCGACGATGCCCGGAACCGGCTCCAGCGGATGGAGAATGAACTGGCCAATCTCAAGCGCGACCACGACGAGGCGCTGGCGCGCCTGGCCAAGGCGCAGGCCCAGCTGGCCGAGGCCAACGCCACCGTCGAGGCCCAGAAGCAGAAGATTTCCGGGGTGGAGACCGCTATCACGGACAAGCGCACGGATCGCGATCAGAAGAAGGAGTCGCTGGCGCAGGCCCGGCTGGAGCTCGCCGACCGCCGGCAGAAGGTCGAGGTGCTCGACCGTGGCCTGACCGAGATGGAGCGCCGCCGGGTCCAGCTCGCCGATTTGCACGACCAGCGCGCCATCGAGATCGAGACCTGGACCGAGCAGGTCGCCCAGCTCGAGCGCGACGGCGAGGAGCAGAAGCGCCGCGCGGGCGAGATCGCCACGACGCTGACCGTCGCGCAGGAGAACGTGGACCAGTCCCGGATCGAGTTGGCCAACGTCGAGCAGGAGATTGCGCAGGTGGAGTCGGGCCTCAGCTCGATCCGCAGCGAGGCCGAGTCGGCCATGTCCGAACTTTCCAAGAACGAGGTCAAGGTCGCCGAGACGCGTGCGCGGGTGCAGTTCCTCACCGAGGAGCTCACGCATGAATTCCAGGTGGATGTCTCAACCCTCGACTGGAAGCAGCTGCTCTGGCACGCCGACGACGAGCCCGAGGGTCTCAAGGCGCTGGATCTCGACGAGGAGGAGGAAGGCGAGGGGATGGCCGAGGCCGCGCCCAAGCGCCGGAAGAAGAAGGAAAACAAGGGCGAGGCGACCGAGGCCGACCTGGCCGCGCTCGATTCAACCCATTGGGATGAGATCAAGGCCGAGGTGGACGCCCTCCGTCAGCGCATCGGCGCGATGGGCGCGGTGAACCTTGTGGCCATCGAGGAGTATTCGGAGCTGAAGCAGCGCTACGAGTTCCTCAAGACCCAGAACGACGACCTGGCCAGCGCGAAGGCGCAGCTCCTGAAGGCCATCGACGACATCAACCAGACCTCGCTGGAGCAGTTCAAGGTCACCTTCGACCAGATCCGCAAGAATTTCGCCTACACGTTCCAGATCCTGTTTGGCGGCGGCCGGGCCGAGATCGAGCTGGTGACCGCCGAGGATCCGCTGGAGAGCGGCATCGAGATTGTGGCCCAGCCCCCGGGCACGAAACTCAAGGGCATCACGCTGCTCTCGGGCGGCCAGAAGACGCTCACCGCGGTGGCGCTCCTCTTCGCCCTCTACATGGTGAAGCCGTCGCCGTTCTGCTTGCTGGACGAGCTGGACGCGCCGCTCGACGAGTCGAACATCCACCGCTTTACGAACCTGCTGAAGCAGTTCGTAAAGGAGTCGCAGTTCATCATCATCACGCACAACAAGAGTACGATCGCGGCGGCCGACGCCATCTACGGCGTGACGATGCAGGAGCGCGGCGTGTCGAAGACCCTCTCGATGAAGTTCGACCAGGCCAAGGGCGAGCCCGAGGCCCTGCCGACGACCATCGCCGACTCCGTGCGCGCGGCGGCGCCGTCGGCGCCGTCGGCGCCGGTGGTGTAGAGGAAAACACAAAGAAGCGAAGGAGCTAAGGCGACCGGGGCAGGGTTTGGCCACCAGCCTTCGCCAATGCTGCGGCCGGCAGGCAAAAAGAGGATCGCTAGTCCTCCTTGGCAAAAATCTACTTGCGGAAGATATAGTCGGCTAAGTTTTTCCGCGCTATCTTGCGCGTCCACCGTGCGTCGATTTCGTGGCGATCCTGACGCCAGTCGGGGAAGACGGACTTGTAGTGGCTGGCCAGCCGCTTGAGGACTTCGGCCCAGACGCGGCCACGCACTTTGAACAGCTGACCATCCCAGATCGGCCACTCCTCCGCTTTGAGCTTTCCCCACTTGGCTTGGATCTCCCGATAGGAGGCGGGAGGTGCAAAGCCACTGATTAGGTCACCCAGCGGCTTCAACGCAGTCACGACATCCTGCTGCCGGGTGGCGGATTTTTCTGAGAGCTGCTTGCCGGAGATAGCCAGGCACAGGTGAGCGATGCGGCCAAAATCCGACAGGAAGTAATACTCGCAGTGCCCCTGTTCGGATACCCGGATCTGAAGAATTTCCCGGTGCTCAGCCAGAAGCATCGGTCCGCGAATACCCTGGAGTGGAGTGCCGTTGTTTTCGGTGCTCTTGAGCTGAATGTAGCGTGTGAGAGGCTGTCCATCCGTAAAGCGAATCAGCACGCAATCATAGCCATGCCTGTCACGTCCCGATTCGAGCAGATCCATCTCTTCGTCGGGATAGGTTTGTGCGAAGTCGAACAGCACATCAGCGTAGAACTGGTGGGTGCTGAAATGCTCTCGGTGCCAGTGATGCATACGCAATACTCCACGTCACCTAAAGCTCAGTATACTTACCTACAGTGGCGTACATTGCAGTCAAGCTGTCCGCCGACACGTTGATTGCCAAGCCACATCAACTGACTTTAAAAGTTCACCTGTTGTTTGCCCGCGCTCTAACAAAAAGGCGCGACCCTTGCGGATCGCGCCTTCTTTGCTTGCCCGCCCGCGGGGTAGTACGGGCGGGAAAGGATCAGTGGCCGTGTTTCTTCTTCCCGCCGCCGGCTTCCGCGGCTTCGCCTTCCGCGGCGATCATGTCGGCCGGCACGTTGGCGAGGGCGTCCTCCATCGTGGTGAGGCCCATCTTGACCTTGAGCATGGAGTCCTGGTGCATGGTCTTCATGCCGCTCTTCATGCAGACGCGCTTCAAGTCGGCGACCTCGACCTCCTTGTTGATGGCTTCGACGATCTCCTCGCAGTTGACCATGAGCTCGTGGATGCCGACGCGGCCCTTGTAGCCGTTGCCGCTGCAGACGTGGCAGCCGCCGGGGGCGGCCTTGAAGATCTCGGGCGGTTCGGTGAGGTCGAGGGCCTTCTTGAGGATTTCCCATTCCCGGCCCTCCGGCTTGTACTTGACCTTGCAGTTCTTGCAGACGCGGCGGAGGAGGCGTTGGGCGCACACGCACACGAGCGCGGCGGAGATGTTAAAGGGCTCGATGCCCATCTCACCCATGCGGGACACCGTGGAGGGCGCGTCGTTGGTGTGGAGGGTGGAGACGAGCAAGTGACCGGTGAGCGCCGCTTCGCAGGCGATCTGGGCGGTTTCCTTGTCGCGGATTTCGCCCACGAGGATGATGTCGGGGTCCATGCGGAGGTAGCAGCGGAGCGCCCGTTGGAAATCGAGGCCGATCTGCTTGTTCATCTGCATCTGGTTCAGGCCGGGGAGCGTGTACTCGATCGGGTCCTCGGCCGTCTGGATGTTGACGTCAGGTGTGTTGATCTCGGCCAGCGCGGCGTAGAGCGTCATCGACTTGCCGGAGCCGGTCGGGCCGCAGTGCAGGATCATGCCGTAGGGCTGGCGGACGCACTCGCGGTACTTGGCGAGGTTGTCGTCGGAGAAGCCGAGCATCGGTAGGGGCAGGGTGGACTTCGCCTTGTCGAGGATACGCATGACCACCTTCTCGCCGTGGTTCATCGGTCCGGTGGCGACGCGCAGGTCGATATCGATGTTTTTCTTCGTGAACTTCTTGAAGACGATGCGGCCGTCCTGCGGCAGGCGGCGCTCCGAAATGTCGAGGTTGCACATGATCTTCAGGCGGGCGACCATGGCGAAAGCGACCTGCTTGGGCAGGCGCATCTTCTCGGCGCACATGCCGTCCACCCGGTAGCGGACGACCAGGTCCTTTTCCATCGGCTCGATGTGGATGTCGGAGGCGCCGGAGACGTAGGCGTCCTCGATGATGCGGTTGGTGAGCTGGATGATGGGGGCGGAGTCCTCGCTCTCGAGGTCGGCGGCCTTCACCTCGCCGCCCGTGCCGCCCTCGGTGTAGGCACCGGAGATGAGGTCCTTCACCTCATCGATGTCCACCTCGGTGGCGTCCTCGCCGGCCTTCTTGGTGCCGGCCTTCTCGCCGAAACATTTTTTGAGCAGGGCGTCGAGCAGGCTGGCGGGGATGACCTTGACGTCGTCGATGGACATCTCGGTGGCCTGGGAGAAGGCCTCGCGCTTGCCGTAGTCCAGCGGGTTGGTCATCAGCACCGCGCAGGAGTTTGTGCCGGTCTTCTTGTAGGGGAAGATGCACTCGCGGCGGATGACCGCGTCGCCCGTGATCTCGACCAGCTTCTCGTCGATGTCGACGTCCTCAATCTTGGTGACGAGGGGCAGCTCGGTGAACTTGGAGATGAACTTGGCCGTGTCCTCGGGCGTGAGCTGGAACTTCGGGTCCAGCATGCGCTGGATGAGGGTGGAGGAGTACTCCGCGACCTCGATGAGGACGCTCAGGTCCTTGGGCGTGAACTGGCCGCCGGTGCCGGCGGAGGGCTCCTTGTTGAGCACCTGGATCGCGCCGATCACGATGTTGGTCTTGAGCGGGACAGTGAGCATCGAGCTCACCTCGAAGCCGACGTCCATCTTTTTGAGCGACGCGGCGTCGGCCCCCTTGCCACTGAAGAAGAGCGGCTCGCCGGTCTGGATGACCTTGCCGACGTTGCCGGTGCCGGCGGGGAGTTTCAGGGTCAGGAGCTTCTTGTTCGTCTCCTTGAACTGCATCTCCTTGTCCTTGTCGGTGCCCCACAGGGTCGGGGAGTAATAGACCTGCTTGAAGGCGATTTCGCCACCCTCCACGAGGTAAAGGGTCATGGACTGGGCCTGCAGCGATTCGACGACCTTGCTGGCGGTGAGTTCGATGACGGTATTGACGTCCTCCCGGCTCGGCGCGGGCTTGGAGATGACCTTGATGAGCAGGGACCGGCGCAGCGTGCCGGTGAGATTGCTGGATGTGGCCATAAGGTGGGGGAGGTGGGTGGGGCCGGCGAAAAGGCGGCCAGAGAGGCAAAGTCAGCGATGGAAAATCGTGCTTGCTTGTAAGGTCTGTTTTTCGCGTGGTCGAGGGCGAACTTGCAAATGATTCGCTGGCTAAAAAACGTCTGGTCCAAGCTGGTCCCCCGTGAAGCGCCGTCGGCCCAGGCCCGGGCCGGGGCACTGGGCGAGCAGACGGCGGCGGATTTCCTCCGCCAGCGGCACGGGTACACCATCTTGACCCGCAATTGGCGCAATCCGCGCGATCTGCGCGAGGAGCTCGACCTCGTGTGCCGCGACGGCGACGTACTGGTGTTCGTCGAGGTCAAGGCGCGGGCCGCCGGCGCACTGGTGAGCGGTTTCGAGGCCGTCGACGAACGCAAGAAGCGCGCGCTCCGCCGCACCGTGCAGGCCTACCTCGGGCAGCTGGCGGCGCCCCCGCGCACCTTCCGCCTCGACATCGTGGAGGTCACGCTCAGCGACCGCCTGCCACCGCAGGTCATGCATTACGAGAATGCCCCGCTGTTCCCCAAGGGCTACCATCTGGCGCAGACGACGTCGCCGTTCGGGACAGAGACCACGGACTAGAGACCATGGAAATGGGTAGGGATTAAGCTTGCTCGATCCGAGGAGCCAAGGACCGACCAAGGTCGGCCCCTACAGGTTTGAAGATGGTGGTACGGGGCCGGCGGCACCTTGTGACACACAAGGCCCTCGGGCGGCCGGAATAAAGCCTTGCGAGGGTTGTCCATCGGGAGGAACTTTCCGTAAATTATGGCAGAAGAAAACCGCCACCCGTTTTTGCATGGCCTGAGCAAGCACCGGGGCTCACCGCCCACCGTCGTGATCATCTTTGGCGCCTCGGGCGACCTGACCGCGCGCAAGCTCATCCCGGCCATCTACAACCTCGCGCACGACGGCCTGCTGCCGGCCGACTTCTACCTCATCGGGTTCGGCCGCAAGGCGATCCCGGACGCCGAGTTCCAGAAGATCGCCGCCGGCGCCATCAAGGAATTCTCCCGCCGCGAGGCCAGTGCGGATGTCTGGGCCCGCCTCGCGCCCCGCACCCTCTACGTGAGCGGCGGTTACGACGAGAAGGCCGCGTTTGACCGCCTCGGCCAGCGCATCGCCGGCCTGGAGAAGGAAATCGGCCAGCAGCTGCAGACCCTGTTCTACATCTCGACGCCGCCGACCGTCTTCGCCCCGATCATCCAGAATCTCGGCGCCAGCGGCCTGGCCGCACGCTACCTCCGCCAGCCCCACCAGTCGAAGGTGATCATCGAGAAACCCTTCGGCCGCGACCTCGCCAGCGCCCAGGCGCTGAACAAGGAGCTCACCGCCGTCTTCGAGGAGTCGCAGGTCTTCCGCATCGACCACTACCTCGGCAAGGAGACTGTGCAGGATCTCCTCGTGCAGCGCTTCGCCAACTCGATCTTCGAGCCGATCTGGAACCGCAATTTCATCGACCACGTCCAGATCACCGTCGCCGAGCAGGTGGGCGTCGAGTCGCGCGCCGGCTATTACGAGCAGAGCGGCTGCCTGCGCGACATGATCCAGAACCACACCATGCAGCTGCTGGCCCTCACCGCGATGGAGCCGCCGGTCTCGATGGACGCCGAGTCCGTGCGTGACGAGAAGGTTAAGGTCCTCAAGGCCATCCATCCCCTCCGGCTCCACTCCGACGACCGGATCAGCGATGTCGCCCGCGCGCAGTACACCGACGGCCTCATCGGGGGCAAACCGGTGAAGGGCTACCTGCTGGAAAAGGATGTTTCCGCCACCTCCGCCACCGAGACCTACGCCGCGCTCCGCTTCAGCATCAACAACTGGCGGTGGCAGGGCGTGCCGTTCTACCTGCGCTCGGGCAAGCACCTGGCCCGCCGCGTCAGCGAGATCGCCATTCGCTTCAAGCGCGCCCCCGGCAGCCTTTTCGCCGAGTCGGAGCGCTTCCAGCTCGCGTCCAACACACTCGCCTTCCAGATCCAGCCCGACGAGGGCCTCAGCCTGATCCTCAACGCCAAGATCCCCGGCCTTGAGACGCGCACGCAGCCGGTGAAGATGAACTTCAAGTACGCCACGACCTTCGGCTCCAACACGCCCGAGGCCTACGAGCGCCTCGTGCTCGATGCCATGATCGGCGACGGCACGCTGTTCATCCGCGGCGACGAGACCGAGCGCTCCTGGCAGCTCATCACGCCGATCCACGAATACTGGGCCGGGCAGGGCCGCCAGGGCCTCGACACCTACGTCTCCGGTTCCTGGGGCCCGAAGTCGGCCGATGATCTCCTCGCCGCCAACGGGCATTCATGGAGGGAGCCATGACCGCGCCAAGCGTGGCAGATTTCAAATCACAGACGCCAAACGCCAAACAAACCGGACCAAGCCAAACGTCCGAAACCTCAAAAATGATGTCTGCTCGATTGGGATTTTCCTCTTTTGATTGGGATTTGGCCTTTGGTGTTTGGAGTTTCCCCTCCCATGCCTGAATTCTTCGATGCCCTGCCCGGTCAGGAGGTGCCCGTCGGCGGCATCACCGCCGGGTTCAAGAAAATCTGGGAGGACACGCCGGCCAAGGAGAGCCGCGCCGTGCAGCTCAACCTCGTGCTGCACCTCGGGCGCAATTCCTCGGCCGCGGATGCCTTGGTGCAGTTCCAGAACACGCTCAGCTTCGCGCACCGCTACCCGTGTCGCGTCGTCGTGCTGTGTCCCGACTACGACGAGGCCTCGCCGCCGGAGATTCGGGCGAAGATCTACGGGGAGTGTTTCTTCGGCAAATCCAGGAATGACACCCGCTGCGTCGAGTTTGTCATCCTGCACTACACGATGGCGATCCGGCAGCACCTCGAGAGCCAGGTCTCGGTCTGCCTGTCCACCGACCTGCCGCTGTACTACTGGGCGCACGCCTTCGCCGAGACCCGGAAAATTGCCGACTACGGCAACCTGCTCACCCGGTCGAAGCGCGTGCTGTTCGACAGCGCCGTCGCGCCGCCCGACACGTTCACCTATCCCTGGCCCAACCTTTCGGCGGTCCGGGACCTCGCCTACACCCGCACGCTGCCACTGCGACAGAACCTCGGGCAGTTTCTCAGCCGTTACACACCGGCCCAGATTGCCGGCGGGCTCAAGACGATCACCCTGCGGCATCAGGCGAAATACGCGGCGGAGGCCGGCTGCCTGCTCGGCTGGGTCAAGAAGGGCCTGGCCCGGGGCGGCGGCGACCTCGCCGGCCTGGCCTTCACGGTGAAGCCCGAGCAGTGCCAGGGCTGCTTCGAGCTCAACTTCGGCTATGCCGATCCCAAGAAGATATTCAAGTGGGAGGCGGACCTGGCGAAGAACCATGCAGAGTTCACCGGCGATCTCGGCACGGGCCGCACGACCCTGACGCTGGCGGCGCAGCTGCTCGCTCCCGAGATGGCGCTGGCCGAGGCGATGTTCTTCTGAGGCGGTTTGAGGTAGGGCCGGTCTTTGACCGGCCTTTCTGGGTTCGACGGGGCCAGTCAGAGACTGGCCCTACACCCCCGGTCACCTGTTCGCGCAAACCGGCACAAACGGGGCTGGCTTTGGGCGGGCCGGGTCACCTAGCGTGACGGCCGCATGTCCACCCCGACCGGCTCCGCCCCGAGCCCTTACCCCGACCGGCCGACGCGCACCCGCTATTGGGTGATCGTTTTCGCCGTTTCCCTCGCCATTGTCCAATACATCGACCGGGTGGCCATCTCCCAGGCCATGCCCGCCATCGCAGCGGAACTGCACTTCGACGCGCGGCAACAGGGGCTGATTTATTCGGCGTTCACGATGGCGTATGCCTTGTTCGAGATCCCGACCGGCTGGCTCGGGGACAAACTCGGCGCGAAAAAGGTGCTGCTGCGCGTCGTGCTGTGGTGGTCGTTCTTCACTGCGGCGACCGGCTGGATGTGGAATTTTGCCTCGATGTGGGTCACTCGCTTCCTGTTCGGCGCCGGGGAGGCCGGCTGCTTTCCCAACCTGACCAAGGCGCTCGGGGTGTGGCTGCCGGTTCGCGACCGCACGCGGGCCCAATCCATCATGTGGATGGGCGCCCGCTGGGGCGGCGCGATCGCCCCGCTGTTGCTGGCCGTCCTGATGACGGTGATCTCCTGGCGCACGGCCTTCATGCTGTTCTCGTTGCTGGGCGTGGCCTGGGCCATCGCCTTCGCGTGGTGGTTTCGGGACAACCCCAAGGATCATCCGGGCGTCAACGCGGCCGAACGCGAGCTGCTGAGGGAAAATGAGAAGAACATCGCCGGTCATGGCGATGTCCCGTGGCGCGAACTCGTGCGCCGGCGCTCGATCTGGCTGCTGTGGGCCCAGTATTTCTGCCTGAGCTACGGCTGGTATTTCTATGTGACCTGGCTGCCCACCTACCTCGCCGAGACCAGCAGCGTCAACCTCATGGACAATGTGATCATGCGCACGATCGGCGACGGGCTGGCGGGGATCGCCGCGCTGTTCGGCAGTTCGCTGGACCAGGCCGTGCAGGTCAAGCTGCTGAATGCGGCCCGCAGCGGCATCCCGCTGTTCTTCGGCGGCATTGGCGCGCTGGCCGGCGGCATCATCGCCAGCCGGCTCGTGGCGCGCCAGATCACGGTGCCGGTCGTGCGGCGCGCGCTGGGCGTGGTCGGCTTCACCGGCGCCTCGGCGCTGCTGATGACCTCCTTCTACATCAAGAATCCCGTGCTCACGATCCTGGCGATGGGCCTGGCGAGCTTCTGCAACGACCTCACGATGCCCGGCAGCTGGGCGAGTTGCATGGACATCGGCGGCAAGTATGCCGGCACCGTTTCCGGCAGCATGAACATGATGGGCAACTTCGGCGGCATGGCCGGGCCGATCGTCACCGGGTTTGTTCTCGCCGCCACCGCGCGGGACTGGCAGATCGTGTTCGCGATCTCCTCGGTCATCTACTTCCTCGGCGCCGTGTGCTGGCTGTTCATCGACCCCGTGACCCCGCTGGAGCAGGAGAAAGGCTGAAGGCGGGGGGAAGAAGTATGGTGCTGCAAACCGCCCAACTTTCTTCCTTCATCCTGCCTAACCGCTCGCTCGCCATGCTTCGTCTCCTCCTCGTTCTCCTTCTGCCGGCCGCCCTCAGCGCGCAGGAGCAGAAGCCCGCCCCAGCCGCCGCGATCGCCCGGCTGGGCTGGCTGGCCGGCCACTGGCGGCTGGAGAAGGGCGGCCGGGTGATTGACGAGCAATGGATGGTCCCGGCGGGGGGCGTGATGCTCGGCATGGCCCGGACCGTGATCAAGGGGAAGCTGATCGAGTATGAGTTCCTCCAGATTCGCGAGGGTCCGGGTGGCGACCTGTACTATGTCGCCCAACCCTCGGGTCAGAAGGAGGCGGCCTTCCGGCACCTGACGCTCACCGACACCGAGGTGGTGTTCGAGAACAAGGAGCACGATTTTCCGCAGCGGATCGGCTACAGCCTGAAGTCCGATGGCTCGGTCGTGGCGTATATCGAGGGGCCCGGCAAGAACGGTGCGACTGCGCACATCGAGTATCCCTATCAGCGGGTGAAGTGACAATTCTCCGCGGATTACGCAGAGGAAGAGGAACGCGGCTGGATTAATTCAGAACCCAGGAAGCCGGGAATCAGAGTTCTTGGTTTACTGGTTTCGGAATACCTCGGTTCTCTCTGCTGTCTCCTGTGAAAATGGCTTGGGTCGGTCCTGCCTCAATCCTTGATAATCCGCGTTATCCGCAGCAGTCTGCCTTTATGAAAAAACCGCGCATCACCGGGCTCGGCGGGGTGTTCTTCAAGGCCAGGAATCCGTCCAAGCTGGGCACCTGGTATAAGAAGCATCTCGGCCTGCCGATCGAGGCCTGGGGCGGTTGCTCCTTCCCGTGGCGCGAGGCCAAGAACCCGAAGAAGAAGGGCTCGACGGTGTGGAGCCCGTTTGACGCCGACACCAAGTATTTTGGTCCCGGCAAGCAGGGCCACATGGTCAACTACCGCGTCGCTGACCTGAAGAAGGTGCTCGCCGCGCTGAAAAAGGAAGGAGTCTGGATCGACCCGAAGGGCATCGAGGCCTCCGAATACGGCAAGTTCGCCTGGATCAAGGACGGCGAGGGCAACCGCATCGAACTCTGGGAACCACCGAAGGGCTGTTGAAATCTTCATACCCTCGAAGAGCCTCAGCAATCCATCACCCTAAACCTGAGTAGGCTATTAAATTACTTACCCTGCTTATGCGGTGAACCTTAAACCTTCAGCCTCCCTTTCGCTGGCAGTTCTGCCGGCTGATCTGGCGATCATGTTGTTTGAGGCCGCACTCGATGCGGCGAGCCGTGCAGCCGATTCCCGGCGACGTCGGCGAATCCCGAAGCGCGGGTTGACACTGCAGCCCGGGCCGGACACGCCGCTGTGGAACGAACTGGTGCGTCAGGTGCGCCCCTACCTGCGCAAGCGCGGCGCAAAGAACCAACTGGCGCGCATTATGGGCGTACCGCGTCAGCGCCTCCATTTCTGTCTCAAGGCGCAACGGGGCTGCTTCGATGCCGAACGCACCCTCCTGCTGCTCGCTTGGTTGTGCGCCCGTAAGCAGGGGCGGGATATCACTGCCTGAATTACCGGTGCTAAGTAGGCTATTAACCTACTTAAATCTCATGCAGAGTAAGTAGGTTAATAGCCTACTTACTCTGCAGAAGATTTATAGGAAATGGACGTAACCAACATGGCGATGCCCCGGGAATTAGTAGCGACAGTCGCCAGATCAGCTCTTCAGCTGGTCGGCGATTTCCTCGAGCGGGTACGTGATGATCTCCGCGAGGGTCGGGTGATACCACGGGGCCCGGAGCATGTCGCGCACGGTGGCGCGCATCGCAAGAGGCGTTGAAAAGCAATGGATGAGCTCACCCGCGTCCTTGCCGACGATCTCCGCACCGAGGATCCGGCCGCGCTTCGGCTCGGCCAGCACCTTCACGTAGCCGTAGTTGGCCTCCATCAACATGGACTTGCCGTGGTCGTTGAAGGGGTAGGTGGCGCGCAGGTATTTCACGCCGCGCTTTTTCAGGTCGGTCTCGAGGGCGCCGATGGTGGCGAGCTGCGGGTCGGTGAAGACGACATTGAGCAGCAGGGAGAAATCCACGGGCTTCAGCTTCTTCACCCTGGCGGCGTGTCGCGCGGCGAGTTCGCCCTGGGCGATGGCGATATGGACGATCTCGTGCGGTCCGGAGCAATCGCCCGCGGCGTAGATATGGGGCGCGCTCGTCTGCTGCCAGCGATTGATGACGACCTGGCCGTCGGGTCGCGTCTTCACCCCGGCGGCGGCAAGGCCGAGGGCGGCGGTGTTGGGCTCCCGGCCGAGGGCGTTGAAGCAGTGTGCGGCGCGGCGGGTGATGACCTTGCCGTCATGGAGGAAGGTGACGGTCACGCCCCGCTTGTCCTGGCTCAGTTGCTTGATCTGCGTGCCGGCGAAAAGCTCGATGCCCTCGTCCACGAAAGCCTGCTGCACCACCGTCGAGGCTTCCTCGGAGTGATCCCGGAGGATGTTCGGGCTGCGCTGGATGAGGGTGACCTTGGTGCCGATGCGGTTGAGAAACTGGGCCAGCTCGCAGGCCACGATGCCGCCGCCGAACACGAGCACGCTCTTTGGCACAAAGTCGAGGTCGAGCACTTCGTCACTGGTCCAGCTCTTGATTTCCCGCAGTCCGGGAATGGGCGGCGTGCTGACCTTGGAGCCAGTGCCGAGGAGGAAGTGTTTGCCGCGCAGCTGGCGTCCGTCTGAGAGCTGCAGGGTGTGCGGGTCGATGAACCGGGCGTGGGCACGAATGAGATCGAACTTGCCGCCGGTGAGCGCCTTCAAGCGGTAGCTGGCGAAATCGGCGATGAGGCGCTTTTTCCGGGCATGGACGGCCTTCATGTCGGCCCGGGCGTCGGTGACTTTGAGGCCGAAGCGGTCGGCGTGCCGGGCGTGGTGCAGTACCTCGGCGGTGTAGAGGAGGGTCTTCGAGGGCATGCAGCCCTTCAGGATGCAGAGACCACCGAGCTGTTTCGCCCCGTCGACGACCGCCACCTTGAGGCCGAGGCCGGCGGCAACGCGGGCAGCATTGAAGCCGGCGCTGCCGCCGCCGATGCAGATAAAGTCGTAGGTTTTCATGGGGCGGATCGGGCCCGTGGGCCCGCCAGCGGTTCGTAGCGCTGCAAGGTAGCCAGCAGGCCCCTGTCCAGCAAGTCCGGTGGCACATCGGGCTCGAGCCCGAAGGCGTGGCGATAGGTGAGTTGGTAGTTTCCCGAGCTGTAGATCCGGACAAAGCCTGCGCCGGCGAAGGTCAGACGGCTACTGTAGCCCAGGGCGGCCAGACCGAGCAGCGCATACACGCCCAGATAAGCGATGGTCAGGCACCAGTGCCGGCGATGGGCCATCACCCAGCCGGAGAAAGCCGAGACGAGCAGGAGACTGGCGACTGGCAGCAGGGGGAGAAGAAAGCGCGAATCAATGAACGGCCAGAGCAGAAGCACGGCGGCGGAGAGTCCGAGGTAGAGCACCAGCGGTCGGTGGGAGACCCAAAGCCGCACCGAGGCCCAGCCCAGGCAGGCAACTCCAGCCAGGCCCACGGGGACGGCAAGCAGCGTCCACGCCGGGCGCAGCGGCAGATTGAGGACGACCTCGGCTGCTTCACGCAGGCGAAATCCAATGACACCGAGGAGGGTCGGGCCGTCGCCGTCCCGGCCGAGGAAGGCCGTCAGTTTCCTGAAATAGGCGTCGGAGTTGAGGAACTGGGTCTGAAACCATTGGGTTCGTACTACGATAATGAGCGCGAGCGTGCCGGTCCCGGCGGCGAGCAGCCCCGTCAGCCAGAGCCGCCGGCGGTTGGCGCGGGAGAGCAAGGGCCCCAGCACACGGGGATGCAGGACCATAGTGGCTATGACCGCGCCGACGAGGGCAAGACCGACGGTGCGCACCTGCAGGGCGGCGAGGGCCAGCAGCAGGGCCAGCAAGCCGGATTTCCAGGCCAGGCGTTCGCGGGAGAGCCAGAAATGCTGCAACAACGCGAGGGAGAGCATGGAAATCCCCAGATACGGGATGTCACTCAGGGGCAGGACCGCGTGCTTGATGGTCACCCAGGAAAGCAAGGGGGCGCAGACGACAAGGCTCGCGGCGGCGGGAGAAAGCTGGAACTGCCGCCGGGCCATCCAAAACGCGCTGGCGCTGCCGACGGCCAGCCAGCCCAGGCTGAGCAGGTTGAGCCACAGGGTGCGGCCCAATCCCGCACCGAGCAGCAATCGCACCATGAAGGGATAGCCGGTGGGATACTGGTCGGCGATGCCCTGCACATCGTAGGAGCCGGTTTCGTGGGCGGACCACGCCATGGAAAGCAACCGGACGGCGTCATGGTTCAGGCGCAACGGGGAGAACGCCTGGAGCAGGTGTCCAACGGCGAGTGCGACGATGCCGAGGGCAAGCCAGCGGGCCGGGCCCGGGGGGAGATGAGGCGGACCTTTCAACGGCCTTTGCCAAAGAGCATCACGTGGATCGTCTTCAGGACGATGGAGGCATCGAGCACGAACGAGAAATACCGGATGTAATAGAGGTCGTATTCCAGCTTGTGGAGCGTGTCGTCGAGGTTGGCGCCGTAGGGATAGTTCACCTGGGCCCAGCCGGTGATGCCGGGCTTCACCAGGTGGCGGAAATGGTAGCAGGGGATCTTTTTCTCGTAGTCCTCGACGAGCCGGATCCACTCGGCGCGCGGCCCGATGAGGCTCATGTCCCCGGTGAGCACATTCCAGAGCTGCGGGACCTCGTCGAGCCGGGTGGCGCGGAGGAACCGGCCCACGGGGGTGATGCGGCTGTCGTTGGCGCCGGTGTAGACCGCGCCGTCGCCGTGGGCCTTCATGGTGCGGAGCTTCACGATCTCGAAGAGCACCCGGTTCTTTCCAACCCGCGGCTGCCGGAAGAAGATTGGCCCGCGGTCCGCGAGCCACATCACGACGGCCACGGGCGGCAGGAAGGGCAGTGCCAGCAGCAGGCCCAGCGAGGACAGCGCGACGTCGCTGAGGCGCTTCAGGCGCTCGAACACCGGTTCGCGCGCGATCTGGAAGCCCTCCTGGAACAGCCAGGTTTGATTGAGCCGGTAGAGCGGGATCTTGCGCCAGTACACCTCGTGGAAAAGCTCGAGGGTGTAGGTCGGCACACCGGAGAAATGCAGTTCCATCAGCTTTTGCGCGACGGCGGTGGGCAGGTCCTGGTTGGATTCCCGGAGGATGATGGCGTCGAGGTTCTGCTCATACTCGTCCAGATAGTGGGCCACGTCGCCCATGAGGGGCATGGACAGGGTGCGGGCCGACGAGCCGGGCGCAAACGTCTCATGCGTGGCGTAGAGCACAGACTGGGTCATGCCATTGCGCCGGCATTCCTCCTTGAAGGCGACGCAGCTCTCCGGGCTGCCCAGGAACATGAAATACCGCTTCTGGCGCCGGGCGAGCTGCCGCTGGTAGATATCCCGGCGATACAGCAGGGTGGCCGGGATCAGGATGATCGAAGCCGCGATCGTCACGAACCGGCTGGCCTGCAGGGGAAAGCCCGCCGGGATGAACACGTAGGTGAGCAGCAGGGTGAGCAGCGCGACGACCAGCAGCGCGATCGTGTGCAGGCTGGTGTAGGTGACTGACATCATGTCGGAACGCGGGCTGTAGCCGTCGATCAAGTAAACCGCCAGCACATGCATCAGCACGGGCAGGATCAGCGGCGTCAGGATCAAGGTGTCCCAGTGCACGATGCCACGGGTCCAGGCGATGAAGTTGAACACCACAAACACCAGGATGGTGTCGAGCACCACCAGCGTGAGGGTGACGTATCTGCCCTGGCTCATGAGTTGGTGAAATTGGCGGTCACTGGGGGCAAGGCAAACTGAACTTATTCCTGGCCGACGCGGCGCAATAGTTCCTCCCAGCGCGTGAGGGCCGCCTCGCAGGTGAAGTGCTGTTCGTAGGCCGCCCGGGCGCTGGCCCCGAGTTGGGTGCGCTGTCCGGGGTCGGCTTGCCAGCGGGTGATGGTGCCGGCCAGGCCGGTGGCGTCGCCCGGCGCCAGAGCGGCGCCGGCCCCGGCGTGCTGCAGCAGGCGCGCGATGTCGCCCCCGGTCGGACCGACAAACAGCACCGGCCGCCCGGCCGCCAGGACGCCGGCGAGTTTGCTGGGATAGACCAGCGCGGAATAGTCGGGCCGCAGGGTCACCAGCTGGACATCGGCGGCGGCGAGGGACGCGGCGAGCGACGCGCGGGGCTCGGGCGGGAGAAAGTGGAGGTTGGCGAGCCCCCGGTCCCGCGCGGCGGTCCGCACCTCGTCAAAGCGGGCGCCTTCCCCGACAAACAGGAAGACAACGGCCGGGTTGTCGCGCAGTTGCGCGGCGGCCTGCAGGATCGTGGCGAATTCGTGGACCCGGCCGAGATTGCCCGAGTAGGCGACGATGAATTTGCCGGCGAGGCTCCAGCGCTGGCGGCAGGCCTCGATCGCGGCCGGGGATGCCGGCACGTGCAGTTCGCGCGGGGCCCAATTGGGGATGAGGGCGATGCGGTCGGCGGGGATACCCTGGCCGGCGACGGTCTGCGCCATGACTTCGCCGAGCGGTACGCAGGCCTGGGCGGAACGCCAGGCGCTGTCCCGGCTTGCCTTCAAGGGCATGAGGAGAAATCCGGCGAGCGGACCGAAGTGAACCGCGGCGATCTCGGGATAGATGTCCTGAATCCAGTGGATGACCCGCGCACCCTGCGCGGCGGCCGTCCGCGCGGTGTGGGCGCCCAGCATCGGCGGATCGGTCATGGGCACGACGATGTCGCCGGGGCGTACGAGTGATGCGAGCTGGCGCCGTGCAGCACCCAGGAACCGGCGGTAGTTCAGCGCGCGCGCGATAAATCCACCGTGCTGGTCACCGGGTCCGGTGCGGTGGATCGTCACCCCGTGGTGCAGGTCAGGGCCATCCCCGGCGGCGATCACATGCACCGGCCAGCCGCGGTCCGCGAGGCCCTCGGCCAGGTCGGTGAGCAGTTGCGCGGTGGCCGCCGTCGACGGCCAATAGACGCGGTTGACGAAGATGATCCGGGCGTCAGGCATGGGGGCCGGAGCGCAGGCGTTTTAGTTCTGCGGTGGTGAAGCCCTCGTAGCGGGCGAGCAGGCGGCAATAGCGGTAGGCACCGGCGCCATCCAGAAAGCCGCCGCGCAGGATGTACTGATAGACAAAGCGCAGCAGCGGACGCACGGGGAGGGCATAGCTCAGCTGCTTGAGGGCACGACGACGCTCAAGGCCGGCGCCGGTCACGACCGAGCGGAGCAATTGGCCGAATTTTGCCGACTGCCCGAAAACTTCCCCGGCTTCCTCGCAGGCATAGCGCCGGTGTTTCGTCTCCCATTCAGCCTCGGAGGCCGGGGTGATGTCATGGGTGTAGCCGTTTTTCAGGTAGCCCAGGCGCAGGCCGGGCGCCTCGCGCTGGCCGTGGCCGACTTGGACAAAGGAAAATCTCCGGCTGTGGACGAAACGCGCCTGCCAGGCCGGATAGTCGGTGCAATGCGGCAGCCAGCGGCCCTGAAACATCATGCGCGGGGCCGCATAGTAGCCGTCAAGCGGTGCATCGGCGGCGGACACCCGGGCGCATTCCTCGAGCAGCTCGGGCGACATGAGTTCGTCGGCGTCGAGGTGAAAGACCCACGGATGGCGGAAGGCGGCGGTCGCGTGGGCGAAGTTCCGCTGCTCGGCGAAATTGACAAACCGGTTGACCAGCACGCGGGCCCCGGCGGAGCGGGCAATCTCCTGGGTCCGGTCCGTCGAGCCGGAATCGAGCACGACGACATCGTCGCAGCGCGCCACCGAGGCCAGGCAGGCGGGCAGGCGCGCCTCCTCGTTCAGGGTGAGGATGACAACCGACAAAGGCAGGCGCTCAGGCATGGGAACGGGGCTCCGCGTCGATCTGGGCGTAGCGGATGGCGCAATAAAACACGGCGCAGAAGGTCAGCATGACCGCGGGGTTGGCAAAGGGGAATTCGAGCCAGGCGTAGAGCAGCAGCAGGCCGCAGCCCGCGAGCAGGTAGCGCGGCACGACCGACCCGGTGCGCTGCCGCGACACGGAGCCGACGGGCAGCAGCACCAGCAGGGCCAGCAGCCCGGTGCCGACAAAGCCGACCTCGGCGAGGGACTGCAGCCAGTCGTTGTGGGCCTCGGCATAGAAGGGGATCCAGATCCAGTGCTCGGCGGCGCGCTGGGTGTTGAAGATGCGGAAAACGTGCGCGTAACTCTCCAGGCCCCAGCCGAACCAGGGCTTCTCCGATGCCATGCGCCAGGTGTCGCGGTAGAGGGTCAGCCGGGAGGTCAGGGTTCCCTCCTCGGCGAAACGGGAAAGTTGCTCCGTGGTCAGCCGGGCGCGTTGCGCGATGACCCCGCGGCCCAGGTAGCCGATGGCGGCGACGGACAGGAGGGCGGCGAGGGCAATGCCCGCGACCGGCAGCAGGGCGGACTGCTGGTTCTCCCGGCGCTGGCGGACTACGCGGAGAAGAAAGTGCACGAGGGCTCCGGCCAGCAGGAGCCCGACCACGACGGTGCAGGAGCGGGAGGTGCTGAGCGGCACGGAGAGCGCGAGCAGCAGGGTGGCCACGGCGCCGAGCAGCACGGGCGAGTGCCAGATGTCGCGATGCCCGCCGCGCCGCTGGTAATGGAAGAGCAAGGCGACGCAGACGGCGGTGTTCAGGAGGGTGAAGGCGCCCCAGTGGTTGTGATAGATGAACGACGCGAAGAAGTGCCGGTTGGGCGAGGGCACCAGGCCAAACCACAGGCCCGGGGCCCCGGAGAGCTTCTGGAAGGTGCCGAACACGGCGAGCGCCACGGCATTGCCCGCGAGCAGGAAGAGCAGGGAACGCAGATGGCTGCGCCGGCGCAGCACGAGCAGCAGGTTGAAGCTGGAGAGGAGGAGCCCGTTGAACTGCCAGAGCTCCTTCGCGGCCAGCAGCGGCCGGGCCGCAGTGGGCAGCCAGGGGTTGGGATCAGCCTGGACCAGCGAGGACTGGCCCGCGATCACCGCCTCGCGAAAGCCGGGATTGAAACAGCTGGCGATGACCACCGCGTCGTAGAGCCACAGCGGCCAGAGGTAGCGGAGCGCCGGGTGGAATTTTTCGTGCGCAGAGCGGCGGTAGGCCAGTGCGGCCCACAGGAAAAGCAGCATGCCGGCGGTGCCCCACCACGCGATGACCTGCCGGGCCCAGGGCGCCTGGCCGCCGAACGCCCACGAGGTGAACAGCAGCAGGGTCCCGAATTGAAACAGGACCAGGGGCCTCACCCGGGACGGGTGGGATGGGACGGTTTCAGCGGCGGGCATGGACGAGCGGCTGGTAGAATTCATGTAACAACCCGGCGGCCCTGCCCCAGGAGTATTCCCGGCCGACCCAGTCCGCGCCCCGGCGGCCCATGGCCGTCAGTTCATCCGGACGGGTGGCGAGGGCAGCGGCAAGAGTGTTGTCGTATTTCTCCCACGGCACGCACCAGCCGCAACCCTGCGCGGCCAGTCCCGACCAGGGCGTGGTGTCGGTGACGAGGGCGGGCACGCCGGCGGCCAGCGCCTCGGCGATGACAAGGCCGAAGTTCTCGGAGTGCGAGGGCAGGACGAACAGTGAGGCGATGGCATACGGCGGCGGGTGGCCGGCGCTGTCGAACACGGCGATCCTGTCCGTCGCCCCTTGGGCGGCGACCTCCGCGGTGAGATCGGCGGCGGTGTCTTCCTCGGCCAGGCCGGCGATGAGCAGCAGCCAGTCCCCGCGCGGGACGGAGAGCCAGAGCTGGATGAGTTCGCGGATCCGCTTCTTGCGGTGAAAGCGGGAATAGAAGAGCGCCACGGGACGGGACCGGGCGGCCGGACACAGTAGCAGCCACGCGCTGCGGGCGGTGGCAAGGCCGGCGGCCGTGGGAAGGTTGACGCCGTTGGGGGAAACGCAGATCGGTTGGGTGAAACCAAACGCGCGGATGTCGGCGGCTTCCTCGGGGCTGGTCGCGTGCCAGCCCGCCGCCTGCGCGAAAGCTCCGGGATGAACAAGCAACTCCGCGAGGCGCTTGCGCCAGCGGCGGTGCCGGTAGGCCCAGCCGCTCATCATGCCGCGCGGCGAAATGACCAGCGGGACATGGTGCCGGCCCGCAGCCTCCGCGGCATAGCGGAGGGGCAGCAACCAGAGCGAATGGTAATGCAGGCAGTCGAAGGGAGTCGCTAGCAGGTGTTGCCGGAGGGCGGGCGAGCGCGAGAGCCAGCGAGGCGCGAGGCGCGGGAATGCTCGAATGGCGGCCCGGTCGGAAGCGGTTATGGTGAACGAACCAGGCGCTTCCTCGGTGGCGAGCACGTCGACGGTGTCGCCGGCTGCGGCCAAGTGATTGGCCAGCGTGCGCACCGATTTCGACGGGCCGCCATGCCGCTCCTCGAGGCTCGGCACAATGTGACAGAGGCGCATGGGAAGGATAGGAAGGACTACGGGACAACAGGACTACAGACCACGGGACTTCTCCCGGTCAGTGGGCTTGTGGTCAGTGGTCCTGTGGACATCAAGTGGGCTCGGACCGATCCCTGATGGGCCGGCAGGGCGAACCGAGGCAGACCTGCCGGGCCGGCAGGTCGCGCACCACGACGGAGCGCGCGCCGACGACACACAATTCGCCCACCGTGACGCCGGGACCGACAAAGACATCGGCGCCGAGCCAGGCGTTGCGCCCGATCACAATCGGGGCGGCCACCAGGGGCATCGTCCATTGCGTGAAATCGTGCGAGCCCGCACAGAGGTGGCTGTGCTGGCTCACGTTGGCGCCGTACTCGAGCCGGATGGAGGCGACATTGTAGAGCTTGACGTGCGGGCCCACCATGCTGCGCGGCGCCAGCGAGAGTTTCCACGGAAACACGATCCGCGCAGTGGGGAAGATGACAACCGGACCCTCGATCTGTGCACCGAAGCACCTGAGCAGCACCGCGCGGAAACCGTGCAGCGGGCGCGGGCTCCAGCGAAAGAGAGTGGACTGCACGGCCAGCCAGAGCCAGCGGCGAAACACCTCGGACCGGGGGTAGGGCGTCGCGCAATCCTGTCCGAGATAGGGGGCGGGTTCGCTCACGGCGCGGAGGATGCGGGCTTTACCGGGGCGGTCAACTGCGTGAAGTCTTCGAGCAGGCTGCCGGCATAGGCGGGGTAGTCGTAGTTACGGGCGGTGGTGCAAGCGGCGGCGGCATACCGGCCGCGCAATGCCGGATCACGCAGCAAACGGATCAGGGCAGCGGCGAGCCGGGCGGACGCATCCGGCGCGCGATGGTCAAAGGCGAGGCCGTTCTCCCCGTCGCGGACGAAGTCGGTGAAGCAGGCGAGTTGCGAGACGACCGGCACGGCCCCGGCGGCCATGGCCTCCGCGACGGCGACGCCGAAGGTCTCGCCCTGTTCCGCGAGGCTGGGGTAGCAGAAAACATGGATGCGCTGGTAGACCCCCGCGAGGGCGCGTTCGTCGAACTGGGGATCAAGCAGGGTGAGGCGGCTGGCAGGCAGGGCGGCGGAGATTTTTTGCAGCAGCTGTTCGCGGAACTCCGCGCCGGAACCACCACGCTCGAGGTCGGATGGCCCGCTGAGCAGCAGGCGCCAGGGCGGCAGGCCGGTGGTTTGCACTACAATCGCCAGCGCATCGGCGAGCAGCAGCAGGCCTTTTTCACGATGCAGGCGCCCGACATAGCCCAGGGTCACCTCAGCCGGTTGGGCCGCGGCAGGCTGGCTCAGGATCTTCCAGTCGATGGGGTAGCCGCACACACGCGTGACAGGCGCGAGGCCGGGGTTTTCCCCAAGCACCCGGTCGCGGACGAAACTGCTGGCGGCGAACACGCGCGCGATGCGGTGGTAGTGACGGTACTGACCCTTGGGCATGCGGCCGGTCATGAGCACGACACGACCGGCACCGGGTTTGAGGAGCCCGAGCCAGACCGGCAGGGCGACGGCATTCACCACGACAATATCGGCGGGAGGCAGCGCAAAGAACACCCGCCAGCTCCAGATGAAATCCAGGAGCAGGTTCAGCCAGAGCTGCGCGCGGTGGGCCGCGCCGGGCAGGCGCAGGTGCTGGATGCCCTCGACGGTTTCGCGGTCGGGCCAGCCCGGCCAGCGTCGGGAGACCAGGGTGACGGCATGCCCCTGCGCGGCGAAGATCCGGGCGAGCTGATACCAGGATTTCTCGGTGGCGCCGCCGCTGACGGGTGGCACCGGGAGAAAAAAACCGCTGACGATGGTGATGCGCATGCTCAAGCGGGCGCCAGACTGGCGAGGGCTTGGAGGAGACCATCGGTGGTCTGCTGGTAGGTGTAGCGTCCGGCGCGTTCGCGGGCGTTATGGCCGAGGCGCTGCAATTCCGTCCCCGGCGTGCGGAGCGCGCGGTTCAGGGTCGAGGCCAGCGCGGCAGGGTCATGGGCCGGGAACACCCAGCCGGTTTCTCCGGGGAGCACGAGGTCGCGCTGGCAACCGACGAGGTCGGAGACAAGGCAGGGCACGCCGAGATGCATGGCCTCGTTCACCGCCAGGCCCCAGGTCTCATAGCTGCCGCGGGAGGGCAGGGCGAAAATATCGGCCAGCAGGTAGCGGACGGGCATCTCGGTCTGGTTGGCGAAAGGGAGGAAGCGAACGCAGGCGGCGGGAGAGGTCGCGGCCAGCGTGGTGAGGCGGGTCTTTTCGCTGCCGTCGCCGACAAAGACCAGCGCATCGTCCGGCGTGGCGACCTGCAGGAAAGCCTGGAGCAGCTCCACGGGTTGCTTGCGCTCGTGGAATTTGCCGGCGAAGAGCACGACGCGTTTGCCCGCGAGGCCGAGTTCGGTGCGCAGGGCCTGGGCGGCGGTGCGGGTGGCGGCATCGTTGGGGATGAAATGGGCCGCGTTCACCGAGTGCGGTGCAAAAAACAGCTTCTGGTCGGGCACGCCCAGCGTGCGGAAATAATCCCGGTTGGCCGCGCCGACATAGGTGACGGCGGCGAAACGCGCATAGAGCCGGCGCAGCAGGAAGCGCTTGATCAAGGAGGGGGGCGAACCGAGCAGATGGGAGTCGCCGCGGAAGATAAGCGGGGCGGGGGGGCGCAGGATCACGCCGAGATGACTGCGGTAGGCGTAACCGAACAGCAGCACGGCGTCGGGCCGCCACGCGCGCAGGCGGGCGCCGAGGGCGGGGTTGGCCAGGCCACCGAAGTGGTGGGTGCCGGGATCACGGGCGACATTGGGCACAAATTCGGATTCGTAGCCGGAGAGGAGGTCGACATCCCACTGGAAGGTGGCGCCAAACTGCGGGTCGCGCTGCGCGGTGACGCCGAAATCCCAAAGGTAGAAAACCCTGAACTCGAGCGGCGTATTGGCCCGCAGCCAGCGAAACCACGGGCTGTAATACTGGGTCGGGTGGGACAGGATGATGGCGAGCCGGCGCATGGACTCAGCCTCCCCCCAGCAGGCTGCGCCACAGCAGCGGCAGGCCCAGCACGACGACCACCGCCTGTTGAAAGGAGGAGACCCAGGCCGCCATGGTCAGCTCGGCGTTGAACGACCAGGCGGTCAGCAGAATCATGAACAGGCCGGCGAACGAGAACATCGGGCTGAAGGTCGACCAGATCTGCAGTTTTTTCAGCACATACCCCCAGAAGCACCCGAGCAACACGGCCCCGAGCAGGCCGAAATTGGCATAGGCCTCGGTCAGCAGCCCGAAGGCGACGGTCGTCCGGTAGGTGGCATCCTCATCCTGCAGGCCATAGTAGATGCTGAGCTCATAGGTCGCGACGTGGGAGCGGGGTTTGTCGGGCCAGAAAAACCGGGGGATCATCTGCGGCAGCACGTGGACATACGTCTTGCCGTAGAGGTAATCCTGCCGCCCGGGGGAACAATCGATGATGAGGCACAGCATGTGCATGAGCGAGGTGCGCTCGAGCAGCTTGCGGCTGACCCCCTTGTTCTGGGCAATCGGATGCAGGCCATACCCGACCCACTCCGAGAAGTACTCCGGCAACTGCGTCACCGTGGGCATGGGATGCAGCTCCTCCCAGTATTTCTCGCGCATGCGCCCCTTCCCGGTGTGCAGGACGGCGATCAGGCTGAAGGTGAGCAGCAACACGACCCAGGGAATGCGCTTGCCGCCCGAGAGGTAGCCGAGAAAGGCGATGCCGATCAGGCTGATCGCGCCGATCAAAATCAGGTTGATGCTCACGATGATGAGCTGGGGCACGAGGGTGCAGACAAACACGGTCTTCTCCGTCTGGGTCATTTCGCCGCGGCCCCAGCGCTGGCTGCTGATGAAGGTGCACAGGATGCCCAGGCCGAAGAAAATCGCGCGCAGGACGCTGCCCAGGTCGTCGGGAATCCAGGTGGTGAAGTTACTGACCCAGACATAGGCGAGCGTGATGCACATGCCATACACCATCATTTTTTCGATCTGGTTGGTGATGAGCGACTGGCGCCAGAACGCACTCCGGCCGGGCAGGCCGCGGGTGGTGCGATAGACGACGTTGGCGGTGAGAAGATAAAGGATGACCGTCCAGCCGGCACGCGTGATCACGTCGTTGCTGTAGGCGGCCATCTGCTCCCGGGCGTTCACCATCGGCAGGGCATAGGCGTTGGTGCAAAGCAGCAGGATGGTCTCAAAGGCCGGGAACCGGCTGCCCCCCGAACGCGCCCAGAAGAGGGACGGCAGGATCGAGAGCGTGAAAATCAGGAGCCCCTGGAAGAGGTGCAGTGGGTCGTCCACATTGGCGGTGTAAGCCAGCAGGACGAGGGCGGCAGCGAGGAAGACCAGGCCCGTGAGGAAAAGCCGGCGACCGCGCGCGACGTGTTCACCCCCGAGCAGGGAGTAATCCATCACGGTCTCGTCGGGGAGGGGGGCGCGGCTGACGTATTCCATGCGGGAAGGACCTAAGATTGCACCTGGCCGGAGCCGGCCAGGATTTCCATTTGCCGCGTGGCCAGGCGGGCAGCGCTGAATTCAGCGGGGGCGGCCGGGGCGGGCGCTGCCCCGCGGACAAGGGCCTGCAACCGCTCGCGGGTGGCCCGGATGCCGGCGGGGGCCGGCCGGTCGCCCTCGAGAATGACGCAGGGCTGGCCCAGCGCGGCGAACCGCGCGGCCATGGCGCTCCCGCCGTGGGCCAGGGCCAGCAGGGGTCGGTGGGCGGCGAGGACGGTCATGATTTTCGAGGGCGTGAACGCGAGGTCGGTTGAACCAAGGATCAAATTGGCATCGGCTTCAAGGGTCACCTGCAGCGCGGCATAATATGGCAGGCGGGCCGTCTGCTCGTGCACGCAATCCTGCAGGCCGTACTTCGTGGCGAGGGCCAGCGTGGCGGGAGGTTGCGCCCCTTGCGGTGAATACGTCGTGCCGAAAAAATGCACACTCACCGGCTGGCCGGCAGCCTTCAGTTCCGCGACGGCGGCGAAGAGCACCTCGACCGCCGTGAGCATACCCGGGCCGAGGGCGCCGGCGAACGCGAGCCGGAAGTCGCCCCGCGGCAAAATCGGCGGACGCTGGGCCAGCGTCGCGCGCACGTGCTGCAAATCATGATCGGCGGAACCGAAGGGTAGTTCGGTGAACGGCACACCCTGCAGTGAGGGGTAACGGGCGCGCAGGACCTGGCAGTAATCGGCCGAGACGGTGATGAGATGGGCGACCTGCCGCAGCGTCCAGCCCTCGAGCAGGAGCCCGGTTTTCCGGACCAGTCCGTATTTCCAGCCGCCGGGCGGACGCGGTGCGCCTGGCCGGGCATAATAGTCCGTCACCCAGGGATCCTGCAGGTCGATCACGTAGGGCACGCCGTGCAGGAATTTCCAGATCCGGCCCAGTGGCAGGACGACAAACATCGTGGTGGAAAAATAGACCACGTCGAAACGCCGGCCGGCCAGCAGGCGGGTCCCGGCCAGGAAGAGAAACGGCAGCGCGCGCAGCGCCACGTTGCCCACCCCGAGCCAGCGGGTCCAGCGGCGGGAGCAACAATGCGCGCGCACGATGCGGACCTGGGCCGGGATCGTGGCCGCGAGTTCCGCCTCGACCGGGCCGTCCGGCGTGGGATCAGCGACGGTCAGCACGGTCACGTCCCAGCCGGCCGCGACGAAAGCGGGCAGGCTCATCCGCACCCGGTGCATGTCGGGGGCGTTGACCGGCGGAAAATGCGGGCTGATTATGAGCACGCGTTTCATGTCACAGGCGTGGCATAACGTCCGCACGTGAACAGAGCGTAGAGCGGCAAATGATGAGTACGCGGCGGTTCACGCGGGGGTGATCGGACGGAGCAGCCGGACGTCCCAGGTCTGGCCCTGCTCATTGGCCACGGTGGCGGCCTCGAAGGGCTGCACGTGCTGGTATACGCGCTTCCAGTGCGCCTGCCAGTGGCCGTAGCGGAAGTGGGAGATGACGACCGTGCCGCCCGGCGCGAGCCAGGGCAGGTAACGGGCGACGAGCGCGCCGGGATCGCGGGCGTAGCCGATGCACTCGCTGAAGATGATGACGTCGAATTTCTCCGCGGGGGTCCAGGACTCGAAGTTGCCCTCGGCAAACTCGCAGCCCTTCAGCCCGAGCTCGCGCGCGAGGCGGACGCCCTCGGACGAGAGATCCACGCCGAGGTAGCGGCGGGTGGCATGCGGCTGGAACAACTGCGCCAGGCGCCCGCTACCGCAGCCCAGGTCGAGGATGGCGGGATTCTTGTGCAGCTGGCTGACGTAGCCGACGACCACGCTCTGGCGCGGCAGCTCGGGCAGTTTGTGGAAATGGGCCCAGTTCCCGCTGCGGTATTCGCCATCGAGGGCGTTGGTGGGAATGGGGCGGCCGTAGCCCGCCGGGCCACGGACGAATTTTTCCAGGAGGCGGTCCTTGAGTTTGGCGATGAATGTCATGGTGATCAGGGTTGGCGGTTAAAGTAGAACTCGACCGGTCCGCTGCACAAGGCGGCGACGACGGCCGGCAGGGCGGGTTCGCCGGTGGCGGGCAACGGGACCATCTGCGAGGCGTGGCAGTCGAGGGCGGTGCGCTTGAGGGCGCGGTCGGGGCCGAGGACGAGATGGAAATTCTCCCGAGAGCGGAGCAACTGGCCGGAGAGGCGCCGCGGATCCCACCAGGCCCAGACCGTGTATTCCCACACCAGCGGTTTTTGACCGGTCGTGGCCAGCGCGGCCCGGGCCAGATGCACGGTCGCATCGTGCTCCGTGCTGCCTTCGCCGAGGTAGGGGAGGAAGATCTCCTGCGGGGCGATCTGGCCGATCAGCGCCGCCAGCGCACCCTTGACCCGGGTGAATTCCGTCGCGGTGAGCCGGTTGAGCCGGCCATCGGGCGCGTCGACAAAATGGATGCTGGCCGCCGGCACGCCCAGTACGGCGAGGGCGGCGAGCGACTCGGCCCGGCGCTGGCCGGCCAGCCCGGGCGCCGGGTGATCCTCAGGTGACCCGGCGCTGTCGCTGACAAACACGACCTGCACGGGATCTCCGCGCCGGGCCTTGGCGGCAATCAACCCGCCGCAGCCGAGGGTTTCATCGTCGGCGTGCGGGGCCACGATCAGGGTGGTGCCGGGGGCGAACGGATAGGCCCGGCCCCGGATGCGCAGCAGGAAGGCGATCAGCCAACCCAGCCAGTACTTGACGATGGTTTTCATGCTCCGGGAGCCGGCGCCAGGGCCCGGCGGATCGAGGCCAGGAATATTTCCTTCTCCACGTCCCAGCAATAGCGCGACTGCGCGAGGGTCCAGGCCTGCCGGCGGGCGGCGGCCACCCGGCCCGGATCGGCGAAGAAGGCATCAAGCTTGCGGGCGGTCTGAGCCGGGTCGGCGAGATCGGCGGTCAGGCCGGCGTCGCCGAGTCCCGTGGCGAACGCGGCTTGGGCAACGGTGCGGGAGAGCAATTGCGGGATGCCGGCCAGCAGGTAGACAAAGATCTTGTTGGAGAGGCACAGGTCGCGATTGAGCGGGGGTGGCGGCTCCTCCGTGGACAGGCCGAGGTCGGCACGGGCGGCCAGGCGCGCCATGTCCGCGGCCGGACCGGGCGCGAGGAATTTCACCGGGAGCTTGAGTCCGCTGGTGCGCGCCACCGCCTGGAGATGGTCGGCATAGCCGGGGGACACGAAGCCGCGCAGCTGCAACTCGGCCGGGGTCTGCATCCGGCCCATGGCGGCGAGCACGTCCTCGAGCCCGCGGCCCGGCCCGATGGTTTGGGAAAACCAGTAGAAGCGCGCCGGCCGGGTCGCGGTGATGGGACCCGGGTCAATGGGCGCGATGGGGGCCTGGGTCCGCGGAAAGGCATTGAGCACGACCTCGGCCTTCACGCGGTAGAGCTCCGCGTATTTTTGCGCGATCAGCGGGGAGGCGGCGGTGAGATGCCGGCATTTCGGCAGCAAACGGCTTTGCAGGAGACGTGCGGCGGCCACTTCGACGGGATCGCCCGCCGCCGCGGCGGTTTCGGAATCATGGAAATCCTCGAGATCGAAACCACAGCGAACCCCGCGCACCGCGGCTGCGTGCGCCGCCGCCGGCAGGGCGGCGAGGCAGTGGCCGACGTAGAGGTCGGCGTGGATTCCGCTCGCCACGGCGCCGAGGTGCAGGGATTCGGCGTGATGCGCGCGCGCCGCCTGGTTGACGGTCGCGAACGGGGTGGAAAGCACGAGCGACCGCGCGAGGCGCCGCCGCAGCTTGCGCAGGAAGACCGCCGGGCCGCGCCGGTAATCCACGCGCGTGATCGGCCAGCGCGCCGCATTGATCACCTGCTCGTCCAGCGGTTCAACCGGGGCGTAGTGCCGGCCGGCGACAACATGCACGCGGTAGCCGGCGTCCACCAGGGCATCCGCCTCCTTCAGCAACCGGGGCGTGGAGGCCAGGTGTCCGGGCGTGATCAGGCAGATTAACGGGTTCGGCATGTCAGGGGGAAAAGAGGCCGGCGGCCCGCAGGGTTTCGGCGTGGGCCCGCCGGTAGTCGGACCATTGCCAGCGTGCCGCGGTGAGCGTGGCCGGGGTGCGCATGGCCCGCAGCTCGGTGCGGTGGCTGAGACACCACTCGATGACCCGGGCGATGGCGCCGGCATCGCCGGCCTTGATCAGGAGGCCGTTCTCACCCGGCTTCAGCAGATCCGCCGCGCCGGCGCAATCGGTGGTGATCACGGGCAGGCCGCGCGACCAGGCCTCGGTGGCCACCATGCCGAAACCATCGCAAAGCGTCGGGAAAATCAGCGCGTCGCTGCCCTGATAGTGCGTCATCAACTCCGCCCGCGGGATGGAGCCGCCGAACTCGATCCCGGGCGGCAGCGGTTCGAGCAGGCGGGGCGGCAGGTCGTTGGTGCCAAAAACGCGCAACCGGGCGTGCCGGCCGAAATCACCCTGGCGCCACGCGTCGACCAGGTAGTGCGCACCCTTGCGGATGCTGAACGAGCCCGCCCACAGCAATTGCAGCGGTGCGTTGCCGGCCCCGCCGCCCGTCGCCGCCAGCTCCGGCGCGATGGCCGGTGGTGCGCCGAGCGGGATGACGCGCACCCGGCTGACGTCCAGCCCGGCGGCGGCATAGCTGTTCTTGGTGAAATGCGAGGCGGCGATGATCACGTGGGCACTGTGCCACTCGGCGCGGCGCCGGGCGATGCGGCCCTCCTCCCGCACGGCGAGATAATCCTGGTAGGGCGTGCGCAGTTCGGGAAACTTCGCCATCTCGGTGTTGAGCATGGCCTCGACAAAGTAGGGCTCGGGCGCGGGCATTTCATAGCCGACGCGGAGGCCGAGGTGGCGGGCGCGCTGGAACGTGAGGCGGGAACTGTATTCCAAGCCGTAGACGCCGGTGAGCCCGCGATGCAGCCGGCGCGAGACCAGCTCGTCGAAGGACGCCTCGGCCCGCTCCCACACGAAATCGGTCAGGCGGCGGTCGTGATCGAGCCGGCCCACGGCCACGCGGAGCAATTCGCCCCACGGATGCGACTCGACCAGCGACAGCGGCAGGTCGCGGATTGTCCGGCGGCTGAACTCCCGGGCCAGGTCGAGGCCGACCAGCCGGCCGCCGGCGGTGAGGAAACGCTGCCGCAGGCTCGCGGGATCGTCATACACGCTGGTGATGAACCGGTCGAGCTGGCCAGCCTCGTGCAGGGCGCGCGCCGCCTGCTGGACATGCGGGGCGACCATCGGGTGGAAGATGATGACGCTCATCGGGGGGTGATCACGGCGCGCAGGTGGGCGTGGAACTGGTCGCGGATCATGACCGGATCAAAGCTTTGCTGGCCGGCGGCCCAGCCTTCGCGGGCGAGCTGGCTGCGCCAGGCGGAGTCAACGGCCAGCCGGCGAAAAAGGCCGAGCAACTCCGCGTGGTCGCGGCCCGAGGCGGTCGCCACGGCCGCGGGCCGGCCGCGGGCCCAGCGCACCCCGGTTGCATAGTCGGGCCCGCTGACGATGACGGGCAGGCCGAGCGCGAGATATTCCGGCAGTTTGCTGGGGAAATGGTAGCGGTAGAGCCGTTCCATCGCACCGGCCGGATTGGGGTAGGGCAGCCATACGGCGTCGCAATCCCGCTGGATGCCGGCCCAGGCCTCGGCGGAGGGCACGAAGCCGCGAAAATCACAGGTGTCGCCGGCCGTGGTGAGCGCGGCGGCCTCGGGTCCGGGCGGCTGGCTGTAGAGCACGAGGCGGATGCCCGCCTCGCGCATCGCGGGCAGCATCTGGCAGAGCGCCACGCCGTAACCATAGTTCAGGTTGCCAGCAAAACCGATGGTGAGCCGGCCGGGCGAACACAGGGTTTCGGCCAGGGCCAACGGCCGCGGCTGCAGTTCCTCACTGCGGTTGGGATAGAGCACTGCGCCACGGGCACCGAAGCGAGTGATGCAATATTCCTCCATTTCGGGACTGACGCAGAGCCGGGCCGCGGCCTCGAGGTAGAAGGTCGCATCGCGCTGGTTTGCAGCATGGCGGGCCCAGCCGTACACCGGTTCGAACTCGTCGTTCACGTCATGCACCAGCACCACCAACGGCAGGTTCCGGGCGCGGGCGTAGGCCAATGCGGTGTCGTAATAAGCGGCGTGCTGCATCACACAGAGCACGACCTCGGGTTTGAAGTCACCGATGAGTTCATCGAGCTGCCGCGCGGAAACCTCCGGAACCAGGCCGTGCGCGCGCAGCGACCGCTTTAGCCGGTGAAAACGGGACCGCTCAAACCGCATCCACGGCGGATTGAGCTGCCGGTAGGTGACACCCGGCAGGGGTGCCCCGGTGGTCGGGACGTAGCGGGCGATGACGCGCAGCCGGTCGGCGGGATGCCCGGCAAGCAGCCGGTGGAGCAGCAAGCCGCCGGCCGTGCCCGTTTGCGGACCTTCGTCGGAGAGGATGAGAATGCGCGGCGGGGTCATGCCGGGGAATGGCGCAGCAGGAACCACTCAATGTAGGCGAATCCCTCCGCGGGCCGGCGCCGGACTTCGTGGACCGTGAAACCGGCGGAGCGGTAGGGATCGAGCAAGGCGGCGCAGCGCGCGTCGTCGTAGTGGGTCTCGAGAAAGAGCGCGGTGTTGGCCGGCAGGCGCGTGAGGGTGGCCGGCAGCAGGGCGGCCTCGGCGCCCTCGATGTCGAGTTTCCAGACCAGCCGCTGGGGGCGGCGCGCGGTGAGCCACTGGGGAAAGTCGATGACCTGCACCGGGTGGGTTCCTGTCGTCTGGGGCGTGCCCTCAACCACGGCTCCACCCATGCCGTGACCGGCAAAGGCGGCGGTGCCGGTCGCGGTGCCGACGGCCGCCGCGATCTGCTCCACCGGACGCGACAGCAGCGCGAGCTGAGCGCGCAGGCTGGACTGGTGCTCGGGATTCGGTTCGAAGCAGGCGAAAGCGGCTTCGGGAAAGGCGCCCACCGCGAGCGCGGAAAAATAGCCGCGATAGGCCCCGCAGTCGGCGACGAGATCCGGCCGGAATGGCACGGCGGCCAGGTTGTAGATGTGGTCGACAAACAATTCATCGAAGCAGTCCATCTCGCCGTAATCGCCGATGGTCACGCGGACCGGTTCGCCATGGGTGGCGTGCAGGCCCGGCGTGAGCACGGCCTGCTTCGCCCGGGTCAGGCGCACGGCATTGGACGCGCTCAACACCCGGCTGCGCCAGAGGCCGAGGGCGCGCAGGTCGCGGCGGTCCGACGCCGCGGCAGCCAGGGCGGGGTAACGGCCCACTTCCGTGAGCTTGCGGCGGAGGCGGCTAAGCATGGGGTGGCTTGGGCGGGGTGAGTCCGGTCAGCTCGAGCAGGCGCCTGGCCTGGACGACCGGCGCGTAGTGCAGCAGCGCCCACGCGTGGCCGTTGGCGGCGACGCGCTCGAGCAGGCCGGGTTCACCGAGAATGCGGTCGATGGCTTCGGCGCTCTTCGCGAGGTTGACGCCGATGTAATCGTGGAAATTCCGCGGCATGACGGGCAGCTGGACGCCGTAATGCTCGAGGTCGAGGTTGATGGCGGCCGAGCCGGCGGCGAGGGTTTCCCAGAAGCGGAAGCTGTCCCACTGCACGGCCCGGCGCGGACGCGGATCGAGCAGGCCCAGGGCCTCGTAGAAGGCGCGGCGCACGCGGGCCTTGTTGCCGCCCACCAGGTAGCACTCCGGATTGGCGAAGGGCGCGGGCGGAATGAGTTCGCCGCAGAAACACGCCACGGCCTGGCTGGCCTTGATGCGGTCGTAGTAGCTGCGCGAGAAGCGCCCGCCGGTCTGCCGCCACATCAGCAGGTCGTAGGGGTCGGTGGGCGGTTGCGAGAGATCGTCGCGGGTGCGATCCACGGGAAAGCGCGTGGCGAGGGGTTCCTCGAAAAGGCGTGCGGAAAAATTGCGGGTGCCGTGCGGATAGGAGTGCGAGGCGCCATAGTTGATCAGCACGCTGCGGTTGCGTTGGGCGAACGGCGCACCACCGGCCGTGGCTTGGAGGATTCGCCCGTTCAAGCCCAGCACCCAGGGACGCAGGTTGGCGGGATGCCAGGCGCGCCGGTTGAGCTTGGCCCGCAGGACATGGTCGAACTGGCGAAACTCCGGCTCCCAGGAAACGGTGCGGTGTCCGTCGGCATGGTCCATGTAAACCGTGACGTACTTGCGGCCGGGCTTGAACAGGTCGGCCGGCAACGGCCGGTTCACCACCTCGAAGGTGCGGCTCTTGATCCAATGCGGCCAGGTGTAGCTGACGATGACGAGATCGCAGTCGTCCGGGCGGATGGCGGGGTTGTAGCGGATCAGGAAGCTGCCGGGTTCGGTGGATTCCTGCCAGTAGTCGCAGTTGCCGTGGACGGGGACATCGAGTTCGCGCAGTCCCTCGGCCAGCGTGATCACATCCTCCTGGAGGTTTCCCTCCTCGTTGCCGCAGTAGATGTAGACGCGCGGGGTTTTCATCGGGCGCTCGTGAGTTCCTGCAGCGCTCGCTGCCGGCCGGCGGCCTGGGCCCGCGCCAGCGCGCGAGTGTCGGCGTCGGCCAGGAGCAGGCGGACCTGTCGCTTCAGGTTGAACAGGAAACCGGCCGGCTCCGTGGGCACGCGGCCGGTCAGGAGACGATGGTGCAGGATTTCGGAATAGGCGTGGCCCTCGGCCGCGCGGAGCAGGTAGGCGCGCTCGCAGCGACTGGCCGGGATGAGATGAGTGATGTGCAGTGCGGGGAAGACGCCCTTGTCCCAGCCGAGCTTGCAGCCGTGGTAGGCAATGTCGGTGTCGCCGCCATACACGAGCTGGCGGCCTTGCAGGTCTAGACCGAGCCGGGCCGGATCGCCAGCGACGGCTTCAGCGTAGGATGCGGCAATTTCCCGCCGGATGCACATGCCTGCTCCCCAGGGCGTCGAGTCGTGATGGTTGATGTCGCGCGAGATCAGCGGGGCCGCCGGGACGCGATGTGCGAGGTAACCCCACCAGGCGGCCGGGGGCGGCGTGGCGCCGGGATCGAATTCGAGTTCCACGACTCCGCTCCAGGTGCCCAGCGACGGATGCTGCCGCGCAAGTTCGAGAACCGTGGCCAGGTAACCGGAGGCGAGCACATTGTCGTCATCGACCAGCACGATCACGCCGCCGCGCGCGGCGGCGAAGCCGGCGAGGCGGGCGGCGGTGAGGCCGACGCGTTCCTCGCGAATGACCCGGCCGGCTGGATGCCAGGAGAGATCGACCTGACCCTCCATGGCCACGGTGGAGGCGTTGTCCACGATGACGAGTTCCCACCCGCCCAAGGGCAGGGTCTGCTGGCGCAGGGCGGCGAGGACGCGCCCCAGGTAATCCAGCCGCGGATTATGCGCGGGGATGACGACGGTGAGGCTGGGCGACATGGAGTGGGGCGGAACTCAGCGGGCGCGCAGCGAAGGCGGGCGCGTGCTGCGCTGCCAGCCGCTCCGGGCCGGGCGCACGAAGAGTTTCAGGAGGGCAACCGTGAGTTTCAGGCCAGCTTGGCGAATTGCTTTAACCATGAGAGTTTCTCCTCGCGGGTTTTCTGGAACGGGTTGCGGAAGACCTCGTCGTTGAGCACGAGGAGGTCGATGTCGGTGTTGAGGAAGCAGTCCCAGCCCTCGGCGGCGGTGCGCACAATGGGCTGCCCGGCGACGTTGAAGGAGGTGTTGATCAGGATCGGCACACCGGTCAGCGCGTGGAAGGCGGTGATGAACCGGTGAAAGTCGGGATGCACTTCGGGGCGGATCGTTTGCAACCGGGCGGAGAAATCCACATGGATGACGCTCGGGATGGAGCAGCGGGGGAAGTCGAGCCGCTCGCGCAGGCTGGCAAAGTTCCCCGGCAGCGGGGCACGCAGCTCGGGCCGCAGGTAGGCGGTGTAGTTCATGTAGTCCGACTCGGCGGCGGAGTCGAACCACTCGCCGGTGTGCTCCGCGAGGATGGCCGGGGCGAAGGGGCGGAAGGATTCGCGGAACTTCACGGCGAGGTTGAGCCGCGATTGCATGCCGGGGGCCCGGGGGTCGGCAAAGATGGAGCGGGCGCCCAGCGCCCGGGCGCCGAGTTCCATGCCGCCGCGCACAACGGCGACGATTTTCCCCGCGGCGAGCTGTTGCGCGACGAAGGCGTGGAGGCCGCCCTCGTACTTCACCTGCCAGGGCCCGGCGGCGGCCGGAACGGGGCCGGGCTCGCTGCCGAGGGAGAAGCCGCGAGTGTCGACCTTGAAGGGTGTGCCGCCCACGCGCTCTCGCTCGAAGAGCAGCGCCGCACCGAGACCGGAGCCCATGTCGCCGCCGACAGGTGAGTTGAACACGGCCGGGAAGATTTTCTGGGCGCGCAGCTTGCCAGCGGCGACGCAGTTCTGGGCGCAGCCGCCGCAAAAGAGCACATGATCCTCGCCGGTCTCGGCCCGGAGGAAGCGGGCCATCTTCAGCACCTCGTCCTCGAAGACCTGCTGGAGCGAGGTGGCGAGGTCGATGTGCACCTGATCAAGCGGGTCGGCTTTTTGCCGGACCGGAATTCCGGTTTGGGCGGCCACCCAGGGAAACGCCTCTAGGATCGATTGCTCGGTGAAGCGAATTTCCCGGCGCAGGCGGAAGCCGCCGTGGTCATCGGTCGTGAAGAGGCGCGAGAGCTCGCTGACGTAGCGCGGCTGGCCGTAGGGGGCCAGGCCCATGACCTTGTACTCAGAGCCGAAGGAGACAAAGCCGAGGAAGTAGGTGATCAGCGTGTAGAACATGCCGAGGCCGTTCTCGTAGGGTTGCTCCCAGAGGAGCTTCAGTTCGCCGTGGTCGATGACACCGGCGCTGGCGGAGTAGTCCTCGCCCTTGCCGTCAACGCACAGAAATGCAGCACGCTCGAAAGGGGAGGTGTGGAAGGCCCCGGCCACATGCGAGAGGTGGTGCCAGGCGTGGTGGAAGGCGGCGCGGGGCAGCAGCGCGCGCGCCTGCTGGCCGTAGAGGTTACCCCAGCCCTCGGGCAAGATGCGACCGAGCGTGCGGGTGAGCGCATTGCCGGAGCGGCCCGAAAGATCGAAGAGCAGGCTTTGCAGGGCCTTTTCCGCGAAGACCACATCGGTCACGTCCGCGGGCGTGAGCCCACCCATGCGCAGGCACTCGGCGATGGCCTGGCGGGGGAAGTCCCCGTCGTGCTTGCGGCGCGTGTGGCGTTCCTCTTGAGCCGATGCGATGAGCCGGCCGTCCACCAAAAGCGCGGCATTGGCGTCGTGGCCGAGCAGGCCACCGATACCGAGGACAACCGAGTTGGGTCGGACAGGATTCATCGGTTGATTAATTGCAGGTAGTCATCCGGACGGTAGCGGGCCAGCGCGTCGGCTGCCCCGGCCTGGCCCATGGCCCGCCATTGGTCGCGTTGATTCCATGCACGGCGGAGGGCGGCGGCAAAGTGGTCCAGGGTCGGGGTGGCGCTGATGAAGCCCGTCGTGCCGTCGCGCACCCAGTCCTCGGTGCCGCCGACGGCGGTGGCGAGCACGGGCCGCTGGCAAAGCAAGGCCTCGGGGATCGTCATCGGAACGCCATCCTCGAGGGAGGCGGAAACCATCAGGTGATGGTTGCCCCAGATGGCGCGCAAGTCGGGCACATGGCCCGGGAAGCCCACCTTGGATTGCAAGCCGAGGCTGGCGGTCTCGGTCTTGAGCGCCGTCTCATCCGGACCGATGCCATGAAGGTTGATCAGCCATTCGTCCGTGCGGGGCAGCACTTGCGCGGCGGCCTGCAGGAACAGGCTGAGGCCCTTGCCCGCATCCAACCGGGAAACCGTCGCGAGTTTCCAAGGCGGCGAAGCCGGCCACGCCGTCGCATCGGCCGGCTGCCAGCGCAGGGGGTTGTGGATGACGCGCGCTTGCGGCAGCGGTTGGCCCAGATGCCGGCGGGTGTTCGCCAGATTCCGGGTGGAAACAAAGTAAAGCGCCTCCGCGGCGGCGAACACGCGGATGATGCGCTCGGTCTCGGCGGGAGGCAGGACCGGCTGTTCCATCTGCCAGTTGGCGATTACGCGAAACGGGGTGCGGCTGGCCAGCAACCAGTCCGCCCACGCGGGAAAATACGCCAGGTCATAGGTGGCCCCACAACTGAAGATGACCAGGTCGGGCTGGAAGGATTGCAGGGCTGCGACCACGTCGTCCTCGGCAGAGCGGGCGAGACCCAGCTTGCGCTGCAGCCGGGCACCGAGCGAGGGAGACGCAGCCGGCTGATCCCGGATCACGGTCTCCGCCCCGCCAGTGATGAGTGCGGTGACACGGGGATGGCCCGTGACGGTTCGGGAAACGGAAAGCAGCAACTTGTCGCCCCGCGCATGGGCGGCCTCGGCCGCGCGCGTCCAGAGCGTGTCGGCCCCGCCCCACGGGTAGTCGAGAATGGTGGAGATGAAGGCGAGCCTCATGTCTTCAACCACGCAGTGGTGTCGGGCCCGTCGGTGGCGATTTCATAACCGAGGCCGGTCAGTTCCCGGTAGAAGGCGAGGCGGTCGGCGGTTTCCACGCAGGCGTGTTCGAAGTGGATCACCCTCGGCCGGTGCCGGCCAAGGTCCGCGGCGCGCAGGAGGACCAGGTCGTAGCCCTCGGTGTCGAGCACAAGCAGATCGCAGCGGCGCGCGCCGAAATCGCGCCAGACCTCATCCCACGCGACGCTGGCGATCTCCTCCTCGACAAGGGCTTGTTCGTCCAGCCCGAGTTCGCGCGCCGCGGTCAGGACGCGCTCGCGGCTGAAGCTGCCGAGTCCGTAAGCCCAGTCGGGCAGGTTGGGATGGGCGGTCCGGTTCAGGTCGTACATCACCCGGCGGCCGGCGATGCGGTCCACGGCCGCATGGCGGACTTGCAGGCGGGCATTGCCGCCATGGCGGCGCACCAGTGCGGTATGATTCGCGCGCAACGGCTCGAACATCAGGCCGGACCAGGCGCAGGGTTCCAGGTACGCGGCGAGCGGGTCGGCGCGTTGGCCGTCATTGGCGCCGATTTGGATGAAATTCAGGCCGGACAACGCGGGAAAGCACTGCAGCAGTACGTGGTCGAACATCGTGTGCGGCGGGTGCTCCAGATAGGGCAGGCCAGCATGACGGCGGCTGACCACGGCCAAGCCGCACCAGCGGGCCATGCGTTGAACAGTGGAGCGAAACATGGGCGTTTACCGACCGGGGGAAGGAACCGGGGTGGCGGCGCGGCGAACCCACAGGCGCCAGTGGGCCGACTCGGCAGTGACGACAAACAAGGCCGCGAGCGCGGGCGCGAACAACTCCCGCTTGAAGGCGAGGGAGTCGGGCTGGATGGAACGGAGCGGTTCCATCACCACGTTGGCGTGGGCGATGAGCCGATCGACATCGGGATGATGGGCCGGCCCGACGGTGCGGCCGACATGCCAGGCGATTTCATCGCCGACCGGTGGAACGGTCCGGGTGGCGAATGGAAAGGGATTGGCCCAATCGAGGCAGAGGACGCTGATTTGGGGCGTTTGGATCTGCGTGAGGAGGGCGAGGCCGTCATTCAGCCAAGCCGCGTAGTTACCGGGGTTTTCCAGGTTTCCGGTCGCATTCGCGGTTTTGCCGGGCGGCGGACGCATGGGCAGGCCCTGCCAGGCCGGACTGGCGACCGCCAGCGCCGGCGGCGAGCCCGGTGCGCGATAGTGTTTCCAGGCGAAAGCGTACGTGATGCTCGCGAGTGGCTGCCACGTGAAGGCGAGCCCGCAGGCGAGGCCGGCGGACGCGGCGAGGCGGGCGGTCTTGGTGGAGGACGCAACAGTCAGGATGCACGCGGTCGCCAGCCAGCCGAGCGCACCCCAGAGCGGAATTTCCGAGAACTGATTGTTGGCCAGATTGGCCAGCAAGGTGCAGCCGATGACGGCTGCGAGTACGAGACCCAGCCGGAGACGGAGCGGGGCGGTGACGGATTTGAGCACGACGGTCCAGATCGCAGCCAAGGCGATCACCAGCCAGAAATTCTCCCGCAGGGTACGGGCGGGGTCGTAGAATACCCCGACGCCGCGCCCGCTTTCGCGTGCCATGCCCAGGTGCGTGTCAAGGTAGCCTGCCGGCGAGAAGCGCACACAAAACCAAATGCCCGCCAGCGTGCCAAGCGCGCCGAGAGCAGCCCGTCCGAGCCACGCATCCCGCCCGGGTGAGGTCAGTCCGTGGTAGAGGATCAGCGGAAGCAGGATGAGGAGATAGTTGGGCTTGAGCGCCCACAGCCAGATGGCGCAGGCGCCGAGGCCGGCGGGCACAAATCTCGCCAACGCACCGTCAGTGCGGGGGAGCAGCGCAGCGGCGGTGGCGATCGAGAGGGCGGCCCAGGCCAGCCGGTTGTAGAGCATGCCGTAGGAGAGGACCTGCCAGCTGCCAAAATTGAGTGTGTACGGCGCGGCGGCAGTGGCGGCGACAAACAGGGCAAACGCCGCCGCCAGCCACGCCGGCATGCGAGGCTGGGCGGTGAACCAGGCCAGCGCACCATAAGCCAGCCAGGTCAGCGCGGCGCCGGTCACCAGGGCATGCACCGTCGTGCCGCTGAGCTTCATGGCGAGGGCCGTGGGCAGGATTGCTGCCGGGCCGATCGGCGAGCTGAAGTCGCGCCCCAGCCACTGGCCCAGCGTCGAGCGGTGGCAGGCATCCAGATAGGTGGCGTCATCGGAGGGATAGATCAACTGCGGCGCCGGCCCGGCCCCGAGCAACAGCCCCGCCCCGATGGCGAGGGCGCCAGCGAACAGCCAGGCGATGGTTCGGTGGGAAAGAATGACGGGCGGGGGAGTCAACCTTTGCGGGGCAGCCGGACCCAGGAGGCCGGCACCACATCGGAGGCATCGTGCGGGCTCGAGTCGAACCACGGGTCCGGGGCCAGCACGAGCTTGTCGGGCGAGGGATTGAGCCAGGCGGCCCACCACGAAAACGTGCTGTTCGCGATCGCGATATGGTCGCACAGCGACATCAGGCGGATCTTGTCGTAGGCATGCCAGGGTTTCACGCAGCGGACGAACTCGTGCGGACCGGGCGGGGTGAATTCGCGGGCCACCGCCTCGATGTCATCGGAGAAAATATACAGGGTCGCGTTGGGGCTGCGCTCGCGGAGCAGGCGGACGGCCCGCTGGTAGTAGGCGAGGTCGAGGACGCCGATCTCGCGGGCAAAGGTGGCGTTGCGGGCGTAGTCGCCGCGGCGGAAGTGGAGGGCGGCCGACGGGCCGGAGCGGATTCGCGCGGCCAGCGCTGCGACCTCCGGCGAGGCCGGGTAGCGGAAGGAGAAGTGCAGGCGCAGCAGGTCGGCGGCGTCGGCGAAGAATTTCTCCGACTGGAACATGCCGTTGAGATAGGTGTTGTCCGGTTGCTCGAAAAACTGCGGGTAGAACGCAAAGGTCGGCGGCATGTGCCAGTTGGCCGGGGCGGCGTAGCGCTGCGCATAGCGGCGGAGCCGGACCGCGCGGGCGAGGGCGACCGACCAGCGCTCGGTGGTCGTGAGCTGCACCCCGCGGACGCGGTCGATCTCCTCCTGGGTGGCGAACTGCTCCGTGATGTTGAAGCAGGACAGGGCGTAGCGATTGTGCGCCTCGTACGCGGGGTCGTCGCGGAACCAGGACACGTCGAGCTTGAGCACGGTGCGGCGCCGCTCGGCGAGGGCGAGACCCGCGGCATATTGAAACATCTGGTTGCCCAGACCGCCGGAAAGCCAGGTGATGATCATAGGGTGGGGCGTGGGTTGAGAAGGGCGCGCTTCCAGCGACCGGCCGTGCCGCGCAGACGGCGCCAGGCCCGATGCAGGCCGCAGCGTGCAAGATAGGGCCAGGCGGGGAGGTGCCGCTGGTTCACGTAAAACTGGTCGCCCTCGATTTCGCGACGCAATTCGAAGCCGAGGCGGAAGCCGTGGGCGCGCATGAACTGTTCGATCTCGCCACGCAGTTTCTGTCCCGCGTAAAGCTCCTGGTCGGAGACCTCGAGCCAGATGGCGGTGACTTTGGCCAGCATCGGGCCCGCGCCCTGCAGCACGAGGTGCTCGGCGCCCTGCACATCCATGTGGATAAAATCGATGCGGGGGATCGCGCGCTCGCGGCAGAACGCGGCGAGGGTCCGGGTGGGGACGGTGATGGCCTCCTTGAATTCAATCCAGCCGTACATCGGGTCGTTCCGGGCCGGGGCCAGCAGCGAGCTGGACTTGTTGCCGTAGTTCCAATCGCGGCCGGCGAATTCCTCGCGCGGCCGGCCCGAGGAGACATGAAACGTGGCCGTCCCGTCGCGATCGGAGAGCGCCAGCGGAACCAGCTCGGCCAGGGCGACGGCGTGCTTCGAAAAATTCTCCCGGATCAACGCCTGGTTGGCGGGCAGGGGCTCGAAGGCGTAGACCTGCGCGTTCGGGAAACGCCGGGTGTAGCGCACGCTGTCCTCCCCTTCGCAGGCGCCGATGTCGAAGATCACCAGTTGCTGCGCCGGACGGAAGAGCTGCAGCAGCGCCTGCTCGGCGTCGGAGGGGACGGCCAGGTAGCCACTGATGTCGACGGCGTGCAGGGGGGTCACGATTGGACGGGGCGGGATACGGTTCCCTCAAACGGGTACGATGCGGATGATGTCCTCGGCGACCTCGAACGTCGCCCCAGGCCGGTGGCGGCGGATGATCTCGCGCAATTCCGGGATGCCGGGATAACTGTCCCGGCCGACGAAGAGCCGGGCGTCGTCGATGAGCACGACGTGCCGGCCCGGGGGCTGGCGGAGCAGGTGATCGAGCTCGGCGGAAATGGGCGTATCGGTGTCGGCGCGCGCCGACGGCCCGGCGCAGAAGTGGCCGTCGAGCCAGAAGAGCGCCGGTTCCTTGAGCGTGGCCAGCAATTGCGGCAGCACCACGGCGCTGTCGCCGAAGTGGAGGTGGATGTGGGGCAGGTGGCCGAGTTCGCGGACATTCTGCTCGTACAGTTCCCGGGCCAGCTCGATGGAGTGGATCTCGCGGAATTCCCGGCGCAGCGTGAAGATGGCGTTGCCGTAGAACGTGCCGGTCTCGATCAGGACGGCGGTGCCGTGCCGGCGGGCGTAGTCGCGGACGACATCGTACTTCACGAGATCGGGCGCGGGGGCGGGGGAGCCCTGTGACCGCCAGTCGCGGATTTTGGCCTCGTTGAGCTGGCGGAAGCGCCGGTCACGCCGCAGGTCGCGCAGGGGGTCCAGCAGGCCTGCGTGGTGCAGGCACGACTTGGCGAACGAGCGGAGGGAATTCATGAAACCGTGATCAGAGCCGGCGCAAGCTGGACTGCATCGAGTTGAGCACGACGCCCACGCCGGAGGTGCCGGCGTAGTAACCCCGGGCATGCTCGGCGGTAAAATCCAGGCGCGCCGCCTCGAACTGCTGCAGGCCGCGGTCGCCGCTGCTGAGGCCGACCAGCAAGGTGCAGGTGCCCGCCTCGAGGACCACCCGGTCCTGGACAAATTCCGCCTCGTAGTCGCCGGGCGCGAGGTTTTGTGGCGGGAGCCAGGCGGTTTGCACCGCGGTGCCGTCGGTCGACTTGAGGCCGAGGGCCACCACGAAATCGCGCTGGGCCGTGGCGATGCAGAACCTGACCCGCGCCCGCCACGGGCAACCGACCGGCAGGCAGTCCGTGAGGGTGCCGTCCAGGGTTTCGATTGCGATGCCGGTGGCGTAGGCGAGCGTGCGGAGGTCGGCGGTGGGGGTGGGCACGGCGGTGGGGGCCGCACCGGCGAGACCGTGCTGGTAGAGCTCGATCACCTTGGCGCAGGGCCCCGTGGATTGCACCCGTCCGCCGGCCAGCAAAATGGCCGAGCGGCAGAGCTGGCGGATCGAGGGCAGGTTGTGGCTGACGAACAGCACGGTGCGGCCCTCGGTGCGCGACACGTCCTGCATCTTGCCCAGGCATTTCTTCTGGAAGGCGATGTCCCCGACCGCGAGCACCTCGTCCACGATGAGGATCTCCGGCTCCAGGTGCGCGGCGACGGCGAAGGCGAGGCGGACATACATGCCGCTCGAGTAGTGCTTCACCTGGGTGTCGAGGAAGCGCTCGACCTCCGCGAAGGCGACGATCTCGTCGAACTTCCGCCGGATCTCGGCGCGCGACATGCCGAGGATGGCGCCGTTGAGGAAGATGTTCTCCCGGCCCGACAATTCCGGATGAAAGCCGGTCCCGACCTCCAGCAGGCTGGCGACACGGCCGCGGATGCGCACCCGCCCGGTGGTGGGCTCGGTGATGCGCGAAAGGATCTTGAGCAGGGTCGATTTGCCCGCGCCGTTGCGCCCGATGATGCCGACCACGTCGCCCTGGTTGACCTCGAAGGCGACGTCGCGCAGCGCCCAGAATTCCTCCTGGGTGGGGCGGGGCTCACCGCCGGCCATGCGCTGCCAGAGTCCGCGCACGCCGTGGGTGAGCCGGTCGCGCAGGGTTTCGGGCGCCTGGTGCGACAGGTAGTAGCGCTTGCCAAGGCCTTCGATGCTGATGACGGGCGAGGACATGGTCAGATAATATCCGCGAAGGTGCGCTCGGTGCGCCGGAAATACCAGAGGCCGCTGCCGAGCAGCAGCAGGGCCATCGCGACGGAGACCGCGAGGTTGAGCGGATCGAGGACCGGTTCGCCGCGCAGCAGGCACCATCGGAATCCGTCGATCGCGCCGACCATCGGGTTAAGGGAATAGATCTGGCGCCAGTTGGGCAGGTTGGCCGAGCTAAAGCCGACCGGGGAAAGAAACAGGCCGACCTGCAGGAGGAAGGGCACGACGAAACGAAAGTCGCGGTACTTCACCGTCAGGGCGGTCAGCCACAGCCCCGTGCCGAGGGCCGTCACGAGCGTCAGCAGGATGAACAGCGGGAGGAACAGCAGCCGCCAGTCCGGGACGAACTGCCACCAGAGGTACAGGATGGTCAGCAGCACGAGCACGACGGCAAAGTCGATGAGGGCGACGGCCACCGAGGAGAGCGGCACGATGAGCCGCGGGAAATAAACCTTCGAGATGAGATGGGTGTTGGCCACGAGGCTGCCGCTGGCGTTGGAAAAGGCGGCGGCGAAAAGCTGCCACGGCAGCAGGCCGCAGAGCACGAGCAGCGGGTAGGGCACGCTGCCGGCGGGCATCGCCGCGAGCCGGCCGAAGATGAAGGTGAACACGGCGAGGGTGACGATGGGCTGGATCAGTGCCCACAGCACGCCGAGCACGGTCTGCTTGTAGCGGATTTTGATGTCGCGCCACGCGAGGAACCCGAGCAGCTCGCGGTAGCGCCAGAGATCGCGCCAGTAGTTGCGGCTGGCCCGGCCGGCTTCGAGGACAAGTTCAGGGGGAGCAGAGGGGGCCATGGGTCAGGTCAGCGCGGCGGCGAGCCGGTGGCGGAAGGACGTGAAAGCAAAGGTGTCCGCATGCCGGCGCACAACCCCGGAATCGCGGGGGTGGCGCATCAGGTCGGTGACGGCGGCGGCCAGGTCGGTGAGGTTGCCGTAGTCCACGAGCTGGCCGACCGAGTCGTTGACGACCTCGGGGGCCCCGCCGGCGCGGATGCCGATGCACGGCTTGCCGTAGGTCATCGCCTCGAGGAAGACCAGGCCGAAGCCCTCCTTCCGGCTCGCGAGGGCGAAGAGGTCGCAGGCGGCGTATTCGGCGCGCAGGGCCTCGTCGGAGATCGCGCCCGTGAAATCCACCGCGTCGGTCATGCCGAGGCGGGCGGCCAGGGCGGCCAGGCGCGGCTGGTCGTTGCCCATGCCCACGATCCGCAGCCGGGCCGCGGGGTATTCCTGGCGGATCAGCGGCATGGCCTCGATCAGGGTGTCGAATCCCTTGTAAGTGTCGTCGCTGGACAGCCGGCCCACCGTCAGGATGCGGGGAGTGCCGAGCGGGGCCTTGGACGTCTGGTCGTTCAAGTCGGGGGCGAAGTAGGGGTCGAGCGTGTTGGGCAGCACGATCAGCCGCCGGAGCGGGAGCGCCGGGCAGAAGCGCAGCATCTGGCGGCGCGTGTATTCGCTGACGCAGAGGATGCGCTCGGCGCCGAGCAACGCGCGGCGTTCCAGGAAGGTGTACGGCCGCCAGACCTCGATGCCGTGGGCCACCAGGTGGTACTTGAGGTTGGGGTACAGCTTGCACGCGAGCCACACGATCGGGAGCAGGTGCAAGTGGGCGCAAACGACGACGTCGGTCCGCCGCGCCAGCCGCAGGGTGTGGCGGATGAAGCCGAGCTTGCTGCGATCGCAGCCGATATGCTCGCCGAGCTGCCCGTTGGTATAGCGGGCAAGGCGCGGCTCGGGGCCGGGCTCGTCGTTCAGCACCAGGGAATCAATCCGGCCGTCCGTTCCGGCGATCTCGCAGAGCGCCTTGAGGTAAAGCCGCATGATGCGGGCAATGCCGCCCTCGCGCAGGAACAGCTCCGGGGAAAGCAGCAGGGCGTTCATGATCCGGGGCGGCGGTTGGCAAACGCGATGAGCATGGCGAGCGTCCAGACGCGCGACCAGGCCCGGGAATCGCCCTGGGTGGCGTAGTTGTGCCAGAGCCGGCCGGCTTCCTGCGGGTCGAGCCAGGGGCAGGCCGCCAGCGAGCTGCGGGAAAAGGTCTCGTCGAGGAAGGGCTTGAGCTCGGTGAGCATCCAGCGGGCGAAGGGCAGCGCGAAGCCCTGCTTGCGCCGCTGCCGGATCGCGGCGGGCACGAGGTCGGTGGTGGCGTCGGCCAGCGCCTGCTTGGAGTGGCGGGGGTCGTATTTGAAGGCGTGCGGCTGCGGCCAGAGCCACTCGATCAGCACGCGGTCCACGAACGGCACGCGCAGCTCCAGCGAATGTACCATGCTGAACACGTCGCTGTCCCGCAGCAGCACGTCGGTCATGTAGGTGCGCAATTCCCAGGCGCTGATGATCTGGAACGGGTCGGCCCCGATGAGCTCGAACACGAAATCATCCAGCATGGGATGGTTGGGGCCGAGGCGCCCGGCCTGGGCCCGGGCCTCGGGGGAGAGGAGGGACAGGCGCACGGCCTCGGGCAGCACCCGGCGTTGCAGCGAGCTCAGCTCGTGCAGGTCACGCGCGTGGGCGAGGAAGTCGGCAAGCTTGCGGGCGCGCACCGACGGCTGGGCGCGGAGCCGGGCGACCGCGGCCGTGCGGATCGAGGCGGGCAGGAGCCGCCAGAGCGGCAGCAGGCGCTGCAGGAACGGCAGGTCGCGGAACGAGGGATACCCGCCGAACAGTTCGTCCCCGCCCAGTCCGGACAGGGCCACCTTCACGCCGCCCTGCCGGGCGAGCTGGCTGGCGTAGTAGGTGTTGATGCCGTCCCCGGTGGGCTGGTCATAGGTGGTCAGGATGCGTGGCAGATCGGCGGCCACCCGCGTGCCGGTGAGCAATTCCTCGTGATGTTCGGTATGGAAGGTTTCGGCGGCCAGTCGCGCCGAGGCCTGTTCGGAAAATTCCGCCTCGTCGAAGACGAGGGAGAAGGTCTTCAACCGCTGTCCGCTGCCCCGGGCCATCAGGCCGACGACCGCGGTCGAGTCCATGCCGCCGGAGAGGAAGGCCCCGACCGGCACATCGGCCACGCTCTGGGCGCGGATGGTATCCTCGAGTTGATGGCGCAGCCCGCGGATGAAATCCCCGTAGTTGCCGGCACTGTGTTCCGCCTGGACCGGGGCGGGAAGATGCCACGATGCCTGGATCCGCAGCCGGCCGCCGGCATCCACCGTGAGGCAATGACCGGGCGGGAGGGCGGCGATGCCGCGATAGATCGTGCGCGGGGCGGGCACGCTGGACCAGGCGAGATATTCCCCGACCGAGGCCGGGTCGATCTCGCCCTGCACGGAGCCACTGGCGAGCAGGCCGTTGATCTCCGAGGCGAAGGCGAGGCCGGAGTGGGAGAGGCGCGCGTAGTAAAAGGGCTTGATGCCCATCGGGCCGCGGGCGGCGAACAGCGTGTGTTCCCGGGCATCCCAGACCACGAAGGTGAACATCCCGCGCAGGCGCGACAGGCATTTGGCCCCGAGCCGGGCGTAGGCGGCGAGCAGGACCTCCGTGTCGCTGGTGGTGCGGAACAACCAGCCGGTGGCGGCGAACTCGGCCTGCAGTTCGCGGTAATTGTAGATCGCGCCGTTGAAGACGATCGTGAACCGTCCGTCGGGCGTCGACATCGGCTGCTGGCCATTGGGCAGGTCGATGATGGCCAGACGGCACATGCCCAGGGTCACATCGTTGTCGGAATAAATGCCCTGGCTGTCCGGGCCGCGATGGGCCTGGCGGCGTACCATGCGCATGACGGCGGCCTCACGTTCCGCCGGGCCGAGCGTGGTGGAGAAAATTCCGGCTATACCACACATGAGGAGGGCAATGTTTGACAGCTTCGCCCCGTCACTTCCTTGGAGCGTGAAGCGACGCGGGGGGTATCTGAGCATGAACCAGCCAAACAGCGGCCATGACTGGCCGGTAAAATCCAACAGCAAGCCACTGGTAGTAGCAATGCCGATTTCACGCAAAGCCTTAGGGGCAAATGGCTTTGCTAATATCGGCACATTTGCCCGGACATGAAACCAAGAGCACGATTTTTGAGGCCTAAACGTTGGGGGTTTGCGGCGGATTGATGGGTCGTCCCGCCTTGTTTTAACCGTGCCATTCGTGGCTTCCGGGGCTTCTGTGCTGGGGAAAAATGACCGCTCTCCATGGCAAACGTCTCGTCATCTTCGGCTGCGGCTATGTCGGCTCCGCCCTGGCGCAGGCGGCCCTGACGGCTGGGATGCGCGTGGAGGCGCTGACGCGCAACCCGGACAAGGCCGCGGCGTTGCGCGCGGCGGGACTGGCGAAGGTCGTCGTGGCCGATCTGGCGACATCAGAGTGGCACACGCAGGTGGAGCCCGGCCTTGATTTTGTGGTGAACACGGTGAGCTCGGGCGGGCCGGAGAGCTATCGTTCCTCCTATGTCGGTGGCATGCAGTCGATCCTCGGTTGGGCCTCCGCGACCGCGCGGCCGGTCGGCACGATCCTCTACACCAGCAGCACTGCGGTTTACCCGCAGGGCGGGGGAGCGGTTGTGGATGAAACGGCGGACGCTCCCGGCGCCACGCCCAACGGGGCGATCATCCGCGAGTCGGAGTTGCTGCTGGAAAACGCACCGGCGAGCGCTTGCGCCCGATGGTTCATTCTCCGCCTGGCTGGCATCTATGGCCCGGGCCGGCACCACCTGCTCGATCAGCTCCGAGAAGGCGCAACCACCCTGAACGGCTCCGGTGCGCACCGGCTGAACCTTGCGCACCGGGACGACATCGTTGCGGCGATCCTCGCCGCGCTGTCGGCCCCGACCACTGTGGGCAGCGGGATTTTCAATGTCGCGGACACCGCACCCGCGTTGCGCGCCGAGGTCGTGGCTTGGCTGGCCGGGCAGCTCGGTCGGGCGGCTCCGGCCTTCGATGGCACGACCACGGTCCGGCGGGGCGGGGCGCCGATGCCCGACCGGATCATCTCCAGTGCCAAAATCCAACGGATGTTGGGCTGGCAACCGCGCTATCCCGACTACCGCGCGGGTTTTGAAAATTTGTTGTCGCGTTAGCCCTTTCGGTCTCACAACTCTCCTGCCTCAACCCTTAACTTCTTATTCCCATGGCCGGCGTAGGCACATTGCTCAAACAAGCGAAGAAAATGCAGCAGAAGATCGAGGAGATGCAGAAGGCCCTCGAGACGCGCGAAATTGACGTTTCCAGCGGTGGCGGGGCCGTGCAAATCAAGATCAACGGCGCCGGCAAGTTCCTCGCCGTGAAGCTCGACCCCGAGTTCCTCAAGGAGGATGCGAAGCTCGTCGAGGAAACCCTGCTCAACGCCGTGCGCGAGGCTGCCACCAAGGCCAAGGAGCTCAACGATTCGGAGATGCAGCGCATCTCGTCCGCCTTCCAGGTGCCCGGCATGTTTTGATCGCCGTTCGATGACGCCCGCGCTTGAGACCCTGCAGAAGCAGCTGAAGCAGCTCCCGGGCATCGGTTACCGCTCGGCCGAGCGCATTGCGCTGCACCTGCTGGTCGAGAAACCCGGCCGGCTGCCCGAGCTGGTGTCCGCGCTGGAGGCAGCGGCGCAGAAAGTCCGCCGCTGCACCGTTTGCGGGAATCTGTCCGAGGAGGAACACTGCCCGGTCTGCGCCGATGAGAAGCGCCGCACGGGCCAGGTCTGCGTGGTGGAGAACGTCCAGGATCTCGCCGCCATCGACCGCTCGGGGGCCTACCGCGGCCGCTACCACGTGTTGCACGGCAAGCTCTCGCCGATTCGCGGCGTGGCGCCCGAGGACCTGAATCTCGCACCCCTGCTGCAGCGGATCGAATCGGGCGAGGTCACGGAGCTGATCCTGGCCCTGTCCAACGATGTCGAAGGCGAGGCGACCTGCCATTATCTTACCGAGCGCCTGCCCAAGGCGGGGGTGAAGGTCACGCGCATTGGCTTCGGCCTGCCGAGCGGGGGCGGGGTGCTTTACGCCGACGCGGTCACGCTGAAGAGTTCCCTCGACGGCCGGCGGAGTTATTCATGACTTGCGGCCGGCGGGGTGGGTGGCTTTAGTCCGGATCGTTCTTTGCGGGCATAGTATATCGGTATTATGCGTGCTTCCCAAGCATGAGAGGAGGGTTCGATTCCCTCTGCCCGCACCATCCTTCGCCGAGCAACGTGAGGACGAAGGATGTCCTCCGTGTAGGCTTAGCGAAGGAGGACATTTCACATGCGAAGCGGTCCGAGTGGCTACGGCTGGCAGGCCAGCCCGACGCAACCCGGAAGATTTTCGGTGGTCTGATAATTTTCTCCAACCCAACCCCCAACCCCCCATCCCCATGAAATCCCTGAAATTCCTCCTGCCCCTCGCAGTTCTCTCCCTGTTCGCCGCTGGTGTCACCTTTGCGGCTGATGAAGCAAAAGATGCCCCGGTCGCCAAGCCCGCCAAATGCTGCGCCAAGGCGACGGAGAAAGGCGAAGCCTGCACTCACGAATGTTGCGTCGAGGCCGCCAAGGCCGGCAACAACTGCGAAAAGTGCAAGGGCAGCGGCAAGATCGAGAAGAAGCCCGAGGCGAAGAAGTAATGTAGGGCGGGGTCTCCGAACCCCGCCTTCGCCAGTGGCGGCATTCGGAGATGCCGCCCTACAGTAATTCCAGCCGCGCACCCGTCCGGGGCGCGGTTTTTTAGCGCACGTCCACCGTCGGCTTGACCGACTTGAGCCCGCGCCAGCGGGCGATGACCTTGCGGGCGATGTCGTCGGGCGCGAGACCGTGCGCGGCGCGGAGCAGGTCCACGCTGTTGCCGTGTTCGACGAAGGTGTCGGGCCAGCCGATGCGTTCGACCGGGGTGTCGCAGTGCGATTCCTGCAGGGCCTCGATCACCGCGCTGCCGAAGCCACCGGCGAGGACATGGTCCTCCATCGTGACGATGAGCGGCACAACGGTAGCCTGGCTGAGGAGCAGGTTGCGGTCGAGGGGCTTGACGAAGCGGGCGTTCACCACGCCGACGGAGATGTGTTCCTCGCGCTCGAGGCGCTGGGCCAGCTTGAGGGCATCCTGCACCATGCTGCCGAGCGCCCAGATGATAAGGTGGGTGCCGACCTTCAGCACCTCGGCCTGGCCGATCGGGAGCGCCACCGGGTCGGCCTTGATCGCCACCCCGGTGCCGGCGCCGCGCGGATAGCGGATGAAACCGGGCCCGGGCAGGTGCAGGCTGGTGTGGAGCATGTCCACCAGTTCGTCCTCGTCCTTCGGCTGCATGACGGTGGCATGCGGCACGCACCGCAGGTAGCTGAGATCGAAGAGGCCGTGGTGGGTGGGGCCGTCGTTGGCCGAGAGGCCGGCGCGGTCCATGCAGAAGGTCACGGGCAGGTTCTGCAGGCAGACATCGTGGATGATCTGGTCATAGGCGCGCTGGAGGAAGGTCGAGTAGATGGCGCAGACCGGGCGGAATTCCTTGGTGGCGAGGCCGGCGGCGAAGAGCACGGCGTGCTCCTCGGCGATGCCCACGTCGAAGAACTGGCCGGGGAGTTCCTTCGCGAGGAGGGACAGGCCGGTGCCGGCCGGCATCGCGCCGGTGATGCCCAGCACCTTGGGGTTTGACCGGGCAAAGCGGGCCAGGGCCGCGCCGAAGACATCCTGGTAGTTCGGCGGCGTGCCCGGGATGGGACGCACGCTCTCACCGCTGTCGGGATCGTAGGGACTGGCCCCGTGGAATTTCTCCGGATGGGCGACGGCGGCCTCGAGGCCCTTGCCCTTCTTGGTGAGGACGTGGATGAGCACGGGCACGTCGCAGTGCTTGGCAAACTCGAGGTTCTTGACCAGCGCGTCGAGGTTGTGGCCGTCGACAGGGCCGAGGTAGCGCAGGCCGAACTTCTCGAAGAGGGACGACTCGACGAAGAAGTCCTTCGTTTCGCGCTTCCACTTGTTGTAGACCCGGTTCATCTCCACGCCGCTGGGGAAGCTCTTGAAGAAGCCCTCGATGTCGTGGTGCAGCTTGTTGTAGGTCGGGTTGGTGCTGATGCGGTTCAGGTAGCTCGAGATGGCGCCGACGTTCTTGGCGATGGACCACTCGTTGTCGTTGAGGATGACGATGAGGCGCTTGGTGGAGCTGACGACGTTGTTCAGCGCCTCGAGGGTGACGCCGCAGGTGAAGGCGGCGTCGCCGCATACCGCGACGACGTGCTCCGCCGAGCCGCGCAGGTCGCGGGCGGTGGCCATGCCGAGCGCGGCGGAGAGGGCGGTGCCGGCGTGGCCGGCGCCGAAAGCGTCGTGCGGGCTCTCGCTGCGGTAAAGGAAGCCCGAGGCGCCGCCGGTCTTGCGGAGCTTGGCGAAGAATTCGCCGCCGCGGCCGGTGAGGAGCTTGTGCACATAGCCCTGGTGGGCGACATCGAAGACCAGCTGGTCCTCCGGCGTGCTGAACACGCGGTGCAGCGCGATGGTCAGCTCGACGACGCCGAGGTTGGGGCCGATGTGGCCGCCGTTGCGCGAGGTGACCTCGATCAGCTCGTCGCGGATCTCCTGGGCGAGCTGCGGAAGCTGGGCGGGCGCGAGGGCCTTGACGTCGGCGGGGCCGGCGATGCGGGAAAGGAGGGAAGAGGCGGACGGAGAGGTGTTCATCAGGGAACGGACGGAGGCCGGCGGTTATTCCGCGCGGCTGGATTCAAACGGTTCGAAGGCGGCGCCGTCCTTCGTCTTCTTGAGCTTTTCGATCTTCAGCTCGGCCTCCTTGAGGCGGCCTTCGCAGACCTTGAGGAGTTTGCTGCCCTCCTCGTATTTGGCCAGCAACTCGGCCAGCGGCACCTCGCCCTGTTCCATCGAGTCAACGATGGCCTCGAGCTTGGTGAGCGCGGCCTCGAAACTGAGTTTGGCGGTCTTGTCGGAATCCACGCCGCCACTGTGCGCCGGGGGCGGGTGATTTCAATAAATCTTTGGCGAGTGCTGGGGAAGAGGGAGCTAGGTGAACCGGAAGGATTTACACAAAGCAGCAAAGGAGCGAAGGAAGCTGGCTCAGCTTAGCTACTTGGCTGCTTTGTGTTGGATGGATTTCGAGTGAATTTGAATTGGCGAAGCGTTGTTTTCGTGTGGATTGACAGGATGCATTGGCTACCCCTCACGGTCATTGGCCTCGTGATCGCGCGCCTCCTCGCCCAGCTGGGCCTCGAGGCCCTCAACCGCGCCGAGGTGCGGCGGCGCGCGGGGGCCCTGCCGCCGGCGCTCACGGGTGTGATGGACGAGGCCACCTTCGCCAAGGCCGGCGACTACACGCTGGCGAAAAGCCGGTTTGGCTCGGGCGAAATGATCTATGAGGCGGTGGTGCTGGCGGTCGTCATCTTCAGTGGGTTGCTGCCGTGGCTGTGGGCGAGGTTCGATGCCCTCGCGCCGGGCGCGGCGTGGAGCGGCGCGCTGTTCCTGGTGGCGACGATGATCTTGCTTGGCCTGCCCAATTTGCCGTTGGCGTGGTGGGCGCAGTTCCGCCTCGAGGCCCGGTTCGGTTTCAACCAGAGCACGCTGCGGCTCTGGATCACCGACCAGGTCAAGTCCACGCTGCTCGGCCTTGCGATCGGTTTCCCGCTGGCCTGGGCATTGCTCGCGCTGGTCGGCTGGGTGGGCCAGTGGTGGTGGGTGTGGGGTTTTGTCCTGCTCTTCGGCTTCCAATTGCTGATGCTCGTGCTCTATCCGAAGCTCATCCTGCCGCTCTTCAACAAGCTCACGCCGCTGCCCGAGGGCGAGGCGCGCACGCGCCTGCTGGCGCTGTCGGATCGCACGGGATTCCGCGCTTCCGCCATCGAGGTGATGGACGGCTCGAAGCGTTCGGGCCACTCCAACGCCTTCTTCACCGGCTTCGGCCGCTTTCGCCGCATCGTGCTCTTCGACACGCTCATGACGCAGCTCGCCCAGGACGAACTCGAGGCGGTGCTCGCGCACGAGATCGGCCACTACCGGCGCGGCCACATCCCGCAGCGGCTGGTGACGATGGCGTTGATGCAGCTTGGGGCTTTTGCCGCGATCGCGTGGCTCGCGCAGGCGGCGTGGTTCAACACCGCCTTCGGCCTGCCCGCCGGGACCATTGCACCGACGTTCCTGCTCTTCGGCCTGCTGGGCAGCTTGGTGACATTCTGGTTTTCGCCGGTCGGAAACTGGGTGTCGCGCAAGCACGAGTATGAGGCCGACGCCTTTGCGCGCGCCGCCATGGGTGGCCCGGCGCCGCTTTCGGGCGCCCTGCGCAAGCTCTCGCAAAAGAACCTCTCCAACCTCACGCCGCATCCGCTCTACAGCGCGGTATATTACTCCCACCCGACCTTGGTCGAACGCGAGCGGGCGCTGCAGAGATAGAAGTAGTCACCACAGAACACACGGAACACACAGAAAATGAGTCCGACTGATTTTCATTCTGTGTATTCTGAGTGTTCTGTGGTTAATTCTCTTATTCTTGCATGAAACATCTGGTGGTACGCCTTGGGTTACCGGTGTTGCTCTCGTTTTTCGCTTCTGTGTTGGCCTCTGCGGCGCTCACGGTCGCCACCTACAACGTCGAGAATTATACGGTCGCCGACCGGATGGTGGAGGGCGTCTATCGCGCGGCCTATCCCAAGCCCGAGAAGGAAAAGGCGGCATTGCGGCAGGTCATCGCCGGCCTCGCGCCCGACATCCTCGCGGTGTGCGAAATGGGGAAGCCGGACTTCCTCGCCGAGTTCCAGCGCGAGTTGAAACAGGCCGGCCAGGACTATCCGCACGCCGTCGTGCTCGAGGCGGCCGACCCGGACCGGCATGTGGCGGTGCTGGCCAAGGTGCCGTTCAAGGAAGTGCGCCGCCACGCGACGGTGCCGATCACGTATTTCGGCCAGCCCGACGTGGTGAAGCGCGGGGTACTGGAGGTGATCTTCGCCACCAGCGAGGGCGACGTCTCGCTGTTTGTCATCCATCTCAAGAGCAAGTCGACCGAGCGGAAGGACGATCCCGAGGGCGTGACCCGGCGGGCGTTGGAGGCGGAGGCGGTGCGCGACCTGGTGCTCGCGCGCCATCCCGAGCCGGCTAGGGCCAAATTCATCATCTGCGGCGACTGGAACGACACGCGCACGACCCGGCCGGTGCGGGCGCTGCAGAAGCGCGGCGAGACCGAGACCGGCGAGATTCTCCGCGCGGCGGATTCCCGCGGCGAGACGTGGACGCATTATTTCCGCCGGGAGGACATCTACAGCCGGTTCGACTACCTGCTGGTTTCACCAGCGTTGAAGCCCCTGGTCGCGGGTGGCCGGGCGACGATCTGGGACGGCGCCGGCACGACGGAGGCCAGCGATCACCGTCCCGTGTTCGTGACGCTCAAGCTTACCCCGGCGAGATGAAGGAGGAGAGGGCTGCTGCGATCCCCGCATATAGTGCTTGCGGCGCAGGTGGTCCGGCTGGGATATCGGTCGCGATCTCGGACTGATCTACTACGATCCAAGGCGCGGCGGTCCCGTTCTACCTGACAAACCGGCGCGGTTACTTCGCCGGCTTGCGCTGGAGGAGCAGGTAGGTGGGCATCGGGGAGGAGTGCTTGATGTCGATGACGCCCATGGGCTGGAAATCGTATTTCGCCTCGAGAAGCTTCTTGGTGACCTCGGAGACCTGCACCTGGCCGGGCTGGCCGTGGGATTCCATGCGGCTGGCGATGTTGACGGTGTCGCCCCAGAGGTCGTAGGCGAATTTCTTGGTGCCGATGATGCCGGCGACGACGGGGCCGCTGTTCATGCCGACGCGGATGGCCCAGTCGAGCTGGTGGCGGCGGTTGAAGGCGCGCACGGCCTCGACGATCTCGAAGGCGGCGGCGGCGCAGACCTCGGCGTGGTCGTTGCGGATGACGGGGACGCCGCTGACCATCATGTAGGCGTCGCCGATGGTCTTGATCTTCTCGAGCTCGAGCTGCTCGGCGATGCGGTCGAAGCTGGAGAAAATCTCATTGAGCAGCTGGACGGTGCGCTGCGGCGACTGCTTGGCGGCGATGCGGGTGAAGCCGACGATGTCGGCGAAGAGCACGGTGGAGTCGATGAAGCTGTCGACGATGGTGCGCTGGCCGGCCTTGAGGCGCTCGGCGATGGCCTTGGGGAGGACGTTGAGGAGCAGGCGCTCGGACTTGGCGCGCTCGATCTGGAGCTGGGCGAGGAAGGCCTGCTCCTGGTCGCGGAGGCGCTTCTTTTCCAGCGAGGCGGTGATGCGGGCGCGGAGGATGACGGGACTGAAGGGCTTGGGCACGTAGTCCTCGGCGCCAGCCTCGATGCAGCGCACGGTGCTGTCGACGTCGTCGAGGGCGGAGAGCATGATGACGGGGATGTGCTTGAGGCGGGGGTCGGCCTTGATGAACTCGAGGGTCTGGAAGCCGTCGAGGTCGGGCATGAGGATGTCGAGCAGGATGAGGTCGAAGGCGCCGTCCTTGACCTTGGCGAGGGCCTCGCGGCCGGTGGCGGCTTCGGTGACGTCGTAGCCGAGCTTCTCCAGGCGCCGGATGAGCATGTCGCGGTTCATGGCGTCGTCATCGACGGCCAGGATGCGGGCCGTGGGCATCGGTTGGGTGGAGATGCCGAGGTCGTGGGAGGTGACGGCGGAGCCCGCCGGGGGCGGGGCGTGCAGGGCGGCGCTGGCGCTGGTGGGGCCCTCGAGGCCGGGGTCGGCCGAGTCGGCGGGGCCGAGATCCGAAGTGCCGGTGTTTTCGGAAAGGTTGAGGAGATTCTGGGCGGCGGAGAGAATTTTCTCCAGGTCCCTGGCGATGGCCGGCTGGCTGGCGGCGCGCGCCTTGGCGAGACTCTGCTCGGTGAGGGCGATGACGCCGCTGAGGGGCGTGCGGAGGTTTTCGCGCAGGGCGGCGAAGTCGACCTTGCCGGCCTCGATCTTCCACGCGGCGAGGGCGTCGTTGATCAGGGCGAGGAGCTCGCCGCCGCCGGAGTGAATGCGCTTGAGCTCGGGGATGAGGCTGGTCGTGCCGGACTCTTCGGCGGTCTCCATGAGGAGCTCGCTATAGCCGATGATCTGGTTGAGCGGCGTGCGGAGGGCGTGGCGCAGCTTGGAGAGACCCTCGTGGTCACGCGTCTTCAGCGCCTTGAGGAGGGGCGTGAGCGTGACCGGCGGAACGGTGGCACCACCGGGAGGACTGGGACTGTCTCCGCTCATGCCGTGGGTTTGGGCGGGAACTTCTTCAGCAGTTCCTCGATCTTGAGCAGGAGGCGGTTGAGTTCGACGGGCTTGGTGTCGAAGTCGTCGCAACCCGCCCCGAGCGCCTTCTGGCGGTCGCCCTCCATGGCGTGGGCGGTGAGGGCGATGATCGGGATGCCTTTGGTGGCCGGGTCGGCCTTGACCTGCTTGGTGGCGTCCCAGCCGTCGAGGACGGGGAGGGACATGTCCATGAGGATCAGGTCGGGCATTTCGCTCTTGGCCATGGCGACGCCGGCGCCGCCATCGACCGCGATCGCGATGGTGTAGCCGCGTTTCTCGAGGCGACGGGTGAGCATGTCGCGGTTCATTTCATTGTCTTCGACCAGCAGGATCTTGGGCATGGGAGTAGAGGGGTTGAAAGGATCAGGAAGTGGAAAGCTGGGCCTGCTGGACGACGGGCCGGATCGCCCCGAGGAGATCCTCGCGGCTGAAGCGGCCCTTGTACAGGATGCCCACGGTGCGGGGCGTGAGATACTCGCGCATGTCGGTGGTGAGATCCATCGACGTGACGATGATGACGGGAATCTTGCTCCACGTGGGATTCTTGCTGATGACCTCGAGAAGCTCAAAGCCGTTCATGCCGGCCATCTTGAGGTCGAGGATGATCATGGCGGGCGAGGCCTGCTTGAGGATGCGGAGGGCGGCGTTGCCGTTGATCGCGGAGCGGGAGTTCCAGCCCTCGGTGTCGAGCAGGCGGGTGATCAGCGTGCGGGAGTCGGCGTCGTCCTCGACGAGCAGGACGTAGGAGGGCGGCAGGGGGGCGAGCTGGGTGGCGATCTCGGCGGTGAGCTGGTAGGCATCGACCGGCTTGAAGAGCACGGCGGCGGCGCCGAGGGACATGGCCATCTCCAGGCCGCTGGCGCCGCTGAGGATGATGACGGGGATGTCGGCGAGGACGGGCTTGTGCTGGAACTTGGTGAGAACGGTCCAGCCGTCCATGCCGGGCATCATCAGGTCGAGGATGATGAGGTTGGGCAGCATCTGTGCGGCGAGATCGAGCCCCTGCTGGCCGGAGCCGGCGGTGAACACCTCGTAGCCGCTCTGGTCGAGGATCTCGGTGATCAGGACGCGGATGTCCTTGTCGTCGTCGATGACGAGGATCTTGGGGCGCTTCTCGCTGGGGAAGGGGGAGCGGGTGAGGCGCCGGGTGCCCGAGGTGATGACCTTGGGCTTCTTGGTCTCGACGGTGACCGGCAGGCGGATGGTGAAGGTGGAGCCGGCCCCCGCGGTGCTCGTGACCGTGATGTCGCCATGCATCATCTGGGCGAACTGCTTGGAGATGGCGAGGCCAAGGCCGGTGCCGCCGTACTTGCTGGTGGTGGAGGCGTCGGCCTGGCTGAAGGCTTGGAAGAGGCGGGTGAGCTGCTCGGGGGTCATGCCAATGCCGGTGTCGACGACGGCGAACTCGATGGATTCGCCATCGGCGAGGCGGGAGACCTTGAGGGTGATCGTGCCCTTCTCGGTGAACTTGCTGGCGTTGCTCAGCAGGTTGAGGAGCATCTGGCGGAGCTTGGTGGCATCGGCGTGCATCGCACCGGTGTCGGCGGGGCAGTCGAGCGCGAGGGTGTTGCCCTTCTTGGCGATGAGCGGCTGGGCGGTGGCAATGACCTCGCCGACCGTCTTGGCGATGTCGAAGGTCTCGAGGTAGAGCTCCATCTTGCCCGCCTCGATCTTGGAGATGTCGAGGACGTCGTTGATGAGGCCGAGGAGGTGGCGGGCGGCGTTGAGCACCTTGTCGAGGTCGTCCGCGGTGCGGGTGTCGCCGTCGTCAACGGCATCCTCGCGGAGGATCTCGCTGTAGCCGATGATGGCGTTGAGGGGGGTGCGGAGCTCGTGGCTCATCTTCGCGAGGAAGCTGCTCTTGGCCTTGCTGGCCTCCTCGGCGTCCTTGACGGCCTTGGCGAGCAGCTTGGTGCGATCCTCGACGCGCGCCTCGAGGGTGCGGTTGGCCTCCTCGAGCTGATCCTTGGCGCCCTCCGCGGTTTCCCGCGCCTGCTCCAGCTCGGAGGTCTTCGTCTGGATCGTCTCCAGCATGGCGTTGAACGACTCGATCAGCTCGCCGATCTCGCCGCTGGCCGTGCTCTGCACGCGCTCGTTGTAGTCGTGGGTGCGCTGGACGGAGGAGGCGACCTGGGCGAGTTCCGTGATGGGCTGGGTGAAGCGGCCGCCGAGCCGGAACGCGACCGTGATGGCGAGGAAGGCCGCGCTGGCGAAAATGATGATGGCGAGGCGCAGCAGGTTGCTGAAGCGCTCCTTGTCGGCCTCGCTTTCTTCGGCCTTGAGGTAGAGGAGGCCGAGGGTCTTGTTCGTGGCCGAGGTGATCGGCGTCCAGGCCACCAACCGATGGCTGTCGAAGAGTTTGCTCGGGAGCTTGGGCGGCAGTGGAATGACCTCGTGGGCGCCGAAGCGCACGTAGCGGGCGAGGAGCTTGCCATCGGGGGCGAACACGGCCGAGGCGGCGATTTGGGAATCCACGCCGAGGGCGCCAAGCTGCAAATCGGTGGCCTCGGGGTTTTGCTCGAGCAACGGAGCCAGGTTGCCGACCATGAGCAGCTGGGTTTTCTCCAGCCGGGACTCGACCTCGATTTTAAACTGGCGTCGATCGTTGAGGTATAGCCCGACGAGTGCGAGCGACAGGGTCACACCGCAAATCATCAGGATAAACAGCGTCAGCTGCCAGCGGAACGAGAGGCTTTTCACAATAGGGGAGGCGACCCCCTAAGCCTGTGCATTATGGCGCAAAGTCAACGTGATAGCTGACTACGGGGTCCGGGCAAAGTCGCTGTAGGTGACCCGAAGGGTTTCCTCGGTGGGGATGAGCAGGAGGCGCCCGGCGAACCGGGAAAGGTGGGTGGCGGGGAGGCTGGGACGGGCCGAATCCGGCGGGCTGTAGGTCGCTTCGACCTGCAGCTCGTTCATTTTCACGCCAAGGACCGGGGAATAAGGCTCCGCGAGCGACAGAGTGTATTTTTCGATGTAGGGCCGCGATTTGGAGACGGTCAGGCGCAGGACGAGATGACCAAGCATCTTGTCCGCCCCGGTGGACTCGGTGCGGAACGAACCTTGAAACTCCGCGCGGGTGTCGTCCTCGCGCACCAGGGTGAGGCTGCCGGGCTCGATGTCGCCTTTTTGAAAATTTGCCTGGGGACCGACAGGGCTGCCAGGGGGACGCGATTTAAGGTATTTTTCCAATTCCTCCGGTGTAGGGGTGCGGCCGTGGCACTGCAGGAGGGTCCATTGTTCGCCGGGCGCACGCGACGGATCGAAGCGTTCGACGAGGGTGTCGTCGTTGCGGGTGGTGGTGAGGGTGCAGGCCCAGCCGGGCGGGACGCCGGGGGTGAAGTCAGCGAGGGCGGCGCGCAGGTAGCCGGGCAGTTCGGCGGCGGCGGGAAGAGAGGAGGCCAGCACCCACGCAAGCAGCCCCCACCACGGGAGTGCAGCCCTAGATCTGGGGCGGGGGAACGCGGGAGATGAACCACTCGAACTTGCCATGAAAAGTGAGCGTGCCGGCGCGATCCTTGAGATCAATCAGGATCACGGCAGCCGCGCGGCCGCGGCCCGCCAGTTCGGCGAGCAGCTGGTCGCGGGTGTGGTCGTCGGGCGTGCCGAAGGCGAGCAGGTCGCCCGTCGCGGGGCGGCGGTACTTCACCTCGACCCCGCGCACGACACCGAAGACTCCCTCGACGGCGGTGGCGTAATGGCGTTGCAGGCACTCGGCGCTGGCCGCCTCGGCGAGGGAGAACTGCGCCGCGGCATGCAGGGTGCCGAGGTGGTTTTGCACGAGCGGGGCGAAGGGCAGCTCCAGCAGGTGCGCCGCCCCGGCCGGCGCCGCGCGGATACCGAGGGCCTGGTTGTAGGCAAGGTCGGTGGCTTTCAACGCCGGCACGATCCAATCGGGCCCGGCGGATGGCAATGCCGGAGTGCCCTAAGGAAACCCTGTGACGCACGTAGATCTTTCAGGAGACACCCCCCATGAATACCGAACGCTACATCCTGCCGGTGGTCATCGCAGCGGGCCTGCACGGCGCGCTTTTGCTCTGCTTCTCCGCCAAGTATCCACCGCCATTGCCGGGCGAAGTGGAGATCTCACCGGTCGTGCCGGACCCGCTGCGGGTGGAGATGACCGATCCGCCGGAGGTGGAGCCGGGTGAGGCCGGAGCGGGTAAGGCCGACCCGTTGCCTTCCTTGGAGGATGTTCCGAAGCCGGTGAACGAAGAAGATATTTTCAGGGTGGAAGTCACGCCTTCGGCCCCGCCCCTCAAGCCGCTTCTGACCCTGCCCAAGAATCCCACAGGGTCGATCGGGCCCGGCGACATAGGCACCGATATCGGCCGCGTGGGCATTCCAAATGTTCGCAGCCTCGACCGTATTCCGCGGGCCGTCGTGCAATCGGCCCCGTCTTATCCGGCGACCATGCGCAGCAGCGCCACCAACGGCTCGGTGACCGTGGAGTTCGTCGTGGACACCACGGGCCGGGTGGTGAGCGCCGAGGCGGTGAAGTGGACCCACCACGATTTTGTTGATTCTGCGGTGCGGGCGGTCCTGCGGTGGCGGTTTGAACCGGGCACGCTGAACGGGCGCAAGGTGAGCTTCCGCATGGCGGTGCCGATCGAGTTTCACGCGGCGGATTGATGCGCCGCGGGGACGTGGGTCAGCCCGCGCGGGCGTGGACGAGGGCGTTGACGCGCTCGACCAGCTCGTGCGGGCTGAACGGCTTCGTCAAGTAGTCAAGCGCGCCGAGTTCGAGGCCGAGGTTGCGGGAGTCGGGGGACGACCAGGCCGAGACGATCACGATCGGGATGGTGGCGGTGAGCGGATCGCGGCGCAGGATCTCGCACACGCCGAAGCCGTCGAGGTCGGGCAGCATCAGGTCGAGCAGGATGAGGTCGGGCCGGCGCTGCCGGACGGCATGGATGGCCTCCCAGCCGTTGGTCGCGGTAGTGACCTCGTGGCCCGCGCGGACCAGGTGGTATTGCATCAAGTCGATGAGGTCGGGTTCATCATCGACAGCGAGGATTTTGGCAGGGCCGGACATGCCGCCAGTATGCGGCAGCAGCGTGACGGGGGCGTGTGCATCGTGTCACGATTGCGTGACGAAAGCCCGGATCACCACTGATGGTAGGCCGGATGGCCCGGGGATACGGCGACGAAGGTGCCGCGACAGGTGGCGCGGGGCTTGCCCGCCGCAGTGAGGACGGCCTCGACGGTGGCGCGATCAACGGATGACTCGACGACACGGGCGACGAGTTCAACGGGTGAGTCGAGTGGGGTGGGGCGGAGGAGCTTGATGGCGTATTCGGCCGTGACGGTGCACGGCGGTTTTTCCAGCCGGCCCTGCCGCTGGAGATGCCAGGCGGCGGTCCAGTTGCTGTGACAATCGAGGAGGGTGCCGATGATGCCGCCGTTTAGCATGTTGGGGAATGCCTGGTGCTTTTCATCCGGCTGCCACGAGGCGATGACCTCGGTGTCTTGCGCAAAACTGCGGAGGCGCAGCCCGTGGGGATTGGCCGGGCCGCACCCGAAGCAGCACCCGCGGGGTGAAAATAGTTCTTGCAGGCAGGCTTCAGTCATGAGCGAAGGGAGTGCGGGCGGATTTCATTTAAACCGACAACTTAGTAAAATTTTTATCTGGCGCCTATGGGGTCATATGCCATGTTATCTTCCAGATATATAAAATACCTATGGCACGCAAGATAGCCTTCCTCAATTACAAGGGTGGTGTAGGCAAAACCTCACTGATCGTCAACACGGCGGCCAGCCTCGCGAAGCGAGGGATGCGGGTGCTGTTGATGGATTTCGACACGCAGTCCAACGCCAGCATCTGGCTGATGAAACTGGAGCGTTGGAACAAGATCAACGCAACCGGCACCGGCTCCGTTTATTCGATTTTCGACCCGGGCAAGGCCCGCCTCAAGGACTGCGTGATCAAGGACGTGGTCGAGGGTAAGGACGGCGAGAAGTTGCTGCCCGGACTCGATCTCGTGCCGACGACCTTCAACCTCGTGGACTTGGAAGGCGAGTATAAGCCCGATCCGAAGCGCCCGTCCTATGTCATCTTCCAGGAGCAGCTCGCCGAGATCGAGAAGGACTACGATTTCATTGTGTTCGACTGCCCGCCCAACGTCCTGCGCGCCTCGCAGAACGGTGTCTATTGCGCCGGGGAGATCTACGTGCCTTCCAATCCCGACGCACTCAGCCTGATCGGCTTCACGCTGCTGGTGGAGAAACTGCTCCGTTTCCAGCAGACCTCGGCCAGCTTCCGCACCACCGCGATGGGCCCTGCGGCGCAGGTGTACGGCATCGTTTTCAACTCGATCAAGGCCAACACCGACATCGAGGTGCCGAAGATGCGCATGCAGCTTCGCCTGAACCAATTCAAGACCCAGAAGCGCGGCTGCGCCCCGGCGGCCAAGATCTGCACCACCCAGATCCGCGACGCGATGATTGTGCGCCGCGCCGTGACGCTCGGTCTGCCCGTGTTCCTGGTCGGCACCGAGGGTGCCGAAGAGGACAGCGTCGCCAACGACTACATGAAGCTGGCGACCGAGATCATCGAGAACGCCCCTCCCGCCTGACCTGAAATTCCCCAATCCATCGCACCATGGCCAAGTACAACTCCACCGAATGGGACGACATCCGCAAAAAATTCCGCCATTCCATCATGGCGGACACCTCCCTCGTCAGCCTGGCGCAGAACCTTGATACCAAGGAATGGCCGCACAAGGGCGACGAGGAAAAGCCGTCGAAGTATATCGAGTTCAATTACGAAGAGCTGATGATGATGCCCGAGATTGCCGGGAACGCCGAGAAGGCCGACCACCTCATCGGCATCCTCAAGGAGACCCTCGCCTTCGACGATCCCTTTGGCGACATGGTCAGCCAGGTCGAAGAGACGGCCTCCAAGGAGAACCCCATCCTCAAGACGCTCGGCCGCCTCGGGATTCCCGAGAACTACCCGATCATGCTGGCGAACTTCACCGAGGGCACCCGGATCGTCTGTGCTTCCGAAGGCATCAAGACCATCGGCGAGTTTGCCAACCTCGGTCAGCAGATGTCCACCCGCGTGGTGCTGGGCGGCGATTTCCGCAACGCGCTCAATGCCCTGACCCACGGTGACGAGGAGGGCATCGGTGTGTTCCTGCCCTACCGCAAGGGTTCCACCGGGCTGCACCTGCCCGAGGCGATCGGCCTGATCCCCGCCGGCCTGCCGCGGGCCGACCAAGTGTCCCTCGCCAAGGCCTATGGCGCCAGGCTTTCCAACACCGATGCCGCCAGCGCGAAGCCGATGACCAAGGAACAGGTCGAAAAGCACGAGGGCATGATGAAGGTGACGCTCAACTCCGCGCTCGAATGGTTCAAGGATGGCAAGGAAGCCCTGCTCAAGCATCTGGCCGACGGTGGCACTTATGAGCGCTACTTTGTCGTGTTGAACGAACCCGTCCGCGAGGCGATCGCCGTGAAACTGGTCAGCAGCGTCCTCAAGGCCACCGCCAAGGCGGGCGCCGCCCCGGTGTCGGCCGCGGCGGAAGAAAAGAAAGGCGGGTTCTTTTCCAAGCTTTTCGGCAAACGCTAGCCTGAGTATACTCCTTTCGTGGATAATCCGACGCCATCTTTTCCCGGGGCGCCCACCCCGGCTTTTCCCTCACCCGGAGCCGCCGCCAGCCAGGGGCCTTCCCCCGGACCAGCCTTCCCCCCTCCCGGGGGTGGCGGTGTCAAGTTTTCGCCCAAGGCGCCCGGCGGTGGCATCAAGCCCCTGGTCCTGCCCCGGCGGGCCAGCCCCTTGCAGCGTGCGCAGGAGGCCTCGCAGGCCACCGCCGCGGCCCGCAAATCCATCGACGCCATCATGTCGAGCTCGCGCGCCCCGTGGGGCGGCAAGACCGCGCTCAGCGGCAGCCAGGTGGAGGAATTGGAAAAGGCATTGCGCGCCCTCGAGGCCAAGGCGAGCGAGCGTGAAATGGCCCTGGCCGAGGCCGAGAACAAGCTGGCCGAGCGCGACCGCGCCCTGGCCGAGACCGAGGCCTTGCTGCAGGCGCGCGAAAAGGTGATCGACGCCATGCGCAAGCAGCCCGCATCCCAGGAGGGCGGCGGCATCAACCCGGCGGAGATGGAGGCGCTGGCCAAGCTCAAGGAGGAGCTGGACCGCCAGGAGGCTTCCATGAAGGAGCAGCGCCAGGCCCTGCAGGAACGCGAGGAATTCCTCAACCAAAGCGAGACCTCCCTGTTCGAGAAGATGCAGGCCCAGCAGGAGAAGGAGACGGAGCTCGAGCAGAAGGCCGAGGACATCAAGAAGGCCATGCAGCGGGCCGGGCTGGCCAAGCCGGAGCCCAAGGAGCCCATCGAGAAAGCTTAAACGGAACCCGGGTGGATTTCGCCTTTCCAAGAGGCCAACCCGCCCCTATGCCCATTTCCCTTATGACCCTGCGTTTGCTGAAGACCGTCTCCCTTATCGCTCTGGTGAGCCTGCCCGCCTGGCTCTCCGCCCAGACCGAAACCACCGGTAAGGAAGAGGAGCGCTTGGAGGCGCTGGCCCGCTCCGAGGGGGAAATGTATGTTCCGAAGACCAAGCTCAGCATCGGCTTTCGCATGTTGAACTCCGGCGGAAACGTGACTTTCGGCAATCTCGGGACGGTTCCCAGCATCCGCGAGATCCCCCCCAACTCGGCCGGCGCGACGACGAAGTCCTACGACAACGGCAATATTTTCCTCGATGCCCTCCGGGCCAATGAAATGGATGCGGAAGGCAAGCAGACCTCGACCCCGGGCGGGCGCTATCAGCTTACCGCGACGGCCGAGGATGGGACGGTCGTCGTGACCGACGATCTGGTCAGCTACACCCCGGGGCTCACCCGCGATTGGGAGACGCTCACCGACAAGCAGTTTGGCCGTGCGGGCTACGCCGCCTTCAGCAACTACAGCACGGTGTCCGAGGGTGGCAGCGTCAGTCAGGAGCAGGGGGCCAACGCTGGCGCTGAGTTCCAGATTTCCCGCGAGCTTGGCCGCGGCTCACGGACTTTCCATTGGTCGCTGATGGCCGGCATCACCATGAATGACATCAATAGCAAGGCGGCCGGTTCGGTCAGCGCGACCCTCAAAACGCACACGGATTACTACGCCTACGATGTCAGCAACGGCCAGCCGGTCCCGTCCGGCGTTTACGTCTCAGCCAACCAGTTCACCGAGATCGTTAACGACGATGGGGTGCAAATCAATCCCTTCGGCTTGGAACTCGCGGCTCCGTTGAGCGTGGTGTCGGATCCCGCGCTCAGCACCGATACCGAGCTCCTGGGCGCGGCGACCGTCAACGGCCGGTGGCAGGTGAAGGGTTACTATTACCTGCTGCGAGTGGGACCGTCCCTGCGGACGCAGCTTACCGAGCGGCTGAACTTGACGGCGAGCCTCGGCCTGGCCGGGGCCTATGCCGGCACCCGCTACAGCGCCTATCAGGCCTTCATGAACCCCGATGTGCCCGACCAGGTGATCGCGACGGCTGATCCGATCACAAGCACAGCCTCGAAGTTTCTCACGGGCTACTTTGCGGATTTGAACCTGGAGTGGGCGGCCAACGAGACCGTCGGCCTCTTCGGTGGTGTCACCGCCCAGCAGCTCGGTGATTACGAGCAGCAGCTCGGGGATAGCGTGGCCAAGATCGACCTCGGCAGCGCGGTCGGCCTTCGCGGCGGCATCTCGATCAGGTTTTAAGGCTGGCGAGCACCGCGTCCGTGCTGCGCAGCTGCGCCGCCGGGAAGAAGGAATTGATGCGGCTGACGACCTGCTGCACCAACCCATCGGGGCAGGAGGCGCCGCCGGTGATCAGGACGGTCTTGGGCATCGCGCAGCCCGGCCAGAGGGGCAGCAGTTCCGTGTGCCCGCCGGAGCCGCGGCCCGCCGAGGGAAACACGTAGTGCATGATCTGGTCCCGTGACAGGATGCTCTTCTCCGACTGGATGAAAAAGGCCCGGGGCCCGAGCTTCTGCTCGCACAGCCGGTAGAGCTGGTAGGTGTTCGAGCTGTTCTTGCCCCCGACAATGAAGGCTGCGTCCAGCGGCTCGCCCAGCGCGCGCTGGAGGGCGTCCTGGTTGACCTGGGTGGCATAGCACAGGGTGTCCTTGCGACCGGCACCGCCGACATGGTCCGGGCCCGCCGCCTCGCCGTACTTGGCGGTGAAGATGGTCTTGAAGTAATCGATGATCGCGGCCGTCTCGTTCATCAGGAGGGTCGTCTGGTTGACGACGGCGATCCGGTCGAGGTGAAGCGCGGGGTCGAAGCCCGGGGTGCTCAGGCCGGCGAAACGGGCCAGCAGGGCGGTGCGCTTGGTCTCGGTCGGGGTGGCGATGTAATCGCCGAGCAGCCGGGCCTCCTCAAGGTTGCGGATGATGAGCGAGGGGGCGTGCCGCCGGGTGTTGGAGAAGGTGGCCTTGGTCTCCTCATGCTCGCTCTTGCCGTGGATGACCACCGTGTAGCCTTCGCGACCGAAGGTCCGCGCCGCCTTCCAGACTTTTTCCACCAGCATGCAGGTGGCGTCGTATTGGGCGACGCGGATGCCCTTGCGCACGAGTTTTTTCTTGTCCTCGTCGGTCGCTCCAAACGCGGGAATGATGACGACGTCGTCACTGGTGAGCGTGTCCCAGAGCAATTGCCCGGCGGCGCCGGGGACCGCCGGCTGGCCCTCGACCGTGTAGGGCACGCCCTTGTCGCTCTGCAGGTAGCGCAGGCCGCGTTGCAGGAGGTCCTCGTTGACAAAGGGATTGTGGATCAGCTCGCTGAGCATGAACACGCGCCGGCCGGCGTTTTCGGCGAGCGACTCGTAGGCGCGCTCGATGGCGTTCTTCACGCCGAGACAGAAGCCGAAGTGGCTGGGAATGACGTAGCGCACGGCGCCGAAGTCGAGCATCGCGGGGGCGCTGGCCGAGCGTTCGTTGGTGCGGGCGAGGGTCTTAATGGCCTCGCAGAGCCGGCTTTGGTAGAGGGCGCGGGCCGCGTCGTCCTGCTGGTAGATGTCCCGGTTGCGGTCGCGCTCGACGCGGAACTTGTAGATGTAGTCGTTCTCGCCGAGGTGGAGGTAGGGAATTGAGATGAGGTGGGGTTCCAGCCCGTCGAACACCGCGGCGAGCGAGGGCGCCATCGCGTCCCGGCGGCCGGCGAGCCGTTCCAGGGAGTGGAAGGAGACTTCGCTGTCGGTCGGGTTGTCCTGCACCTGGGCGAAGAATACCCGGTAGGCCAGGCTGCCCGCCGTGCAGGTGAAATACTCCGCCGGCGGGGTGTGTTCCTTGAAGCAGGCGGCGAGGCGGGCCGCGGCCATCGTCTCGTCGGCGCCGACAAAGGCCAGCCCCAGCCGGGTGCCCGCCTGGCGCACAGCCAGCTGGTTGCTCGCATTGAAGGCGAGCATCACACACATGGCGGGCGCGGGGGCGGTCATGCCGTCACGGAAACCGCCGCGCCGGGGTAGTCAACGCCGGTGTGCGGGTCACCGGAGGCGGGGGTCGAAGGAGAACGGCTCGGGCTTGCCAATCCTCACCCGCTTGAAATCCGGGTGCGCCGGATTGAGGAGGTAGTTGAACTCGCCCGGCACCACCACACTGGGCACTCGGAGGGCGACACTGCGCTGGCCTTGCACCCATTCGGCTCCGAAGGCCTGGGGGGCAACCGTGTGCGGATACTCGCGCCAATCGGTGGGAACCTTGGTGGCCTTCTCGACGGATTCCATGCTTACCGTGGCCGGGATGCATACCCATGGTATTGCAAAGAGCCGGTCTTTGTCGTCCAAGCCGACGAGCACCTCCAGTGCGGCCAGCGAACGGGACTCGGCGCAATAAACCACGCGTAACCCACGCGGATTCCAGCGGCCGCCGCGCCGATAGGAACCTTGGCCTGCAAAGGCGTCGGCCGCGCGGTGCGCGGTGCAAAGCCGCCATAGGGTGATCTCGCTCACTGGACCACGCCATCTTCGATGCGCTCAATAATCGCTTCTACTTCGCGAGCTCCCGGCTCGGTCTGAGCGTATTCGAGCGGAGTCTTGCCCCCGAGCACGATCAGCTTGGCGTTGAACCAGCCACGGGTGTTCTCATCGGTAACGAACAACCGCTTGGCATAATCAAAGACCCGCATGAGGCGGGCGGCCCGCTCGCCCTCGTGAACCTTCAGGCGGCCCTTGTCGGCCACGCGGCGGGCGTAGGTGCGGGCGGGGATATTGATCAGCTTCGCCAGTTCGTTGTTGGTGAAACCGGCTTGCTTGCTGAACTTCACGACATCCATCACCGGCAGGCCTTCCTCGACCCGTTGCACCATGGCGTGGTTGTCGTGGACTTGCTCGTAGGTGGTGGGCTTGGTCTTGGGCGTTTTCATGCCGGCAAGCTACCTCCTCCCGCCATGTCCCACAAGTCGAAAATGCCAAATGGCAGTTAACGCACTGCCATTTGGCAGGCTAGAGCTTGAGCACCTCGGCCAGCTTGGAGGCGTCGCCACCGCCGCCCTGGGCGTAGTCGGGCTTGCCACCGCCCTTGCCGCCAAGCTTGCCGGCGAGGGTGCCGATGAGCTTGCCGGCGGCCTGGCCGGCCTTGATGGCCTCGGGCGAGCAGTAGGCGACGAGGCTGGCCTTGCCGTCCATGAGGGCGCCGAGTTGCACCACGGCACCGGCACCGACCTTGTGCAGCACCTGGCTGCCCAGGGAACGGAGGGCGTCGGAACTTTCCGCGGTAACGACGGCAGAGACCCACTTGAGGCCGTCCCGGTCGACGGCCGCGGCCGCGAGTTCCTCGGCGAGACCAGCCGAAGCCTTGGCCTCGTAGGCCTTCAGCTTCTTCTCGAGTTCCTTCTGGTGGGCGAGGACGGACTCGAGCTTGGCGGCGACATCGTGCGGGCCGGCGCCAAGGCGGGCGTTGACGGCCTTGAGGGCGGCTTCCTCGTGGGCGATGAAGTCGAGGGCGGCCTGGCCGGCAACGGCCTCGATGCGGCGGGTGCCGGCGGCGATGGCCATCTCGGCGACTATCTTGATGACGCCGATCTCGCCGGTCGTGGACACGTGCGTGCCGCCGCAGAGTTCCTTGGAGAAGCCGCCGATGTCGACGAGGCGGACGCGCTTGCCGTATTTGTCGCCGAAGAAGGCGAGGACGTCAGCCGGCCGCTTGTCGTAGTCGATCTCGGCGGAGACGACTGCGGAGTTGTCGATAACCTTCTCGTTGATGAGCTGTTCGCACTCCTTGAGCTGGGCCTGGGTGAGCTGTTCGAAATGGGTAAAGTCGAAGCGCATCCGGTCGGGCGTCTTGTGCGTGCCGAATTGCCGGACATGCGTGCCGAGGATCTTGCGCAGGGCCCAGTGGATCAGGTGCGCGGCGCTGTGGTGGCGGTTGATCGCACGGCGGCGGTTGAAATCCACATGCAGCGTAGCGGCGGCGCCAATGGCGGGTAGGGCGGGTCCTCCGGACGAGCCGACCTTGTGCAGATGGCGGCCGGACTTGTCCTTCACGGTGTCGATGATCTCCACCTTGGCCCCGTTGATGAGCGCGTGGCCGGTATCGCCGACCTGGCCGCCCATCTCGCCGTAGAACGGCGTCTGGTCGAACACGAGGTAGGTGTCTTTCTCAGTCTTTACGACATCAACGAGTTTTGCGTGCGTGGCATGGGTCGCGTCAATTTCGTAGCCGGTGAACTTGGTCGCCTCGGCGGTGGCTTCGCCCTCGGTGGCTGCGACAATGACGTCGGTCTTGCGGGCGGCACGGCCGCGCTCGCGCTGCTTTTCCATTTCGGTTTCGAACCCGGCGGAATCAACGGACAAACCGCGCTCGGTCGCGAGCAATTGGGTCATGTCGAGAGGGAACCCGTAAGTGTCGTAGAGTTCGAACGCCGCCGGGCCGGTGATCGAGCCGAACGTGGCCGCCTTGGTGAAGATTTGCAGGCCCTTGTCGAGCGTTCTGCCAAAGGATTCCTCCTCGGCGCGGATGGCCTTCTCGACCATGACGCGCTGGGTCTTGAGTTCGGGGAAGACGTCGCCGAGCGATTCGATGACGGGCGCGACGAGCGCAGAGAAATCGCCGGTCTTCAGGCCGAGGTTCTTCTGCCCATACATGATGCCGCGGCGGAGGATGCGTCGGATGACGTAGTTGCGGCCCTCGTTGCCGGGGAGGATGCCGTCGGCGATGGCGCAAGACACGCAGCGGGCGTGGTCGGCGAGAACGCGGAAGGTGATGTCGATCGTCTGCTGCTGGCTCAGGCCGGTGCGTTCCGTTGGCACGGTGCCGGTGTAGGCCTTACCGGAAAGCGCGGCGATCTTGTCGAAGGTCGGCTTGAAGACGTCGGCGTTGTAGTTCGAAGGATCGGCGGAGAAATCCTTGAAGCCCTGCGTCGTGGCGTGGATGCCGGCGACGCGCTCGAAGCCCATCCCGGTGTCGACATGCTTGGCGGCCAGGGGCGCGAAGGTGCCGTCGGCGTTCGCGTTGAACTGGATGAAGACATGGTTCCAGATCTCGATGCAGCGCGGCGAGCCCGCGTTGACGAGGTTGCGGCCCTTGACCTCGAGCTTCTGGCCGTCGGCATCGCCCGGTTCGGCCGGCAGCAGGTTGAAGTGGACTTCCGAGCACGGCCCGCAGGGGCCGGTGTCGCCCATCATCCAGAAGTTGTCGCGTTTGTTGCCGTTGACGATGTGCACGACCGGATCGAGGCCGGCGGCCTTGAAGATGCCGGACCAGATGTCATAGGCCTCCTGGTCGAAATCGGCGGGATCGCCCTTGGACTTGTCGGGCGCGTAGACCGTGGCGTAGAGGCGCTGCGGCGGGATGCCCCAGACCTTCGTGAGCAGCTCCCAACCCCACGTGATCGACTCCTTCTTGAAGTAGTCGCCGAAGGACCAGTTCCCCAGCATCTCGAACATCGTGTGGTGGTAGGTGTCGAAGCCGACATCCTCGAGGTCGTTGTGCTTGCCGCCGGCGCGGATGCATTTCTGGGTGTCGGCCACGCGCTTCCACGGGGCGGCCTGGTCGCCGAGGAAGTAGGGCACGAACTGGTTCATGCCGGCGTTCGTGAACAGCAGGTTGGGGGCCGTCGGCATGAGCGAGGACGACGGCACGATGGCGTGCTGCTTCGACTTGAAGAAATCGAGGAACGACTGGCGGATTTCGGCGGAGGTCATGTAACGGAGGTCAGAGGGCAGAGGTCAGGATTCAGAGGGGAAAAGACAGAGAACAGAGGGGAGAGGCGCAAGACGTGATTTGGCGGGTGGAATGCACTCTTGCCTAGGCCCGCCTTGTTTACAGGATGGCAGGCAAGCAAACTGTCGCAACCGGCCAGGGGCGACGCGATCTCGAGCACCGTCGTGCTTACCTCTTTCCACGTCCTGAACCGGCCTTAAGTCGATGACGCCGACCTCCACCTCAAGCGGTCCGGTGACATTGCGCAGCGTGGCTCCCATCCTGGTTCCGGGCGTGGCGGTCGTTTTTCTCTCTTTTGCGATCAACCGGTACGGGGTCAGTCCACCGCTGACGCAGTTTCTCGACAATGTGCACTGGACCGTCTCGTACGCGTTGGCGGCGGTGCTGGCGTGGCGGGGGGTGCGGGCGGCGCCGCCGGATGCACTTGCCGCCCGGCGCTGGTTCGCCCTGGGGTTGAGCGCGTATGCGGTCGGCCAGGTCGTGTGGGATGTGCAGATTGCAGTCGATTGGAATCCGTTTCCCGGGCCGTCGGACATTTTCTTTTCCTGCCTGGGTCCGGGCTGCCTGCTTGGGTTGTGGACCAGCCTTCGGGCCCACAGCACCAAGGAGCAGATGCGGACCGCGCTGTTGGATGCCAGCACGCTCGCCGTGGCGGTGCTGGTCCTGACGCTTTCCCTGTATCTGCCGAAGCAGGGCAGTACGAGTTCCCTGGCGATTGCAGTGCTGGTGGCCTATCCCGTGGCGTTGCTCGGGGCGCTGTGCGTCGGGGTGATTTTGGTCCTCAGCCTGAAGCCGCGGACTGACCGCACGTGGCTGGTTTTCATGCTGGCCCTGCTGGTTCAGGGCATGGTGTGGATGCACTGGAACTCCCTGACACTGGACGACGCCTTGGAAGACGGGTCATGGTTTAATTTTGCTTTCTCCCTGGCGGCCTTGGGCTCGGGCCTGGGGGCATTGTGGTGGCGGCCCCAGCGTTCGACCGAGCCCCGCTGGGACCGGATCGGCGAGTGGTTGCTGCGGGTGCTGCCGGTGCTGTCGGTGGTGATTGCGGCCGCCAGCCTGTTCGTTGTGCAGCAGTTGCCCCCGATTCCGCGCGGGGCGGAACTCTCGCTTGCGCTGGGCGTGGCGCTGGTCATCACCCTGGCCATCGTGCGGCAGAGCCTGTTGCTGTCCGAGCGCGACCGGGTGCTCGCCGCGGAGCACCGGATGCGGGAGATCGAGGGCCGGTTCCGGACGCTGTTCGAGACGGCGCAGGATGCGATCTTCATCATGAACGACCGCGAATTCATGGACTGCAACCAGAGCACGCTGCGGATGTTCGGCTGCACGCGGGAACAGATTGTCGGACATTCACCGGTGGAGTTTTCCCCCGCGGTGCAGCCGGATGGCCGGCCTTCCGGGGAAAAAGCCAGGGAGAAGATCGCGGCGGCGATGGGCGGGACCCCGCAGGTTTTCGAATGGAAGCACTGTCAGCTCGACGGCACGCTGTTCGACGCAGAGGTGAGCCTGAACCGCATCGAGCTGGGCGGCCGCACCCTGTTGCAGGCGATCGTCCGGGACATCACGGAGCGCAAGCGGGTGGAGGAGCAGCTGCGGGCGCGCACGGCGTTCTTCGAGGCCCAGGTGGATTCGGCGCTCGACGGGATCCTCGTGGTGGACGCCACGGGCAAAAAGGTGCTGCAAAACCGGCGTATGGCGGAAGTCTGGAAAATCCCCCGCGAAATTCTCGATGACCCGGACGACGCCAAGCAGGTCCAGTTTGGCATCAGCCGGACGAAAAATCCCAAGCAATTCGCGGAGAAGGTCGCCTACCTGTATTCCCATCCGACCGAGGTCAGTCGCGATGAGATCGCACTGGTTGATGGCACGGTGTTGGACCGGTATTCGGCGCCCGTCCGGGACGCGCAGGGGAAGCATTACGGGCGGATCTGGGCTTTTCGGGACATCACCGAGCAACGGCGGTTGGAGGAACAATTGCGCCAGTCGCAGAAAATGGACGCGATCGGGCAGCTCTCCGGCGGCGTAGCCCATGACTTCAACAACCTGCTGACCGCCATCATCGGGCATCTGGGGCTCCTGAAGGAAAACCCGCAGGTGACACCGCAGATGGCCGAGTCGCTGGACGAGATCTCGGCTGCCGCCAACCGGGCGGCCAACCTCACGAGCCAGTTGCTGGCGTTCAGCCGGCGCCAGGTCATCAGTACCAGCGCGCTGGATCTCAACGAAGTGGTGACGAACCTGACCAAGCTGTTGCGGCGGGTGCTGGGCGAGCACGTCGTCATGCAGCTCGACTACGCCCCGGAGCAGCTGACCTTCCAGGGAGATGCCGGCATGATGGAGCAGGTACTGGTCAACCTCGCCGTCAACGCCCGCGACGCGATGCCCGGCGGTGGCACCCTGCGGATCACGACCCGGTGGGAGACCCGCGTGGCCCCGGCGATGAACGGGGTGGCGGCGGTCGGGCCGGCGGAGTTTGTGCGGCTTTCGGTGAGCGACAACGGCACGGGCATCCCGCCGGAAATCCGCTCCAAGATCTTCGAGCCGTTCTTCACAACCAAGGATGTGGGAAAGGGCACCGGGCTCGGCCTGGCCACGGTGTTCGGCATCGTGCAGCAGCATTACGGCTGGATCGAGGTCGAGAGCGAGATGGGCCAAGGCACCACCTTTCACCTTTTTCTCCCGTGGCTGGCCGGGCCGCCCGCGGCGCCACGCGCGGTGGAGCCGGCCTCGGCCGCCCGCGGCCAGGGCGAGCTTATCCTGGTGGTCGAGGACGAGCCGGCGGTGCAGCAGACGGTCAAGCAGGCCCTCGGCCGCTATGGCTACCGCGTGTTGCTGGCGGCGAATGGCCCGGAAGCGCTCAAGACCTGGGCCGCGCACAAGGCGGAAATCGCCCTGCTGCTGACCGACATGATCATGCCGGAGGGGATGTCCGGCCTGCAGCTGGCGCGGAGATTGCTGGAGGAAAACCCGGGGCTGCGAGTGGTTTATACCAGCGGTTACAGCGCGGACATGGCGGGCAAGGAGCTGGCGTTGACGGATGGCGTCAACTACCTGGCCAAGCCCTACGATCTCGACCGGTTGTTCCGGACCGTGCGGGCCGCCCTCGATCGGAAACAAAGTCGCTCGCCGTTTGACCGGCCATGAACGGGCCGGGCGGCGAGCCGCGCCTTTGGCGTTGCGCGGGCACCCCGGTCGGAGCATCTACTGGCGCGTGAAAATCCATGTGCTGCCGTCCGGCCCGATCCAGACCATCGGCTACCTGCTGACCGACGCCAAAGTGGGTGGGGCGGTGTTGGTGGATGCCCCAGGCGGTATTCTGGCCAAGATCACCCCTTTGCTGTCCAAGGAAGGCTGCAAGCTGGCGGAGCTGTGGCTGACGCACGGGCACTGGGACCACATGCAGGAGGGCGCACTGGTGAAGCGCGAAACCGGCGCCTTGGTCCGGGCCCACCGGGCCGACCAAGCCCTGATTGAGACCCCGGAAATCATGGAAGGCTTCATGGGCCAGCGCCTGGGCCTGGAGGGGGTGAAGGTCGACGCCTGGGTGGAGCCGGGCGACCGGCTCACGGCCCTGGGCCGGGAGTTTGAAGTGCGGCATGTGCCGGGGCATTGCCCCGGCAACGTGCTTTTCTACCACGCAGCGGGCAAGGCGGCCTTCGTGGGCGATGCGCTTTTCAACAGCGGCGTGGGCCGGTGGGATCTGCCGGGCGGCAGTTTCGAGTTGCTGGAGAAATCCATTCGCGAACAGATTTATACTTTGCCGGACGACACGGTCGTTTTCCCCGGGCACGGCCAGCGCACCACGGTGGGGGCGGAGAAGGAAACCAATCCCTACGTGGCGGCGATTGTCCAATGAGCAACGCGGCCCACGAGCAATTCATGCACCGGGCCATCGCGGTCGCCAGACGCGGTTGGGGTGACACGCATCCGAATCCCCTCGTGGGGGCCTTGATCGTCGAGGAGGGTGCGGTGGTCGCCGAGGGCCATCACACCAAGGCCGGTGAACCGCACGCCGAGATCAACGCGCTCCGGACGCTCGGCCGGAAGCCCAAGCCAGGCGCGACGATGTATGTGACACTGGAACCCTGCTGCACGCACGGGCGGACGCCACCCTGCACGGAGGCAATCGTGGACGCCGGCATCGGTCGCGTCGTCGCGGGGGCAACCGATCCGAATCCCGCGCACGCCGGGAAAGGGTATGAATTGCTGCGCGCCGGCGGCGTCGAGGTGATCGAGGGCGTGCTGGTGGCGGACTGCGCCGACCTGAACCTGATCTTCAACCACTGGATCTCCACCGGGCGGCCGTTGTTTGCCGCCAAGTCTGGCGTGACGCTCGATGGCAAGGTGGCGACGCGATCCGGTGATTCCAAGTGGATCACCGGCGAGGCGGCGCGGGCCAACGGGCATGCCTGGCGGCGTTATTTTCCGGCGATTGCCGTCGGGGCCGGCACGGTGCGGTCGGACAACCCGCGCCTGACCGCGCGCGTGGACGGCGCGGAGTGGTGCCCGTGGCGGTTTGTCTTCGACGGCCTGCTGCGCTCGGTGACGGACAAGGCGATGCCGGGCGTCTACACGGACGAGTTCCGCGAGCGGACGATCGTGGTGACGACGCCGCACGGCGGCCTCGGCTATGTGCGCAAGCTCAACGCCATGGGGGTGAAGGCCTGGGTGCTCAACTCGTCCACGCCAAAGGTGAACTTCCAGGATTTCCGCGCCCGCTGCGCGCAGGAGGGCATCACGGGGGTCTTCTTCGAGGGCGGCGCCCAGCTGCTCAGCGAATTGCTGCAGGCGCGGGAGCTGGATTATCTCTTCACCTACCATGCGCCGGTCCTGTTTGCGGACGACAAGGGCAAGACCATCCTGCGCGGGCTGCGCACCGAGACGCTGGGGGAAGCAATCCGGTTGCGGACGGTGCGGCACGAGGTGCATGGCGACGACGCGTTGATGCGCGGCTACGTGAGCTATCCGGAAAAGCTTTTCGTGGACGAGGCGACCTTCAACCGGAAGGTCTATGGATGATCCTCCTCCGCCAAGGCTACGGAGGACAGGAGGGACCATGACAGTTCCCTTGCCCATTCACCTGGCGACGGGCAATCCGCACAAGGTGCAGGAGCTGCAACGGCTGGCGGATGAAGCCGGATTGCCGGTGAAAATCCTGCCGGCGCGGGCCATGCCCGAGGTCGTCGAGGATGCCGGGACCTTTGTCGGCAACGCCCGCAAGAAGGCCGCGGCCTTACAGGCGTTGCTGCCGCCGGGGTCGTGGGTGCTGGCCGATGACAGCGGGGTGTGCGTCGAGGCGCTGGGTGGGGCGCCGGGGGTGGAGTCGGCCTACTACGCCGGGCCGCAGCACGACAGCGCGGCGAACCTGCGGAAGCTCGCGGAAGCGATGCGCGATGTGCCGGAGGGCCGGCGCGCGGCGTATTTCCTTTGCGTGCTGGTACTGCGCGGGCCGGGCGGCATGGAGCAGGTGTGCGAGGGCCGGTGCGAGGGGGTGCTGGCGCGGGAGCCGGTTGGTGGGGCGGGCTTCGGCTACGACCCGTTGTTTGTTCCGGACGGCCACGACCGCACCTACGCGCAGTTGTCAGAGGCCGAAAAAAACAAGATCAGCCATCGCGGACGCGCCTGGCTGATCCTGATGGAGTGGTTGACGCGCCTGGATGGGCCAGCCCTCAGGGCAGGGCGGTAAGGGCCTCCAGGGCGGTCTTCATCGTGGCGTACTCCGTGGACGTGAGGGCGCGGAAGCCGACGCGGGTGTTGCCGAGCACGATTGGCTCAAGTGGTACGTCGTGATTGACGGTACGGAAGTTCTCGTGCAAGCCCCAGAAGCGGCCGGGGGCGCGATAGCAGCGGCTGTTCGTGAAGGGCTCCATGGCGACACGGCTCTCAAAGAGAGCCACCATCGAGCCACGGATGTAGACATTGCGGCCACTCCAGTTGTCCAGCAGGCGGGGGAAGTTGTTCGCGCCACCGCTGTTCACCCCGTTGCCGACCACCGCCGGCGAACCAGAAGCCGGCGTGGCGTAGTTGACGATGAAGCCGTCGGTCAGGTCGTCGGCCGTGCTGGCCGTGGATGAGCTGGGATTGTGATTGCTGGGAATGATGCCCACCAGCAGCGCCGTCGAAACCTCGGAGTCCACGTCGGGTGCAAGCTTCAAGTCGGTGAGGGTGCCGACAGCGCCCGAGGTACTGTCATTGGGCAGCAGGCCCGGCCGGATGGTGCCGCCGGCATCCACCCCGTCGTCCGCACCGGCCAGGGAGGCTGTAGCGCTGGCGCCCGTTCTCCAGCCGGCGGTGCTGGCGGAAACGGGCAGGGCGCTGAGAGCATCGTTCCAGCCGCCGTCCTGGCCGCCTGCTGCGGTCGACCAGGTGGGTTGGGACAGGATGTTGATGGCATCGCCCATCACCGCGCAGAGCTTTTCATTGGCGTTATCGGGATAGCGGGAGCTGATGTCGCCGGCCGCGGTGGTGATGGCGCCGTTGGCGTTGTAGTGACCGATGATATACACCGCGTCATTGGTCACAAAGGTCATGCCGGTGGCGCCGGCGGCGGTCAGGGTGGCGGCCGGGCCGCGGCCGTTCCAGAGGCGGACGCCAGAGTCGATGCGGATCGGCACGCCGGCGGTTTGCGCGCGTATTTCCGCATCCAGGGAATGCACGTAAACCGAGATGCCGTCGTACCAGGCGCAGGGGTTGGCGGCGTCGTACAAAGTGGCCGACCCCACCGCGTAGGCACGAGGATCCGTGGCGATCGCGGTCTGGGTGGCGGCGACGTTAGGATTGTCGGGGGCGAAGTAGAGGTTGTACGGATCCTGCGCCGTCATGGCGCCAGCGGTGGGGAAGACGTTGAAGGCGGCTCCCATGCCGAGTCCGAAATTGGCGGCGGTCCCGGCGGCATTGAAGATGGAATTGGCAAAGGTCACGCCGGCCGCGTTGGGCGGGCGGATATCGTAGCCGCTGTAGGTGATGGCGCCCGTGACCACGCGGGCCACCATCATCTTGAACTTGGCCATGTCGAAATCGATCTTGACGATCTGGCGCGGCACATAGGGGACATTGAAGCGGTCGTAGAGCGCGGTCGTGCCGGAGTAGCTGATGGAGCCGCGATTGCTGTTGGCGCGCCGGAGGTCGTAGAAATAGGCCCCGCCCGGGTTGAGGGTTGCCGCGGTGTTGGCGGCGTCGGCGGGATAAGCGACGATGGCGGATGAGTACCCGGAGGCATCCGGCAGGGTGACGGCCGTGGCCGCCGTGTAGGCCACGGCGTTCGAAGTCACATTCGCATAATTCGGGCGGATCGTGCGGAGCACCTGGTTGCCCGCCACGCCGGTGACCGCGGTCTCGGTGTAGCGGTTGGGGAGATTATTCACGTACATGTAGTCATCGGCCGTGCCGACCACGGTGTCGGCCCCGGCGTTGTAGCCGTAGGCGGGCTGCCCCGGCAGGATGACTTCATACATGGTGTGTGCCCAGGTGGTGGTGTTGGTGACGTTGAGCCAGGCCCGGTAGGAGCGCGGCAGGAGGTATGTCGTGGAGCCGTCGGGCAGGGTGGCGCTGCGGGGCAGCCCGTCCACGGCGGTGACGCGGCCGCCGGAGGGATTGACGATGATGTAGAGGCCGCATTTCCACGAGAGCTTGGACTCCTTGGTGTCGGCATCGTCGACATTGGCGACCCAGGCGCCGCCGACGAACTGGTTGGCGTTGGGCGGTTCGATGATCTGGCGGCCGTTGTTGCGGTCGTCCTCGGGCGTGCTGGGGTCGTTTAGCTCCTTGTAGGTGCCGATGCCGGGCAGCGCGAGCTTAGTGACACCGTGCACGCTGGTGCGGAGGTTGCCATTGTAAGTGGTGGTGGCGAAGGTCTTGAACTGGCTGAGGGTGCTGGCGGTTTCCGTGGTGGTCAGGTATTTGTGATCGCGCCAGAGGTTCGAGCCGTTCTTGAGCGAAGTTTGCGTCGTGGTGTCGGTATGGGTGAAGACCACGTTGCCGTTGGCCAGCGTGGGCGCATTGGCTGCGCCTGAGCTCGTGCGGGGCGTGGCCTTGAGCGACGAGTCAGCATAGACGCCCTCGGCGCATGTGACGCGGTCGGTGAAAGTGATGGAGAGGGTGGAAGCACCGTCCGGGTGGGCCATGATGCGGTTGTTCGAGTGGACGGGGCCGGTGGTGGTGTAGGCCTGGCTGGGATAGAGCTCCAGGTCCATGTTGTAGAACATACCGAATTGAAACAGCGGCGTGAGGGCGATTTCCATGTCCTGCTCAACGTAGGCGGTGACACTACCGAGGGCCGGGGTGGTCGCCACGGCCTTGGCAATGATCGGAACGCGGGCGGTGCTGACCTGCAGGCCGTTGTTGGGGCTGGTCGTGTCGTTGATCAGGGTATATCCGCTGGCGCTCAGGATGCCGGTCCGCATCTCCACGTTTGCGGCGGAGGTATACTCATTGTTGATCATGCTGTTGGGTGGCAGGTAGACGCGATTGCGGCTCGTGCCGGTCCAAGGAAACACCTTGCCACTGGGCGCGCTGCCCAGCCGGTAGAGCTTCGTGGTCAACTGCTCGGCGGCGTAGATGGACACGCTCTCCGCCATGTTCTTGGCGCGGAGGATGAGCCGGTTGCGCTCGTTACCGCGCTGTTCCGAGGCGCTGTACTTCAGCATGCTGGCGGTGAGGATTGCCATGACACCGACCAGGAACAGTACGGTGACAAGGGCCGAGCCCCGCTGGGCGGGGGACAATGAGAGGGGGGATTTCATGGTGTTACCTCCGGGGGGAGATGGTGTAGTTGAAACTGGAGCTCGAAAGCATGTTGTTGCTGGTGGTGCCGTTGATGAACTCGACGTTGATCGAGACGAACCCGTTGGTGTTGTTCGCGGTCGGGGACTCGGTCGAGAAAACCGGATAGCGGTCGCCCGCGGTATAGCCCGTGTAGGGGGCGGGAATCGCGCGGCCCTTCGTGCGCGCGGTCAGCTGTCTGCTTCCGGTGTAGATCGGCGTAGCGTTCAGGTTGATCGCATTGAGATGCGTGGCGAGGGCGGTCAGGGCGTGGCCGTTCGATGTGGCGGCACTTCCTTCACCCCAGTCCGCTGTCTCATAGTAGCGGATCGGAGCCTCAGCGTTGATGGTCCCCTGGCTGGTGGTGGTCCGGTAGTAGATGCGGATCTGCCGGATGTCCGTGGTGCGGTATTGCGAGGTTTTGGTGACAAGCACGAGGCAGTCACCGTGGGCGATCCAGCGATCGTAGGCGTTGACGGCGGCGTCATCGAGTACGAGGGTGACCGGGTCGGCGGTGAGATCCACGTTGCCATCCAGTTTGGTATAATAGGGGAAGAGGTAGAAGTAAGACGCGTTCAGGGTCTCGGTGGAGATTTGGGCCACGAAGGACCGCAGGCTGGCGTTGGTGGCCAGGCGCTGGTTGTCCTTGTACATGGCCCGCATGCAGAAAAGAAAGGTGCTCAAGGTGAGGCTGATGCAGAGGACGCCGATCGTCATCGACACCATGATTTCCACCAGGGTGAAACCCGCCGCGCCGCGTACTGGATTGGTCTTGGTTTTCATTGGTCGTAGCGGGAGCGCAGGAACACTTCCCGGTTGCGAACGCCCCGGGTGATGGAGCCGTCCTGGTAGCTGTAGGTGTAGACGATGGTGATTTTTTTCACTTCCGAGACATCGCGGGTGAGATCAGGGATGCCGTCTATCCAGACCCAGATGTTCAGGTTGATCTGCTGGGAAACGGTGCCGGTGACGGTGGAGAGCGGAATCGCCCCGATAAAGTTGTCGATGGCGCCGACGGAAGCTGCCGTCGCGCCGGCCGCCGGCGTGGTAGCCGGCCCCTGCGGCGCCGGGATCGTCGTGGTGGTGATGTCCTCGTCTGTGACCGGCGTGTAGACACAGCGCAGGTAGGAAATCTTTTCCTGGTTGATTCGCACCCGGATGAACGGCGGGGCGATTGCGACCCCGTTGATATCAACCGCATCGGGATCGTCGGTCGCGCCGTTCGGGACGAGGGTGGTGTAGTCGAGCTGCTTGATCTGCTCGATGAGGCCGTACATCATCGCGGTGGCCGCGGCCTGCAGCACGCTGGACTCGGTCGTGCGCCGGGACTGCATGAAGGTGGTGATAAACCCGAGCATGGTCACGGCCAGGACGGTCATGGAGACCATCACTTCGACGAGGGTCAGGCCCCGGCGTGACCAGAAACGAAAGGATTTGGCCGGTTTGGCCGCCGGAGGAGAGGCCTGAACACATTCCCGAACGCCCAAGGCGGTTGCGGATGTGGCGGGTAGGATTGAACTGGGGGTGGGTGGCAACATTGCGCCGCCAGTATGCCTTATTCCGGCCGGCCGAGGAAAGGCTCTAAGTCTGGGGATTGGCCTCTAGCGACACTAGAGGCCAAAGCCTCTACCTGTCTGGTCAGGGTAAGTATCCCCTGACGGCAGCTCAACCGGCCGGGGTGTGACCGGCCTCTACATAAAGGGCGGCGGCCTGGGTGCGGCGGGTGATATTCAGCTTGCTGAAGATGGTGGCGAGGTAGTTCTTCACGGTCTTCTCGGTCAAGCCGAGCTGGTCGCCGATTTCCTTGTTGGTCAGGCCGCCGGCCAGCAAGGCGACCACGCGGTGTTCCTGGGGCGAGAGCAGGCTGAGCTTTTCCGCCGGGGTGGACTGGCCGCGGTTTTTCACCAGGTTCAGCACCTGTCCAGCCATGGAGGGATCGAGCACAGACTCGCCCCGGGCCACGGTGCGCAGTGCGGTCGCGAGCGAGGTGCCGTCGTTCTCCTTCAGCAGGTAGCCCTTGGCCCCGGCGGCGATGGCGTCATGCATGTGGCGCTCGCTGCTGCTGGAAGTGAGGATCAGCACCGGGGTGCCCGGGCGCGCTTTTAACAGGTCGCGGCAGGCGAGCAGGCCGGATTTGTCCGGCAGGTGCAGGTCGAGCATGACCACGTCGGGTTTGAGCCGGGTAACGGCCTCGATGCCGGCGGCGGCCGTACCGGCCTCGCCGATGATCGAGATGTCGGCGCAATCCTCGAGGGCGCTGCGCAGGCCAAGGCGGATGATCGGGCTGTCATCGATGAGGAGAACCCGGATGGGCTTGGGGGCGGTGGTCATGCGCGGGCGGTGACGATGGGCAGGTTGAGGATGACGCGCGTGCCTTTGCCGGGCGTTGACTCCACCTGCAGGCTGCCACCCAGCGCCGTGGCCCGGGCCTGCATGTTGCCGAGGCCGTGGCCGCGGTTGCCGTTGGGTGTGAAGCCGACGCCATCGTCCTGCACCGAGAGGGCGATGGCCTCGTCGTTCCGGCCGGCCAGCAGGGTGATGTGCCGGGCTTGCCCGTGACGGAGGCTGTTGCTGAGGGCCTCGCGCAGGATGTTCATGATCTCTGCGACTTGGTGGGAGGGGATTTGTTCGACCGTTTCCGGGTCGAGCCGGCGTTCGATCCGCGCCTCATCCTCGGTGGGGAGCGAGCCGATCATGCCCGCCAGTGCGGCTGCGAACGACTGGCTGTTGACGCGGCCCGGCTCCAGGTCCTGCAGGTAGGCCCGCACCTCCTGGTTCACGCGCCGCAGCTCCGCGAGGCACTGGTCGGTGCGCTGTTTCATCTCGGGGGAGAGGGCGGCCTTCTTCTGCACGCTTTCGAGCGTCAGGCAGACGGCGTAGAGTGTCTGGCAGATGTTGTCGTGCAGCTCGCGACCGAGGCGCACGCGTTCGGCGACGGAGTTGCCCAGCATGGTGCGGTTGACCTGCAGGTCCTCCTCGGCGCGCACGCGGGCGCCGTGCTCCTCGACCAGGGCGGCGGTGCGCTCATTGGACAGCCGTGCGAATTGCTCCATGCCGACCGCTTGCGCATGGCTGGCGGCCCAGGGCGTGCGGGTCGCTGCGTCGGCCGACACGGACCGGCGGGCCTCGAGAACCACGACCAGCAGCGGCACGAGGGCGAGGAGGAGGGCCAGCAAGACGATGACCGCCAGGATGCGCTGATGCATCACCTGGCTGCGCAGGAGGGCGGGGGCGGCAAAGGTCACCCTGGCCTGCCAGCCGGGACGGCTGGCGATGTTCTCGGTGAAGGTGAGTTGGCCGGAGCCGCCGGTGGCGGCTGGCGGCGTCCCCGCTGGGTAGAGCTGGACCTGGCCGCCGACCATGGCCCCGAGTTCCTTTTGGAAATAAGCGTCCCATTTCTCCGGCGGCAGTCCGCTGACCGCGATGATCCGGTCCAGCCGCGCCCGCTGTTCCTCGACGGCGAGAGTCTGCAGCTGCCGGGTCTCCCGCACGAGCCACCATTGCACGGTCAGGGCCGCGCCCAGGAAGAGCAGCAGGAGCAACAGGGCCAGGCCGATCGAGCGGGTGTTGAGGTTCATGAAGGACTTGCGGCTGACAGAATAGGCCGGCGGGGACGGCCACGTCAAAACCTTCGACAAATGCCTGCTGCTGGCTACATCTTTTGACCCTTTTATGCAGTCATTCTACATCACGACCGCCATTGACTATGTGAACGGTTCGCCGCACTTGGGCCACGCTTATGAGAAGGTGCTGACGGACGTCATCGCCCGGTTCCGGCGGCAGATGGGGGACAAGGTACATTTCCTGACCGGCGTGGACGAACACGGGCAGAAGGTCCAGGCCAGCGCCAAGGCGCGCGGCATCCCGCCCCAGCAGTTCTGCGACGAGGTCAGCGCCGAGTTCCGTGCCCTCCTGCCGAAGCTCAACATCGCCAACGACGACTTTATCCGCACGACCGAGCCGCGTCACAAGCAGGTCGTCCGCGCCGTGCTCCAGCAGCTCTTCGACAAAGGGGAGATCTATCTCGCCGAATACAAGGGCTTCTACTCGACCCGTCAGGAACAGTTCCTCCAGGACAAGGATCGCAACCCCGACGGCTCCTGGCCGGAGATTTTCGGCGAGGTGACCGAGATCACGGAGAAGAATTATTTCTTCAAGCTGAAGCAGTATCAGGAGTGGCTCGTCGATTTTCTGGCGAAGCGTCCCGATTTTATCTTCCCGGCGTTCCGCCAGAAGCAGGTCGTCGAATTTCTCAAGGAACCGCTCAACGACCTGTGCATCTCGCGCCCGAAGGAACGGCTGGAGTGGGGCATTTCGCTGCCGTTCGACGAAAACTACGTCACGTACGTGTGGTTTGACGCGCTCATCAACTATTACTCGGCGGTGGCGGACCAGCCCGGCGTCTGGCCCGCGACCTTCCATGTCATCGGCAAGGACATCCTCGTGCCGCCGCACGCGGTCTACTGGCCGATCATGCTGCACGCGGCCGGCCTGCCGCTGCCCGGCGGGATCATTGCCCACGGCTGGTGGCTGCAGCGTGGCGCCAAGATGTCCAAGAGCACCGGCAACGCGCTCAACCCGCTCGATCTCGTCACCGAGTTCGGCGTCGACGCCTTCCGCTACTTCCTCATCCGCGAGATGAACGTCGGCCAGGACAGTGACTTCACGCGCGAGCAGTTTCTCGTGCGTTACAACAGCGAACTGGCCAACAACCTCGGCAACCTGGTCAACCGCACGCTCAACATGACGACGCGCTTCTCCGCCGGCCTCGTGCCTGCGGTGGAGACCCTCGATGACCTCGATCTCAGCCTGCGCGTGCTGTGGGACAAGACCCGCGACGAATTCATCCCGCTATGCGAGGGCTTCCAGTTCCACACGGCGCTGGAGCGCGCGATGTTCTTCCTGACCGAGACCAACCAATACATTGAGAAGCGCGCCCCGTGGAAACTGGGCAAGTCCGCCGAGCCCAAGGACCAGGCGCTGCTCCGCACTTCGCTGGCCACGATGGCCGAGGCGTTGCGACTGGCCGTCGCCCTCATCCAGCACGTCACTCCCTCCACCACGGAAAAGATCAACGCGGTCCTCGGGCACCAGCCGGGTGCGCTCTGGCGCGACGAGCTCGTGTGGGGCACCAGGCTCACCGGCGTGAAGGTGGCCGAGTCGCTCGTGCTCTTCCCGCGTCCGGCGCCACCCGCCAAGCCGTGAAGACGCCGCCGGTCAATCCGACCGGGAGTGCGACCCCGGATGCGCTCCGGGCGTTTCTCCTGCACTGCTGCGCCGGGGCGCGGACGGCGGGCCGGCCGCAACTGGTGAGCATCAGCATGACGGTAGAGAACCTCGATCCGCTGGCCGTGCTCGAGTCCATCTTCGAGCCGGGCGAGCCGCATTTCTACGCGGAACGTCCCTCCGCGGGCTTCAGCGTGGCGGGAGCGGAGGCCGCCGTGGAATTCACCGCGACGGGCCCCGGGCGCTTCGCCGAGGCCAAGGCCTTTATCGCCCGCACCCTCGCCGATGCCATTGCCGTCGGGCCGGTGACAGAGCCCTTCGCCGGGCCGCATTTCTTTTTTGCCGCCGGCTTCGGCGACGAGTCAGTCGCGGGCGCACCGTTTCCCGCGCTCAAGCTCTTCGTGCCCCGGTGGCAGGTGGCGCGCATGGGCGACAGCACCGTGGCCGTGGCCAACCTGCTTGTCGCACCGGACGCACCCGTGGACCTGATCACGGCCAAGGTGTGGAAAGCGCACGCCAAGTTCGGGGCCTTTGACTACAGCCGGGCCCGCCACAAGGACCGCCCGTCGGCGCCCCAGCGGGCCGAGGAGATCGGTGGTGCGGGTTCCTACCAGCGCGCCGTGGCCCAGGCGCTGGGTGAGATCGCGCGCGGCGAATACGAGAAGGTGGTGCTGGCCCGCGCGCTGAAATACACCACGGCCGAGGAGTTTCATCCGATGGGGGTGCTGAACCACCTGCGGCAGCGTTATCCCGACTGCTATTCGTTTTCCATCGCGAGCGGTCGCGGCCAGAGTTTCATCGGTGCCTCGCCCGAGCGGTTGGTGCGCGTGGCGGGCGGCCGCATGCACACCACGGCCTTGGCCGGCTCGGCCGCCCGCGGCGAATCGGCCAGCGAGGACGCCGCCTTCGCCCAGGCCCTCCTGCATAGCGAGAAGGACCTGCGCGAGCACCGCCTCGTGTTTGATGCCATCGTCGGCCGGCTGGCCGGCCTGAACCTGACTCTCGAACACGCGGCACATCCGCGTCTGCTCGGCCTGGCCAATGTGCACCACCTGCACACGCCGATCAGCGCGAACCTGCCTGCGGGGGTGCACATCCTGGACCTGGTCGGGCGGCTGCATCCGACCCCCGCGGTCGGCGGCACGCCGCAGGTGCCGGCGCTCGCAGCCATGGCGAAGCTGGAATCCTTCCCACGCGGCCTTTACGCCGGGCCGCAGGGCTGGGTGGATCACCGCGGTGGCGGGGAGTTCTTCGTCGGCATCCGCTCGGCGCTCATCGACGGCCGTACGGCGACCGCCTATGCCGGCGCAGGCATCGTCGCCGGCTCGGAGCCGGACAAGGAGTTTGCGGAAACGGAATTGAAGTTCAAAGCTCTCATCGAGGCCCTGACCGACTCATGAGCACGGAGCTGGATTTCCGGAATGTGAATTCCCTGTGGTGCAGCGTGCTGGTGGAGACGCTGGCCCGGCTGGGGCTGCGGCACGCGGTGATTTCGCCCGGCTCGCGTTCCGCTCCGCTGACCTTCGCGTTCGCCCGGCACCGGCGCATCGAGGCCATTCCCCTGCTCGACGAGCGCGTCGCCGGATTCTTCGCCCTGGGCCTGGCCAGGCAGCACCGCCGGCCGGTGGCGCTCGTGTGCACCAGCGGCACGGCGGCCGCCAACTTCCTGCCGGCCGTCGTGGAGGCGCACGAGGCCGGCGTGCCGCTGCTCGTGCTGACCGCCGACCGACCGCCCGAACTGCGCGACTGTCATTCCGGCCAGAGCATCAACCAGCAGGAATTATACGGCAGGTTCGTGAATTTCTTCCAGGATATGCCGGTCCCGGCAGCGAGCCTGCCGGCGTTGCGCCGGCTGCGGCAGGCAATCGAACGGGCCCACGCCGGGACGGCGCGCCCCATGGTTGGGCCGGTGCACCTCAACTGTCCGTTTCGCGACCCGCTGCCCCCGCTGGCCCAAGCGCTGCCGCGGGGAATCACGCGGGCGGCTTTCGCCGGGTTCTTCGCGGGATGGGCAAATGTCCCCCCGCGGCCTTTGGCGCGACCGTCGGCCGCCCCGGCTTGGTTTCAGCCGGCCGCCGGGGAGGACGGGGTGATCATTGTCGGTCCGAACGATCCGGCTTCCCCGCGTGCGTTTGTGGCGGGCGTTGCCCGGGTCTCCCGGGCCCTTGGCTGGCCGGTGCTGGCGGACGCGCTGTCGCCCGTTCGCATGCAGGGGGGGCGGGGCGGTCATGTGGTGGCCCATTACCACGCAATCCTTCGTTCCGGAGCGCTGGCCGCCGCGCTGCGGCCCAAGCGTGTGATTTGTATCGGCGGCTGGCCGACCAGCAAGGTGCTGCGGGAATGGCTGCAGCAGGCGGACCCGGAGACGGTGCTGCTCACCGATCGGGTGGACAACATGGACGGGCTGCACCTGCGCACACGGCACGTGCGTGGCGGTTTCGATGCTTGGTGCGGCGGATACAGTGGGAAGAGGCCGCCCGGCGCCTACGCCCGGCGCTGGCTGGCGGAGGATAAGCGCGTGGCCCAATCCCTGGGCACAACGCTCAGCCAGGCCAAAAGGCTGGTTGAACCTGCCGTGGTGCCGGTGCTCGCGCGGCACCTGCCGGTCCGCACCCCATTGTTCGTGGCCAGCTCGATGCCGGTGCGTGACCTCGAGTATTTCTGGCCGGTGGGACGTGGCAGCCAGCGCATTGTGTTCAACCGCGGGGCCAACGGCATCGACGGCACGCTCTCAACGGCGCTGGGCATTGCGCACGGCAACCGTCCCGCGGTGCTGCTCACCGGCGATCTGGCGCTCCTGCACGACACCAACGGGTTTCTCGCGGTGCCGAAGCTCAGGGGCGGCCTCACCATCGTGCTCATCAACAACAATGGCGGCGGCATCTTCGAGCACCTGCCCGTGGCGCAGTTCAACCCGCCCTTCGAGGAGTTTTTCGCCACGCCGCAGAACATCGATTTCAAGAAACTCTGCGCGACCTATGGCGTGGCGCACGTGGCGGTGAAGAGCGTCGCGCAGCTGGCCCGGCTCGCGACGAAGCTGCCGAAGTCCGGCGTGCGCGTGCTGGAGCTGCGTACGGACCGGAAACGCGACGCGGCCTTCCGGAAAGAACTGTTTGCGCGGCTCGCGGGAGACTGAAGTCTGGCTGGCCTCACGACGCCAGCGGGAGCTGGATCGTGAACGTGGTGCCCTTGCGGGAGGTGGTGAAGTTGATCGAGCCGCGGTGCGCCTCGACGACGGCCTTGGCGATGGCGAGCCCGAGCCCCGTGCCGCCAGTCTTGCCCTGGCTGACGAAAGGTTCGAAGACCGCCGCGCGGACCTCCGGGGGGATGCCCGGGCCGTTGTCCGAGACAGTGATGACGCATTGCCGGCCTTTGCGCCGGGCGGTGACGGTGACGCGGCCGTTTTTCCGCCCGGCGAGCGCCTCGCGGGCGTTGGTGACGAGGTTATGCAGCACCCGCTGGAACCGGTCGGCGTCAAGTGGGAGCAGGAACATGCCGGGCTTGACGTGCAGGCTGACGCCGGCGCGGGCGAGCATCTCAAGGTTGTTCTCCTGCAAGAGCAGGAGCGATTCCTGGAGCGGCACGAGCGCGATCTTGAGGCGGGTCTCGCCGCGCGCGAAATCGAGCACCTCCTCGACCATGCCGCCGAGCCGGTCGACCTGCCGCAGGATCATCGCACACAAGTCCTGGTTTTGGATGCCGCGGTTGCGTTTCGCGATGAGCTCGGTGGCGAGCTTGATGGTGGAGAAGGGACCGCGGAAGTCGTGGACCATGGAGTTGGCCATCTCGCCGACGAGGGTGAGCTTCTCCTTGCGCACCACCTCGCTGACGTAGCGTTCGTTGGTCGCGCGGAGGTTTTCGCTCACCTGGCTGAAAAGCCGGAGCACGGTGTGCCACGAGGACTGGGCGAGCATCTGGAGGAACGGCTTTTGGGGGAGACGGCCGAGTTCGATGGGGCCATCGGCGATGGCCCCGGTGCTGCGGACCGAGCCGTCGAGCACACCGAGTTCGCCAAAATAGTCGTCGGGGTTCTTGTAGGCGAGGATCTGGGGGGCGCCCCCGGGGGAATTCTTGGTCAGGGCGACGCGGCCGGTCAGGACGAGATAGACGCAGTCGGAGACGCTGCCTTCCGTGAAGATCACCGCCTGGTGGGGGAAGCGCACCAGGCGCACGTGCCCGGCAAGCTTGGCGCCCTGCGCTGCCGGGAAATGGCTGATGAAGCGGTGCGAGCGGATGTCGGCGGACATGCCGCAGTGATGCACCGGTGCGTCCCGGGCGCAAGCCCGCCCTCGGCCGGCCGGCCGCTAGAGCTGGATGGGCAGGCCGACCTCGATGATCTGCATCGGGGGCAGGTGGTAATAGTCGCGCACCGGCCGGGCGTTGCGGCTGAGCAGCGAGTAGAGCCGTTTCTGCCAGTGCCACATATGGGTGTCGCCGTCGAACATGATCATCTCGCGGTTGAAGTAGTACGTCGCCTCGTTGAGCTTCACCGGCACGCCGGCCTCGCGCACGCGCTCCATGAGGGCGGTGACGTCGGGCGACTCCATGTAGCCGTAGCGGCTGATCACCCGCCACACGCCGAGGCCGCTGCCGATCTCGCGGACTTCGACGCGTTCCTCGGCGGGCACGGCGGGCACCTCCTCGGTGACCACGCTCAGCAGCACGATGTTCTCGTGCAGGACCTTGTTGGCCTTCACGTGGTGGAGCAGGACGAGCGGGGTGCCCTTGGGGATGCCGGCCATGAATACGGCCGTGCCGCGCACCCGCACGATGCGGCCGGAGCTGGCGACGTTGCACAGCTCGTCCTCGGTGATCTCATTGGCGTAGATGCGCCGGAAGATCTCGTCCTTGCCCCGTTTCCACGTGTGCATGACCGCCACGACCCCGAGCGCAATGAAGATGGGGAACCAGCCGCCGTCGGAGAACTTGTGCACGTTGGAGGCGAACAGCGGGATGTCCACGAGCAGGAACAGGCCGCACAGGACCCCGGCGGCGATGCGAGACCACCGCCAGCTGTTCCGCAGCACGGCGTAGAAGGCGAAGCTCGTCACGGCCATCGTGCCCGTGACGGCGATGCCGTAGGCGGCGACCAGGCGCTCGCTCGAGCCGAAGGCCAGGACGACGTAGATCGATCCGACGGCGAGCAGGCCGTTGACGAGCGGGAGGTAGATCTGGCCGGACTGGTCGGGGTTGGTGTAGGTGATTTTCAGGCGCGGGAAGAAGCCGAGCTGGATGGCCTGCCGGGTGATGGAGAAGGTGCCGGTGATCATGGCCTGGCTGGCGATGATCGCGGCGATGATGGAGAGGAAGGTGAGGAGCAGGCGGGGCAGGCCTTCCGGCACGAGCGCGAAGAACGTGTGCGTGGTGTCGCCGGGATTGGCGATCACCCGCGCGCCCTGGCCGAAATAGTTCAGGATCAGGGCGGGATAGGCGCAGAAATACCACGCCCGGGCGATGCTCTTGCGACCGAAGTGACCCATGTCCGCGTAAAGCGCTTCGGCCCCGGTGATGGCCAGCACGACGCAGCCGAGCAGCGCCGCGGCCTGGCTGGGATGCTCGTACAGGAGCTGGAGGCCGAGCAGCGGATTGAGCGCCACAAAGACTTCCGGGGTGTCCTTGATGTGCCACGCGCCGAGCCCGCCGATCACGAGGAACCAGACGAGCATCGCCGGGCCGAAGATGCCGCCGATGGCCTTGGTGCCCTTGACCTGGACCGTGAAGAGGCCGGCGAGGATGATCGCCGTGATGAACGGCACGTATTTGGCAAAGCCGGGATTGAAGGTGTTGAGGCCCTCCACGGCGCCGAGCACGGAGATGGCCGGCGTGATGATGCCGTCGCCATAGAGCAGGGCGGCGCCGACGAGAATCAACAGGATCATCACACCGACGCCCCCGGCGGTCTTGGCCGGCCGGTCGCCGTGGCCGAGCGCCAGTAGGGCGAACACCCCGCCCTCGCCGCGGTTGTCGGCCCGCGTGATGAAGTTCACGTACTTGACGACCACCACCAGGGTGATGGCCCAGAACACCAGCGACAGCGCGCCAAGCACACCGGTGGCCCGCTCGACCGGCGGCAGGTAGTTCAGGCATTCGCGGAGGGCGTAAAGCGGGCTCGTGCCGATGTCGCCAAAGACCACCCCGAGCGCGCCCATGGTCAGGCCCGCCTTGGCGGCTGTGCCGGTGGGTGAAGCAGAGGTGCTCATCAAGGAAGGGGCATTGTCGGCGCCCGGCCCCGCACTCCAAGCAGATTTAGGAAAATGGCTTAAAGTAGCTTGACCCATTTTGGTAAAAACCGGCCGTTTCGTGAAAACGGTTGCGGCTCAAGGCGTTTCCGCCAGTCTGGAAGCATGGCAACCGCTTGGAAATCGGCCGGGAAATACGACGACATCCTCTACCACAAGGCCGGGGGCATCGCCCGCATCACCATCAACCGGCCGGAGAAGCGCAATGCCTTCCGCCCGCAGACCGTGGCGGAAATGCACGCGGCGCTGCTCGACGCCCGCGAGGACCAGAAGATCGGGGTCGTGCTGCTCACCGGTGCGGGCCCGGCCAAGGACGGCAAGTATGCCTTCTGTGCCGGCGGCGACCAGTCGGTCCGCGGCCATGGCGGCTACATCGATGGCGACGGCGTGCCGCGCCTCAACATCCTCGATGTCCAGAAGCTCATCCGCTCCATGCCCAAGGTCGTCATCGCGCTCGTCGCCGGCTACGCCATCGGCGGCGGCCATGTGCTCCACGTGATCTGTGACCTTACCATCGCGGCCGACAACGGTGTATTCGGGCAGGTCGGCCCCAAGATGGGCAGTTTCGATGGTGGCTTCGGTTCCAGTTATCTCGCCCGGCTCACCGGCCAGAAAAAGGCTCGCGAGATCTGGTTCCTCTGCCGCCAGTACAATGCGGCGGAAGCCCTCGAAATGGGCTTGGTCAACAAGGTCGTGCCCGTGGCGCAACTTGAGGCGGAGGGCATCGCCTGGGCCAATGAGATCCTGCAGCGCAGTCCGCTCGCGATCCGCTGCCTCAAGTCGGCCTTCAACGCCGAACTCGACGGCCAGAGCGGCATCCAGGAACTTTCCGGCAACGCCACCATGCTCTACTACATGACGGAGGAAGCGAAGGAGTTCAGCTCGGCCCAGCGGGAAAAACGCAAACCGAAGGCCGACAAGTTTCCATGGCTGCCGTGAGCAGTGGTTGATCAGCCCGCGGTCTGGGGGGCGCTGTCAGCCACCCAGACGACGAGCCAGCCGCTGTCCTTGTCCACGTAGACCATGACAGAGGCGTCGGGATCACCGGCTTCCACATAATCGGCCCCGGCGATCACCGAGGGATCGTGCAACGGCGGGGGCGGCGTGTTTGCCAGGCCGGGCAATGGCGCAGGCGTGACCGGACGGCTGACGAAAACCGCAAAAGCGATGGCGGCAGCGGCGGCCAGCGAGGCGCCGAACCAAATCACCGGGGCCAGAGGACGCTTCCGCGAGGACTTGTCAACCGCTTCATGCAGTTTCGCCCGCAGGTCGCGCCAGGCTTCGTCCACATCGGGCACGGGGATCGTAGTGAGGTCGGTTTTATAGGCAGCGAGTGCGGTGGAGAGGCTGGCGCGGAGCTGGGCGCAGGCCGGACAGGCCGCGACATGGTCCGAGAGGGCGGCGCGCTGGTCGTCGGTCAGCACGCCGTCCCGTTCGGCCAGAAGCAGGGATTCGCTGTCGCGGCAGTTCATGGCGGGTGGAGAGTCAGGGCTTAGCGGCGATTGCTATCATAACCATAACCGCGACCATTGTCACGGTCATGCCGGTCATCCCGGCGGTCATAGCGGTCGTACCGGTTATAGGCGACCCACACACGGTCGGTGCGGCACTCATAGTGGCCCTCAACGTAGCGACGATAGCTGCGGCCGTGGCGGCTGCGTTCGACAATCCAATAGCCCGGCACCCAGGTGCGCACCTCGACGGTCTTCCAGTAACCGTCGGCGCGGTGGTCGCTGACGAAGACGGTGTTGGTGTCGCAGCTGTCAGCGAGGGCGGCGGCGATGATGATGCCCCCGACAATGATCCCGCCCGCCACGGCCAGGCTCTTGTCGCTGGCGGCGGCAGGCTTGGGGGTGAAGGCGAAAGCGGTGGCGGCGGCGAGAGTCAGGGCGGTGATCTTGGTATTCATGGGATTGTCCTCCAAAGGTTGAAGTTGAGGTTCTGTCTTTGGGACGCACCTCGCCCGGGCTTTATTCATTTTCTCATCGGAAAATGAATAACGTCGCAACCAAGCTCAGCGCAGGGCCTTGCGTATGACCAGTTTCAGGCCCGACCAAACTTCATCAACGGCGCAGACCTTGATATCGACAAATCCCAGCGGCAGGGCTGCATCACGGATACGATCCTCGGTGATATCGGTCGCAACCTTGGAGGATTTCTTGGGCCAGGAAACCCACACCGCTCCGTCAGGGGCGAGGTGCTTGCGATACAGAACAAGCAGTTTTTTCAGATCAGCCAGACTGGTGGTGAACGCATGCACCAATTGTATCCCGCGCACCGATTTCGCGCACCAAGTGACGGCTTTCTTGGCGTCCAGCGCCAGCAGCCGGTGATAATCAGCCGGGGCGTGGTGAAGATGGACCGTCAATCCCGGCTTGTAACCGAGTTTCTTCGCGAGCGGGGTGGAGGAGTATCCGACCATGCGGTGCAGGTTCAGGCCTCGATCCGCGGGATCGCGCTGATGAGTGCCTGGGTGTACGGGTGCTGCGGGCGTTCCATGATGTCGAGAGCGGGGCCAAGCTCGACAATCTTGCCCTGGTACATGACCGCGATGCGGTCGGAAATGTGTTTCACCACGGACAGGTCGTGGGCGATGAAGATCATCGTGAGGTTCATGTCACGGACGAGTCCGGCGAGCAGATTGAGGATCTGCGCCTGGATCGACACGTCGAGGGCCGAGACCGGCTCGTCGGCGATGATCACCTTGGGCTCGAGGGCGAGGGCCCGGGCGATCGCGATGCGCTGGCGCTGGCCGCCGGAAAACTCATGCGGGTATTTGCCGGCGAAGCGCGGCGCGAGTCCGACCTGCTCCATGAGCCGGGCCACGCGGGCCGCGACCTGCTCCTTGGGCACGATGCCGTGCACGAGCAGCGGCTCGGCAAGCGTGGCGAAGACCGTCAGGCGCGGGTTGAGCGAGGCGAACGGGTCTTGAAACACCATCTGCAGGTTGCGCCGGGCGGCCTTGAGTGCCTCGGTCGAGCCTTGGGTGAGATTCTTGCCACCGAGGATGACGGTGCCAGCGGAGGGCGGCACGAGTTGCATGATGGTGCGGGCGAGGGTGGACTTGCCGCTGCCGGATTCACCAACCAGGCCGAGGACCTCGCCTTGGCGCACCTCGAAGCCGACGTCGTCCACGGCCTTCACAGTGCCGGTCTGCTTCTTGAACAGAAGGCCGGATTCGAGCGGGAAGTGGGTCTTCAGTTCCCGCACCTCAATCATGGGGCCGCCGAACGCGGGCCGGGTTGCAACAGTCGAGGGATCGGCCGTCTCGGACGGCAGGGCAAAGCGGGCGAGCAGTCCGGCCTCGTCGATGGGCTTCGAGAGGTCGGGCGGCATGCCCGGGATGGCATAGAGGGCGCGGCCCTTGGGCTGCAGGGCAGGAATGCAGCGCTGCAGCGCCTTGGTGTAGGGATGCTGCGGATTTTTGAACAGGGTGCGGGTGTCGGCTGATTCGACGATGCGCCCGGCGTACATCACCTGGACGCGGTCGCAGAATCCAGAGACCACGGCGAGGTCGTGTGTCACGAAGATAATCGCCATGCCGGACTCACGCTGGAGTTTTTTGAGCAGCTCGAGGATCTGGGCCTGGACCGTGACGTCGAGGGCGGTGGTGGGTTCGTCGGCGATGAGGATGTCGGGCTTGGTGATCAGCGCCATCGCGATCATGACGCGCTGGCGCATGCCACCGGAGAATTCGTGGGGATAGGCGTGGAGCCGCTTGGCCGCGTCGGTGATGCCGACGGATTCAAGCATGGTGAGCGCGCGGGCCTGGGCATCGCCCCGGGAAATTCCCTCGTGGATGAGCAGGGGTTCGATGAGTTGTTCGGAAATCCGCAGGTAAGGATTCAGCGAGGTCATCGGGTCCTGGAAGATCATCGCGATGCGCTTGCCGCGGATGGAGCGGAGCCGCGCGGGCGGACACTTGAGCAGGTCGATGCCATCGAACAGGGCTGTGCCGTCCTCAATCCGGCCCGGTGGCTGAGGCACAAGTCCGAGCAGCGAGTAACAGGTGACGGATTTGCCCGAGCCGGACTCGCCGACGATCCCGAGGATCTCGCCTCTCTCCAGGTTGAAGCTGACCCCGTCCACGGCGCGATAGACGCCGCTGCGGGTGTGGAAGCTGGTGCGGAGGCCGGTGACTTCGAGGAGAGGCACGGGATCAGGAAAGCGAAGGAACGGATTTGAGCAATTCCGCGAAGAGGGCCTCATAACGACCGATCATTCGGGCCCGGGAGAAACGTGCGGGGGCATCCGTCTGGCCCCGGGTGACGATGGCCTCGACCTCGGGTCCACCGGCGAGCACCCGGCGGAGGGCGTCAGCGAGCGCGGCATCATCACCCTTGGGAAACATCCAGCCGTTGATCCCGGGTTGGATGATATCGGTGACGCCCGACGCCTCGCTGCCGATCGCGGCGCAGCCGGCGGACATGTAGTCGATGATAACCAGCGGCAGGCCTTCGTAGTGGGTGGAGAGGACGGCCGCGCGGCAGCGGTGGTAAAGCGGGGCCGCGTCGGCCACCCGGCCCAGGAAATCCACGCGATCGGCCAAGCCGAGGGCGACGACGAGTTTCTCGCACGCGCGGCGATGCGAGGCCTTGCCGTCACCGCCCAGCAGGAGCCGGCCGGTCCAGCCGGAGTCGGCGAGCCGCTTGGCGGCGCGAATGAGGGTGGGCTGGTCCTTTTGCCGGGCGAAGCGGGCAACCATGATGATGTCCTGGCTGCGCCGGGCGAAGGGCGGGGCTCCGACCGAGTAGCGGGTGGAATCAGCGCCGTTGTGGATGATCTCCAGCCGCGGGCCGATGAGGCCAAGCTGGCGGATGTGATCGGCGACACCCTGTGAAACGCAGACCGTCGCGCTGGTGCGCGGGCCGAGGGGCAGGGCGGCCCAGCGTCGCCAGAAGGCGTAACGCTCGCAGTTCTGCTCGATGTGCAGGACGACCGGCACGTTCGCGGCGAAGGCGGCCTGCCGGCCCCAGATGTGTTCACTGAAACCATGGGCGGCGAAGATGTGCGGTTTGAATTCCGCGATGAGAGCCGCGAGCTGGCGGCGCGTGGTCCACTTGGGCCAGTCGTCCACCCATGCGGTGCGAAGTTTGTTCGCATCGATCTGGGCCTGCATGGTCGCCGGGAGGGAAACCTTCTTACGGCGCATCACGAGCAAGGGCTCGTAGAGGCCGCTTTGCAGATGGCCGCAGGCGACATCGAGCGCCACCTTGGTGGCGCCAGAGCCGCCGCCGGTGACAAAGTGGATGACGCGCGGCTTCGGACTCATGGCTTGGGCAGATAGGCGTCGAGGGCGGTCTGGACCTCGGCGATGGTCAGACGGAGCAGCGGGCGCGGACCGGACACATCCGCCGGGCGGACAACGGTATGTTTCGTGTCCCAAGGATGCCAACGCCACGGTTCGAGCGGGCCGTAGAGTCCGACGACCGGGACGTGAAACGACGCGGCGATGTGGATGAAGCCGGTATCGATGCCGAAGCAGAGATCCATGCGCCGCATGAGCGAACCTGATTCGCGGATGCCCAGCTTCGTGCTCCAGTCGTGGCAGTGGGCACGCAGCTCGGCCGGCACGCCGGCGAGGATGGCGGCGTAATAGTCGGCGTTGCCGGGTGAGTCACAGAAGTGCACCTCGCAGTTGCGATCGCGGAGCAGCCACGTGATCACCTCGGCGAATCGTTCCGGAGCCCAGTCCTTCAGGTCGAAGACCGACTTGGCGCAGATGAACACCCGGGGGCGATTGCCCGCGGGCAGTGCGGCATCGACCAGCGCATCCGTGGCCGGGTCCGTCCAGTTCTCATTGCCAGTATTCGTGACCGGGATCCCATCAGCGCGAAGGATATCGAGGAAGCACTCGACCTCGTGTTTGTCGGCGTAGGGTGTGCTGCGCTGCAGTAGCCAATCGCGGCCCTCGGTGGAGAAGCCGACGCGGTGCGGGATGCCGGCGAGCAGTGGCAGGATGGCGCTGGAGAAGGAGCGACGCAGGATGTAGCAGCGGTCGTAGCGGCGGGTGCGGAGGAATTTCGCCGCGCCGAGCAGGCTGGTGGGGAACGTGGCGGTGCGCTTGCGTTCACCCTTCAGGCGCGGGCCATAGTAGAGCAGGTCGTTCTTGTAGGGACAGTGGGCGAGGGTGTCACCCGAGACGGGCTCGGCCAGAACATCGATGACGGCGCGAGGGAAGGCGAGGCGCAGGTTTCGCAGCGCCGGGATGGCCAGGATCGTGTCCCCGATGAAACGATAGCGGATCACCAGGATGCGAAGCGGGCGCGGATCGGGGTAGGCCATGATGAGGGCGGAGGGCTAGCCGGGCCGACCGATCGCGGCAAAGGCCGCCTGGGCTGCCGGGCTCACGGTGCGGGTGGGCCGGTAGGCCAGCAGGTCGACGTCCCCCAAGGAGGCCCAGCCCTCTGCGCGAGCCAGCGCGACGGCGCTGGTCTCGATGATGACGAAGCCGGCCGTGCGGAGCAGGGTGCAGCAGCTGTCGTGCAGCTCCGCGGTATGGGTCGAGAGGATGATGAGGAGGTTCGGTTCGTGTGCGAGCAGCCGGGCGGCACCACGCAGCAATTCAAGTTCGGCGCCTTCCACGTCGATTTTCAGGACGGTCGGTGCCGGCGCCTCGCCCGAGGCGATGAGCCCGTCGACATGCCGGACCGGGACCTTCCAGCCCTTGCCGCCCAGGTGGGAGCTGATGGAACTGGCGCCCTGGTGATCCTCCCAGCCGAAGGACAGCTCGCCGTCGGCGCCGCTGACGGCATAGGGCAGGATGGTGACATTGGCCGTGCAGTTCCATTTCACGTGCAATCCGAGCAGGTGGCGGTTCTGGGGATTGGGTTCGAAGGCGACGCACCGTCCGCCGGGGCCGATCGCCTGCGACTCAATGAGGACGGTATAGCCGCGATGGGCGCCGATGTCCCAGACGGTCTCGCCCGCATGGAGCAGTTGCGTCAGGCAGGCGGCCTTGCCGGGCACAAAGCGTCCGTAGAAATAATTCTTTCCGGTCGTCACACTCCACAGGCGACCTTGGTTGGGTCCGCGCCTTATCTGCAGACGGACATGGAGGAAGAGTTTTTTTAGGAGGCTCATCGGAATGCGTGGGTCGGTCAGGTGGGGGTCCGGCGTGGGCGGTGGTCAGGCATAGAGTTCGGGGTAGCCTTCGCCGCGGGCCTTGAAGCGCTTGTGGACCCAGAAATACTGCTCGGGGGCGAGGCGGATGTTGTCCTCGATGAGGCGGTTGATGCGGATGGCATCGGCCGTGATGTTGTCGGTGGGGAAATTTTCCAGCGGCGGATGGATGCTGAGGGTGTAGGAACCGTCACGCTCGCGCCGGGCGAAATAGGGGACGACGGCCGAGCCGGTCATCTTGGCGATCTTGCTGGTGGCGGTGTTGGTGATGGCCGGCACGCCGAAGAAGGGCAGGATTTCCGAGCCGGGCGAACGCTTTCCCTGGTCGGGCGCATACCAGATGACATAGCCGGCGCGGAGCGCGCGAATGAGGCCCTTGAGGTCATCGAAGTGGACCGCAATGGAGGCGACGCGTTCGCGATGGCGGCGCATCGGCAGGGCGGCGACGGGGTTGTTGGGCTCGCGGTAGAGGCAGCCGACGGGCATCCGGGCGGTGATATAGCAGCCGCAGATCTCGAGCGTGGTGAAATGGGCGGTCAGGAGCACGACGCCGCGGCCGGCGGCGATGGCGCGCTCGAGGTGCTCGGCTCCGACGATACGATGCGGCGGAAGCTGGTCGAGCGGTTCCCACCAGCCGGAGGTGGTTTCGAAGAGGCCGAAGGCGAGGGCCTCGAAGTGGGCGAAGGCCAGCAGGCGGATTTCGGCGGGGGATTTTTCCGGAAAACAGAGTCCGAGGTTCACCAGCGCGACGTGGCGGCGCAGGCGGACGACATTAAAGACGAACCAAGCCAGCGCCCGGGCGAGCCGGCGGCGCTCGGACCAGGTGAGGAGGCGGGCGCAGGCGTAGAAGAATCCCAGACCGGCCCACATGGGCCAGTATTGCGGCAACCAGAGGTTCGATTGCTCGCTGGCGCGGCTCATGTCTTGGAAGGCTGACGGTAGAGCTGCGGGTTCAGCGTTGGGTCATTGTACATCTTGAACTGGAAATAGACGGAGAAGGTGCGCCGGCCGGCGGCGACGTCGACCAGCAGCTCCGCGAGGCAGATGCCCAGGTCGTCGCGCTGGCGGCGGATGCGAGTGAGTTTCTCGGCACACTTAACGCGGTGCTCGGCGGTGGCATCGGAGCGGACCGTCTCCTCGTGCATGTGGTATTCCTTGAGGGCCAGGATGGAGAGCCGGTCGATCATCATGCCGGGCGTCTCGGAGTTGCGCGGGCAGCCGGCTTCGCGGGGTTTGAGCTCGGCGACGATGGCCTGGTCCATCTGCTCGGCAAAGTTGTTCCGTTCCTGGTTGAACCGGTCGATGGCGCGCTTGGCACGGTAGACGGCCTCGAAGCCGAGGTCGTCCCGGCGGGCGATGTCCTCCTCGTGCCAGAGCGAGAAGTTGCGGAGGTGGTTCTCGTCGAGGAGGCGCAGGAAACCGGTGGTGGTGGCGGCGGGAGCCTGGTGGTGCCAGAGAGCGGTGAGTTCGGTCTGGCGGGCGGCGATCTCGGGAGCGGAAAGCATGCGACGAGCAGCGTGTGGAGCGCATCCCTCTTGGCAAGCCCGCCCCGGCGGGCCAACCGGGGTTGGGCGCGGGATTTTCGCGCTGTCAATCCGCGGGGCGAGCAGCTAGGCAAGGCGGGATGGTCAACATCATCTGCATGAAGTGGGGCGTGAAATACGGCCCGGAATACGTGAACACCCTGCGTTCGATGCTGAACCGCCACCTGCAGCGGCCGCACCGCTTCATCTGCTTCACGGATGATGGCACGGGCATCGGGCCCGGCGTCGAGATCAAGCCGCTGCCGACCATGGATCTGCCCCCGGACAAGGAGCGGGGCTGGCGCAAGTTGTCCACCTTCCAGTCGCCGTTTGGCGACCTGACAGGCCAGGTGCTTTTCCTGGACCTGGACATCGCCATCACGGGCAGCATCGACTGCTTCTTCGACCACCCGGGGGAGTTCTGCATCATCCGCGACTGGGCCAAGCCCGACAAGACGGGGAATTCCTCGGTTTATCGCTTCACGGCCGGTGCCCACCCGGACATCCTGGATTACTTCCTGAAGAACATCGACCAGGTGAAGGCCGAGGTGCGCAACGAGCAGGAGTACCTCACGCGCCAGATGAACCGGAAGAGCCTGGTGAGCTACTGGCCGGAGGAATGGTGCGTGAGCTTCAAGCACAGCTGCCTGGCCACCTTCCCTCTGAATCTCTTCCAGACCCCCCGGTTGCCCGAGGGGGCCAGGATCGTGGTTTTCCACGGCAATCCCAATCCGCCCGAGGCGGTAGTGGGCAAGAGCAAGAACCTGTACCGGCACGTCCGGCCGACCCCCTGGGTGGCCGAGTACTGGCGCTGAGCACCCCCCGAACAGCCGGTCGGTTAAATCCCTGTCACAGAGGGGCGCAGGGCCGGTTCGCATTTGCCTTCGGTCGGCTCCCGGCAATGGTGGGAACGCCGCGCCGACCACGCGGTCCAGACCCAACACCATGCCGGAAATGCTCATCATCAAGCCGTCAGCGCTGCGTGACATCGTGCACGGGCTGCAGGTGGCCGCGTCGATCAAGGCGCAGAAGCCCGAGTGGCGCATTTCTTGGATCGTGCGCGACATCTTCGCGCCGCTTGTGCGGTCGTGCACCGCGGTTGACCAAGTCTATGTTTTCCAGCGCCACGAAGGAGCGCGGGGTTTCCTGCGCACGATGCGCGAGGTGCGCAAGCGGGAGTTCGACCTCGTCTGCGACTTCCAGGGATTGCTGCGCACCGGGCTCATGACTAGGTGGGCGCGCGGCCGCCGCAAGGTCGGCCGGCCCGATGCGCGGGAGGGCGCGGGTTTTTTCTACGACGAGAAAATCAAGCTGCCGCCCGAGGGCGGGCAGGCACATGTACTGGAGATGCTGCTGCAGTTTTGCGTGGTGGCCGGGGCCGAGCCGCGGTTGACCGGCCCGCTGCATTTCCGCGACCTCGAGCGGCTGCATCTCGGTTTCATGGACCCGCGCAAGGGCTCGCGACCGATCCTGGTTTTCCCCGACAGCGGCGAGACCACCAAGAAATGGAACGGCTATTCCGAGTTGACGGCGTTGCTGATTCGTGAGGCCGGGCGCAAGGTTGTCTGGGCCGGCTCCCACTACCTGCCTTGCCGGGAGTCCTTTCCCGAGGGCAGCTTCGTCAACCTGACCGGCAACACCAGCCTCACGTCCCTGCCGGCCCTCCTGACCAAGGCCGACTGGGTGGTCTCCAACGACAGCGGCCCGATGCATCTGTCCGCCGCGATGAGCCTGAAGACAATCGGCCTGTTCGGTCCGACCGACCCGCGGCAATACGGGCCCTATCCGCTGAAGAGCCCGAGCAATTATGCGATCCAGGCCCCGGTCGGCGAACTTTCGCTGCTGTCGGCCAAGGAGGTCTTTTATCTGTTCAACCGGATCGAGGCCTCGCTGCACAAGACGCAGAGCCGGTCGCCCTTGGTGCACGCCTGAGGAGGTTGGTCTGTAGCGGCGGTCTATGACCGCCGGTGAATGGGGAACGGCGCTCATAGAGCGCCGCTACAGCTGCCCGCCAGCGATTTTGCCCGACAAATTTAGCCTGTTCATGGGTGGGGATACGCATTGAATGCGTTTTTCCATGCTCGATCCCAAGCTCCTCCGCGATTCCCCCGAAACCGTGCGCGCCGCCATCGCCCGCAAGCACCTGGCCGTCGACCTCGACGCCGTGCTGGCGCTCGACTCGGCGTGGCGCAAGGGCCTGACGGAAATCGAAGCCGACCGGGCGGTGCAGAAATCCGCCAACACCGAAATGGCCGCGCTGAAGAAGGGCTCGCCTGAATTTCTCGCCAAGGTCCAGGAGATGAAGGCCGTCTCCGCCGGGATCAAAGCCAAGGAGGAGGCCCTGAAGCCCGTTGAGGAGCAGTGGCACGCGGCCATGCTCTCGCTGCCGAATATTCCCCATGCTTCCGTGCCCGAGGGCAGGACGCCCGAGCAGAACGTCGTTCACGCTACGCATGGCTCGATCGACGCAGCCTCAAAGCATGCGGTTGCGCATTGGGAAATCTCCGGCTTCAGCAACCTCATCGATTTTGCCCGCGGGGCCAAGGTTACGGGCGCGGGATTCCCGTTCTTCATCGGCGAGGGCGCGAAGCTGTCGCGCGCGCTGCTCCAGTTCTTTTTGGATGAGGACGTGAAGGCCGGCTACACCGAGGTCAGCCCGCCGATCTTCGTCAACGCCGCCAGCGCGACGGCCACCGGCCAGCTGCCCGACAAGGAGGGGCAGATGTATGAGACGGCCGACAAGCTCTACGCCGTGCCGACGGCCGAGGTGCCGCTGACCAATTTCTTTCGCGACGAGATCTTGGAGGAGGAGGCGCTGCCGATTTGCCGCTGCGCCTACACCCCGTGCTTCCGCCGCGAGGCGGGCAGCTACGGCAAGGACGTGCGCGGCCTCAACCGAGTGCACCAGTTCGACAAGGTCGAGCTGCTGAAGTGGGTGCACCCGTCCAGCAGCTACGACGAGTTGGAGAAGCTGCGCGCCGACGCCGAACGGCTCCTGCAGAAGCTCGAGCTGCCCTATCGGGTGCTGCTCATGTGCGGCGGCGACCTGGGCTTTTCCCAGTCGAAGAAATATGACCTGGAGGTCTGGGCCGCTGGCCAGAAACGCTGGCTGGAGGTTTCGAGCTGCTCCAACTTCGAGGGTTTCCAGGCGCGCCGGGCACAGATCCGTTTCCGCAACAAGGAAACCGGCAAGCCCGAGCTCGTCCACACGCTCAATGGCTCCGGCCTCGCCGTGCCGCGCGTGCTCGCGGCGCTGCTCGAGAACAACCTGCAGGCCGACGGCCGCGTGAAGATCCCCGCTGCGCTCGTGCCTTATTTCGGCAAGGAGTTCCTGAGCTTCAAGTGAACGTGCGGGCACAGGCGGAGCGGGTGGGGGAGCTGCTGCCGCGGTCCCGGCTGCATCCGGCCGTGCTGCGGTGGCTGGCGGACCACCGGCAGTCCGGACCTTGGGGCGTTGCCTTCTCGGGCGGGGCGGATTCCCTCGCGCTGCTGCTCGGGCTGTGGGCGCACTGGCCGGAGGCGCGGGCGAAGCTGGTGGCGTTGCATTTCAACCACCGGTTGCGCGGGCGGGAATCGGCGGCCGACGAGAAGTTCTGCCGGCGGCTTTGCGCGACGCTGGGCGTGCGCCTGCGGGTGGGACAGTGGCGCGGCCGGCACGCGGGAGCCAGCGAGGGCGAGTCGCGCGTGGCGCGGCACGCCTTCTTCGCGCGGGAAATGAAAAAGCTGGGCAGCCGGGTGCTCTGGCTGGCGCATCAGCAGGACGACATTGCCGAGACGATGCTGATGCGGCTGGCCCGGGGCAGCGGCACGGCGGGGCTGGTGGCGCCGCGGCCGGTGCAGCTGGCCGGCGATCGCCGGGTGCATCTGCGGCCTTTGCTGACGTTGAAAAAGCAGGAGCTGACCGGGGCGCTGCGCGCGGCGGGGGTCAAGTGGCGGGAGGACGCGTCCAATGGGGGGCAGGATTTTTTCCGGAATCGAGTCCGACGTACCGTGCTGCCCGCTTGGCAGAAGGCGGCGCAACGGGACGCGTCCGCGGGCGCAGCCCTCGCCCGCGAGCTGCTCGAGGAGGACGATGTGGCGCTGGAGGCCTGGTTGGACCGGCTGGCGCCGCTCAAACGGGGGGTGTTGGATTTGCAGGTGCTGGGCGATGCGCCCAAGGCGGTCGTGAGGCGGGCATTGCACCGCTGGATGCTGGCGGTCCGACCCGAGACCGACCTGTCACGGCAGGGTTTTGAGTTGTTGCTGGCGGCCGTCAGCCGGGGCAAGCCGACGCGCTTCAGTCTGGGGCGCAGCGGCTTTGCCGTTATCCGCCGCGGCGAGCTGGCGTACAACAAAGGCTAGGGTGTTCCGATTTCGGGTGAAGATTCAACCCGCCCGCCGATTGACTTATCCGGGGGGAACCTCCACGTTGACCCACTACTCTAACCCTCCATGCCTGATAACGAAGACAACAAGAAGCGCCGCCCGCTCAAAAGCATCCCGCCCGATGGGTTCCCGGTGAAGACCGGCCTGATCTGGGTGGCCATTATTGGTGCAATCATCGCGCTTTTTTTGCTGAATCCGACGAAGTCGCCCCAGCCGGCTGCGCTCAACGTCCAGCAGGTGCTCGAGCTCGCCGAACAGGGCAAGCTCGCCAGCGGGGCGATGCGCAGCGATGCGACGGGTGGCCGGGATTGGTACGTGGTGACCGGAGAGACGACCGAACCCATTTTGCAGAATGCGGCGGGTACGGCGACCAAGGCTTTTGCCGCGGCCGGCCGCCTGACCGATAACAACTATGAGTTGCTGCAGAAATCGAAGGTGCTCGCGGAAAAGCAGGCCTCCACCGCCACGACGCAGCTGCTCTACAACGTGCTGCCGTTCGTCGTGGTCATCGGCCTGTTGTATTTCCTGTTCGTCCGCCAGCTGAAGAACGCCGGCAAGGGCGCCCTGAGTTTCGGCAAGAGCCGCGCCAAGATGCTCACCCGCGACAAGGACCGCATCACGTTCTCCGACGTGGCCGGTTGCGACGAGGCCAAGGAAGAGGTCAGCGAGGTGGTGGACTTCCTCAAGGATCCGAAGAAATTCCAGAAGATCGGCGGCCGCATCCCCAAGGGTATTTTGATGGTCGGACCCCCGGGCACCGGCAAGACGCTGCTGGCGAAGGCCATCGCCGGCGAGGCCGACGTGCCGTTCTTTTCCATCAGCGGCTCCGACTTTGTGGAAATGTTCGTCGGCGTCGGTGCGAGCCGCGTGCGCGACATGTTCGAGCAGGGCCGCAAAAACGCGCCCTGCCTGATCTTCATCGACGAAATCGACGCGGTCGGCCGGCAGCGCGGCGCCGGGCTCGGCGGTGGCAACGACGAGCGCGAGCAGACCCTCAACTCCCTGCTGGTCGAGATGGACGGCTTCGACACCCAGGAAGGGGTCATCATCATCGCGGCGACCAACCGCCCTGATGTGCTCGACAGCGCGTTGCTGCGCCCGGGCCGCTTTGACCGTCAGGTCTACATCGACCTGCCCGACATCATCGGCCGCGAGCAGATCCTGCGCGTCCATGCCCGCAAGATCACCCTCTCCGACAACGTGGAACTCGGGGTTATTGCCCGTGGTACGCCCGGCTTGTCCGGTGCGGAGCTGGCCAATCTCCTGAACGAGTCCGCCCTGCTCGCCGCCCGCCGCGGCAAGAAGAAGGTGGAGATGGCCGACATCGACGATGCGCGCGACAAGGTCCTGTGGGGCCGTGAGCGCCGCCGCGTGATGGATGATGCCGAGAAGCGGCTCATCGCCTGGCATGAAGCCGGACACGCCATCGTGCAGGCCGTGCTCGATGACGGCACCGTGCCCGTGCACAAGGTCACGATCATTCCCCGCGGCCAGAGCCTCGGCAGCACGACCTACCTTCCCACCAAGGACATTCTCACGCGCCCCAAGAAAAAGCTGCTCAACGAGGTGGCGATGGCCATGGGCGGCCGCGTGGCCGAGGAACTGGTCACCGGCGATTTCAGCAACGGCGCCTATGGCGACATCAAGCAGGCCACCCGGATCGCCCGGGCCATGGTCTGCGACTATGGCATGAGCGCGCTTGGCCCGGTCGCGATGGGTGAGAACCAGGACACGGTTTTCCTCGGTCGCGACATCACCCGCTCACAGCACATCAGCGAGGATACGGCCCGCAAGGTCGATGACGCGGTTTCCGAAATCCTGAACAACCAATACAAGCGGGCGCAGGAGATCATCTCCGAGCACCGCACCGCGCTCGACAAGGTTGCCGCCGCCCTGCTGGAGCACGAGACCATCGAGGGCCGCCATGTGCTTGAGATCCTCAAGCACGGCGAAATCCAGTCGCCCATCATCGCGGTCAAGCCACCCAAGCTGCCTCCGTCCGATGCCGCCAAGACGGCCGACAAGGCCGCCCCGGAGGCCTCGACCGGCCCGGCTGGCGCCCCGGCCCCGAGCCCGGCCTGATCGTAAAACATCCTTGGTTTTCTTCCCGGAGGCCGGCACAGTGCCGGCCTCTTTCATTATGAATATCTGCTGCATAGGCGCCGGTTACGTGGGCGGGCCAACCATGGCCATGATCGCCCTGAAATGCCCCGACATCACCGTTACCGTGGTGGACATGAATGCCGCCCGCATCGCGGCCTGGAACAGCGGCAAGCTGCCGATCTTCGAGCCGGGCTTGGATGACGTGGTCAGCCAGGCGCGCGGCAAGAACCTGTTTTTCTCCACCGACGTGGCCGGCCAGATCAAGCAGGCGGACATCATCTTCGTGGCGGTCAACACCCCGACCAAGACCTATGGCGTCGGGGCCGGCCGCGCAGCCGACCTGCGCTTCATCGAGTCCGTGGCCCGCACAATCGCGGAGCACGCCGAAAGCGGGAAGATCATCGTCGAGAAGTCGACCATCCCGGTGAAGACGGCCGACGCCATCAAGACCATCCTCGCCTCCAACTCCAAGGGCTTGAAGTTCGCGGTGCTCTCCAACCCCGAGTTCCTGGCCGAGGGCACGGCGGTGAAAGACCTGCTCAACCCCGATCGCGTGCTGATCGGCGGCGAGCGCACGCCCGAAGGGGAGAAAGCCATGGAGACCCTCGCCGGTGTCTATGCTCGCTGGATTCCCCGCGACCGCATCATCACGACCAACCTCTGGTCGTCGGAACTGTCGAAGCTCGTGGCCAACGCCTTCCTCGCGCAGCGCATCTCCTCCATCAACTCGATCTCGGCCCTCTGCGAGGCGACCGGTGCCGACGTGGACGAGGTGGCCAACGCCATCGGCAAGGACAGCCGCATCGGCCCGAAATTCCTGAAGAGCTCGGTCGGCTTCGGCGGCTCGTGCTTCCAGAAGGACATTCTGAATCTCACGTACCTGTGCGAGAGCTTCGGCCTGCCCGAGGTGGCCGCCTACTGGACGAGCGTGGTCGGCATCAACGACTGGCAGAAGAGCCGCTTCGCCGCCCGCATCGTGAAGGAGTTGTTCAACACCGTCGCCGACAAGAAAATTGCCATCCTCGGTTTCGCCTTCAAGAAGGACACCAACGACACGCGCGAGTCCGCAGCCATCAATGTCGTGCGCGACCTGCTCAGCGAGCACGCCAAGGTCAGTGTCTATGATCCCAAGGTACCGGCTGACGAGATCAAGGCAGACACCCTTGGCAAGGGCGTGGAAAATCCGCGCCTGACCGTGGCCAAGGATGCCTACGAGGCCTGCGCGGGGGCGCATGCGATCGCCATCGTGACCGAGTGGGACGAGTTCAAGACCCTTGATTACGCGAAGATCTTCGCGGGAATGCCGAAGCCGGCGTTCCTGTTCGACGGCCGCAACATCGTCGACTTGGCCGCACTCCGGAAGATCGGCTTCAAGGCCGCGGGCATCGGCAAGCCAGCGGCCTAAACGCCGCTCGCGTTGCGGTAGTAGCGGGGCACGCGTTTCGTGACGGAACAGAGCGTTTCCCACGGAATCGTGTCGGCCCAGCCACTGAATTCCGTGATGGCAATCTCCGCGCCGCCCTGGCGGCCGACCAGCACGGCCGTATCGCCACAGGCGACCGGTCCGGTCACGTCAGTGACATCAACCATGGTCTGGTCCATCGTGATGCGACCTAGCACGGGGCAGCGCCGGCCGTTGAGCAGCACCTGGGCCCGGTTACCGCTGGCGCGGGCGATGCCGTCGCCATAGCCGGCGGTCAGCACGGCCACGCGGGTGTCACGTTTCAACTTCACCGTCCGGCCGTAGCTGACGCCGGTGCCGGCCGGCAGCTGCTTCACCAAGCCGACGCGGGTGTGAAAACTGAATACCGGCTCGGCCTTCGCGCGGGCGAGCATCGAGTGCGGGTGAGGGAGAATACCGAACTGGAGGAGCCCGACGCGCACGGCGTTGAACGCGCTTTCGCCGGGCGTGGTCTCGAGTCCGGCGCTGTTGTCCGCGTGGATATAAAGTCCGGTGGTGTCGAAACCCGGGAAGTCGGCGAGGGTGGCGAGGAACAAGCGGCGTTGTTCCGCCGTGAACACCGGATCCTCGTCGGCGCTGGAGAAATGAGTGAACACGCCCGCCAGGCGCAGCCCGCGCGACGCCTTGATGGCGGCGTAAAGTTCGCGCGCGTGCGTGTGCCATACGCCGAGCCGGCCCATGCCGGTATCGATTTTCAGGTGCACCGCGACCGGGTTGCTGGCGGCGCGGCCGATCGCGTCAAAGCGGTGGACTTCCTCAAGGGAGGAGACGGTGGCGGCCAGATCAAACTGGGCGAGGTAGCGGTCCTCGTCCGGCAGCACAGGGCTCAACAGCAGCACCGGCCAGTCGGCACTGAGTTCGCGGATCGTCATCGCCTCGGCGATGTTCGCGACAGCGAAGAGGTCGGCGCCGGCCTGCATGAGGCGGGCCGCAACCTGCGGCAGGCCGTGGCCGTAGGCGTCGGCCTTCACCACGGCCACATACTTGATGTGCGGGGGCAGGGTGGCGCGGATGAGCTTCAGGTTGCGTTCAAGGGCGGCGAGGTCGATCTCGACCCAGCAGCGGCGCGGCAGTTGGGCGGAGCTACTCATCGAGGTATGGCGGTCGCGGCACTGTGGGCTTGGGCCGACCATTTCTTGTATTCGGGGGCCTCGTGCTGGAAGGCATCGGGCGCGTCGGTGGCGGTGAAGTAATCGCCGTCCATCACCGCGGGGAAAATATTGGCGAGATCGTAGCTGCAGATCGCAGCAGGGCGCGGTGGCTCGGCCCAAGCGCGGAAGGATTCCGGGGTGAGCAGTTCGCCCGCGGGCAGTCCGGTGGCCGGTAGGCGCTGCAGCGCGGTTATCGAGCCATCGGCGCCGATGGGTTGGCAGTGCCAGGTCTCGCGCCGGGCATCGGCAATGACGGTGAAGGTGCGACCAGCCTGCTGGTGCCAGGCGAAGCGGGCGGCAAGGGCGAGGCTTTGATAGCGGTAGACCGGCCGCGGCTTGAGCGCCAGCCAGGTGCGGAGAGTCATGGCGACGGTGCGGGTGCCGAGCATCGAGCCCGGTCCCTCGCAGAACAGAAAGGCCCCGATTTGGTCGATCGTCAGGCCAGCCTGCTGCAGCGCGGCCTCGGTTCCCGCAAAGATGCCCCGGCCGGCCTCGTCCAGCGTGGCCTGCCAGAGAGCGGGTTTCCCGGCCTGCAGCAGCCCGATTTGCACCCGTTGCGATGCCGCATCGAGGACGAGGATACTGCCGTGGTTGGCAAGGAGTTGGGCAAGACGGGCCATGACAAGGGGTAGCTTGGGCGGGGACCGGGGAAAATCCAAGGTGGATTCCGCCCCATTTGTGCCGAAAGAGACCTTGACCGGCCCGGACGGGACTACTTACCTCGACCTCTTTTCTCCGAGGAAACCCATCCGAATTTACCGCTGTGAACGTCCAAATTACCGATATCAACGAGACCCGCAAAACGCTGACTGTCACCCTCGACAAGGGTGAGGTCCAAGGTGAATACACCGTCCTGTTGGGCGAGTTCACCAAGCAGGTCAGCCTGCCCGGCTTCCGCCCTGGCAAGGCCCCGGCGGCCATGGTGGCCCAGCGCTACAGCAAGGAGCTCAAGGAGGAGTTCAAGAGCAAGGTCATCGGCAAGGCCTACCGCGACGGTCTTGATCAGTCCAAGCTCGAGGTGCTTTCACTGGTCGACGTCGAGGAGGGCGCCATCGAGCCCGGCCTCTCCGCCGCCATCAAACTGACCGTGGACGTCAGCCCGGCCATCAAGCTGCCCGAATACACAGGCCTGGAGCTGGAGGTTCAGTCCACCGAGCCCGCGCAGGCTGAGATCGACCAGGTGATCGAGGGCCTGCGGGCCGAGCGCGCCGACTTCAAGGTCGCCGAGCGCGCCGCCGCCAAGAGCGACTACGTCCGCTTTGGCTACACGGGCACGCTCGACGGCAAACCCCTCAGCGAGATCGTCGGCGACAAGGCCATCTATGCCGCCGCCCCCCAGACTTGGGAGGAGGTCGAGGGTGCCAACGAGGGCCTGCTCCCGGGCGTGTCCAAGCAGATCGCCGGTCTGAATAAGGGCGACAAGAAGACCATCGAGGTCGCTTTCCCCGCTGATTTCGCCGCCGTGCCCGCGCTGGCCGGCAAGACGGTCGCCTACGCCATCGAGGTGCAGGAGATCCGCGAGCGCGTGCTGCCGCCGATGGACGAGGCCTTTTTCAAGTCGCACCAGGTGGACGACCTCGCCGGCCTCCAGGCCCAAGTCCGCGCCCAGCTCACGGCGCGCAAGGACTACGCCAACCGTTCCGCCCAGCGCCGCCAGGTCACTGATGCGCTCGTCGCCAAGGCCAACTTCCCCGTGCCGGAAAGCCTGGTCAACTCGGAGCGCGATGGCATCCTCCGCCAGTTCATCGAGGAGAATCTCCGCAACGGCGTCCCGCAGGACAAGCTCGAGGAAAACAAGAAGGAGCTCTACGACGGGGCATCCAAGGCCGCGGTCAGCCGCGTGAAGGTGCAGCTCCTGCTCGCCAAGATCGCCGAGGCCGAGAAGCTCAAGGTCGACGAGAAAGATTTCAACAACTGGCTGATGCGTGAGGCCATGCGCAGCGGCCAAAAACCCGACAAGCTCGCCAAGGACCTCAGCAAGGACCGCGACCAGGTCCGCGCCGTCCAGCAGCAGCTCCTCTTTGACAAGGCCCTTGATTTCCTGGTCTCAAAGGCTACCGTGAAGACGGCAACTACCAAAGCATGAGCTACTACGTTCCCATCGTCCTCGAAAATACCGGCCGCGGCGAGCGGTCCATGGATATTTACAGCCGTCTGTTGAAGGACCGCATCATCTTCATCGGCACGCCGATCGACGACGGGGTCGCCAACGTGGTCATTGCCCAGCTCCTCTTCCTCCAGATGGAGGACCCGAAGAAGGACATCCACCTCTACATCAACTCCCCGGGCGGCGTGGTGACAGGTGGCATGGCCATCTACGACACGATGAATTTCCTGCAGTGTGACGTGGTCACCTACTGCATTGGCATGGCCGCCAGCATGAGCACAGTGCTCCTGGCCGGTGGGACCAAGGGCAAGCGGCACGCGTTGCCCAACAGCCGCGTGATGATCCACCAGCCTTCCGGCGGCGCGGGTGGGCAGGCGGCCGACATCGCCATCCAAGCCAAGGAAATCATCCGCTGGCGCAAGACCCTCAACGAGACTATCGCCAAGCACACGGGCAAAACCGCCCAGCAGGTGGAGACGGATTCCGATCGCGACTACTACATGAGCGCCGAGGAGGCCAAGGCCTACGGCATCGTGGACCATGTGGTCACCTCCACCCGGGATCTCCAGAAGATCACCCAAAGCGCGGCCTGACCGCCCTTTACCCCGCTTCCAAAGCGGTGGAAAATCCCTCGACTAAAGCCCATTTGGGCCGATTATAACTAGCCATGGCCAAATCCTCGCGCATGACCCTCTGTTCGTTCTGCGGTAAATCGCAGGCGGAAGTCCGCAAGATCATTGCGGGCCCGGGCGTGTACATCTGCGACTCGTGCGTCAACGTCTGCAAGACGATCATCGACCGCGAGGTAAAGGCCCCGGCCGCCCCCGAGGGCACCGCCGCCAAGCCTGCTTTCCGCCTGATCAAGCCTTCCGAGATCAAGAAGGTCCTCGATGACCACGTCATCGGCCAGGACCACGCCAAGAAGGTCCTCTCGGTCGCCGTTTACAACCACTACAAGCGCCTCAATTTCGACGCCAACCACGGCAACGCCGCCGATGCCGCCTCGCTGCCCGCCGAGTTCAGCGAGGTCGAGGTCGAGAAGAGCAACATCCTGCTGGTTGGCCCCACCGGCTCCGGCAAGACCCTGCTGGCCCGCAGCCTCGCCCGCATCTTGGACGTGCCCTTTGCGATTTCCGACGCCACCACGCTCACCGAGGCCGGCTACGTTGGCGAGGACGTCGAGAACGTTGTCCTGCGCCTCCTCCAGTCCGCCAACTATGACGTGAAGAAGGCCGAGTGCGGCATCATCTACATCGACGAGATCGACAAGATCCGCCGCACCACGGAGAACGTCTCGATCACCCGCGACGTCTCCGGCGAGGGCGTGCAGCAGGCGCTGCTCAAGATCCTTGAGGGCACCACGTGCAACGTCCCCCCGCAGGGCGGCCGCAAGCACCCGAACCAGGAATACATCCAGGTCAACACCTCGAACATTCTCTTCATCTGCGGCGGGGCCTTCGTCGGCCTCAACGAGGTCATCAAGAAGCGCCTCGGCCAGCGCTCGCTCGGCTTCCACATCAATTCCAAGGACCACGACCTCACGCCCGACGAGATGATGCGCGGCGTCGCCCCGGAAGACCTCATCCGCTTCGGCATGATCCCCGAGTTCATCGGGCGCCTGCCAGTCGTTTCGGTGCTCGACGAGCTGAAGATCGCCGACCTCGAGAAGGTCCTGCTCCGCACGAAGAACGCCATGGTGAAGCAGTATTCCAAGCTCTTCGCGATGGACGGCGTGCAGCTCAAGTTCACCCGCGACGCCATCGTGGCCATCGCCAAGCGCGCCATCGAGCTCAAGACCGGTGCCCGCGCCCTGCGCGCCATCCTCGAGAAAATCATGCTCGAGATCATGTACGACCTGCCGCAGCGCGACGATGTCACCGAGGTCGTCATCGACCAGGCCGTCGTCGAGGGTCGCCGCAAGCCCCAGCTCAAGAAGCCGGGCCGCGGGGCCTCCTCCGACAAGAACGCGGCCTGAGCCGGTCGCGTTTGTTCACTGTAGGGCGGGATCGCTGATCCCGCCTTTTTTATTTCTGTAGCGGCGGTCTGTGACCGGCGGGTAGGGCGCGACCGCTGGGCGCGCCGAAACAGTTATCGCGGCGGGCCCAGCGGTCCCGCCCTACCTATAGGAAAGACTGCGGCTCGTCGGGACGACTCGCCCTACCAATTAAAGCTCTCGCCCTTGCCAACGGACTTGGCAAAGGCGGCGAACAGCTTCACGCAATTCTCCACATCCTGCAGGTCCACGATCTCGCTGGGCGTGTGCATGTAGCGGAGTGGGATCGACACGAGGCCGCAGGCCACGCCGCCGCGGGCCATCTGGATGGCACGGGCATCGGTGCCGGTCGGGCGGGGGTCGGCCTCGACCTGGTAGGGAATCTTGGCCTTCTTTGCGACGGCGATGAGGCGGTCGAAGACCTTGGGGTTGATGTTCGGGCCGCGGCAGATGATCGGGCCGCCACCGAGCTTGGTCTCGCCGAACTTGCGCTGGTCACAGTCAGGATGGTCGGTCGCGTGGCCGACGTCGACGATGAGGGCGACGTGCGGGTCCACGGCGAAGGCCGAGGTCTGTGCGCCGCGCGTGCCGATCTCCTCCTGCGTGGTGGCGACCGAGACGACCTTGGCCGCGAGCTTGGCCTTCTCTTTCGCCAGGCGGATAAGCGTTTCGCCGACGATGTAAGCGCCGACCTTGTTGTCGAAGGCGCGGGCCGTGCCGATGCTGCCGTTGATCAGCTCGAATTCGTGGTCGTAGGTCGCCACGTCGCCGATCGCGACGCGCTTAAGGGCCTCGGCCTTGGTCTTGGCGCCGATGTCGATCCAGATCTCGTGGATCTCGGGCACCTTCTTACGGTCCGCCTCGTCCATCAGGTGGACGGCGCGTTTGCCCGTGACACCCTTCACGAGCCCGTGGGCGGTCTGCAGGATGACACGGCGGCCGGAGATGATGCTGCGGTCGTGGCCGCCGATGGTGTCAAAGTAGAGGTAGCCGTCCTTGTTGACGAAGGTGATGATGAGGCCGAGTTCGTCCATGTGGCCGGCCAGCATGAGGGTGGGGCCGCCCTTGAGGTTGAGCGAGGCAAGGCGGTTGCCGAGGGCGTCGTTGGCGTAGGCGGCGGCGTGCGGTTTGACGTGGGCGTCGTAGACGGCCTGGGCCTGGGCCTCGGCGCCGGAGGGCGACTTGGCCTTGAGCAACTCGGTCAGGAAAACGGGGGCTTGGTAGTCGGACATGGCCTCACTCAACCCCACCGCCGCCCGGCCCGCAAAGGGAAAATGACCGGACTGGTCCGACGGCTCAGTCAGATTTGACCGTATGTCCGGCCGCCTGCAGGGCTTTCACGGCTTCGGTGACCTTGGTGTCTTTCACCAACACGTAGTCAGTATTGTAGGTCGAAATGGCGAAGATGCTGATGCCCGCCTTGGCGAGCGGAGCGGCGAGGGAGGCGAGAATGCCGGTGAGGGCGAAATCCAGCGGGCCTTCCACCTTGAGCATGCGCCAGCCGGCTTCCTGCTTCACTTCCCTTGGAGCGATACCTTCCGGGCAGACAATCGACAGCTCTTCGCGTGTCCGGGACATGGAGCAGAAGATATCCTTCCCCGAGGCCCAGGCCGGGATCGCCGCATCGGGGGCAAGCTGGCAGATGACCAGTCGATCCTGGGTCAGGGATAAATTCACGTTGTCACCGCTTCTCCGCGAGGAACACGGCCCCAACCAGGAGGGCCAGGCTGAGGCCAATGCGGGGCAGGCTGGCGGCTTCGCCGAAGAAGGCCAGCGAGCAGGCGATCGCCAGGGGGACCTTGGCGTTGTTCATCACGGCCAGCCGCCCGGTGCTGACCAGGGTCGCGCCGTAATTCCAGAAATAGAAGCCCACACCCGAGGCGAGGGCGCCAAGGTAGATGAGCGTGAAGACCTGCGAGGTACTGACCGTGACCGAGACGTCGCGCGCCAGCATGACCACGAGCGAGACCAGGCACCCGCCGGCGAACAGCACGGCGAAGACCTCCCGGTCCTTCATGGAGGGCTGCTTGGCGTGCAGCCGCTTGTAGCCAATCTGCCCGGCTGCGAAGGCGAGGTTGGAAAGCTGGACGAGGCCGAGCCCAAGCAGGGTTGGGCGGAGTTCCTTGTCTTGAAAGACCGCAATCCCCGCACCAACGACGGCAAGCAGGGCGGCGGCGAAGGCGCGCCAGTGGAATTTGCGATCCAACGCATCGGAGAGAAGCGTGACAAAGACCGGGGTGGTGAGGGTGAAGAGCGCGACCTCATAAGCTTGGAGGTGCTTGAAGCTTTCGTTGTAGGCCAGATACATGAGCCCGAACTGCACCGCCCCGATCCCGAAAAGCAGCAGCGAGGTCTTCAGCTGCAGGAAACGCATGCGCACGAACGGCAGGAACACCAGCAGGGCGAGCCCGAGCCGGACCGTGGAAACGAAGGCCGAGTCGAGCCCGGCCAGCTGGCCCTTGATGAGCCCGAACGAAAACGCCCAGATCAGGGAAACGAAAATCAGGTAGAGCATGGTGGGTGGCCCGCTGATTTTACTAGCAGGGTCAGCCTCTAAAAGCGGCAAAAATATGGCCAGCTTGAGACATAAGTCCCTCTCGCGCACCACTCAGCCGGAACCTCACGCTAGACCCGGAAGATGGCCCCGAGTTTCTTGCCGAGCAGGATCGTCATGCCGGTGATGGTGATGCCGAGGAAAGCCATGGCCCAGACGCCGAGGGCCGAGGCGATGAACTTGCCGTCCCCGAGGAGCTGGAAGAGTTCGTAGATGGCCTTGGTGATCGGGTAATAGGCCTGCTTTTGCGCGAGGATGAGCGAGTCGGACACCTCGAGCATGGCGAACGCGAAGGCGAGCAGGCCGCCGGCGATGAGGTTGGCCATGATGAGCGGGAGCGTGACCCGGAACACGGCCTTGAGCGGCGGACAGCCGAGGTTCTGCGCGGCCTCCTCGAGCGTCTCGCTGGTCTGCTGGAAGCCGGCGGCGGCCGAGCGCACGACGTAGGGCAGGCGGCGGATCGAGTAGGCGATGATGAGCAGGATCGTGGGATCGACGACGGGGTTGATGAAGGAGAAGAATTTCCCCTCCTGGCTCATGGCGAGATAGCCGAAGGCGAGCACGAGGCCCGGCACGGCGAGCGGCATCATGGCGAGGAAATCGAGGATCTGGCGCCCGCGGACCTTGGAGCGGACGATCACGTAGGCCAGCGCGACCCCGAGCACGAGGTCGATGACGGTGGAGATGCTCGCGTACTTGAGGCTGTTGGCGATGGCCGAGACGGTGAGGTCGTGGCCAAGGGCGATGCGGAAATTCTCCAGGTTGAAGTTGCGCGGGAGGACGGTGGCATACCAGTCGTTGGAGAAGGCCACCAAGACGACGCCGAGGTGCGGGAGGATGGCGACAAAGGTCACGCCGGCGAACAGGACGGTGCAGAACCACGCGCGCACCGGCGGCAGCGCCTGCGGTCCGCCCGAGGAGGTGGCCTTGGCCATCATGGCGTAGCTGTCGCGACCGAAGAGGCCCTTGCCGAGCGCGTAGAAGGCGACCGAGCTGAACAGCATCACCGCCACCAGGGCATAGGGAAACGGGTTGCCGCCAATGTCCTTCAGGCCGTAGAAAATCTGCACCGAGGTGACGCGGGCGTAGTCGAAGATCAGCGCGACGCCGAGGTCGGTGAAGGCCCAGATGAAGACGATGGTGCCGCCGGCGAAGAGGCCGGACTTGATGAGGGGCAGGGTGATCTTGAAGAATTTCCGGAAACCCGTGCACCCGAGGTTCTCCGCGGCCTCCTCCATGGCCGGGTCGATGTTGGCGAGGGCGGCGACGGCGTTGAGGTAGATGATCGGGTAGAGGCTGAAGGCGTTGACCAGGGCGATGCCGAGAAACTGGTTCGCGCCGAGCCAGTCGAAAGTCCACCCCTCGGGCTGGAGGCCAAGGTGGATGATCAGGGAGTTGAGCGCACCATATTGCCCGAGGATCTGCTTGATGCCGATGGCGCCGACGAACGGGGGCAGGATCATCGGCACGAGGATGAAGGAGCCGAGCAGGCCCTTGAGCGGAAACAGAAACCGGTCCGACACGAACGCCAGCGGCAGGGCGATGAGCAGGGCGAACGTGGTGGTGGTCAGCGCGAGCAGGAACGAGTTGGCCAGGCCACCGAGGTAGATCGGGTCGGTGAGCAGGGAGGCGAGGTAGGCGAAGGTCAGGTTGCCGTCCGCGTCGATGAAGCCCCCCTTCAGGATCTGCAGGATGGGCCAGAGAAAAAACGCGCCGAAGAACACCAGGGTGAGGACGAAGATCGAGCGCGCGAAGTTCTGCGACATGCACCCGAGGAGATGCACCGGCCGGCCGGTGGAGACAAGTGCGAAGGCGGTGGGGCGGGGTGGCGCCGGGGAATGTTGTGATTGCCAGCCGGGTGGTTCGGACATTCTGTGGCACGGTGAAATTTTATCGCACCCTGACGGGCCTGACCCTGCTGCTGTTCGCCGCCCTGACCGGCGAGGCACAGATCACCGAGGTTCCCCAGACGGTCAAACCAGGCAGGTTTCTGCTGGAAATGGATGCCCTGTCCGTGTCGTTGGAAGAAGACGCCGACCGGAACTTCACGGGTTTTGCTGCCGCCACGACCTTTCTTTCCACCGGCCTCACGGCCAACTGGGATGTGCAGATCGGCGCCCAACTCTTCCTGAGTCAGGAATTCGATCAGGGAGGACTGAAGGAGCGCGATTCCGGCATAGGTGACATCTTTGTCCGCACCAAGTGGCGGTTCTACGAGGCGAAGGATACCTATACCTCGGCCGCCCTGCTGCCCTACATCAAGATCCCGACCAACACCGGCAACGTGGGCAACGACAGCATCGAGGGCGGACTCATCGTGCCTTTCGAAACCCAACTGGTCGGGGGCTTTTATTTCAGCGCCATGGCCCAGGTTGATTTTGTCCGCAACGACGCCGATGACGGCTACGATTCACGCTGGCTCGCGGCGCTGGCCCTGCGCCGGCCCGTGATGAAGGCGCTCGATCTCTACGGCGAGCTGACAATCGACAAATCGTCTGGCGGCGGACAAGCGGAGGGATTGCTTGGAATCGGGGCCGTCCTTTCACTATCCGCTGATGTATCGCTGGACTACGCCATGTACAAGGGTATCTCCGATAGGGCGGCGGACTGGACCCATGTCCTGCGCCTGAACTGGGGCTTCTAGCCGGCCCGGGCTCAAGGTTTGGCGGCCTTGAGTTGCCGCGCAAAGGCGGCGAGCGTCGCCGGGCTGACATGGTGTTCGATGCCCTCGGCGTCGATCTCGGCGGCCTTCTCCGGAATGCCCAGCGAGCGCAGGAAGGCCACCACGATGCCGTGGCGGTGATGGCATTCCTCCGCCAGGGTGCGCCCGGAATCGGTCAGGAAAATGGCGCGGTAGGGCTGGACGTTGACGTAGCCCTCGCGCTGGAGCCGGGCCAGGGTACGGTTAACCGTCACATGCGTGACGCCCAGCCGCCGGGCGAGATCCACGACCCGGGCCTCGCCCTGCGAGGCGGCCAGGTCGGCGATGGCTTCGACGTAGTCCTCCGCCGTCTCGGAGGCATGTTCGCGGCGCGTTTGCTGCAGGCTTTCCGCCTGGAGGGCGGAGGGCCGGACGGCCGGCCTGGCGGGACGGGGGGGCTTTTTCACGGGGCCACCCAGCCATGAAAGGAAGCGCTTGACAAGTCGAGTTCAAAGTGTAGCTAAGGCTACATTGTGTATCTTTTCCTACGTCGCGGTTGCCTCCTGCTGCCGGTCCTCGCGGCCGCGGTGCGGCTGGCCGCCGGGGAGGTCCCGCCCGGCCCGCCGGCCCCGGGACTCCGCCCTTTTAGCACCGACCGGCCGGACCAGACGGAAAGCCCCTTCACCCTCGATGCGGGCCATTGGCAGGTCGAGTCGGACCTGCTGGTCGAGACCCATGATCACGACCGGTCCGGGGGCAGTGACGTGCGGACGACGGACCTGAGTTTTGGCACACTCAATGTGAAGTTCGGCCTGACCAGCCGGATGGACCTGCAGTTCATCATCAACCCGTATGAGCGCTCGCAGGAGGATGATCGCCTCGCCCGCACGACGACCCAGGTTGCGGGTTTGGGCGACATTGCCACCCGCTTGAAAGTCAATCTCTGGGGCAATGACGGCGGTCCGACCGCCTTTGCCATCATGCCATTTATCAAGTGGCCGCTGCCTTCCTCGGGGATCCGCAATGGCCACACCGAGGGGGGCGTCATTTTCATTCTGGGTGGCGAATTGCCCGCCGGCTGGAGTGCGGCCGCGATGACGGAGGTCGATTTTGTCCGCACCGACACCAACCGCCGGTCCATCGAGTGGATCAATTCCGTCAGTTTCTCCCGGGACCTGACCGCGCGCTGGGGCGGCTACCTCGAGTTGTACACCGTCATGAGTGACGCCCCGGGATACAAATGGCAGGGCCAGTTCGATGCCGGCCTCACCTATGCGGTCTCGGACAACACGCAGGTCGATTTCGGCTGCAATTTCGGCATCACCGAATCCGCCCCCGACTACCAGCCCTTCGTCGGGCTCTCGCTGCGCTTCTGACCATCCGCCACTTATGAAACGCTCCACGCTCCTGCCGGTTTTCACCACCCTTGTCCTGCTGCTGCTGGGCAGCCTGTCCGCCCCGGCGGCGGAAAAGAAGCGCATCGTGACCACCTTCACGATCATCCAGGACATGGCGCAGAACGTCGCGGGCGACGCCGCCATCGTCGAGTCCATTACGAAGCCGGGGGCGGAGATCCACGGCTACGAGCCCACGCCGCAGGACATTGTCAAGGCGCAGAAGGCCGACCTGGTCCTCTGGAACGGCCTGAACCTGGAGCGCTGGTTTGAAAAGTTCTTCGGCAACCTCAAGGGGGTGCCGCGCGCCGTGCTCACCGAGGGCATCGAGCCCATCGGCATCGAGGAGGGGCCCTACACCGGGAAGCCCAACCCGCACTCATGGATGTCGCCCCGCAACGCCGTCATCTATGTGGAAAACATCCGGCGCGCCCTCGTGCAGCTCGACCCGGCCAATACCGCCACCTACAACGCCAACGCCGCCGCCTACACCGCGAAGTTCGCCGCCATCGAGGAGACCGTTCGCGCGGAACTGGCCCGCATTCCCGAGAACCAGCGCTGGCTCGTCACGAGCGAGGGCGCCTTTCCCTATCTGGCCCGCAACTTCGGCCTGCGTGAGCTGTTCCTCTGGGCGGTCAACGCCGACCAGCAGGGCACGCCGCAGCAGGTGCAGAAGGTGATTGACGGGGTTCGCGCCCACGGCATCCCGGTCGTCTTCAGCGAGAGCACAGTGAGCGACAAGCCCGCCCGCCAGGTCGCGAAAGAGACCGGCGTGCGCTACGGCGGCGTGCTCTACGTGGATTCACTCACCCTGGCCGACGGCCCCGCCCCGACCTTCCTGAAACTGATGGAATACAACGCCCACACCATCCTGCGCGGGTTCACCACCCCATGAGCGCCCCCGTCGTTCCCATCGAGCTGAGCGTCAACGCCGTGACCGTCCGCTACCCGAGTGGGCAGGTGGCGTTGCACGACGCCAGCTTCCAGCTGACCGGCGGCTCGATCTGCGGGCTCGTCGGCGTCAACGGCAGCGGCAAGTCGACCCTGTTCAAGGCCATCATGGATTTCGTGCGCCCGGTGACCGGCGAGGTGCTCATCGGCGGGGCCTCCGTGCGGACGGCGCTCAAGGCCAACCTCGTCGCCTACGTACCGCAGTCGGAGGAGGTGGACTGGACCTTTCCCGTCAGCGTGTGGGACGTGGTGATGATGGGCCGTTACGGCTACATGAATTTCCTGCGCATCCCGCGCGCTGAGGACCGGCGTGTGGCCGAGGAGGCGCTGGCGCGGGTCGGCATGGCGGACTTCCGCGAGCGGCAGATCGGCGAGCTTTCGGGCGGGCAGAAAAAGCGCGTCTTCCTCGCCCGGGCCCTGGCCCAGCGCAGCCGCGTGATCCTGCTCGACGAGCCCTTCACCGGGGTCGACGTGAACACCGAGACGACCATCATCGAGTTGCTCCGCACGCTGCGGCGCGAGGGCCACCTGATGCTCGTCTCGACGCACAACCTCGGCTCCGTGCCGGAATTCTGCGACCAGGTCGTGCTCATCAACCGCACCGTGCTGGCGGCGGGCCCGACCGAGGAGGTCTTCACCGAGGCGAACCTCGCCCGGGCCTTCGGGGGCGTGCTCCGGCATTTCCGCTTCGACGAGTCCACGGTGCAGAAGCACGACGGCCGCGCCGTCACGCTGCTCACCGACGACGAGCGCCCGCTGGTCTTCGGCAAGGGCGGCCACCTCGAGTACAGCCGGCGCGAGGGCCACGAGAAGGTGGTCGAGCAGCGTGCGGAACCGGAGGACGACAAATGATCGACCTGCTCCTCACCCCCTTGCGTTACGAGTACATGGTGAAGGCCATCCTCGTGAGCGGCCTGATCGGCGGCGTGTGCGCGTTCCTCTCGTGTTTCATCACGCTCAAGGGCTGGTCGCTGATGGGCGACGCGCTCTCTCACTCGGTGGTGCCCGGCGTGGCCGTGGCCTACGCGCTCGGCTGGCCCTTCGCCGCCGGCGCATTCGGCACGGGCCTGCTGGCGGCGGTCGGCATGGGCTTCGTGAAGGCCAAGACCCGGCTGCGCGAGGATGCGGTGATTGGCGTGGTGTTCACGGCCTTCTTCGCGCTGGGCCTGTTCCTGATCTCGCTCAACCCGAGCAGCGTGGACCTGCGCACGATCGTCTTCGGCAACATCCTGGGCATCTCCGATCCCGACATCCTGCAGGTGGCCATCATCTCGGCCGTCACCCTCGCGATCCTGGGACTCAAGTGGCGCGACCTGCTGCTGTTCTGCTTCGACGCCAACCAGGCGCGCGCCCTCGGGCTGAACGTCACGGTGCTGCACTACACGCTGCTTACGCTGCTGTCCGCCACGGCGGTCGCGGCGCTGCAGACGGTCGGCGCCTGCCTCGTCGTCGCCATGCTGGTGACTCCCGGGGCAACCGCCTATCTCCTGACGGACCGCTTCGGCCGCATGATCGGCCTCGCGACCACCATGGGCGTGGGCACCTCCCTGGCCGGCGCCTATGCCAGCTACTATTTCGACGGCTCGACGGGTGGCTGCATCGTCACGCTGCAAAGCCTGCTCTTCGTGCTGGCGCTGGTCTTCGCGCCCAAGCACGGCATGCGCGCGTCGCGGGCCCGCCTGCGGCAGGCGGCGGAGGTGGTCCCATGAACCGGCTGCTCGAACCCTTCCAATACGGCTTCATGGTGGACGCCATGATCGTCGGCACTGCCATCGGCGCGGTCTGCGCCGTGCTGTCGTGCTACCTCGTGCTCAAGGGCTGGTCGCTGATGGGTGACGCCATCTCGCACGCCGTGCTGCCGGGCATCGTCATCGCCTACGCCATCGGCCTGCCGCTGGCGGTGGGCGCGTTCCTGTCCGGCCTGTTCTGCGCCGTGGCGACCGGCTACATCAAGGCCAACACCCGGGTGAAGGAGGATACCGTCATGGGTGTGGTCTTCACCGGCCTGTTTGCGTTCGGCCTGGTGCTGTTCACCAAGATCAAGAGCGACCTGCACCTCGACCACATCCTCTTCGGCAACATCCTCGGCCTCGAGCCGGGCGACCTGCGCGACACCCTCATCGTGGCCGGGCTCACACTGACGGTAATCCTGGCCCGGCGACGCGACCTGCTGCTGTTTTGCTTCGACCCCGCCCAGGCGCGCGCGATCGGCCTGCCGACCCAGTTGCTCTACTACCTGCTGCTTTCCCTGCTGGCGGTGACCATCGTCGTGTCGCTCAAGGCCGTGGGCATCATCCTGGTGATCGCCATGCTGGTGACGCCCGGGTGCATCGGCTACCTGCTGACGGACCGGTTCGGCCGCATGCTGGGCATCGCGGTGAGCGCGGCGGTGTTCTCCGCCCTCAGCGGGGTCTACGTGAGCTTCTTCCTCAACACCTCGACCGGGGCCTGCGTCGTGCTCGTGCAGGCGCTGCTTTTCAGCGTGGCCCTGGTTTTCGCCCCCAAGCACGGCCTGCTGCAGTTGCGCCGACTGAGCGTCTCCCCGGCATGAACCCCTGGCCCTACTGGTTTGAGATCGCGGTGATCTGCGCCATCACCACGGTGGGCAACATCCTCATGGGCCACTGGGAGGAACAGACGCCGAAATGGCGGCGCGTCCTGAAGCCGTTCGTGATTTGCGGCATCTCCGTCCTGGTCTCCGCCACGGCCGGGCGTTTTTGGTTTTTCGTCATGCTGGGCGGGATGACGGCCCTCGTGCTCCTGCTGCACGCCTGGTGGCTGCCGCGGAAGGGCATCAATGGCTGGACCGCCGAGCCGCGGGAGAAATACTACGCGCTGCGCGGCTGGAAATGGCCGCCGGGCAGGACGTGACCAGTCGCGTGAGCCGCGGGTAATGGACTTGTCGGCCCCGGCCGGCAGCGGGTATGAGATCGGGACTGCTTTATGGCTCTCATCGACGCGCACGTGCATCTCTATCCCTCGGAGGCCGGCCGTGATCCGGTAAAGTGGGCGGCGGCACGCGGGGAAAAGCACTGGGCGGAGCTCTCCACGCGACGGCGCAAGGATGACCGGCCGGTGCAGGGCTTCCCCTCCCTGTCCGAACTGTTGCGCGACATGAACGCCGCCGGCATCCGCCGGGCTGTGCTGCTCGGCTGGTATTGGGAAAACCACGCCACTTGCGTGGAGCACAACAAATTCTACGCCTCCTGTCTCAAGGCCTATCCGACGCGTTTTGCCGCCTTCGCCACGGTGCATCCGGCGGCCGGCGAGGCGGCGCTCGATGAGGTGCGCCGGGCGCGCAATGCCGGCTTCAGCGGGCTGGGGGAACTTTCACCGCATTCACAGCACGTGCCGCTGGACGATCCCATCTGGCGGAAAATCCTGACGCTGGCGGGGGAGCTGAAACTGCCGGTGAACCTGCACGTCACCGACCCACAGTCGAAGCCCTATCCGGGGCGGGTGGACACCCCGCTGTCGGATTTCATCGGATTGGCGCGCGAGTTTCCCGGCACGAAGTTCATCCTGGCCCACTGGGGCGGTGGCCTGGCCTTCGATGCGGAAAACCGGGCGCTGCCGAACATCTATTACGACACGGCCGCGTCGCCGTTGCTCTATGGAGCCGTCGTGTGGGCGAAGGCCCCGCCCGGGCGCGTGCTGTTCGGCTCCGACTACCCGCTGCGGCTTTACCATGCTGACGATCCTGGCGTAGGACTGGCGCGCTTTGTGGCCGAAGCGAAAGCAAACGTATCACCATCGGAAATCGAACGCGTGTTCAGTGGCACCACTGCCAAACTGCTCGGGATTTAGTTTTTGGTCTAGGTGCGAACTGGAGTGATTGTCTCTCGCGATTTAGTTTCTGACGGGAGGGCCTACGCCGATGTGTAATTGTCAACGAATCGGAGAAAAAGTCCCATGACTGATGGATCGATCTACCATTTGGAATTTGACTCAGGTGCAACTGCTCGGCGATCATTTGTTGGCTCTCCCGTGCAAAGCCACAAGGATGTCGATAGAATCCAGAGACGAATCGTTGTCGCCGGCTCCTCGTGATTGGAAAATTGGAGATGTTATCCTCGATACCTACGAAGTACGGGCGGTATATTCCACTGGCGGCATGGGGCTCGTGTTTCGTGTTTTTCACCGCGGTTGGCAAATTGAGCTAGCGGTCAAACGTCCTCGCTCGGAGTTGTTTGCTCTCGAAAATGCCAAGGAGGGTTTCGTACGGGAATGCGAAACTTGGATAGAACTTGGTTTCCATACCCATATCGTCGGTTGTTACTACGTCCGTAATATCGATGCTATTCCACACGTCTTTATCGAATACGCCGAAGGCGGCAGTCTAAGGGATTGGATCCAGTCAGGTCGTCTGTATGAGGGAGGCCCGGAGGTGGTTTTGGCCCGGATCATGGACATTGCCATCCAGATGGCATCGGGCCTCCATTATGCTCATGAACGAGGTTATGTTCACCAGGACGTCAAACCGGCAAACGTCTTGTTGGATGCAAACGGGACTGCAAAAATTTCCGATTTCGGGTTGGCGAGGGCACGCTTGGCCATTACTCCTCTTGCGCCCCTAGTACCAGGCAACAATCCCTTGGAAACGCGCTTCGTGCCGTCGAGTGGATGCACGCCGGCTTACGCGTCGCCGGAACAGATTTCTGGTGGTCACGTTTCGAGGAAAACCGATGTCTGGTCATGGGCGATCAGTGTCTTGGAAATGTTCATCGGCGGTATTTTGTGGAGTGGTCCAAATTCAGTCCAGCCACTGATCCAAATTGCAACGAGTAAAGGTTTCACCGGACAAAAGGGTCCGAAGTTGCCCGAAGCTATTGCGCGAATCCTGGTCCAATGTGCGGGTACCGATGATCGCCCCAGCGATTTTTCAATTATCTCCCATAAGCTGAAAGCCGCTTTCGCCCAAATCACAGGGCGAGAATACTCCCGATCCGAGCCGCCGGTTACGCGGCTTCAGAGTGATTCACTAAACAATCACGGTGTGTCGCTGTGGGATCTTGGGAAATATGACGAGGCGGAAGCCACATTTGCCAAGGCCTTGGCATTGAACAGCGCCCATTTTTTAGCCTGCTACAACCATGGTTTGTTACGGTGGCGCTTAAACCGAGCTCCTTACTTGGATGACATGCTTCAACCGGTTGTCACCGCTACCCAGCGGACGGAGGCAGAACCGATAGCCTACGAGACAGTAGGGAAAATTCACATGGTAGCCGGCAATTTCGAAAGAGCAGCCGAAGTATTTCGACATGTCGTCACGGCTAGTAACGGGGAATCCGGTCGCGACGAACTCGCACGAGCGCAAAGCGCTCGCGTTGCGGTCCCTTCGGAAACGGGGATACTGCGGGTGCGTGTGCCGGACTTGCGCAGCTGGTCACTGGCTTCTGCCGGGAACCGTGCTTTCGGAGCTTCCGCTGTCAATCCAGACAAAGCTGGGGTTGCTTGGATCGTCTGGAACATAATGAAACAAACCTACGCGTCTATCGCTCAAGAGGACATGATCGATGCTGCGGATTGCCGGACCTACATCAGCCGGGATGGTGCACTCGGCGTGGCACTGATCCACCGCACTGGCGACGTTCGTTGCTGGCGCCTTTCCGACGGGCAATGCATTTCTCAATTTCGCATTTCAACCGCCCATGCGATCTGCGCATCGGCGTGTAGTCAGGATTGTCGCAAGCTGGTGATCTGCCAGGAAGACGGGGCTTTGGCTCTCTGGGATGTTTTCGGGGGCACCACACTGCAGATTTGTCAGGGTGACCAGCACGGTGTGCGTTCAGCTGCCGTAAATGGCGACGCAACATCGGTCGTGATGGCTATCAACGGTGAAACAATGAGCGGCACTATGGGACCGCTCCGTCGGCCATTACAGCTTTGGAACACGGATCACGCGAATGGCCTCAGTAAATTCGGTCGTGAGAACGCAGGTAGCGTGTCGATAAACGAGAGCGGACGCTGGGCCCTCGCCTACTATTCAGGTGGAACACATTTCGAGGGCTCTGTGGGATGGCAGTTATTTGATATTTCAACTGGCCAATGCGTGCGGCAATTTGGAACGCAGCATGATAATCTCACCCTGTGCGCGAATGGGAAATGGGCGGTCGGTGGCAGGGTCCAGAAGGTGAAGGAGGGGAAAACGCATCGATATTGTCATGAAATACGATTCTGGCGGATGCCAGACGGCGTTTGTTTGGCGACTCATAGAATTGATCAATCTTCGTTTGCCCCACGCATTCATACACATCTGTCGAGCAATGGCAGGTCATGGCCAGTTGGGGTCCTTGTTTCCGGTGATGGTTCACTTGCGATCTACCAAAGAGATCCCCAAACTCTGCAGCTTCTATCCCGGGGTTCTGTCGACGATTATCCGGACGCCAACACGCTGCAACCTTTGCTTTGTCGACCGGTTTCGATTAACGAGACCATCTCGGCTGAGAAGAAATTTGCGCGATTATTAGCTGTGAGCCTCGAGAAAGTACGATTGGGCCGCGCCGATGAGGGGTATGTGTTGCTTCAGCAGGCTAGAAAGGTTCCGGGGTACCATGCCGACAAACGACTTTTGGCCGCTGCTTCGCAACTGCCGGAAAACGGCCTGCGCAAAGATATCAGGTCAATGATCTGGCATCGACGGACCCACGCTTTCCGTGCCACCGATGAATCCGCTTTCGACACGCCAACTAGAGATTTCTCTATATCGCGAGACGGACGATGGTATGTCTGGAGTCTCGGTGGCGATCGTTTGGAGATTCGGGACGCTCACCTTGGAATGTCGCGATCGATTTTTGTCCTGAATTGCGGATTTTCTATTGATGGACCGGACGAGTTCGCGAGAAATGAAATGCGCGCCGATCCGAACCATGAAGAGGTGGATCTGGGGTTGGGTTCGGACACCGATGCGCTCCTGGATCGGGACGACAGGATTCGGGCACATGCATTCAACGAATCAGAGGATACGTTGATCACTTTTCATAGCGCCGGCGCGTTTTGTTTTTGGAATCTCTTGACTCAAAGTCACCGAGTTGTGCGATGCCCGCCGGAGTTGCATCGTTCAAGATTTCGGTTCGGGTCGTTTTTGAATCAAGGCAGCTGGGTCCTGGGACAATCCAAAGACGATAAGACACAAGGCAGCTCCATTTGGAGCGTTTCGGACGGAACAAGAGTCGTACAGCTCGACGGAATGACTCAATGGTTCTATGCTAAGCGAATCGCTGTTGATGAGGATCGGAAGTTCATTTTTGCAGTGGAAGGGAGTAATCTGGTCGGGTGGAGCATCGAAACCGGCAAGAGGATCTGGATGGCTGCGGGGGAGACCAGCGAATGTTCAGGGCTGATCCTAAGTCCGAACGCGCGTCACCTCGTGTCGATTGAATGGGGAGGGATTATCAAGATTTGGGATACATCTTCCGCGAAGCTCATCGGGACTATACCGACTGGAGATCGCGAGGCGCAATTAGCTGCAATTAGCCCTGACGGACAGTGGCTGCACACGACCGGAAAGGAACTTCAAAGCTGGGAGCTGGCAACCGGCCGGTGCGCCAATAAAAGCAATGGAAGCGGAGAAATCTGGAGTCAAAATGCTGCGGGTAATTGTCTGCATTGCTGGGGCGGCTCTTGGGAGATCGTATGGGACATGGATTTTTCAACTCTCAGGACGAATCGGGCAGAATGAGAAAGGAAATGGCTCTTTGCGCTCTTGGCGTTGTTTGTGGTCAATAAATTCATAGGCTTTGCTTGAGCACCCACTCAAACACGGGTCCGGTTGGCGTGGCAGCGATGATCTGCAGGCCGGCGGTCAGCCCGGACGGCAGGTTGACCGGCAGCGAAAGCACCGGCAGACCGCCGAGGCTGGCGGGAGCGGTGAGCGTGAGAATGTTGCGGCGGAGCTCCGCCGTCGCCTCGGCCTTGGTGGGCGCCGCGCACGGCACGGCCGGCAGGACCAGATAATCGTAAGCCCGGAAAAAATCCCGCCAAACGGAGCGGATATCGGCCAGGCGATCCCGGGCTTTGGCGATTTCGTCAGCCGGGAAATGCCCGGCATCCGTGAAGCGCTGCCAGATGACCGGGTCATAGTGCTCGCGATAGGGCGCGAGCCAGTCGCGGTGGGCGGCGTGGGCTTCGCTCATGCCAATCGTCACGTAGCTGCCCACGGCCTGGTGCCACGACAGGACGAGGGCGGCCTCGGCGACGGGATCGGCATGGGCGGAGAGAGAGGCGGCGGCATAGTCGCAAGCGGTCGCCACCGCGGGATCCATGCCGGGGACCAGCCGGCGGGCGTTGATATAACACCCCTTGGGCTGGCCTTTGGCTTTCGTCGCCGGGCCGACGATGGCGGTGATCGTCGTCACCATGTCCGGGGCGTTGGCCGTGAACCAGCCCGCGGTGTCCATGGTGGGTGCCAGCGGGAAGGCGTCGCGGATCAGCTCATCGCCGGGCGTGAGGCGGAAACCGTGGAGTCCGCACCACGCGGCCGGCACGCGCACGGAACCGCCGGTGTCGGTGCCGATGGACAGGGGTGCGATTCCCGCCGCCACCAAGGTCGCCGAGCCGCTGCTTGAGCCGCCGGAGAGACGGTCCGGGAAGCGGGGGTGGGGGCAGTCGCCGTAGTGCGGATTTTCACCCGTTAGGCCGGACGCAAACTCGACGAGATGCGTCTTGCCCGCGCAGGTCGCACCGTGGCGGGCGAGTTCCGTCACCATTCGGCTGTCCTGGGTCGGTATCGGCCGGATCTTGGCGAGGAAAGCCGAGCCGGCGCGCGTGGGCACCCCGGCGAGGTCGAAGAGATCCTTGAGCAGATACGGCACGCCACGCAGCAGAGCGGTCGGTGGGGCCGCACCGAATTGCGCGGCGAATTCCGGCTCGGGCCGCAGCCAGGCGAGTGCCGCGCTCCGCAGCGGGGCGGGCAGGGCGGCGATGCGTGTCTGCACCTCACGCGCGGCCTGCGCCGGGGTCATCGCCTGCCACCCCGCAAAGGGCAAAGGGTCTGGCGTTTTAGTCCCGTTTGTGTCCATTGATGCCGCTCATGGGGGTTACCGAATCCATCGTCCAATTTGACGCGGTGCGCAAGCGCTACGGTGAAGGTCCGCTGGTGCTGGATGGGATCAACCTGACCGTGGCCCCCGGTGATTTCATCAGCCTGATCGGCCCCAGCGGGTGCGGTAAATCCACCGTCCTGAAGCTCGTGGCCGGGCTCAATCCGACTACGGAAGGGCGGCTGGCGGTGCTGGGCACGACGCCGAAGGGCGCACGTGGCCGGCAGGCCTTTATCTTCCAGGATGCGACGCTGCTCCCCTGGCTGACCAGCGCCGGCAACACGGAATTGCCGCTGCGGCTGCGGGGCGCGGCCACCGCGACCCGGCGGGCCAAGGCGAGCGAGATGCTCACCCTGGTCGGCCTGGACAAGGTGGCCGGCTATTATCCGCGCCAGCTGTCCGGCGGTATGAAAATGCGTGTCTCGATCGCGCGGGCGCTCACGCTGGAGCCGCAACTGCTGTTGCTCGACGAGCCCTTCGGGGCGCTGGACGAGATGACGCGCAACCGCCTGAACGAGGAACTGCTGACCATTCGCGAGCGTTCGCGGTTCACCGCGATGTTCGTCACGCACTCGGTCAGCGAGGCGGTGTTTCTCTCCAACCGGATCCTGGTCATGACGGCCTACCCGGGCCGGTTTCACGCGGAGGTGCGGGTGGAGTTTCCCTATCCCCGCCATGCGGACCTGCGGGAGCGGGCGGACTTCCAGGCGAAGGTCAACGAGGTGTCGCGACTCCTGCATGAAGTGGAGGGCCCCCGCAAATGAAGAAGACGCCGCCCGTCCTTGCGTGGACGCTGCCCGTGGTCAGCGGGGTGCTCTTTGTCGCGCTCTGGTACGCCGTGCGCTCCTGGAGCGGACTGCAGAGCTGGATCCTGCCCACGCCCGGTGAGATCGTCGAGGCGGCGTGGCGCGAGCATGACCGGTTGCTGCGGGCGGCCGGCAATACCATGGTCGGTGCGCTGGCCGGTTTTGTGCTGGCGGGGGCGCTGGGCTTCGCCACGGCGATGCTGCTCGGGGTGTCGCGGGCGTTTCGGGCGGGGCTCTACCCGTGGCTGCTGGTGCTGCAGATGACCCCGGTGATCGTGTTGACGCCGATCATCGTGCTGTGGGCCGGGCCGGGCCTGCCGGGCATCATCACGGTCACGTGGTTGATCAGCTTCTTCCCGATCGTTGCCAACATGACGCAAGGCCTGCTCTCGACCGACATGAACCATGTCGCGCTCTTCCGGATGGCCAACGCCTCGCGCCTCCAGGAGATGCTGCTGCTGCGCGTGCCGTCCGCGATGCCGTATTACCTCGCCGGCCTGCGCATTGCCGCGACCCTGGCCCCGATCGGAGCCATCTTCGGCGAATACATGGTGGGCAACTCGGCCGGCGGCTCGGGCGGCCTGGGCTTCCTCGTCTACAGCTACAACACCCAGATAAAGATACCGGCATTGTTTGCGACGGCGTTGACCAGCTGCCTGCTCGGCTTCATCTTCGTGGCGGCTGTCTCGCTCCTCAACTGGGCCGTGCTGCACAAGTGGCACGATTCCTACGAACGGGACGACCACTGACATGCCCAATCGCTTTTTATCCTTCGCGCTGGTGATGGTGGCCGTGACGCTGGCCGGCTGCGGCAAGAAGACCGCGGCGCCGGTGGTGACGGCCCCGGGTCCGGTCAAAATCAAATTCCAGACCGACTGGTATCCGCAGCCCGAGCACGGGGGCTATTACCAGGCACTCGCGAAGGGCTACTATGCGGCGGAGGGGCTCGACGTCGAAATCCTGCCCGGCGGCCCGAACGCCCAGGTGATGACCTCCGTGGCCGTGGGCCGGGCCGACCTGGGCATGACCAACGGGGACGATGTCATCGTGGCCATCGCGCGCGGCGTGCCGATCAGGATGGTCGGCGCCGAAATGCAGCGGGACCCGCAGGGCATTCTGTTCCACACCGAGCACCCGTTGCAGGACCTGCGGGACCTGCAGGGCCGGACGCTCATGGCGGGCGCCGGCTCGACCTGGATCGAGGTGCTCCGCAAGAAGGTGGGCGTGGAGTTCACGCTGCTGCCGCTGGTGGGCGACCTGGCCCGGTTCATGAACAGCAAGGATTTTGTCCAGCAGTGCTTCGTGACCAATGAGCCCTATTTCGCGAAGCAGCGCGGCGCCAATGTCGGGGCGTTGCTTATCGCCAGCGACACCTACGAGCCCTACCGCGTGATGTTTACGGGGCGGTTGTTTCTCGCGCAGCACCCGGATGCGGTGGGGCGGTTCGTCCGCGCCAGCGTGCGCGGCTGGGTCGACTATCTGACCGGCGATCCGGCTCCGGCGAACAAACTCCTCGCGGCGAAGCGCGACGATCTTACGCCGGAGTTCATGGCTTACAGCATCAAGGCGATGAATGAGTACAAGCTGGTGTCCGGCGATCCGGCGAAGGGGGAGTTTGCCGGGCAGTTGACCGCCGCGCGCCTGGAAAAGCAGATCAAACTGCTGCAGGAGGTCGGCGTGCTGGACAAGCCGGTCGCCGTCGAGGACGTTGCCACCTTTGCATACATCCCGCACCACCCGGGTCGCGGGGATCCAAACAACTAGTTTTCCCATGAACGCCATCGAAGCCAAACTCGCCGAACTCGGCCTGCAACTGCCCACCCCGCCCGCCGTCGCCGGCAGCTATGTGCCTTACGTGCGCACGGGCAACCTGCTGTACCTCGCCGGGACCATCAGCTCGATCAACGGCCAGATGACCCACACCGGCCAGGTCGGACAGGAGCAAACCGTGCAGACCGCCTATGAGTCGGCGAAGATCTGCGCGCTCAACACGCTCGCCAACCTCAAGGCCGCCACAGGCAGCCTCGACAGCGTGAAGCAGTTCGTGCTCGTGACGGGCTTCGTCAACGCGGTGAGCGGTTTCACCGACAGCCCGGCCGTCATCAATGGCGCCTCGGAACTTTTCGGGAAGCTCTACGGTGAGGCCGGCAAGCACGCCCGGGCCGCCGTGGCCGCGGCCGGCCTGCCCAAGGGCTCGACCGTCGAGATCCAAGTAATCGTCGAGCTGAAGTAGGACCGGTCTTCGACCGGTCCTCGGGATGTTCGCGGCCGATGCGAGCCGGTTGGCGTGGCTGTTTACCCAGGGTGGTTTTCAGGCCAGTCAGGGACTGACCCTACCTAGTTGGCGAGATCAGCCAGCTTGAACTTGGCGACGCCCTCCACGGGTCTGCCCTTTTCCAAGGCGGGCACGAAGGCGAGTTGGTCGAGGGCGGGGTCCAGGCGGGAAGGGGGCTTCACCGAGCCGGCGGCGTCCGTCGACAGGCGGATGGTCCTTCCGTCCTTGCCGATCCGGGCGTAGATGACTTGGTCCCGCGATGCCGGGTCCAGGAGGGAGGCGAAGGCAAGATGCGGGACCATGAGGACCGGGGTGGGCGGCAGGGTTTCGCCCTTATGCTTGGCCAGGTAGTCCGTGGTGATAAAGATGACGGCCTCGTCGCGCGTGACGTCCGCGCGACGGGCAGAGACGTTGGTGGCGATTTCCAGGCCCGCGGAGTAGAGCGCCACCCGGTAGGATTTTAGCTCAGCCCCGGTCGGGAAACCCTGTAGATCGGAGACGATCTTTCGGGCCGACGGGCCGATCGTGCCCAGCGGGTGCAGCGAGATTTTATTGAAGGCCTTGCTGCTGTCCCCCGGGAGCGTGTAGCTGGCGATGACCACCGCGTAGCATTGTTCCATCGGCCGGGGGGCGGAAACCTCGAATGAGACGACCAAGCCACTTTCATCCAAGTCGCCTCCGGGGCCGATGCTGTCCGTCAGCCGGTCGCTGGTGGTCTTGGCCATCTGGCTGATCCTGCTATCGAGACCGGGCGTCGCTATGGTCAGCGGGTCAGGGGTCTCTGGCGCAGCCTCCTCCGTGGCATTGGGATCCGGGGTCGATACAAAGGTCTCACTCTGGACGGCCTGCGACACGGCCTGATCCCGCTGAAACTCCATCATGGACTGGACGGCCATGGAATCGTGAATCTGGGAGAGCTCGTCCGTGTTGAGCATGCGGTTCAGGCCCTCGGTCCCGCGCAGGTTGATGACGCTGGCGTTGAGGTTGCTCAGCTTGATGTTCTGTTTGATGCGGATGTCCTTGGCCAGGGCCATGGGCAGGACGGTTTCCTTGTGGTCCAGCATGATGCGCACGGCGTTCTTATCCACGCCGATCACGCGATGGTATTTCCCCTTCCACCCGACAATGACATCCAGACCGACAAAGATGGCGTGGTCCTTGGGGGCCGGGTCGGCGGCGGGCCGCAAGGAGGGCGAGAGCACGATGGCCAGCAGGGTGAGCAGCAGGAGGGCGGCTCGACGGGGGACAAACGCGGGGTGGTTCATGGAATGGGCTGGATCTCTTTCAATTGCTGGCCACGAGGTCCGCCAGCTTGAACTTGGCCACGCCCTCCACGGGCTTCCCCTTCTCCAGGGCGGGCACAAACGCGATCTGGTCGACTGCCAGGTTCAGGTCGGAAGGCAGCGGGCCCGAGCCGGACGCGTTGGTGGACAGGCGGATGATCTTCCCGTCCTTGTTGACGCGGGCATAAATGACCAGGTCGAGCGGGGCATCGCCCAGGCGCAGGACAAACTCGGAGCGGGGGACCATGAGGATCGGCGCGGGGGGCAGGGTGGCGCCCGGATGCCCGGCCAGGTAGTCGGTGATGAGGAAGATGAGCGCTTCGTCGCGCGTGACCTCCGTACGGCGGGCGGAGAGGTTGGTGGCGACTTCCTGGCTGTTCGAGTAGAGAGCCACCCGGTAACCCTCCAACTCTGCTCCCGCCGGGAAGCCGCGCAATTCGCAGGTGACCTTCCGCGGGTCCAGGTCGAGGGTGCCGAGCGACAGAAACGAGACTTTGTTGAGGGTCACGCCGCTGGCTCCCGGGATCGTGTAGGTGGCGATGATCGCCACATGGCACTCGTCCAGCGGACCGGGGGCGGACACTTCAAACGAAACGACAAAGCCGGTGCTGCCCAAGTCACCTCCGGGGCCGGAATCATCGAGGTGCAGGTCTTTATTCGTCTTGGCCAGCTGGTTGATGCTGTTCTCGATCTCCAGCAGCGGGGCCATCACCTGCTTGGTGGCATCGGCGCCAAGATTCGCCGCGGAGCCGTCCGCCCCGGGTGAGGAAATATTGGCCACATACCCGGCGTTGGCCACGGCGCTGTCCCGCGCGTTTTCCGCCATGGATTGCATGGCCATGGTGTTTTGCATCGCCGCGGCCTCGGCGGCCGCCTGCGCCCGGTTCGTGCCCTTGGCTCCATGCAGATTGGTGACAGTGGCGCTGCGGTTGCTGAGCTTGACCCCCCGGTTGACGTGAATGTCCCTGAGCACAGTCAGGGGCAGGACGGTCACTTTGCCGTCCAGCATGATCCGCACGGCATTCTTGTCGGTACCAATCACGCGGTAGTATTTTCCCCGCCACGCGACGGAGACATCCACCCCGACGAAGATGGAGTGGTCCTTGGGGGATTGGTCATCGGCGGGCCGCAGCGGCGGGGCGAGCGTGACGATTAGCAGCGCGAGCAGCGCCCGGCCGGCTCCGCGGGAAACCAATGAAGGGGTGCGGATGGGGGCGGGGTTCATGGTTCAGTTGCTGGCCACGAGGTCGGCCAGCTTGAGCCGGGCGACGCCCTCGACGGGCTTGCCCTTTTCCAAGGCAGGCACAAAGGCGATTTGCTCAACCGCCGGGTCCAGGTCGGAAGGCAGCTGCGCTGCGCCCGCCACGTCGGTGGACAGGCGGATGATTTTTCCGTCCTTGCCGACCCGGGCGTAGATGACCTGGTCCAGCGGAGCGGAGCCCACCCGCTCAATGAATTCGGTCCGGGGCACCATCAGGATCGGGGCGGGGGGGCGGGTTTCACCCTGATGCTGGGCCAGATAGTTCATGGTCAGGAAGAGGACGGCCTCGTGCCGGGTGATGTCCAGGCGACGGGTGGAAAGGTTGGTGGCGACTTCCTCCCCGTGCGAGTAGAGGGCCACCCGGTAACCGGTCAGCTGGGCGTCTGGTGGGAAGCGCCGCACCTCGCAGGTGATTTTCCGTGCGGCCGGACCGAGGCTGCCGATGGGCTCCAGGGAAACGCTGCTGAGCGGGAGGCCGCTTTGCCCGGGCAGCGTGTAATCGGCGATGATCGCCACATGGCACTGGTCCAGCGGGCCGGGAGCAGAAGCTTCAAACGTAACGACAAAGCCGGTGTCGTTGAGGCCGCCCTCGGGGCCGCGTTTCCCCGTGATCATTTCGTTGCCGGTCTTGGCCGCCCGGGAGATATTGTTGTCGAGTGTCGGATACTGGGCCATCGCTTCGGCCCAGGCTCCGTTCGCATTCCCCAGAACCATGCCTGAAACCCGGGCCGCCCCCAGGACGTTGTCCATCCTGTCCTCTTGGGCGGACTGGACATGCATCGCACTGTTCATCGCCTCGGTCTCATACTGGGCGCGGATCCGGCTTTCGCCCTTCGTTCCACGGAGGTGGGTGATGCTGGCGCTGCGGTTGCTGAGCTTGATCCCCCGGTCGAGGCGGAGATCCAGCGCCTCGGCCAGCGGCACGACGGTCGCCTGGCCATTCACCATGACCTGCAGGGCCTTCTTTTGGGCACCGATCACGGGGTAGTATTTCCCCTTGCGGGCGACCGAGACATCCAGCCCGACAAAGATGGCGTGATCCTTGGGGGCCGGGTCGTCCGCCGGCCGCAACGAGGGCGCCAGGGCGACGATCAGCAGGGCGGGCAGCAGGCGGCTGACGCTGCGGACGGCCAATGCGGGGGTGTTCATGGTGCCGGGGTTTCCCAAGGCTACACCGGCCGGTCGATTAGGCGAGGGTCTTTTGTCGTTTCTCTCCGTCTCACAATTGACCCGCTGGCACGCTTGGCGCCCACGGTCACAGTTTCTTGATCAGCACCCGTGAATTGCGGCCGCTGTCCTCATAGGCCTTGAGCCGGGACTCGGGCAGCACGTCCTTGTCCGCCTCCTCGAAACCGACGACGGAGGTGAAGAAGGAGATGGCCTGGGTGGAGAGGGCGATGACCACGGTCGCGCCGCGCTCCTTGGCCATCATGCAGGCGTAGTCCACCATCTTCTTGCCGATGCCGCGGTGGTGGTAGAAGGGCATGACGTAGAGCGAGCCGACCTCGGCGGCCTTGGCCTTGTCCGCGTAAAAGTGGAGCGAGACGCAGGCGATGATGTTCTCGTCGATCTCGAAGACGAAGAATTGCTCGATGTTCTTCTCGATGGCGGCCTGGGTGCGGTAGAGCAGCTCCTCGCGTTTCACCGCCTGGCGGGTGAGGTTGTAGATGGCGCGGACGTCGCGCTTCGTCGCCTGCCGGATCTGCTGGTATTCGTTGCCGTGGATGAGCGTGCCGACGCCCTCGTTGGAGAAGATCTCGTTGAGCAGGCCGTCCATGAGGCGGCCGTCGAGCAGGTGGATGCGCGGCGTGCCGGTCTCGACCGCCTTGACGGCGTGCGCGGCGGTGCTGCGCATGGGCTCGTTGATGGAGTCGGGCTTGCTCTCCAGGATGGTGCGCAGCGTGGCGGCGGAAATCTGGTGCTGGAGCTTGCCGTTGAGCTCGAGGCCCTCGTGCGGGGTGAGATAGATGATCTTGGTCGCGTTGAGCGCCTCGGCCAGCTCGGCGGCCATCAGGTCGGAATTGATGCGCAGCGGCCGGCCGTCGCGGTCAAAGCCGATGGGGTTTACCACGGGCACGACCTGCGACTCGATCAGCTGGGTGAGGAATTCCTTGTCCACCCGGTCGACGCGGCCGGTGAACTGGTGGTCCACGCCCTTGATGATGCCGAGCGGCACGGCGCGGATGGCGTTGGTCAGCGCGGCCTTCAGGCCGTTCTGGGTCAGGCCCTCGATGACGAGGTGGGTGACGCGGGAGGACGCGCGAATGGCAAGGTCGAGGGTGGAGGCGTCGGCCACGCCCGTGCCCTGGATGTCGGAGATCGGGATCTTGCGGGTGCGCGAGAGCTCCTCGATCTGGTGGCCGATGCCGTGCACCATGATGATCTTGATGCCGAGGCTGCGGAGCACGGCGAGGTCGATCAGGATGTTGGAAAAATTCTCGTCGGCGACAATGATGCCGTCCAGTGCGATGACAAAGGTCTGGCCCTGAAACCGGGGGACGTATTTCAGGATGCCGCGCAGGTCGGTCGGTTTGATGTCGGAGCCGTTGCTCATCGGTGGAGCGCTTTAATCAGGCATCGCGGCGCGCTCGTCAATGGATTGTTGCGCCTCACTGCACCGTGAAACTCCACGCCGCGGCGGGCCCCTGGGCGACGATGCGGGCGGAGTAACGGCCGGCGGGCAGGCTGGCCGTGGAAAAAGTCACGGTGTAGGTCGAGTCGTTCCAGCGGCTCATGAGGCCCTTGCCGGGCAGCTTCTCGATCGTCGGGATCAGCACGAGTTCGTTGCCGCGGTGGTAGAGCGAGAGTTCGCCGACCTGCATTTTCAGGTCGGACAGGCTGGCCGTGAAATAAAAGTTGTAGTCCGTGCCGTGCGCGACGGCGGCGGGCGCGGTCACGCGGTCAATGGTGGCGAGCAGCTTCGGTTTCTCGGCGAATTTTTCCGCCAGTTCGGAGCCGAGGCCGGGCCAGTCGCGCGTGATGGCGGCAGGCGGGCCGGCAGGATCGGGTTTCTCGACCGGCCGGCGGGTCTCGAGCGGCAGCTTGTGCCAGCCGGCGGCGAGCAGCCGGGCGGTGGTGGCGCGGTCCTGCGCATCCTGGTAGGGCCGGTAGGCCCGGCCGGGCTTGCGATAATAGAAATTCACCGCCGTGTAGCCCGCCATGAACACGACAATGGCCACCACGATCCACTTCATGGACCATGGCTTGGGGGTGGGGCGGGGGGCGGTCATTTGGGCTGTTATCGCGGGCGAGGCGGCGGGAGCGCAAATACAATTGCGCCGCTCCGGCCGACTTGTTCTCGTGCGGACCACATGAAGTATTGGTCGCAGACGTTCATCCCCACACTCAAGGAAAGCCCCGCCGATGCGGAAATCGCCTCACACAAGCTCCTGCTCCGCGCCGGCCTGGTGCGGAAGCTGGGCGGCGGACTCTACACCTTCATGCCGGCCGGCCTGCGGGTCATGCAGAAGATCAGCCAGCTCTGCCGCGAGGAGATGGACCGCGAGGGCGCCATCGAGCTCGCCATGCCCTTCATCCACCCGGTGGACAACTGGGTGGACGGCCCGCGCTGGGCCGCCGCGCGCGAGATCATGTACCGGGTGGACCACGCCGGCGCCGGCAAGGGCCGGAGCAAGGAGCCGGAGTTCGTCCTCGGGCCGACCCACGAGGAGGTCATCACCCCGCTGGTGAAGACCGAGATCACGAGCTACCGCGACCTGCCGAAGAACTTCTACCAGATCGGCACCAAGTTCCGGAACGAGATCCGCCCGCGCTACGGCCTGATGCGCGCCCGCGAGTTCGTGATGAAGGACGCCTACAGCTTCGATACGAATGACGAGGGTGCCATCGCCAGTTACAACAAGATGAAGCGCGCCTACACGGCGTTCTTCTCGCGCTGCGGCCTCAAGACCATTCCCGTCGAGGCCGACACCGGTGTGATGGGCGGCAGTTTCTCGCACGAGTTCATGGTCCCGGCCCCGGTCGGCGACGATGATATCGTTTATTGCGACGAGAGCGGCTACAGCGCCAACCGCGAGAAGGCCACCAGCGGCATCGTGCCCAAGGATCTCACCGATGCCGCCCCGGCGGGTGCGCTCGAGGAATTCGCCACGCCTGGCATCGTCACCATAGCGGCGCTCGCCGCCGCGCCCTACAGCGTGGCCGCCGACAAGCAGTTCAAGACCCTCGTCTACATGGGCGACGGCAAGCCCTTCCTCGTCGTCTTGCGCGGCTGTGACGACCTCGAGGAGGCGAAGCTCGGTGCGCTCGGCTTCCAGCTGTGGCGCCAGGCCACGCCCGAGGAGATCGAGCCGGTCATGGGCGCGAAGCCCGGCAGCCTCGGCACCGTGCGCGGCACGATCAAGAATCCCGCGGCGCTGGCCGGCATCTTCGCCGACCACGCCATCCGCCTGGTCGGCAACGGCACGACCGGGGCCAACAAGGACGGCTTCCACCTGCGCAACGTGAACGTCGCCCGCGACCTCGAGGTCACCAGGTTCGGCGACTTCCGCACCGTGCGCGCCGGCGAACCCGACCCGAAGTCCGGCGCGCCGCTCAAGATCGCCCGCGCCATCGAGGTCGGCCACATCTTCAAGCTCGGCACGAAATACTCCGAGAAATTCGGCGCCGTCTACACCGACGACCAGAAGCAGTCGCACCCGATGGTCATGGGCTGCTACGGCATCGGCATCAGCCGCACCCTTCAGGCCGTCATCGAGCAGAGCAACGATGCCGACGGCATCATCTGGCCCTGGCACGTCGCGCCCTGGCAGGTTCTGGTGGTCAACCTCGACCCGGCGGACGCCGCCGTGACGGACCTCTGCAAGAAGCTTGCGACCATCGCCGAGGCGGCGGGTGCCGACGTGCTGATCGACGACCGGGCCGAGCGCCCGGGCGTGAAGTTCAAGGACGCCGACCTCATCGGCCTGCCGCTGCGCCTGACCGTAGGCGGCCGGGGCCTGAAGGAAGGCATCTTCGAATTGAAGTGGCGTACGGCCAAGGATGTGTCCAAGGTAGCGATCACCGATGCGGAAACCACGGTCACCTCGGCCGTCCGCGAAGCCGCCGCCAAAGCATGATGGTTTTTGAGACCAAGCCCCGCCTGAATCCGACGCCGGTCCCGGCGCCGACGCCGCAACGGGCGGAACTCTGGCGGGTGGTCGTGCTCAACGATCCGGTAAACCGCATGTCCTATGTCGTGATGGTGCTCCGGCGGGTGCTGGGCTTCGAGGAGGAGCGCGCCCGCCGGCACATGTTGGAGGTGCACGAGAGCGGCCGCTCGATCGTGTGGACCGGCACGCGCGAGCAGGCCGAGGCCCATGTATTCGCCCTGCAGCAGTGGCACCTCACGGCCGTGATCCAGCCCGATCATGAAGCAGGTTGAGATCAAACTGAACATCAGCGCGGTGGCCCCGCTGCTCGATGTCATCAAGCAGGCCGCCGACGATCTGCGCGGCACGCTCGCCATCGCCGCCACGTTTCCCGAGGAGGACGCCGACTTCACCGAGACCTGGACGCAGGAGCTGATGGCGGCGCAGAACAGTGACGTGCGCGAACTGCTGGGGCTGTTCGGTTCGGATTTCTTTGCCGACGGCGCGATCTCGATCGACTCCAACAACTGCGAGTCGCTGCTGCGCGGGTGCGCCGCCCTGCGGATCCGCATCCTCGCGCGCTGGCTGCAGGGCGTGCCGGCCGAGATCATCGAGGACGAGGACGCGCCGGTGTCGGAGATCCCGGACGAATTGCGGCTGCCGTTCGCCACCTACACCTTCCTCGACCAGATCCAGAAGATCATCCTGGAGCACCTGAATCCCGCGGTGGCGGAGTGAGTAGGTCCGGTCTTTGACCGGACCGGGCCAGTCGGAGACTGACCCTACGGCTGGTTGAGTAGCGATTGGCATTTGACGACGGCGTCGGGCGCGGTAGGGTCTCGCCCGACACCCTGTAGTGTTCGAGGTGCCTTAATACACGCTCTTTGCCTTTGTAATCATTTGGGAGCTGCCATCAGCCGTGTGGATGCCAGGCCGTAAACCGGAAGGCTGAAGTGCGGCGGGCGGCGCCCACCTTTAACTTAAAAAGGACATGAGCCTTTAGGCGCACGGCACAATGCGGGGTGTCACCTTTTTCTCCCCCAATCCCATGGAACGACTGCCCTACTATCATATCCTGCACCTTCTCTCCCTGATCGTGCTGACGGCGCACACCTTCATGGCGTTCGCCAATCCCGACCCGGCGAACAAGAAACGGACGATGATGATCACGGGCATCGCGGCGCTCCTGATGTTCATCAGCGGCTTCGGCATGCTGACCGTGCAGAAAATCCCGTTCTCCACCGGCTGGGTGCTGGTGAAGCTGGTGTGCTGGTTCGGCCTGTCCGGGCTGGCGGGTATCGCCTACCGGAAGGCCGACCTGCGGGGTGTGCTCAGCGTGGTGGCCCTGGCCTTGATCACGGTGGCGCTGTTCATGGTCTATCTCCGGCCGATTTGAGGCCCCGATGCCCGACACGCTCTGCGGTCTCTGGGTCGATGACCACGGCACGGCGCACGCGTGTTATGCCACCGCCGATGGCGGCCGGCGCGAACAGGCGGAGAAATTCCGGCCCTTCGCCTGGCTGGGCACGCAGGCGGCGCACGAGGGCGTCGAGTATGAGGAGCTGAAGGGCGAGGGGAGTTTCCGGTGGCTGGCGCACGCGCCGTCCCTGGAGGTGTTCGAGTTGTTCTTCAAGAGCGTGCGCGAAGGCGCCGCTGTTGACGTGCTCAAGCCCTACGAAAGCCAGTGGCTGCTGCAGCGGCGGGCCCGGCTGTATGCCGACCTGCCGTTTTCGAAATTGCGCCGCTGTCAGCTCGACATCGAGACCGGGGCGACGGAAGCGGGCGCCTTCAGCGATGCCAAGAATCCCGGCGATCGCGTGCTGGCCATCGGCCTGCAGTGCGGCGACCGGCGCGAGCTGCTGACTCTTGGCGAGGAAACCGACGCCGGCGAGAAACGACTGCTGCTGGCTTTCAACGACCTGCTGCGCGAACTCGATCCCGACGTCGTCGAGGGGCACAACCTTTTCAAGTTCGACCTTGATTACCTGCGCCAGCGTTCGAAGCGCCACAAGGTGCCCTGCGCGTGGGGCCGCTTCGGCCTCAACGCGGAGTTCCGCAACAGCAAGCTGAGGATCGCCGAGCGCTGGATCGATTTTCCCCGCTGCGACATGCCCGGCCGGGCCGTTGCCGACACCTACCTGCTCGTGCAGCAATACGACCTGACTGCCCGGGAAATGACGGCTTACGGCTTGAAGGACGCGGCGGTCTACTTCGGGATCACACCCGAGTCGGGCGAGGGGCGCACCTATATTGCGGGCGCGCACATCCAGCACGCCTTTCACGAGAACCGGGAGCAGTTCCTGGCCTACCTCGCCGACGACCTGCGCGAGACGAAGGGGCTGGCGGAGGTTTTGCTGCCGACGTATTTCGAGCAGGCGCGGGCCTTCCCGCTCCTGTTGCAGGAGGCGGCCCTGCGCGGCACGGCGGGCAAGATCGACCTGCTGTTCCTTGAGGAGTACTACCACGCCCGCGCAGCCTGCCCGGCCCCGGTGGAGATCGCGTCGTTCGAGGGCGGCTTCACGCGGAGTTTCCAGGAGGGCGTGTTCAAGCACGTGCTGCACTTCGACGTGGCCTCGCTTTACCCGAGCCTGCTGCTGCAGATCGGTCGCAACCCGAAGAGCGACACGCTCGGGGTGTTCATTCCGATGCTGCGGCGGCTGCGCGAATACCGGCTCAAGTACAAGCAGCTGGCCAAGGGGGCGCCGACCGCCGCCGAGCGCGACGAGGCGCAGGCCCGGCAGGCAACCTTCAAGATCCTCATCAACTCGTTCTACGGCTACCTCGGGTTTTCCGCCGCACGCTTCGGCGACGGCGAGCTGGCCGCCGAGGTCACGCGCCGCGGTCGCGAGCTGCTGCAGGGGCTGATCGGCGAGTTCGAGCAACTTGGTTGCATCATCCTCGAAGCCGACACCGACGGCATCTACCTCTCGGCGGAGAAGTACTTCGCCAAGCCCGAGGACCTGCTGGCCCGGGTCAGCCACACGTTGCCGGCCGGCATCGAGCTGGAATTCGACGGCAGCTACGACGCCATGTTCTGCTACAAGGCCAAGAATTACGCCCTGGCCGCCAACGGCGAGGTGACGCTGCGCGGCTCGGCGCTGCGTTCGCGCGGGATCGAGCCGTTCCTCAAGCGCCTCGGCGACCAGTTGATCGCCTACCTGCTCGGCGTGTCGCCCGAGTCACCGGCCGCCGAACTTGCGCGCCTGCGGGAAGCCATTGCGGCGCGAACGCTGCCCGTGACGGAACTCACCAAGTCCGAGACGCTGGGCCAGAATCCCGAGGCTTACGAGCAATGGGTGGCGGGCGGCGGCAAGCCGCGCCGGGCCGCTGCCGAGGTGGCGTTGCAGATGACACCCCGGCCCCGGATGGGTGAGCGGGTCAGCTATTACATCATCGCCAAGGCCAAGGGCCAGACTTCCGACTGGCAGCGCGCCCGGCCGCTGGCCGCTTATGACTCGGGAAAAGCTCCCTACGACCCGGTATATTACTTGGGAAAAATCGACGATTGGGTGGAACGATATGGACGTTTCCTTGGTATTAAGCCACAGATCGACCAGCAGGAAATGTCCCTCTAATGCGCACCCGGATCTGCCTCTACGTTTTGCTGATACTGCCGTTACTGGTCTACTGGCAGGCTATTTTTACGGACTACGGCCTGCGTGACGACTACCGCTTCCTGCGGCTGGCGCACGATGATCCCGGCGTCATGGTGAAGGAAACCGCCTCCATCGGCCGGCCGCTCTACGGGGCGTTGCTCGAGACGAGCTATGCCGCGGCGGGCCATGTTGACCAGTTGCCGTGGATGCGGCTGGCGAGCGTGCTGCTCCTCATCGTGCTCGGGGTCGTGCTCTGGCGGCAGCTTTATAACTCGGGGTGGAACGAGGTGGAGGCCGCGGCCATCGGGCTTGGGATCGTGCTGCTGCCTTCGTCGCAGGTGGCCGTCGGGGCGGCCTTCGGCTGGCCGCAGGCGCTGACCCTGCTGCTGGCGATGGCCGGCTTCTCCGCCATCGAGACGGAAATCGAGCGAGGCGGGCTGAAGCGTCTCGTCGCCCTGTTCGGCGGTTGCATGATCTACATGGTGGCGGGCCTGGTCTACCAATCCAACGTGCTTTTTGCCCTCGTGCCGCTCACTGCCGTGTACCTGGTCCGGACTGGCCGCGAGCCCATCAACGACCTCAAGTGGGCCCTCATTCACCTGGCCACCCTCGTGGTGGGCCTGCTCCTGGGCTACCTGCTCGTGAAGTCGCTCTTCAGCAACGGCGTGTTCGAGCCGTCGGCCCGGATGCAATTTACGACCAATCCGTTCACCAAGCTGGTGTGGTTTTTCTCCCACCCGCTGCCCAATGCGCTGGCGCTCTACGCCCTCGCGGACGACAACTTTTCTGGCTGGGTGTACTATGCCGTCGTCATCATCTTGGTCGTGGGCCTGCTGGTTTTCGCCTATCGCCGGAGCATCCGGCTGCACCTGGCGGATAAGCGGCGCTGGCAGATCTGCCTGTTTGTCGTGCCTTTTCTGGCCATGGCCATCGGCCTGGTTGCGGCGGAGAACTCCGCGGGCTACCGGACGATCTTCGCCCTGGCCGGCTTGGTGCTGGTGCTGGCGTTTTACGCGACGCACGGCATCCTGGAGGATTGGAGAATCAAGGCCCGCTATCACTACGCCGCGCTCGCCGTCATTTTCCTGGGGATTGCCTTCACGGCGAACCGGAACAGCCTGGGGCTGATCGCCGAGCCGCAGGGCCTGGAATGGGAAATGATGAAGGGCAACGTGCTGCGGGCGAATTTCGCCAAGGCGCCGCGCGTGTACCTCGTCATTCCCGCCGTGGCTGACCGCTCCACGGTGCGGATCTACCGCGACGAATTCGGCTGGGTCTCAAGTGTCTCCGACGCGGTGGCCCGGGAGATGTTTCAGGCGGCGGTGCGCTCGCGCTATCCCATCAAGCTGCCGTCGGGTTCCACTTACACCCTGGCGTCGGGCCCGGCGGCCCCGGAGGCCGGCGCCTATGACCTGGTGATCGACCTGCGCAAGCTGAAGACCCTGGGCCCGCAGTAAGGTGAGGCGACACACCCCGCCCTGCCGGGCACCCCTCTTCATAGAGGGGATTATCGGTGGCGTAGATTGAATCCCCTCTAGCAAGAGGGGTGGCGCGATAGCGCCGGGGTGTGTTGGGCTTTTGAACGCGAGCCTTGCCAACTCTCCACTCAGCTCCAACTCAGGTCGGACTTGGTGATCGGCCACTGGCGGATGCGTTTGCCCGTGGCGGCGAAGATCGCATTGCAGATGGCCGGCATGACGACCGGGTAGGGCGGCTCGCCGAGGCCGGTCGGCGGGACCGGGCTCTGGATGAAGTGAACCCCGATTTTTGGAGGCGCGGCATTGATGCGGAGCAGGGGGAAGTCGTGAAAATTGCTCTGCATGGCCCGGCCCTCCTCGAAGGTCATTTCCTGGAGCCAGACCGCGCCCAGCCCGTCGACGACCGACCCCTCGACCTGGTTTTCCGCACCGCTAAGGTTAATGATGGGGCCGACGTCGCAGACGGCCGTGACCTCGGGCACGCTCAGGTTGCCGTCCTTCGAGACCGCGACGTGCGCCACCATGGCGACGTAGCCCGAGTGGCTGAAGTGGAACGCGATGCCGCGGCCCTCGCCCTTGGGCAACGGCGAGCTCCAGCCGGATTTCTCGGCGGCCAGCTTCACGACGCCCTTCATGCGGGCGGTGTCGTAGGGCGTGCCCTGGCGGCCAGCGCCGGGCGGGACCTGCCGGTCCTCGCCGAGCAGCTCGAGGCGCAGCTCCACCGGGTCGCGCTTCGCGGCGTGGGCCAGCTCGTCGATGAAGCTCTGGAAGACCCAGGCGAGGGCGTTGCTGCGCGGGGCGCGCATGGGACCCGACGGCACCATCGTGGAGATGATGGTTTGGTCGAGGCGGAAGTTCGTCAGGAAACGAGCGGGCAACTCATCGAGGCCCAGGTCGGCGCCCGAGGCGGGACGCTCGGTGCTCTTGAAGCCGAAGGTCACGAAATGGTTTTGCCACGCGCTGATCTTGCCCGCCGCGTCCACGGCGCCCTTGAGAAAGTGGTAGCCACCCGGGCGGTGGTAGCAATCGTGGCGCATGTCGTCCTCGCGGGTCCAGGTGAGCTTCACCGGCGCGCCGTTGGTGCGCATGGCGATGGCCGCGACCTCCGCCATGTAGTCATTGGCCAGCCGGCGGCCGAAGCCGCCGCCGCCGCGGACGAATTCTAGTTTCACCTTCTCCTTGGGGAGATTGACCGTTTTCGAGACGAGATCCTGGCCCCCGCCGGGCGTTTGCGACGTGGTCCAGCACCTGATCTCACCGTCCTTCATCCACGCGGTGCAACCCTGGGGTTCGAGGGTGGCGTGGTTGAGGTAGGGGTAGACATAGGAGCTCTCGACGACCTTGGCGGCCGCACTGAAGGCCGCGGCCACGTCGCCGTCGTTGCGGACGTTGGTGCCGCCGGCCTTGCCCAGCTCGGCGGCCTTGGCGGCATAGGCCTCGGTGCCGTGTCCCACGCCGCCGCTCTCGTCCCATTCGACCTGCAGTTGCCGCTTGGCGGAGAAAGTCGCCCAGGTGGAAGTGCCGATGATGGCGACGCCCGGCTTGAGGCCATTGATGTTGTCGGTGCCCTCGAGGACGAAGCAGTCGAGGATGCCGGGCAGTTTCTTGATGCGCTCGGTGTTGGCGCTGATGACCTTGCCGCCGTAGACCGGGCACTTCTCGTAGGCGGCATAGACCATGCCGGGGAGCTTCTGATCGATGCCGAAAAGACGCTGGCCCGTGACGATGGCGGGATTGTCCACGCCGCCGACGCGCGAGCCCATGACGCGGAACTCGCCCTCCTTTTTCAGGCGGACGGTCTTCTCGTCGGGAATGGGCAGGGTGGCGGCCTTGGTGGCGAGCTGGCCGTAGGTGAGGGAACGGCCGGTCGGGGCGTGCAGGACCTTGCCCTTGTCGGTGGTCAGCTCGGAGGCGGGGACGCCCCAGGTCTGGGCCGCAGCCTCGACGAGCATCGTGCGCGCAGTGGCGCCAGCCTGGCGCAGGCGCATGTAGTTGTCGGGGGTGGAGCGGCTGCCGCCGGCGAATTGCGCCCCGACGTCGCCGCGCAGCCCGGCCTGCTCGATCACGATGGTAGAGAAGTCGGCGTCGAGTTCCTCGGCCACGATCATGGGCAGGGAGGTCTTCACGCCCTGGCCGGTCTCGGGGTTCTTGGCGAGGATGGTGATGATGTTCTCCGGCGTGATCTTGATGAAGGGATTCGGCGTGAATTGCTTCGCGGTGTCGTCGAGGAGGTTGGCCGCCTGCGCAAACGCGGTGCCGGGCACGGCGTAGCCGATGACGAAACCGCCGCCGGCGAGGGTGGAGACGCGGAGGAATTCGCGGCGGGAAACGGCGGCGTTGGTTTTCATGCGGCACCTCCCTTGGCGGCGTCCTTGATGGCGGCGCGGATGCGGATATAGGTGCCGCAGCGGCAGAGGTTGCCCGCCATGGCGTCGTCGATCTGCGCGTCGGTGGGCGCGGGGTTTTGCTTCAGGAAGGCGGCGGCGGTCATGATCTGCCCGGCCTGGCAGTAGCCGCACTGGGGCACGTCGTGGTCGCACCAGGCCTTTTGCAACGGGTGCTGGCCGGCCGGGTCGAGGCCCTCGATGGTGGTAACGGGGGTGTTGCCGACGGCGGAGACGGAGGTCTGGCAGGAGCGGACAGCCGCGCCGTTGAGGTGGACGGTGCACGCGCCGCAGAGGCCCATGCCGCACCCGTACTTGGTGCCGACGAGATCGAGGTGGTCGCGCAGGGCCCAGAGGAGCGGCGTGTCCGCGGGCACGTTGATCGTGCGGGCCTGCCCGTTAATCTTCAGGGTGTAGGAGGGCATGGGGGTGGAAAGCGATCCCCATGGTGTCCAACCCCGTCGCGACGTCAAACGCCCAGATGGGCGGGCTGGTTGGTTTCAAAACCAGTCCGGGTTTTCCGACGGACCAGGTAATACCAGCCGTAGAAGCTGCCGAACAGGACGCCCCGGATCATGCGGGGAATGGCCATCTGCTGGGCGCGTGAGCCGACCGGATACGCGTCGTAGTTCACGAAATTGGTAAGCGTAAGGCCGAAGTAATGCACGATGACGACGACCGCGAACAGGCGCAGATACCCGGCTTCGCCGCGGAAGACCCGGACCCCGTAGATGGCGACGGCAATGGAATCGGCGGCGGCCAGGAGATATCCGGCGCCCATGCCATTGGCGAAGGCGGCGATTGAAAGCACCGCCGGGGCCGCCCCGGCAAAGACAACCGCATAAGCGGAAAGAATCCTCGACCCGATGGGAGAAGGTTTCATCTGCTGGCGCCTAGATGGCCAAAAGGGAACGTACGAAGCGGTGGCGCGATGGCTGGCTTTGTTAGATCATTCAATGGCAAATATCGCAAAGACCCACTTGCGGAAGGAAATCGTTGCAGGAATGACGGGGAATTCGCGTCTTCCGCCCAAGCCCGACGATGCTCCGTAACCGTCCGGCTCACCGCGAAACCCAAAGGGACTTCCGATGTTGGAGAAACCGGTTTCTGAGATTGCACGGACGGCGCCTATCTTTTTCCCGAATCCCTGGCACAGCCGCTCTGCGTTCGTCCGGGCGGTCCTGCAAGCATCGTCAGTCAGACCCTGCATGATCATGTTTTCATCCTTGCACCCGAAGGTGACGTGCAGGCCTTCGACGTTGGGAAGTCCATAGAGAAAATCGATCAACTTGGAAAACCGGGCGAGATCCTTCAGTTCGATCTGAACCGAGCGCACCAGTTCGTAGCCGATGATTTCCAGTTCCTTTCCCTTGTCGTCTTCCTTTCGTACCGTCGATTTCTCGATCGCCTGGGCGACAATATCCTCGATTGGTACGCCCAGCTTTCCGGCAAAGGCGAGAAAGGCATCTGCCACCTCGGCTTGTTTTCCGTAGGCCACGGTCGCCTCGGAATGATAGGTCTTCACCCGAAAGGTGATGAGACCCTTGTCCGGGACGACCTCGAGATTTGCGGTGCCATTGACATAGACAAACGGGTATTCGGGCAGGGGTGACGCTGTGGTTGAGAGCGGCGCCAAAAGAAGGCTGATGAAAAGGAGTAAGGAGCGCGTAAGGGTGCGTGTCTTCATAATGTCTGTTTGCCTAACAGGGGTTACTTAGGCTCCGTAGAAAACCAACGGACATGGCGGCCCGCCACACCGGGAAGATTGCGAAGAACGTCCTGCGCGACAACACCGGAGTTGGCTGCGGCTGGGGATGGAAGCCGGGTTCAGCCGTCGCCAAGGCTATGGTTGACACGGTCGAGGACCCCCGCCCTACAGCCTCGACTACTTCTGAGTGGAGCGTTTCACAACCCAGTCGATCGTGGCGGCGTCGTTGTCGAGGTTGCGCCAGACGAGGCTGAGGAACTCGGCAGGATGGATGTCGTGCGTGTGGAAGAACTGCCGGTCGCCGCCGCAGGAATACATGAGGCTCGGCGGCAACTCGCCGCGGAGCTTGGCCTTCGTCTTCGGAATGATGCGCGGGAGCCACTCGATGCCTTTCACCGCGTCGGTCTTGCCGGGCAACTTCGCGGCGTCGAAGACCACGGTGGAGGCTTTGCCCTGCTGGACGTTGAGAAAGTAGTCGCGGCGGACCAGCTCGATGGCGAGGGCACGGTCGTAACCGGGCTCGCCGTAGCCGTGGTGGTCCTCGGCGTAGTCATACATGGCCTGCACGCTGATGCCGTTGGCGGCAAGGAAGGCTTTTTCATCGGCGGAGAAATACTTGGCCTGGTCGGTCTGGCCGCCGGCGTAGGCCCTCATGGCCTTGTCGTAGAGCACGCGGAATTTGTCGGCGAAGTCGTAGTGTTTCATTTGATCAGTTTGGCCACAAAAAGCACAAAAAGCGCAAAAGCAATCAGTCGGATGCCTCGGTCATTTTGTGCCTTCTGCGCCTTTTGTGGCAGTCCCGGCTTTGGGCACAAACTACCGGGACGATGGCGTGGCCCCTTCCAGGGTCACGAAGAGGGGCAGGTGACCGTGGCGCCGGGCCAGCACGGCCAGGCGCAGGCGGTCACCTGAGCTTCGCTGGAAAAGCGCGTCCAGCATGGCGTCCCGATTAAGGTCGGTGACCGGCACCCCGTCGATGGCGAGGATCTGGTCACCGGTGTAGAGACCGCTGCGGGCGGCGATTGAATCAGGAATAACCACCCCCACGCGCATCCATTTGATCATCCCGCCATGACGTACTTCGGGGTTGGTGACGACGGAAAGGCCAAAGTTGGCGAATCCTTCTGCCGTGACGACGAACTTGGGAAAAGTGACGATGTCCCCCTCGGTCAGGATCTCCTTGTCCCGGGAGGCGCCGGCAGCCCGGGCCTTTGACCGGCGTTGATCGAACTGCGTGTTGGCCGGGGTGATTTCCACGGCCTCCCTGCTGGTTGGTTTGGCGGGAGACGGCGGAGGGCTGTTGCTGGCCGACGTGGTCCGGCAGCCGATGAGCGCTGCCACCAACAGCACCCCAACGATTATTCTGGAGTTGGCACCGGACAACGGAGGGCCCTCACGGCACCGTGAAATCGATCAGGCGCTTTTGGCGGTCGACCTTGTCCACGACGACCTCGATCTTGTGGCCGAGCTCAAACTTGCGCTTGGTCTTGCGGCCGATGAAGGCCGTGCCAGCGCCGTTGAGGACATAGAAGTCGTCCTGGAGCCGCGAGACGGGCACCATGCCGAAGGCGCCCGCGTCGGAGAGTTCGATGAAGAACCCGTGGTTGCGCACATCGGTGATGATCGCCGGGAAGACGGTCCGCTTCTTCTTTTCCGTCTCGCGGTCGAAGAACTCCATGAGCTTGACCTTGACCGAATCGCGCTCGGCCTCGGTGCTGTTGATCTCGGTGAGGCTGAGGTGCTCGGCCAGCTGGTCGATGTGCGCGGCGCGGTAGCCGGGCTGCTTCGCGAGGTAGGTGCCGAAGACACGGTGGACCACCAGGTCGGAGTAGCGCCGGATGGGCGAGGTGAAGTGCGTGTAATCCTTCTTGTTGAGGCCGTAGTGGCCGTCGGGCGTGGCGCGGTAGCAGGCCTTGCGCATGGAGCGCAGCAGCTGGGTGCGGAGGATGAAGCCCTGCGGGTGGTGCTTCAGCACGGCGAGCAGGCGCACGACCTCGTCGCGCTGCATGAGGTCACCGACCTTGATCTGGAAGGTGCCGAGGAATTGCCGGAGGTCGGCGAGCTTGGTTTCATCCGGATCGTCATGGACGCGGTAGAGCGAGGGCAGGCGCTGGCTGCGCGTGAGGCGGGCGACGGCCTCGTTGGCGAGGAGCATGAACTCCTCGATCAGCTGGTGGCTCTCGTCGTTCTCGATCTTTTCGATGCGGTCGGCGTAACCCTCGGCGTCGACGAAGATCTTGGTCTCGGGCATGTCGAGGTCGAGCGAACCACCGGCCATGCGCTCCTTGCGGATTTTGCTGCCGAGGGTCCAGAGCTGCCGGACCCATTTCTGGAGCTCGGTGAGCTCGGCCTGGGAGAGCTCGTTGAGGGCGCGGCCGGTCGAGCCGGTCTGGTGGGCGCCGGGCAGGGGCAGGCGGCGGATCTTCGCGTGGTCGTCCTCGAACATCAGCGCGTAGGCCTGTTTGTACGTGAGGCGCTTGCGGCTGCGGATGACGGTGTTGGCGAAATCGACGCCCTTGATGGCACCCGCGCGGGTGAAGGTGAAGATCGCGGCCTTGGTCAGGCGGTCCTTGGCCTCGACAAGCGAACAGAGGCCGTTGGAAAGCTTCTCGGGCAGCATGGGCACGACGGTGCCGACGAGGTAGGTGGAGTTGCCACGCTGCTGCGCCTCGCGGTCGAGCGCAGTGCCGGCCTTCACGTAGTGGCTGACATCGGCGATGTGCACGCCGACGCGGACCTCGCCGCCGTCGAGGTATTCCACGGAGAGCGCGTCGTCGAAGTCCTTGGCGTCGTCCGGATCGATCGTGAAGGTGGGGATGGCGCGGTAGTCGCGCCGGCCGGCGAGGTCGGCCGGCTGGACCTCCGGCGGGATCGCGGCGGCCTCGCGCACGACGGGGTCGGGGAACGAGGTCGGGAGATTGTATTTGTGGAAGATGGCGGCGAGCTCGGCGCGCGGTTCGAAGGCACGGCCGAGGCGCTGGGTGACCACACCGTCGGGGTTGAGGTGGCGCTCCTTCCACTCGTTGAGCTGGACGATGACCTTGTCGCCGACGACGGCCGGGGGCGTCAGGCGGGCCTTTACGGGATCGGCGACGATGATGTCGTGCGGGATGCGCGGGTCGTCGGGCGTGACGTAGAAGTAGGAATTGCCGCGTTGGAGCGTGCCGGTGAGCGTGGCGGCGCCGCGCTCGAGGATCTTGATGACGCGGCCGGCCTGCTCGCCGGGTTTGAGGAAGTGCGGGAAGTCGCGCTCCTTCGGCGAGCGCAGGCGGACGACGACCTTGTCGCCCTGCAGTGCCACGCCGGTGTCCTCGCCGGAGATGAAGATCGCGGGCTTGCGCGGCTCCGTGGCCTTGACCTCGGGCGCGACCATGGCGGAGCCCTTCTGGCGGAAGTTGATCGTGCCGGTGACGAGGTCGGCGACCTTGGGCAGGCAGAGACGGTCGTTTTTGATCAGCGCGATGCGGCCGGAGCGGACGAGTTCGCCGACCTCGGCGGTGAAGGCGCGGCGCTGCTTGGGAGTGAGGCGCCACTCCTTGGCGAGGGCGGCGGCGGGGGCCGGCACGTAGTTGCGACGGGCGAGATGGGCGAACAGGCGTTCGGAAAAATTCATGAGGAAGAGGAAAAGCGGGCAGGGGTCACACGGACGCCATCAGCCCCGGGATTTTCTGATGGCACCGTGCGCCCGGGTCTGTAGGGTTGCAACATGAGAATTGCCCACGCCGCCAGCGAACTCTTTCCCTACCTGAAGACGGGCGGGCTGGCCGACATGGTGGCGGCGCTGACCGGGGCGCTGGTGGACCGGGGGCACGAAATCACGATTTTCCTGCCGGGCTACCGGACCCTGCTCGATGGCGCACCGGCCAAGGGGGCCAAGCTCACGCACAAGCTGAAGATCGAGATGGGGGACAGCTTCCTGGCCGGTGATGTGCTCACGCTCACGCCCCGGCCGGGCCTGACGATCCGGCTGATCTGTCGCGAGGAATTCTTCGACCGGCAGCGACCGTACTGGACGGGGGAGCGTGACTACGACGACAACGATGCGCGGTTCATCTTTTTCCAGAAGGCGGTCGCGGAGCTGCTGCGTTTGACCGACTTCAAGGCCGACATCGTCCACTGCCACGACTGGCAGACGGGCATGCTGCCCCTGTTCCTGCGCGACGCCGAGCGGCGCTACGGCGTGACCCTCGCCCTCAAGACGGTGTTCACCATCCACAACATCGCCTACCAGGGCATCTTTCCGCGGAAATCCTTCGCGCTGTCCAACCTGCCCGAGGAACTGATGGGCATCGATGGCCTCGAGTACTACGACCAGATGTGTATGATGAAGGCCGGCATCGTCTTCGCGGACCTCGTGACGACCGTCAGCCCGCGCTACGCGCAGGAGATCCAGACGCCGGAGTTCGGCAACGGCATGGACGGCGTGATCGCCACGCGGCTCGACGACCTGCACGGTATCATCAACGGCATCGACACGGCGGTGTGGAGCCCGGCGGTGGACGCCAGCCTGCCGGCGCGCTACAGCGCAGAGAACATCGCCGGGAAGGCGATCTGCCGGGCGAAGCTGCTGCAGGAATTCGGCTGGGACCCCAAGTTCAAGGGCCCGGTCTTCGGCATGGTCTGCCGTTTCACGGCGAGCAAGGGCCTCGACCTGGTGCTGGGCGCGGCGGATTTTTTCACGAAGCAGGACTGCCGGCTGGTGGTCCTTGGCGGGGGCGACCGGAAATACGAGGAGGCGGTCCAGGCCCTGGCCGCGGCGCATCCCGGCAAAATCGCCGCCTGCGTGCGGCAGGACGAGACCATGAGCCATCTCGTCGAGGCGGGTTCCGATTTCTTCCTGATGCCTTCGCTGTTCGAGCCCTGCGGCCTGAACCAGATGTACAGCCAGGCCTACGGCACCGTGCCGCTCGTGAGCAAGGTCGGCGGGCTGGTGGACACGGTGGTCGATGCCGCCGCCGACGCCGGCACGGGCATCATGTTTCCGCCCACGCAGGAGGGCTTCAATGGCGGCCTGCAGCGGGCGCTGGCGCTGTTCGCCGACAAGACGGCCTATGCCGCGGTACAACGGCGGGCGATGCAGCGGGATTTTTCGTGGAAGACGGCGGTCGCGGCCTACGAGAAACTTTACACGAACGCGCTGTGATCGCGGTCTCATCGACCCATGGATTGCCATTCTGAGCGCAGCGAGGAACCCAGTCTAAGGCCGGCCTGACCCTGGGGCGGGTCCGCAACCCATGGTGGACCATGGGGAAGCGCGGGTGGCGGCGCTGGCGGCATTGCAAAGCATCCGCGGCAAAGCGTGCTGAAGATTCTTCAAATCGGGGCTTTTCAAACGAGCCCCCGAAAGTATGGTGGGCCGCTTATATGCAGAGAACATTCGTCATCTTTAAGCCGGACTGCATGGCCCAGCGCCATGTCGGCAACGTGCTTAACCGCTTTGAGAGCGCGGGTTTCACCGTGGTGGGCTGCAAGATGGCCCGCCTGACCTCCGCCAAGCTGCGCGAACACTACGCCCATGTTGCCGACAAGCCGTTTTACCCGGAGATCGAGGCCTTCATGAGCTCGCGCCCGGTCATCATGATGGCGCTCGAGGGCGACAACATCGTCCAGAAAGTGCGCGACCTGCTCGGGCCCACGGACTCCCGCAAGGCCCCGAAGGGCACGATCCGCGGCGACTTCGGCACCGAGATGATGAAAAACGTCGTCCACGCCTCGGACAGCGTCGAGAACGCCAAGCTCGAACTCGCGCGCTTCTTCGAGGCCGGGGAGCTGTTCAAGGTCGGATGATTTTGCGCACTTGACGGTCTGCCGTCCGGTGCTTGTTTGTTCTTTCAGTTTTTCGCCCCTATCGTCTAGCGGCTAGGACAGGAGATTCTCATTCTTCAAACCGGGGTTCGATTCCCCGTGGGGGCACCAGTTTCGCAAACGCACATCGCGCCGGTGTGCGTTTTTTCATGCCTGTTTGCGGCGTCCGTTGCGGTGGGACGCCCCAAGTCGTCAGCCGCGGTCGGTTTTAGGGAGGAACCGGCGGGAGAGGCGAGTCAACGCCGGTTGCATCACCCGTTCCAAGCACCAGGCGGCGCCGATACAGCAGATCACCGTCAGCAAGGCGCAGGTGAGGTAGCCGGTCCCGTTTTGTGGCAGCCAGGAGCTGTTACCGAAGACCAAGGTCTGGATGGGGCGGGAGATGGCGTAGAGGGCGAAGGCGATCGTTCCCACCGGCGCGAAAACCCGGAAAAAGCGCAGTGATGGCCGCCAGTTCCATAGCACCAAGGCAAGCAGGTAGGCTCCCAGCGCCATGCGATAATCGAGCGCGGTGAAATATCCGGGGCGGTTCCACTTTATCGCCAGGCCCACGATGGGCACAAGGACCGCGACCAGTTTGATCCAGCGCAACGCTGGAAATGTGCGCCCGGCCACGAGGGCGACCAGCCAGAGGCAAACGGGCAGGAAATCCAAAAAGTAGAGCATCACCACCGGGCCGTCGAAGGCCGGCACGGGGTAGCCGGCGAGCACGTTGAGCAATCCGCGCAGCTTCCACGTCACGAGCAGGAGCAGCACGCAACTCGGCCAGTTGGAATTTTCTGTGGAGGCAGGCTGCGCTTGCCACGCCAGGGTCAGACCCGAGAGCCAGAACAGGAAACCGACGGCATAGCAGGCCAGGAAAAGCGGAAGCAGGCTCGTGTACCACCCGAGAGTGGCCACAACCAGCACCAGGCAACCGACCGCCAGGAGGGAAGGGTTCAGCCGCCAGATGACGATAAAGAGCGCATAATAGAGAACCTCGTAGTTTAGGCTCCAAAGGTTCTCATTGCCCGCGATAACGGGGATGGAAACCCCGGCATAGGGGGCGAAATTTTGCAGGAAAAAAACATTGGCCAGAACTGTTCCGTGATCCACGTGCGAGGTGACCGCGCAGGCGAGCAGCACCGCGACCAGGTTGATCGGCATCAGGCGGAGCGCGCGTCGCCCGATGTAGCGCTTTACGTCCTTGGTCGCTCCCGTTGGCGGGTAGGCGAGACCGATGACATAGCCGGACAATACAAAAAACACCATCACCGCGGCCCGACCGTCGGCGGGCCAGAGCATCCACTGCGGTGCGCTGGCTCCTCCCACGGTGGCGAGTCCGACGTGATTAATCAGGACGGCCAGCGCGGCCAATCCCCGCAGTCCGTCGAGCGCCTCGTCATGTTTGGGCGTCGTGACCGGGACGATCATGCCGGAGATCGATTCATTGGCGGAATGGATATACCGGATCGGGGGCATGCGGCCATTCCGAAGTTCACCGGCTTGGGTCCGGTCGGGCGAGAGAATTGGCTCCCCTTGGGCGGTGATTGTGCTCACGTTCTCACCTCGCAATGGCACTTATCGGCAAACGCAACCTGCTCACCATCGTCCGCTCCGCCCAGCCGGGGCTGTATCTCGATGGCGACCCGCACGGCGAGATCCTGCTGCCGGGCAAATATATCCCGGCCGGTGCGGTCGTGGGCGGCAAGCTCGACGTGTTTGTCTACCGCGACTCGGAGGACCGCCTCGTCGCCACCACCCAGCAGCCCCTGGCGACCGTGGGCGAGCTGGCCTACCTGCGGGTCGCGGCGATCAACCCGCGGGTCGGCGTGTTCCTCGACTGGGGCCTGGAGAAGGACCTGCTCCTGCCGATGCGGGAAATGGACGGCCCGCTCAATCCCGGCGATCGTGTGGTCGTGATGGTGGTGCTGGATGACCGCACCAACCGCCTGATCGCCAGCGCGCGCTTCAATCGCCGGCTCGACCAGAAGCCGCCGCACTACCACGAGGGCGAATCGGTCCGGTTGTTGGTGGCGAGCAAGAGCCCGCTGGGCTTCAACCTGGTCGTGAACAACGCCCATCGCGGCCTCATCTACCATACGGACATCACCGGTACCCTGAAGATTGGCGACGTGGTCCCGGGCTACGTCCGCGCCATCCGGCCCGACGGCAAGCTCGACCTCGCGCTCGGCCAGGCCGGCCACCGGCGCATCGGCCCGATGAGCGAGCAGGTGCTGGCCGTCCTCACCGCCAAGGGCGGGCGCCTGCCTTACCATGACAACAGCCTGCCCGAGGAAATCCGCGATGTCTTCGGCATGAGCAAGAAGGCCTTCAAGCAGGCGATCGGGGCGCTCTTCAAGGAGCGCCGGATTTATATCGAGCCCGATGGCATCCGCTTGGTGGAACCGGACGCAAAAAACTGAGGGTGGACTCGTTTCGGCGCGCCGCTAAATCCAAGCCATGAAGAAACCTCGTCAGGAAACCAACTCCTCCAGCCCGCGCAACGTCGTGGTGCGGGAAGTCCCGATCGAGCTGTGCCAGTTCATCAAATTCGGCGGGTTGACCGAGAGCGGCGGCGAGGCGAAGCAGTTGATCAGCGAGGGCCTCGTGCTCCTCAACGGCGTGGTCGAGACCCAGAAGCGGAAGAAACTTGCTGTCGGCGACCAGGTGTGGGCCAACGGCCACACGATCATCGTCCAGCTGGCCTGAGCCAGCGGATTCCCTATGTCTTTTTTGGCCCTCGGACTTTCGGAACCCCTCCTGCGGGCCGTCGCGGAACGGAACTACGCCGCGCCGACCCCGGTGCAGGTGGCCGCGATCCCAGCCGTGTTGCGCGGTAGCGACGTGTGGGCCTCGGCGCAGACCGGCTCGGGCAAGACCGCCGCCTTTGCCCTGCCGATGCTGCAACGCCTGTCCGCCGGTCGCCGGGAGCGGGGCCGCTTCGTCCGCGCCCTGGTCCTCGCGCCCACGCGCGAACTGGCGGCGCAGATCGGGGAGTCGTTCCGGCATTACAGCCGTCACCTGCCTGAGCCCATCAAGGTGCTCGTGGTCTACGGTGGCGTCTCCATCAATCCCCAGATGATGGCGCTCGGCGGCGGGGCGGATGTCGTCGTCGCCACGCCGGGCCGCCTGCTCGATCTCGTGGACCACAATGCCGTGTCGCTCTCGGCGGTCTCGACCCTGGTGCTGGACGAGGCCGACCGGTTGTTCGACCTGGGTTTTGCGGACGAGCTCAACCGCATCCTTAACCAACTGCCGGCGCGCCGGCAGAACCTGCTTTTCTCCGCCACGTTTCCGCCCGAGGTGCAGGCCCTGGCCACCGCGCTGCTACGTGATCCGGTGCGCATCGAGGTGGCCACCGCGCCCGCGACGGCGCCGGTCATCACGCAGCGCGCCATCGAGGTCGATCCGCCGCGCCGCACGCAGCTGTTGCGTCATCTGATCCAGGAGAACAAGTGGACTCGCGTCCTCGTCTTCGTCGCCACCAAGTACGCCACCGAGCATGTCGCCGAAAAACTGCGTAAGGCCGGCATCGGCGCCACGGCTTTTCACGGCGAATTGAGCCAGGGCGCCCGCACCCAGGCGCTGGCGGCCTTCAAGGCCTCGCAGGTGCAGGTGCTGCTGACCACCGACCTGGCCTCGCGGGGCATCGACATCGCCCAGCTGCCTGTGGTGGTGAACTTCGACCTGCCGCGCTCGGCCACGGACTACACGCACCGCATCGGCCGGACCGGGCGGGCGGGGGAGAGCGGCCTCGCGGTGAACTTCATCAGCGCCGGCACACACGCCCATTTCCGGCTGATCGAGAAGCGCAACGGCTTCACCCTGCCACGCGAGCAAGTCGCGGGCTTCGAGCCGGTGGAACTGGAAGTGCCGGCCGACCCGACGGGCGGCATCAAGGGGAAGCGCCCGAGCAAAAAGGACAAACTGCGGGCGGCGGCGGCCCGGGCGGCGGGTCAGGAACCCACCCAGTCTGACGCTCCGAATAAGAAATTCTCCTGGCCCCGCTTGCGCCAGACACGGGACAGGTAACCTTGGTTCGGCCGGTCCGTCATGACGGCACACCCACGCTCTGCCTGGCCGGAGCGCTGGAACAACCCCAACCCCTCCGCCTGATGCACCCCATGTTGAACTCGTTTCTTGCCCGCGCCGCCCTCGTACTGGCCACCGCCTGCCTGCTGCCGGCCACCTTCGCCCAGATCGGCACGCGCTTTCCCTCGGAGAAGAAGGTGGTTCCCGATCCCGTCACCGGGGTGCCGGTGACCTTCCTGACCACCGCCAACAAGGGCGACTCGAAGATCTACCAGACGCATCACCAGTGGACGGCCGATGGCAAGTGGCTCGTTTTCCGTTCCAACCGCGTGCAGGGCGAGGCCATGGCGGTCAATGAGCAGACCGGCGTCATGGTGCAGGTCACCGAGGGCGGCTACTCCGGCATGCTGTGCTTGGCGGACAACACGAATAATCTCTATTTCCTGCGCATTCCCTATGAGCGTCCGGCTCCGGCGATGACCGGGGCCGAGCCGGCGGTTCCGGCGGCGCCGCCGGCGGCCGGCGCCCCGACCGGTACGGCAGGGGCCCGTCAGGGTGGTCCTGGTGGCCGCGGCCGGCAGACCGGTCCGGCCCAAATCATACGCGTCGATCTCGCGAAGCTTTTCGCCGACAGCGAGGCGGGCAGACTTCAGCCGAAGGCGGCCTACGAGAAGGTTTGCGGTGAGATTCCGATGGAGTGGGGCGCGGGCGGCGACATGGCGCTCGATTGCACCGAGAAGTATGCGTATTTCCGCGTCGGCAAGGAAGAGGCCGCCAAGCACCTGCCGACCGACCAGAAGCCGGAGGCCAACTACGGCCCGCGCAACATGGGTGCCGGCCCGACCGGCCTCGGTCTCATGAACCTCGAGACCGGCGCGGTTAATTTCGTCGTGGCCGTGCCCTTCCAGATCGGCCACGTGCAGACCAACCCCTGGGTGCCGGGCGAGATCGTTTTCTGCTGGGAAACCGGCGGCAAGGCTCCGCAGCGCACCTGGACGGTGATGGGCGACGGCACGGGCCTGCGCCCGCTGTTCCCGGAAGCACCGTTCGACTGGGTCACGCACGAGGCCGTGGTCAGCAAGGACTATGTCGCGGTGGCGATCCTGGCCCATCGCCGGATCAAGATTCCCGGCGAGAACGCGGCCGAGAACGATGGCCCGGGACAGGGCGATGCGTGGGGCGAGAACGGCACCGGCGAGCACATGACCGGCCTGGCGATGGTCAACCTGCGCACACGCGACATCCGCATCGCCGGGCAGAACCCGGTGGGGGACAAGGGTCGCTCGGTCTGGCACGTGGGCGGCTCGCCCGACGGACGCTGGGCGGTCGCGGACGATTTCCTGTACCGCCTGTGGCTCTACGACCTGACCAACGGGGAGCGCGTCCTGCTGGCCGACCTTGGCAGCAAGACGACCGCGCGCGACCACATCCACCCGACCTTCAGTCCCGACAGCACCCGTATCCAGATCCAGACCTCGATGATCGCCGAGGACGGCAGGGCGCTCAATATCGCCGTCGTGCCCGTGCCCGAAAGTTGGCTGAAACGCACGTATCCCACCAAGCTGGTGCCGTAAGGGCGACTGTCTGCCAGGTGGAGCGCACTGACCCCAGTGCGCTGGTTTGATGAGAACGCGCTGAGGTCAGCGCGTTCCACCTGCTCGCCTGATCAGTTATCCAGGTCGACCACACCCTGTGCCGTGCAGAGGGCATGGAGGACGCGATAGTTGACGCTGTCCTTGTCGTGGGCGGCGGGATTCACCTTAAAGCCGGTCACGAGGGTCTTCATCACCTCGCCGTGGGTTTTCGCATTGGGCGTGAGCTGGATGCGCTCCAGCGCCCGCGGACCGTGGCCGATGAAGGCGGCAGCGGCAGCGAAGAGCTGCCGGGTCTCGGGCTTGTCCTGCTTATGGCCGCTGCGAACGGTGACTTCCATCAGTCCGTCCGGCGTCTGGAATTTAAAGGGCATTTGCGGCAGTCTGATATCCATGGAGAAACCATACGCACAATGTGGCGAATAGGAAGGTATTCCTTTGGGGTGGGGTCGCCCGGTGGTTTGCTGGTACTCACGCAACAATGCGACACACCCCGTCGCTTCACGCCACCCCTCTTGATAGAGGGGAATTCAAACCACCGTAGCGGGAATCCCCTCTATGAAGAGGGGTGCCCGACAGGGCGGGGTGTGTGGGTATCGTCAGCCCTCGAAACAATACGGGCAGCTCTTGTCCGGCACGTAGTGCGGGTGCCGCTGCTCCTCCTCGGTCAGCGGCATCTGGCAGCGGAAGCACATGACCGTGTTGGTTTCGCGCAGGGCCGGGTCAACGCCGACGCGCTTGTCGAAGACGAAGCACTCGCCCTCGTAGTGCGCGCCGCCGCATTCCTCGAAATACTTCAGGATGCCGCCGTCGAGCTGCAGGACGTTCTTGAAGCCCATCTTTTCCATATAGGGACCGGCCTTCTCGCAGCGGATGCCGCCGGTGCAGAACATCACAATGGGTTGCTCCTTCAGCCCCGCGGGTAGGCGGGTGACGGCGGCGGGGAAATCCCTGAAATTCTCGATGCCCGCGGGCACGGCGCCGCGGAACGTACCGAGCCGCACCTCGTAGTCGTTGCGGGTGTCGAGCAGGGTGAGCGGCCGGCCCTCGTCGAGCCATTGCTTCAGCGTGCGGGCCGGGAGTTTGGCGGTGGGCCGGCGCGCCGGGTCGATGCCTTCCACGCCAAAGGCAATGATCTCCTTCTTGATCTTCACCAGCATCCGGTTGAAGGGCTGCTCGTCGCTCTCGCTCTCCTTCGGCATCAGGTCCGCCAGCCCGGGCATGGTGCGGATGACGGCCAGCAGGGCGTCGACCGGGGGGCGTTCGCCGGCGACGAAAAAGTTGATGCCCTCAGGGCTGAGCAGGATGGTGCCCCGGAGCCCGCCGGCAGCGGCCACGGCCCGGAGCTGTTCCTGCCACGCCGGGAGATTTTCCAGCGGGGTGAACTTGTAGGCGGAGAGGTTGATGATGCCGGGCATGCTTTCGCCGCACAATGCAAGGGCCGCAGTCTAATCACAGCACGAAATTTCTGTTTACCTGCCGCCCCAGCTGACGTGGATAGGAGGCATGCGTTTCCCCCCGCGTTGGTCCAGGATTGTCGGCATCGTGGCTTTGGGCCTTGGGCTGCTGCCTGCGACCGGCCCGGCCAGGGATGTCTGGCTCAACCTTGAGCCGGGATCGGAATCCGGGCCGGCGAGATTCGCGGTCGCCGAGATCGAGACGGCCTTGAAGGCCCGTGGGGAAAACGTCCGGCGCGGGACGCTGAAGGCGTTCAGCGAGGGCACGGCCTCCATCACCCTGGTCGGAGGGGATGAGATCAAGCCCGAGGCCTTTGACCTGCAGCAGACGCGTCAGGGGGACCGGCAGTACCTCACGGTGCGCGGCGGCGGACCCGGCGGCGTGATGTATGGCGGCCTCGAACTGGCGGAGCAGATCCTGCTGGGTGGCCTGGGGGCGGTGCAACCGATGAAGCGTGAGCCGTACTTCGCCATGCGCGGCACGAAGTTCAACCTGCCGCTCGATGTGCGCACGCCGAGCTACACCGACATGAGCGATTCCGCGCAGGCGAACATCGCCTCGGTGTGGGACTTCGAGTTCTGGCGCGAGTACCTCGACCACCTCGCGCGCGACCGCTACAACTACGTCTCACTTTGGAACCTGCATCCGTTCCCGTCGATGGTGCAGGTGTCGGAGTATCCGGGGGTCGCGCTCGCGGACGTGCAGCGCTCGACCATCAAGTTCGCCGAGCACTACTCGACGCGGACGGAGGACATCGTGACGCCCGCGATGCTTGCGCAGGTCGAGGTCGTCAAAAAGATGACGATCGAGGAGAAGATCGAATTCTGGCGCCGCGTGATGGTCTACGCGAAGGACCGGAACATCGACTTCTACATCGTCACCTGGAACATCTACACCTACGGCACCGGCGGCCAGTACGGCATCACCGACGCGATCGATAACCCGGTGACGGCGGATTATTTCCGCAAGAGCGTCGCGCAGCTCTTCCGCACGTACCCTTTGCTGCGCGGCATCGGCATCACGGCGGGCGAGAACATCGGCAGCGCCAATTCCAGCTTCCAGGCGAAGGAGGACTGGCTGTTCGCCACCTACGGGCAGGGCGTGCTCGATGTGGCGCGCGAGCAGCCAGGCCGGCCCATCCGCTTCATCCACCGGCAGCACGAGACGAAGGCATCGGACATCGCCCAGACCTTCGGACCGCTGACGAAGAACCCGGACATCGATTTCGTTTTCAGCTTCAAGTATGCGCAGGCCCACGCCTTGAGCGCCACGACCCAGACGTTCCACCGCGACTTCGTGCAGTCGCTCGGCAACTTGAAGACGCTTTGGACGCTGCGCAACGACGACGCGCTGATGTTCCGCTGGGGCGCGCCGGATTTCGTGCGCGAGTTCATCACCAACATGCCCGTGGACGTGACGCAAGGGGTCTACTACGGATCCGACATGTGGGTGTGGGGCCGGGACTTCCTGAGCACGGAGACTAAGGCTCCCCGCCAGTTGGAAATCGAGAAGCATTGGCTCGACTGGCTGCTGTGGGGGCGGATGAGCTACGAACCGACCCTGGGCAACGAGCGCATTGCCGCGCTGGTCGGCGCGCGTCTGGGGGTGACGGAGGCGAAAGCGCTGCTCGAAGCCTGGCAGCACGCCTCGATGGTTTATCCGCTCACGACTGGGTTCCACTGGGGCCAGTACGACTTCCAGTGGTATATCGAGGCGTGCCAGAGCCGGCCCCAACCGGCGCAGACGAAGAGCGGGTTTCACGACGTGAACCGCTTCATCACGCTCGGCGTTCACCCCGGCACGGATAACATTCCGATCCCGAAATACGTGGAGGCCTTCACTTCAGGCACCCCGATAAAGGGCACGACGCCGCTCCAGGTGGCGGAGCAACTGCACCAGCATGCCACCGCCGCACAATCCCTCATCGCGGGCCTCAGGTCGAACCAGCAGCAGGAACTGGCCGCGACCCTGAATGACATTCAGTGCATGGCGTTGCTCGGCCACTATTACGCCTTTAAGATTCGGGGAGCGACCGAACTCGCGCTGTTCCGGAAGACGGGCAAGCCGGAGCACCAGCAGTCGGCGGTGAAACAACTGTCCGGCGCCCAGATACGCTGGAGCAGTTACACGCAACTGGCCGGCGCGCTATATCAAAACCCCCTCTGGACGAACCGGGTGGGGATCGTGGACTGGAACGAACTCCGCGACGAGGTCGCCCGGGACATCGCGATTGCGCGCGACGCGAAGCCCGACCCGAAAACGCCGTGAGACTCTGGACGATCCACCCCTGTCACCTCGACGCGAAAGGCCTGGTCGCGTTGTGGCGCGAGGCGTTGCTGGCGCAGAAGGTCCTTCGCGGGAAAACCAAGGGTTACCGGCATCACCCGCAGTTGATCAGGTTTCAAGCGACGTCCAATCCGGTGGCGGCGATCGCGACGTACCTCGTCGGAGTCGCGGCGGAGGCGAAGCGCCGCGGCTATCATTTCGATACACGCAAGATTGGCCGGGCTCGCACCAAGGCAAAGATCGTGGCAACCATCGGCCAGGTGGCCTACGAGTGGAAGCACCTCCGCGCGAAGCTGGCGCGCCGCGACCCCGCGCGACTCAGGACCCTTCCGTCGCGGGCGAAGCTGGAAGTCCATCCGCTGTTCCGGGTGCGTCCCGGCCGGGTGCAGGCTTGGGAGAAAGTGTCCGGATAGCCAGGGCCGGCCCGCTTGGCCCAAGGGCAGTTGCCCTAAGGGCCAATGCCAATCCGCGGGATTTCCGAGTAAGCTCCGCATCCTCTGAGACGATCCAACATGACGAAGATAGGAATTGTCACGGGTGGCGGCGATTGCCCGGGCCTTAACACGGTGATTCGCGCGGTCGCCAAGGCCGCGGCGCAGCGCGGTTGGGAAACCCTCGGTATCCTTGGTGGCTATGAGGGTTTGCTCGAACCGGCGCAGACCATCGCGCTCGATTACCATGCGACCAGCGGCTTGTTGCCGCGGGGCGGCACGATCCTCGGCACGGCCAACCGCGGCAAATTCTCGTCCAAGACCGGGCACGGCGAGTCACGCCAGCTTCCGGGCGACCTGATCGAGGGCGTTCGGTCGGGCATGCAAACCCTCGGCCTGCACGCGCTCGTCTCGATCGGCGGTGATGGCTCGCTGACCATCGCCCAGCAGATGCACGAGCACGGCATCCCGGTGGTGGGCGTGCCCAAGACGATCGACAACGACCTGCACGGCACGATCCTGACCTTCGGCTTCGATTCCGCGGTGAGCTGTGCAACGGATGCGCTCGACCGGCTGCACACCACCGCCGAGAGCCACCGGCGCGTGCTCGTCCTCGAGGTGATGGGCCGGTACGCCGGTTGGATCGCCCTCTACGCAGGCATCGCCGGCGGCGCCGACGTGGTGCTCATCCCCGAGATCCCGTTCTCCTACGAGAGCATCAGCGCCAAGGTCGCCGAGCGCGAGGCCAAGGGGAAGCATTTCACCCTCGTGGTCGTGGCGGAGGGTGCACGGGAGAAGGACGCGGGCTTCGTCACCTCCGCCGGCGCGGACGCCAACCGCGAGGCCCGGCTCGGCGGGATCGGTGCAGTGGTGACGGCGGAAATTGAAAAGCGCACCGGCAAGGAGGCGCGTGTATGCGTCCTGGGGCACCTCCAGCGGGGCGGCAGTCCCACGACCTTTGACCGCACGCTCTGCTCGATGTTTGGCGCCCACGCGGTCGACCTGATCGCGGCGGGGGATTTCGGGAAGATGGTGGGATTTGTCGGCCCGAGTGTCGGCGCGGTGCCGATCAGCGAGGCGGTCGGGCGGCTCAAAACCGTGCCACCCGACGGCGGCCTCGTCCGCACCGCTCGCTCGCTCGGGATTTCCCTGGGGGATTGACGCGCGCTCCATCGCCACGTGGGGTATATGACTATGTCGACGCAATCATTCGAACATCAAACCGGAGGGGAGAAGGCCGGACGAGGGCCGCACCTGCGCCTGTGGCTGATTGGTTTCACGCTCCTGCTGAATGCCTGCGCGACGCTGCCCGACCACGAGCCGATTCAGGTTTCCGTGGCAGGCATCGAACCGCTGCCGGGCGAGGGTTTGGAAATCCGGATGCTGTTGAAGCTCCGGGTTCAGAACCCGAATGGAACCCCGATCGACTACGACGGCGCTTCCCTGAAACTCGACGTGCAGGGGCAGACCTACGCGTCCGGTGTAAGTGACGGAAGGGGGACGATTCCCCGGTATGGGGAAGCCGTGATCGCGGTTCCGGTGACGATCTCGACCCTGCGGGTGGCATTTCAGGCGCTCGGGCATATGGGCGACGGCACGGCTCCGGAAAAGCTCAGGTACAAGTTGAAAGGCCGGCTCGGTGGTTCTCCCTTTGGCTCCATGAGTTTCGAAACCGAGGGCGAACTCGATCTGGCGACCTTGGCCAAGTGAGAAGGTCCGGACGGGCCGGCGACTGATTGTGATTTTAGTAGAACACATTCCGGTCGAGGGAGCGGTATTGGATGGCCTCGAGCAGGTGGGGAGCCTGAATGTTCTCGGATTCGGCGAGGTCGGCGATGGTGCGCGCGACCTTGAGGATGCGGTCGTAGGCCCGGGCGGAGAGGGAGAGTTGCTCCATCGCCTGCTGGAGCAGGTCGCCCAGCGCGGCGTCGATGGGGCAGAAGCGCTTGATCTGGGAGGGCTGCATGCGGGCATTGGCGGTCAGCCGGGTGCCGCGAAAGCGGATGAGCTGGTGTTGCCGGGCCGTGTCGATGCGCTCGCGCATGGCGGAGGAGGATTCGCCGGCCTGGTTGTTGCGCAGGTCGGTCAGCGTGAGGGCGGGGGCCTCGACGTGCAGGTCGATCCGATCGAGCAGCGGGCCGCTGATGCGGGCGCGGTAGCGCTGGATCTGTGCCGGCGCGCAGCGGCACTCGTGCTTGGGATCGCCGAGGTAGCCGCAGGGGCAGGGGTTCATGGCGGCCACGAGCATGAAATCGCAGGGCAGGGTGACCTTGCCGGCGCTGCGGGAGATGGTCACGTGGCCGTCCTCGAGCGGCTGGCGCAGCACCTCCAGCGCGGAGCGGTGGAACTCGGGCAGTTCGTCGAGGAACAGCACGCCCTGGTGCGCGAGGGAAATCTCCCCCGGGCCCGGGATGGTGCCCCCGCCGAGCAGGCCGACGTCGGAGATGGTGTGGTGGGGCGCGCGGGCCGGGCGCTGGAGGAATTGCAGCCCGCCCTGCATGGTCTGGCCCGCGGCGGAGTGGATGCGGAGGATCTCGAGGTATTCCTCCAGCGTGGGCTGGGGCATGATGCCGGGGATGCGGCGCGCGATCATGGATTTGCCGGAGCCGGGCGGCCCGATCATGATCAGGTTGTGCCCGCCGGCGACGGCGATCTCGACCGCGCGGCGGACCGCGTGCTGGCCCTTGATCTCGGCGAAGTCGGGCTCGGCCTCGGGGCGCGCGACCCGGGTGGGGCGGCGCGGGGGTGTCAGGGGGAAGAGGTGCAGTTGTCCGCTGAGGAACTTGTTGGCCTGGTCGAGCGAGGTGATCTCGTAGACCTCAAGGCCCTCGACGAGCGCGGCCTCCTGGGCGGCGAGCGGCGGGAGCAGGATGGCCTTGCGGCCGCACTCGCGGGCGAGCACCGCCATGGCGAGGCCGCCCTTGATCGGCCGCGTGGCGCCGGAGAGGCTGAGTTCGCCGGCGATCAGGTAGTGCGGGAGCTGGTCGCAGGCGAGCTGGCCGGTGGCCACGAGGATGCCGAGGGCGATGGGCAGGTCGTAGATCGAGCCCTCCTTGCGCAGGTCGCCGGGCGCGAGGTTGATCGTGGTGCGCGTACGAGGCATGCGCAGCCCGGAGTTGCTGAGCGCGGAGAAGACGCGGTCCTCGGATTCCTTGACGGCGGCGTCGGGGAGGCCGACGAGAATGAGATTGGGCACGCCGGATTCGCCGGTGTTGACCTCGACCGACACGGGAACGGCATCAATACCCAGCAACGCGGCTGAGCCGATAGTGGCTAACATGGACAGGGACTGGTGGGGGGATGGTGTTTAGCCCGTCACCGCCTGCAGCAGCCGTTGCACCTCGGCCATGTTGGCCTCGACCGCCTGCAGATAGGGATTGGGTTGGCCCGCTGTCGTCAAATACCGGTACACGCCGCCCGCCTCGAAGTCGAGCATGGGGCGCACATAATTCGTCCAAAAGCCCGGGGTTTTCTGCAGCAGCTCGTGGAGGCTGTTGTAGGGCCGCTTCTCGGGCGGGATCTTCTCGAAGTCGAAGGCTTCCTGGAATTCCTTGAAGAGCGACGGCAGCTTCTCAACATAGTCCGGCGCGCTCATCTGCGCGAGGTAGTCGGCGGTCAGCAGGGCGAAGGCCATGTGCCGACCCTCCTCGGTGCGGAAGGCGATCTGGCTGATCTTGCTGCGCGGGCCGGTGCAGATGATGGACGCGCAGATGTCCTCCACCTCGGTCGCGGTGACGCCCATGCGGGGCAGGTAGTCGCGGGCAAACTCGCAGCTGCGGCGCTCGTGGACGAAGGTGTATTTGGCCCCGGTGCCGGCCAGGTCGCCGTTGGCCTTCAGGTAGCCGCTGTCGTGCAGCAGGGCCCCCATGACTGCCAGTTCCCAGGTGCGCGCCGTCAGCACCGGCCGGTCCGTCGTGCGGCTGCGGCCCTGCAGGATGTGCACGAGGCACAGGGTGGCCTGCAGGGTGTGCTCGTAGTTGTGGTAGTGCATGTCGATGCCCTGGTAGCCGGCGTACTGGCCGGCGAACATCTCCCGCACATCCTGAAACAGCCGCTCCAGCAGGGGATGGCTGGCCCCGGCACCGATGCCGACGAAGGCGTCCTTGACGGCCTTGAGCACGGCGTCGGGATTCTTGGTGTCGATGGGATGGGGCAGAACCATCGCACCGAGGAAATAGGGGTTGCCCCCCTCCTGCCGCAAGCCCATTGTCTTCACATAGAAGAAATGGTTAACAGCACCAACCTGCTCGTTGGGCTGACAGGCGGGATGGGCTGTGGAAAGTCAACCGCCGCCGCCCTGTTTGCCGAGCGCGGATTCCGCCGTCTGGACGCCGATCAGGTCGTCCGCGACGAACTGCTGCCGAGCCCCGATGTCGCCCTCGCGATCCGGGCCCGGCTGGGCCCCGCCATGCTCACCGGCAGCGGCCAGGTCCGCCGCGACAAGATCGCCGAGAAGGTCTTTGCCGATCCGGCCGCGCTGGCCTGGCTGGAGGAACTGCTGCATCCCCGCCTGCTGGCCCGCTGGCGGGAGATATTCGCCGCCGCGTCGGGGGTGGCCTTCATCGTGGAGGTGCCGCTGCTCTTCGAAAAAGGCCTGGAGAATTGGTTTGATTTCACCGTCTGCGTGACCACAGACTCCGCCACACAATTGAGGCGGCTGGAGTCGCGCGGCATTCCCTTGGAACAGGCCCGCCAGCGCTTGGTCAAGCAACTGCCACTGGCCCGAAAATGCGAGCTGGCAGACCATGTTCTCCTGAACGACGGATCCCCCGAATTTCTGCGAGAACAGGTCGCTGTCCTGGCTGACCGCCTCTTGCAATCCCACCCCCTCCGGCCCCACGGCCGCCCTCATGTCAGTCCCCCCTAAATCCGCCGAGGATACCAGCAAACCCGACGACTCCTCCGAGTCCTCCGCCGCCAAGCGCCCCGCGCGCTCCCGCCTTATCCGCGGCGGCAAGAAGCCCGTGAAAGTCTCCGCGGCCAAGGAGAGCGCGTATCGCGACGACCCTGTGCCCGCTCCGGCGCGTGAGGCCCCGGCGCCTGAGCCGGTCCGCGTCGAGGCTCCGGCCCCGGAACCGCCGCCGGCCCCGGCGCCCGAGTCACAAGGTTCCTCGGGTGGTTATGACAATTCAGCGCCCCCGCAGGGCGGCGGCCAAGGCAACTACGACGAGGGTGGCGGTAATGGCGGTGGTTACCCGCAGCACGGCAATGGCGGTGGTGGTGGCAAGTGGAACCGGCGCCAGCGCGGCAAGAATTTCCAGGGCGGTGGTGGCGGCAAATGGGGCAAGCCCAACTTCCAAGGCGGCGGCAACAACAAGCCCCCGCAACCGCTCCCGCCGAAGGAGACCATCATCTACGGCGACCTGCCTGATCCGGCCCGCTTTCCCACGATTGAATCGGTCGACCAGGTCGCCGCCGAGATCGCCTCCAGCAAGGAGGAGCCGATCTGGCTCAACGAACTCTACGAGCTCAAGCTTGCCGAGCTCACGGTCTTCGCCCGGAAGATGGGCGCCAAGTTCGAGGGCGCACCCAATCGCAAGCAGCTCCTCACGCAGGTCTTCGCCGCCGCGGCCGAGCAGAAAATCCCCCTGCAGGATCGTGGCTACGTTGACGTCACCGACCGCGGCTTCGGCTTCATCGTCCACGAGGATGTGAACTACCGCCTCTACCCGGAGGATGCCTTCCTGCCCGATATCTTCGCGCGGCATTTCGGCCTCAAGCGCGGCCATTATGTCGAGGTGCAATGCCAGGCGCCCCAAGGCAACGAACGCTGCCCGACCGTCGTCGCCATCAAGAAGGTCATGGGCGGCAAGCCCGCCGAGATTTCCAAGGTCGTGCCCTTCGAGGAGCTCACGCCGTATTACCCGCTCAAGCGCATCTGGCTCGAAGTCCAGGGTCTCAAGGATGTCTCTATGCGCATGGTCGACATCATCACGCCGGTCGGCTTCGGCCAGCGCGGCCTGATCGTCGCGCCACCCCGCACCGGCAAGACCATCCTCATGCAGAACATGGCGAACTCCATCGCGGAGAACTCGCCCGAGGCCAAGCTCATCATCCTGCTCGTGGACGAGCGCCCCGAGGAAGTCACCGACTTCAAGCGCCACTGCAAGGGCGAGGTGGTCAGCTCGACCTTCGACGAGGCGCCCGAGAGCCACGTGCATTGCGCCGAGATGGTGATCGAGAAGGCCCGCCGGCTCGTCGAGCAGGGCGAGCACGTCATCATCCTGCTCGATTCCATCACCCGCCTGGCCCGCGCCTACAACGCGCTCGCCTCCAACAGTGGCAAGATCATGTCCGGCGGTCTCGAGGCCAACGCCCTCCAGAAGCCCAAGCGCTTCTTCGGCTCCGCCCGCAACATCGAGGGTGCCGGCAGCCTCACCATCATCGGCACCGCGCTGGTCGACACCGGCAGCCGCATGGACGAGATCATCTTCGAGGAGTTCAAGGGCACCGGCAACATGGAGCTCCACCTTGACCGCGACCTCGTCAACAAGCGCATCTTCCCCGCGCTCAACATCGACAAGTCCGGCACGCGCAAGGAGGAGCTCATCTACCACCCCGACGAGCTGCTCAAGATCTACTCGCTGCGCCGCGCCATGCAGGGTGTGCCCGCCGCCGACTCGATCGACATGCTCATCCAGCGCCTCAAGAAGACCAAGACCAACACCGAGTTCCTGCTGAGCCTCAACCGCTGATCCCGCCCCTCGGCCTCGGGCCTGTCGCAGGGCTGCGGTTCAGTTCACTTCCCGTGACAACCGCCGATGATCCCCTGGTCCAGCTCGCCCGTGAGTTCGACCTGCCCTGGGTCGAACTGGGCGACCGGTCCATCGCCCGTGACGTCCTCGCCGCGCTGCCGCGCGCCTTCGTCCTGGAACATGCGGTGATCCCGTTTGCCCGGGAGGGTGGGGTGCTGCAGGTCGCCGTGTCCGACCCTGTCGCGGTCGACCTCCTCGACAGCCTGGCCTATGTGGCGGATTTGCCGGTCAGTCCGGCCCTCGCCACGGCCGCCGATATCCGCCAGGCCTTGGATCGCGCCTATGGCTGGGATTTGCCCGGGCCGGCCGGTCTCCCGGCCGCTGAAGCCACGGTCGAGGCACCCGTCGCCAACGTGGACGAACGCGATGCCCCCGTCATCCGGCTGGTGCAGGACATCATTGCCGGTGCGATCCTGCGCCGGGCTTCCGATATTCACCTGGAGCCGCTGGAGCGGCGCTTCCGGGTGCGCTGCCGCATCGACGGCGTGCTGCACGAAATGGAAGCCCCGGCCAAATCCCTGCAGCTTCCCGTCATCTCGCGGCTGAAAATCATGGCCAACCTCAGCATTGCGGAAAAACGCGTGCCGCAGGACGGCCGCCTTCAGGTCACCGTGGACGGCCGTTCCCTCGACCTGCGGGTCTCGTCTCTACCCACGGCCCACGGGGAGAGCATCGTCATGCGTATCCTCGATCAGGAAAGCGTGGAGCTCGGCCTGCCCGAGCTGGGCTTGTTGCCTGACGACCAGGCCGTGTTCGAACAGCAGATCGCCTCGCCCGATGGCATCATGCTGGTCACCGGCCCGACCGGCTCAGGCAAGACCACGACGCTTTACGCCAGCCTGCATCACCTCAACCAGCCCGACCGCAAGATCATCACGGTGGAGGATCCCGTCGAATACCAGCTGGCCGGCATCAACCAGGTGCCCATCCATGCCGCCATCGGCATGACCTTCGCCGCCGCCCTCCGCGCCATGCTCCGGCAGGCGCCGAATATCGTCATGGTCGGCGAAATCCGCGACCGCGAGACGGCCGAGATCGCCCTCAACGCCTCGCTGACCGGCCACCTCGTTTTCAGCACCCTCCACACCAACGACGCCCCGTCCGCCGTCACCCGCCTGATCGACATCGGGGCCAGGCCTTTCCTCGTGGCCGCCGCCCTCCGTTCGGTCGTGGCCCAGCGACTCGTCCGCCGGATCTGCCCCTCCTGCAAAAAATCCCACACCCCGTCGGTCCGCGAGCTCCACGCCCTCGGTCTCGACCCCGCCCGGTTGGCCGGGGCGGATTTTGCCCATGGGACGGGTTGCGCGGCCTGCCAGGGCACCGGCTACCGGGGCCGGATGGGAATTTTTGAAATCTTTCTCGTCCACGACGGGATTCGCGCCATGATTTACGACAACGTTACCGCCGCCCGCTTGCGCCAATCGGCCCGATCGGATGGCATGCACACCATGAGAGAAGACGGCCTCCGCAAAGTTCTCGCCGGGCTCACCACAATCGAAGAGGTTGTGTCCGTGACCGTCGGCGACCAGCTTTGACCCATCTTTAACCCACCCATCGCATGAGCTATGAAATGAACGATCTCCTCGAGCTGGTTGTCGACCAGAAGAGTTCCGACCTCCACCTCCAGGTCGGTGTGCCGCCCTGCTTGCGCCTGCGCGGCAGCATGACGCCCATCGACGGGCCCGAGCTGAAGCCCGAGGACACCGAGCAGCTCATGCTCTCCATCACGCCCGACAACCACATCCAGAACGTGAAGCTCAACGGCGGCACCGACTTTGGCTTCGCCTTCGGCGACAAGGCCCGCTTCCGCGTCAGCGTGCTCAAGGCCAAGGGCAACTACGGCCTCGTCCTCCGCCAGATCCCCAACCAGCTCTTCGACCTTCGTTCCATCGGCATGCCCGACAAGATCAAGGAGCTGCTCTACCGCCAGCGCGGCCTGTTCCTCGTCACCGGCCCCACCGGCTCCGGCAAGTCCACCACGCTCGCCTCGATGATGAATTACATCAACGAGAACCGCGACGGCCACATCATCACCATCGAGGACCCGATCGAGTATTACCACCCGCACAAGAAGTGCGTCGTCACCCAGCGCGAGGTCGGCTCCGACGTGCCGAGCTTCGCCGAGGCCATCAAGCGCGCCCTCCGCCAGGACCCCGACGTCATCCTCGTCGGTGAGTTGCGCGACCTCGAGACCATCGAGGCCGCCATCTCCGCGGCCGAGACGGGCCACTTGGTCTTCGGCACGCTGCACACGAACAGTGCCTCCAAGACCGTCGACCGCATCGTCGACGCCTTCCCGGCCAACATGAAGGAGATGATCCGCATGCAGCTCTCCACCTCCATCATCGCCGTCATCTCCCAGACGCTCTGTAAGAAGAAGTCCGGCGGTCGCATCGCGGCCTACGAGATCATGGTCAACACCTCGTCCATCGCCTCGCTCATCCGCGACAACAAGACCTTCCGTATCCCGTCCGACATCCAGACCGGCGCCAACCTCGGCATGATCACGCTCGACACCCACCTGATGAGCCTGGTCAACCGCGAGATGATCGAGGCCGACGAGGCCCTCGAGAAATCGCAGGACCCGGTCGTGATGCGGGAAAAGCTCCTCACCATGGGCTTCAAGTTGCGCGAACTGTAAACCGTCCACTTTCCGGCCGTGGGCCCGGCCGCCTTCCTCATGTCCGAGGAATCCGACCAGGCCATTTTCGATCTCCCCGGCGAGCAGCCGCTCGACGACGTGCTGGGCGACCTGCAGGCTTCCGCCCGGGCCGCGCCCGCTGAGGCCAGCCTGACCGAAACCGACATCGAGCAACTCGCGGGACTCCCACCGATCATCCGTTTCGTCAACGTTGTGCTCGCCCAGGCGATTCGCGACCACGCCTCGGACATCCATTTCGAGCCCTTCGAGCAGGTCTTCAAGATCCGCTACCGCATCGACGGGGCCCTGCACGACATGGCGCCCCCGCCCAAGTCGCTCGCACTCCCCATCATCTCGCGGCTCAAGGTGCTCGCGAACCTCAACATCGCCGAGCGCCGCCTGCCGCAGGACGGCCGCATCCGGCTCACGCTGGCCGGCCGGGCTGTGGACCTGCGCGTTTCCACACTGCCGACCCAGTTCGGCGAGAGCGTTGTGCTGCGCGTACTGGACCAGTCGGCTCTCCACCTCGAGTTTGGCCAGCTGGGCATGCCCGATGCGATCCGACGCGGGGTGGAGGACGTCATCCACCGGCCCAACGGCATTTTCCTCGTCACCGGTCCGACCGGCTCGGGCAAGACCACCACACTCTACAGCTGCCTGAAGATTCTCAACACCCCCGACGCCAAGCTGCTCACGGTCGAGGATCCGGTCGAATACGAGATCGACGGCATCATGCAGGTGCCGGTCAACCTCGCCGCCGGGCTCACGTTTTCCCGGGCGCTGCGCACCTTCCTCCGGCAGGACCCCGACATCGTCATGGTCGGCGAAATCCGCGACCTGGAGACCGCGCAGGTCGCCATCCAGGCCTCGCTCACCGGCCACCTCGTGCTTTCCACCCTGCACACCAACGATGCCCCGTCCGCTGTCACGCGTCTCGTGGACATGGGTCTCGAGCCCTTTCTGCTGGCCTCGACGGTCGAGGCCGTGCTTGCCCAGCGGCTGCTCCGCCGGATCTGCCCTTCCTGCCGCTCTGCCTACGAGCCGACGGAACCGCTGCTGCGCCAGCTCGGTATCACCTCGGCCGAGGCAGCGGGCCGGCCCTTTCATCGGGGCGCTGGCTGCACCGAGTGCCATCATACGGGTTATCATGGGCGCATCGGCCTCTTCGAGTTCCTGCGTGTGTCCGATCCGCTCCGCGAGTTGATCGGGTCGGGCGCCTCGCTCATCGAACTCCGGCAAAAGGCCCAGAGCGAGGGCCTGACCACCCTCCGCACGGCCGGTCTCGCCGTGATCCTCTCCGGTGACACGACTGTGGAAGAAGTACTGAAATATACCTGATGCCGAAGTTCTCCTACCTCGCCCTTGATGCCGCCGGCTCTGAGAAGTCAGGCCTGCTCGATGCGCCTGATGTCCGGCAAGTCGCGGCGCTTCTACGCTCGCAGGGCCTGTTCCCCACCAGCGTGAACCCGGCCACGGCTGGGGTTAAGCAGACTGATAGGTCCCATCCCGTTTCATCAGTCCTATTCTTTCATTCCGTTCGCACCAAGGAACTCGCCGCGTTCACCCGGCAGCTCGGCACGCTGCTGAAGGCAGGGATGCCGCTGCTCCGCGGAATTGAGGTGCTGGCCCGGCAGGAGCCGAATCCCCGATTCCGCCTCGTGATCGAAGCGATCGCCGGGAGCATCAAATCCGGCGGCATGCTCTCGGAGGGGATGGCGGCACACCCGCGGGTCTTCGACCGGCTCTACCTCAACATGATCAAGGCCGGCGAGGCGGGTGGGGTCCTCGACATCGTGCTCGACCGGCTGGCCCGCTTTCAGGAGAAGAGCCTCCAGCTGCGCGGCAAGCTCACCACCGCCATGGTCTATCCCGTCATAGTGCTGGCGGTCGCCGTGACGATCCTCGCCGGTCTGCTCGTGTTCGTCGTGCCGAAGTTCCAGCAGATCTTCGCCGACCTGCTCAAGGGCGCGCCGCTGCCTCCACTCACGCAGGCCGTGCTCACCGTGAGCGATCTCGTGCGCCACAACGTCCTCACGGTGCTGGGCCTGACGATCGCGGTCGGGCTGGCCTTCCGCTTCTTCCGCCGGACACCCCGCGGCGGCCGTCTGGTTGATACCTTGGTCGTGAAGCTCCCGCTCTTCGGCGACCTTATCCTTAAGGCCGTCATCGCCCGCTTCAGCCGGACCCTCGGCACGCTCCTTTCCAGCGGCGTGCCCATCCTGTCCGCCCTCCTCATCACGCGCGACACCTGCGGCAACGCCCGCGTGGCCGGCGCCATCAGCGAGGTCCACGACCGCGTCAAGGAGGGCGCACCCGTCGCTCGGCCGCTGGAGGCCACCGGCGTCTTTCCGCCCATGGTCACGAGCATGATCGAGGTGGGGGAGCACTCGGGCCAGCTGCCGGAGATGCTCAACAAGGTGGCCGATATCTATGAGGATGAGGTGGACAATGCCGTCGCCGGCCTCAGCGCGCTCATCGAGCCCATCCTGATTCTCTTCCTCGCCGTCGTTGTCGGCACCATCGTCATCGCCCTGTTCCTACCCATCATCCGGATTGTCCAGCTGCTCAGCTGAAATCTCAGACAAACCACAGAGGTGAACACAAAGGAGTGAAGCAGCCAAGACCGGCCCTTTGCTTCTTGGCTCCTTTGGATTAATTCTGGCTCGTCGATCCCTTTTGTGCCCACTGCTTACTGTCCGCTTCTACCCGCATTGCCCCTCTGTGCCGCCGTGTCTCTGTGGTTCAAACAGGTCCTGGTTGGTTAGGAATCTTGCTGACCTCTGATCTCTGACTTCTGTCCTCTGACCCATGCCACGTCTTCTCATCACCGGCGCCGCGGGCAAGGTCGGCCAGGCCTTCCTCCCGCGCTTTCTGGCTGAGCCGCGTTTTGCCGGCTTCACGGTGCGCGCCCTGTGCCACCGCCGGAAGCTTGCGCCCCAAGCCCGCTTGGAAGTCGTCAGCGGTTCCATCGCCGACCGCGCCACGGTGACCGCCGTCCTTGCGGGGGTCACGCATGTGCTCCACCTCGCCACGTGCAAGGAAACGCCGGAGGACGTCATGGATGTCGCGGTCAAGGGCATGTTCTGGTTGCTGGAAGAGTCGCGCAGCAGTCCAACTTTCCAGCAGTTCATTTTGATCGGGGGCGATGCCGCGATGGGACATTTCTTCTACCCGCGCACAGCCCCGGTCACCGAGGAACAGAAGCACAGTGCCTACCCCGGTTGCTACGCCCTCTCCAAAGTGCTCGAAGAAGTCATGCTGGAGCAGTATTACACCCAATACGGCCTGAACGGTTGCTGCCTGCGTGCACCGTGGATCATGGAAAAGGACGACTTCAAGGCGCAGCTCTCGTTCGGTCCGGACGTCTTTGGCGGCCCGCGCTGGGGCGACTTGGTCGGACCCGTGAAGGCCGCGGAGTATATCAGGACCGGCGCGGTGCCGGTCATGCTCGACCCGGCGGGCAAACCCGTGAAACGCAACTTCGTCCATGTGGACGACCTCGTGGCGGCGATCCTGGTCGCGATCAATCATCCGGCCGCGCGGCAGCAGACCTTCAACATCGCGATGGACCAGCCCGTCGACTACGGCGAGCTCGGCACCTATCTCGCCAAATCACGCGGCCTGCCCACCGTGCCGGTGCCCACACCGTATCACTCAACGCACCTGCTCAACACGAAGGCCAAATCACTCCTCGGCTGGCAACCGGTCTACGATCTCGCGAAGCTCACCGACGCCGCTTTCGACTACCGACGCGCGGCGGACGATCCGCGCGTGGTGTGGTATCCGGGTTAGTCTGAGGGTAGGGCGGGACCGCCGGGCCCGCCGCGAATATGATACGGCGCGCCCAGCGGTCGCGCCCTACCTCGATTCACTTTCCCTTTGGGCTTGCGGACTCCGCTGCAGACGGGCTTTCAACAGGTGCCCCAATGAATGAATTCGCCCGGTCTGCTTCCCGTTGCGTTGTTTCGCTCGTGCTCGGTGGATTGCTGGCCGGTCCCCTGACCATGGCCGCCCCGACCGAATCCAACCTGATGCCCGTGCCGGCCGTGCTGCAAGCCGGCTCCGGCCGCCTGTCCGTGACCCCGGCCTTCCGCTTCGCTTTCACCGGAGTGCAGGACGCGCGGCTCACTGGCGCGGTGGCCCGGACCTTGCGGGCGATGGAAGAGCGAAGCGGCTTGGCTTTTGCCCGCACCACCACCGGGGAATACGTCCCGGCGGCCGACACCGGCGCCGCGCAGCTTGTCATCGCTTGCACCGCTGCGGGCGAGGCGATCCCGCAGCTCGGCGAGGACGAATCGTATGCCATTGAAATCAGCCCGGCGCGTGCTCTCTTGCGTGCGCCCACGGCCCGGGGTGTCCAGCACGGCCTGGCCACCCTGCGGCAATTTCTCCAGTCCGACACCGCCGGCTGGTTTCTGCCGGCGGCGACGATTACCGACCAGCCGCGCTTCCCGTGGCGTGGGCTGATGATCGACGTGTGCCGGCACTGGCAACCGATGGACGTCATCAAGCGCAACCTCGATGGCATGGCCTTGGTGAAGCTCAACGTCCTCCACCTGCACCTGACCGAGGACCAGGGGTTCCGCATCGAGAGCAAGACCTTTCCCCGCCTGCACCAAATGGGTTCCGACGGACACTACTTCACTCAGGACGAGATGCGTGAGATCATCGCCTATGCGGCGGCGCGCGGCATCCGGGTCGTGCCGGAGTTCGACATCCCCGGCCACGCGACGAGCTGGCTGGTCGGCCACCCGGAGCTGGGCAGCGCGCCCGGGCCCTATGCCATCGAGCGCAAGTGGGGCATCTTTGACCCGGTGCTTGATCCCACCAACGAGGACGTCTACCGCGTGCTCGACGGCTTCCTCGGCGAGATGGCCGCGCTGTTTCCCGATCCCTACCTGCACATCGGCGGCGACGAGAACAACGGCAAGCACTGGTCGGCCAACGCACGCCTCCAGCAGTTCATCCGCGACCACAACCTCAAGGACAACGCCGGGCTCCACGCTTATTTCAACACGCGGGTGAACAAGATTCTCGGCAAATACGGCAAGAAGCTCGTGGGTTGGGACGAGATCCTGCACCCCGACCTGCCGGCCGGCAGCGTGGTCCACTCCTGGCGCGGCCCCGACGGCATTGCGGCTGCTACCCAGCAGGGTTTCGCGACCATTCTCTCGAACGGCTACTACATCGACCTGAATTATCCCGCCGCCCAGCACTACCTGAATGATCCGATCCCGCCGGGCAGCCCGCTCACCGCGGCGCAGCAGAAACTTGTCCTCGGCGGCGAGGCCACGATGTGGGCGGAGTGGGTGACCCCGGAGCTAGTCGACTCGCGCATCTGGCCGCGCACCGCCGCCATCGCCGAGCGGCTCTGGTCGCCCGCAACGGTGCGGGATGTGCCCGACATGTATCGCCGGCTCGCCGTCGCCAGCCGCCGGCTCGAGGAGGCCGGCCTCCGGCACGAGAGTTACATCGACCCCGCCTTGCGCCGGCTCGCCGGGGAACAGGCGACGGCCGATGACCTACGCGCGTTGCGCCGGTTCGTCGACCTGCTGGAGCCAGTGAAGGAGTATAACCGCGGCCGGTATCAGCTAGGTGCCACCCAGTTCACGCCCCTGACCGGGCTGGTGGATTGCGCCCGACCCGACAGCCGCCCGTCGCGGGAATTTGCCGCAGCCGTCGACCAATTTCTTGCTGCCCCGCGTACGCCCGAAGCCGCGAAACGCGTGGAGATGATGCTTACCGCGTGGCGCGACACGGCGCAGCACCTGCTGGCCCGGTTGCCGGCGCTTTCCCCGCGATTGGCGGAGGCCCAGCCCCTGTTGCAGGCCGTGGCGGATGCGTCGTCGTACGCCTCCATCGCGACCGCCGCGTTGCGCGATGGCCGGAAACTGTCCGCCGAGGAGACGCGCAAGGTTGCGGATGCTTTCCAGCATGCTGCGGTGCCCCACGGGGCAGCGGAACTGCCCGTCAGCAAAACCCTGCCGCGGCTGATCGGCGCTCCTCTTACCCCATGACCCAAGTCCCCGCCAGTCCGCCGCGCTCCGGCGGCAGCTACGCCCTCTCAATCGGCATAATCGGCGCCCTGTTCTTCATCTTCGGTTTCGTCACCTGGCTGAATGGCACGCTGATTCCCTTCCTGAAGCTGGCCTGCGACCTTCAGACCGACGCGCAGGCCCTGCTGGTGACGTTTGCGTTCTACATGGCCTACTTTTGCCTCGCGATTCCGTCGTCGTTCATCCTGAACCGCACCGGCTTCAAGAACGGCATGTCGCTCGGGCTCGCGATCATGGCCGTAGGGGCGCTGCTCTTCGTGCCCGCCGCCTCGAGCCGGAGCTTCGCCCTGTTTCTGACCGGGCTCTTCGTGCAGGGGATGGGCCTCGCTCTGCTGCAGACCGCCTCCAATCCCTACATCTCCGTCATCGGCCCGCTGGAAAGCGCCGCCAGCCGCATCAGCATCATGGGCATCTGCAACAAGGTCGCGGGCGCCCTCAGCCCGCTCATCCTCGGGGCCATCGTGTTGCAGGGGGCGAGCGAGACCGAGGCACGCATCGCGTCCGCCGCGTCCGCGTCCGAGCGCTTGCAACTGCTGCAGGAACTCTCCCACCGCGTGATCACACCCTACGTCGTGATGGCGGGTGTGCTTTTCGTGCTGGCGCTGGCTATCCGTTTTTCCCCGCTGCCCGAAATCGACCCGGGCCGCGACAGCGCCACCGACGGCGCCGCGGGCGGCCGGACCAGCATCTGGCAGTTTCCACACCTGCTGCTCGGGGTGGTCTGTATCTTCGTCTATGTCGGCGTCGAGGTGATGGCGGGCGACGTGATCGGCCCCTACGCCAAGTCCCTCGGCATGAGCCTCGACCAGACCAAGAACCTGACGTCCTACACGCTCTGGTCGATGGTGGCCGGCTACACCATCGGGGTGTTCATGATCCCGAAATACCTGAAACAGGAGACGGCCCTCGCGCTGTCGGCGGTCAGCGGCATTGCCCTGGCCTGCGCTGCCTACGCTACGGGAGGAAAGACGGCGATCACCTGCATCGCGCTGCTCGGCTTCGCCAACTCGCTCATGTGGCCGGCGATTTTCCCCATGGCGATCGACGGCCTCGGGCGCTTCACGAAGATCGGCTCCGCGTTGCTCATCATGGGCATCGCGGGCGGGGCCATCATCCCGCAGGTCTATGGCCGGCTGGCCCTGACGCTGGGCTCCCAGTCCGCCTTCTTCTGGTGCACGCTGCCGTGTTACGTGTTCATCCTCCACTATGCGCTCCGGGGCCATCGCGCCGGGCGTGGTAACCGCCCATGAGTGACCAGCCCGCCACGACCAACACGGCCGGGGCCCGGCTGATGTCGCTCGATGTGCTGCGGGGCTTCGACATGTTCTGGATCCTTGGCGCCGATGCCGTGGTGCTGGCGTTGGGTGCACTGTTCCATCCGCTGCACGGACTCGCGGCCCAGATGGAGCACAAGGTCTGGGCCGGCTTCGCGTTCTACGACCTGATCTTCCCGCTCTTTGTTTTTATCAGCGGCGTCTCGCTGGTATTCTCCCTGCCCAAGTCCCTTGCGACCCATGGCCTGGCCTCGACCATCCGGCACATCCTCGTCCGGGCCGTCATCCTTTTCGCGCTCGGCGTCCTCTACAACGGCGGGCTGGCCGACGCCTGGCCGGGGGTGCGTCTCGCCGGCGTCCTCCAGCGCATCGCGATCGCGTACGCGGTGACGGGCGTGCTGTTCTGCCTCTGCCGGCTGCGCACCTGCTACATCATTGGCGGCGCTTTGCTGGTGGGATATTGGGCCCTGCTCACCTTTGTGCCGGTGCGCGACATCACCCTGACCAAGGAGGCCATGGCCGTCGCGCTGGGCACGGATAAACCGGCCTCTACCCAAGTCCGGCAGCTCTACGAGTCCACCACGACGATGGTCACCGGGAGCTACGAACGCGGACGGAACCTGGCCAATCACGTGGATTACAACTGGCTTCCCGGCGACATGTACCAGGTTTACTGGGACCCCGAGGGCTTGCTGAGCACGTTGCCCGCCATCGCCACCTGCCTGCTCGGGATGATGGCCGGACAGTGCTTGCGTCGCAATGATCGCACGGCCCAGCAGAAGATCCGCTGGTTGGCGATTGCCGGAGCCGTGTGCCTGGCGGGTGGCTGGACCTGGCACCTGCAATTTCCCGTCGTGAAGGACCTGTGGTCCTCCAGCTTCGTGCTTGTGGCCGGAGGCTATAGCCTGTGGCTGTTGGCGGCGTTCTATTACGCCGTCGATGTCCGGCAGTGGCGCGGCTGGTGCCAGCCGTTCCTGTGGATCGGGCTGAATCCGATCACGCTCTACCTGGCCTCGTCCCTCGTGAATTTCTGGGACATCGCCCGGCGCCTGAGCGGCGGCAGCATCACGGCGTGGCTGGACGCCCGGCATGCCGGACTCGGCCAGCTGGGCCTCGCGCTCACCAGCCTCACCTTGATGCTTCTGCTGGCCCGCTTCCTCCACCGTCGCGGGATTTACCTGAAGGTCTGATCTTAGAGTTAACCATAGAGGCACAAAGCTCGATCCTCGGAATGTTTTTTGCCTGAGCTCCGTGCCTCGGTGTCTTTGTGGTTCAAATCTGTTTGGTTCCTTCGTGCCTTGGCGGCTTTGCGTGAGATCCGGCCCTGGTCATTTAGCCGGCTTGGCCAGCAGCAGCTGCGCGTTCAGGCCGAGGTGCTTGTCGGAGAACTGGTCGCCCTCGTTCGCCTGGCGGAGCAGGCGCTGCACCATGCCCATCTTGGCGTCGAGGTCGTCGATCTTGGCCACGAAGACCGCTTCGGGTGTCGCGGCGATGACGGCCGCACCCCACTCGAGTTCGCCCTGGTGGCTGAGGACGATGTGCTCGAGGCGTTCCAGCAGGTCGGCGTTGAGCTTGGACTTGATGCCGGCCTTGCGCACGAGCTGGTAGCCGAGGACGACGTGACCCTGCAGGATGCCCTTGCGACTGCGCGCCGTGACGAGGTCGCCCTGGTATTCGATGACCTTGCCGGTGTCGTGCACGAGCACGCCCGCGAGGGCGAGGTCGGCGTCGACCTCGGGATAGAGGGGCAGCAGGGCGCGGCAGGCGCGGGCCATGTGGCAGGTGTGCTCGAGCAGGCCGTGCCGGTAGGCGTGGTGCATGGCCACGGCGGCGGGCGCGATGCGGAATTGGGCCCCGATCTCGTCAAACACCGCCTGCACCGTCGCGCGCAGATCGGCGTGCGTGATGGCGGCGATATGCTCCTGAAACTCCAGCCACAGCAATTCGGCATCCTCCGGGGCCGTCTCGACGAGGTTGGCCAGGAGCGGTGAGCCGGTGAGCTGGTCCAGCGTGATGAGCTCGGCGCGCAGGAGCTTGGGCGAGAGCCGGTCCGCGAAATACTCGATGCGCAGCTCGGCGCGGACGACCCCGCCTTCCTTGAGGGAGGAAAACAGCTCGTAGGCCGGGCTGTCGCTGAAGACGTTTACGTTGAAGTTCCCGGTCTTGTCGCCCAGCTCGACGCTGAGGAAGGGATTGCCGTTCTTGGCGGTCTTGGGCGTCGTGCGGCGCACGAGGAGGAGGCTGGCGCAGGTATCGCCGCCGTCGCGGGGCAGGGCCTTGATGTCGCGGACGGTGAGGGCGTTTGAGATGTCGGCCATGGGAAGCAGAGGTCAGATGACAGAAGTCAGAGGACAGAGTCAATTGCCCAACCGATTCCAGGACGCGGATTCAGAGAATCACTTCACAGGAGGTAACAGAGGTCACAGAGATTCTGATTCAAACCTCCTGTCATGGCTCTGCGCTCTCCTGTGAAAAATATCTTGGCTAGGGCACCCAGCAATCGTGTCCTGCCTGCCAAGCCCTAGTTGCGCTTGTAGTACGTCTCCCGGGCTTTCACCTGCACGATTTTCTTCTCCGGCAGAACATAGGCCGTGAGGCTGCCGCCCATGCAGCAGGCGGTGTCGATGCCGAGGGTCCACTTGGTGCGTGAGACATCCTCCCGGGGGGTATGACCATAGACCACAAAGGGCGGACCTTCCCACAGGGTCGACCAGTGCGGGGCGTCGGGCATATCGGAGCGCTTATGGGGCTCGCCGTCCTTGCCGACCACCTGGACGCGGGTGACGATCCGTGCGGGTTGCTTCTGCCAGGGCCGGTCGGGCAGGAATCCGCCATGGACAAAGACCACGCCCAGCTCCTCGTCCTCATAGGTCAGCTTCATGTCCTCAAGGTAGTCCCAGTCCTTGCCCCGGAGCTGCTCCATCGTGGTGTAGTCGTATTTCTTGAGGTGGCTGGGGTCGTCGGTGCGTCGGTAGTTGAGGTGGCGCAGCTCGTGGTTGCCCAGGAGGGAGGCCGTGGCGTGCTCCCGGGCCAGCTCGACGACCTTGCCGCTGTCGGGCCCGCGGCTGATGAGGTCGCCCAGCAGGATCAGGCGGTCGTCCTTCTTGAGGTCGAGCTTGTCGAGCAGGTCGGCAAATTCCTTGTGGCAGCCGTGGATGTCGCCGACGGCGATAAGTCTGCCACTCATATGAGGGGACTAACACAAAGCAGTGAAGAAACAAAGACCTGCCCTTCGCCGCTTGGCTTCTTGGTGTTCATTCAGTTTCCAAATTTGCTAGCGTTCAGCGGCCCCGGGGGTAAACAGGAAAACGTCCATGGAGTTAAATCTTCACCCGATTGCCACAAAGTGCTTCGTCAGCAGCCGCGAGTTCGCCGAGAACGACCGCGTGGTCAGTTATCTGGTTAGAGAGGCCACCGGCGAGGTTGCCCGGCGCGACCTGTTGGAGGCCGAGGATGGCCGCTTCATGCCTCCGGCTTTCGTCTATTGCCGGTGGGTCACTGACTTCAAGCCCCGCCGGGACGACAATGCGGCCCTCGCGCTCAAGCTCACGGCCGAGAACCTGTTCCTGACGTTGGCGACACCTTCGGGCTCGGAAGCGATTGGTGAACAGCCCTCCGCGATCAACACGCCTTTGCTCCAGTTCCTCGCCCTCATGCTCGAACGCAAGCGGCTCATCAAGCTGCGGGGTCTGACCGAGGATGGGGTCCGCCAGATCTACGAGCACATGCCCTCGCACCAGCTCTACGAAGTGCCGGTCGGCGACTTGAACGTGGAATTCTTCCAGAAGATCCAGGAGCACCTCGGCGTGCTGGTCGGCACACCCAAGCCCAAGGCAGAGCCGGTCGCGCCCGTCCCGGCCGCAGTCACGACCTAGCACGGTTTACCGACGGGGCGTGCCTATGCGTGAGGCATCTTCTGCTACACCCGCCGCGTTTCGCGGTGTCCGATGCCGGTCCGCCCACAGCGCCCAGCCGAGCAGGATGGCCGAGCCGAGGGTGCCGACGATGCCGATGGTCAGGTCGTTCGGCGGCGGTGAGCCAAAGGCGTTTCCCACGTAGACCAGGATCAGGAAGCCGATCAGCGACCAGTAGGCATAGCGCCCGGTGCGATCCTTCGCTTGCGTGAAGGTCGCATACAGCCACGCCCCGGTGAGGAACATGGCTCCCTCGACGAGCATCGTGGCCGGGATGGAATTCCACAGGCCGAGGCCCAGCAGGGGAGACGGCCCCGGATACAGCGGCAGGTCGGGCCGGTGGGTGAACCAGTCGAGTACCCAGTGGCTGATTGCGAGCAAGGCGACCACGATGCCCCCGCGGGGATAACCCTGTCGCCATGCATAGATCGCGCCCGCTACTCCGCCCGTGAGGACGACCATGAGGAGGCTGTGCGACCAGGGATAGGAGACAAAGTTGAGCGGGGTGAACGCCGTGTTGCCCGGCTCGATGACGACCCGCTCCACTCCGGTCATCACCAGCACCGGCCAGATCACATCCGGCAGCACGGCCGCCGTGAACAACGTCCCGAGGGAAGTCCGGGGTGCCACCCGTTTGGCCGCGAGGGCGACGGCAAAGTGCCCGATGAACATGGTGGCGTGGAGCGAAGGGTTGAGAGCTGAGAGGGTGGGGACGGTTGCCCTCAACCACCTACGATATCCACGTCTTCAGGGTCCCTGCTCCAGACTCCGAGCTTTCTATCACGGCCAGAGGTAGAAGAAGACGAGGCCGGAGCCGATGCCGTAGAGCGCAGCGTCTAGGAGATACTTCGCCGACTGCGACCACGGGCGGCCCATCCAGATCGACTCGGTGACCGTCCCGAAGCCGTAGGCGATGAAACTGACGGCCCCGATCAGCTTGGCCACTGCCCGGGCCCGCGTGGGATCGAGACCGAAGATCTGCACTGCAATGAGCGCCGCGACCACCGCAACCGCCAGACTCCACAGAAACCACAGTCCGAGATATTTCCCCATGTTTTGCGGACCGTTCGGCAGAAGGGTGATATGCCCCACCGGGCCTTCCAGGTATTTCCTCTGCATCGCCTCGCCGGCCATGTCCTTCATGTCTTGGCAATACGGCACGACGTACCGGCCGGGCGCCGGATTGCCGGCACGGATCGCATCGCGCACGGCGTCCTCGTTGGCGAGGACTCCGTAGTCGGAAGCGTGCCACTTGAAGACCATGTGGATGAGGGAGCTGATCACGAACACGACCACTGCGCTGAGCAGGATCGGCAACCAGAGGGAGAGCAGAGAATTCATGGGGTAAAGGCTTGGTTGAGCCACGCCGATTGTTCGCACAAACGCCCCGTCAGTGAAAGCCGGAAATGAGGCTTCGCCGTGCGGCGTGAGATCAATAAGACCGCGAACAGAGGGCAAAGAGGGAAACTAAGCAGCAAATGGTCTTCGCTCTTTCGCTGCTTGGCGTTCAATTCTGTCTGTCTTGGGTGCTTATTCTGGCTCGATGCCTTCTGCTTTTCACCTATAGCTTCCTGTTAGCCGCTTATCTCCCAGCCCCTCCCTCCTATGCGCTCGAGCTCTCTTCTCCTCCTCGCCGGGTCCTCGCTCATCTTGAGCCTGGCTTCGCCGCTGGGGGCTAAAACCACCACCGCCAGCAAGGCGTCGGTCAAATACCAGATCGCTTTCGCCGATCTCCTTCCGGGGGGTGACTCCACCGTCGATCTTACCCTGATGAAGACCCAGCTCGAAGCCCTGAAACGGCAACAGGGCGAGCTGCGGAATCGGCGCCGGGACAATGAAGCCGAACTGTCCCGCATCCCGCCGGGCGGAGGTGATGTCGCCCGGGCCGGCCAGCTTCGCGCTGACATCGACCGGCTCCGTACCGAGATCGACACCCTCGACTCGCGGATACAGATGCTCGCCTACCGCATCCAGACGGAGGAATCCCGCCCGTCGACCGCGCCGGATATCCTGGCTCGTCCGTCGACTGCGCCCCAGCCGCTGCCCGCGCCCACCTCGCAGAAGAAAGTCAAAGCCGTGTCGGTGATCCTGCCCGAGCAGATCACCGCCGCCGGCGCCCGCCTCGCGCTCCGTCCCGATCTCACCGCCGCCTCGGCGCGCCGGGCCGCCGTCGAGCTGCTCGCCCAGAGCCAGCCGGGGTATTCGGAGCTCGAGATCGACAAGCTCGCCCTCCTTGTGATGCAACAGGCGGCCCAGAGCACTCAGGACGATTTGCAGGCCCTGCTGGCGGAGGCCAGCGAGCAGAACAAAAAGAAGGCAGCGCAGCGGACGACCGCCCAGGCTGCGCCGGACACCAAGGACGATCCCAACGCGCTTTCGCCGGAGGATAAGCGCCGGCTGCAGGAATTGCAGGCCCGACAGGCCAGGGTGGAGCAGGTACTGGCCGAGTTGACCCCAAAGCCGCCGACCGCCCCGGATACTGCAGGGAAGGACAAGAAGTGACGCGGCCTGTTTGCGAGAAGAACGTCGTCACCGCGAAAGCGTGACTAAGACAGGGCGGACCCGCTGCGAATGCGCCCTGCCTTTGGATCTGCGTTATCTGCGGTAAACGGCCTTGCTTCGCTTCTCCGCTCCTCTGGTGTTCAATTTCGCATGTGTGCCTTTCCCGCTTACCCCCGCATCAAACGCGTGAGCAGCTTCCAGGAACTGGTCGCCACGTCCTTCGCAGACGGCGTCAATGCCCTCTGCTGGCCGCGTTCGCTGCCGGGTGATTTTGGTGAGGTCGTGAAACGGTTGGGCGCGGGGGAGGGCATCACCACACTCGATGAGGTGCGGCTTGGGGGCCTGAAGCTAAGTGCCAAGGGCAAGGAGGCCGTTGGGGTGATGCTCGAGGACCTGCGCCTGCTGCGAGAGCTGGGCCGCGACCCGGTCCTCAACTGCATCGACGGCTACCCACGCGACGAGGAGCCGGGCCCGGTGGCCACGGATGTTTTCTCCTTCCACGCCGACAGCGCCTCGGTCGAGGCTGATACCTGGCTTTGCACCTATCACGGACCCGCCAGTGAGGGCCTGCGCAACGACGAGGCCCAACGAAAGGTGGATGTCCCTGCCACCCGCGCCGAACTCCTCAAACTCTTCGGTGGGGCTGACGACGACGTTTTCCGCGAATTCCTGCGGGAAAACTGCTACGATCTCCACTACGCGCCTCTTCCGTCGGCGCAACCCTGGTCCTTTGGCCTCTTCAATCTCTGGCGTATCGCCGTCGATTGGCCGGGGAGTCCGGTCCCGCCCTGTATCCACCGCGCCCCGGCGACCCTGCCGGGCCAGCCCCCGCGATTGTTGCTGATAAGTTAGATTTTGAACCACAGAGGCACGGAGGCACAAAGTTCCCGCCATTGACGCAGGGGAGGGATAGCTCAACCTCCACTCATCGCCTAGGGCCACTGGCGGATAACTGAGCCATGCCAATCAATAATCTCACCCATTTTGTCTTCGTAGACTTTGAGAACGTGCCGGGAATTGATCTCAGCGTTCTCAGTGGGCAACCACTATGCGTCACGCTGTTTTTGGGTCCGAAGAGCAAGCTCAAACCCGCCTTGGTCGAGCAAGTAACCACGCTGCCGTATGAGGTTCGACTCATCAAAGTCAGGACGAGCAAGAAGAACCTCGTGGATTTCGTGCTTACCTTCCATCTCGGCGAGATGATTTCCCGCTATCCGCGCGGCCATTATTATATCGTATCAGGGGATAAGAAGGATTTCGACCCGGTGGTTGCCCATTTGGAGAACAATCACCTTCACGTCTCCCGGCATCCAGATATAGCCTCGCTGCCTTTCCTAGCCCAGTCCAAGCCAGTTGAACAGGTAAAGAGTAGCGCTTCAGCAAAGTCATCTACAGTGACTAAACCAGCCGTTCCGACCAATAAGCCACCTGCTGACCGACGCCCTAAGATCATTGCCCGATTGAAGGATTCAGCGAATAAAAATCGACCGGCGACTCTGAAGGGCTTGCACGCTCACATCAAAACCGCCTTGGGCAAGCAATCTACGACTGCTAAGGTGGAGGATATTATCCGCGAGTTGTGCAAGACGGGCGCATTGATCATCGATGCCAAGGACAAGCTGTCTTACGCCCCGGCAAACTTCTCGTCGGTGTAGCGCGACGCCGGAGACAGGATCAGTCGGGTCCACGGGTTCGGCCCGATCGGACGGATTCTGGCTTGGCCTTCGGTCCAGTGTGGTGCGGTCCCTGCGGCGCCCGGGCTGCTTGCTTCGGCAGCGCGGGGAAGACATGAAATTCCACCAGGCTCTCCGCGACCGTTCGTCCGGTGAAACCGTTGGCCGGTAGGCCGCTGGTCAGGGCCTGCTCGGCCTCGAGCCAGATGGCCTCATCGCAGCCGACGGGGCAGCCCCGGTCCTGCCAGAATTCCTGGGCTTGTCGGGCAATTTCATCGTGAGTGGGCTTGTTCATGAGTTTGTCCATCCTGAACATGACCGGTGCGGGCCGGGGCCGGTTCCCGGTTAATAGGGTTGGTTGGGAAATTCTCTATCCCCTGTTATCTTCGTGAAATCTCCCGCGGTGCCTTGGGGTGAGGGTATTCCACGCCGGTTTATTTTCATTCGTGCCATTTGTGCCATCCGTGGTCAAAAGGTACTCATGCGCTTACCCCTCCTGTCTATTGTCATGCTCACGGTGGTCTCGGCTGCTGACGACCCGAAATTTGAACCGCTCTTCAACGGTCGCGACCTGGCCGGGTGGACGTCACCGGACAAGGAGAAGTTCTGGCGCGTCGAGGACGGCGTCCTCATCGGCGAGAGCATCGAGGGCCTGAAGGAGAACTACCTCTGGTCGGAGAAGGCCTACGGCGACTTCGTGCTGGAGTTCGATGTGCGCTGGACAGGCGAAATCGACAGCGGGGTGGAGATCCGGAAGCCCAAGATGCAGCTCCAACTCGGGGTGTCGCGCAGCCTGAAGCGTGACATGACCGGCTCGTTCTACACGGGCGGGACCGTGCGCTATCCCGAGGCGGGCCAGGCGAAGACCGCGGCCCAGCTGATGCACCCCGAGGGGCAGTGGAACACCTTCCGTCTCGAGGCGAAGGGAGCTACCTTTACCGTGTGGATCAACGGCCAGCCGGCGTCGCGCTACACCGACGAGAAGTTTGCCGGAGCAGCGCCGCTCGGCTTGCAGATCCACGGCGGGCTGAAGATGAAGGTGGAGTATCGAAACCTGCGCATTGCGGTGATAAATTAACCACGACGGCTGTGGTGAAAATCCCTTCATGCGAATAATCCTCTTCCTGGCATTGCTGGCAGGCGCTATGGCCGAGGACGCAAAGCCTTGCGTGTTCTGCGAGATTATAGCGGGAACGAGACAGCAGGAGGGTGTCGTCTACCGGGACGACCGGTGCATGGCCTTTCTCAGCATTGGGCCGCGCAACCCGGGCCATGTGCTGGTTGTTCCGCTGGCGCACGCGGAGAATTTTCTAGAAGTGTCGCCGGAGACCATGCACGCGATGACCGATGCCGCCAAACAGATCGTCGAGGCCATCAAGCGCACCGACCTCAAGATGGAGGGTTTTGTCCTTCAGATGAGCACCGGCAAGGCGGCCGGTCAGTCGGTCTTTCATGCTCACCTGCATGTCATCCCACGTTACGTGGGCGACGAAGCGCGGCAGCGCGGAGATGGTCAACTAGCGGCTGCCATGCCGCTGATTGGCCCGAAGGGTGACGAATCGCGGGTGCCCTCTGGGCAGGGTTCGTCACAACCGGCGGCGAAGACGCCCGAGGAGCGAGTATCAATGGATGTGCTCGCGCCCGTCGCGGCGAAGATCCGCGCGGCTCAGGCTGGAACCGCACCGGTTGCTATTGCCCAGCGTGCCCCTATCGTCCTGCCGGCGATTAACGAGCCGGTGCCGCTGCCGCGCATCAAGGAAATCTGCGATTACTACGGTTTGCACGACCTGTGGCGGAAGATTGAGCAGGACCCGCCGGTCCGGCCGTTCAAGAGCGACGGCTGCACGGGCTGGTTCGACGACTGGAAGGGCGTGAGCCTCTATCCGGCCGGCTTCCTCCATGACCTGAAGTATTGGGCGGGCTACCCGGGCGAGGATGTCGCGCGGCTCACGGCTGATGCCGAGCTGATGCTTGATGTGGCCCGGTTGCTGAATTCAACCGAGATGGCGGAGACGATGTTTGGCGGTGTGCGACTGGGTGGTAGCGAGAAGCTGATGACACCCTTCGCCTGGGGCTTCGGGCGTAAGCCGCTGAGCAAGGCGGAGAGCGAGGAGATGGGAGCAAGGAGTCCGGGATCCGGCAAATAGGACCTACCTGAGGTACAAGGTTTCGATTCGGTCGCTCGGATCCTGATGGGGTTTCCATCCCAGTCCATCCGTGTAATCCGTGGCGAAAATGTCTTGGAGGGCGTTACGCCATGGACGGTCTTGGCGTGAGATAGAGATCGGGTGCCAAGCACTAAATCCGCAAGAAGCAAGGATTCTGTCTACGTAAATTGCCGTAGAATGAAGGCGTGAAATTTTTCAGCCGGTCTGGTCTGAGTATCGGCAAAGAAAATATCCTTTGGCCATCAGGCTGAAAACGCCCCGCGCGTCTCGCGGGAAAGACAGCAACTCAAAACTACCATGAAACATAACATGCAAGAAATGTCTCCTGACGAACTCGAAGCGATCCTTGGCGGTGTGACCTTAGAGGAAGTCGGCGCTGCTATAGGCAGAGCCGGCGACGCAATAGTAGTCGCCGTAAAGAAGGTAGGCCAGGCATTGGCCGAGTTTGGGCAATTGCTCAAAGAATTCTTCGGTTTCGGGGTTTAATTATAGAGCCATTGGGCTGTCGCATTCTTCTTACTCCTGATGCGTTTACTATACATAGCCTGCCTTGGTCTTGCTGTAGTAAGTGCAGGAGCCATCGATTATCGCCAGGTCACCACGTACACTGGGCCCTGTGTCCGTGAACTGGCCGTGATGGCGAAAGAAGGCGATATCAGGAGCGCCCGAGAACAGGCTCGGGCGCTTTGCCGTGCTGACGCGACGACATCCTGTCCGGATTTGTGGCTTCTATATGCTTATTGCGAGATGGAACTGAACGAGCCCGGCGCATTGGCCGTTTGCGAAGATGTTGTCCATCGTCTGCCGAAATCTGCTGCGGCTCACCTCATATACGCGATGGCCATTATTCAGGAGCAAAATACAGGCGGACTCGTTCGAGCACTCGCGGCAATGCGAAACATGCGCCGAGAATTGGAAAAGGCCATCGTCTGTGATCCCGATTGCCATCCTGCACGCGCGGGACTTACTCTTATCTATAGCATGCCGGCGTTAATCGGAGGTGACGCATCCAAGTTCAGGTACCACCTGAGTGAGTTGGAGCGTCGGGATCCCTACAGCGCCGCCATGGCACACGGTATGATTGAGGCCCAGCGCAGAAACTATTCCGCCGCCGGTGCCTACTACCGCGAAGCCTATCGATTGGATACTATGCCTGTAGATCATGATTCGATGACCGGTCTGATCAAAACCATCAGTAGACAGGGAAACTACTCGGAAGCGTTCGCACTCTGCGAAGAGTTCAAGCCTCTGTTCCCCGGCGATAGGACAAATGATGCGGTCTTTGTAGAACTCTCCGCTCGGTCTGGTCTGCACACCGATGAGGCGCTGGTAGCCAGCGAACGGTATATAGCGACTGCCAAGGGCGTAACTCCGCAGGAACGGGCTGAGGTGCTAATCAATACGGCCATAATCCTGAGAAAATCAGGATACACTGATGAAGCTGATCGGTTGCTTTCATTGGCAGAGAATGAACGCGCGGGTTCGAGGAAGGAGTTCCTCTCACGGGAGAAGGAATATCAAAGCAAGCGGCCGATTGTCGCTGCCCGGTAGCACCGGTCGGGTCAGGCGAGTTCTGCAGCATCGTTGTGAACCCGATCAAACAACGCGATATTACCGACTGCGGGGCCGCGTGTCTGGGCGCGATTGCTGAGCATTATGGCCTCAAGTTGTCGATAGCCCAACTCCGGGCCCAAGTCGGCACCACCAAGCAGGGTACCACGGCCCTCGGTCTGGTGGATGTGGCCCGGAAGCTTGGCCTCACCGCCATGGGTGTGAAGGGCTCATTCAAGCAGGCAACCGCTGCTCCGCTCCCGGCCATCGCCCATTGCCTCATTGACCAGCGGCTGCTGCACTACGTGGTGGTAACCAGGATTACCGAGAGGCAGGTCGAGGTGATGGACCCGACTGAGGGACGCATCGTCCGCTGGTCCCATGAGAAGTTTAATTCGGTCTGGACAGGAATACTGATTTTGTTCGAGTCGGGGGTAGGCTTCACGAAGGGAAACCATACTGTCACTCCGCTGCGCCGGTTCTGGCTGCTGCTGCGTCCGCACCGAGCGGATCTGACCCTGGCCTTTGCCGCGGCGGTGCTGTCGACGATCCTGGCGCTCCTGACCGCGGTCTACGTCCAGAAAATCATCGATCAGGTTATAGCCGAGGGCGACCGGCCGCTGCTCAGCCTGCTGGGCACGGTCATGTTTGCCATCCTCGGGTGCCGCTTGGTGCTAGGGGTCGTACAGTCGTTGCTTTCGCTGCGGACGGCCCGGCGGATGGATACCCAGCTGATGCTCTCTTACTACCGGCATCTGTTGCGATTGCCCCAGACGTTCTTCGACACGATGCGCGTGGGCGAGATCACCTCGCGCGTCGGCGATGCCGTGAAAGTCCGGTATTTTCTGAATAACACGCTGCTCGGCCTTCTGCTCAACCCGCTCGTCATCGTCTTCGCGTTTGGCGGCATGTTCCTATATTCGCCGAGGCTCGCGTTGCTTTCGCTCCTGCTGCTGCCGGTCAACGCACTGATCTACTGGCTGGTCGACCGGGGGAACCGACGGTACGAGCGGGAACTGATGGAGCGGGGGGCGGATTTCGGCGCGCAATTGACCGAGTCGCTCAGCGCCCAGTCGGTGATCCGCCGCTTCAGGCTGGAGACGCATGTGACGCGCGTCACCGAGAGCAAGTTGACCAGGCTGCTTGGGGCGGTGTGGCGTTCGTCCCTGCTGGCCTTGGGCGGTGGGCTGGTTACGACACTTATTGCTCAGGGTTATTTGATCGGAGTGCTGTGGCTTGGTGGCAGCTTGGTGCTCGATGCCCATTTTACCCTCGGACAGCTGATGTCGTGCTTCACCCTGGCCAGCTGCCTCACGGGCCCGTTGACCACCCTCATCGGGCTGAACAGCTCAATTCAGGACGCGCTGATCGCCACGGACCGTTTGTTTGAGATCATGGATCTCGAACTGGAGCAAAACCCGGGCACGGTTGAATTCAGCGCCGAGTCCGCCCGCGAGCTGCGGCTGGAGAACGTATCGTTCCGGCATGCCGGCCGCCGGACGACACTGAAGGATGTCACCCTCTCGTTCTCTGCCGGATGCATCGCGGCGCTCGCCGGCGAATCCGGCTGTGGTAAGAGCACGCTACTCGCTTTGATACAGCGGTTGTACCTGCCCGGGCAGGGCCGGATCATGTTCGGCGACATTGACGCGCAGTCCTTCACGCTCGATTCCCTCCGTCGTCATCTGGCGGTCGTCCCACAGGCCACCGTGCTGCTTTCCGGGACGGTGCTCGAAAATCTCGCGCCCGGCGATCCGCAGCCAGACTTGGAGCGTCTTCACGACCTTTGCCGTGAGGTGGGGGTGCTGGAGCTGATCGAGAACCTTCCGCGGGGTTTCGACACTCCACTCACCGAGAATGGCGCCAACCTCTCCGGTGGCCAGCGGCAGCGCCTGGCCCTGGTTCGGGCCCTCTATCTGGATGCCCCGATCATGCTGCTCGACGAGCCCACGGCCTCTCTTGACCCAGCCGGCGAAAGCCGGGTGCTCTCGCTACTCCGGAAGCTGCGGGATAAGGGCCGCATCATTATTATTGCCGCCCATCATCCAGCCGTCCTGGCCTGCGCCGATCGCGTGGTGGAGTTTGTCGGAGGCAAAGTCATCGCGATCAAGGACCATGCGGGTGACGAGCCGGAAATATTGATAAGGGCCGTGCCTGAGCTCCGATCAAGCTGCCAGCCGTATGGGACCTGTCCTCTGTGCTCGGTCTACTGACCTCTGTTCAGGTCATCTTGAAACCCAGCGCGTCGAGCTCGTTCAAGTGGAACGGGGCGCAGGAAAGGACCTCCTGCAGCTTGGCCAAGGCCTCGGGCAGTTTTGGGGTATCGAACACCGAGGCGCCATCTTCCGCGTCGTGCACGTGCACCACCCATGAACCAGTAACCTCGTCGCCGACGTGAAACACCGAGCCATGAAGGTAGTTGCCGGGCAGGCCGGGATGCGGCCCGGCCCCGGGCACGAGGAAGAGCGTGTGCATCGGATCGTGCACGATGGCGTGGCCCGCTTTGGCCCGGTGGTGCACGGCCTTGCCGATCACCATCAGTCGCAGCTTCTCGGCCCGGGCGCGGTGGTCGAGCGCCAGGGAGTGCACATAACGGTCATAGATGCTGGCGTTGGTCTCGAGCTGGTCGTCGGATATCTCCCCGGCGATGAAGGCCTCGAGGTTGTTGGCATGGAAGAACGGGAGCTGGGTGAGCGAGCGGGCGGTGACGTGTCCGCCCTTGTGGTCGGCGCTGGCGTAGACCTGTTGCGCGGCATAGAGCCGCCGGAGCGCGTCCTGGTAGGCGGGGGTGGTGGGCACGGCGCCGATCGGGCTGAACTCGATCTTGTCCAGCACGGCGTGGTCAAACTCGGCATTGGGGTCGGTCATGGGGAAGGAAGGCAGAGGACAGACGTCAGAGGACAGATATGTCAGCTCAGTGGGGTGGGCGTCAGGATGCTGAGACGACAAGGTGCTGCAAGCTATAGCGAGGCGAGCAGAAAACCAAAGTTGCCTCTGATCTCTGACGTCTGTCCTCTGTTTTCCTACCTCGGCCGTTGCAGCGAGTCCGCCTTCTCGCCGGCGCGGAGGGAGATGGCGGCGCCTTCGCGTGCGAGCTCGAGACATTCGAAGAGGTTGCGGACGCACTGGCCGAGCCGGTCGTGACCCAGCCGCTCGACTTCGACCTGGTCCACAAAGATACGGCCGAGTTCGGCGGCCTCCAGGCGGATCCGGGCGGCGGTTTCGGGGCGCGGGTTTTCGTCGCTCTCGTAATAGGGTGCGAGCAGGTCAACGAGCTGGGCGATGGTTGCGGCCGCGTCGGTCTCCCCCTGGCCGTCTCCGTGCAGGACCGTGAGCAGGCGCCGGGCGATGCGGCCCGCATGCGGGAGGTTCAACGGAACATCGAAATGGGGGCTGCATTCCATGCGCCCCGACACTCAATCCCGACCGATACCCGAATCAACGACGAAAGGCTGGCGGGTGGTTACCCCGGCGGGCAGCTCGCGTCTTGTCAGCGACCAGTGTGCCGTCTTCTGTACGGTCGTCTCCTTTCCTGTGAATCACTTTTTTGCCCCAGACCCTGGCCCGGCCTCGTTTCGTCGGATAGGTGTGTCCCTTGGCCTACTGTGCCTCCTGCTGGCGCCGATTGTGGCGCAGGCACACGGGCTTGTCTTCACGCGCGTCGAGGCGATGTTCGCCCAGCCGGGGGTGGTGGACATCACGGTGGACTACGACCTGGGCCTCGTTCTGCCGCCCCAGCCGGGCGGTTACCATGCCCTGACGACGGGCAGCGCCGAAACCCAGCACGCGGCCGTCAGGCGCGTGCTGCCCGCGATCCACGAGGCCCTGCAGTTCTACGCGGGTGACGTGCCGTTGCAGCTGGAGCTGAAGGAATTCACGATGCCCAGGCTGCCAGCCGAGGCTTTTCAGGATCCGGCGCAGGACAAGTCCACCATACTGCGCTTCGCCGCCGTGCTGCCCGCAAACGCTGGCCCGCTGGTGTTGGTGGTGCCGTACGGCGCGCGGGTGGACCATCCGGTGTTGTTTGCCGCAGGGACGCCCACGGCAGGCGTGATTGCCCGTTCATGGGTCGAGGAAGGCCCTAGCGAGCCCTTTGACTGGACGATCCTCACCCCCCGTCCGCCCTGGTGGCAGGATTTCGCCAAGTACCTGCGGCTGGGCTTTTCGCACATCGTGCCCGAGGGGCTCGACCACATTCTCTTCGTCCTGGCGCTGTTCTTCCTCGGTCAGACCTGGCGCAAGCTCGTCGCCCAGACGACGGTTTTCACCGTGGCCCACGCCACCACGTTGTTTCTCTCCCAGTACGGCGTCATCAGCCTCCCTGGTCGCTATGTCGAGCCACTCATCGCTTTTTCCATCGCGTGCATCGCTCTGGAAAACATCTTCCGGCCCAAGCTGGGGCCGGCGCGGCTTGCGCTGGTGTTTGCGTTCGGGCTGGTGCACGGGCTGGGCTTCGCCGGCAGCCTGAGCGAGGTGAAGTTCCCGCGGGACCAGTTCCTGATGGCGTTGCTCGGCTTCAATTTCGGCGTGGATTTTGGTCAGCTTTTCGTCATCGGCCTGGCCCTGCTGGCGGTGGGTTGGTTCCGGGACAAGCCCTGGTTCCGCGTGCGGATCATGGTGCCGTGCTGCGTGGCCATTGCCGCGGTTGGTTTGTTCTGGACGGTGCAGCGGATCCTAGCCGGGTAGTCCGCCCTGGCCGGGTTGCATTCGCAAGCGTCTGTCACACACTTGCGAGATGAACGAGTCCCTCTCCATCGAATGCCCGCATTGCGGGGAGACCTTCTCCCTGGCCTTCGACGAGTCGGAAGGCAGCGCAGGGTTCGTGATCGATTGCGAAGTCTGCTGCCGGCCGATGAACGTGAGTGTACGCGTGGCCGATGGGGAAATTGAAAGCGTGGAAGTGACAGAGTGTTAGGTGGGTGGGGGCTTGCTTCCAAAAAATGTAACATTCGGGGGATTGCCGTCCAATGCGGGCTAAGCTTTGCTGATAGCTTCACCCCTGTAACCCGCTTCCGCCCATGACGACGAAATCCCCGGTATCGGCCGCCGACAGAAAGAAACTCCTTTCCCAGCTTGTCGTAGCGCAGCGCGAGGCCGACGCAGCCAAGAAGGCCGCCAAGCTGGCCAAACTGGATCTGCGGAACGCGAAACGAAAATTCAAGGATGCCAAGCGCGCGGCGAAGAAACTCCGCAAGGCCGTCAAGGCATTGAAGACCGAGGTCGCCGCGCTGAGCGCGACGAAGACTGTCCGCAAGCCCGTCGCCAAAAAGCCCGCGCTGAAGCGGTCGCGGCCGGCCCCGGTTCCGGCGCCGGTGATGACTGCCGAGGTGGCCCCTCTGCCGGCGGAAAATCCCCTGCCGGTTGTCCCGGCTCAGTAAAGCTCCGGCACGACCATCTTGGGATTGAGCGGTTCCCGCCGATAGTCGGGACTGTGTTCGCGGGGCGGAAGTTTGACCGTCTTGTGCGGAACGTCGGTGTATTTCACCTGCGAGAGCAGGTGGTGGATGCAGTTGAGCCGACACTTCTTCTTGTCCTTGCCTTGCACAACCCACCACGGGGCCTCGGGGATGTGCGAGCGCTTGAACATGATTTCCTTGGCCTTGGTGTACTGCTCCCAGCGCTTGCGGGACTCAAGGTCCATCGGGCTGAGTTTCCACTGCTTGAGCGGGTCGTTGATCCGGCAGCGGAACCGGAACTCCTGCTCCTCGTCGGGGATGGAGAACCAGTACTTGATCAACTGGATGCCGGAGCGCGCGAGCATCTTCTCGAATTCGGGCACGGAGCGGAAGAATTCCTCATATTCGTCGTCGGAGCAAAAGCCCATGACGCGTTCCACGCCTGCGCGGTTGTACCAGCTGCGGTCGAAAAGCACCATCTCGCCGGCGGCGGGCAGGTGGGCGATGTAGCGCTGGAAATACCACTGCGTCTTCTCGCGGCTGGAGGGCGCGGGCAGGGCCGCCACTCGGGCCACGCGCGGGTTCAGGCGCTGCGTGATGCGCTTGATGGCGCCGCCCTTGCCCGCCGCGTCGCGGCCCTCGAAAATGATCACCAACCGGTGCCCGCTGGCCACGATCCAGTCGTGCATCTTTACCAGTTCGCCCTGCAGGCGGAAAAGCTCCTTGAAGTATCGGTTGCGCGTTGCAGCGGAGGAATCCTTATCGACCGGGCGGGCGGGCTGGCCGGCCTCGACGTGCTCCCAGTCTTCGCGCTCCATCTCGAGCTCCTCGTCGTAATCGTCAAGCAGCTCACGGTGGACGCGCTTCATCAGCTCGTCGTCGTTCTTCGGGGGTTCCTTGTCTTTGGGCGGCGCCATGGGTAAAGGGAAGTCCCGGTATGAAAGCGGATTGGACGACCGTAGCAAGCAGCCCGGGGTGGGTTAACACCCCGGGTTGCAGATTTAACATGGCCGTGACATTGATAAAGCGCTGGGGCACTGGCTTTTGGACGGGGAGGCCGACAATCCCTCATCCGCAGCAAGGTCTCGACACCGCCGGCTACTGCGGCACTTTCGAAGGTGCATGGGGAAAGCCAGGCAGCGGATGACCAAGAAGCTCTATCAGGCGCAGGCCAGCCGGCTCCGCGCACAGCTCGTGCAACTGCAAGTGGAGCTGAAGCACGCGCCTTTCAAGGTTCTGCTGATTCTAGCCGGACCCGAGGGAGCGGGGCGGGGCAATCTTCTCAACACGCTTGCGGAGTGGCTGGATCCGCGCGGGGTGGAGACGTTTTCCTACCACCCTCCGACCGACAACGAACAAGCCCATCCACACCAGTGGCGTTTCTGGCGCAGCCTGCCCGCCATCGGCCGGATCGGACTATACGCGGGCTCCTGGTATACCGAAACCCTTCGCGAGGAGGCGCGCAGCCAGCGCGCGCTCGGTCACGTGGCGCAGGAAGCGGAGCGCATCCGCGACTTCGAGCAGCTCCTCGCCGACGGTGGCACCCTCATCGTCAAGGTCTGGCTGCAACTCTCCAAGAAGGCCCAGGGGCGCCGGCTGCGTACCCTGCGCGACGATCCCGCTACAGCCTGGCGCGTGACTGACGAGGACTGGCATCACCACCACATCTACGACCGTCTGGCCAGGACGGCCCGGCTCATCCGCGCCAAGACCGACCGCCCCGGCGCGCGCTGGACGATCATCGATGCCGAGGATGAGCGAGCCCGGGATCTGGCAGTCGGCCGGCTCCTGCTCACGCAATTCCGGCAGCAGCAGCGCCGGATCGCGCGCCTAAACCGGGTCCGGGCAACGAGGACGGTGAAACCCCTGCGGCCCTCGGGTCTGCGCCGGCTGCAGGCGCTGCCGCTGGACCAGGATCTGTCGGAGAAGGATTACGATACATTGCGCGAGAAATGGCTCGGGCGCCTGAACCGGGCCGTGCGGGCGGCGCTCACTGCCCGCCGCTCCATCGTGTTTGCTTTCGAGGGCTGGGACGCGGCGGGCAAGGGCGGTGCCATCCGCCGGCTCACCAGTGCGATCGACCCGCGGGATTACAGCGTGATCTCGGTGGCCAAGCCGACCGAGGAGGAAAAGCATGCCCACTATCTCTGGCGGTTCTGGCGGGATGTGCCGCGGAACGGGCGCATGGCGGTCTTCGACCGCTCCTGGTACGGCCGGGTCTTGGTGGAGCGGCTGGAGGGCTTCTGTCGCGAAGACGAGTGGAAGCGCGCGTTCCAGGAGATCAATGGTTTCGAGCGGCAGCTGACGGAGCATGGCACGATCGTCCTGAAGTATTGGCTACATGTCTCGCATGCCGAGCAGCTGCGGCGTTTCCGCGAGCGCGAGGCCACGCCGCACAAGCAGCACAAGATGAATGCCGAGGACTGGCGCAACCGGAAGAAGCGGGCGGCCTATGAAGTCGCGGTGGGCGACATGCTGGCGCTCACCGACCGGGAGAATGCGCCGTGGCACCTGGTGCCGGCGGACAACAAGCGGTACGCCCGCTTGGAGGTCCTGCGCTCCGCCAGCCGCCAGATCGAGGCGCTGCTGGAGGGGGATGAAGGGTAACACGGTGCCGGCGCTTTGGATTGCGTTGACTGGCCCCAACAGAAAGGCCGCCCGGTTGAGGGCGGCCTTGCGTGACTGAGAAGATGATCGGTGGGTTACTTCCCGGCTGCAGTCTTGCGACGCAGGAGGGCGAGACCGAAGAGACCCAGGCCGGCCAGCGCAATCGTCGTACCGCCATCCGGAACCTGATTGATGTTTTGGACGAGGACGACCATGTCGTTGTAATCCTGATCACCGAGATCCAGATCCTCGATCGCGAGAATATAGTCGTTGCCGTCGAAAGTCGCGAGGTTGTTCGTGTTACCATTACCGTCAAAGGCCAGGGTATTCACTGTGCGGCCGGCTGCGCCTTGGTAGGCGACAAAGTGATCGCGCCCGCCAGCATTCAGGCCGGCATCGGAGTACCAGGTGAAGTTGGCGTTGACGGTGTTTTGCAGGTAGAAACCGAAGGAACCCCAACCGTTGGGGACCACGATGGTGACCGCGCCCGCTCCGTTACCGGCCGCGCCGTTAAAAACCTGAAGCTTTGTTCCTGAAACCTGATCGTAGATGCCAAAGATGTTGTTCGGGGCGTAGCCGGCGATCTCGATGAGCAAATAGGCGCTGGGATTGATGCCAGCGGTCCAGTACGAGTCGTTGGCGACCTGGGCGGTGTTAACGTTGATGGACGGGCCAGAGACGCTGGTGTTGAGGATCGTCTGCAGGGACGTTTCCGCGCCGGGAAGAATGGTGGTGGCCGAGCCGGTCACAGCTGAGACAGTAGCGAGGGCAAGGAGGAGGTAGTTTTTCATTGGAAGTGGATCGGGTGGCAGGTCGGTTTTAACTTGTTGCCTAGTAATAGCAATTGGTGGGCCATTTTACGTCGCGAAGCAGTTTCTCTGGGAATTGATAGTGTTAACATATGCCTACCAATTAGTAATGACACTCCTATCTTGCCTGATTTTTGCCCACAAACTTTGGAGTCAGGAATATCCTCAAAATCTGTAAACAATGCCGACAAAACACCGCGCCACTTTACGGTGGAATTTGGCGCTAAAAGCAACCAGTCGAGCGACCTGCAACGTGCAGGCAGACTCGGATCAAGCATCGACGACCGTCAGGTCTGGCTCAAAGGAGACCGACAAGCGATAGACCTGGCCGGGGCGCATGATGAGCGGATGATCGCGGACGAACATCTGCACGTAGTGGAGCTTGCCGAAGTTGGTCTTGTAGGCCGGATCGGCGCTGACGATCTCGGTCTCGGCCCAGTTGGCGTGGAAGTCGTCCTTGAGCACCGAGCAGCGGTGGCCGTGCGAGCCGAGCGCGGGCGAGGTGCCGAGCCGGTACTTCGAGTGGGGAGCACCGATGACCAGCGCCATGCGGAACTTGTCGAGCTGGATCTGGTTCTTGACCGTGTAAGCGAACTCGGCGGCGATCTTGCTGCCGGTGAACGTCCACTGGACCTTCACGCTGCCGATGCCGCGGGCGAGCTCCTCCTTGATATTGATCAGCTCGGGCTGTTCGTAGCGGAAGTAGAACGAGTTCTTCAGGCCGAGGCCGGTGACGCATTTCTGGCCGTAGAAGGCCGGGAGCGTGACCTGTTCGCCGAAGGTGAGCTCGGGCACCATGACCGGCAGGTAAAGGTTGTTGGGCCAGTCGAAGACACCGGGGCAGTGCGGGAAGGGCAGGTTGTCGGCGGTGCAGTCGGTGCCGGAGCTGACAAGCGGGAGCTGGATGTGCAGGCCGGACTCGGCGTCGCGGTAGAGAAAGAGGCCCTGCTCCTTGCGGTTGCTCTTGTCGTAGATGACGAAGCGGCCGCTCGTGCGGGCGGGCTCGGCCTTGACGTTGTCCGGCATGTGCACGGTCTTGGCGAGACGCGACCACTGGCAGAGATAGCGCGCGGCGTCAAAGTTGGCCATGCGCGTCGTGTGCGAGGCATAGGCGGTGCGTTCTTCGTCGCGGACGTCGAGGAAGCCGTGCTCCTGGTCGAGGTAGGTCTGGAAGAAATAATAGAACAGCCGGCGCAGGATGTCGAAATACTTGTTCTTCTGGTCGTCGGCGATCCAGCCGTCGCGCAGGCCCTGCAGGATGATCGTGATGCAGTGCATCTGGCCGTAGGCGCCGGCCGAGCGGCCGTACGCCCAGCCGAGCCCGTCCGCGCGAACGAGGTCGGGCATCATCTTGATGTATTTCTCGGCGTAGGTGCGGAGGGTGGGGAGCTTGCGCTCGCGCAGGGCGGAGTTGGCGTGGAGCTGCAGCGCCGAGCGCGTGAACACCAGGGCCATCACCCCGTAGAGATTGAAGTGCCCGCCGAAGCCCTTCTCGGCGTCGTCGAAGAAGCCGGCGGAGCTGGTCTGCTCGATGCGTTCGACCATGCGCTCGATGAGGCGCGAGGTCTCATCCTTCTTGGAGAGACCAAGGGAGAAGCGGCAGACGGCCTTGGCGATGTTGAAGGCCTGCCAGTAATTGTCGTAGTCGCTGCGGGTCAGCAGGAGCTTGTCGAGGCGCTCGCGGGTCTCCTCGACGAGGCGCTCCCAGACGGGATTGCGCTCCTTGGAGGGGCCGAAGGAGAGGAGGCCGAGGGCGGCGTAGGCGAGGCCGTTTTCGTGGGCCGGCTCGGTGAAAACCTGGGCCGTGATCGTACGGGCGGCGAGGTCGATCAGGTCGTAGCCCTTGAGGGTCGTCTCGCCGGTGGCGCGGTAGTATTCGCCGAGGGCGAAGGCGACGTGGCCGGGCTCGTCGGAGCGCGGGGTTTCACCGGCAATGGGGGTGACGCTGCCGTCCGCATTAATCGAGTCGAGGTTGTGGCTCAACATCGAGCGGGCCATATCGAGACATTGCTCGGAAAAGCTATTCATTCAGTGAACGGTCAGGTTGGTTGGAGAGGGTGCGGGCCGGCAAGTGCGAAGTTACTTGACGATGAGTTTGATGAACTCGGCGTTGCTCTTGGTCTTGCCGAGGCGGGTGACCAGGGTGTCGGTGGCCTCCTCGATCTTCGTCTGCACCAGGGCGCGGCGGAAGAAATGGATGCCCTCGAGGGTCTTCGGGTCGAGCAGCAGCTCCTCCTTGCGGGTGCCGGAGGAGGCGACGTTGATGGCCGGCCAGATGCGCATCTCGGCGGCCTTGCGGTCGAGGACGAGCTCCATGTTGCCGGTGCCCTTGAATTCCTGGAAGATGACGTCGTCCATGCGGCTGCCGGTCTCGACGAGGATGGAGGCGATGATGGTGAGCGAGCCGCCGTCCTCGGTGTTGCGGGCGGAGGCGAACAGCTGGCGGGGTTTCTCGAGGGCGCGGACGTCGAGGCCGCCGGTGCCGGTGCGGCCGGAGTTCTTGGCCGTGTTGTGGGCGCGGGCGAGGCGGGTGAGCGAATCGATGAGGAGCACCACGGCCTTGCCGGCCTCGACCAGGCGGCGGGCGCGCTCGATGCAGAGGTCGGACACGCGCAGGTGGTTCTCGACCGGGTCGTCGTTGGAGGAGGCCCAGACCTCGCAGGGCACGCTGCGCTTGAAGTCGGTCACTTCCTCGGGTCGCTCGTCCACGAGGAGGATCATGACGTGGCACTCGGGGTGGTTTTCCAGGATGCCGAGGGCGATATCGCGGAGGAAGGTGGTCTTGCCGGTGCGGGGCGGGGCGACGATGAGGCCGCGGGTGCCCTTGCCGATGGGGCAGAGGAGGTCGATGACGCGGTTCGTCATGCGGCCGTCCTTCATCTCGAGCTTGAGCTGCTTGTCGGGCGTGATGGTGACGAGGTTGCCGAAGTCGACGCGGCGGCGGCGCTCGTCGAAGTCCATGCCGTCGACCTTCTCGATGAAGCGCACCTTGGGGTTGGGGAACCGGCCATCGGGCGCCGCCATGGCGGTGATGATGCTGCCCTGCTGCAGGTGAAAGCGGCGGATGAGCTCGCGCGGGACGAAGGGATCGGTGGGCCGGCGTTTGCCATGGCGCGCGAGGTCGAGCAACTGGCCGTTGCGGCTGTTGTCGATGTCGAGGATGCCTTCGACGCGAATGCTATTGTCCGGCTGGGCCGGAGCGTTGGGGGTGGCCGACGACTCCAGGGGAGCCGCGGGCGGATTTTCTTTATCCATACAAAAACAGAAACGGGTTGCGTGCTGCCTAGGCTTGACCGTGCAATCCGTCGGGGGCATTTCCTAAACGCTCAGCTTCAACCCCCAATAGACAGAGGAGAAACTTGTGACGGACCAAACGATAACCTCGGTATCTCGCGAGAGCCGGATTTTTAAACCATCGGCTGAATTCAAGAACCAAGCAAACCTTGGCAGCTTCGCCACTTACCGTAGGCTCTACGCTGAGTCTGTCAACGCTCCAGACAAATTCTGGGCAAAACAGGCCCGCGAACACATCGTCTGGCGCAAGCCGTTCAAGCAGACTTTGCAGTGGAAGCCGCCGCACGCCAAGTGGTTCCTGGGCGGCAAGTTAAACGTGGCCGAGAACTGCCTCGACCGGCACCTTGGCACCGCTCGCGAGAACAAGGCGGCATTAATTTTCGAGGGCGAGCCGGGCGACGTCCGCACGATTACCTACAAGCAGCTGCATTTTCACGTCTGCCGGATGGCCCATATCCTCGAAAACATGGGTATCAAGGCCGGCGACCGGATCGCGATTTACCTGCCGATGATCCCCGAGGCTGTCATTGCCATGCTGGCCTGCGCCCGCGTCGGCGCCGTGCATACCGTCATTTTCGGCGGCTTTAGCGCCGAGGCCATCAAGGACCGCGTCAATGACTGCCAGGCCAAGCTCGTCATCACCGCTGACGGCGGCTGGCGGCGCGGCAAGGTCATCGAGCTCAAGGCCAACGTGGACAAGGCCCTCGACGGCGCCCCGACGGTGCACTCCGTCCTGGTGGTCAAGCGCTGCGGCAATGCCGTCAACATGCGCGAGGGCCGTGATGTGTGGTGGAAGGAGGCTTGGGAGGGCGCGCCCAATAAGCACACCGCCAAGGCCTTTGATTCCGAGCACCCGCTCTTCATCCTCTACACCTCCGGTTCCACCGGCAAACCCAAGGGCGTGCTCCACACCAGCGCGGGCTACCTGCTCGGCGCCAAGCTCAGCTCACACTACGTTTTCGACCTGAAGGAAAACGACCGCTACTTCTGCTCGGCTGACATCGGCTGGATCACCGGCCACAGCTATGTCGTCTACGGCCTGCTCTCGAACGGCTCCACCGTCTTCCTCTACGAGGGTGCGCCCAACCAGCCCGAGCCGGATCGTTTCTGGCAGATGATCGACCGCCACGGCCTCACCATTCTCTACACCGCGCCGACCGCCATCCGCGCCTTCATGCGCTGGGGCGACAACTACGTGCTGCGCCACCGCCTGGACTCGCTCCGCCTGCTTGGCTCCGTGGGCGAGCCCATCAACCCCGAGGCGTGGATGTGGTATCACACGATGATCGGCAAGAAACGCTGCCCGATCGTGGACACCTGGTGGCAGACCGAGACCGGGGCCATCATGATCACCCCACTGCCCGGCGTCACCCCGACCAAGCCCGGCTCGGCCACGCTGCCGTTCTTCGGCGTCCTGCCCATGATTGTCGATGAGCAGGGCAATGAAGTTCCCCGCAACAACGGCGGCAAGCTGGCCATCATGAAACCGTGGCCGTCGATGCTTCGCACGCTCTGGGGCGACGATGACCGTTTCAAGAAGGCCTACTTCAGCGAATTTCCCGGCAAGCCTGGCATCTACTTCACCGGTGACGGCGCCCGGCAGGACAAGGACGGCTATTTCTGGATCGTCGGCCGCATCGACGACGTGCTCAACGTCTCCGGCCACCGCATCGGCACGGCCGAGATCGAGAGCGCGCTCGTGTCGCATCCCGCCGTCGCCGAGGCCGCGGCTGTCGGCCGGCCCGACGAGTTCAAGGGCCAGGCGCTTGTGGTCTTCGTCTCGCTCAAATCCACCCACACGGCCAGCGAGCAGTTGAAGGAGGATCTCCGCGCCCACGTCGGCAAGGAGATCGGCTCGCTCGCCAAGCCCGACCAGATCCGCTTCGCCGCGGGCCTGCCCAAGACGCGTTCCGGGAAAATCATGCGCCGGCTCCTCAAGGAGCTGGCCACGAACGGCAGCGTCAAGGGCGACACCACCACGCTCGAGGACTTCTCCGTCATCGCCGCGCTGCAAGCCGAAGACTGACCGACTGCTCATTGAAACCGGCGTGGGCCCGCCGGTTTCTCACCCCCAAGGCCCATGTTTGTGCCCGCCAAGTTTCGTCCAAGATCCGACGGGCATTCGGGCGGATTCACTTTGCTCGAATTGCTGGTGGTGCTGGGCGTCATTGCCGTACTGACTGGCCTCGTCATCGGGGTGGGGCGACGGGCTTCCGAAACTGGGAAGATTGCCCGCGCCCGTGCCGAGCTGACTGCGTTGTCCGCGGTGCTCGATTCCTACAAGCTCAGCTATGGCGACTTTCCCCGGACGGATCTCCCAGCCCGGTTGCTGCAATCCTTGATCGGCAAACGCGGGCCCACTTACCTGCCGGTCAGCGGGCGCGCCTTGATCGAGACCGCCCGGTTCACCACCGCCGGGGCGCTCGACCCGCTCAGCAACGAAACAGCTGAGCTGCTCGATCCATGGGAGCACCCGTATCGGTACGCCTACAGATCTCAGACGCCTTGGACGAATCCGTCCTATGTACTCTTCTCGATCGGACCGGATGGTGCAGCCACGGAGGCATTGCGGCCAGGTGGCTTCCCAGATGTCACAGCCGCGGGTAACGCGGACAATCTCTACGTCAACCCATGACGCCGCGATCATCACGCGTTGCAGGATTCACGCTGCTTGAGCTGCTCTCGGTGCTTGCGATCCTCGGCATCCTGGCTGCGTTGATCTTTCCGAGCGTTGGTGGCGCCCGCCGCTCGGCAAACAAGGCCAAGACCCGGGTCCAGTTTACGCAGTGGGCCGCCGCCATCGAATCGTTTCGCGGCGAATACGGCTACTATCCGGCCTTCGACGCCAGCAACCTCGTCAACGGCGGCGCAACAGCCTCCGACCATCTGTTCCACGACATCCTTGCAGGGAGGAAACGCGATGGCGCCGCGCTCACTGTCGGCAGCGCCGCGGCCCTGCAGAACCGGAAATCGATTTCGTTCTATTCGTTCAGTGATGCCGACTTCACTCCGGCCAATCTGATCCGTGATGCCTTCGATAATACCACCATCGCCGTGCTAGTGGACAAGGACCTCGACGGAATCATCCGGCCGGGAACGGATTTCACCGCGCTGCCATCTGTCGGTGGGATCGTGCCGACCAGTGCGGATTTCCCGGCGGCTGGCGTCCGCGTCGGCGTGATTTTCTACGCCCCGGCTCAGGGGGCCACGGTTGCAAACCCTGAGTTCATCTTCAGTTGGAAATGAATTTGCGCCCCTTCAAGGCATTCACGCTGCTCGAGCTCCTTGTCGTCATCGGGCTTATCGCCGCAATGTCGGTCTTCTTGATCGGCGGACTGGCCGGTGGGGGCAAGTCCGCCGCATTGCAGTCGGCCCAGGCCACAGTTTCCACTCTCGTCACCGCCGCCCGTACCAAGGCTCCGGCTGCGAATCGCAAGACCCGCTTGCTGGTTAATGCCGATGTCGGATCGCCGGAACGCTACCTGCGCCTGGTCGTTTTGCAATTGGCCCGGCAATCCGGCTCGAGTCCGACCGATTGGGACACGATCCAGTCCATCTTGCTGCCAGCTGGTGTTTATGTGATGCCGGGATCGCTGACCGGCCTTGTAGCAGATGCGACCCAATGGAAGCGAGTAGCCGATCCGACGGAGGATCTGGCGTCGGATTTGTTCAAGAATCAGAGCCTGATGTATGCGCTTGAGGGCGACGGTACGCCCCAGCTTTGGACAGGGGTGGCCTTCACGCCCACTGGCACGCTCGCCTCGTTGGGCATAGGCACACCACCCCGGGGTTCGCTCGTGCTGGCACTCGGGCAGGTGCTCCCGCCCGGCAGCTTCGCGACCGGAGATCCTCCGGTCCAGTTGGTCAACGCGCAGGCGGTGCGCGGTCTGGTCCTCAGTGCTTACGGTGTGCCGGCGCTGCTCAACGAACGAAACGCATTCTGATGACATGCCGGGCTCCAGTCCGTGCGTTTTCTCTGGTCGAGGTAATCGTCGCGGTTGGACTGTTTGCGGCTTCCGTCACGGTCGTCATCTCCCTGCTGCCGGCAGTAACCCGGCAGGGTGCGGTCACAACCGACAGCCTCGCGGCAGAGCGCTTGCCGGATGCTCTCAAGGTTGAGTTGTCCCGCTTGGTCGCCTCGGGTGGTTTCGATGCGCTGGCCGAGCAGGTGCCAGTGATGAGCCCAATGTTTGCCAGCGGCTTGGCCTTCGTCGCCGTTCGGGATGGCTCACGCTTGCATGTCCGCGATTACCTGCCGCCTGCAGTTGGGCAAATAGCGGAGGCGGAGCAGTACTTTCTTGTCGAGTGCGCCCGGTTTTCCGACGAACCGCTGCGCTACGATGGGCAGAAGCATTTTCTGGCCGTCGCTGTGCGCGTATCATGGCCTTACCGGCTGCCGGGTTCGAGTGCGCCGACGGCTGAAACCGCCCGCACGCAGGTTGCCTTCACCGTGTCGCTCACCCGATGACCAAACAGCACGAAATTGCAGGGCTCTTGCCTCGCCGAAGCCTTGGCGTAGGCGGGTTCACGCTGCTGGAGCTGATGGTCGCGGTGATCATCACGCTCGTTCTCGCGGGCCTGATGCTCACGGTCACGATCAACGTCCTGAACCTCTGGCGGCGTAGCCAGGCGCGGCACACGCAGGCGGTCACGGCGAAACAGGTGCTCGACCTGCTCGAACGCGATCTCCAGTCCGCGGTGTACCGGCGTGATGCCAGTCGCTGGCTGGCCGCGGACGTCATCGATTCGCCAGGGGGGCTCGCCAATCACGGTTGGCTGACAGGGCCGGGTTTCATAAAGCCTGCCAACGGGGGCAGCCTGCGTCTTCTGCCACCGCCAGATGCGATCGGCGTGGAACGATTGGGCGAGGCACGGTTTGGTTTGTCGGGTCAGTGGCTGCGCTTTGTGGCGACCAATTTGGAGTCGGGTGGGAGCCTGCCAACAGTCATCGCTTATCAGGTGGTGCGCCGGCCCGTGGCAGGGAATCCCGTCGCGTCGAATCCCGCGCCGGTGCGCTATTCGCTCTACCGATCGGCGGTTGGCATTGATGACACCTTCGCAAGCGGCTATGATGTCACGGCCAGTGCCTACGGCAGCACGAACAATACACCCTCCAGCGCCCTGTCGACTGCCTATCGACAATCACGCAACGTCACCAATCCCAGCCACGCCAACCTGCTCGCGTCCAACGTGGCGGACTTCGGCTGCTGGCTCTACGTACGGGATTTGGCCGGCGCCTTGGTGCGCATTTATCCCGTGGCTGCGGGTGACCTGTCGCATCAGGCGATCGGCAACAGCGCGGCCAACGACTCGCGCTTTCCGGAAGTGGCGGATGTTCTGGTGCGTATTCTAAGCGAGGAGGGCGCGACGCTCGTCGAGGCCATCGAGACCGACCGCGTATCGCGGCCGGCCACCTATGGCAGCGATGCCGATTGGTGGTGGAGTGTGGTCGAGGCGAATTCGATGGTGTTCATCCGCCGGATAGAGATCAAGGGAGCGGCACCATGACGTCGCGCCGCAAGTCGGGCTTTGCGCTCGTGATCACGCTAACGTTGCTTGCACTGCTCGTGCTCGCGCTCTACGCGCTCAGCGCCCTGAGCAAGGTCGGCAGCGAGGTCGCCGCGATGAGCATCTACCAGACGCAAGCCAGGCAGAATGCGTTGCTTGGCCTGCACCAGGCGCTGGGCGAGCTGCAGCACTACGCAGGTGGAGATGGCGTTATCACCGGCATGGCGGGCATTACCGGGGTGCCCGCGGGCGCGGGTAACCCGGCCCGACATTGGTGCGGGGTGTGGGCGAGCAATGGACAATTTCTCCGCTGGTTGGCTTCGGGTGCATCGGGCGCGACTATTCCTCCACTCACTGGTGCCGATGCCATCGAGCTTGTGTCCACAAATTCCCTCAACAGCGATGTGACAGACCGGGAGCATGTGTCGGTGTTGCGGCTGCCGGTGGCGATCACAGCCGGTGATGGTCGAAATCTCATGCAGGGTGGCTCGGCCTATTGGCTAGGGGATGAAGGCGTGAAGCTCAGCCTGGTTATTCCCGATGCGGAGGCAGTGGCGGCGGGGATAAAGCACGCGATCGACAAGCAGTTCACCGGAATAGCCCCGGACAACCCGACGCTGGCCAAGCTGCTGTTGTATGAACAACTGTCGCTCGTTGGCGCGACCACTGTGCAGCGGCAAGGAGGATTTCATTCCCACGCCCGGACGCATTACCAGCTCCAGCTCAACGGAGCAGGGCTGAAAGCGGGTGCATTGAACGTCAACTCCAGCTCGGTACGCTATTGGACTGGGGTGGGAGCGACTTTTACCCGGCTCAATCCAACGGCCGGCGCGTCCTTGAGTCACACTGGGTTTGGTGCGGCGGCCGCGGCCCTCAGCGGTCGACCGTTCCTCGATGTCGACGGATTCCTCGCCGGTATCTCGACTTATCTGACCAATGCCGGGATTTCACCGGGCGAGTTCGATGCTACCATGCGCCCTTGGTTCACGACCCGATCCGACACGTTTCGCATCCGGGCCTACGGCGATGCGTTCAATCCGGCCGATCCGGCCCAAAACGAGGCCACGGCCTGGTGCGAGGCCATCGTCCAACGGGTGAAAGACAGTCCCTCGGCCACGACCGGGCGCTTCGTCATCAGCGGCTTCCGCTGGCTGGGCCCCGATGATATCTAACCCGCCTTCGCCGGGCTTCGGCGTGGCGAGAAAAATCTTGTGGATTTCCGGGGAAAACTGTGACTTCTTCCGCATCCCTTTTGCCAGGGTAGCTCAGTGGTAGAGCAGAGGACTCATAAGCCTTTGGTCGCGAGTTCAATCCTCGCCCCTGGCACCAATTTCAAGCCGCGGTTTCCCCGCGGCTTTTTGTTTGGCTGGTGCGGTTTCCGTGTATTCCGTCAGGCCCGTGCCCAAACCCTCCTACGATCTCGTCATCCTCGCCGCCGGCATGGGCAGCCGCTTCGGCGGCATCAAGCAGGTACAGCCGGTCGGTCCGCACGGCGAGCTGATCATCGAATACTCGGCCTACGACGCCCTGCGCGCCGGCTTCGACCGGTTGGTGCTGGTCATCCGCAAGGACATCGAGGCTGACTTCCGCGCCACGATCGGCCGGCGCCTCGAGAAGCACATGGCCGTGAGCTACGTTTTTCAGGAAGCCACCGACCTGCCGGCCGGATTCGCTCCGCCCGCTGGCCGCACCAAGCCTTGGGGCACCGGTCATGCGGTGCTGGCTGTCCGGCAAGCCGTGCAGCGCCCGTTCGCCGTGATCAACGCCGATGATTTCTACGGCGCCTCAGGCTACAAGACACTGGCCGCTCATTTCGCCAAGGCCACGGACTTCGCGATGGTGGGCTATCCGTTGCGGCAGACCCTGTCGGAGCACGGCACGGTCAGTCGTGGCCTGTGTGCCACGGATTCCTCGGGCCGCCTGCAGCGCATCACGGAAATCACCAAGATTGAAAAAGCGGCGGAGGGAGCGCGCTACACCGATGCCGCGGGGCAAGCGCAGGCACTGACCGGCGGCGAGATTGTCTCGATGAATTTCTGGGGCTTCACCCCTGCGGTGTTCCCGCAACTGGAAAACCTCTTCGGCGACTTTCTCCGCCAGAGCGCGGCCGACCCCAAGACGGAGTTCTACTTGCCGACGGCTTTGAGCTCATTGAATGAGAAGGGCGCGGCGAAAATCGCGCTCCTGCAAAGTGCCGACGAGTGGTTTGGGCTCACCTATCGCGAGGACCTCACCGCGGCGCAGGCGGCGGTGAAGGGGCTCGTCGCTGCCGGCCGTTATCCCGCGCCGCTCTGGGGCTAATTCAGTTCTGCGAGCAGCGCCTGCATTTCCCGGGCGGGATCCTCGTGGTCCTGGGCGAGGGCGAGCTTGAGCGCCGCCTCCAGCCAGGGTTTCGCCTCGGCCCGGCGGCCGAGCCCGAGGAGCGCCTTGCCGAGCAGGATACGCGGCATCATCCACTCCGGCTTCCTGCCGGCGCAAAGGACGAGATGTTCGATGGCGTCGGCCGGTCGGCCCTCCGCGAGCAGGGCCTGGGCGAGGCTGAAACGGAACAGCTCGTTCTCCGGCTGCTGCTCGACGAGCGCCGCGAATTGCCGGGACCGCATCAGTCGAAGAAGAGCGCCACGCCGGTCGAGTTGTCCATGCCGCCGCGCTCGTTCGCACGGTCGATCAGGGTCGTGACGGCGATTTCGGGGGTGGCGGACTCCATCAGGACCTGGGCGATCTCGGGCTGGGGGACGAACCGCGTGATGCCGTCGCTGCAGAGCAGGTACCGGTCGTGCGGGAGAATGGTGTGGGAAAAGCAGTCGGGTTCGAGCGGCGGGGGCTGGCCGATGCAGCGCGTGAGGGCGTTGCGGTTTTCCATCAGCAGGCCGAGCGGTTCGCCGCGGGCGGTGCGCTGCTTCAGCTCGGTCTCAATCGTATGGTCGATGGTGAGCTGTTCGAGGGCCTTGGATCGCTGGCGAAACGCCGTGGAGTCGCCGACGTGGCCGAAATGCAGCTTCACGCCGGTGACGTGCACGAAAACCAGCGTGGTGCCGATGCCGAACTGCGGGCTGAGCACGCGGCCGAGTTTGAAGACCTGGTCGTTGATCTCGATGAGGATGCGCTCGTAGTTCAGTTTCTGCCCGGCGGTGTGCTCGCTGACGATCTTCTGGAGCGTGGTGACCGCCAGCTGGCTGGCCTGGCCACCCGAAGGCAGTCCGCCGATGCCATCGGCGACCGCATAGATGCCCAGTGCATCGTTGCAGAGGTAACTATCCTCGTTTTCAGGTCGGACGCGGCCGATATCGGTGTGGGCAAAGGAGCGGAACTTCATTTCGTAGAGAGCAACTAGTGGCAGCTTTTGGCTCAAGGGAAAGGCCTAAAAACACGCTCCCGGTTTTCGCGGTCCAGTCGCTCGTAATCCGTTGCCGGCAGGCTGGCTAGGAACTCCCGGCCGTAGGTTTTGGCCAACACGCGGGAGTCAAGGATGGTGACCACCCCGCGGTCGGTTTTGCTGCGGATCAGGCGCCCGATTCCCTGCCGGAACTTGATCAATGCGTCGGGCAGGGTGAGCTCGTTAAAGGGATTGCCGCCGGCGTCGCGGATCTGTTCGCACTTGGCCTCGGTGATGGGGTGGGTGGGTGGATCGAAGGGCAGGCGCGTGATAATGACCTGCGAGAGCGCCGTGCCAGGCACATCCACGCCGGTCCAGAAACTGTCGGTGCCGAACAGCACGGCATTGCCCAGCGCGCGCATCTGTTGCGCCAGCTCGGTGCGGGACAGGTCCGCGCCCTGGATGAGGAAGGGCCGCCGCGCTTTCTGCCACTCCGGCTCGAGCGTGGTGGCGACGGCGCGCATGTCCGTGTAGCTGGTGAACAACACCAGCGAGCCGCCCTTGACCCGCTCCGTGCAGAACCGGATGTAGTCCGTCAGCGTGTCCAAGGCCAGTTTCGCCTCCTTGGGCGTGGGCAGGGGGACGTCCGCGGCGACAAAGATCCGCATGTGGCGCTCGAAATCGAAGGGCGACTTCACGGCGACGGCCTCGGCGGCGTCCGCCCCGATCCGGGCGGCGAAGGGCTCGATACTGCCGCCCATGGCGAGTGTGGCGCTGGTGCAGACGACACTCGTGTTGCAGCCGAAGAGGTGTTTCCGCAATTCCGGCGCCACGTCGATCGGCGCGCTGCGGAGCGTGACAATGGTCTGTTTCCGTCCGCTGCGCTCGGCCCAGTAGACGTGGCCTTTGTCACCGAGCGTGAGCCACTCGGTGAGGCCGGCTTGCAGGCCCTTGATGCGCTGCTTCTGTTCCAGCAGTTCGTCGTGTTCGCGTCCCTCGGGCAACTTGTCCGCCAGCTTGGCGAGCAGCCGGTCCAGCGCCCCCAGCGGTCCGTCGAGCATCGGCTCGGCCACGCCGGTGTCGCGGACCCGTACAATGGCGCGCTGGTCGAGCAGCCGGGTGGAGAGGAAGTCGAAGAACTGCCTCGAGGCGTCGAGGGCGTCGATGACGAGTTGCTGGCCGGCGGCCCCGCCGTGCTTCTTGAGGATCCCGCGCTTGCTCTTGGGGTTGAAAAGATACTTCAGGGCGCGGTCCACCCCGTAGCTGCTGAGCGAGAGCCCGAAATTGGCCGTGGCGACCTCCGGCACGGTGTGGGCCTCGTCGAGCACGAGGAAATCGTCCGGGAAAAGTACGCCACGGGTGACGCCTGCGCCATGCTCCCGGGCGCCGCCGGCATTGATCAGAGCGAAGAGCAGGGAGTGGTTGACGATGATCACCTGGGCGGTGCGCAGCCGGGCGCGGGCGCGTTGGTAATGGCACTTCTCGCAATCGCAGTGCTTGCGCGAGCAGGCGGAGGAGTCGGCGTTTACGGCGTCCCACACCTCGGGCCGCGGCGGGGGTTTCAGCTCGTGGCGCAGGCCGGTCTTGGTTGTGTCGGCCCAGTCGGCGATGCGCTGCAGTTCCGCATAGTCGGCATCGGCAAACAGGCTGGCACGGTCCACAAGGGCATGGCTGAGCCGGGTGGGGCAGAGGTAGTGGGACTTGCCCACCAGCACGGTCGAGCGGAACTCCGTGTAGGCGGCGCAAGCCGGGTCGGCCTTGAACAGCCGGCGGCAGATCGGCAGATCCTTCTGCTCGATCTGTTCCTGCAGGGAGATGGTGTGCGTCGAGACGATGAGCTGCCGGCCCTGGTCGACGGCGTGGATGATGCCGGGGATGAGGTAGGCAAGGCTCTTGCCCACGCCCGTGCCGGCCTCGAAGAGCAGCGGTGCATCATCGGCCAGCGCGGCTGCCACGGCGCGGGCCATCTGCTCCTGCTCGGGGCGGTGCTCCAGGGTGAGGGCGTCGCACAGCGTGCCGGACTCGGCGAAGATGTCCTTCGCGAGTTCCCGGAGCCGGGTCGGCCGGGCGGCTGCGCCCTCATCGTTGAGCCCAATCATCCGGCGAATCAGCGCGCAGCGCTGGAGGGGAGCAAATCAATTTGCACGGTCCTCCCGCGTGAACAAAATGAAGCGGATGAATCCACCCGGCAACTGGACCGACGATCTGGTCCGCTTCCTTTGCGAGCAGCCGGGCGTGGGTGCGGTCCGGCTCGACCCGGCGGCGCACCGGGTGTCGGTGGCCACCCTGGGCACGGTCAACCTGGCGGACCTTGAGGCGAAGCTTGCGGCGACCATCGCAGCCGTGGAGGCGCAGTTTGCCGCCCAGCCGGCGCGGTTGTCCTCGGCGGGTTTCTCGCTGAAGCGCGACGGCGACGCGGTGGTCATCGGTCGCAACATGGGTGCCACGGCCGAGAGTCTCTGGCTCTGGCGCGAGATGGAATGGCCCGAGATCAAGGCCGAGCCCACACCCGAGGACCAGGAGTGGCGCACCCTGGCCCTGCTGGCGGCGCTCTGCGGCGGTGCAGGCATTGCCGGCCTGCTGGCGGAGTATTTTGTCCCGGGTTTGCCGTGGCTGGCCAAGGGGCTGTTCCTCGTCGGCATTGTCACCGGCGGCTGGGATGCCGCAATCGATTCGTGGGCCAATCTGAAGAAGCGCGAGGTGGACATTCATTTCCTGATGCTGGCCGTGGCGGTGGGCGCGATGTTCATCGGCGCATGGGGCGAGGCCGTGCTGCTGCTGTTCCTCTTCTCCGCCTCGGGGGCGATGGAGGAATACGCCCTCGACCGCACCCAGCGCGAGGTCAGCGCCCTGCTCAAGACCGCGCCGAAGCGGGCGTTGGTGGTCGGGGCGGACGGCAAGGAAAGGGAGATCCCGATCGAAGAACTGCAATTGCGCCAGCTCGTGCGGGTGAAACCCGGCGGGGCTTTCGCGGCCGACGGGCTGGTTGTCGCGGGCAAAAGCGCCAGCGACGAATCCAACCTGACCGGGGAGGCCGCGCCGGTGGAGAAGGGCGTGGGCGACCAGGTCTTCAGCGGTACGCTCAACCTCTGGGGTTCGCTGGACTACGAGGTGGTACGCCTGCCGGCCGAGAGCACGTTGCAAAAAATCATCCGCCTCATCCAGACGGCCCAGAAGCTGAAGGCGCCCAGCGAGCGGTTCACCGACAAGTTTGGCACCGGCTACACCTATGCGGTCATCGGCGGCTCCTTCGCCATGTTCCTCGTGTGGTGGCTGGGTTTCCACCTGCCCGCCTTCACCAACACGCCCGAGGTACGTTCGGCGTTCTACCGGGCGATGACGCTCATGGTCGTGGCCAGCCCGTGCGCGCTGGTCCTGTCTATCCCGTCGGCGATCCTCGCCGCCATCGCCTGGGGCGCGCGGCACGGCGTGCTTTTCCGGGGTGGCGCGGCCATCGAGAAGCTGGCTGACATCACCGTCGTCGCGCTCGACAAGACGGGCACGCTCACCACCGGCGAACTGGCCGTGGTGGGATACGAGAGTTTTCCCGCCGGCCGCGAGACCGAGATCATGGAGCTGGCCTGCGCGCTCGAGAGCAAGTCCGAGCATCCGCTGGCCCGCGCCATCGTGCGCGATGCCAGGACGCGCGGGGTGAAGCCACTCGCCCTCGATGATTTCCAGAATATTGTGGGGCAGGGTGTGCGTGGCAGCTACGGTGGGGCGCAGGCACTGTTGGGCCGGCGCGAACTCCTCGAGGCCGGGCCGCTGGCCGGCTGGGCCGCCAGGCTGCCCCCGGCCTCGGCCGAACTCTCCGAGGTATGGATCGTCGGCCGCGAGGTGATCGGCCGCGTGCTGTTGCGCGACCAGATCCGCGTCGAATCAAAGGGCGTGCTCGCCGAATTGAAAGCCATGGGCCTCCGCACGGTCATGCTCACCGGCGACCGGCGGCAGGCGGCGGAGGCCGTGGCGCGCGAATTGGGACTCGACGAGGTCCGGGCCCACCTCACGCCCGAGCAGAAGGTCGCGGCCATCCAGGAACTGCGCCAGGGCGGCAACCGGGTCGCGATGGTCGGCGACGGGGTGAACGACGCCCCGAGTCTCGCGGCGGCCGACGTGAGCGTGGCAATGGGCGCGCGCGGCAGCGATGCGGCCTTGGAGCAGGCCGAGATCATCCTGATGCACGACCGGATCGAGAACTTCCTCGCGGCCGAACGGCTTAGCCGCCGGGCCAGGGCTGTTATCCGCCAGAATCTCGCAATCTCACTCGGCGTTGTGGTCATCATGGTCGTCGCCACGGCGTTCGGCGCCGTGCCGCTCGCCGTGGGTGTCGCCGCGCACGAGGGCAGCACGCTGGTCGTCTGCCTCAACTCCCTCCGGCTGCTCTTCGGCCGGAATGCCTGACGGGCTATTCCGGCACAAACTAGCTTGCCCCAAAGCGAATTATGACAAGAATAGGGTTAGCGACGGGCTTCATAACCATGACTACACGCCGTCTGACTTTTTTTGCGACCATCCCGGCTTTGTTCTGGCTGGCCGGATGCACGCTTCCCGCGTCCGGCCCGACCCTCTCACAGTCCCAAGTCGGGCAATTGCAGACGCGCAGCCTGGCCACCATCATCAAGGTGACCGATGTCACCATCGATGGCACAAAGACCAGCATGGGGCAATATGGCGGAGCGGTGATTGCCGGTGCCGCGGTCGTTCCCGACCATGGAGTCCACGGCAGCGGTGATGCGTTGATGGTCGCGAGCGCGTCCGTGGTTGGGGCGATTGCCGGCCAGGCAATCGAGGAATATGCCACCCGCAAAAGGGCCCAGGAAATCACCATCCGGATGAGCAACGGTGACGTGTTTGTGATCGTGCAGCCGTCGCCTCCGGAGTTTCAAGTCGGGGACAAGGTGGATGTGATCCACGGCGCGGGTGGCGCCCGGCTGTCGCTGGCCTTGGATTTTTAATCCTCGATCCACACGAGGTCACGCGGGCGAACCTCGTCGAACAGGTGGAGAATATCGAGGTTGTTCATCTCGATGCAGCCGCCGCTGAAGGGCTGGCCAAGCCGTTCCTCGTGGTTAGTGCCGTGGATGTAGATGTAGCGGTCGTGCGTGTCCACGGTGGCGCCAGCCGCGTTGGTGCCGGCGTTGTGGCCCGGCTCGAGCCCGCGCAGCCAGAGGATGCGCGTCGTGATGAGATTACGGGCCTGCTCCTCGGGACTGAGCTCGGAGTAGTGCTTGCCGGTGGCAACGCGGGCCTTGAACACGATGCCGGGGGGCTGGCCGGCCCCGATTTTCTCGCCGATCTCGTGCAGGCCGCGTGGCGTACCGAGGGAATCCTTCACGTTGGAGGGCGGGCGGAGGGACGTGGAGACGACGTGGGACTTGACCAGACAGCCGTCGCGGTAAAATCCAAGCAACTGTTGTGCAATGGATACTGCAATAAGCCGCGTTGTCGGCTTGAGTCCGAGCGCGTCACACTTTTCTTTGGCCCGTTCAAACGAATCATTCACGTGAGTAATCAATCCTACAAGGTCGGTATCGTCGGTGCGACGGGGGCGGTCGGTCAAGAGCTGATCGGTCTCCTGCTGTCGCGCTCCTTCCCGCTTGCGGAGCTGAGGCTGCTGGCCTCGGCGCGTTCCGCGGGCCGCAGCCTGGACGTGGGCGGCAAGAAACTCACGGTGCAGGAGGCCCGCCCCGAGGCCTTCGATGGGCTCGACATCGCGTTCTTCGCGGCCGAGGGCGCCATCGCCAAGGCGCTGGCTCCGGAGGCGGTCAAGCGCGGCTGCCTCGTGTTGGACAAGAGCTCGGCCTTCCGCATGGCGGCCCACGTGCCGCTGGTCGTGCCGGAGATCAACCTCGAGGCCACGCGCGGCCACCAGGGCATCATCGCCAGCCCCAACTGCTCGACCGCCGTCGCGCTCATGGGCCTCTACCCGCTGCACCAGGTGTTCGGCGTGAAGCGTGCTTTCTTCGCGACCTACCAGTCCGTGTCCGGCACCGGGGCCGACGCCATCGACGAACTCGAGGCGCAAACCCAAGCCTACGCCAAGGGCCAGCCGCTGCCGCGCAAGGTTTATCCCCACCAGATTTTCCAGAACGTCATTCCGCAGGTCGATACTTTCGGCCCGGATGGCTACACCGGTGAGGAGACCAAGATGCGCGAGGAGAGCCGCAAGATCATGGCCCTGCCGGCGCTCAAGATCTCGGCCACCTGCGTCCGCGTGCCGGTCGTCCGCGCGCACTCCGTGGCGGTCAACGCGCAGTTTATCAAGCCCGTCGATCTCGCCGCGGCGCGGGACGCGCTCGCGACCTTTGCCGGTGCCGTGCTCGTCGATGAGCCGGCCAAGCAGGTCTATCCGACGCCCCTCGATTTCAGCCGGCAGGCGAAGTGCGGCGTGGGCCGCTTGCGCCTCGACACCGCGCTGGACAACGGCCTGTCGTTCTGGGTCAGTGGCGACAACCTCTGGAAGGGCGCCGCACTCAACTCGATCCAGATCGCCGAGGCCATGATCAAGGCCGGTATTCCGCTGCGGGCACGCGAGGCTGCCCCGGTAGCCTGACCGGCTTTCTCCTTGCCGGCCCGAGAGCTTAACCGCTTTAGTGCCACTTTACGGACGTCTAGCTCAGTTGGTTAGAGCACCTCGCTTACACCGAGGGTGTCGGGGGTTCGAGTCCCTCGACGTCCACCAGCCTTCGCTTGCAGTGCAACGGGAGCGATGGCTGTCTCGCCGAAGCTTGGCTTGCCAAGCGGAGGCGGACCCGTTCGTTGCTGCTACGGCTGGGCAAGCCACTCAATATTCCCTGCATGAAACTCATCCTCGCCACCCGAAAAAGCCCGCTCGCGCTCGTGCAGGCGGAGATGGTGGCGGCCCGGATCAAGGCCACCATTCCCGGAGCCGAGTGCGAGTTGCTCAAGGTTGTCACCACGGGTGACAAGCAGGCCGAGTGGTCGCTGAGCAAGCAGGGGGGCAAGGGGCTCTTCACCGCGGAGCTGGAGCAGGCGCTGTTGCGCGGCGAGGCCGATGCGGCCGTGCACAGTTGCAAGGATCTGCCGGGTGAAAATACCCCCAGTCTGGTCGTGGCCGGGTTTCTCCCGCGCGAGGTGACCCATGACGTGCTCGTTATCCGCGAGGGTGTGACCGTGCCCGCCATCATCGCGACCGGCAGCCCGCGCCGGCAGCAGCAGATCGCGAAGCTCTTTCCCGCCGCCACCTTCACGGAGATTCGCGGCAACGTGGATACCCGCCTCAAGAAGATCGCCGCCGGCGCCGCGGATGCCACGATCCTGGCCGCCGCCGGCATGAAGCGTCTCGGTCTCACCAGCTGGCCGGGCGTGGTGTTCCGTCCACTCACCTTCGGCGAGAGCGTCCCGGCCGTGGGGCAGGGGGCGATCGCCGTGCAGTGCCGCTCCGCCGACGCGGCGAAGTTCGCGCCCGCGCTCGATGCCGCCACCGTCCGGTGCGTCGGCCTTGAGCGGGCCTTCCAAGGCGCCCTCGGGGGCGGTTGCCAGATCGCCTTTGGCGCCCACGTCACGAAGGACACGCTGCATTTCTTCCACGAAAAAACCGGCATTCGGACGCTGCCGCTCCGTGAAACCGATTTCATCGACGCTGCCGCCACGGCCGCGCGCGTGCTTAAGGAACTTGGACTCCATGCCTGATCAAAAATCACTCTCCGGTCGTCGCATCGTGCTCACCCGTCCCGCGGGTTCGTCCACCGACTGGCGGGCCCGTCTCACGGCGCAGGGCGCCGAAGTGATCGAGTTGCCCCTCATCCAGGTCACCAAGGAGGTGAACCTCGACACGCTCGCCGAGGTCTTTCAAGAGCTGAGCAACTACGAGTGGATCATCTTTACCAGCGTCAACGGCGTGAAATATTTCTTCGAGGAATTTCACCGGGTCTATGACGACATCCGGTCGATCGGTCTGGTGCGCATCGCCGTGGTCGGCGAGGCGACCGCCGCCGCCGTGCGGGAGCAGCACCTGCGGGTCGACCTGCAGCCCAAGAAGGCCAGTGGTGACGAACTGGCCAAGGAACTGATCACGCGCGAGTCGATGGACAGTGCCAAGGTCCTCGTCGTCACGGGCAATCGTAACCGCGACACCCTGGTTGAGAAACTCCACGAAGCCCGGACCATCGTGGACCAGCTGCCGGTCTACAAGACGGGGGAGACGGATCTCGCCGGCGACCCGGTGGCGGCGGATTTCCGCGCGAAGGGCGCCGACGCCATCCTGTTTGCCAGCCCCTCGGCGGCGCAGTCGTTCTTCGACCAAGCCGTCGCGCTCAAGCTCGGCGCCAAGGCGAAGCGTCCGCTCGCCGGCAGTATCGGGACGACCACCACCGCGACGATGAAGCAGCTCGGGCTGCCCGTGGACTTCGAAGCCAGCGAAGCGAGCCTCGACTCGCTGGTGGCGGCCCTGCTGAAGAAACTGTAACCGCTATTTATTAACCACAGAACACACGAAACACACAGAATAGGAGGATTGCTTCCGTGTTTTCTGTGTATTCCGTGGTGATCCATCATGAAGGTTCCTTTTCTTGATTTGAAACTCCAGCATGCGCCCCTGCGGGCCGAGGTGCTGGCGGCCCTCGCCGACACCTACGACAACACGCGCTTCTGCCTCGGCAAGGACGTGGAGACCTTCGAGCAGGGCTTCAGCGCGGCCTTCGGCTACACCCGGACGCTGGGCATGAACAGTGGTACCTCGCCGCTGCACATCGCGTCGCTCTGCGGCGGGTTCGGTCCGGATGACGAGGTCATCACCACGCCCTTCACCTTCGCCTCCAGCTGCTGGGGCATCAGTTACGTCGGGGCCAAGCCCGTGTTCGTGGATATCGATGCCGACACCTGGTGCATCAGCCCGGAGGCCATCGCCAAGGCGATCACGCCGAAGACGAAGGGCATTGTCGTTGTACACATCTTCGGCCAGCCGGCCCGGATGGATGAGATCATGGCCCTCGCGAAGCAGCACAAGCTCTTCGTCGTAGAGGACTGCGCCCAGTCCGTCGGTGCCCGCTACAAGGGCGCGTCGGTCGGCGCCATCGGTGACTGTGGCACGTTCAGCTTTTATCCCACCAAGAACCTCGGCGCCTGCGGGGAAGGCGGAGCCTTTGTTTCCAAGCACGCTGCCGTCATGGACAAGGCACAGCTCCTGCGCGTGCACGGCTCGCCCAAGCGCTACTCGCACACGGAGGTCGGCTTCAACTTCCGCATGGACGGCTTCCAGGGCGCGATCCTGAACATCAAGCTGAAGCACATCGCCGCGTGGACCGCCCGTCGCCGGGCCATCGCCGCGAAATATCGCGCCGGCATCAAGCACAAGGACGTCCAGCTTCCCGTCGTGCCGGCTTACGGTGAGAGTGTCTGGCACCAGTTTACGCTGCTCCATCCGCGGCGCGATGACCTGCGTGTCCACCTGGAGAAGAACGGCGTGGGTACGGAGATCATCTATCCGGGCCCGATGCACCGCCAGCCCTGCTACGCCTCGCTCGGCTATGCGGCGGGCAGCCTGCCGATCGCCGAGAAGACCAGCGCAACCTGCGTCAGCCTGCCGATCTTCCCCGAGCTGACGGACGAGCAGGTCGACCACGTGATCAGTTCGATCAATTCCTTCTGAGCACACAAAGGAGCGAAGCAACAAAGTCAGCTTTGCTCCTTCGCTGCTTTGTGTTTTCCTCCTCCGCATGATCAACGGCATCAGACTCAAGGTGTGCGGGCTCACCTCGCTGGTGGACGCCGATGCCGCGGACAAGGTCGGGGCCGATTATCTTGGTTTCATCTTCTACCCGAAGTCACCGCGCGGGATCACCCTGACCCAATATGCCGCGATGAAGGACCGCCTGCCTCCGCGCAAACGCGTGGCCGTTGTCGTGGAGCCGACCGCGGCGGAGTTGGCGGCACTGGTGACGCAGGGCTTCGACCACTTCCAGATTCATTTCGGCGCTGAGACACCGGTGGCTACGCTGGCGGCCTGGTCCCAGCTGACCGGACGCGCCCAGCTGTGGCTGGCGCCCAAGCTACCGCCGGGGCAGGACGTGAAACCCGAATGGCTGCCGCTGGCCGACACCTTCCTCCTCGATACCTTCCATGCCGACAAGTTCGGCGGGACGGGCGAGACGGGTGACTGGGCGAAATTCAAGCGCCACCGTGACGCGCATCCGGTCAAGCACTGGGTGCTATCCGGCGGCTTGAACGCCGAGAACGTTGCCGCAGCCGTCACGGCCACGGGTGCAAAGTTCATCGACGTGAACAGCGGGGTGGAGCAGGCGCCGGGCATCAAGAGCCCGGCGAAGCTGCAGGCCCTCGTCCTCGCGCTGCACAACGCGACGAAGCAGGACAATCCGTCGTACCGGTGAAACCTACCGGCGGCGTTTGGCTTTGCCCTTGGGTTTGGTGCCGCCCTTGACCAGCCACCAGGTGCTGCCGATGAGAAGGACGAGGCCCCCGGCATAGTACCAGCGGTGCGTGGGGACACGGGTCTTGCCGTCGACGCCGGTCTTCACGTAGCCGAGCCCGGTCTCGGTTTTCCCCGCCAGCGACAGGCCGCGACCGTAGCCGGCGTAGAAGAGCCAGAGCCCGCCCACGAAGGCGGCGAGGGCGAGCAGCAGTTGGAGGAAGCGATTCACCACCAACTCAGAACCCCGGCATGCCGCCGCGGCCCTTCATCTGCTCCATCTGGCGCATGAGTTTTTTCTGATTCCCGCCCTTCATCATCTTCATGAGCTTCTGCATCTGCTCGAACTGCTTGATGAGCTGGTTGACCTCGAGGACCTTCACGCCCGCGCCTTTGGCGATGCGGATGCGGCGGTTGCCGTTCAGGATACCGGGCTTGCGGCGCTCCTGGATGGTCATCGACTGGATGATGGCTTCGGTGCGTTTCATCTGCTTCTCGGCATCGCCGGGCAGCTCCACGCCGCTCATGCCGGGCATCATGCCCATGAGTGACTGCATCGAGCCCATCTTTTTCACCTGCTGCATCTGCGCGAGGAAGTCCTCCAGGTTGAAGTCCGCCTTGCGCATTTTCTCCGCCATGCGCTCGGCCTCCGCCTGGTCGATGTTCTCCTGCGCCTTCTCAACGAGCGAGACGACGTCGCCCATGCCGAGGATGCGCGAGGCGAGGCGGTCGGGGTGGAAAATCTCGAAGTTCTCCGCCTTTTCGCCGGTACCGATGAACTTGATGGGCACACCGGTGACCGATTTGATGGACAACGCCGCGCCGCCACGCGTGTCGCCGTCGAGCTTGGTCAGGATGAGGCCGGTCAGGCCGAGGGCGTCATGGAAGGCCTTGGCGACGTTCACGGCCTCCTGGCCGAGGGCGCCGTCGGCGACGAGGATGATTTCGTCGGGCGACACAGCGGCCTTCAGCTTCTTCACTTCCTCGATGAGCTCAGTGTCGATCTGGAGGCGGCCGGCGGTGTCGAAGAGGATGACGTCGGCGTTCTGGGCGAGGGCCGTCTCGAGGGCCGTCTTGCCGATGGCGGGAACGTCCTTGGACATGCGGTCCACGTAGATGCCGAGTTCCTCCTGTTTCGCGAGGATCTCAAGCTGGTCGATGGCGGCGGGGCGGTAGACGTCACAGGCGACGACGAAGGGTCGGGCACCCTTTTTCTTGAGCAGCTTGCCGAGCTTGGCGGTGGAGGTGGTCTTGCCGGAGCCGTGGAGACCGACCATGAGGACCTTGAGCGGGCGCTTCGCGACGAGTTCGGTGGTGCCTTCGCCGAGGAGCTTGACGAGCTCGTCGTTGATGATCTTGACGACCTGCTGGCCGGGGGAGACGGACTTGAGGACGGCCTGGCCGACGCAGGCGGCCTGGACGCGCTCGATGAACTCGCGGGCGACCTTGAAATGGACGTCAGCAGCAAGCAGGGCGGCACGCACCTCCTTGAGGGCGTCGGCCATGTTGGCCTCGGACAGGGTGCCGACGCCGCGCAGGTTGCGCAGGGCACCGGTCAGTTTTTCGGTAAGGGATTCGAACATGCGAACCCGGCACTTGAACGATTTTCCGCGGCGAGGCAACCCCGGCGCGCGGTCCGGGCTATTTGCGGCGCGTATTCCGCTTCTCCGCGATCAGCTGGAGCTTGCTGGCGATCACCGATTCCGTCCATGGCTTGATGAGGTAGTGCCGGGCACCCAGGCTTATGGCCTCGTTGATAGTCGGGCGGTCGTTGCGGGCGGTGCACATCACGGTTTCGAGCGAATGGTGCCGGTCGGACTCACCGATGCGCTTGAGCACGTCCAAGCCGGTCATGACCGGCATATTGACGTCGAGAAAGGCCACATCGAAGCGTTTTTCGGGGTCGCTCAGCTGCACCCAGGCCTCCCGGCCATCCGCGGCGAGGGTCAGCGTGTGTTCGGGCCATTTTTCGAACAAAATGGCCATCATGTCGCGGTACCGCGGTTCGTCGTCGGCAATGAGGATATTCATAGCAAGGCGGCCCGTGCCCTTTATATCGGCCTGACCGGGGCGGAATTAAGTAAAATAGGTCCGGTGGAGACCGCGGAAGTATCGCTTGCCAGCGGGGGGCTCCACCTAGAAGGTGTCCCAAATGACTTCCGTACCGCGCACCGTCGCCATCGTGGGCCGCCCCAATGTGGGCAAGAGCCGCCTGTTCAACCGGCTGGCCCGGAAGCGCATTTCCATCGTGCACGATATGCCCGGGGTCACCCGCGATGTGGTGACGGCTGAGGTTGCGGACGGCGCCTATACCATGCTCGACACGGGCGGCCTGGGCCTGACCGGCAGCGACACGCCCGCACTGATCACCAAAGCCTCCGAACAGCAGGTGCATTTCGCCATCGCGACGGCCGGTGTCATCCTTTTCGTCATCGATGCGCGCGAAGGCGTTACCCCGCTCGACGACCGCATCGCCGCGCTCCTGCGCAAGAGCAAGAAACCGGTGCTGCTCGTCGCCAACAAGGCTGATGGCGGCAAGGAGAAGATTGCGGAGATCGCCGAGTTCTACCGGCTCGGTTTCGGCGAGCCGTTCTACATTTCGGCCGAGCACGGCAACGGTGAGGCCGAGCTGCGCACCGCGGTCCTGGCCAAGCTCGGGCCGGTGCCCGCGGAGGATGAACGCGAGGATGAGCGCCTGCACATCTGTTTCGTCGGGCGCCCCAACGTCGGCAAATCCTCGCTCAGCAACCGCGTGCTCAAGAGCGAGCGCCTGATCGTCAGCGAAGTCGCTGGCACCACCCGCGACGCCGTGGAGCTCAGCTTCGTTTTCAAAACCCGCGAGGGAAAACTGTGGCCGTTCAAGCTCATCGACACCGCCGGCATCCGGACGGCGACGAAACTGTCGTCCTCCGTCGAATATTTCTCCCGCCTGCGCTCGCTGGAGGCCATCTACCAGTCCGACGTGGCGTTCATGGTGTTGGATGCCATGGACGGCGTGACCGGACAGGACAAGGCCATCGCCGGCGAGATCATCAAGGCCCAGAAGCCGATCGTCATCGTCGTCAACAAGTGGGACCTCGTGCACGAGGCGTTCCGCAGCAAGCTGCCGGGCATGCACAAATACAAAAGTGCCCGCGATTTTCGCGAGAAGTTCGAGAAGGCGATGTTCGACGAGCTCTTCTTCACGCCGGGCGCGCCGGTGATGTTCGTTTCCGCCCTGACCGGCCATGAGATCGAGCGCATGCTCCGCAACGCCCGCGCGCTCAGCAAGCGCCTCGAGACCAAGATCCCCACCGCCAAGCTCAACGCCGCCATCATCCGGCTCGCCGACCGCACGCCGCCCCACGCCATCGGCGGCCAGCGGTTCAAGATCTACTACGCCACGCAGACCTCGAACCGCCCGTTTCGCATCAAGGTTTTCTGCAACCAGGAGCGCAGCCTCACCGAGTCCTACCGGCGCTACCTCGAGGCGGGCCTCGTCAAGGAGTTCGGCCTCGATGGCTGCCCGATCCATTTCGACCTCATCGGCAAGAAAAAGCTGCCGGTCGAGCAACGCCTCGCCTACCGCAAGGCGCACGGCGGTTCCGTCGAGGGTGTCACCAAGGAGAAGGGCGACGGCGATGATTTCGATCCCAGTTTGCTGGATGATTGAAGCAGGCCCCGGGAATGGCGTTCCTTAGCACCATGCTGAAAATCGTCTTCATGGGATCCGATGCCATTGCGCTGCCGGCGCTGGACTGGCTCACCGGCTCCGGGCTGGCGCATGTGGTGGCGGTTTTCACCCAACCGGATCGCGCGGCCGGCCGCGGCCAGAAGGTCCAGGTCAACGAGATCAAGCACTGGGCGGAGGCGAGGGGACTGCCCGTGTTGCAACCGGTGAAAATAGGCGCGATGGAGCAGCAGCAACTTGCGGCGCTCAAGCCCGACCTGATCCTCGTCATGGCCTACGGGCACATCCTGAAGCAGGAGGTCATCGACACACCGCGACTCGGCACGCTGAACCTTCACACGTCGATTCTGCCAAAATATCGCGGGGCATCGCCGATCCAGACGGCCACCGCCTGCGGCGATCAGGAGACGGGAGTCACGTTGATGAAAATAGTGCTGGCGCTCGACGCCGGTCCGGTGGCGAGGGTGGAGCGCGTGCCGATTGAACCGCTCGATACGGCCGCCGGGGTCGAGGTCCGACTGGCGCAGGCCTGTGTTCCTTTGCTAGCCCGTTGCCTGCCAGCCATTGCGGCCGGCACCCAGACGTTCACCCCGCAAGATGAAGGGGAGGCCACTTTTTGCCGCCGCCTCACGAAGGGCGATAGCGTGATCGATTTCTCCGCGCCTGCGCCGGTTCTGGCGGCGCGCATCAACGGCCTCAATCCCTGGCCGGGCTGCTCGGTGGAAATCGCCGGCCAGCAGGTGAAGCTCGGTCTTGCCGATGCCCTGTCTGCCGCCAACGGCGCACCCGGCACGGTGGTGGGCCCCGATGATGACGGCTTGCTGGTGGCAACGGGGCGGGGGACCCTGCGTTTGCGCCGGCTCCAGCGTCCCGGGGGCAAATGGTTGCCCGCCGCCGAATTCCTGCGCGGTTTCCCGGTCGCGGCCGGTTCCGTCCTACCGTCCCATCCGATGCCGGCGCTCACGGCCCGGGTGCCGTTTCCGCATCGCAAGGGCTAAGGCTTGTTTTTGCCCGTGAATCTCCCAACCTTCCTTTCATGAGTACCCGCTTTTTTCGATATGGTGCCAGCTTGTTGCTGCTGGCTTCCCCCGCGCTGGCTCAGAGCGACCGGGCCGAGATCGCCAGCCTCCGGCAGGATGTCCTGCTGCTCAGCCAGCGCGTCGGTGAGCTGAGCATGGCGGTCGAGCAGCTGACCCGGGAAAACACGGCGCTGCAGACCAAGGCCAGCCAGAACTACGTCACGGTGGAGCAACTCAACCGTTCCGTCGCCGAGACCAACCGTGTGATGCAGGGCGCGCTGGGTGACCAGAAGAGGGAGGTGCTCGCGCAGGTCGCCAGCCAACTCGAGAAGCTCGGCCGCCAGACCAATGCCGCCCTCGACGCCCTCGCCAAGAACCAGGCAACGCGCCCCGTGGTACAGACCACCTTCAGTGAGGATTTTCCCAAGGAGGGCATCAATTACACCGTCCAGAACGGTGACACGCTCGCGGTCATCGCCAAGAAGAACAACGCGAAGCAGCAGGATATCATCAATGCCAACAAGATCGCCGACCCCGGCCGGTTGCGGGCGGGCCAGACTTTGTTCATCCCCCAGGGCAAGTAATCATGGCCAAACCACCCACCTCCCGGCTCGGTCGCGGTCTCGGCGCGCTCATCACCAGTTCCGCGGCCGCCCCCAAGTCGGCAATCCCGGCTCCTGCGGCGGCCCCGGTGCAAACGGACGGTCTCCCCGGCTACCGCGAACTCCCGGTCGCGCTCATCGAGCCCAACCCCTATCAGCCCCGCAAGGAATTCGCCGACGAAGCGCTGGCCGACCTCGTCGAGAGCATCCGCGCCGAGGGACTGCTGCAGCCCATCGTAGTCCGCCCCGTGGGCGATCGTTTCCAGCTCATCGCCGGCGAGCGCCGCTGGCGCGCCTTCCAGAAGCTTGCGATCAAGACCATCCCGGCCCGCGTGATGACATCGAGCGACGCCTCCTCGGCTTCGCTGGCCCTGATCGAGAACCTGCAGCGTGCCGACCTCAACCCGATCGAGGAAGCGCACGGCTATGCCAGCCTCATCCGTGACTTTGACCTGACGCAGGACGCCGCCGCCCAACGGGTGGGGAAGGGCCGCGCCACCGTCGCCAATTCGCTCCGCCTGCTCGCGCTCGAGGCCGAGCTGCAGGGTTATGTGGGCAAAGGCATGCTCAGCGTCGGCCACGCCAAGGTGCTGCTCGGTGTCGAAAATGCGCCCGAGCGCCTCGTGCTGGCCCGCCGTTCCCTGGAGCAGGGCCTCAGCGTCCGTGCTCTCGAGGAACTGCTCCGGCACACGTCGGCCGGCGGCACCGGCAAGAAGCGCCGCATGCCGGGAAACACGGCCCTAGCCCTGACTGACATCGAGAAAAAGCTCACCTCTCATCTGGGCGCCCGCAGCACGCTCAAGCACTCGCCCAAGCGGGGCCGTATCATCGTCGAATATGCTGGCAATGACGACCTTCAGCGCGTGCTTGGCAAGATGGGGCTGACCCTTTGATCCGGCGTCCCGGGTGCGACCTGGAGAACCTTTTGCGGTATTGAAGAAGGGGTTGACAGGGGCGGGAGTCCTCTGGATTTATCACGCCCTTATACACGGCGGTCATAGCTCAGTTGGTTAGAGCACAAGATTGTGATTCTTGGGGTCGCGGGTTCGAATCCCGTTGACCGCCCCATTTTCTTCCGGCGCGGAACCGCGAAACGGGTTTCGGTTCCGAGGTAGGCCGGCAAATCGCCTAGTCGCTTGGCGCCAGCGAATTCCATCCGTCTGGCAGGTGGGTCATCCCCCGTCACTCCCCGCGGGTTTGCCGTTGCGGGGAAACCGAACCGGTCCTTGTTTGGGGTATGTCCCGGCTGCGTTTCCTGACCTTCAACATCGCCCATGCCCGCGGGCTCACGCCGATCCACCAGAGCCTGCGTTCCACGGCCCGGATCCGCGCCAATCTGCTGAAAATCGCCGCCCTCATCAAGAAACTGGGGGCGGACATCGTCGCGATGCAGGAAGTCGACGAAAACTCGCGGTGGAACGGGAGTTTCAACCACCTGACCTTCCTGAGCGAGCACAGCGGCCTGCCGTTCAGTGCGATCGGCCTGACCAATGAGCGCGGCGGACGCTACCCGCTCAATTATGGCAACGGGGTGCTGTCGCGCTGGCCCATCATGCATGCCGAGAGCACGACCTTCGGCCGGCGCCAGCTGGGCGACAAGGGGTTTTTGTTCACCGAGACCGAGCTCGCCCCCGGCCGGCGGTTGCCGCTGATCAACCTGCATCTCCATCATACCTCCCGGAAGCAACGGCTGCTGCAGGCGGGTATCCTGATGAAATTCATGACCGAGCGCAGCTCCCAGCGCGGGTCGCACTGGGTCGCACCGCCGATCCTGTGCGGGGATTTCAACAATCCGGCCCACCGGCCCGATGCCACGGCGATGCTGCTGGGCTACTGCGAGGAAAGTAACAACTACACTCTGCTGCCCAAGCAGGGCCGCACCTTCCCCGCGGCGCTGCCGGCCTTGTCGCTTGATTTCGTACTGTTGCCGGAGGAATGCCGCCTGGCGCACAGCGAGGTGGTCCGCTGCTACCTGTCCGACCACCGGCCTGTGCTGGTGGATTTCGACCTGGAGTATGGTCCGGCTTTGTAATTTACGCTCGACCCCCCGTGCCTGAGTACGGAGCCTCGTGCCTTCATGGACCGCCTTGCCGAGACTTTCGCCCGCACCCGCCGTGAGCAGCGCGCCGCCTTCGTGGCCTACCTTTGCGCGGGTGACCCGGACTTCGACACGTCGCTGGCCGCCTGCCGGGCAGTGATCGAGGCAGGCGCCGACGTGCTGGAGCTCGGGGTGCCGTTTTCCGACCCACTGGCCGACGGCCTGACCAACCAACTGGCCGCACAACGCGCTCTCGATGGCGGCATGACCGCCGCCCGTGTGTTCGAGCTGGTGCGCCGGATCCGCGAGACCAGCGAGGTGCCGGTCGTTTTTTACACGTACTACAACCTGGTTTTCTCCAACGGGGTCGAGGCGTACGTCCGGGCTGCCAAGGCTGCCGGTGTGGACGGCATGCTCACCCTGGACCTGCCACCCGAGGAGGCCGGCGAGGTGCTGGCGGCCTGCACCAAGCACGACGTAAAGACCGTTTTCATCGTCGCCCCCACGACGCCTGCCAGCCGCCTGCCCGTGATCGGGACCGCGGCGACGGGATTCATCTACTATGTTTCCCGAGAGGGCGTCACCGGTGTGCGCGACCAGGTCGCGGCCAATATTCCCGAAGCGGTCGCCGCCATCAAGCGGCATACGACCCTGCCGGTGGCGGTCGGATTCGGCATTTCGACCCGCGAGCAGGTGCGGCAGGTGGCGCAAGCCGCCGATGGGGTCGTGGTCGGCAGCGCCTTGGTGAATGTCATCAAGGCCGGCCTGGGCGACCGAGCCGGCGTGCCGGCGAAACTTCGGGCCGTCGCGACGGACTTGGTTGCGGGAACGCGTTGAGTCTGCTCTAGTCCCATTACCCCGAGTGAAGAAAATCCTCCTGATCGACGACAACCCCACCGCGCATGACATGCTCTCCCGCATGGTGCCGCGTTTTTCCGACGGCCCGTGGGAACTGGAAGGAGCGGAGACCTACGACACGGGCCTGAAGAAGCTCACCGAGGGAGCCTATGCGGTCTGCCTGCTCGACTACCGGCTGGACGAGGGCAAGGACGGCCTGCAGCTGCTCCGCGAGGCCCGGGCTGCCGGCAACACGACGCCGACTGTCTTCATGACCGCCGAGACCGACCCGGCGCTGGATGAGGCGGCGCTGCAGGCCGGGGCGATGGACTTCCTGATCAAGTCCGAGTTCACCCCGCGCATGCTGGCGCGCTCGGTGCGTTATGCCCGCAAACTGGGCGACACCCTGGAGCAGCTGCGCCTGCTGGCCACGCGCGATGCGCTCACCGGCCTGCGGAACCGGCGCGAGTTTGAGCGCCTGCTGGCCGACGAGTGGCGGCGCTGCGCGCGCTTCCAGCGCCCCTTCGCGCTCGTGGTGTGCGACATTGATTTCTTCAAGAAGGTCAACGACACGCACGGCCACCCCGCGGGCGATGCCGTGCTGAAGCACGTGGCCGGGTTGCTCACCGGGCAATTGCGCACGGTCGACCACCTGGCCCGCGTCGGCGGCGAGGAATTTGCCATCATCATGGTGGAGACCGGGGCCAAGGATGCCTACGAGACAATCCAACGGCTGCTGGTCCTGCTGGCCCAGTCACCCTGTGCGCTGCCCGACAGCGCGGAAAGCGTCACCGTCACGCTCAGCGCCGGCATCGCCATGATGCCGGAGGATGCCGACACGACCCAGGCCCTGTTCGAGGCCGCCGACAAGGCGCTCTACACGGCCAAGCGCACCGGCCGCAACCGGGTCGTCACGGCCACGGCCAGGCAGGCCGTCAAACCGTAGTGCCCTTCGGGGGTACCATGATCCGCAGGGATTTTGGCTTGAGGGAGATGTCGAGCTTGGAGCCCACGGCCCGGGGTTCGCCATCGGTGTGGATCCAGCCGGGTTTGGCGCGCTCGATGACGAAATTGTTCCCCCCTAGGCGCGTCACGGCCCGGACCTGGTCAAAGCTGTCGGTGCCCAGGCGGTAGAGCATGCCGCAGGCGCCGAAGAAGCCGACCCGGGGCACGCTGATCAGTTCGAACCGGCCGTCGTCCATCTTGGCCCCGGGAGCGATCCGGGCATCGTTGCCGTATTGGTCGGAATTCATGACTGCGAGCGTGAAGGCCTGCAGCTGCACACTGGTGCCCGCATGATGGACCGTGACCGACTCGGGCTCGTGGGCGAGAAACGAGGGCAGGCCCACCCGGAAATAGCCGGTCAGCCCGCGGCGGGTGAGTTTGCTGAAGCGCACGGCGATGTCGGCCTCGAAGCCCAAGCCCATCGCATTGATGAAGGTCGAGCCGTTGACCAGGCCGGTGTCGATGGCGAGGGAGTTGCTGCCCAGCAAGGTGCGGAAAGCGCCGTGGCCGGGACGGCGGATGCCCAGGTGCCGGCCGAGGCCGTTGCCCGAACCGCAGGGGATGAGCCCGAAGCACGCCGGCGTGTCCACCAGCGCACTGGCCACCTCGTTCATCGTGCCGTCGCCGCCGATGGCGACAACCAGCGTACACCCCTCGGCCACGGCCTGGGCGGCGAGTTCGGTGGCATGGCGCGGGCGCTCGGTGGCGACGACCTGTGCATCCCAACCGTGCTGCCGGATGAACTCCGCCGCCCGGGCCCGCAGGTAGGGATTGCGCCGGTTGCTGCCGGAATGGGGGTTGAAGATGAACCGGGCTTTCAAGCGGGCCTCGAACAAAGCCACGGATGCCACGGATTGCACGGATTTTTCTTGTGACGATTCGGGGACAGATGGTGGGTAGGGGCCGATGCCCTCAACGGCCCGCAGGCAAGGGCGGTTGAGGGCAACCGCCCCTACCTCGTTTGTGGCAAATCGGGCTTTGCGGAAGGTGGTGGGCGTGGTTCCATGGCGCCATGTCCCGCGTCATCCATGTCCTCACCGGTTGCACCGCCGTCGGTAAGACCGAGCTGGCCCTGCGCTGGGCGGAAGCGCGCGGCGCCGAGATCGTGTCGTGCGACTCGCTGCTCTTCTATCGCGGGGCGGACATCGGCACCGCAAAACCGACTGCGGCCGAGCTGGCCCGCGTGCCGCACCACCTGATCGACATCTGCGGAATCACCGAGCGAATGGATGTAACGTATTACGTTACAAAAGCCCGGGTGGCGATCGACGACATCCACCGGCGGGGGCGGCCGGTGCTCGTGACCGGGGGCAGCGGCTTCTACCTCAAGGCATTTTTCGGCCCGGTGGCCGATGAGGTGGCCGTGCCGGTCGCGATCCGGACAGAGGTGCGCGACCGGTTGGAGCGTGAGGGCGTCAAATCGCTCGTGGCCGAGCTGACCAAGCTGAATCCCGCCGGCCTGGGCGCGCTTGATGTGCGTAATCCCCGGCGGGTGACCCGGGCGCTGGAACGCTGCCTGGCCTCGGGCCGGACGCTGGCCGCCCTGCAGGCGGAGTTTGCTGCGCAGCCGGCGCCGTTTGCCGATTGCGGGGTGAAGCTGTGCGAACTGGTGCGGGAGTCACCCGACTTGGAGGCACGGATCGACCAGCGCGTGGCGAGCATGCTGCGCGCCGGGCTGGTCGCGGAGGTGCGCGGGCTGCTGGCGCATGGCTTGAAGCAGAACCCCAGCGCGGCGGGGGCGATCGGCTATCGCGAGACGATCGATTTCATTGAGGGCAGATTGCCCGAGGCGGACCTGGCGGCGGCGATTGCGCAGAACACCCGGGCACTCGTGAGGAAGCAGCGGACCTGGTTCAAGACGCAGTTGCCCGCGCACCCGCAAATCGCGGCCGGTTCAGCGAGCGTGGACGGGCTCTTTGCGCCGCCAGTTCAACCATAGGGTGAACAGGGGGGAGGCGGTCACGCCGAGCAGCAGGTAAAGGCCGAATACCGTTACGGGCAGGCCTACGGGACTCAGGCTCCAGAGAAACCCACGGGCCATCAGGCGGATTTCATCCTCCGGCTGGCCCGCAGCCCGCATCCGGGTGATCTGCCACTCCAGCATCAGGTCGGCGTAATTCGGGTTGATGAGCTGGAGGTAGAGCGCGAGGAAAACATAAAAGGCCGCGGCGGTGACGAGGCTGGCGATGGCGCCGTGCAGCAGGCCTTCCCAGACCGGCAGCCAATAGCGATTGGCGCCATGCAATTGATGGTGCAACAACCGCCAGAGGACGAAGACGAAGATCAGCTCGGTGCCCCAGCCGGTGTAGTGGCCAATCGCGAGCCGGGTCGTGTGCAGCCCCAAGGCGTATTCGCCCAGCATCCAGGCGCTCATGGCGCCTGCGGCGATGAGCCCGTATTTCAACCCGGAGCCCACGGGGCGGCTCAGGGCAGCTGCACGCCGTAGCGCTGCAGTGAACTGCCCTCAAGGCGGTGCAGGGCGGCGACGGCCGTATGGAGGGTGACCTTGGCCTGGAGTTCAGCGACCCGGGCGCTTTCGAGGTCATCCTGCGCCTCGAGCACGCGGCGGCTGGTGGAGAGACCGGCCTTAAACTTCTCTTCCTCCAGCTCGTACTGTCGCTGGCTGAGGTTGGAGGCCTGGGTGGCAATCTTCACGCTTTCCTGGTTGGCCTCGACCGAGCGCACGGCGCTGCGGACCTGTACCTCGATGGTCTGCTCGATGAGGCGGAGCCGGCTCTGCTCCCGGCTGAGCGTGGCGAGGCTCTGGCGTTCGCGGGCCTTGTCGGATTTCTGGCCCCACGGGTAGACCAGGGCGAAGTCCACCTGCCAGGAGTGATTTTGCCGGTCAAGGGCATCCCCAAAGGCGTCACTGCCGCTGCCGTTGGTTCCGCCCATGCCGATGGCGCCGCCCACGCTGAGATCGGGCTTGGCGGCATCGTGGGCGAGCTTGAGATCGAGCTTGAACTGTTCGATGGCGGCTAGCGAGGAAAGGTAGTCGGGCTGGTTTTGCTTGGCCATCTGGTAGGAGGAGGCGAAGACGGGGGAAGCCTCGCTCAGGTCGGCGAAACGCACGGTACCGATGGGGGCATCCAGCTCGAACTGGCCGATGATGGCGAGGAGGGCGTCTTGCCGGTCCTGCGCGGCCTGCTCGGCCAGAACAACACCACGGTGGGCATTGGCGACGCCGACCTCGGCCTGCAGCACGTCAAGGTCGGTGGCGACGCCGACATCGCGACGGGACTTGGCTTCATCGAGCAGCTTGTTGGACAGGGCGAGGGAGAAATTGCGCACGACCAGCAGCTGGCGGGCGGCGGTGAGGATATAGTAGGCGTTCTGGGTGTCCTGGATGACGTTCAGCACCTGGCCCTTGTAGTCGAGATTGGCGCGTTGCAGGCCGATCTCGGCCCGCTCGACCACCGCCCGGTTGACGTCGGTGCCGAAGCCACTGAGCAGCGACTGGCGGACGGAGAGGGTTACGTCGGCGTCGTAGGCCGGGTTCAGCGCGCTCACGGCGGGGTCGACCGAGCTGCGGTCGAGCCGGCTGCTGGCGCTGACCGTGGTGCCGGAGTAGAGCCGTTTGGCCACGCCGGCGCGCAGGTCGGAGGTCTTGCTGCTGACACCGGGGCCAGTGTATTCGCCGGTCGAGCCGGTCACCGAAAGCTGGGTCTCGTAAGCCGCGGCGGCGACCACGATGTTATCCTTGGCGATTTGCGGGGCAAAGCGGCCGATCTCGAGGTCGAAATTCTTTTGCAGGGCCCGGGCAATGCACTCCTGGAGGGTCAATTCGGGTGCCGGGGCTTTGTCCTGGGCGGGAAGACTGGCGGCGAACAGGGTGAGGGTCAGGCTGGCGGCGAGGCAACGAAGAGGGTGGATCATAGTGAGTTGGGCTGGAGACAGGACACGCGAAAGAGGCGAAAAGTTTAAGCTAATTGTGACGGCTGGAAATTGAGAAGGTTTCGGACGCAAAAATGCCACCGCGGAGGACGGTGGCAGTATGCTGTTAGCCGGGCGGCGGTTTGGCGGGATGGACGGCGGACGGGGCCCGCCGGGCCGGTCAGGGCGCCTCCGCCGGGGCGGTTTTCTTGAGCTCCTGCTCGACCATGTCGCCGAGGTAGGAGTTTTCATTGTTATTGGCGATGAAAGTCATGAGCTGGCCCTGGATCTCGGCGTAGCGCGGGTTTGCGGTGCTCAAGTCGGGCTGCTTCCGCTCCTGGGCATAGACCAGGAGGCCCTTGTCCCCGAGGCCGATCAGGTCGGACACCTGGCCGGATTCGAGCCGCGCGAGGGCGGCCAGCGCGGGCTGCGGCAAATCCTCCGGGGGCTGGCGGAGGGTGAAGTTGGCGTAGCTCTTGACCTCGAGTTTATCGCTGGCGGCTTGGGCGGCGAAACCGGCGGGCGTCTTGGCCGCGGCCTGCAACCGGGCCTTGAGGGCATTGCCGTGCTCGACAAAGAGGCGGCGTTTCTCGCTTTCGCGGAAGTCCGCGGCCACGCGCTCGCGCACGTCGGTATAGAGGGGCTTGTAGGCGGGCAGGCTCTCCTGCCAGAGCAGCACGACGACGCCGTCGGGGGTGGCCAGGGGATCGGAGAAGTAGCGTTCGCGGCTGAGGCGGGCGATGGCCTCGGCGTAATTGGCGAGCCAGGGCTTGTCGGCCGGGGGCAGGTCGGGCGCGAAGGGGGCGAGGGCGACCGGGGCGCGGTGCGAGTTGGTGAGGAAGGCGGTCAGTTCCGGGGAGTTGGCGACCAGCTTGCGCTCGTAGAGGGCCACGGTCAGCTCGCTGGCGGCCTGCGTGGCGACGCGGCGGCTGGCCAGGCTGCGGAGGGCGGTCTCGACCTGGTCGCGGACCTTGGGGAAGTTGTCGGTCGCGGTGGCGGGGAGGGCGGCGTCCTTCTTGTCGGCCTCGGCGGGGACGGGGAAGCTGGCGATGTTGTTATTGTAGAAGGCACGGAGCTCGGCCTCGGAAGGCGCACCGGGCGGGGTGAATTCGGCGACCTTGAACTCGACGTAGCTCAGGCGCGGGCGGGCGGGCACGTCGTAGCGGAAGGAATATTCCTCGTGGAATTTCCGGAGCTTCTCCTCGGTCGGGGTGAACTCCGGGCTGAAGGCGGCGTAGTCGAGCGCGGCGACCTGCACGGTCCAGGTCGAGTCGGCGCGGCTGAGCTGCATCTTGACCTCGGGGGGCAGGACGTAACCCGGGCCACCCACGATCCGGGTGAGCGATTCGAGGCGGACATCGTCGCGCAGCACGCGGTTGACATCGGCGGCGGTGACGGGGCTGCCGGCCTTGAGCGAATCAGCGAAGCGGGTGTAGATGGACTGGTCGAACTGGCCTTGCTGGTTCTGGAAGGCGCGGAGCGTAGGCACGTACTTGGCGACGTCGGCGGCTGAGGGGAGCGGCAGGTGGAGTTCGTCGGCGAGGGCCAGGCCGGCCACGCGCTGGAGGGAGTACTGCTGCAGCTGGCCGCCCTGTAGCGCGCCATAGCCGGCGCGGAGATAGCCGCTCAGCTCACCGTCGGAGAACACGCGGCGGGCCTGCTCCTGATTGGCCAGGTTGACGTGGAAGAAGGGGCGCTCAAGGACCTTGATGTCGCCGGCGCCGGCCCCGCTGCCGGACGAGCTGTAGATGACCACCATCGGCAGGCCGATCGCGATCAGCACCGCGAGGAAAACCAGGCGGAAGTGCTTCTGAAAATACTTTTGGATCCAGGAAATCATAGGGGAAAGCGGGTCACGCTTGGAAAGGACCGGGCCCCTGTCAACAGGCGAAGCTGGAGGCTTGACGAATGCTGCGGGTATGCCGTGGTAGTTGCAGAACACCATGCACGGTATCGATTTCATCAAGGATCTGGCGGTGGTTATGCTGGTGGCCGGGCTGGTCGGCTGGGCCTGCCACCGGGTGGGGCTGTCCGTGGTCGTGGGGTTCCTGGCCGCCGGTTTCGTGATCGGCCCGCATACGCCGCCATTCTCGCTCGTGAGCGAGGAGAGCATCGAGACCCTGGCGCAGGTCGGGCTGATCTTCCTGATGTTCTCCATCGGCATGGGCTTGAGCCTGCGCAAGCTCCGGCGCCTCGGCCTGTCGCTCGTGCTGGCCACCTTCACCGGCGCCATCGTCATGTACAACCTGACGCGGGCGCTGGGCGGTGCGATGAACTGGAATCCCGACCACACCATCTTCCTTGCCGCCATGCTCATGGTGTCCAGCTCGGCCATCATCAGCAAGGTGCTGCAGGAGATCGGGGCGACCCACGAGAAGTCGGGCCAGCTCGCCATGGGCGTCTCGGTGCTCGAGGACATTGTCGCGATCGTGATGCTGACCGTGCTCAGCTCCTTTGCCTCCATCGGCGGGGCCAAGGCATCCCTTGGCACCACCCTGGGCCTGCTCGGGGCCTTCATTGTGCTGGCGGGCATCGGCGGCATGCTGATCGTGCCGTGGCTGCTCAAGAAGATGAGCCTCACCGCCGGCGAGGAGTTGCCGACCATCGTGGTGGCGGGCCTCCTGTTCGTCCTGGCCTTCCTGGCGGACCGGGCGGGCTTCTCGCTCGCGCTGGGGGCGTTCATGCTCGGGGCCATCGTGGCGGAAACGCCGCACAAGACGCAGATCGGGCGCGCCTTCGAGGGCATGCGCGACGTGTTCAGCGCGGTGTTCTTCGTGTCCATCGGCATGCTCATCGACCCGAAGGCCGTAGGCAGCTCGTGGCTGCAGATCCTCGGCATCGGGGCCTTTGTCCTCGTGGCCCGGCCGGTGGCGGTGACAACGGGTATGCTGTTGATCGGCGGGTCCACGCGTGAGTCGCTGCGGGTGGGACTGTCGGTCACCCCGCTCGGTGAATTTTCGTTCATCATCGCCCAGATGGGCGTGATGGCGGGGGCGATCCCGTCCAAGTTCCAGGCCATCGCCGTGGGCGTGTCGCTTTTGACCACGCTGGCCGCGCCGTTCCTGACGCGGCGGGCCGAGGCCATCAGCGGATGGGTGGCGGCCAGGCAGCCCCGCTGGCTCGCGGACTGGGAAGGCTATTACCACCGCTGGCTGGAACGGATGCAGCAGCGCGAGCGCAAGAGCATCCTCTGGCAGCTGAGCAAAAAGCGCTTCATCCAGATCGGGGTGGAGATCCTGCTCGTGACCGGTCTCTTCGTGTTTTCGGAACAGGTTTTTGGACTGGTCCGTGACTACCTGCCGGTACACAGCCGCTTTCCCAGCGGAGCGTTGATCATTTTTTGGAGCGTGCTGGTGCTGCTCGCGCTGGCCCCGGTCGTCGCGATCTGGCGCAACACCTCGGCGCTGGCCCTCCTCTACGCGCAGGTCACCACGCAGGGCCACCCCAAGGCGGCGAAACTGGCGCCGGTCGTCGAGACCGGCCTGAAGATCGGCGCGGCGCTGCTCCTCCTGCTCTGGCTGAGCGCGATCCTCCCGATCAGTGGCATGGCGCGCTGGCTGCCGATCGTGGCACTGCTGGTGATCCTGCTGGGCTTCCTGTTGCTGCGGCGCCGGCTGGTCTACTGGCACAGCATGTTGGAGGTGGAACTGTCGGAAATGCTGACGCAGGGCGACCAGAAGTTCACCGGCACCACGGCGCCGTGGATGGCCGCGCACAGCGACTGGAACCTGACCCTGACGGATTGCGTGTTGCCCGATCTGGCCGACTGCCGGGGCCGCACACTGGGGGAGCTGGCGCTGCGCACCAAGTTCGGTTGCACCGTGGCCGGGGTGGAGCGGTCGGGCGTGATGGTCGGCAATCCGACGGGCGACATGATCCTTTACCCGCGCGACAAGGTGCTGTTGCTGGGCGATCCCGCGCAGGTCGCGGCCGGCAAGGAATTCCTGCAGAAGGCCTCGGGGGTGTCCGTCGCCTCGAACTTCGACGAGGTGCGCATGGAGTCGGTCGAACTGCCGCCCGGCTGCGGGTTGCATGACCGCAGCCTGGGCGAGCTGGCCTTGAGCAAGACGTTCGGCCTGCAGGTCGCCGGCATCAACCGGGCGGGATTTCGCATCCTGAATCCACGCGCCGAGGAGAAACTCTACACGGGGGATAGCGTGCTGGTGCTGGGCAGCCCCGACCAGATCAAGGCGTTCAAGGGCACGCTGCAGAAGTAGAGTGTAGGGCGGTTGAGGGCAACCGCCCCTACCGCCTGAAAACGGGCATAAAAAAGCGCACCGGGTCGGGTGCGCTTGGATAAAGGAGCTCGGCGTGACTCAGTTGTTGCCGGGCTTGGCGGCGGGCTCGGACTTCTTCTCGTCCTTGGGCTCTTCCTTCGCGGCGTTCTTGAACTCCTTGATGGACTGGCCGAGGCCCTTCGCGAGGGCGGGCAGCTTGGCGCCGCCGAACAGCAGCAGCAGAATGATCAGGATGATGATCAGTTCCGGGCCACCGAGACCGAAGATGCCGAGGAGGGGAAACAGGGAGAGGGACATAACGTCAGGCTAGTTTAAGGGAAGGGTGAGTAAAGGCCGAAAGCGGCGCTCAGTTCTGCGGGAAGAGCGCCTTGATGAGCGGGCCGCCCTGCTTGATGAACTGCGGCGGGATCGCCGGCGGTTTCTTGAGCAGGTTCTGCGGGTTGTCGATCTGCTCGGCGTCAAAGAAGCCGTGCAGCTGGCGGATGCGCGTTGGGTGGCGCATCTTGCGGAGCGCCTTGGCCTCGATCTGGCGGATGCGTTCGCGGGTGACCTTGAACTGCTTGCCGACCTCCTCGAGCGTGCGGCTGTAGCCGTCGACGAGGCCGAAGCGCAGCGTAAGCACGCGGCGCTCGCGCTCGGTGAGCGAGTCGAGCACGTCCATGATCTTTTCGCGCAGGAGCGAGAAGGCGGTCATGTCGTAGGGATTGTCCGCGGATTTGTCCTCGATGAAGTCGCCGAAGCTGGTGTCGTCGCCATCGCCCACGGGCGACTGGAGGGAGATGGGCTGCTGCGCCATCTTCATGATCTGCTGCACGCGCTCGACGGGCAGGTTCATCTCGTCGGCGACCTCCTCGGGGGTCGGCTCGTGGCCGAACTCCTGCAGGAGCTGCTTCTGGACCTGCATCACCTTGTTCAGCGTCTCGATCATGTGGACCGGGATGCGGATGGTGCGGGCCTGGTCGGCGATGGACCGGGTGATGGCTTGGCGGATCCACCATGTGGCGTAGGTGGAGAACTTGTAGCCGCGGCGGTACTCGAACTTCTCGACGGCCTTCATCAGGCCCATGTTGCCCTCCTGGATGAGGTCGAGGAAGGAGAGGCCGCGGTTCGTGTACTTCTTGGCGATGGAGATGACGAGGCGCAGGTTGGCCTCGACCATCTCGGTCTTGGCCTTGTGGGCCTCGCGGATGTGGCCGCGGGCGACCTTGAGCGTGTCCATCAGCGCCTGCGGGGCGATGCGGAGGTCGGCCTCGAGGTGCTTGAGCTTGGTGTTGACCGTGCGGACGTCGATGGCCGCGTCCTTCTTGGACTTCGGGTGCTTGGCGCGGTGCAGGTCGTGGAAGCACTTCTCGAGCTCGTGGATCTTCGGGCGGAGCTCGATGAGGAAGTCCTCGAAGACCTTCAGCTTGAAGTAATATTTGACGTAGCAGGCGCGCAGGACGTTGTCGCGCTTCTTGAAGCGGATGAGGGCGTTCTTCTTCGCCTTTTCGTCGCGGGCCTTCTGGGCGTCGGCCCAAGCCTCGGTGGCGATGGCGTCGTTGCTGCGGGTGGTGGCGACGAGCTTCTCCAGGTTCTTGAAGTAGGCCTCGCGGCTCTCGATCTTCTTGTCGATGACGAGCCGGTCGAAGCGCTCGGTGCGGAGGAGGAGCTTCTCGCCGAGGTCGGAGAGGTGCTTGCCGACGGGCCCGAGGGCGAAGAGGGCGGCGAGGGCGTTGATCTCGGCGGTCTCGATGCGCTTGGAAATCTCGACTTCCTGCTCGCGGGTCAGCAGCGGGACCTGGCCCATCTGCTTGAGATACATGCGGACCGGGTCGTCGAGGATGTCGTTGTTCGACGTGCGGGATTCCTCCTCCTCGGCCTCCTCCTGGCGCTGCTTGTAGTTGTCGACTTCCTGCGGATCGAGGATGTCGATCTCGAGGTTCTGGAGGACGGAGATGACGTTCTCGATGTCCTCGGGGTTGTCGACGGACTCGGGGAGGGCCTCGTTGATGTCGGCGTACGTGAGGTAGCCCTGCTCCTTGGAAAGGCGGATCAGGTAGCGGATCTTGTCGTTGAGATCGCCGGAGAGATTCTCGAGGGCCTTTTCCTTGAATTCCTTGGTCGCGTCGGCCGTGGCCGAGGCGGCGGCGGCGAGCGGCGCACTGTGCTTCGTGGGCTCGGGATGCTTGGGATCGACCGCAGGCTTCGGGGCCTCCGCGGCATGCGGCTTGGCGGGGGCATGCTCCTTCGCGGGCTTCTTGGCGGATGTGGCAGGTGCGGCGGGCTTGGATTTGCTCGGCATAACGTAATTAAGGTGTCCCGGATGGGCTACGGCGCAAAGTCACTGTTTCCCGACCCCTCAGGAAGCCAACGAAAGCTTCGGTGGATTGAGGAGTTGACGGGTGATCTCGGCGCGCTGTTTCAAGAGGGACGGTAAAGTCGGGTCACCTATCGCTCCTTTCGAGGCTATTTCAAGTTCTATTTGCTGCTTCTTCGGCTCCAGGAAGCGCTTCTGCAAGTGGCGCAACCCTTCGTTGGCGATTTTGGTCCAATCGTCCTCGCCGGGAGCCTGGAAAAGCATGGTGGCCGCAAGTGACTTTTCCTCCTCTGTCTCAAGGAGTTGGTCAATGGATTCGCGGCCATTCCAGCCGTTGTGCTGCACCTCGGCCAGCATGCGGTCGAGCAGCCGTCCGGCGGTGCCGGTCGTGTCGATCCATTCGTGCGCCAACAGCGTGCTGAGGCCCTGCAGGAGATGCTCGTGGTGCAGACACACGTAGAGCAGGTGTTCCTCGTAACCCTTCGTGTGGGCATCGCCCGCCACCGGCGCGGCCGTCCCGACGGCGTCCTTGCCGGGATTGAATTTCCGTTTCTCCACGATGGCGACCTCGCTGCGGATCGCATCGGGCCGGACGCCGAGCAGCATCGAGATCTGTTGGAGGTAATCATCGCGCGCCACCTGCGTGTCGGCCTGCAGCGCCATCTCGACCATGCTGCGCACGGCGTTCATGCGCTCGTTGAACGACGCCGCCGCGGGGTCGGGGAGGAACGCCTGCTTGGCGAACTGCATCGCCGTGAGCGACCCGCGCTTCACTTCGTCGTAGGCGGCGAGGCCGCGCTCGAGGAACAGCAGGTCGGGGTCGAGTTTCTCGGCGCCGGCGAGCATGAGGAACCGGACCTCGAGTCCGGCCTTGAGTGCCATCGGCAGGAAGCGCAACGCGGCCTTCTGGCCCGCGCTGTCGCTGTCGAAGAAGCATTCCACCTGCGGATGGTAGCGGCGCAACAGCGCGAGTTGGCCCTCGGTGATCGACGTGCCCTGCGGGGCGATCGCGGTCTTGAGCCCCACGCTCCAGCAGCGGAGGGCGTCGAGCTGGCCCTCGACAAGCACGAAGGGATGGCCCTCGCTGGCGTGGGCGCGGGCGCGGTCGAGGTTGAAGAGCAGGTTGCTCTTCGTGAAAATCGGCGTCTCGGGTGAGTTGACGTATTTCGCCTCGTGCGAGGGGTCGTCCTTGGGGGTCAGTTCCAGCTGGCGCGCGGTGAAGGCTACGATGCGTCCCTGGTGGTCGCGGATCGGGATCATCAGCCGGCCGCGGAAACGCGGACGGATGGCGCCGAGGGTCGGCACAACGCCCTCACGGATGAAAAACAGGCCGCACTGCCGCAGCGCCTCCTCGGAGAATTTCCGTTTCAGCATCGCGGCGGCGAGCCCGCCGTCCTCGGGCGGGGCGAAGCCGATCTTGAATTCCTCGGCGAGTTCGGGCGTGAACTTGCGGTTCTTCACCCAGTAGTCACGGATCCAGGCGCCGTGCGGAGTCGCGGCCAGGAAAGCCTGCCGGTAGTGCTCCGCCGCGAGGTCGTGGATGTCGAAAATCTCCTGCCGGAGCGAACGCGACTCCTTGGTCGGCCCGCCGGAGCCCTCCTCATATTCGAGCGGGAAGCCGAAACGCTGGGAGATGGCCTCGACCGCCTCGGTGAACTGCAAGCCCTCGGTCTCCATCACGAAGGCGATCGTGTCGCCGGCCTTGCCGCAGCCGAAGCATTTGTAGAATCCCTTGTCGGCGGAGACATTGAAGGACGGTGTCTTCTCCGAGTGGAAGGGGCAGAGGCCCTTGAAACGTCCGTTGCCGGCCTTTTTCAGCGCCACCACGCGGATGACCACATCGTGGATGTTCACCCGGTTCTTGAGGTCGCGGATGCTGTTGGCTTTGATGACGGGCACGGGATAAAGGGGAGGACAAGCCATCGGTTTTGTCCAGCGTGCTTCGAGTGAAGGGCCGTTGAGGGCAACGGCCCCTACCAATTGATCTGAGGGTAGGGGCGCTTGCCCTCAAGCGCCCTTGGAGGGCCGGCGCTTGTCGCCGTGCCGCGGTCCGCCGACAAGCGGCGACCCTACAGGAATCTCCCGGCCAGATTAAACTTTTATCCGCCGGGGGTGTCTGTCAAGGTGCGCCCGCCTTCCACCGGCCGGTCCACGCGAACCAACATGCGATTCCTCCTCAAGCCCACGGTCCTTGCCTTGTCTCTCCTTGCCGGGTCCGCGCTTCGCGCCGCCGGGTCCGCGTCCCCGACCGTCTGGGAGCACCGGCTTGCCGATTTCAGCGATGGCGATTATCGCTACGCCGTCGAGCAGCTCATCCAGGAGTTTGAGCGCACGGGCGGGCACCGCCTGGTGCCGGGACCCAAGAAGAAGGTCGGGCTGAAGGTCTACGCCGACTCGGGCCCGGGGCTCGCCACGCCCTTCGGGCTGGTGCGGGGCGTCATCAGCGCGCTGGAAAAGCGCGGCTTTGCCAGTGAGAACATTTTCCTCGTCGGGCTCAATCCGCTGCGCCTGCGCCTCACCGGCTACCTGCCGTCGTATTCCACCGGCGTGGTGCCCTTTCCGGGCCACCCGGTCTACGTGCTCGAATCGGGCAAGTTCTACGATCCGGCCTGGTTCTATGACAGCCCGCTGCCGGCGCGCTTCGACTCGATCCTCAACGAGCAGGCGGTGAAGGACGCCGCGGGCGGCAAGGCCACCACCACCACCGAGGAGGACCGCAAGAGCTTCCTCGCCACGCCGCTGTTCCTGGACGCCGACTTCTGGATCAACCTGCCGGTCGTCACCGACCACCCGGTGCTCGGCCTCAACGGTGCGCTCGTGAACGCCACGCTCTGGAACGCCAGCAACACCTTCCGCTTCTTCAAAAGCCCCGCCACCGCGCCCGCCGCCGTGGCCGAGATGGCCGCCATCCCCGAGTTGCGTGAGGGCTGGGTGCTCAACCTCGTCAGCCTGCAGCTCTACCAGTTCATCGGCGGCCCGTATTTCAACTCGCTCTACACTGTCTCCGAGCCGCGCATCTGGATGAGCGCCGACCCCGTGCTCCTCGATTCCCTCATGCTCGAGCGGTTGAATGCCGCCCGCAAGCGCACGGGTTTCGATCCGATCACCGAGGACGACGCGCGGGTGCTGGAGTTTGCCCGGCAGCTCGGCGTCGGCTCGACCGACACGGCGCATGCGGTGTGGCAGCGACTGGGCAAGTAAGTCAAAGGGCCGTTGAGGGCAGCATCCTTCGCCAAGGCTACGGATCCCAAGACGGCCCCTACCTGATGCGCGACACGCCGGGGTAGGGGCGCTTGCCCTCAAGCGCCCAAGAACGCCCGCAGCGCACGGGCCTCGCTGGCGAGTTCCCGGGCGGCGGCGAGCAGGTCCGGGGAAGCGGTCATCGGCGCGGTCGGGAGCGCTGACGGCACGTGGGATTTCTCTTCCGGGTCACCGAGGCCGCTTTCGCGGAAGCGGCGAAGGCGTTCGAGGATGAGGTCGCGGATTTCCGGGGCGTTGGTCACGCTGTGAAAGAGGCCCATATGCAGGTCGTCCGTTGCATGCACGTTACCGTGCGAATCATGGCCCGTGTTTCCCCCGCCGGCCGACTGTACCTTGACGTCGGCCAGCCCGAGCAGGCGCTGGACGGGCCCCTGCGAGACGACAACCTGTTGGATGTTGGCAAAGCTCATGGTGGATTCGGCCACCTTCCAGACGCCGTGGCGGATGCGCAGGCTGCGGTCGGTGACCATGTACCAGCGCAACTCGTAATCCAGCCGCGTGATGGCGTAGGTGACGGGCAACTGCACGAGGTAGGCGAGGATGCCGAGGATCTTGACGATCCAGAGGACCGGGAAGGCCCAAGCCGGCAGCCAGACGGCGACTTCCACCAGCATGCGCTTGAAACCCGCCCAGCCGTTGATGCGCGCGCGATTCTGGTTTTTCTTGCCCGCCTTGGCCGGTTTGGCGGGTTCGACGGCCGGCACCTGGTCCCGGGGTTTCGCCGCGCCGATTTTTTCCAGGTACTCGCCGAAGTTGCGAACGCTCTTAAAGGAGACGGGCTCCTGCCCGCTCTGGCGGCGGGTGTGCAGATCGGCCTCCACGGTGACAAACACCGCCACCCAGAACACGATGCCGGCGAAGGCCAGCGCCTGGCCGATGACCCAGCCAAAGAGTTTCAGTTTGAAGAGATTCCGGCCGGCACGGAAGACCCGGAGCGATGCGGGGTCGCCGTGCGGCGGCTGCGGTTCGGGGGGTACCTTGAGCAGGCGCAGAGTCTGGCTGGTGATGCGCTCGTACATGTCGGGTCAGGCCGGCGGATGCAGGGCGATCGCCTCGCGCACTCCCCGCAGCGCGCGGGCCTCGGCGGCGAGTTCGCGGGCGGCGGCCAGCAGGTTGGAGGAAGCGGTCATCCGCGCGGTCGGGAGCGTTACTGACGGCACGTGGGATTTCTCTTCCGGGTCGCCCAGGCCGCTTTCGCGGAAGCGGCGCAAGCGTTCGAGGATGAGATCGCGGATCTCCGGGGCATTGGTGACGCTGTGAAAAAGGCCGTGGTGCGTGGCATGCTCATCGTCCTTGTCGTGTTCGTCACCGCCGCCGCCGGCCGACTGCACCTTGACGTCGGCCAGGCCGAGCAGGCGCTGGAGGGGCCCCTGCGAGACGACGACCTGTTGGATGTTGGCAAAACTCATGGTGGATTCGGCCACCTTCCAGACGCCGTGGCGGATGCGCAGGCTGCGGTCGGTGACCATGTACCAGCGCTGGTCGAAATCCAGCCGGGCGAGGAACAGGGTCACCGGCAGTTGGAGAACATACAGCACGAGGCCGGCCATTTCGAAGAACCAGATCACGAGCATGGCCGGTCGCGGCAGGTGTGCCAGAAAACTGGCGGTGCCATGCTGCCAGGCGTAGAAGCTGTCGATCGGGTGCCACTTCCTCTTATTGTTCCAAACCTGCCTGCCTTCCTTTTCGATTTGGGCGGCGAATTCCTTGGCCTTCGCGTCGACCGTCTCGCTGATGTCCTTCTTGGCCGGGGCTGGGGACGCCGGGGCCGGGGTGGCGGGCTTGGCGGCGGCCTCGCGCCGGGTGTTCTGGATGCGCCGCTCCTCCACCTTGTCCTCGAGGTCGGAGAACACCCCGAACCAGAAGATGATGCCGGCCATGGCGGCCAATTGGGCGAAGCCCCATTTCAGCAGGCGCAGGTTGAGGAAGTTGCGCCCGGCCCGGAAGACCCGCAGTGAGGCCGGGTCGCCGTGCGGCGGATGCGGCTCGGGCGGCACCCGAAGCCAGTGGAGCAAAAGGGCGGTGAGGCGGTGATGCACGGGGCGTCAGGCCTGGCTACGGCGGGCGAGTTCCTCGCGGACGGCGCGCAGCTCGGTGGTGGTTTCGCGCAAGGCGGCGACGAGTTCACCCTCGGCGGCCGCGGGCGCGGCGTCCGGGGCACTCGCCGCCGGGATCGGCGCCGTGGCGTGGTCCTTCACCCCGCGCATGCGGGAGTAGAGGAAGTCACGCAGGGCCTCGAATTCCTTGATGCCCTCGATGGTGACCTCCGCCGAGCTGCTGCCAGCGGCGGTCTGCACGAGGATCCGCGCGAGGCCGAGCCAGCGCTCGACAATGCTGGACTTGAGGTGGATGTCCTGGATCCGGGCGTAGTTCACGATGACTTCCTTGCGGAACAGGATGCCCCAGCTCATCGAGATGCCATCCTCGGTGAACTTGTAGCGCATCGTATGATAGCGAAAATACATCGGTAGGATGATGAAGGGAAAGGCCGGCGGGAAAATCAGCGCCGAGATGATGTAATGGGTCATCAGTGCCTTGTCGGGGCGTTCGATGGCCATGATCTGGCGGTCGAGGGCGGGGTCGGTCATGGCGGTGAGAAAAGCCGGTGCGCCGGATGGGTGCAAGCCCGGGACCCTTGCAAGACACGGCACAGTTTCCACAAGTTGCAGGGAAGGCGAACGTGGCGCCGGCTGAACCTGTAGCGGCGGTCTATGACCGCCGGGGCAGGCGAACGGCGCTCATAGAGCGCCGCTACAGTATTCCCTATTCCGGCTTGGCGATCCGGGTGAGCGGCACCCGCAGCGGGCCGGCCACCGACTGGCCGGTGGCGGTGTCGATGATCGAGAATTCGCAGTAGCTGTTCTTGCCGAAAACCTGGGCATCGGTGGCGAATTTCAGCCGATAGGTCGCCTCGGGCCTGGCGATGAACTGCAGGTCGGTCCGGGCAGTGAACACGCCACGACTGAACTCGACCGTGAGCCGGCGCTGGCCAGCCGGGAGGGCAAGGGGAGTATTCCAGCCCGCGCGTCCCGCGGCGACGGGTTGTCCGTCCACCGCCGCCACGTAGACGGTGAAATTGTCGAACATCGCGCTGCTTTCCTCGGAGCCCGTGATGGTGGCGGGCTTGGCCGCCACGACCGGCGGGGCAACCGGCGCGGGCGGCGCAGCGGGTGTGGCCGGACCCGGCGGGGCGGGGACCGTGGCACAGCCGGCCAAGAGGAGTGCGATCAAAGCCCCGGCAAAAATCTGCCGCCTGGTCGTCTTGCAGGAGCCGGCCCTGTAGCGGCGGTCTATGAC